>MDTB01050940.1_pt1 | contig 197370 bp, 169 predicted proteins | sample 811161 | NCBI WGS metagenome assembly MDTB01 (sample SAMN05326650, study PRJNA326480) | marine metagenome | isolation source: seawater | place: Mediterranean Sea | collected 2009
AAAAATTGACAGCGGCAAATTCCATACAATCGCTTCAATATCAGACAGATAAGCTCATAATTCCGCATATCTTCACCATGGTTGCTGCGGCCATTGATTTTGTGACGGGTGATCTGACGCTCAATTATATTTTGCAGGGTGATCCAGGGCTAGCCGAGAACCAACATTCTGTGAAAGTTGTGGACCATGATGTTGATCCAATCGATGTGATTAGTGTTGACGCGACTGGTGACGGGGCTCTGACCCAATTCATTGTTGCAGATATGTTTGCGGCATATACGGCCGATAATACATTCATCCTAGGCACGGATGATATCGCGGGTGATGTCCTTGTTGGGAATACGGGGAATGACCTCATTTTTGCAAATGCTGGAGATGACTCACTATCTGGTGGTGCAGGTGATGATATCCTGAGAGGGGGCGGAGGTAATGACACCATAAGTGGTGGAAGTAACGCCACTCCAGAAATTCCAGGTTCGGGTAACGACCTTATCTACGGTGAGACCGGGAATGATACGATCTATGGTGGCGATGGGAACGATACGATCTTTGGAGGCGGTATTACTGACCCTGCTATTACCGGGTCCGGAAATGATATTATATTTGGCGGCGCCGGTGATGATACGATTTATGGTGGCGATGGTGATGATTTGATTCAAGGCGGAGCCGGTAATGACTTGATAGATGCGGGTGATGGGAATGATACGGTCAGGTATAATAATGGAATAGACAATATTGATGGTGGGGTAGGCACTGATCTCATAAGCTTTAATATGGTCACAAGCAGCGGATTGCTCCTTGATCTGAGAGAGAATTACGCTGATGTTGGAACCGCGAGATCCACCATTGTGAATTTTGAGGATGTCTTTGGGACAGGGCAGAGCGATCACATTTCTGGGGATGGTGGAGATAATACGATTAATGGTGCAGCTGGAGATGACACAATATATGGAGGGGGTGGCGTTGACCAACTGTTTGGTGGCACTGGATCAGATGTGTTCAAATTTACGTCGGCGAGTGACACTGGGATTGGAGAGGGTGCTCGGGATGTTATCCATGACTTCGACGCGGGTGCGTATTCCACCAGTATCGATAAAATTGACCTCACGGACTTCGCTTCATCAGACTTTGCCTTTATCGGTTCAGCAGACTTTGTAACTGATGGCAGCTTATCCCAAGTTCGCGTAACCTCAAACGCAGGGGGGAGCCTAATTCAAATCGATTCTGATGCTGATGCTACGGTTGATGCTGAGATCGAGTTAGCAGGATTTGATGGGGCTGGCTTAGACCAGAACGATTTCCAGGTTGGGTAAATAGATTTTATATTAGGAGTTTCGATGTCCAAGGTTTAATGCTGGACATGTGATATTTTTAAAACTAGGGAGGTAATTATGGCGGACGAACAAACTCAGAATCTTTTTGTAGAACGGATTTCAAATGTAGCGCATGCTAACGGCGTGTTTAGGATTACTCTTGGCGTGAATGAGGATGTTAATAATGTACGCCCGTCCATTCGTTTGCTCGTGCCGGCAAACCAGTTAGGTCCAATGCTGCAAGGAATAGCAAATGCAGCAAAGGATATAGGTGAAAAAATTCAGTTCGAGGGTGACAAAGCATCCACACAAAAGGCTGGTAAGCCGCTTAAAACTGAGGGTGGGGCGGATAAAAAGCGAGGAGCGGTGGCAAAATCAAAAACACCGACGTCTTCGAAATCACGGGCAAAAAAGTGAACGGTTGGCCCCATAGTCCAATTCTTGGAATTTCATGTAAACGGTTTAAATAGCACTTAAGCTATTGTAAACAGGTCTCTTATAGTTGCCAAAGCAGGGGCAATTCTTTTATGACTAAGTAGAATTATGAATTATTTTTGGTGTTGGGTCGAAATATTTTAGAATAAGGAAAAGTGGGTAAAGTTTTCACTGAACAAGCATTAATGACGTAAATCGGCTACTAAGCTATCATAACAAAAGTAACCATTTGTTGTGCTAGGGGGTTTATTGAACAAGGGGATAAATCTAAAAGCACTGTGCGAGAGGGTACTTTCAGATTAACTAGAAGCGGTGATTTAACTAGGGGCTCTCAATAAAAGAGATTATTTCTGAAAGTTTATGGGACCAAGGCCGCGGTTTTTATGAGTTTTGTTGAAAATCAAAATGCGACCGGACTCAAACGCTCATGTGAAGTTTCACATTGAGGATTGACCAGAAAAGAAAGGAACCGCGTCTATGACAATCAGCTCAACGAGTGAGTGCTGCGGACCTGGATACGCATCACCAGCTGAAGCTATGAGGGCGCCACGTGAAAAATTACTCTACACAGTTGCGCTTTATATTGGGACTGGTATTCAAAAACCTGACTATTTAGCGACTGTTGATGCTGATCCTAAAAGTCCCACATATTCCCGTGTTATCAATCGTCTAGAAATGCCTGGTATCGGCGATGAATTGCATCACATTGGATGGAACGCGTGCTCCTCGTGTCATGACGATGCCACTAAAGAGCGACGGTACTTAATAGTTCCGGGCGTTCGTAGCTCGAATATTCATATAATCGATTGTGGTGAGGACCCTAAGAGTCCGAGGCTTTACAAGGTGATTGAGGGAGACGAGATCAAGGCTAAGACGAACCTCTCAGCACCACACACTGTGCACTGCCTGGGTGCAGACATTATCATTTCAATGCTTGGTGATGCAAAAGGTGAAGCCCCGGGTGGGTTTTTACATCTGAACGAGAATTTTGAAATTCTTGGGCGATGGGAAAATGATCTTGGCGGGATGAAATTCAATTACGACTTTTGGGATCAACCACGCCATAACGTGATGGTATCTAGTGAATGGGCGGCACCTAATACCTTTATGCCGGGTTTTGATCTTGAAGAGGTTGGGCATCTCAAATATGGCCGAGAGCTGCACTTTTGGGATTTCAAAAACAAGCGAGTTGAAAACACTTTGTATTTAGGCGAGGACGGATTATTGCCGCTAGAGGTGCGGTTCCATCATGATCCTAATTCTACTCATGGCTTTGTTGGGGCGGCATTATCGTCTAATATTATTCATTGGTACAAGAAGGAGGAGGAGTGGATATGGGAGAAGATCATAGATGTGGAGAGCGAACCGCATCCTGAATGGCCAATCCCCATTCCCGGCATCATCAGCGTTATTTTGCTCTCAATGGATGATCGGTTCCTTTACTTCTCAAACTGGCTACATGGAGATTTGCGCCAGTACGATATTTCCGATCCATCAAATCCAAGATTAACAGGTCAGGTCTGGATGGGTGGATTGCTCGGAAAGGCGCCAAAAGTGCATGGGCACCAAATTACGGGCGGGCCGCAAATGATTCAACTTTCACTTGATGGCAAGCGTCTGTATGTCACAACATCTCTGTTTTCGACATGGGATAATCAGTTCTACCCGGACATTCGACATAATGGCGGGTGTATGTTAATGGTAAATTGTGACTCAGAGAATGGTGGCATGGAAATAAGCCCGGATTTCTTTGTTGACTTTGGCATGGAACCGCACGGCCCAGCGCGCTGCCATGAAACCCGTTATCCTGGTGGTGATTGCACATCTGATATATGGCTTTAAGAATGTCGGACTCCGTTATGATTACATTAGCTAACAGACAAGGCCAATCATTTGATGTTGATGCGGGGCAACCGCTTCTCCATACTTTGGAAGCGATGGGTGTGTCGCTACCTTATGGTTGCCGATACGGCGGCTGTATCTCGTGTGCTGCGAAGTTGATCTCGGGTTCGGTTGACCAGAGTAACGGTGTAGCTTTGAATCGCCGTCAGATTCGAGATGGATATATCTTACTATGTGTTGCTCTCCCGTATTCTGATTGTACTTTAGAGATTGGGGTCGAAAGTCATGACAGGCTGTATCGTAACCCGTTTCAAAGTCCCCTGAGTCCAGATGAGTTAAAGCCAGATATTGCTCGTTCATTTTTTTCTTGGGAGGACTCCGGTGAACCACGATGAGCCTTACGCGCCAGAGTATCTAGCGGATATCCTAAAATCGGTAAAAAGTATTGCCATGGTCGGCGCTAGCTCCGACCCGACGAAGTTTAGCTATGGGGTCCTTCGCGTGCTGCACGAAACTGGATATGAGATGATTCCGGTTAATCCTAAAGAAGCTGGACGTAAGATTCGCGGTCTACAGGTATTTCGGGCATTGTCTGAAATAGGCCGATCTGTGGATATGGTTGAGGTGTTTCGTGGTTCCGAGTATTTGCCGGAGATCGCTCAAGAGGCCGTCGAAATTGGAGCCACAGTCTTATGGGCGCAAATCGGAGTGCGTAATGACGAAGCTGCTCGTATCGCCGAAGAGGCTGGGATGAGAGTCGTAATGAATCGCTGCCCAAAGATTGAGCTATTCCGCCCGTTCTGGAAGCCTCGGCTTCATCAAGAAATTTAGTTGATCTCAGCCTGTAACCTTAGGATTTTGTGTATACGTCCCAGTGATTTTCCCCATGCCTACAATATGGCCTTCAATGGCTTCCATAACATCTGGGCCCCGAAACTGACCACTTTCAGCTAGGCCTAAACTCTTAACATCTAATGCGTAGATCCTGAACTCATAGTGATGCAGCAGTTCATCATTCCAGGGCGGGCAAGGACCATCATATCCACCATAGTCTCCTACCATGTCTGGGTTGGATGCCATGAACATGGTAAAATCATTGAGGCCTCTAACGCCGTGCGAAACGCGACCGGGGGGTTTGCCACCTTTGATCAAACCCTTGGACTCAGCGCCCTCCGCTAGGGAATGCAATGTTGAAGGGATATCTATGAGTAGGCTATGGTAGAAGTCTTGCCGAGGCATATTAGCCGAGAGGGCTTTACCCTCCTGATTAGCGTCGGCAAATATGGTCGGGACATCGACATCTACGCAGAGAAAAGCAAAACTTTGCGTATCGCTTGGCCCTTCAGACCAACTCATTTGAGGGCTTATGTTAGTGCTCATTTTTGATCCCTGTTGAGCGCAAGGGGTGCAAAAAGCGAAGCGTTCGGGAATGGGTTCGCCGTCGCTAAAGGCGTTTGAGCTGACGTGAATAACAGCAGTCATGTAAAATTATCTCCCTAGTACTCTTGTAATCAATGCATACAAGTTAGCTGATAGCTGATAAATAATCCATTACTCTATCATTTACGAAGTTTGCATTTAGTCTAGGATTAAGATAACACGGTCTCATGGATGAGCTGCCATTTCCCGGTTTAGTCTGGTGCTACGGGGATCCCTTTTCCCAGCGATTAGGAGATATCTGTCTCAGTGCTGGGGGTATAAACTAAACCGACCATGTGTTCTTGGAGGGGATAGGTGAGTCAGACATACGGTTAACCCAAAGCCAGCTTGCTCTTGCCGAGACGGACTTTGGTGCTGGCATTAACTTTCTTCGCAATTGGAAATTTTGGTGAGAAACCGCCGATTTAAAGATGTATTTAAATTATGTTTTGGTCGAGGGCTTTCCACAAAAAAATAGTGACTGGCCCTAGGTGCACGCGTATTAACCGGAATTAGCAAGCTTATCGGTCAAACTTCGTGATGCCTTGCCGCTACGCAAGCCCGGACTTCATATGATCGATCTTGAAAGCGGGAGAGTAAGCTTATTATTGCTCTATGGCTCTGTTTTAGACATCCTTGCCTCTTTAGAAGAAAAGGTTGATGCGTGGTTCATGGATGGTTTTACTCCGTCGCTAAACCCTGAAATGGGGTTGGCTAACATACTTGTTGAAATAGCACGATTGTGTCGACCAAATACCTGAGTTGCTGCCTTTACTGCTTCAGGTAGTATTCGGCGAAGTTTGATGGGAATCGGCTTCAGTATTGATAAGCGTCCGGGGCATGGTGCCGGGCGCGCGTGTTTTGTGGACCGATTTGCTGACAAGAAAATGAGATCATCGTTATCGCCACGATCCCGGTCTCCTGCTCTTCTCGCTAAAAATAGCCGTCTGGCAGTGATTGGTGCTGGCATTGCAGGATGCTTGATCGCACGAATACTTACCGATCGAGGGTATAATGTGACGGTATTTGATCCTGAAAAGGGTTTTGCTGCGGGTGCATCTTATACACCGTCCGCTGTCATGTATCCGGGCCCGGCGTGGCGGGTTGATGTCGGGGGACAACTTAATGTTTTGGCATTTTATCGCGCGGTAGGCGTTTACGATGGATTGGCTAAAGATGGATGTAAAGTATGGCAAAGGTGGGGGTTGTTAGTTGCGGGGCCAGATAGGGCCGATGCAAAACGGTATCAGAATTCGGTAAACAGCGATGTTTTCGCAAGTAATGAAGCCCAATGGTATCACGCTTATAAAGCATCGGCGCAATGTGGTTTAGATTTATTCATTGGGCGCACGTGGTTTCCAATGGCAGGCGCACTAAGAACCCGAGAAGTGCGCAAGGCTCTGTTGGAAGATATAACCTTATGCACTAATCAATTTATTGCGGACTTTGTCATGTAGAAAATGACTCAGAAGAACATGCTGTTTGGCAGCTTATAAGCGCAGAAAAACATGATGATTGTGTGTCAGACGGCGCGGTCATTACTACTGGTTACACTGGTGAGTTACTTGTTGATTTCTTGGATTTAAGTTTTCATGCCAATCGGGGGCAAGTGACACACTGATTTCGTCGTTTGATAAGCAGAGAAAGGCAACTACTTATGGCGGTTACCTGTCACCCAGTGACGGTTGTGAAGTGCTGGGTTCGACCTTTGAAGGATTGAGAGACAAAGAAGGTTTGTCTTGGCCCTCATCACGCTATGAAGATAATCATGCTAACATAGAGAAGCAAACCAAACGGTTCCCTGAACTAGAAGATCAAATACAGGAGTGGCTTGGTGATTGGATTGGAGTGCGAGCAACAACGCCTGACCTGCTGCTGGTTTTTGGTGGTGTTCCCGATTATAACCTTTTTACGGATGTGCGTAGGGGAAAATGTAATTACAATAAAAATTTTGACCTCTCTTTGGTGAGATATTTGCTCGGTATTTTTGTTTGTTCTGGTTTAGGCGCGCGGTTTTTTTACTTCTCCCGTAACCTCTTATGCTGTACCGAGTTGGATAACTGGGGCACTGTTCCGGGCCCCTCGCGATATTGTTAACGCGATACATCCTACTCGTTTCTTAATTCGGAACTTGGATCGGGGTTGCATAGCCCGACCCACAACACTCAAATTGGAGAAATAGAAGCGATGCGTATGCAGTTAATGACTTGGCAAGAGGTTGAAAATTACCTCAGAACATCGACCGGGATTATTATTCCCATTGGATCTACTGAACAGCACGGACCTACTGGCTTTATTGGCACAGACGCATTGACGGCGGAAATGATTGCGTGGGAAGTAAGCGATATCACAGGTGGTTTGGTTGCACCAACGATAAGCATAGGAATGGCCCAACATCATTTAGCCTTTGCGGGTTCTATGACGTTACGTCCGTCGACCTTAATTGCGGTCATTCAAGATATAATCAATTCGTTAGCTCGTCATGGGTTCGATCGATTTTACTTTATTAATGGCCATGGCGGTAATGTTCATACCGTCAACGCTGCATTCTCTGAACTTTATGCTGAGACTAGCTTAAAAACTGCATCAACTGATCGACCCCCAATTAGGTGCGTGATGCGTAATTGGTATATGGGGAGGGCGGTCAGGGAAGTATCAAATGAAATTTTTGGAGATGATGAGGGTTCACATGCAACAGCGTCTGAGATTGCTTTGACCTATTTCAAGTATCCAGAGGACAGTGCGCGCATAGCCCAGTTCAATCTGGACCCGCCACGTGCGCCAGAGGGCAACATATACGATGCCGAGGACTATCGCTCCCAATTTCCCGATGGACGTATCGGCTCTAATCCCTCGAGAGCGAACGCAGAAATTGGTGCGCGTCTGATGAAGTGTGCCGTAACTGAAATGGCTGATGATTACCGTGATTTTGTTGATAAAGCCTAATCATGGGGTGATAATGAAGGCTGGCAAATGCATATATTTTACCACTTTGTGTAGTGCGAATATTCAGACAGCGCGCTAATGGTATACCAAAAGGAGATGACTCAGAAATTTTCGTACTTTCGGTTAATGCTGATAATTTTCGCAGACTGTCCCTTTTGAATTGAGTTTTTTCTTTGAAAACAATTAAAAATATAGGACATAATGTAGGCTCTGATTGCGGGCCTTAAAATATTAATAATTGATTAAGAAATTAGAGGTCTAAATTTGGCGGTATTTTTTGGAGTGTCCTTTTCAGGAGTTCTGAGGGTTCTAGTGAGCAATATTTGCAGACATTTGCCCCATAACATTCAAAAGCGCAAACACGGCAATAGCAACATCGGTATCTGCTGACGTGGCGTCTGAAGCGGCATTTATTAAAGCTGTTTCGCCTGCGAGTACATCTATCAATGATCGATTTCCCAGCTCCCGTTCACGCCGCGCTAGATCTAAAAATTCAGCCGCTATGTCTGCTTGGTTGCGGAGATAACCTGCGTTGGCCTCTGCGGTTTCCAGATTATCCCATGCGTTACGGGTCTGTTCTTCGATTAAATCTCGCGTATTTCCGGTGCGATTAAGTGTTGCAATATGGCCTTGCTGAGAGGCTTTCAAAGAATTAATTGCTGTGAGGCCAAGATTAAAATCGTAAGTCGCTTCGAACTTGATGAGTGCTTCTTGTTGCGAGCCAGCTGTTCCTCCACTGTCCTCTTTGATTTTTTGTTCGGCGCTTACATCAAAGGTTGGCAGGAATTCATCTATACGGGTTTTTTTTATCGCCTCACGAGCAACGTAAGCGCCTGTTCGAGACGCCTGTAGTTCGGGATTTTCTTTGATTGCTATGTTTATGGCGCCGTTTAATGCTTGTGGAAGTAGTTCCAGAGGAAGGCGGGGATCGGTCATTTTCTCAATATCGGCTGGAGGTGCGCCAAAGATGGCTCGATAGCGGTTTACGGCAGTTTTCAAAGTACCTTGGGATTGGATTAAACGTGCCTCAGCTCCAGCTAATTGTGTTTTCGCTTGCAATACATCTGTTGATAGGCCGGAGCCTCGTGCAACTTTGGCGTCCTCTAGCTCGGCTTGTCGTTTAATATTGTCAACTGATCCTGATGCGAAGTTGACCAACTTATTCGCTCGGATGACGTTTAAGTATGCTGTGAGGCCTTCCAATAAAAGTGCTTGTTTTGCAGACTCAAGGGTTTCACGCGTTTGCTGTAACGTTAGCCCTGATGATCGGATAGCCGAATTAGTAGAGCCAAAGTCCCATACCTTTTGAGATATCGTTGTCTCAATATTCCGCGGAACCATCGCGGTATCATCAGAACCAGTAGGCTTTTGTTGACGTTCGTGACCGATATTGGCGGTCAAAGATAGGTTTGGATACCAGTCCCCCCAGGTAACTTCTAAATTCTCCTCCGCAGCCTTGACATCGGCTTGTGCCGCTAGCACCCGTTTGTGCGTGCGCACCAGGGTCTCTAAAGCCTCGGATAAATCTTCAGCCGTCACTCCCGGAGAGAAGCTCGTTGCAAAAATTACCATAGATAAAAAAGCCGTCAGAAAGCGACGGGAATTGGGAGCGGCGCGGTGAATTTCTCGCGTCGTCATGCCCGTACTCGGCCTTTCTTTCTTACGCTGCTTACGTTGCACTGCGTTTAACCAATTAGTCGAACTCAAATCTACCATTTTAAGGGGTAAGCTTTTTGGTCCCACGGCCAAGCTGTACCCTTCAACAGTTTAGACGATGCCTGACTCTCTCACCAGAACAAAATTTAGTCTTTGTCGTGTGTTTGTCCCAATTATGAAATTTATGTCTCTTAGATGACCAACACGCACTCTTTTATTTAACATACCTCGAGGAATTCATCCCCGTAGAAAGTGGCACGGTATTTGCGAACATACTTTTGTTTTATGAAACAATTGTGACCAAATTCAGGAGTGAATCCATGTTAATAGACTTAGACCCAACTATTCCCAATGAACATAATCATGCTACCACTGTTTCAGTATACGATACAGATTCTCCATTTTTAGCCCTCCAAGGTGATGGTTACAGGTGTTTGGAGGCAATAGGTGACGATATTGCATTAGAAGTTGATCAACTTTTTGATATGGAAGGCCTAGTCTAAGCATTTCGTATAAGCCGGGAAAAATTTTCCCAAATAAAATCTTGAGGGAGTATCTTTTGCCGGGGCTGCAATGTTGGGGTAAGAAGCTCTTGATTGGGTACATGAGGATCGGCACTTGATTGAGGAGGCGGTCAATTAGATGATCTATTTGATAAGCTACGCCGGGTAAATCTGGCTTTTTCCAGAGCGCACAGAAATTATGTTTTGTCGATTTATTGCCGGACTAATTGGCGAGATAAAACTGATTTATTTCTCGGTTAAAGACAAAATGCTATAGGTATTCGATTGCTATCACTTCGAGCTCTTCAAGCCCAGCTGGGGCCACGACTTTAACTATGTCACCTTTAGATGCTTTCATTAAGGCGCGGGCGACAGGAGATATCCAGCTGATTTCGCCTTTTTCCAAGCGCGCCTCGTCGACGCCGACAATTTTAATAGTGCGTTGCTCGTTACGAATATTGGCATAAGTTACGGTCGCGCCAAAAAATATGAGATCGTGATTTTTTTGCTGGCAGTTATCCACAACCTCCGCGATCTTTATGCGGTTAATCAAATAGCGCAAACGGCGGTCAATCTCGCGCAAACGCTTTTTTCCATATATGTAGTCTCCGTTTTCTGATCGGTCACCATTGCTAGCTGCCCAAGCCACTGTCTCGACAATCTTTGGTCGTTCGATGGAGCGAAGCTGTTTAAACTCATCTCTCATGCGATCGAGGCCATCGGGCGTAATGTAATTTTTGAGATTTGGTCCGAGCTTATTCATTTCGATTGCCGTATCTTTTAGAGTTCTTGCCTTGTGCAGTCCTATCTTGACTAGATTAGGTTAAATAATTCAATAATGATAACAACCAACCTTAATTATTTCATACCATGGAAAGATAGCATTCGAGGAAGCGTAATATCATTCGTAACTGTCGTAATATTCTAATCTGTAAAGTTTTAAGCAACACAATTGGGGGGCACGGTGAATTGTTTTGCTTTGGTGTACAGATTTCTCAGTTTAGACAAGGGATATTTCACCGTTAAGTTCGCCAATAAAACATGGCTTATTTCCATCATTAGGTTATCTGTCATTGCACCTTAACAAGGTAACTTCATAAGGTCGGTGTTGGTTTTCCATGAGACTTCTGAGGGGCATGTTGGGTTTTAAGTATTTTTTGGTTTAGTTAAAAATTGATCCAACGAGATCGCATCCTATCTGCTATTTCAGTTTTTAATGGCTTTGGAGTAATGGCAACCAGAGATTTAAGCGGGGTCTTTGCGGACAATCCCGAAGAGATTAAAGCTGATTTTATTTTTGCCGTTCTTCTGAATCGTGCGGTAAGGCCCACATTTTTGAATACTTGCTTGCCTTTATAAGCGTCTGCAGCATTTGCAATATTGGCTATTGTCGATAGAGATAGTATCCCCAATCAACGGTTTAGACTGAAAGGTCATTCGTTTTCACTTCTATAAAGTTTAACCAGCATAGGGGAGTGTTTATGCAATACCAAAGTCAACCAATTGGCTCATTTCTACGAGAAAGCTTTAGGCGGCCTGCTGGATCTGCAACCGCTCCCAGACTTGGTTAAGTGCATGCACAAGATTCTCCATTAATTCATCTGTGTGTAATGGTGTAGGTGTTATACGCAGCCGCTCCGTGCCTTTTGGCACGGTTGGATAATTGATAGGCTGAATATAAATACCATAATCCATCAGCAACATATCCGTTGCTTGCCTACATAGCACTGGATGGCCGACTAATATAGGAACGACATGGGTAACCGATTCCTCCATTAACGGCAATCCAGCATCACGGATCATTTGTTTCAGTGTATTAGAACGTTCCTGGTGTTTTACTCGGAGTTCGTTGGTGACGCGAACATACCGCACAGAGGCAATGGCTGCGCCGATAATTGGCGGGGCGAGTGTGGTTGTAAAAATGAAGCCCGGGGCATTGGAGCGAACCGCATCAATTAGAGCGGCAGAACCTGCGATATAGCCTCCGCAAAGACCGAAGCCTTTTGCTAAAGTACCCTCTATCACGGTTAAACGGTCCGCTACTCCTTCCAACTCCGACATGCCGCCACCATTCTCGCCATAGAGGCCAACGGCGTGGACTTCATCTACGTAGGTCATGGCATTATATCTGTCTGCTAAATCACAAATTTTGGAGATTGGCGATACATCGCCGTCCATTGAATAAACGCTCTCGAACACAATTAATTTTGGTTGATTTATGTCAACTTCACCCAGCAGTTTTTCTAGATGTTCCGCATCGCAATGATTGTAGATCTTTTTTTTGCATCCCGAGTTTCTTATGCCCGCAATCATCGAAGCATGGTTTAAAGCGTCGGAAAAAATAACGCAGTTGGGTACGAGTTTCGCAATTGTTGAGATAGCGGCGTCATTAGAAACAAACCCAGATGTAAACAATAAAGCTGCGCTTTTACCATGGAGTTGCGCGAGCTCTTCCTCCAGCAAAACATGTAAATGAGTTGTGCCTGCGATGTTTCGGGTGCCACCCGATCCGCAACCATAAGATTTCGCGGCATCTATTAACGCATCTAAGACGATTGGATCTTGTGACATGCCGAGGTAATCATTAGAGCACCAAACAACTACCTCTTTTTTAGTGCCGTGACGTCGGTTTGTAGCATGAGGATAATCACCTGCATGACGCTCTAAGTCTGCGAAAACACGATACCGCCCTTCCGTCTTAATTTGGGCAACTGATTTTTTAAAAAATGCTTCGTAATTCATTCGACGCCTATTGAATGCTTCGCAGCTTTTATATGAGAGCCGCTTTTCCTTTATCGTTCAATCAGATCCTAACCTCACATTACCTAAGCTCGATTGATGACACAATAAATACCCATTAAGTTGTGAGAAGAAGTTGCTTAACCGAAGTTTGTTGTATTTAGATCCCTATCGATAGAACAAACAAACAAACAAACAAACAAACAAACAAACAAACCATTAATTGTGCATGCTAGACCGGTATCGTGCCATCGTGCTATCAAACTTCACGATCAAAAAGGGTTCGGGAGACTAATTTTCTAGGATTAGTCTTACCGCGAAATAACTTGAATACAATACTCTCACGAACTATTTACATCGACACTGGATGAAGCGCTTTTCCAGCTGTGTTTTTATTTAGCTGGAAACATTGGAAGAACTGATCCGCAATGAAATAAACTAAAATTATCACAGGTTTTAAATTGTTTTAATGACAAAACTGCATAGAGTCTTGACAGTGGAGTGGGACCCGTTATGTCCATGTTATCCTTTATATTTTGGGGCAGGACTGTAAGATGACTAGGACGATTAGGCGCGGCTCATGGTAGCAATGATTGAACTCGAGAACCTATCTAAGACCTTTGGCGATTTGTGTGCGGTAGACGGTATTGATCTCTCAGTCAGTAAAGGTGAGGTTCTTGGGTTTTTGGGCCCGAACGGGGCGGGAAAATCGACAACAATGAAAATGATTGCCGGTTTTCTCGAGCCGACCGGGGGAGCAGTGCGCGTTGTTGGTTTTGATGTGACGAGAAATCCCGTCGCTGTGAAAAGGCGGATCGGTTACTTACCAGAAGGAGCACCGACCTATGGGGATATGACACCCCGACGGTTTCTCAATTTCATAGCAGAGATTCGTGGTTTCGGTGGGAAAGACAGAAGAGCGAAGATAGCAGAAGTGGTTGACACAGTAATTTTGTCCGACGTTCTTGATCAACCCATTGAAACCTTGTCCAAAGGATTCAAACGCCGGGTTGGCCTAGCTCAAGCGATCCTGCATGATCCAGAAGTCCTAATCCTTGACGAACCGACAGACGGGCTTGATCCCAATCAAAAGCATCATGTTCGTAATCTAATTTCAACGATGTCAGAAACAAAATCGATAATAGTATCTACCCATATTTTAGAAGAAGTTGAAGCCGTTTGCACTCGTGCTGTGATTATTGCCCATGGACGCCTGTTAGCAGATGGTACGCCAGATGAACTTGTAGCCTGTGCGCCAAACCATAATGCCGTGGTCATTGCAGTTGGGGATAAATACGGAGATGTCGCGGCGCAAAAACTAATTAGCGTCAACGAGGTGCATGGTGTGGATGGCATTGGGACTAAAGATGGCATTTCGCGCCTGCGTATCTTTCCCAAGCCCGGTAAATCGATCATCCAACCGATTAGCGAAATCATGAAAGCAGCTGATATAGAAGTTAGTCAACTTTATTTAGAACGCGGACAATTAGATGATGTATTTCGAGCGATAACGACCGGCAGAGGAAAGAAAGAGGAGATTGCCGGTGCGTAATATTTTTGCGATCTTTAAACGTGAATTTTTCAGTTATTTTGCTACTCCAGTAGCTTACGTTTTCATCGTCATCTTTTTGGCAATGATGGGCTCGCTTGCTTTTTATGTGGGCGGTTTTTTTTCCTCTAACCAAGCTACTTTGGTGTCTTTTTTCTTCTACCATCCGTGGCTATATTTACTCTTAATCCCATCGATTTCAATGAGGTTGTGGGCTGAGGAACGGAAAACCGGCACGGTCGAATTATTATTGACTCTTCCCGTATCAACTACAGAGGCAGTAATGGGTAAGTATTTCGCGGCTTGGGCGTTTGCTGGCATCGCCTTATCGCTTACTTTCCCAATGTGGGTCACGGTTAACATTCTTGGAAATCCTGACAATGGGGTTATCCTTGCCAGTTATGTCGGGAGTTTAGTGATGGCTGGAGCATTTCTTGCGATTGGGTCTTGTGTTTCAGCACTCACAAAAAATCAGGTCATCGCATTTATCGTTGCAGCTACGATTTGTTTCATGTTTACCATGAGTGGACTTGAATTGGTGCTCAATTTCTTTCGCCTTTGGGCACCAGATTTGCTCATAGAAACTATTGCTTCCATGAGTTTTCTCTCTCATTTCCGGGCAATTGCGAAGGGTGTTATCGACTTTCGCGATGTCGTATTCTTCGGTTCACTTATTAGTTTTTTCCTGTTTGCCAATGTAGTTGTGATCGACGCCAAGAAGGGAGCGTAAACCTATGACACCTAAAAGTTTTAGCTTTATTTCCCGGAAGAACTCATTACTTGCAGCCATAGGGCTAAGTCTAGTTCTGTTTTTAGCTGTCAATATATTTTCCAATAATGCCTTTCGTGCACTGCAGCTCGATTTGACGGAAGGGAGCTTGTTCACACTCTCAGATGGCACTCGAAAGGTGTTGATGAAAGTCGAAGAACCTATCGTCGTGCGGCTTTATTTTAGTCCGATCCTGGGAGAGCAAAGCCCAACTCACGCACGCTACTATGAGCGCGTTCGGGAGTTGCTCGAACAGTACGCAAATCTCACCAAAGGTAGGTTTCAGCTAAAACTATTGAACCCAGAACCATTTTCTGATCACGAAGATAGCGCGGTTTCATTTGGTTTAACCGGTGTCCCGATCAATGACGCTGGGGATTTGGGGTACTTCGGCTTGGCCGCATCTAATAGTACCGATGATACTCAGATTGTGCCTTTTTTTTCACCTGAGCGCGAAGCTTTTCTGGAGTACGATCTAACGAAATTGACCTTGGCACTAGCTTCAGTCAAGAAGACGGTAGTGGGTGTAATGTCTACTTTGCCGATCAACGGTGGTTTTTTGAGGGGATCTGGCAACCGACCACGGTGGACGGTGGTAGAGCAGATTAACGATTTCTTTGAAGTTCAGCCCATCGCTCCGGATACGCCTGTTATCGAAAATGATATTTCAGTCCTAATGGTGGTTCATCCCAAGGATTTGAGTAAACAAACGCAATATGCTATTGACCAGTTCGTGATGAAAGGGGGCAAAGTTCTGGCATTTGTCGACCCTGTTGCAGAAGTTGATGGTCCGGGTGGAAGCCTCGGTAAAGCCGGTGCTTCAGAATTTGATTACCTGCTCAAGTCTTGGGGCGTTGAGCTGCGAAAGGGTCGTGTGGCTGGTGATCTCGACACCGCACGACGGGTAAACGTGCGCGTCGGTGCGCAACTAACGATTGCGGACTATGTCGGTTGGTTGTCGTTACGACCGGGTAATTTTGATCGCAAAGACCCAGTAATGGGGAACCTTAAGTTGCTGAATGTTGGGACAGCAGGAATATTGGACAAAATAAAAGACGGTAAAACTTCTATCACGCCATTAATTCGCACTGGCATGCGATCCATGCCAATTAGTGCTTCGGAGTTCTCCAGACAGCCTGATGTCATCGGCCTGTTTCGAAAATTTAAACCATCTGGCGAGCAGCTGACATTAGCTGCGCGCATAACTGGTCCAGCGTCTAGTGCGTTTCCAGAGGGGTTGCCTGATGCAACGGCTAATAAAAGTGCCTCAACTGAACATGTGAGGCAGTCGAGAGGTAATATTCAGGTCATAGTAGTAGCCGATGTAGATATGCTGCACGATCAGCTTTGGGTTAACGTGCAAGATTTGCTGGGACGTCGCCTCCCAGTACCCTTTGCTAACAATGCAGATTTTGTTGTCGGCGCGTTAGAAAACCTAACTGGCGGTGCCTCTCTAGGCGAATTGCGGGGACGTACAATTTCGAGCCGCCCTTTTCATCTGGTTCGTAACATTCGTCAGGCGGCTGAGATACGTTTTAGGGTGAAGGAAGAAGAGCTTCAAAAGGAGTTGGACTCGGTTAGAGGCGAACTATCTAAGCTAATCCGGCGTGAAAATATTCAGTCGGGAGAAGTAATTTTGAAACTTGAAGACCGCGGCAAGATTAATAAAGCTCGGCTTCAAATGGTCCGATTACGCACAGAATTACGGGATGTTCAGCACGAACTCCGGAAGGATATTGACCGTCTTGATAGTTGGCTAAAATTCTTCAACATCGCTGCTATTCCTATGGTTTTGGCGCTAGGAACTCTAATATTTGCGTTTACACGGCGATTTCGACGTCGTGGTGGAACAGTTGAAACTAGTTGAGTGGTAAATGGGAATCCATGTTATGAACCCTAAAAGCTTGCAGCTATTAGCTCTATTCACAGCGATAGCCGTGGGAGGAGCTGCGTGGACGTTGAATGTTCATCGTCTAGGATCAGGTGTCGAGGTTTCCGGTGCTGTGTTTCCAAGTCTTATTGACGAGGTTAATAGTGTCGTTACCGTTTTAGTAGAGCATAGGAATAAATCACTGACCATGACACGGGGGACGTTTGGTGGCTGGAGCATGGTTGAGAGCGATGGTTATGCGGTCTCTGCCAAAGCCGCCGAGAAGGTCGTCGTTCAGCTCTCGGACCTCCATCATTACGAACTAAAAACCCGTAAGGCAGATCTCTACGACCGCTTGCATGTTGGTGATCCAAAGGCAAATAATGCGGATGCTCGTCAAATCCGGCTGCTCGACGCAAAAGGAGAAGAACTGGCTAATCTTATAGTTGGCCGAAAACGCTATAATTTGGCTGGTGCACGAAGAGAGGGTGTTTACATCCGTAAACCTGGTAATATTCAAACGTGGCTAGCGGCAGGTGAGCTGGATGTCGATATCAAGCCAGGTAATTGGCTAGACAATGAGATTGTAGACGTTAGAGAGGGGGCTGTTGAACGCGTCACTGTCCGACATCCAGATGGCGAGTCGCTCACGGTGGTTAGGGCAGATCCTGAGGGTAAGGAGTACGTGCTCCTAGATATTCCGCCGGGTAAAGAGCTAAAATTTGATACAGATCCTAAAACCTTGGCAGGCGTCACTAACCAACTGAATATGGATGACGTGCGTAAAGACGGCTTCATAAAATTTATTGAGGACCAAACTCTTCGGGCAAACTTCATAACTGAAAATGGACTGAGTTTAATGGTCTACTTGGTAAATCAAAATGACGTAGCGTGGGCGCGTTTTGAAGCGTCCATAGTATCAGATGCGTCATTGTCTAAAGATGTGTTGGAAACAGCGCAAGCTCGGGTGAGGGAGATAAATGCGCGTGTCCGCGGGTGGGTCTACGCTTTGCCCTCCTTCAAAGCTTCGCGTATCAATCGCCGCGCAGGGGATATGCTAAAAGACAAGAAGCCGTTATCGTGACGGTAAAAAAAATTGAAAAATAGGTGCATGACAATCCCTCTTGTGTGCTTTGAACGTATTGAGATAGCTGTATAAAAATTCCTTTAGTATCTCGTCCTGACGATAAATCTTATTGTGCCAATTTCAATTAACAGATATGAATGATTGACGGGCTGAATACTAAACAAAGTATTTGTGGCTCGGCAAAACAGCAATTAATGCTGTGACGGAGGACTTTTAACCACGGGTCGCTTCCATATACAATAGATGGAGACGCCATAGGGAGACCAAAATGAAAATATTCATGACCTCAGTTCTGTCTGCAGTAATGGGAGCATTGATAGGCCTAGGCACCATTGTGGTGTCTGATACATCTGAAGCCGCTTGGCAGCCAAAAAAGCCCGTCGAATTTGTAATAATGGCTGGTAAAGGGGGAGGTGCTGACCGTTTGGCAAGATTCATCCAAGGGATTATCGAGAAGAACAAGCTCTCGTCGAAGCCATTGGTGCCGATTAACAAGGGGGGGGGGTCTGGAGCGGAAGCGCTGCAGTACTTAAAATCAAAAAAAGGTGATAATCACGTCATTATGGCTACGCTTAACAGCTACTACACTACACCCCTTCGTCAAAAGGGCTTGGGTGTGGATATTGGTTCGTTTACCCCGATAGCTCGGATGGCAGAAGACACGTTTCAACTTTGGGTTCATGTCGACACTGGAATTACCAACGTCAAAGAATATGTAGCTGCGGTAAAGAAGGCAGGAAAAAAGTGGAAAATGGGGGGTACTGGTAAGGGGGCCGAAGATTCCCTTGTTACAGCTATGCTCGAGAAAAAATTCGGCTTGGGGGTTACTTATGTACCTTATAAGGGTGGCGGCAAGGTTGCTAAGGAACTAATCGGTAAACACATCAATTCCACCGTTAACAATCCATCCGAGCAAGTTGGTTTCTGGGATGCAGGGAAATCTCGTCCTCTTGCAAGTTTTACACCAAAAGGAAAGTTGAAGGGTAAGTGGGGTAAGATTCCAACCTTTGAAGACCTTGGGCATGGTGCGGATATGGTTTATTACATGCAGCGCTCCGTTGTTGCCCCCGGTGGGATGAGTGATGATGCTAGGGACTTTTACGTGGACTTATTTGAGAAAGTATATCGTTCCGAGGAATGGCAGAACTATCTAGTCAAGAAGGGTCTCATCCCCGGCTGGCTGACTGGCGAAAAACTGCAGAAATATTTTTTGGAGGAGAGGTCGAAGCACGCCAAGCTACTCTCTAAATAAGGGCTTAGATAGAGGAAACTTTTAGAGGAGTGGGGCCTCGTGCGTAAAGCCGAGTTATCAATGGCTATTATAATGGCACTCTTCTCCATCTATCTGATGTGGAAAAGCACAGAGTTGCCTATTGGCTGGATTCCAGATGAAGGCCCTGGCGGTGGCGCATTCTCCTTCTGGCTCTCAGGTGGAATGTTGTTTTGTTGTCTGGCTATGATAATTAGGTGGTGGCGACGGACAAGCCCGCCCAGTCGGTCAGATAAGCCATTTATGGATCGTGAGACTTTTGTTTTATTTCTCACAGTTTCGTTGTCGCTGGCTACGATGATCGCGTTAATCCATTTCGTTGGCGTGTACATCTCGTTGCCATTATTTCTCATCTTCTATATGCGATATCTTGGAAGTCACAAATGGAAGTTGATCGTACCAATGGCAATTTTCACCCCGATTTTTACATTCATATTTTTCGAAATGGCACTGAAGAAAACTTTACCAAAAGGAGTAACTGAGCCACTTTTCTATCCCATTTATGATCTGATGTACTGATGTGAGCAAAAAGCCACTGAGAGGGTGAAGGGAAATTTTTGATCAATATTGGTATACAATATGCCAAGATGGAATAAAAATCTGTCTGTGAGTTAAAACTCAATCTAAATCGCGCCTCAGGAGTGTAGACGACATGGAAATTTTAGGGCATTTGTTTGACGGTTTTTTAATTTCCTTTGAACCGTTGAATCTGGCCTTGGTGATTTTTGGTGCTGCGATTGGTTTATTCATCGGTGCCATGCCCGGACTTGGCTCGGTAAATGGCGTCGCAATTTTGCTACCTATGACTTTTTTAGTCCCGCCGACATCGGCCGTAATTTTCTTGGGTGCCATCTACTACGGTGCCATGTACGGAGGCGCAATAAGTTCCATAATGTTAGGTATACCGGGCGCCTCTACCGCAGTTGCGACCACCTTCGATGGACGACCATTGGCGATGAAAGGCGAGGCTGACAGGGCTTTGGTGGCCGCAGCGACCGCCTCGTTTATTGGTGGGACGATTTCAGTAATTCTGTTCACTGCTTTTGCTCCGCCTCTGGCGGAAGTCGCTCTGGCTTTTGGTCCTCCTGAAGAATTTGCTCTTATGATGCTCGCATTCGCGACTTTTATTGGACTCGGCGGTGATGACATCCCAAAAACCTTATTTTCAATTCTAATCGGTTTGGTTTTGAGCGCTGTAGGTCTTGATATTGTAAGTGGGGAGCCACGACTTATCTTCATGGACTTACCCGGTTTTATGCATGGAATTAATTTTCTTGTGCTCGCAATCGGTATCTATGGAATTGGGGAAATGCTCTGGACAGTTGAGTTATCTAAGGGCGAAGTAATGATATCCCAGGCAACGATCAGTGTTCGTCGTGTTTTTGACTCGCTTAGAGAACTTCTTAAGACATGGAAAACCATGTTGATGGGGTCCTTTCTTGGCTACTTTGTCGGTATTTTACCTGCCGCTGGGGCAACGCCGGGTTCTTTGATGGCATATGGTTTTGCAAAGACTATTGCAAAAGATCCAGATTCTTTTGGCAAAGGTAATGTAGATGGAGTTGTGGCGCCGGAAGCAGCAAATAACGCAGCATCAACCGGTTCTATGCTACCAATGCTCACACTTGGTATCCCGGGGTCGCCGACCACTGCCATCTTACTTGGTGGCATGGTTATCTGGGGCCTTGAGCCTGGACCGCTATTATTCGTCGAACACACCGAATTCGTTTGGGGCTTAATTGCAAGCCTCTACTCAGCCAATTTATTTGCTTTGTTGATTAACATTGCCTTTATCCCCGCATTTATATGGGTATTGAAATTACCCTTTACAGTATTAGCTCCAATCATCTTCATGCTGTGCATAATTGGCGGATATGTTCCAACCCTTGACATGCACGATGTGTGGTTGATGCTCGTTTTTGGGGTTGTTGGTTATCTAATGCGAAAATTAGATTATCCTCTAGCACCTGCTGTGTTGGCTATTGTGCTTGGCCCATTGGCGGAACGCTCATTGCGACAGTCTCTAATTGGATCTCAAGGAGACGTTATGATATTTTTTGAGCGCCCCATCTCTGGGACTATTCTAATCATCGCTCTCCTATTGTTTGTTTTGCCGGCCGTAAGGGTTTTTCGTCAACGATCGCATAATCCTAACTTGGCCTAGGACCATGGATATCAGTTCAGAAAAGCAGCGTGTGGTTGTAACACAGTTAACCGTCGAGCCAATTACTGCGGCACTCAGTCTGAAGGATCAAATCTACCGATCCCTTAAGGTAGGTATTACCCGCGTGGACATCTATGCAGAGAACGCTGAACTGCGACTCGACGAACGCCGTCTGTCTGAGCAGCTAAATATTAGTCGGACCCCTGTGCGGGAGGCCTTAGCGCGCCTGGAACAAGAAGGTTTAGTGGAGATAGTTCCAAGGCGTGGCGTTTACATAGCTCGTAAATCCAAGGCTGAGATTCTTGACATGGTGACTGTTTGGGCGGCACTCGAGAGTATGGCGGCTCGATTAATCACGAAAGTAGCTACAGACACGGAAATCGCCTCGCTTCGTAATCTATTCACTACTTTTGATGACGGCGGTGAGGTGCGTGCAAATATTGATGAATATTCTGATCAAAATATCAAATTTCATCAGGCCATTTTAAACCTCAGCCAATGCTCTTTGTTATGCGAGTTGGCGGAAAACTTGTTTATTCACATGCGTTCTATCAGGAAACAAACTATTGGAGATACCGGTAGGGCAGATAAATCAATTATAGATCATCTGCATATAATTGAGGCCCTAGAGGCACGTGACGCAAACCTAGTCGAACGGCTATGCCGCGAGCATACTATGAATTTGGGAAAACATATCGAACAAAATGTTAATTATTTAGTTTAAGGATAGATATGGCTTGCAAGCGTATTAAAAGTAAGTTGCGCTGTAAAGAGGAGTAACCCATGGAAGACGTAATTCCTAATACAATGGCAAACCCACCTGAGAGTGCAGAAAAAGTTACAGATGGTTTTCACTTAATCATTGATGCATTAATGCTGAACGGTATCAATACTATTTATAATGTGCCTGGAATTCCTATCACTGATCTTGGTCGCTTCATGCAGGCTAAGGGGTTACGGGTACTCTCATTTCGGCACGAACAAAATGCTGGATATGCGGCAGCTATAGCGGGTTTCTTAAACAAGAAACCCGGGATTTGTATGACTGTGTCGGCGCCGGGCTTTCTAAATGGCTTGACCGCCTTGGCCCATGCGACAACTAATTGTTTTCCCATGATTCTATTGTCAGGCTCGTCTGAGCGAGAGATCGTTGATCTAATGCAAGGGGACTACGAGGAAATGGATCAGCTGGCTATAGCCAAGCCGCTGTGCAAGGCAGCTTATCGTATTTTGCAAGTAGAAGACATCGGAATTGGTATTGCGCGTGCGATCAGGGCCGCGGTATCTGGGCGGCCGGGCGGTGTTTATTTAGATATTCCCGCGTCTCTATTAAGCCAATCTATAGATGCAGCCAAAGGTAACGCATCGCTTGTCAAAGTCATAGATCCAGCCCCCGATCAACTACCTTCGCCCGAGGCGGTATCGCGGGTATTAAATGTTTTAAAAAAGGCTGAACGGCCTCTTATTATTCTTGGTAAGGGCGCTGCTTACTCGCAGGCTGATGACGATATCAAGGAATTTGTTGAGAAAAGTGGAATCCCATATCTTCCTATGAGTATGGCTAAGGGGTTGTTACCTGATAACCACCCTCAATCAGCGGGTGCGGCTCGCTCGTTGGTTTTAAAGGAGTCGGACACCGTTGTTCTAATCGGTGCGCGTCTTAATTGGTTATTATCTCACGGGAAGGGCAAAACTTGGGGGAAAGGGACGAAAAGTTTCATTCAGATCGATATAGAAGCAAGGGAGATGGACTCAAACGTTGCGATCCTTGCGCCTTTAGTGGGAGATATAGGATCGTGTGTTCGGGCTCTTCTGCGCGAAATGGGTAAAGGTTGGAATGGCCCGCCAAGCGCATGGAGAGACTTAATTATTGCAAAACGTAAGACCAACGAAGAGAGCATGGCTCTGAAACTTCGGAATAATCATATCCCAATGGATTATCATGGCGCATTGGGCGTGTTGAAGAATATCATCAGTCAACACCCTGACGCGATTTTAGTAAACGAAGGTGCGAATACATTAGATTTCGCGCGTTCGATAATAGATATGCATAGGCCGCGCAAGCGGTTGGATGTAGGTACTTGGGGGGTTATGGGTATTGGAATGGGCCAAGCCATCGCCGCTGCGATTGAGACAGAAAATTCTGTCCTTTGTATTGAGGGTGACAGTGCGTTTGGTTTCTCGGGCATGGAGGTTGAGACCATTTGTCGTTACAACCTTCCTGTCTGTATCGTGATCTTCAATAATTCCGGAATTTATAAAGGAACCGATGTCAATACCAGCAATAACTTTGATGTCGCCACAACGGTATTTGTTAAAGGCGCACGTTATGAAAAGATCATGGAGGCTTTTGGGGGAATTGGATATCACGTGACGTCACCTGATGAACTTCGGCAGGCTGTCGAGGAAGCAATGGAGTCAAAAAAACCAGCTCTCGTAAACGCAGTTATTGATGAGGCAGCAGGTACTGAGAGCGGTCGAATAGGTAATCTAAATCCCCAAAGTATAACCGGAACAAGATCAAATTAACATTTTGGTCATAATCACCATAATTAGGAGCATGGAATGCAAGCTCTCGACGGAATTAAAATTCTCGATTTCACACATGTGCAGTCGGGGCCTACTTGTACCCAACTACTTGCGTGGTTCGGCGCGGATGTAATCAAAGTGGAGCGGCCTGGTGTCGGTGACGCAACACGGGGTCAACTGCGTGATATTCCTAAAGTGGACAGCCTTTATTTCACAATGTTGAATCATAATAAGCGAAGCATCACCCTCAATTCAAAATCAGAAAAAGGTAAGAAAATCCTGACCAAGTTGATCGCAGAATGTGATGTCATGGTAGAGAATTTTGCACCTGGTGCTCTTGATCGTATGGGGTTCTCGTGGGAAAAAATTCAAGAAATCAATTCACGTATGATCTATGCATCGATTAAGGGCTTTGGACCTGGCCCATATGAAGATTGTAAGGTTTATGAAAACGTAGCCCAGTGCGCTGGAGGGGCCGCCTCTACCACAGGAATATTTGGCGGCGTCCCAATCGTGACTGGTGCACAAATTGGCGATAGCGGAACGGGGCTTCATCTGGCCCTAGGAATTGTTACTGCGCTCTACCATCGGGAGAAAACTGGTTGTGGACAACGGGTGACGACAGCAATGCAGGATGGCGTGTTGAATCTTTGTCGCGTGAAGTTGCGTGATCAGCAGCGCCTCGATACGGGTCCTTTGAGGGAGTATTCTCAATTTTCGGAAGGTATTGAGTTTGGCAATGCCACTCCACGGGCTGGTAATGACTCGGGGGGTGGGCAACCCGGACGTATACTTAAGTGTAAAGGTTGGGAGCAAGATCCAGATGCCTACACATATTTTATTACTCAAGCAGCGGCATGGAAGAATATTTGCGACGTTATTGGCAAACCAGAATGGAAGGATGATCCTGATTGGGCAACTCCAGAGACTCGCTTGCCTAAACTAAATGAGATGTTTGGAGCTATTGAAGCTTGGACAATCAGTAAAACTAAATTTGAAGTTATGGAAATCTGTAATCCCTTGAATATTCCCGTTGGTCCTATCCTTAGTATGAAAGAATTGGCGGAAGAGCCCAGCCTCAGGGCGACGGGCACCATAGTTGAGGTAAATCATCCGCAGCGCGGGACATACTTGAGCGTGGGGTGTCCGATTAAATTATCCGATTCACCGGTTTCAGTCGAACGTTCTCCTCTTTTAGGAGAGCATACGGAGCAAATTCTGAGGGAAGTTGTAGGCCTTGATGATGACCAAATTACCGAAGCTAGGGATGCAGGTGCCGTGTGAATAGCAGTGGATTAAGGAGTTTTGAGACATGCGCTTAATTGTTATGGGCCAACAGGCATTCGGAAAAGCCGCTTTGGAAACTATCCTTGATGCTGGTATCGACGACGTGATTGCAGTTTATTGTGCTCCGGACAAGGGTGAGCAAATCGATCCAATAAAAGAGGTTGCGCTTGAGAGGGGATTGATAATCAAACAGCCGAATAATTTTGAGGATGCAGCTGTTCTTGATGAGATGCGATCTTTTAAAGCTGACTTATGTGTGATGGCTTACGTAACTATTTTTGTGCCGAGAGAAGCGCGCAACGTGCCAAATCACGGTTCGATATGTTTCCATCCGTCATTGTTACCGTGTCATCGTGGACCGAGCTCGATTAATTGGCCTATTATGTGGGGTGCTACTAAAACGGGTTTAAGTTACTTTTGGCCTGATGATGGGCTGGATGAGGGAGATATCCTATTGCAAAAAGAGGTCGTCATTGAGCCTGATGATACAATTGGGTCAGTTTATTTCGACAAAGTGTTCCCGCTCGGCTTAAAAGCAACTTTAGAAGCGATTGACTTAGTTCGAGGTGGTAATGCCCCCCGAGTTTCACAAGATCCCTTAAGAGCAACCTATGAAGGATGGTGTAGTGCAGAAGTAGCCGAAATCGATTGGAACCGATCAGTTGGTGAAGTATATAACCAAATTAGAGCCTGCAACCCACAACCTGGGGCTTGGACAAAACTTAATGGTGAAAGATTGCAAATCTTTGATTGTGAGAAGACTAATTATGCCGTTGGACGCACGGGGCGGATAGCAGATATTTCTGAAGACGCAATTACCATAACTGCGGGCCGTGGTTCGATCGTTGCAAAGCGGTTTCGTTATGCCAGAGGTAAAAAGATAACCACGAAAGCGCTGGTCGCTGGCTTGGGATTAAAAATAGGGACGAAATTAGGTGTTTAATCGAGGAGACTGCGTTCTTATCTGCTCTTTTTGAGACAATTATGATTAATCGGAGTTTAAGTCATTGAATTTATGGTCTCATGAGTTTGGCGAAAAAAAGGGCCGGCACACCCGGTGTAGCCGACCCTAATCTAACAATAATTACGTTAATGTTTACTTCATCCAGGGTGGGGTAAAGGGTTGGAACTTACCCCCCTTGTAGACAACGTAGTTCATGCTTGGCACGAGGAGGTGTTTTATAGCCTCTTCACCTTCTTTGACTTCGCCAATATTAACAACTGGCACCACACTGCCCTTCCAGTTATCGATTCCTTCCAGCGTGTCGAGTAACTTAGCACGGGTAATCGGGCCGCTACCCATCCGTTTGACCGCTTCTGAGAACACTTGAGCACCTGTAAAACCCCAGAGATGGACAGCGTCGTGTTGCTCTTCAGGATAGAACTTGGTCAAGATGGCCTTAGCTTTTTGTATATGTTCGTTTGGATCATCCCACTCGCGGAAGATGGTAGCAAAATATACTCCGTCAACGGCTCCTTTTCCCGCTAGTTCAGGGACTTTTGGACTTTTACCAAAAAATACGTTTACCACGGGTGCCTTCCAACCCAATTTGGCTCGTTCAGTGTAAACTTTAGCAGCGGGCTCTGGCGCACAAGAGCAGATTAAAGCATCAACATTGGCGCTTTTCATCTTGATAACCTGAGAGCTGAGATCTACTTCTTTTGGCTCGTAGCCTTCCGCAGCAATCATCTCCACGCCGTATTGCTTGAGGCCGACTTCAATACCTTTTAGGTGAGTTTTCCCTGAGGCGTCGTTCTGATAGATAACACCAATTTTTTTTGCGTTGAACACCTCCTTAGTGAAGCGCACTAAATCTGTTCCTTCTTTATCGTAAGGAGGATATAGCGGGAATACATTGCGACTTTTATAAAAAACGTTTTTAGCCGCACCGGTTCCTGCACCAATTAGGGGAACGTCTTTAGAAACGATATAATCGATGACAGCTTTTGTTGGCGCTGAACCCAATGGTGCGACTATAGCAAAACATTTATCGCGTTCGATAAAGCGTTTGACGATATTTTTCGTCCGAGCTGGTTCGTACTTATCATCTACCATTTTAAATTTGATCATACGTCCGTTGATACCGCCGTTTTCATTGACGTGCTTGAACCACGCATCGGCACCTTTGCCCATCCGAAAATAGCTGGAGACTTTTCCTGTCATTGGTTGATAGGAGCAAATCAAAATCTGGTCTTTTGATATCCCCGGCCCATCTGAAGCATGGCCTGATTGAAACATGGTGAGGACAAATAAACTGCCCACAACAGTTATTAGTTGTCTAATAATATTGGTCACTAATTTTACCTCCCTTGTGAAGAACGGGTCTACCATCAGTACGCAACCTTTCACGCTGCTTTTGATGATTTTTAATGACTCGGGGCATCCGTCCTACAAACTACCCTAAGCCACAATCTGGCAATAACCACGATTGCCAAAAGACTATACTCCCTGAAGACACCCGACGTGCGGTAAAAAAGATTAATGAACACCTAAGTATGACTCTACCACCTCGCGATTCGTACGCAGTTTCTCAGACTCTCCTGAAACAGCTACCTTTCCAACCCGCAAGACGTATCCAAAATGGCAGTTTTTTAATGCTACATTGGCATTTTGTTCTACAATTAGCATGGTCATGCGTCGTTCTGCATTGACAGCCTTCAAGGTTGTAAATATGTCAGCAATGATAATTGGGGCGAGTCCTAAAGAGGGCTCATCCAGCAGCAGAAGTCGTGGGCGAGCCATTAATCCACGTCCAATTGCTAACATCTGTTGCTCTCCCCCACTTAATGACCCTCCTAATTGCCCCTCGCGTTCCTTTAGGCGGGGAAATAGATTCAGAACCATATCCGTATCTTCGATTATTCCAGTCTTGTCAGACCGAGAGTATGCGCCCATTCGTAAGTTTTCGGATACAGTCAGGTCTTTAAAAATTTTTCGGCCCTCGGGGACGTGAGCGATACCCAACTTGACAATCTCGTTTGGCGTTAATCCAGCTAGCGATTTCCCATCGAATAATATTTGGCCGGAAGTTGGCGGAACCATGCCGGAAATTGAGCGAAGAGTTGTTGATTTGCCTGCGCCGTTAGCACCTAAAAGTGCGACCATGTCGCCGTCGCCCACTTCAAGTGATACCCCTTGTAAGGCCCGGATTACCCCGTAGCTGGCTTCAACAGCACTTAATTCAAGGAGAAGACTCATGTCTCGTCCTCCTCACCCAGATAGGCTTTGATAACGTCCGAGTTTGATTGTATTTCCGCTGGGGTACCTTCGGCTAAGTTCGCGCCAAAGTTTATTACATAAATATAGTCGCAAATGCTCATTACCATGGACATGTCGTGCTCAACAAGAAATACGGTTATGCCTAATTCGCGATTGACATGCTGAATAATCTCTTTCAAGTCCGCTGTCTCTTCTTCGTTGCACCCAGCGACAGGTTCATCAAGAAGTATAATTTCTGGATTGGATGCCAGAGCACGGGCCATTTCAACTCTCTTTTGCACGCCATAGGGTAGGTTCTTCACCTCATTATTGAGTTGGTCTTCTAGGCGCAGCATTTCTGCGATTTGTCTTGCCCGTTCAATTAATTTTCGCTCATTTTTCCGAGCCCTTGGTAAGCCAAACATGTTAGCAAAGGGGTTCCCGATCAGATGGTGAGCGCCTATCAAAATATTATCTAAAGTAGATTGTTCAGCGAATAGATTAATGTTCTGAAAGGTACGCGTCATGCCCATCGAAGCCATGTCATGCGGTTTTAGTCGCCCAATATCAGCTCCACGAAAATAGAGAGAACCTGTATCGGCGTCCTGAAAGCGGGTTAATACATTGAAAAGTGTCGTTTTTCCCGCGCCGTTAGGTCCAATGAGGCCAATGATCTTACCTTCCGTTATACCGAGGGTAATATTATTGCACGCAACGACGCCACCAAAGCTAACAAGTACGTTTTCGCAGCGGAGTATCTCTGTCATTTGGGCTGTCCGGTGCTTTTTGGGCAAATCCGCTTGGCCCGCAAGGCTTGAAAAGGACGCGCTATCACACCTGCGATTCCAGCTGGAGCTAAAATCAGAACCCCAATCAAAACCACCCCTTTTAAAATGAATGAAAAGTCAGCAAGCTCTTCGAGGAAGAAAGGAACCATAACGATAAAAAACCCGCCGATAAATGGCCCCATTAACATGGCTGAGCCGCCTACCACTGTGGCAACTAGAAAATCTACGGAGTACCAAATATCAGCAAAAACCTCTGCAGATACATAATTGACAATATGTGCATTTAATCCCCCTGCTACGCCAGTAACAGCAGCGCTAATTGTGAAAGACAGTGTGCGGTACTTCACCCTGTTGACACCGCTGCTTTCCGCGGCGCGTTCGGCATCTCGCAAGGCCATGAAAGCACGTCCAACTCCTGAGTGAACCAGCCGATATATAAGGAGCGTGGTCAAGCCGAGAGCGATAACCGAGATGACTAAGAAACCGGTATCTCCAATTTCCATGCCTAAAACCCGATTGGTAGGTAATGAAATACCCTCCCGACCCTCAAATATAGGGATATTATTGACGATCGTTCCAACGAAGAATGCAAATCCGAGCGTCCCGATAGCCATAAAAGCACCAGATAATCTTAAAAAGACGAGCCCCAGCAGAAAACCAAAGACGCCCGCCATGATTGCTCCGGAAATAATCCCGATGATAAGATCGACAGCGAAGTATTTTGTCAGCAATGCAGATGTGTACGCACCAATAGCTAAGAATCCCCCATGTCCAACTGTAACGAGGCCGGTATAGCCAGTCAGGATACTTACGCCTTGGGCAGCAATAATATAAACAACGATAAGAGCCGCTTGTGATGCCATCCATCCCTCGACACCCGGAAGGAACGGGAATGCCAGCGCGGCGGTAAAGAGCGCTATCATCAGGCCCCAGTTTTGACGGAGCGTTGTAATATTTGCTAATGTTCCCCTGTTCAGAGACGATTTATTTACTGGGCCAAACATTAAAATTCTCGCCGCTTTTGAATGCCAAAAAGACCTTGAGGGCGAAATGCCAAGAGTACAACGATCATGACAAAGGCCGTAGCGGTTTTAAAGTGTGAGCCAAGGTATCCGCCAGCCATATTTTCTGTGATTCCAATCATCAGTGCTCCCAAAATTGCACCCGGGATGGAATAAAGTCCCCCGAATACTGCCGCTACATATCCTTTGATCAGCACCTCATCCATCATCTCTGGCGCAACATAAACTATAGGTGCCAAGAGGACGCCAGCGAAGGCTGCTAAAAAACCAGCCATACCCCAAGTCAATAACACGATAAACCTGACTGGAATACCCATTAGCATGGCGGTGTCCGGGTCGTCAGTTACGGCACGCATAGCAATCCCTTGTTTCGTGTATCGGAAGAACCAAAATAACATGAGCCCAATACCCCCCGCCCAAGCCATATTGATCACATGACCCTGGCTGACCAAGCCGCCGATCACTTCAATAGGAGTAGGGTCGAATGTTACGGGGAAGGCTTTGGTATCGCGTCCCCAAAACCAACCAGCAACGCCATGCAGTACGTAGTACATTCCAAGTGTTGCCGTGAATAATGTTAACCAATCTGAGTCGGCAATCGGCCGCATAACTATTCTCTCAAAAGCGATGCCTAGCAGCACGCACGTTAGAACAGCACCGAAAAGAGCTACATAATAATTTAGGCCAAAATCTTTGATAAAAACTAATGCCGCAAACGCTCCGACCATTGCAAAATCACCTTGGGCGAGATTGATGGTACGTGTGTTGCGGAAGACGACAACCACGGCTACTGCCGTTAATGCGTAAAGCGCGCCTGTGGCAACTCCACTAATAAACAATTGACCAAACAATATAAGCCCCCATCCGCTCTCAAAGCCGCCTGAAAAATGCAACAAATTTTTATGAACAAGTTTTGCTAGTGCAGCTAACAGCGACTAATCTCTGTAATGAGACTTATCATAGGGCCAGACTTGGCGAAGGGGCAATTCATGTGGGCATGCGCATTAGGAATGCCCTTTATGGGCATGCGCATTAGGAATGCCCTTTAGATTTGTTTTTCTGGCATACGCGTAATGCGTGCCTTATTTCGAGGCATGCGATATCTGCATGCAATTGTCATTGCAAATAGGTGCTGTGGTAGGGACTTGCTATTAAGCTGCAGACAATCTGGCTTCACAAAAGGGACTAATTAATTTTGGGGAGCCTTAATGAGCGTTAATCTCGTATCTAACTTTCATATGGTTGCTCTTTTTCAGTCAAAGACCAAACATGCCATGGCACGTCATAAGCGAGCTCGAAATCTTTTTCTGAGCGGAGTTGTTCATGACTCCCGTCATATGTCTCCGTATCCTCTATATGTAGAACTTGCAAAAGGTTCCAGAAAATGGGGTGCAGATGGGAACGAGTTTATTGATTTTTACGGTGGGCATGGGTCGTTATTGTTCTGTCGTTCTCAGCCAACGTTGATTATAGCTGCTGCTTTGTTTGGTAATTTATCTGGAGGCCGGCTGAGCTCAGTTGGTAGAGCGGCCGATTGAAAGTTATATTGTAAAGGATGTGTTGCCACGCTCTCAGAAACCTATGGCACATCCATCTTTGCGCGGTTCAGATCCACCGGTGAGTACGCCATTTTTTGTATCGATCCAAATTGCTTGAGACCCGCCGATTGGCTTGTCGGGTTGAACTCGTTTGTGTCCAAGTTTTTCAAGACCCTGAATAACGTCGCTTGGGACTGTATCCTCCATTTCAACTGTATCGTCGCCTAAAACTGGGAACACGCGCGGCGCATCTTGTGCCTCTTGAATATCATGTTCAAAATCAAAAAAACGAGATAAAAAATGCATGTGACCGAACGCTTGATAGTGTCCGCCCATAACTCCGAAGGCCATCTTAGCTTGTCCGTCTTTAGTAATCATTCCGGGGATGATAGTTGTCATTGGACGCTTTTCAGGTGCAATACAATTTGGATGCCCGGGTTTAATAACAAAACCTTGTGCTCGGTTGGTGAAAACGACGCCGGTTTTAGGAGCCATCAAACCGGAGCCAAACGAATGGAATAGTGTATTGATGAAGGAGCAAGCATTTCGGTCCTTATCAACAACCGAAATGTAAACTGTACTCTCATGTTTTGGCAGGCTCGGTCGCAAGAGGGGTTCTATCCGGTATTCGGGATTTATTTGACTACGCAAATTCTTGGCATGCTCTTGGGATAGCAAATCTTCTACCGGCACATTCGCTTGGGTTGGGTCGGCTAAAAATGTATTGCGGTCATTGTATGCAAGACGTCCTGCTTCAATTTCTTGGTGAAGACGTTCCACAGAGATGGGGTCGACATTCTGGGTATTGAAACCGGCAATAATATTTAGTAATTGCAATGCAATCACGCCCTGTCCATTCGGTGGACATTCCCAAACCGTATGACCGCGAAATTCAGTCGAGATCGGCGTGACATAATCACCCTTGAGGTTAGCGAAATCTTCAAGGGTGTGAAGTCCGCCTAGTTTCCGAAGGTAATCAACCATGTCTTCTGCAATTTCACCAAGATAAAACGCGTCTCGGCCTTTGTGCGCTATTGCTTCCATAGTGTTAGCTAGCGCGGGTTGCCTATGTATTTCACCAACCCGGGGAAGCTGTCCGCTAGGCATGAATACTGATTTAAGGTTTTCTTCATTAGCGATGATATTCGCTTGCGATTGAAAATCGAGACTAACCCGTGATGACACCGGATATCCATGACGCGCGTAATCAATAGCTTGTTTCAACAATTCATCGAGTCCTAATCTTCCAAAGTCCCGATTTAACTGAAACCAGGCGTCGATAGCTCCGGGAACCACGCAAGCATCGGGTGTTTGTCTCTCAATACTGGTAATCCCTCTGCCAAGATAGTAGTCCACGGTTGCAGCTTTGGGTGCTTTTCCAGATCCATTGAAAGCGACAATTTTATCTTTCCCTCCCGGAGCGTACATACAAAAGCAATCCCCCCCAATACCTGTCGACTCAGGTTCGACTACGCACTGAACGGCACAAGCCGCAATAGCAGCATCCATGGCGTTTCCGCCTCGCCTCAGAATATCAATGGCCGTCGACGTGGACAGGGTATGGGATGTTGCAGCCATTCCGTTGATGGCGTGAGCTGGTGAACGCCCGGGGAGTTCTAGGTTACGCATAACTATCTCAATTCTTTTTGATCTGACATTAATGCCTTACAAGCCTGTCGCTGCTACTTTATGCATATGACAGATTTTTGCCCTCCAGTCGATGCACGTTACCAAAAATATTTTAACTAACGATCTTATTGCATAATATTAAGGCAGGTTTTATAGAAAGCGGAGACTGCAAAGTTAGCGTTGATCAATTGCTTTTCTAGGCTATATGGTCATACGGTAGAATTTTTAATATTTTAGAGAAGAATTGCGAGTAAGCTTGAGTGAGCGCCCCCGACACGGCGGTACTTTTAAAAGATCAGGCGGTACTTTTAAAAGATCAGGCGGTACTTTTAAAAGATCAATGGTAAAAAAAGGAGCGTGGTTATGAATCCTAAGATTTTTATTTTGACAGTCACTACCATCGTTGCACTGAGTACATTAAGTTTCATGGGCTATGCTAAAGCGGCGCCGAACCTTCCTTGCAGCACTGCAAAGCTGATAGTGCCATGGAAAGCCGGTGGTGGGACTCATGTGTTATTCTCAATTTATGAAAAAACCATCCAAAAAATGGGCTTAAAGCCAAGACTCAAGGTTGTGACAATCTCAGGCCAAGGCGGTAATAAGGGCGCGAAAGAAGCTGCAAAAGCTAAGCCCGACGGATGCACTTTGTTTGCGATCCACCAAAGCGCTTTTACGAGTCATTTGAACGGTCGCATAAACTTTCACTATAATGCTTTTGACCCTGTTGCTCTGCTTACCGATACACCTGATATCATCGGGGCCTCTGCGAAGGCTCCATGGAAAAACTTTAAGGACTTCCAAGCTGGCGTAAAGGCGAACCCGGGAACTGTTGCGACCGGAGCGACTTTCGGTTCTACTAGTCAATTCACCTGGTTGTTGCTGGAAAAGAAAACTGGTATGAAATTCAAATTTGTTCCATTCGATGGAACGCGTCAGCGCATGACAGCGCTGCTCTCAGGTGCTATCTCTTTGGGAGGTTTAAACGTTGCTTCAGGACGTAAATACATCGAGTCTGGCGAACTCAAGGCTTATGCTATAGCTGCTGAAAAACGTGATCCTGCCTTACCGGACCTTCCTACTCTGAAAGAAATGGGCGTGGATATGGTTTTCTCACTTAAGCGCGGTGTGGTTGCGCCAAAAGGGACACCCAAAGACGTTATCGATATGTGGGCAAATGTCATGAAAAAAGCGTCCGAAGACCCTGACCTGCTGAAGCAAATGAAAGCTAAAGGAACCGGTATTCAGTGGATTGGCCCCGAGGGTTACCAGAGTTGGATTGATGCCTCATATACGGAGTTTAAGGGTATTGCTGATGAGATGGGGTGGGGTAAATAACAAGAGACGTTACACGGCATGACTAGAACCTAAAGCAAAGGGCGCGGAGTGCACAAGTGTTTTGGGCCCGCTCTCCCTTACCCCTATCCCTCGAGAGGTGTCTCCGTGGCGACAGTTAACCGTGACACATATGTTGCTATCTTCTTATTATTGTTTTGCGGTGTTTTCATCGACGCCACCTTCGATATACGGGAGCCCGACTACGGTGTGTTGATGCCATCGACTTGGCCGCGGGTTATTCTTGCCGTGATGACCGTTTTGTCTATGATTTATTTAATTCAATCTCTTAAAGCTGGTCCCTCCAATCCCGATTGCAGCACTGAGCGCAGCCCGGGTTTCGTCGGTTTTTTTGTATACTGGCGTAACCCTATTATTTGTTTCGTTATGTTCTTCTTTTTTTTATGGAGTCTGCCATTCCTTGGTATGCTGATTGGAGGGGTATCGTTTGTCTTTTTATTGATGTGCATGCTGGGTGGGTGGCAGCCGAGGCAATTAGCTGTTCACGCCTTGGTTGCAGTATTTGCTGTGGGCGGAATGTGGAGCTTATTCACTTTTGGCCTCGAGGTCATGTTACCTGAAGGTAGGATTTATAATCCTTACGCGAGTTGAGGATAGAAAAGTGATCGAATATCTCTTGGACGCTTTCCTAAATTTTTCTCTTGCATTTGAGGGGCTATGGACATGGGAGACTATGTCTCTCATGGCCCTTGGCGTAGCGGCCGGATTGATAGCCGGGGCCATTCCTGGGTTTACGATTGCCATGGCGGTTGTGCTGACGTTACCTTTCACGTTTTCAATGCCGCCTGAACAAGGTGTTGCCACTATGGTGAGTGTGATGGTTGGAGGGCTCTCTGGTGGTTTAATGGCGGGTATTTTGACTGGTATTCCGGGAACACCGTCCTCCGTGGCCACCACTTTTGATGGCTTTCCTATGGCGCGGGCTGGCCGTCCGGGATTGGCATTAGGTTTGGGGGTTTGGTCATCTTTTTTTGGTGGAATTTTTAGCGCCATTTGCCTGATGACTTTGGCGCCCCAGTTGGCCCGCGTGGGTTTGGAGTTTCAGCCTTGGGATTTTTTTATGTTGGTCATATTTGCTCTGACGATTACAGCCAGCCTCGCGGGCAAAAATTTGATAAAAGGGTTAATCGCTGGAGCACTTGGACTTTTAATTCGTACGATCGGGGAAGATGAAGCCGTTGGAATGCCGAGATTTAATTTTGGGACTGAAGTATTGCTTGCAGGCTTTGATTTTATTGCTGTGCTTATAGGGTTATTTGCGTTTTCCCAGTTGCTTAGTGACGTGCGTGATCCCGCGCTTGCACGTAAATCTCTCTCTCAACAGGGAACGGTGAAGGTAAGAATTGACCATATTGGCGCGCTTAGGGAGATAGCTCACCGCTGGGTGGTGGTTATTCGGTCAGCCACTATTGGTGTGTTTACGGGAATTCTGCCGGGCGCAGGTGGATCTGTTGCCAATATTCTTGCTTATGACCAAGCAAAAAAAGCATCGAGGACACCTGATGAATTTGGTAACGGAGCCTCGGAAGGAATAATTGCTCCAGAAAGCTCTAACAATGCCGTCGAAGGTGGCGCATTGATTACCCTTATCGGGTTGGGTATCCCGGGTGATGTAACGGCCGCTGTAATGTTGGGCGCACTTTTAATCCATGATGTGGTGCCAAGCCCAAGCTTTATATCTGATGAACCGGTTCTAGTATACTCGATTTTTACGGCTTTTTTTATTGCAACCTTTATGATGATTTTTCTGCAATCCTTTATGCTTAAATTTTTCGTACAAATTACGAAAATCCGAATGTATATGCTGGCATCTGTTATTTTAGGATTCTGCGGAATAGGTGTTTTTGCACTAAATAACGTGACCTTCGATCTGTGGAGCCTGTTGTGGTTTGGTATTTTGGGCTTTTTAATGCGGCAGTTTGGTTTTCCTCTTGCGCCGATGATATTAGGCGTCGTCCTTGGTAATATTGCTGAGCTAAATCTTGCGCGTGCATTGGCGATTACTCCAGAACTGACCCCGTTTTTCTCGCGGCCATGGGCCTTATTTTTTCTAATCATTGCTATATTTTCGGCCGCATTTCCTCTATTTCAAGCTCATCGTGGAAAGAAGATATGGACACTGCTGTACATGCCATTTGCTTGTTTTGCGGTCTCCACACCATTGGTGATGATGGGAGGGGTAACGCGTCCGATGATAGCTTGTACTATTGTTGGTTATGGGATTTGGACGCTTTTCAAGCGTTGGCAGTCAGATTGGGAACTTGAACGAGTGGAGGCTAAGAAGCCTCGGTACACTGAGGGCTAAAATAATGGAATGGTGGCGTGATATCTACAGGGCATTAAGGGAAGCAAACGTCCGTCAGGTTGTATATGTCCCTGATGCTGGTCATGCTGCCCTCATAAATGCTTGTATGGCTGATAGTGATATGCGGGCAGTTCCACTCACCACCGAAGAAGAGGGTATAGCTATGCTGGCGGGGGCGTGGCTTGGTGGTGAACGCGGTGTCATCTTGATGCAATCCTCGGGCGTAGGTAATTGTATAAATATGCTTGGTCTCATGAAAACCTGTCGTTTTCCGCTGGCGGCCTTTATCACTATGCGAGGCCAGTGGCATGAATTCAATTCATGGCAAATGCCAATGGGACAGGGAACTGAGCCCGTTCTGCGCGCGATGGGTGTATTGGTGGAGACGGTCGATAGCCCGGAGGATGTAGCGGTGCAGTCACAAGCGACACTGCACAAGGCGTTTGTGGGCATGCAGGCGGGAGCATTACTCCTTCATCAGCGTTTAATGCCTCTCAAGACATTTGGGAAGTCGAAGAGGCAAGTGCCATGAGTGAACCCATGCGTGCTAATGACTTTCCGTTGCGCCGTCGCGAAGTCGCAAAACAAATTCATAGTGCAGGCGGGGATGAGCTTTTGCTTGTTACTGGTCTCGGCTCTCCAAACTGGGATTTTACCGTTGCTGGCGATAAGGAGCAGATATTCCCACTCTGGGGGGCCATGGGTGGCGCTATCTCCATCGGTTTGGGCCTTGCGCTAGCCCAACCAAGCCGCCGTGTTATGGTGGCGACAGGTGATGCAGAGGCTCTTATGGGAGTTGGAAGCCTTGCAACTGTTGCCGTTCAATCGCCGCCGAATATGGCTATCGTTATTCTTGACAATGAACGCTACGGTGAGACTGGCATGCAAACGACTGCAACTGCGCATAAGACTGACCTCTCCGCGATCGCAGCTGGTAGTGGGATCATTCTGAGTGAAACGATCCACGACCAAGCTGCATTGGATTTGGCTATCCCAAAAATGATGGAGGCACCAGGCCCATGCGTATTTGTGATTAAGGTGCGAGCGGAGTCTTTACCCTTCGTTTTACCGCCTAAAGATGGGGCGTATTTGAAGGATCGTTTTCGATTTGCGCTCTTGGGTGATGCGGCTATTGTTTGAAAAGCGTCTTCATAATCTAGAGAGATAGGAATGTCATGGATAAACTCGATATGTACATCAATGGAAATTGGGTTGCTCCGGCCTCGGGTGAATATTTTGAGACATTTAATCCCTTCACGGGTAGGCCTTGGGCAATGGTGGCGCGAGGTAGCGAGGTTGATGCTGAGCAAGCAGTCGAGGCGGCTAATTCCGCATTAGTTAACCCCGCGTGGGCTGATATCACGGCGACCCAACGAGGAGCCATGCTACGTCGGTTAGGAGATATTGCGGCGAAAAATGCCGAACGGCTGGGTAAGTTGGAGGTCCAAGACAATGGTAAGTTAATTGCGGAGATGGGTATGCAAACCCAGTATTTACCGCAGTGGTACTATTATTTTGGCGGTCTTGCTGATAAGGTTGAAGGCTCGGTTTTACCAATAGATAAACCGGATACTTTCACCTACACACGTAATGAGCCACTTGGGGTATGCGTTTTGATCACGCCTTGGAACTCACCCCTGATGCTTTTAGCGTGGAAACTTGCCCCTGCGTTGGCTGCTGGTAATACTGTCGTGGTAAAACCGTCTGAGTTCACCTCAGCATCCACACTGGAATTTGCCAAACTTGTTGAAGAAGCTGGCTTCCCAAAAGGTGTTTTCAACGTCGTAACTGGTTTTGGTAAAGAAGCAGGGGAGCCGTTGGTCACTCACCCACGCGTTGCGAAGGTTGCGTTTACTGGGGGCGCACTGTCTGGCGCGCACGTATATCAAAAAGCTGCCAAAGGTTTAAAAAAGGTTAGCCTTGAATTAGGTGGGAAATCTCCAAATATCATCTTTGATGACTGCAGTATGGACAATGCGGTTAAAGGTGCGATCTCGGGTATTTTTGCCGCTACTGGTCAGACTTGTATCGCGGGGTCCCGCCTACTCGTCCAAAGATCCATACATGACGAATTTTTGGATAAGTTGGTGACTTTTGCAAAGACAGCCAAAATGGGAGATCCGATGCTCAGGGATACTCAAGTTGGTCCTGTTACGACGCAACCACAGTATGAAAAAATTCTGAATTATATGGAAGTTGCGCGGGAGGACGGGGCTGAATGTCTCCTGGGCGGAGGTAAAGCCGAACGGCCAGAGTGCGGAGGTGGCTGGTTTGTCGAGCCAACCATCTTTTCCGGTGTTGACAATAAGATGCGAATTGCTCAAGAGGAGGTCTTCGGTCCTGTGCTCTCCGTCATTCCATTTGAAGATGATGACGACGCTGTTTCAATCGCAAACGACGTTGTTTATGGCTTAGCATCAGGAGTGTGGACCGGTAATATTCGCCGTGCAATAGAGATCCCTCAACGCATTAAGTCAGGTACTGTCTGGGTTAATACCTACCGAGCGGTAAGTTATGTTGCTCCGTTTGGCGGTTATAAACAATCGGGGCTGGGGCGTGAGAGTGGCCAGAGGGCAATTGAGGAATACATGCAAACTAAGACCGTCTGGGTCTCTACCGCGACTGAAACACCAAATCCATTTGTTATGCGTTAATAAACTTCTGTGTGCTCTCTTGTTTGGAGTTGGATCGAGCCTCTGGGCCATACGCGCTGCTGTAAGCCAACGAAAACGAGTTGGAGAACACCTAGTGGTTTCTGAGGAAGAGTGTTCAACAAACTTAAGGTAAGTTAGAATAGCGAGTGTGGGTCTGGTCAAGCTTTGATGCTAGCGTAATTACTGGGGTTTAGGAAGCGAGATTAAATAAGTTTAGCCTTGGGGGTAACAAATGGTGGATAAGGCAAAGGTCGCGTTAATAACAGGTGCTGGGTCTGGAATTGGACGGGCTTCAGCGCTCGCGCTACTTGATGCTGGATATCATGTCGTTCTTGCGGGCCGCCGAATTAAATCGCTTGAGGAGACAGTTTCCAAGGCTGGCGCACAAATACCAAAATGTTTGGCGGTTGCTACCGACGTATCAAACCCTAAATCTGTTGAATCCCTGTTTAGGCGCATTCGAGAAATGCATGGGAGGTTGGATTTACTTTTCAACAATGCGGGCCAGGGCGCGCCGGGCGTGCCTTTTGAGGAGCTATTGTTTGAGCAATGGAGGCAGGTCGTAGATGTTAATCTTTCAGGTTCTTTTTTGTGCGCACAAAATGCGTTTAAACTCATGAAAAACCAAGTCCCGAGGGGGGGGCGAATTATCAACAATGGTTCAATATCTGCGCATGCTCCGAGACCAGACTCAGCACCTTACACATCCACAAAGCATGGAATTACTGGCCTCACAAAATCATTGTCTTTGGATGGAAGAAAGTATGATATTGCCGTAGGGCAGATCGATATCGGCAATACGGATACCGAGATGACGGAGCGAATGCAGCAAGGTGTAAAACAAGCCAATGGTCAGCTCGAGCCGGAAGCCATTATGAATGTTAGTAATGTTGCAGAGGCGGTAGTTCAGATGGCAGGTTTGCCCCTCGATACCAACATTCAGTTTCTGACAATTATGGCTACAAAAATGCCTTTTGTAGGCCGGGGATGAGTGTGGAAGCTGGAGATAAAACTTGTGATATTCTCATAAGCAATGGGTTAGTCTTTGATGGGACTGGGGCACCTGGAGTTAGAATTGACGTGGCTATCCAGAATGATCGCATTGTGGGGTTAGGAGCATTGAAAGATTGGGTCGCACGAGAAAAAATCAATGCTCAAGGCATGGCCGTTGCTCCCGGATTTATTGACGCACACACTCATGACGATCTGGCGCTGATTGAACACCCGGAGATGCGATACAAAGTTTGTCAGGGGGTTTCAACTGTAGTAGTCGGTAATTGTGGGCTGAGTCCTGCACCGATTGGACCGCGTCAAGAGGATGTTGCGCCGTTTACCATTTTTAGGGGTGGAAAAACGCCTTCATTAGATAGCCCACGCTATCCAAATTTTGCATCGTACTTGAACGATATTAAGTTAGCCCAGCCTTGGGTTCACGCAGTAACGTTGGTTGGGCATTTAACGTGTCGGGCGGCTGTGATGGACAGATTTGACAGGGCGGCGAACAATGAAGAAATTTGTGCCATGCAAGCTCTTGTGGATGAAGCTATGACCGCGGGTGCCGATGGGTTCTCCACGGGCTTAGCATATCCGCCGGGCTTGGCAGCGCCAATCGAAGAAGTTATTGCTTTGGCTGAGGTCGCTGGTCGGCATAAGGGAATTTATTGCACTCATATGCGTGACGAGGGTCTGGGTTTATTAGGCTCTATCGATGAAACTCTTACGGTTGGCAAACTTGCTAAGATTCCTGTGGTTATTTCTCACCATAAGTGCTCCGGCCGAGCGAGCTGGGGCTTGTCAAAACAATCATTGTTGAAAATCGACTCCGCCGCAAGGGATCAACTCTATCCTGTCCATTTAGACGTCTACCCCTACACTGCCAGTTCAACTGGCCTAATGGCGGATTGGATAGATGACGCTGATCGCATAATTATTACGGGATCAGAGCCACATCCAGAATTGGCAGGATTGGACTTGGCGGATATTGCCGACGATTGGGAGTGCACTCTTATTGAGGCTATTGAGCGGTTGCACCCAGCCCGTGCCATTTATTTTAAGATGGATGAAGCAGACCTAGAGCGTATTCTTGCTCATCCATTATGTATGATAGGTTCAGACGGACTGCCCGGTGACTCGCATCCTCATCCCAGACTTTGGGGGACCTTTCCCCGCATTCTTGGAAGATATGTCCGTGAGCGCAAAATAATCGACTTAGCTACGGCCGTGCACAAAATGACAGGTTTGACAGCTAAGGTTTTTGGTCTTTCGGGGCGCGGAGTACTCGCAGTTGGCAACTGTGCGGACGTTGTCATTTTTGATCCTGATACGGTGATCGATAAGGCAACTTATGAAAAGCCAAAGTCATTACCTGTGGGAATCAAAAAGGTGATCATTGGCGGTCAAATTCGAATCGATGGCTGACTCAGGGAGCCTTTTCATTTCGCTAACAGTAAGCACCCAGTCTAGCGCTCTATATACGTCAAATTTTTTTAGAGAAAAAAAACGATGAAAAGTCGGTGAAAAGTCGACTTCTGATCATTCATCACCTGATATTGTAGTATCTTTCATATGTATTGTATTCAAATGCCAACGGATAATTACATTCGTCCGTAGTGACTTAGATATACTGTTAGCATAGTTGCAGGGTACCCATAATAAAATTTGCAAGCCTCACTCGACTTATGGGAAATATTTGGGAGTGGGTGTCTTTTGCCATTGTGTCCCCAGTGGTATTAGTCCTAGCCTATGACCAGGGAGATTAAGTTCATGGCGGTAGAAGAGAGTATTTTTGATCAAGAGATGGGGAAAACCCCTGCAAACCATCAACCACTTACGCCTCTGAGTTTTTTAGCTTGGGCGGCAAGAGTTTATCCGAATAAAATAGCCGTTGTTCATGGGGAGAGCACATTCACTTACCGGGAGTTCGCTACGCGCTGTAGGTTGTTAGCTTCGGCTTTAAAAAAACTTGGCATATCAAAGGGAGACACCGTTGCGATTATGTCACCTAACGCGCCTCCAATGCTTGAGGCGCATTACGGTGTTCCAATGAGTGGTGCAATCCTCAACGCGCTCAACTTTCGCCTCGATGGGCCGACACTGGCGTTTACGCTTCAGCACTGTGAGGCGAAAATACTTATCACGGATACTGAATTTTCATCGATAATTAAAGATGCATTGGCGCATGTCACGAGTGATCTTCTTGTCATTGATATTGATGACCCACTTGGCGCGGGTGGCGAGCGCCTTGGCGAGATCGATTATGATACATTTTTGTCTGGAGGCGATTATGAGTTTGCTCAAAATATCAACTTTTGGCCCACAGTCGTATGGCCGGATGATGAGTGGGATGCCATTTGTCTCAATTACACATCAGGGACGACTGGAAATCCAAAAGGGGTCGTGTTTCATCACCGAGGAGCTTTTCTAAATGCCATGGGCGGTTTGACTGTATCCGCACTCAGTAAAGACTCCGTGTATCTCTGGACCTTGCCAATGTTCCACTGTAACGGCTGGTGCTACACTTGGGCTGTTACGGCAGCAGGTGGGACACATGTGTGTTTGCGTCAAGTTGAAACGGCACAAATTTTCTTATCGATCCGAAATCACGGGGTTAACGTTATGTGCGGCGCGCCAATTATTTTAAATATGATCCTGCATGCTCCAGAAACTCATAAAGTGACATTTGATCAGCAAGTAACAGCTTATACTGGTGGCGCTGCGCCGCCATCAGCTGTTATCGCAGGTATGGAACGCTTGGGTTTTAAAGTTGTGCACTTGTATGGGTTAACGGAAACTTATGGGCCATCAACATTCTGTGCGTGGCAAGATGCCTGGGACGAATTAGGTCTTGAGGAAAAGGCCCAAAAGATGGCTCGTCAAGGAGTTCGTTATCCTACTCTTTTTGACCAGTCTATCATTGATCCGGAGACGATGGAGGATGTTCCGGCGGATGGAAAAACAATCGGGGAGCTTATGATCCGTTCCAACACCGTCATGAAAGGATACTTAAAAAACCCGACTGCAACAGACGCGGCTTTTGCTGGTGGATGGTTCCATACTGGTGATCTTGGCGTATTGCATAGTGATGGGTATATTGAAATCAAAGACCGCTCAAAAGATATTATAATCTCGGGCGGTGAGAATATTTCAAGCCTTGAGGTGGAAGAAGCTCTTTACAAACATCCAAAAATAATGGAGGCGGCAGTTGTTGCGCGTCCCGACGAGAAATGGGGTGAAACGCCCTGCGCTTTTGTAACTCTGGTATCTGATGATGCGACTGTGGATGAGGCGGATGTAATCGAATACTGTCGCACTCGTATGGCGTCATTCAAGGTACCTAGAACGGTTGTCTTCGGACCGCTACCAAAAACATCAACTGGAAAAATTCAAAAATATGTCCTGCGAGAGCGGGCAAAGGAGCTTTCGTAGCATGTCAATAAAGATTGATCTTAGTGGTAAAACAGCCCTTGTCACTGGGGCGTCAGGGGGGCTTGGTCGCCATTTCGCCCACACGTTGGCTAAGGCGGGTGCACAAGTTGCTATTGCGGCTAGACGTGCGGACAAAATAGCCAATGTTGTATCCGAGATAAAGTTATCAGGGGGGAGAGCAATCGCGTTAACAATGGACGTAGTCGATCGTGATAGTGTTGCGGGAGCTTTCGAGGCGGCGTATCAGCAACTTGGCCCTGTAACCATCATTGTCAATAATGCAGGCATTTCAGGGCGCGGTTCGGCATTGAAACTTGATGAGGAAATCTTTGATGACGTTATGAGCACTAATCTTAAGGGGGTCTGGAATGTAGCTCAAGAGGCGGGTCAACGGATGGTCTCCGGCGGGCAACACGGCTCAATAGTAAACATCGCCTCAATTTTAGGCTTAAGGATCGCTAAGGGTCTACTGCCATATGCAGTCTCAAAAGCAGGCGTGGTGCAGATGACAAAAGTACTCGCTCTAGAATGGGCACAACATAGTATCAGGGTGAATGCACTGGCGCCGGGATATTTTATCACGGATCTTAATCGTGATTTTCTGGAGAGTGAACATGGACAGGAAATTATAGGTCGTATTCCTCAGAGACGCACGGGTAATATCCATGATCTGGATGGCCCTTTGTTGTTACTGGCTTCTGACGCGGGTGCGTATATGACGGGCGTCATCATGCCGGTTGATGGCGGGCATTTAATCTCTTCTGTTTAATTGGCAAGATTTTTCTTAATCTTTATTACATCATCGATTTAAGTAGAAGTAAAATCTTCAGTGGGTCGTTTCTCCCCCTGACCTATCGACAAGAAAAGGATACCGGTTATTGGTAATGCAAGCGTTTATGCACTGCACTTGTATGATATCTTAATAGAATAGCGGAAGGGCTATCGTGATACCATCACTTATGGTAAGAGGTGACTGTTTTTTAGAATCAAGGTGTAAGCCTTGTTCTTTTTTGCAAAGAGGGGGTTTTGATACAAAGAATTAATCGACAGCAACCTAATAATGAACTTTGGCGATGACGGCGGCTAATGCTGAATTTTTTGAGCTGGGTCGTGTGGCGTTTATTGACTGGCAATTTGAAGATGCTGAGAGGGCGTTTTCTCAAGCTCTTATAATTGATCCGGATCATTTCGAAGCCAAGGTTTATTTGGCGCGTACATTCGAGGCCCTCGGTCAGATGAGTGAGGCCATTCAACTTTACCGAGAGGCTTTGAATGTGCAACCTAATCATTCTGCGACACACCTCCTTTTGGCCCAATCGCTCCTAGCTGATGGACAATGGATAGAGGGCTGGGCTGAATATGAATGGCGTTACAAGGGTGTGGGACGAGACCCTTTCTTTAAGATTGGTGTACCTCGTTGGCGTGGTGAGCCGCTCCGTGGCAGAACTCTTCTAGCTATTGGTGATCAAGGTTATGGGGATGTTATGCAATTTGTGCGTTTCTTAGTTCGAATCCCGGCAATGGGTGGTTCAACTATTTTCGGCTGCCCCGCGCTTTTAAAAAACCTTTTTCGAGATTTTTCACATATTAAGCATATTTTTTCTGATTGGCGTTATGCTGGGAAATTTGATTATTATATTCCAGTCTCGAGTTTACCGCAGATTTTTGGCATAAGGGCCGCTGATTTAGAAAAACAAAACGCATACCTTGCTCCGAGCTCACGGCGCGTGGCTCGTTGGCGGAGACGAATAAGACCCATTAAAAATTTGCGATCAATCGGGTTATGTTGGTCCGGTCGTTCGTCGCATCCAAACGATCCATACAGGTCATTACCTTTTGAGTTATTATCCAACAATCTTCCAGTCGGGCCACGCTTTATCTCTTTACAAAAGGGCGAGCGTAGTCGTGATGCTCAGGGCTCAAAAGTGGAGGATATGACATCACATATCTATGATTTTGCAGACACAGCAGCTTTGATTATGAACTTAGACTGTGTCGTTACTGTTGATACGTCTGTAGCGCATTTGGCTGGAGCGATGGGTAAACCTGTGTATTTACTTTTACCCTATTGCGCTGATTGGCGGTGGGGGAAAGGCCGTGAGACTACGCCGTGGTACCCATACATGCGCTTAATCCGCCAAGAAAAACCAAATGATTGGAAAGGTCCGCTCTCTCGATTAGCCGCAGAATTGGGATAAGGTTTGAGTAATCATCCAAAACTTATTCTGGGGGTGTTGAATGGTACTGTCCGTCTAGTCCTAAGTATCTTAAACCGCCGTGACGGTAGAACGTCTCAGCTCCGACGTCTTGTAAGACCCGTAGCATTTTTGGGAGTGAGCGACCCTCATTCAATAATTTTTCAATAATTTTTTCTGGGATCAGGGTATCCATCATCTCGAAAGGCCCTTCACTCCAGCCATACCCCCACTTCATAGCGCGGTCGATATTTACTATGTTGTCAGCAATTTCGGGTACTAAATCAGCAGCGTAAATCAGCGTGCCGCCCATGATTCGCCAAGCTAATTTGCCGGCTTCATCATTTTCGAACATAGACCTTGGTCCGCTATGCGCATTATCTAAGGATGTCTTCTCAACTTCGCGCCAATTACCTGAAACAAGGTCGAAAACCTCTGTCTTACGCGATCCATCGTCAAATTTGTTTATTCGATAGAAGCCTGCTCCCGTTTTTCGCCCTAGTTGGCCGCGTTCGAGCATCGCATGAATTGATTCGGGGAAAGTGTTGAATGCAACGCCGGGATCGCTCGCAGGTAAATTATACGCCAAATTTTTTCCTACAAGGTGCATAACGTCCAGCCCAATCAGGTCGACCAAGCCGAATAATCCTGTGGGTGGCAGTCCCATGGGTGCTGACAATTGCGCATCTACTTGTTCCATGGAGAGACCTTTATTTAGTGAACATTCGGCATCATGTAGACCGCGCAGCATCCAATAACATCCTATGCGATTGCCAATGAAATTGACTGTATCCTTAGCGTTAACGACGCCCTTACCAAGGGTTTCACGACAAAACTTACCCAAGGATTCAATAACGTCAGGCGTGGTGTCTTTGCCCGGGATTAGCTCTAGCAGCTTCATGAGCTTAACTGGGTTAAAAAAATGTGTGACCGCGATATCGCATCTTAACCTTTTTGGCATACCATTGGTCACATCTCGGAGCGGTATTCCTGACGTATTGGTTGAGACTATGGACCCGTCTTTGCGCAAGGGCTCCAGCCGCTTAAATAAATCGCGTTTGGTGTGTAGGTCTTCAACTACGGCCTCACATACCCAATCGTATTCAGCAATTTTTTCAAGATCGTCATCAATCGTGCCTAATATAATATGCTCTGCTTTTGCGGGGTCGTTGATCGCAGGCGGGCGGCCTGATTTGATACGATCCAAAGCCAATTTAGCCGCCTCGTGGCTAACCTCGAGAAGCAGAACCGTTATATCCTTTTGGGCGCAAAGGCCAGCGATTCCGCTGCCCATGGTGCCGCCGCCAATTACGGCAACTGAATTGATCTCGCGTGCCATTGCTTAAATCCTCGTTTAATCTATTAACTTGTGAGTATTTGATAACCGGGAGCGCGCTAATGGTCACGCCAAAATTTTTTCAATTCGATACACTCAGTTTGCATGCAGGACAGCAACCGGACCCAGCAACCGGTGCGCGTGCGGTGCCGATTTACCAGACTACGTCATACGTGTTCAATGATACGGACCACGCTGCAGCCCTCTATAATTTAGAACGTCCGGGCCATATCTATACTCGGCTTTCTAATCCAACCGTAGCGGTTATGGAAGAGAGGATTGCAGCCCTAGAAGGTGGGGTGGGGGCCGTGGCAACCGCGAGTGGCATGGCAGCGATTTTCACGGCTATTGCAACATTGATGGATAAAGGCGGCCATATTGTGGCCTCTGGTTCATTGTATGGCGGTACACATAATCTTTTCAGTTATACACTCCCGCGGTTTGGAATTACGACAACGTTTGTTGACCCGCGTGAACCGGGATCATTTAAGTCAGCGATTACCGAGGAAACGCGCCTTGTTTTTGGAGAAACATTGGGTAACCCTGGTATAGAAGTTATGGATATCACGGCCGTTGCTAAAGTGGCTCATGATGCAGGTGTGCCTCTGATGATCGACAGCACATTTACAACACCATATCTAATGAAACCCTTTGAATACGGTGCTGACATAGTCATGCACTCCTTAACAAAATATATGGGTGGGCATGGTATTGCGATCGGTGGTGTGTTCGTTGACTCAGGCCGCTTTGATTGGGAATCCTCGGGTAAATTTCCTACGCTAACTGAGCCCTACGAGGGATACCATGGATTGGACTTTGCAGAGGAATTTGGCCCCCAAGCATTGATTATGCGAGCACGCGCAGAGGGTATGAAGGACTTTGGTGCCTGCATGAGCCCAGCTAATGCATTTTATATTCTTCAAGGCCTCGAGACGTTACCACTTAGAATGGATAAACACGTCGCGAATGCTCAAGCAGTCTCAGAATTCTTAGAAAATGACGATGCCGTGGAATGGGTAAATTACCCGGGCCTAAGGTCGCACAGGGATTACGAATTGGCGGCAAAATTGATGCCATTAGGTACGGGTGCGATGCTGAGTTTTGGCCTTAAGGGGGGACGCCCTGCAGGCCGCGCGTTTATCGAGTCTGTTAAACTTGCGTCCCACCTCGCCAATGTAGGTGATGCAAAAACTTTGGTTATTCACCCGGCCTCTACAACACATCAGCAAATGAAAAAAGCTGCTTTAGAAGCCGCAGGGATTGGCGAGGGGATGGTCCGGCTCTCAGTGGGAATTGAAAATTCCAGGGATATTATTGACGATCTCGATCAAGCCATTCGACTGTCCCAAAAGGTCTAAGGAGCATCAGAATGGAATTCTTAGTTCAAGGAAAAACTGTAAATGCTGCCACTGGTGGTTATATCAGTAGCAGTGAGTGTCCTGCAGTGATACTGATTCATGGCGCTGGGATGGACCGGACGGCATGGCAATTACAGACACGGAATATAGCGCATCGCGGCATTAGAGTGTTTGCTGTCGATTTACCAGGGCATGGCCGCTCTGACGGACCTGCCCTAGAAAATATCGTCGATATGACTGACTGGATTATTCAATTCATGGATACAGTTAAGATTAAATCTGCAAGTTTAATGGGCCATTCGATGGGTGCTTTGATTGCACTTGATGCAGGTGCTCGACACTCTGACCGAGTTGATAAAGTTATTTTGGTGGGGGTTGCGGAAACTATGCAGGTTCACCCAATTTTGCTCTCTGCGGCAGCTGCCAATAAGCCACTCGGTCCGGAATTGATTGTATTCTGGGGATTAGGGGAGGCGGCAAAAATCGGTGGTCATCCGTCACCGGGTCTATGGGTTCATGGGGCTAGCAAAGTTCTACTGGGAAATGCAGCTTTGGGAGTATTAAGCAGCGATCTGGAGGCCTGCAATGCATATAGAGGTATACGGGAGGCGGCTGCAAAAATAATATGTCCAGCTTACTGTGTCTTGGGTGATCAAGATAAAATGACGCCGGTTAAAAGTGGGCGGATATTATCAAACTCTATGGCGGATGGACATGTTGTAGTAATAGAGAACTGTGGCCATATGATGATGCTCGAGCGTCCACATGAATTTTATTACGCGTTAAAAGATGTTATTTTTTAGGCTGGACGAATCGCGGTGGCTTCGCATGTGTTACCTGTGGCTCTGCATGAATGCCTCCTGTAAAAAAAGTGCAGGAGTCGGTTGCGTGATACCTAGAGCGTGAGCGTTTTTATAGCTAATCACTTGTGTTTTATGGTAGAATGCCCTCCATGAACCCAAGTCGTATATTTATAGTTTTAAAAGAGCCAACCCAAGCTCCGGGCGGCTGTCAAAATTAACATCACACTGAAAGCGATAAGCGTGGCGGCAAAGACATCCCGTCCCAGCATTATGAATATGACCAATCCTGCCGCCATTGCCAGAGCGCGGTCCATGATTGGCGTTGTAGCCAAAATCCCTATGGGGGATGTGAGTATGCGGGCTATTAAACCAGCGAGCATAGCGTAGGCAATACAATTCAACCATTGAAACCACTTGCCATCAGGATTGATTTTAGTTGAAATCGCGATACCGATAGCGCGCCACACGAAGGTTCCCAAAAAACACAAGCCCGTTAATATCCAAAGTGATGAAGTGGCCCATAGATTAGGTGGTTCCATCATTTTTTCCTCTTTTCTTCGCAGGGTTTTGAAATATTTTTGATAGTAAGTTAGTCTCGTCGAGAAGGAACGCAGTGGTTCCGGCAATTATCCCAGTAAGCGGGACACTCCAGTCTGGTATACTTTGGTGGAGCAACGGCCCTAAAAAAAAACCGAGAATCACGGCTATCATGCAATTTCGCTGACGTACTGACGAAAAGACGAATAAGAAGTAGGCTGGGTTTAAAAAGATCAACGCAATAGTGACAGAAACTGGCAGGGTGCCAGCTAAAAAAAACCCTAAAATCGTAGCTAAAATTCCACTAAATACGCAGATAGTCCCAATGCCCATGAAGTAAGGGTAGCGCTGACCAATGGCAAGATTGGCCGCATTCTGGACAAAAATACTCCAAACATTTACCGACATCACCTGCGCTGCCAAATACCGCGTCCAACGTGGGCGGTTATCGCCATGGAACCAAGGAGCGGTGATTAAAGCCATCGGGAGGAAACGCATGTTTCCCATCGATGACGCGGCCACGATTGCGAGGACCGGTGCACTTAAAGCCCACATTTCAGCCATGGCAACTTGGCCCGGAAGTCCCCACAAACCGATCGTTAAAGCTAGGGTGACATCCAAAGAAAGGCCGGATTCTCGCGCTAATGATCCAAACCCGATCATCGCCGCTGAAACCATAACCGTTGGCATTTTGCTACCCTGGACAACTCCACTAATAAAGGCTTCACGGGGGTTTATAAAAGCTTTTTTGGTATTTTTAATTGGCCACGAGGACAAGGTTTAAGTCCCCTCTAAAAATCTCAGTTTAAAATCAAAAAGTTTCATAAATAGTATTCAATATTTCAAAAAGTGGGACAAATAAAAAATATAATTGAATCGATGGTTCCCATGCGCTTAACTTTCCGTATTGTCCAACCTAAGGTCATAAATAAGATCGGTGAGAGGTATATGGCGGATTATCAGAAAGAGAGTGGGTCCGCTTTACAAAAAGCAACCTTGGTTCTCGATACTTTACTTCAGAGCAAACGTCCCGAGAATCTCGCCGATATTTCGTCCAAATTAGACCTGCCACGTCAGACCGTACATCGTGTATTTCGACAGTTAAAGGACCTTAATCTGGTGCGTCGAGACTTGGCCCGAGAACATTACTATGTTGGTGCCCGAATGATACATTTGAGCCTAAAAGCGCTTCGTTCCGCCGCTAGGTTAGCTCCTATCCGTTCGACCTTGCGTAAGCTTGTCAGCGATATCGGCGAGACATGCAATGTCGGTATTATGGAGCGTGATGAGATAGTATATATTGACAGGGTAGGGTGTGATTGGCCATTGCGTCTGCAGCTAAGTGCAGGCAGCAGAATTCCTATTCACGCGTCGGCGATTGGTAAGTTGTTGCTGGCTCATCTTCCATGCCGGACGCGGCGACGAATTTTAGATAGCATATCAATGTTAAAATTTATGCAGAATACTATGACTGAAATCGATGATCTGGAGCTAGAATTCAAGCAAATTCGGCGCAAAGGGTATGCGGTCAATAATGAGGAAAATCTTAAGGGGCTCGTGGATCTGGCTGTTCCAATTTACGACCGGGACGGCCGCGCTGTCGCTGGACTGGCTGTTCACGCGCCAGTCGCGCGAATGACTCTTCAGGATGCCGCTGAGAAATTACCAAATATGCGTGCGGTTGCGGGAAAGTTACAGCACGAAGTGTTTGAGCCACAATCCACTGGTGATAGCTCCTATCAACCGACTAATGTTGGAATGAGTATAGTTGATTAATTTTTACCCAGGGAAGTTGCGGCATTCTATGTTGGGCTCCCGCTGGTGTTTTTAAGGGAAATAACATGAAAGTAGGAACCTCTCAAACGGCAATAGATCAAGAAAAAAATGAGGCTGAGATAGTCAGTGGTTTGGTTAAGCGTGCCCGTGCCGCTATGGATCAATTTGAAAGTGCAGACCAAGAGCGTGTCGACGAGGCAGTTACGGCTGTGGCATGGTCAATTTATGAACCTGAGCGAGCTAAAGAACTGGCGGAACTTGCCGTAACCGATACTGGACTTGGGAATGTAGAGAGTAAAATTATAAAAAACCAACGGAAAACCTTTGGTTGTTTGCGCGATTTAATGCGCGCAAGAACTGTTGGGATCATTGAAGAAATACCTGAAAAAGGTATAGTTAAATATGCTAAACCGGTTGGGGTCGTGGCGGCAATCTCACCCTCTACCAATCCTGCAGCGACGCCAGTCAATAAAGCAATGTTTTCGATTAAAGGGCGAAACGCCGTAATTGTCGCACCATCGCCTGCGGGGTTAATGACGACGACAAGGACTTGCGATTATATGCGTGCGGAGATCGAAAAAATTGGGCTGCCCCCTGATCTTGTTCAAGTTTTACCGTCGCCCGTGAACAAAGAACTAACACAGCAACTTATGAATCAGTCTAATCTCGTCGTCTGCACTGGGTCCCAGAACAATGTGCGACGAGCCTATTCGTCAGGCACCCCGGCTATTGGTGTTGGTGCAGGCAATGTGCCTGTCATTATAGATTCAACTGCTGATCTTGATGACGCAGCTGAAAAAATCAAAATTTCAAAATGCTTTGATAATGCGACGTCTTGCTCCTCAGAGAACTCCGTTACCATTGTTGCGGAGGTTTATGATGACGCCATCAAGGCCTTACAGGCAGTTGGCGGGTATCTTTGTACTTCCGAAGACAAACAAAAAATTCAAAACACTCTCTGGGTTGATGGTCACTTAAACCGCCAGGTTATTGCTAAGGACCCGGATATATTTGCTGAAACTTGTAATCTGTCGGAAACGGCCCAAAAGGCAAAATTCTTCATGGTGGAAGATGAACTTGAAGTAGGAAGAAATAAACCGTTTTCCGACGAAAAATTGTCATTAGCTCTAACGATTTATAAGGTTGAAGACTTTTCCCAGGCTAAACAACATGTTCAAAATGTGCTTGATTACGTTGGCATGGGCCATTCGGTGGGGATTCATACAAAAAATACAGATCATGCTGAGGAGTTAGCAGAAGAGCTTCGAGTAGTTCGTGTGTTAGTCAATCAAGCCCATACTTTCGCCAATGGTGGTAGTTTTGATAACGGTTTATCCTTTACCTTGACGATGGGAGCTGGGACGTGGGCGGGGAATTCAATTTCCGAAAATTTAGGATTTCATCATTTTATTAATGTGACACACTTAGTAAATACCATTCCAGAGGATAAGCCGAGCGAAGAGCAAATGTTTGGGAAATACTGGAAAAAGTTTGGGAAGTGATACTATGAATTTTGAAGAGCATGCAGCTAAGCTATTTTTGGTGGAAGTTGGGATTACTGTGCCAGAGAGTAGGCTCGTTGATACCCCTCATGCGGCCGCCGCAGCCGCCGAGGAGATAGGTTGTTGTGCTATTAAAGCTCAAGTTCCGACGGGGAAGCGGGGAAAGCTGGGGGGTATTCAATTTGCCACCACACCTGAAGAAGCCCAAACGCACGCAAACAACATAATCGGCATGGAAATTGATGGATACAAGGTTGAACAAGTTCTTGTTGAGTCAAAGTCAGCCATAACAAAAGAATTCTATGTGGCTATTCTCAATGATCCTGAAACTAAAGGACCAGTTGTTATGTTCTCAACAGAGGGTGGCATGGATATAGAAGAAATTTCCGCTAAGACGCCAGGAAAATTACGTAAATGCGCGGTTGATATACGTGATGGATTAACCAGTGATGGGGCACGTACCTTGGTCGACGGATTGTTTCTTGAAGGAGCAGACGATGCGATAGTTGATGTATTAACGAGGTTGTACACAGCATACAAGGTTAACGACGCGGAGCTTTTAGAGATTAACCCGCTGGTTTTAACCGGTGCAGGAGATATCGTAGCGTTGGATTGCAAGTTTGTTTTGGACGACTCTGGGATCAAGCGCCAAATTAAACTAGCTGAGCGTGGGTCACCTGATAGGCTGACGCAGCTTGAAATTGTCGGCGAAAAGCACGGAATTAAATATATTGAGTTAGAAGGTAATGTTGCGGTTCTGGCAAATGGTGCGGGTTTAACAATGACGACTATGGACGTGGTTCGCCATTACGGTGGGCAACCCGCTAACTTTTGTGAGATCGGAGGAGAGGCTTACACCAAGGGGAAGGAGGCACTTGAGATAGTCTTGGCTAAAGCGAATGTGAAAAGTCTTGTTGTCAATTTTTGTGGAGCATTTGCACGTTGTGATGTGATGATGAGTGGCCTTCTTGAAGCTTGGGATGAGGTTGAGCCAGATATCCCTGCCTTCTTTTCTATCGCGGGGACAGGAGATAAAGAGGCAATCACAATGCTTAAGACAAAGCTCGATAAGGACCCCTTGCCCAACATGGATGCAGCCTGTAAGGCAGCCGTCCAAGCTGCTGATGCTGCAACTCAAGGTAGTCCGCAGTAATGTATATTTGCAGAGATAAACACAGGGTTATAATTCAAGGCATAACTGGAAAGCAGGGAACTTTTTGGACTGAGCGGATGCAGGAATATGGGACGAATGTTGTTGGAGGTGTGCATCCGAAAAAAGCTGGGGCGATACACTGCGATGTGCCCGTATATGCCAGCGTTGTAGACGCCAGAAAAGATGGAAATGTGGATGCTACGGTGATGTTTGTTCCTCCTCTCGATGTTAAAGCTGCGGCCTTGGATTCTATTGAAGCGGGTGCTCGGCTGGTCGTTTGTTTGACGGAGCATATTCCGGTCCATGACGTTATGTATATTGTCGCAGCCGCTAAAGAATTTGGAACGACGATCATAGGTCCCAACACGGCTGGAACGGTGACCGTAGGCGAGTGTTTTTTGGGCTTTATGCCTGCGTTTAATGGCAGTATTTTTCAACCCGGTAGTGTCGGAGTTATCTCACGGTCTGGGTCTTTGGCAACCTTGATATGTCAAAATATCACGGCATCGGGGTATGGTATTCGGGTATTCTTGGGGATTGGCGGTGACCCGGTTATTGGCACGAGTACTGTCGATGCGCTTCGAGCTTTGGACGGATTCCAGGGTGTTGATGCGATTGCTATTGTTGGAGAAATAGGTGGGGGCATGGAGGAAGCTGCAGCCGAATATGCCGCCAGTATGGATAAACCCATTACCGCTTTTATTGCCGGTGGTGCTGCACCGGCGGGTAAGAAAATGGGGCATGCTGGTGCCATTATTATGGGTGACAAAGGCACTTATAAGTCTAAACGAATTGCGTTGGAAAATGCTGGTGTAAATGTTCTCGATACGCCGTCGCACATTGGCGATGCGTTGCGCGAAGCACTTGCTGTTTAGTTAAGATTAATGGACCAATTGGTGCTCTTGATGGGACCCTAAGAATAAAAGCAGAGCGAGGTAAGTCTGTTTGCGGTTGTCGGCTAGTGTTGGCGAGCAGATCATGATTTCTAGAGTTACTTCAAGATATGCGCGGCCCTCGATAGACGAATGACAACCATGGGCATCGCCGATCGGGTCAGAATGGTCAAGCGTAGAGTATGTAGCTAAACCAATGCAAAAGGCATCACTTAACTCGATTTCGCAACGCCGTAAAAAAATTCTTATTACCGGCAGTTTAGCACACTTTGTACATGATGGTTTTTCAGATGTTCTATTTATCCTGTTACCACTTTGGGCCACCGGATTAGGGTTGTCTCATGCTCAAGTTGGGTTCTTAAAAATGTTCCTATCAGGTAGCATGGCTATATTCCAGGTTCCTGCGGGGTTTTTGGCAGAGCGTCTCGGAGAGCGAGTAATTCTTTTTGCAGGAACGGCTCTTGCAGGGTTTGCCTTCATCATGCTGCAAACGACAAATTCATTTTTTGGATTAGCTGTGTGTTTGTTATTTGCCGGGGCCGGTTGCGCAGTCCAACACCCTCTGGCCTCCTCACTGATTTCTCTGGCTTATAAGTCGGGCGGCCGACGGCCAGCGCTTGGGATGTATAATTTTGCTGGGGATCTGGGAAAAGTTACAGTGCCATTTTTTACGTCGATCCTCATAAGTGCTTATAGCTGGCAAGTTGGTACAACAACTTATGGTGTGGTTGGACTGATAGCCGCGCTAACAATCTTAATCGCCTTAATTTCTCTTAAAGCAGGACATGAACCGACCGGGCACGAGCCTCGGGTGGGTCAAGTTGAACAGATTACATCGGGAATTATTGATCTACGTGGCTTTTCAATTCTATCATTAATTAGCATGATTGATAGTTCAGCGCGAATTGGGTTTATCACTTTTCTTCCATTTTAATGATTCGCAAAGGTCTAAATGTTCCAGATATTGGGTTCTGTTTGGCATTACTGTTTAGTGGTGGAGCGATAGGCAAACTTGTCTGTGGATTTGTTGCTGACAAATTTGGTGTCCTGAGGACCGTGATGGTTTTGGAACTTCTGACGAGCGTCATAATATTTTTTATTATCGGGGTGGAGCTGCCAGTTATCATCATCTTGTTGCCGGTTTTGGGGGTTGCCCTTAATGGAACGTCTTCTGTTCTTTACGGAACGGTTGGAGATTTTGTAAGCTCCACACGTCAGGCACGTGCTTTTGGTATTTTTTATACACTTGGTATTGGCAGTGGAGCCGTTGCTCCTGTGCTTTACGGTATTCTGATTGATAGTTTTGATTTAAACGTGGCTTTATCGATTATAGCTTTGAGCATATTGATAACGCTTCCCTTGAGCTTCGTGTTGCAACCGTCCTATGCAGCGGCTGCTAAAAAAAATTGATATAGCCTACGTGAATAACATTATCGGTGAATTGATAGTGCTATAATTAGTTATTATCTCTGTTTTTGAGAGAGGTCGGGAGTTTTGCTTTGTGGCTGGGACATAGCAAGTGATCCTAGACGTGAGATTGCAGAAGGGAATTCGCGGCATGACTAAGGTCCTTGTACCGAGACCGAGCATTGTATATTGAGCAACTTCTCTCGGGGAAACGCTATGAACAACAAGTATCTTTATGAAGGTTCGGTTGCCCAACGCAATTGCCCGCCCAAAATCCCGCCTCATCGTTGCAAAAGCGTTCTTCGCCGCCAACCATTGTCGTGAACAGATGATGCCAGTTACGACAAATATCAAGCTCAGTTTTGACCCATTTGAGTGGGTTATTAGCATAATGTCGCCAATAGTCACCTTTGACGTTCAGGCCGGGGATGGCGGGAATCCAACTTTCCTCCAACCACAATAAGGGATCATGATATTTACCGAAATTTTGCGCAATTCTTCGGATTTCAGGATCATCCAACGCCAGCAACCGCCCGTCATCAATGACAGGTTCATTGTCCGCCAAATAGGTTGGGAAATAGAGATGGAGATGCCAATGACCCACCTTCATGCCCTGGCGTGCGGCTCGGCGCTCGTCCATAGAAGAAATAATCGTGCCAAATCCGATGTGAATGACGCCTGAGCGGACGCGTTCATATAGACAATTTACAAAACCTGAGGGGAAGTCCTTTCGCGGCCTGTGGATATGAGGATTGGTTCCAATGGATGCCTCCCACCAGTGCATAATACCCGGCCCTGGCATGCCGGGATATTGTACATCGTCCGTTTCCGCCATTAGCGCGCGCAGTTTATCCCCAAATTCGCCTCCTTCGTTGATTGCAACAACTTTACTATTTTGAATAATCAATTGTGTCCAATCCACAGGTGCAATGTGATTCGTGGTTCCGGCGATTACCCCGTTGCCATCTTCTTTATTAGGTAGAAATATCCAGGGCCGTCCGGTGATGTGGCCGGGCAGGTAAGTCTTGGCAAAGTGCGGGTTATCCGACCAAGTTTGATTGATTAAATCCCAGTTGTAGTTTTTTCGATCCCGATCATAGTATCCATCATGATTGGAAAACTCTATGTCTGTTCCTTCTGGATCAGTGATCCGAACTCTTTTGCAGCTGCGCACGCGTTCCCATGTCCACTCATCGATAGCTCTTAAGAGCTCATAAGGCATGGCATGCGCAGGTGATGCTAAGATTTCCGGTGTGATAAATGGCATCCGCTGAATTTTTATATGATCATCTACCAGTATTGGCCCGCCATAACCCCACAGTAGCTTGTCGTAATTTTGCTCGGAGGCCATCTGATCCCACTGGTCCATCCACTCTGCAAGTTCCTTAGTGCGGTAAAGATAATAATCCACTTCATCTGCGCCGACCCACTGAGGGATAGGACCTTTATTGACCCTCATGATTTCATATTTACATTTGTATTTTTCAAGAATTTTTTTACAGGCGTCTACAACAAGCTCATCATGCCAATTATCGACACGGAGTAAAACGCGTTCCCCCGGTTGTAAATCCCAGCACGCATGAAGCCCTTGATTATAGGGCCGTTTTGCAACCTGCTCTAGATAGGGTAAAAGCGCCTCAACATTGGAGATCTCGATGTAGGGTGGGCAGCGAGGGGGCCGTTTTGTTAGTAAAGGCGGCGATTCAAAGTGTGGTTTTTCCACGGAAGACATTCGTCACTCTCCTTATCGACTTCGTCAATAAACTATCCGATTGAAGCATTGATGCACTCGGCTGGCAACGTATCGTAATTAAGTGGTGCCACAAATTATTAGCGCGACCTTGTTTCAAGGATCGAAGCCTCACCATGGATCAATCGGGTTGAGTGTGATAACTCCGTCACGTCTCACGATTTTATGGGAATTTACAATGGTATGTTTTAAGATTATCTGGGCTGATACGAGCGAAATTCTTAAACCACTCGCGCTCTTAATCGCGCGGGTGAATTAAAAGGCTTTAAAAAATATCAGATTCCCCCTCAGTTAATGTGAATTTCGAGTGCGGATCAAAATAGGTTGGGCTTGAAAAGGTACGTGCAGGAAACACTTGTGAAGACGTTGCGAGAGCTTTTTTTAATACATTAGATAAACATGGCATGCATAAAGATACTCGCACAGGTTTTTTCATAGGACTTAGTTATCCACCGTACTTGGCAGAGCGAACCATGAGTTTCCGGATTGGTGATACCTCGGTATTAAAGCCAAACATCACTCTCCATTTTATGACAGGCGTGTTGATAAATAATTGGGGTTTGGTTGTCACGGATAGCATTGTAACCACTGAGGTTGCTCCAGAACTGTTGGTTAATGTGCCGCGAGCAATTTTAATTATGAACCTATATTTTGAGCGGAGAAAATTCTATCCAAGAGCTATATAGCTCTTGGCTTCGTCTCAGACTTGGTTTAGATTTGAGAAAAATTACGCTTTGCATATCGAATTAGTTATTAAAAGGAAGTATTCGTGTACTTATCACGCCTTGCACACGCGCTGACAGATAGTGCATTTGGTGAGGGCGTGCGTGTGCCGAAGTACATACGGTTATCGTCAGAGATTGCCAATGCAATTGAAGCGGGCGAATTTCGTGCTGGGGAGCGACTGCCGGGCGAATCTGAATTGGCTGCTTATTTGCCAGCCAGTCTTGGCACTATTCAAAAAGCTTTAGCACATCTCGCAAAACTTGGTGCCGTGGTGCGCCGGCACGGTGCAGGCACCTTTGTCGCGAGGCCACCCAACCAATTACATGACCTCTGGCACTTCCGGTTTTTGGATGATGACGGAGTTGGGTTATTGCCGGTTTTTACAAGCGTCTCTCAAGTCAATTTGATTCCGCCCGGTGGTGCGTGGACGGATTTTTTGGGTGAAGAACGTGAGCATGTCCGGATTGATCGTGAAATTAATGTGAATCATGAGTTCAAGATCGCAAATCGGATCGTTCTCTCTGCGTCCCGATTTGGTGAGCTACTATCTGTTAAACCTAGGTCATTGGATAACGCGAATATCCGTGCTGTTTTGCGTGAACGATTCAATGCGCCGACTTATCGGGTCATTGAGCAAATAGGGGCTGAAACAATGCCTGATGAGATCTGCCAGGAACTTGGTATGAAGTTGGAATCGGTCGGGATGGTAGTGCATATTTTAGGGTTTGGGTTTTGTGACACGCCATTGAGTTATCAATTAGTATACACACCCCCTGATAGCCGTCGATTAGAAACTCGATCACATAATTTGCAATCTGCATAAGAAATTATACGAAAGGATATAGGGCATGCCTCATTCGACATATTTGCCACACCGCATGGGTGAAGCGGAAGTCAGTCCGACGGGTAGTTTCGAGGCCGGCTCTTTTGAGGAATTCACGCTAACGTATACGGCTGGTTATTTCGGTATTGATGATACAGGGTCAATCAAAATCGTGCATCGCTTTGCTTCGGATATGGGACGCCCTCAATTTGATGATCCTGAAGCTCCTAATTACACGACTGTTGAAGCATCTAACGGGGCTATCTTGCACGTAGAATATGACATGAAACGTAACATTCGACCGTGGGATAAGACGCTTTACATTAAAGTGGTGCGGGGTTTTTTAAGGGCGGGAGACCAGATTGTCGTGCGGTTTGGCGACCGCCGCCGTGGTAGTCCGGGTATTCGCATTCAAACTTTCTGCGAACAAACTTTTGAATTTCGCGTCTTGGTCGATGCCATCGCGACCTATAACTATGTGGAACTGCCGAAGCAACCGGAGATTGCTATCGTGCCAGGACCGCCAGCTAAATATAAGGCGGTCATGCCGACCGGTATAAGTATGGGGCAGAGCTTTAAACTGCGGATGAAGGGAGAGGACCGTTGGGGCAACCCGTCAGACCAATGCGCTGTTACATTCTCTCTAAGGGCATCGGCGCCAGTCGAGGGATTACCCGAAAGTGTGACCTTTAAAAAGGGTGCGTTCTCAGTAAATATTGAGGGCCTACGAGTGAATGAGCCATGTGACATGACTATTGATCTGGTTGCTGACAACGGCGTCGTTATCTGCACGTCGAACCCTATGCGAGTGACTGAAAGTGCAATTCTTCTGCCATACTGGGGAGACTTACATGGACAGTCGGAGGAGACAATTGGCACAAACTCGGCAAGGGATTTTTATGAATTTGCTCGAGACAAGGCCTTTTTGGATATTTGCGTGCACCAAGGTAATGACTTTCAGATCACGACGGAATTTTGGGAACACTTGAACAAACTTTCTGTCGAATTCACTAAAGATGACCAATTTGTAGTTTTTCCCGGATGGGAGTGGTCTGGTAACACGGGCTTAGGTGGTGACCGAAACGTACTCCATATGATGGAAGGCCGACAGATCCACCGTTCCTCCCATGCATTGGTTGATGATTTGTCTGATGTTGACACTGATTCTAATTCTGCGGCGGACTTGTTTGAGGCGCTAAAAGGTGAGGATTGCACTGTCTTTGCGCACATAGGCGGACGTTATGCTGACATCAAAATGGCCCATGATGATCGTTTGGAGCGGGCCGTTGAGGTGCACTCTGCTTGGGGGACATTCGAGTGGTTGGTTGAAGACGCCTTCGAGCAAGGTTATAGGGTCGGGATTGTCTCAAACTCTGATGGGCATAAGGGACGTCCCGGTGCCAGTCATCCCGGCGCCACGAAATTCGGCTCCTATGGGGGGCTTACCTGTGCTCTCGCGCCAGAATTTACTAGGGCGGGAGTAATGGATGCTATGAAGAAGCGCCATCATTATGGGACCACTGGTAATAGAGTGGTGTTAGATACCCGCGTGCGATTTGATAATCCAGCAGAACATTTTTCCGATGATCCAAACCTTGGCGACGTGACGTCTGAAATGACCGATGAGGCAATGATGGGTGATATCCTGAAATCTAGTGATGATGAAATTACGTTTACCGTTGATGTGCATGCATCGGCTCCGATTGAGCGGATTGATATTCGAAATGGCGCAGAAACTGTTGAAGTTTTCCGACCCTATAACGAAGCAGACCTTGGCACCCGTGTCCGTGTGCTTTGGGAAGGCTCTGAATACCGAGGTCGGGGCCGTGAGACTATTTGGGACGGGCACGCTGAATTTCTTGGCAATAGTTTTGCCCGTGTTGAACCTATTAATCGATTCAACCAAGATAAAATTTTTAATCCTGTTGACGGTAGGAGGCTGGAATGGACGGCGATTACCACTGGAGGCTTTGGAGGCTTTGATGCATGGTTGCAAGATGAGGAAGAGGGCTCAATAGATATTAAGACAGACCTTGTCTCCGAAGAGATCAAAGTGAGCGATATTGGTCGCGATGAATTAATTTTTGCCAATGGTGGTATTGATCGTCGTATCCGTATTTTTCGGTTGCCCAATGAGAACCGGCACCGCGCTGTCAAGTTGGAAAGGCGCTTGAAGTTGAATGCGGGTAGAGACAATGCATACTACGTTCGTATTACACAAGAGGATGGCCATTTTATCTGGTCTAGCCCCGTGTACGTCTTTAAGTGAGGGGGGCTACCATGCAATTAACAAATTATGAGGAAGCGATGCTGCGTGGTGAATTCGGTGAGCCTCGACGTCAGGCGTTGGCGCGTCAAGTGAAGATTGGGGGCTTCTTTGACGCGATAGATTTTGTTGAGGTCGCGCAGGCGCATATCATGGCGGATACAGAATCGTTAGGTGAAGCTGGTGTTCAGCACTTGGAGGAGTTGGCATGCTACCCGAGAGATCTGTGCAAAGTGTGTATTCCAACTCTCACAGACCCGCGCGGAGCAGACTTTAATGCCTATGAACGTATTAACCAAAACTTTAGCTTCGTTGAACTGGAGCGTCGTGCGGTGAGAGCATTTCGATCTCTTGGCGTAATGATGACGGATACCTGTATCAACTATCAAACAGTTATGCCGCCTGTATTAGGCGAACACCTAGCTATGGGAGACACCGGTGTGGTGATCTATTCAAACTCAGTTCAAGGTGCGCGTACAAACTACGAGGGTGGACCATCTGCCTTGGCGTCAGCTTTGACCGGCCGGACAGCGCGCTATGGATTCCATCTGGATGAGAAACGCCGGGGCACGGCTCTTTTTCACCTTGAGGTAACTCCGCGAAACTGGACGGAATGGGGTGTACTTGGTGGTATTGTTGGCAATGCTATGGGCTCGTATTTCCAAGTCCCTGTAATTGACGGCATTACAGGTCCTGCTCCAACGTCTGATGATCTTAAGCATTTCGGCGCGGCCTTGGCTAGTTATGGGTCAACCGCCATGTTTCACATAGTGGGTGTGACGCCGGAAGCGCCAAACGTTAGAGCAGTTTTTGACTCTACCCCCCCCAAATCAACTCGGATTTCTCTTGCTGATATTGAGGCCTTTATGGCGGGATATGGGGAGGGTGATGACAGTTTAGATGTCGTTGTTTTTGCGGCCCCGCAATTATCGATTATAGAATTAGAAAAGGTTTCAGAGCTATTGAGAGGTCGATCTATCAGCAGTGGAGTGACATTGCTAATAGCTACTAACCCAGAAAATAAACGTGCCGCCGAGCGTTTCGGGTTTGCTGACGTGATTGAAGAATCTGGTGCAGTTCTTCTCGAAGGTGTTTGTTTCTATAATATGCATGCCCGAGAGTTAGGAGAAGCTAATGGTTGGGCCCGTTTAATGACGAATTCCGCGAAGCTGACCAATATAATCGGGGGATATGGTTACGACCCTATTTTGGCTGAAATGGAGCGTTGTGTCGAGAGCGCAGTGGCCGGGAAAATCGTCTGATGGCTGACTTAGTTATCAAAGGTCACGCGGGTATCGGGCCAAGGGCTTCTGGCGAAGCGTTGGTGGCACATGATAACTTTTCGGCGCGTTATGATTTAGATCGAGTCAAGGGGGTGTTCTCGCGTCCAACTCACAAACTGTACGGTGAGAGTTTTTTGCAAAAGGTCTTGGTGCTTAATATTGCCAAAGGTGGTGTTGCAACGGCCTGGATGCTCCACACGATGAAACAGCGTAATATGGCTCCATCTGCGCTACTTCTTAATTGGGCTAATCCGATTATTGCGCAGGGCGCGGCTTTCGCTGATTTCCCGCTGATCGATCGGTTCAAAAACGATATTACACATCAGATTGAAACGGGAGATTTAGTTGAAGTCGATCCTTTGTCTGGTACTGTAACCGTTAGAGGACGTGGTTGAAATCATGGGTGGAAGGGAAATCGACCATTTAGTTTTGGCCGTTCGTGAATTGGAAACGGCTGCGCTAACCTATCAAAGACTTGGCTTTAAGCTGACGCCACAAGCTCAGCATCCATTTGGTACTGGAAACCGTTTGGCACAATTGCAAGGAAACTTTATTGAGATTTTATCGGTAACAGAGCCTGATTGGGTGTCGGAATCGGGGGAAGAAAAATTTAGTTTTGGGGCATATAACCGTAATTTTTTGGCGCGTAGGGAGGGCATATCAATGGTTTCGCTTCAAAGTACCGATTGGCTGAGAGACCGCATTGACTTTGAAATGGCTGGATTATCTTTGCATGCGCCCTTCGCTTTTACACGTATGGCTGTCCAGCCAGATGGGACTGAGGTTGAGATGGGTTTTGATCTGACCTTTGCATTTGATCCGAGTACTCCAAACGTTGTTTTTTTTACATGCTGTCATAGACATAGTCTAAACCATTTCTATAAAGTTGATTACCAAGCCCATCCAAACGGGGCAGAGAGAATTTCTGCCGTCTTTATAGAAAGTACCGATGTTGCAGGGACTGAACGACGTCTTAGTGCTCTTGGCGTTAATCGGACTTTATTTGAGATTGTGTCAGGGCAACGAGACGCTTTTACAGGATTTGCAATGGATGTTAGCGATTTAAGTGTGACACGCCAAATATTGTTAGACAGTGGTCTGGATTTGGATAATGCACCGGATGCAGTAACGATTGGGCCTGATTCTACCTTTGGTGTGACGGTTAAGTTTAGAGAGGAGGTTGGTGCATGAGGGAGGAAAATCTAATCGTATCGGTCTGGCGTGGTGATGGCGAGCAAGGAGAATACGTAGATTACAGGGTGCCCCGAGAGGAGAGCCAAACTGTACTGGATGTTGTGACCTATATCCAACGTAAGATCGACCCGACACTCAGTTACCGATTTTCATGCCGGGTGGGCATGTGCGGGTCCTGTGCTATGACGGTTAATGGTAAGCCGCGATGGACTTGTCGCACTCATGTGTCAAAGGTTGCACCTGACGGTAAATTGTCAGTTGGTCCACTTCGCATTATGAACGTGGTGAAGGATTTATCTGTTGAGATGTCGGATTTTTTTGAAAAATGGGTGCGAGCTGAAGGAAGATTTCACCCCACAAAAACCCGTTATGACGATTTTGATGCGATTAAACCTGCTGATAATAAGCGCAAGATTGCAAGCGCGGGCATTGAGTGCATTGGCTGTGGAATTTGTTATTCTGGGTGTGATGTAGTGGCCTGGAAAGCTGAATATTTAGGGCCTGCGGCATTGAATCGGGCATGGACGCTGGTAAATGATGTGCGTGATGGTGGTCAGATAGCGCGGCTAAATGCGATTGCCGGGGATGCCGGATGCCACGCGTGTCATTCGCAACAAGGCTGCGTTGAAAATTGCCCCAAGCACCTGAACCCAACAGCATCGATAGCTGGTTTGAAACGAGTTACAGCCTTCGCCGCTCTAAAAGGGGGATTGAAATGAGCGCGAGCAAAATCCAAGTTGAGGCAAGGTTATGGCTTGCACAGCGCCTAAGCGCATTCGTTTTGGCGCTTGGCGTAATTATTCATTTAGTAACAATCGTTTATGCTGTTAGAGGGGGTTTGAGCGCCTCAGAGGTAGTTGATCGTGTTGGTGGCAATCTTGGATGGTCGCTTTTCTATGGGATCTTTGTTGTCGCCGTCGCTGTTCACGCTCCAATCGGGTTGCGAGCAATATTGAATGAAATGACGTCTCTGACATCTCGCCGAGTTGATCTTCTCTGTTTTATAGCTGCCACGTTCCTTGTTGTTACAGGACTTCGAACCGTATTAGCCTTCCATCATTTGAGGGTGGGCTAATGAGGGGAAGCCATCGTAGTCATGCCAACTATTGGGCTTTTGGTTTGCACCGTATCTCTGGTATCCTATTGGCACTTTTTCTACCTATCCATTTTCACGTGCTGTACCTTGCTGTGCATAACGATAGTGTTTTTGATGAGTTTGTTTATTGGGCAGAGTCTCCTCTAGTTAAGGTTGCAGAGACCGTATTGGTGGTTTTATTGGCATTGCATTTGACTGGCGGAGTGAGGCTCCTCGCAATTGAGTTTTTTCCTTGGCGTGATTGGCAGAAAACGATTGTCGCCGTGACGACGGGGTTGAGTTTGGCAACTGGTTTAATCTTCCTTTTGAATGTGATCTGATATGAATATTACTAACCTCTCAACTTTTACAACAGATGTTCTCATACTTGGTTCTGGCGGGGCTGGGCTCTTTGGGGCATTACATGCGGTACAGGGGGCCCCGGATCTTAAAATCACAGTTGCGGTGAAAGGGTTGCTCGGAAAAAGTGGCTGCACTCGTATGGTACAAGGTGGCTATAACGTAGCGCTGGCGGAAGGTGACTCATTAGAGCGCCATTTCATGGACACAATCGAGGGTGGTAAATGGATTAACAATCAGGAATTATCGTGGATTTTAGTGAAACAAGCTCAAGTCCGTATTCGTGAACTCGAGAACGAACTTGGGTGCTTCTTTGATCGTAATCCCGACGGTAGCATCCATCAAAAAGCATTTGCTGGTCAAACCTTTGATCGAACTGTTCACAAGGGGGATTTGACGGGCATTGAAATTATTAATCGCCTCGCTGAGCAGGTCTGGGCCAGCGGAATCAATCGCCTAGAAGATCACCGCGCCGTTGCCTTGATTAAGACAGCCGATGGCAGCGCCATCGCAGGTGTGCTTATGATAGATATGCGAACGGGGCTATTTCTCTTTGTCAAAGCCAAGGCTGTTTTGGTTGCCACTGGTGGTGGCCCAACTATGTATAAGTATCACACGCCGTCTGGTGACAAAAGCTGTGATGGTCTGGCGATGTTATTGCATGCGGGGCTTCCTCTGCGCGATATGGAAATGGTGCAGTTCCACCCCACGGGTCTTGTAGCTGGGAAGGATACCCGGATCACCGGTACAATTATTGAGGAGGGTTTGCGTGGCTTTGGCGGTCATCTGCTGGCTGGTGATAAAGAACGTTTTATGCATAACTACGATGACCGTGAGGAACGCGCGACACGCGATATAGTTAGTCGCGCTATGTTTACTGAGATGCGCTCTGGTAATATTGGGGCCAACGGCGGACTTTATATCACTATGAAGCACCTCGATAATAATGAGGTGCGGCGTCTATTTAAGGGCATGGTTGAGCGATGTGCGGACTGCGGATTTGATTTAATTTCGGGTGACGTGGAAGTGGTGCCAACTGCTCATTACATGATGGGGGGCGTGATCTTTAATCAAGATTGTTCAACTGACATCGAGGGGCTATTTGCCGCTGGTGAAGATACTGGTGGCGTGCATGGGGCGAATAGACTGGGTGGTAACGGCGTCGCTAACTCGACAGTATTCGGTGGACTGGCTGGCGATACTATTGCCAAATGGACACCATACGCAGGTTCGCACAAAGACCCAGATACTGATAGTATCGAAGCAGCCATTTCTGCTTGTTGTGTCCCGTTAACCAAAAAACCCGGTATCTTGGAGGATATTCGAGAGAAACTTCATGAGACCATGTGGGAGGATGCAGGCATTATCCGTGATGCAGAGAGTTTAGCTCGGTCTAAAGAGGCCGTTAAAACATTAGATTTAGAACTAAATGAGATTGGTGTGAATGCCACTAATTTAGCTTATAATCTAACTTGGCATGACTGGATGAATTTGAAAAATCTAATGCTGGTGAGTCATGCGGTGATCGCGGCGGCAGAAGCGCGGGAGGACTCACGTGGTGCACATTTTAGGGCCGACTTTCCTGAAACCCGACATATACAAAATTCACGCTTTACCAAAGTGACATTGTCGGGGTCAGAAATCGCAGTAGATACAGAAGCGGTTCAGTTCACTCGCGTGAAACCAGGCGAAACTTTGTTGGAGGTAGACGCGGCTGAGTAACTATATTAATAAACATTCTGCCTATGCCGAAGGCGCAATTGTGTAGCCATATTCACCTGCATTTCGGGTTATCCAGTTAACGAGCTCCTCAGCATATGACCGGGTCACTGTGACTTCGAAAGTATCGTTGCAAAAGCAATCAATAATAATGTTTAAATGGCCTAAAAGCGTCAATGCGCATTGTCCTGTCTTAAAGTGGGAGGGGTGTAGGTCGAGTGGACATCCCGCAGCTAAAATATTTCGAACATCTTCTCCCTTGAGCCGCAGTGTGGCGCGGCCATGCGTGACGTCGTTGAGAGCACTACTCGGAACGGCAGCGCTCATTTTAAACACAAGTTCGCTGTGAGTTGAGCATGGTGCTTTGACTAGCCATCGGTCGGGTCCGACCCATAGCACGCGTATTTTTCCATTATCGTTTGTTTGTCCTGCAACAAGCGGTAGCTTTAATTCTAAAACTTTCTGAATAGGTGCGATAAAACCTGTGTCTTTTGGGTTGCCCTTAGCCAATATTAATACGCGCTCTGGCGCAGCCTCAATTAAAACACCCTGACCTCTCCTTGCTCCGTGAATACCATAACTAAAAAGGCCTTCGAACGCTGAGCGATTTTGGATATCAGGCATAAAGACGATCCCCTGCGGGGTCTATAAAAATAGGGGTGGTAATAGTCACGGCGACTGACTGGCGAGTAAGGGGGGAATGGGCCACGAGCGTTTCGCCGTGTCGGGCGCGCCCATTTTCCAAAAGGGCGAGTGCAACAGGATGACCAAGGCTTGGACTTGAGCACTGCGCTGTCACCTCGCCTTGGGATGCTATAGGATATGGCGCCCGAGGATCGCTGACAATCTGCCCTCCTCTTGGAATGTCTGTTTGTTTATCTTTTGGAATCAATCCTACCAGTTGACGACGTTCAGAGCTAACTAAGGCGGAACGCTTGGCCATAATCTGACCAACGAAAAGTTTTGTATTAGACATCATGTTACCGAAACCGAGATCGTCGGCGGTTGTGCGGCCGGTGATTTCACTCCCCGTGACGTGACCTTTCTCTATTCGGAGGATATTCATGGCTTCGGTGCCGTAGGGAGCGATGTCAAGATCCGATCCCACTTGAAGTATGTTTTGCCAAAAATCTGCGCCATAACCTGAGGGCACATTGATCTCGTAACCTAGTTCACCTGAAAAGCTAATACGAAATAGCCGTGTTGGGTAGTCAAATATTCGGCATTCTCGATACGCTAAAAATGGGCAACTCGTGTTTGAAAGATCAACATCTGAGGAGATCCGTGTAAGGAGCTCACGACTTAAAGGGCCTGCGATAGCGATTCCGGCCCAGTCATCAGTAACGGAGGTCATGCTCACGTCAAGGTCTGGCCAATGCACTTGGGACAACTTCTCAAGGTGTGTCATGACATTACCAGCCTGCGCTGTGGTAGTAGTCAGAAGGAATCGATTTTTTCCAATACGTGTTACCGTTCCATCATCGAGAACAAAGCCATCTTCACGCAGCATAACACCATAGCGAGATTTACCGATGGGGAGGTTAGTATAGCCGTTGATATATACACGATTAAGAAATTCGACGATATCGCGACCTTGTAAATCGATTTTACCCAATGTTGAGATATCGATAATTCCAACATTGTTGCGCACATTATGAACTTCACGGAAAATCGCCCGCTCCATCGGCTCACCGGGTTTTAAGTAACACTGCGCTCGTAACCAGTACCCTGCAGGTGCAAACAAGGCGCCCGCCGCTGCATGCAGGTGGTGCATGGGTGTTTTTCGAGTTAATGAAAGGCACTCGTGCGCGTTTGACCCGGCTACCGCACCCAATGTCATAGGTGAGCAAGGGGGACGAAAGGTAGTTGTTCCTACAGCCGGTATATCCTCGTTTCGAAGTCCAGCCATCAGAGCTAAACCGTTGACATTTGAGGTGCGACCTTGATCGGTACCCATACCTAGCGTGGTATAACGCTTCAAGTGTTCGACCGATATAAAGTTCTCCCGGTGCGCTAAAGCCACGTCCTCCGCAGTGACATCATTCTGATAATCTACAAAGCTTTTGCCATGATGTCCGTCTATTTGTGGGACGGCCCACAAGGCCTCAATATTATAGTTCACAATTTCTTGTGTCAGTAGTGGAGTTAAGGGTTGATGCGTTAGCGTGACATCGAGTCCTGCAGCTATTGCCGAATCCATACCCGCCTTTATGCCGTCATCAATACAATGTCGCAAGGTGAATACTCCATTTGAGGCACCTACTGAACGCTCACGTTGATAGGATATGTCTGGTATGAAGGCAGCCAAATTATCGTCATATCGAAGTTTACCGCGCGATTGAGAGAATAGATGCACCGACGGTGACCAGCCGCCAGAAATGGCAACCAAGTCACATTGGATTTTTAGGGCCTTGCCAACTGGTTGACGTGTGATCGGAGACAAGGCCATTACGCTCACGTTACGCACGGCTTTTGCACCATTTACCGTCACAACCGAATGGCCTTCTAAAATATTGATATCAAATGTATTTGCCATGTCTCTGTCGTTTGATGGAATCTTGTGGCGGGCATCCACAATAGAAATTACGTTTATGCCGGCCGCTACCAAATCGGAAGCTGCCGAATAGGCAGAACTGTTATTAGTAAAAACAACCGCGTGGTTGCCGGCGCGGACACCAAACCGATTAGCATAAGATTGTGCAGCTGAGGCTAACATGACGCCGGGCCGGTCGTTATTGGCAAAGACTAGAGGCCTCTCCAGAGCACCCGTCGCCAAGACAACTTCTTTTGCTCGGACCTGCCAGACTCGCTGACGAGGTTGATGAGGTAAAGGCTTCAAAAGATGATCTGAGACGCGCTCATTTAAGATCAACATGTTGTGATCGTAATAAGATGTAACCATCGTCCGAACTAAAAGTGTGACGTTTTCCATTGCATTTAGTTGCACTAATACACCTTCAATCCAATCATGGGTAGACTTGCCATCGATCTTTTCGTTTGAGCACAATAATGTGCCGCCGAACTGAGGGGCATCATCTGCTAATATCACGCGTGCTCCGCAGCGACCTGCTGAGAGCGCCGCGGATAAACCGGCGGCCCCTCCTCCCGCGACTAGGACATCACAATGCTTGAAGCGGTGCGTGTAGGTGTCAGGGTCGGGATCTTCAGCCGATTTCCCCATCCCTGCGACATGACGGATGAAATGTTCGTAAACCCTCCACACTTTTGCAGGCCACATAAAGGTTTTGTAATAAAACCCAGATGGGATCAATCCTTTGAAAACTGAATTGATTGCTCCAATATCAAATTGCAGGCATGGCCAACGGTTTTGACTCTGCGCGACCAAACCCTCATAAAGCTCGATCCGCGTAGCTTGCATGTTTGGTTCGGTCCGCGCACCTGTCCGGAGTTGAACAAGGGCGTTTGGCTCTTCTACACCTGCCGCGAAAATGCCGCGAGGTCGATGATATTTAAAACTGCGCCCAACTACTCGCACACCGTTGGCAAGCAATGCAGATGCCAGAGTATCCCCCGAGAAACCCAGATATCTTCTACCGTCAAACGTAAAATTCACTGGCTGTTCACGGTTGAGGTTCCCCCCGGTGGCATTACGATAATTGTTTTTGGGGTTTTGTTTCCTCATTTCACACCTTCTAAAAAACCATTAGAAAGCTTACTAGTTGCGTGTATTTCATGAGTTATCGTATCTCGATGGATTTTAAAGAATTTGCCGCATCCAGCGTGATGATGCCAAAGTTCATATTGCACTCCTCGCCGGGAATCGCGTTCATAAACAAATTTAAAATGTTCGGCCTCATTGACTGAGTCCATATTGGGTCGGCGAGCTGTTGCATCATCTATGTAAGAGAATTCCGTCTGCGCGCGTCGGCCACACCAGGGGCAAGTAATAAGCATCATCGTGTATTTACTCTCCTTTAGTGTGCTTTTGCTGTTGCGCCGTTACCAGACTCGTCGATCAAGGCGCCACTTTCGAATCGGTTTAAAGCGAATTTTATGTTCAGTTCATGTGGTGCGTCATTAGCTATGGTGTGGGCATACACCCAACCTGAACCCGGTGTGGCCTTGAAACCGCCATAACACCAGCCACCATTGATGAAGAAACCTTTTATATGAGATGTTGAGATGATGGGGCTTCCATCCATAGACATATCCATGATGCCGCCCCAAGTCCGCATCAACCGTAATCGGCCAAAAGCTGGAAATAATGAGACAACGTTTTGAGCAACGTCTTCGATGCGTGGAAAATTTCCACGCTGTGCATACGACGGGTAGAAATCTAGATCCCCACCAAAGACTAATTCTCCCTTGTCAGATTGGCTAATATACACATGTGCGGCTCCCGATGTGATGACGGTATTCAAGCACGGCTTTATTGGTTCAGAAACCATGGCTTGCAGTACATGTGTTTCGAGTGGCATACGCATACCTACCATTTCGCAGAGATGAGCAGTATGCCCCGCAACTGCGGTTGCGACTTTGGTTGCTCGGATAGGACCACGTGTTGTTTGGACACCTTTCACTTCGCCCGCGTGAACATCAATTCCGGTCACTTCACAATTTTGAATTATATCGATACCATATTTGTCGGCACCACGGGCAAATCCCCAAGCAACTGCATCGTGCCGCGCGGTGCCTGCGCGAGGCTGCAAAAGCCCACCTTTGACCGGGAAGCGAGTGCGAGAAGAGCAATTTAGCAAGGGAACAAGGACTTGTACTTGATTGAGTGAGAGCCATTCGGCATCAATGTTGTTGATCCGCATCGTGTTTCCGCGCCGTTGAAAGGCGTCAATCTGCGCGTCATTATGGGCGAGGTTCAAAACACCTCTGTGAGACATCATAACATTGTAATTTAAATCTTTGCTCAAGCCTTCCCAAAGCTGCATAGATTTCTCATAAAACAGGGTGTTACCAGGTTGTCCGTAATTTGAACGCACAATGGTTGTGTTGCGGCCTGTATTGCCGCCACCTAACCAACCTTTCTCTACGACGGCTACGTTTTTAATACCGTGATTTTTTGCTAGGTAGTAGGCGGTGGCTAGTCCGTGGCCTCCCCCGCCAATAATGACGATTTCGTATCTAGATTTTGGCTCTGGACTGCGCCAGACCTTAGGCCAATTTTGGTGATTTGATAATGCGTTGCGGGCGAGTGAAAATATAGAATAGCGTGTCATGGGCAGAGAGACTCAATTAATGCCATAGGTCTGCCACGCTAGCTTGTTCTTCGCAGGTGCGTATGCGCTGTAGCACGTCTGTTAAAACTTGCCTATCTAAACCTACGTGATCGGCACATAAGGTAAATTTGTTATCGAGCGCAGTGTCTGACATTGGTTTTTTTGGGGCACCGGTAACAATATTGTTAAAAAGTTTGAACGAATGACCGCTGACCGTGAGCACCTCAACCCGAGCACACTCCATAGCGACTTCGCCGGTTTCTGCTTTTGTGGTTAAACTTTGATCTTCAAACATTTGAATTTTAGTGCGAGCGTTTCTGATAGCCTCGGAAGATCGGGCCTCGGGTAAAAGATGATGAATTTGGAAGCCTCCATCAACCATTGTGCACCCAGCGGTAAAATCTATAGAAAACTGAGATTCCTGCATGGATTGTGGATTATTATAAACTAGACTTTTTGTTACCATGCGTGGCGCATGAACCGTAACCCTATCAATATCTTGAGCCCTTAAATTATTCGTGGACATTAAAAGTGATAGCGCCTCGAGTGAAGTATGGGTGGCTGTACAGCACGGGTAGGGTTTGACAAAAATTCCGGGTTCAATCAGCGCGTATTTTTCACCTAGTTGTTTTAATGGAGTCTGGTCAAAGTGATTATTACTAAATAATTTAGCGTATCCGCGATCGACCTCAAAGACGCTAGTGGGGCCAACTCCGCCAGCCTTTGCGAGCAGTGCTGCTCGCACCCCAGCGTTGGACGCTATACCGCATGACAGAGGTTTGGCATCCGTTCCAAGACCCGCTACCATTCCGCCCGCTCCGAATGCTGCCAGGGCAATCGCGGACGCCGTTTCCCTGCTGTCGAGACCAAAGACTTTTGCTGCGCCTGCTGCAGCACCTATGACTCCATAGATAGTCGTGCCCCACCATCCGTTAAACCAGGGGTCTGTCCCGGTAGCCAAACCGATGGAATAAGCACACTCCGAACCTGAGATTAACCCTAAAAGCAACGTTTTACCGTCTACCTCAGCGTGCTGAGCAGCAGCTATTACCGCTGGCCCAATGACGGCTGTACCATGGGTGATCCCGGCATACGATGTGTCGTCAAAATCTAAGACATGGGCAGCCACCCCATTGGCGAATGCCGCACCTGACGCCGTGGTAGTCCTATGGTCCCCAAATACTCGGGCTTTTCCGACACCGTGTTCTGTGAATGCTATTTTACGGGCCATATCCGCAGGGTTAAAATCAGCCCCTGCTATGCTCACGGCAAAGAGATCCACTAAGCAACGTTTGGCTATTCTGAGAGCTTCGGACGGGACATCGGAGATTTCCAAAGACGCAGTCCATTCTCCCATTTTAAGTGCGGCAGGATGTTCTATGGGGGTCATAATAAAAACGTAGTTACTGTCAAACGCTCTGTCACTTTATACAAAATACACCCGAGTAGTGGTAATAGTAATTATCGGTCCAGTCACGATAAATATGCCTTCTTCTATGCCCATCGCTGAGCTCTTCAAAATTAATTTGTGGAAAAATCTCCGCTTAGATTCTCGAGATAAAGCAAAAAGGAATTTGAAGGCAGTTGCTTTTAACTATTGAGGCTGGGTCTCAAACTTCCTGCTGCGCGGTAATAACAGCCAGAGCAGCAGCTGCAAATCTGGCTTCAGGTGGGTCTGCTCGCGATGTGAGGACAATTGGAACCTTTGCTCCTATAACGATACCGGCTGCCAAACCACTCATGAAATACGCCATCATTTTGAATAACCCATTACCCGTCTCGATATTTGGTACCACTAGAATATCGGCATTGCCTGCCACAGGACCACCGATACCTTTCAGTTTGGCTGCGTAAGGAGATATGGCGTTATCAAGAGCCAGGGGACCGGCAACAAGGGCGTTGATTACTTCCCCTTCGCGAGCTCTTTTAACAACCTCCGACGCATCGACGCTTGATGGCATTGCAGAACTAATTGATTCTGTGGCTGACAGGAGAGCTACGCGAGGGATGGGATTCCCTAAAGCACGAGCTAAAAATGCGGCATTATTAATTATGTCGATTTTAGTATCTGTGTTGGGTTTGACATTGATAGCCCCATCAGTAATAAAAAGGACACGGTCATTGTCCGGTACAGTCATATGGAAAATGTGGCTCAGGCGCCTCTCAGTCCGTAAACCCCGCTCTCTGTGAAGAACAGCTCTCATGAGCGAGTCTGTATGGATATGTCCCTTCATCAAAGCACTGACCTCGCCAGAATTAGCAAGGGCGACTGCAGCAGCTGATGCCTTATCCTCACCCGCTGCGTCCACGATATCAAAGTTTGGTATATGCCAACAAATACCCTTTGCTAATTTTGTGATAAGGCTTTTGTCACCTACTAAAACTGGTTCGATTAACCCAGCATCAGCCGCTTGTTTGGCACCCTGCAGAGCAATGGAGTTTTCTGCCCCCGCGATTGCCATGCGGATTTTTCTGAGGGTCTCTGTCTTCTTTAAAAGGTATTCGGGCACTTGGTACGGTTTGTCGCATAGCATGTTGCGTATTCCTCAGTAAAAAAAATTAACGGAGTGGATGACGTTTTGAGTCTTTCCAGCCCCGTTAAACATGCTGTAAACCGTGATTAAGCGGGTTGTTGCGGCCGCATATCGCTCGCATGGACACCAGCTACAACCACCGGCGCTTTCATTGCGTCGCGGCGGAAAGGCTCCCCCAACTCTTGGTTTAAAACGACTTCTATAAACGTGGTTATTCCATCTTCCATCTGGGCCTTAATCGCAGCTGCTAACGCGTTTGTTGTCTCTTGCATGGTTGTAACTTGGATGCCTTTAAGCGCGCAAGCATCTGCGATCTTTGCATAGCTTACATCTAGGTCTAATTCAGTACCCACAAAATTATCATCATACCAAAGAGTAGTGTTTCGTTTTTCAGCACCCCATTGGTAATTGCGAAATATTACCATGGTTATAGCAGGCCATTCGTCTCGGCCACATGCAGTCATCTCGTTCATAGATATTCCAAAAGCACCGTCACCAGCAAACCCAATTACGGGAGTGTCGGGGTTTCCAATTTTCGCACCTAATATCGACGGAAAACCGTATCCGCAGGGTCCAAACAGGCCGGGAGCCAGATACTTGCGGCCTTCTTCAAAGGTAGGGTAGGCGTTACCGATCGCACAATTGTTACCTATGTCCGATGAGATTATGGCATCGCCTGGCAAGGAGGATTGGATTGCACGCCACGCCATACGGGGACTCATGCGTTCAGGATGATTATCCCGCGCGCGCTGGTTCCACGTCGTGCCCGGGTCATCATCTTCGTGATCCATAGACGCTAACGTCTGTAGCCATCGAGATTTTGTTTCTGAAATTAGATCACTGCGTTTTTTTCGACCTTTATCACCGGCGGTTACAGCTAGCTGAGCTAAGATCTGCTGAGCAACTAATTTTGCATCACCCTGTATAGCCACGTCGACTTTTTTTGTAAGTCCAATCCGATCGGCATTCATATCAACTTGAATGATTTTGGCTTCACTGGGCCAATAGTCGATGCCGTAGCCTGGCAAAGTTGAGAACGGATTGAGACGTGTGCCTAGAGCCAAAACAACGTCAGCTTTGGCTATCAACTCCATACCTGCTTTGGAGCCATTGTAGCCGAGCGGGCCCGCGAAAAGTGGATGAGAGCCGGGAAAAGCATCATTATGCTGATAGCCGCAGCAAACAGGAGCAGTTAACCTTTCAGCCAAATCTTTGGATGCGTTGATACCGCCGGATAGGACCACGCCGGCGCCGTTAAGGATGATTGGAAATTCAGCCTCCGACAATAAATGTGCTGCATCTGCGATGGATTGCTGACCACCTGCCGTCCGCTCAATCCGGACAATCTGCGGCAGCTCAACATCAATTATCTGGGTCCAGTAATCCCTTGGCACGTTTATCTGTGCGGGTGCAGAGCCCCGCCACGCCTGCTCAATGACTCGGTTTAAGACCTCAGGAATACGAGTAGGGTCACGCACCTCTTCTTGATAACACACACATTCCTCAAACATGGCCATTTGATCGACCTCTTGAAAGCCTCCTTGACCAATCGTTTTGTTCGCAGCTTGAGGCGTTACCAAAAGCATGGGGGTATGATTCCAGTATGCCGTTTTAATGGGGGTAACGAAGTTGGTAATACCCGGTCCATTCTGCGCGATCGCCATAGACATTTTCCCAGTAGAACGAGTATAGCCATCGGCAATCATGCCGGCTGTGCACTCATGGGCGCAATCCCAGAATGTTATACCTGCTGTGGGGAAAAGATCGGAGATCGGCATCATTGCAGAACCAATAATGCCGAAAGCGTGCTCAATACCATGCATTTGTAAAACTTTAATAAAGGATTCCTCAGTATTCATCTTAGTCATAACTCTATTCCTCCACCGAACTTCAAAACTACACAGATAAATGTCACCCCAAAAAACTAACTATATCAGAGTATAGTCAAGCTCCTGAATAACACTCATAACAAAATCACTACTAACTGACACGAAAATCCGCAAAATATAATTTTTCCTGGCTGTTAAAAGTTTCTCATTTAACCCTCGTAGACTGATGTCGAACCCAAAAACGTGCACGGATCGACATAGTCATATCCCAAATCGTTTGCGACAGCTTTATATGTGACCTTGCCCTCGCATACATTCAAGCCATTGAGTAAATTAGGATCCTCTACTATGGCTTTTTTGTAGCCTTTATCAGCGATCGCCAGTGTGAAAGGCAAGGTCGCATTATTCAAGGCAAAGGTTGATGTATGTGAGACCGCACCGGGCATGTTAGCAACGCAATAGTGAACAACACTGTCTATGGTGTAAGTGGGTTTTGCGTGCGTAGTTGGACGTGAGTTTTCTGTACAACCCCCTTGATCAATTGCCACATCGCAAATCACTGAGCCGGTTTTCATGCGCGATATGAGGTCGCTGGTAATTAATTTCGGCGCTTCGGCACCCGGCACTAACACTGCACCAATGACAAGGTCGGCCTCGAGAATTTCCTCCTCAAGACTGAGATCAGTAGAGTAAAGGGTCTTAATTGATTGTCTAAAACGAGCTTCGAGAGAACGCATTGTTTCGATGTTTAGGTCTAAAATTGTTACATCTGCTCCCATCCCAACCGCTATATACGCTGCACTCTCGCCAACTATGCCTCCACCTACAATAACTACCTTGGCTGGACGTACGCCGGGAACCCCAGCAAGTAGGACGCCCGCCCCACCCTGCGTGCGTTCTAGGCAATGTGCACCTGCTTGTACCGACATACGGCCTGCAATTTGCGACATAGGCGCTAGTAAAGGAAGACCACCACCATTGTCTGTTACCGTTTCATAGGCTATGCACACTGCGCCACTATCAACCAAATCTCTGGTCTGTTGGGGGTCGGGAGCCAAGTGCAGGTATGTGAAGAGAATCTGGCCCTCGCGTAACATTTTCCTCTCAGCGACCTGTGGTTCCTTAACTTTGACGATCATATCCGCGGTTGCGAAAACCTCAGCAGCAGAGCCAAGAATTGTCGCCCCCGCTGTGCGGTAATCGTCATCGGTTCTAGAAATGCCATCACCAGCCTTCGTTTCTACAACGACTTGATGGTTATGACGAATAGCTTCACGCACGGAGTTGGGCGTCATCCCAACCCGATATTCGTGGTTCTTCACTTCTCTTGGAACCCCAATTCTCAACAGTTACTGCCTTTCCACCACAAAATATTATATCTCCCTTACCGTGACCGATTTAATAATTTAATCTCTTAAGCTTCTCATTGGTACGACGGTAGGTCCAGATGCTCACATAAAGCAGAACCAATTGCGCCAAACCTAAGAAGGAGCATGAGGTTTCCCTACAACGAGACTAACTCGTCAACTGATTTTGAGAGCGCTTTAATGCCCGATTTAATATCTTTTTCTGAGATAGAGGAAAAGCCAAGACGAAAATAATTCCGCGGTTTTGGTGTTTCGCCAAAATGCACGCTACCCGGTTCAATTATTACATCATGAGTTTTAGCAACGGCTGCAAGCTCGTCCCCGCAAATGCCTGTTGGGCCTTTTACCCAAAAGCTAGTGCCGCCAAACGTTGGCTGGCGGGTAGAATTGGGCATGTAGGTTTGTAACGCCTCGCCCATCTCTCGCCATCGCTCACGATACGCACGATGCAAGCGATTAACCAAGGTGTCATGATACCCTAAAGACAAAAATAGTGCCGCTGTTCGTTGATTGTTGTTTGGTGCGTGACGGAGCATTAGACGACGGAGTGAGCGGGCCTCCGCAATTAATTGACGTGAGGCCACCAAATAGCCGAGCCTTAGCCCGGGAAACATTGTCTTCGACAAACTTCCAACGTATATAACGTGGCCGTCTTGATCTAAAGTTTTAAGCGCTGGTGTTGGATCCTTAACGTAATTAGTTTCGGCTTCGTAGTCGTCTTCAATGATTACGAAGTCTTGTGTTGCAGCCTTTAGAAGGAGAGCTTCTCGGCGCTCCATAGGCATTGTGACAGTGGTCGGAAACTGGTGACTTGGAGTGGTGAACACGTAATTTGCCTCATCGAGGCGGTCATCGACGGGAAGCCCACGTTCATCGACAGGAACTAGAGTAATGCGTGGTGTCTTTAAAGCAAATATATTACGCGCATCTGTATAGCCGGGCTCTTCCATGATTACTGAAGTTGTAGGTGTCATAAGTAAACTAGACAGTAAATAGAGCGCATTTTGCGCTCCCATTGTGATCAGAATTTCATCAGTATCAGCATAAATACCACGGCGCGGCAGCAAGCGAGTACGGATTTGCTCCACGAGCATTGGATCATCCCTTTCGCGGCTGTCGCCGGTCCAAGCATCCATTCCACGTCGCCCAAGGGCTTGTCTGGAGCATTCACGCCAAGCGTTGACAGGAAATAATTCCTCATCAACTTGGCCATATATGAAGGGATAGCGAAATAACCGCCAATCCGTTGGTTTAACAATATTTTCCTGATTAGACGGCCGCACCCTAAACCGTGCGTCCCAATCCGGTGCAGTCTCTGACACAGTATTTTTTAAATACTTGGTAGTGGGGCGGCCATTTAGAATTTCAGGGTTGACGTAAAAGCCACTCCGTTCCCGGGCTACTAAGTAGCCGTCGTCGACCAAACCCTGGTAGGTAAGCACGACTGTATTTCTTGATACACCCAATGTTTTGGCCATCTTGCGGCTCGATGGTAAGGGCTCGCCTTTCGGAATTCTTGCTTCTAGTATTATAGTGACCAACATCTCGCGAATTTGCGACTGCAGGGATACGTTCTCAACCGGAGTTAGGTGAAATAAACTATCGCGCATCAGGATGGCCCAAGTTTAATTATAAATTGGCCCTACGGTGGAGCCAAGCAATACAGTAATTTAATGTATTGAGCGGCACAAGAAAATCCAACTAATCCGCAGAGCAGCGGCGCCAGGGTAGTTATCAACGTTCAATTTGTTTTTGAGAAGGATAAAAGATGCAATATCAAGCTAACGATCTCGAACAGCACTGGCTGCCATTTACGGCCAACCGAGAATTTAAAAACGATCCGAGGCTGATTGTTGGGGGTGAAGGTCTGTATATGAAAGATCATAAAGGAGGGACGGTGATTGATGGTTCATCGGGACTCTTTTGCTGCCCGCTTGGTCACGGTCGTAAGGAGATTGCGGAAGCGGTTTACCAGCAGTTATTAGAAAATGATTACGCATCACCATTTATGTTGTCGACGCCCGGCACATTTGAATTGGCAAATCGCGTTGCGCGCATTACGCCTGACTCAATTAACCACGTATTTTTTGTTAATTCTGGCTCCGAATCGGTCGATACCGCATTGAAAATGGTAATGGCTTACCACCGTGCACGCGGTGAGGGTCATCGCACGCGGTTTGTCTCACGTGAGCGTGCGTACCATGGCGTAAATATTGGCGGAATTTCTTTATCAGGTATGGTCAAAAATCGTGAGACCTTCTCTAGCGTGATGCCCAATGTAGTGACCATGCGTCATACTTGGAACCCAGATGAAACCTTTGTCCGTGGACAACCAGAGCACGGGGTTGAGTTGGCTGATGATTTAACACGATTTTGCGAGACTTATGGAGGGACCACGATCGCTGCCGTATTTGTTGAGCCGATTGCCGGCTCAACGGGGGTATTAGTTCCGCCTAAAGGGTATCTAGAGCGGCTTCGTGAGATCTGTGATGAACATGGTATACTGCTGGTTTTTGATGAGGTAATATGCGGGTTCGGTCGTTTAGGCTATGCGTTTGCCTCTGACGCTTTTGGCGTCACACCGGATATAATGACTATGGCTAAAGCTTTGACCAATGGTGCCCAACCCATGGGTGCAGTCGCTGTTGGCGATCACATATACAAAACTATTACGGAAGCAGCGCCTGAAAATGCGATTGAGTTCTTTCATGGTTACACATACTCCGGACACCCAGCCGCATGCGCAGCAGGTATTACGGTTCAAAAGATTTACGAAAAAGAAAATCTATTCGAAAAAAGCGCTGCCATGAGTGATTATTTCCTCGATGGCCTGTTTAGTCTTCGGGATTTGGATTGTATCAAAGATATCCGTGGCTTCGGAATGATGGGAGCCCTTGAACTAAAAGCCAAGGGTGCACCGGGTTTGAGGGGCACACAGGCGCAAAAGGATTGTTTCTGGAATGGCTTACACGTCAAATTTACAGGTGATGCGGGTATATTTGCTCCACCATTTATCAGCGAAAAAGAGCACATTGATGAAATGATGGATAAGATGCGAAAAACTCTGGAATCACTCTAGGGGTCATACATCAAAATAGTGAAAACGGGGTGTTGGAAACTGACTACTGTTGCGCGAAAAATGTCATTAGTGAGGCTATAAGCTTAAACCGTCACAAATTCGAGCTTGAATTCTTTCACAACCGCTCCGCTATTTTTCCATCTATAAACGCTGTAGTGTAAAATATCATCGTTCGAACGGAGGGAATAGTGGGGCTCAACGAGGTTAAATTAGCAAAAAAAGCCCTTTGATCGCATACCTACCACGAAGAGAAACGGAGCGAAAACAATCTTAACGTAAATTAATATGGCAGGGATTTTTTGGAGACACGCTTTTAGGTCGAGTTACCTCAAGCCTGTCAGTTTATAAAAAACGAGATATTCGGTTCAGTTTTGTTTGTGGTTCTTGCTCAAAGTTACGAAGAAGCGAAGGAATTGACCTCTAAAAATGAATACGGAAATGGGGCCGCAGTTTTTGCGCGTAATGGCGAAACTGGGCCGGATTGCGCTCAATCAATCAACATCGGAATGGTCGGGGTGCATTTGCCGATCCCTGTCCCCATTGCTTATCAAAGGGTTTGAAGGATGGGAGTCCTCATTTTTTAACTACTATGCGAGTAACGATTTGGACGCCATCAGTTTTTATACTCGGCTTAAACCGTTCACCGCACGATGGCTAAGTGGAATTTAAGAGGGAGCTGTATTTAACTTCTATTGGGGGAGTGATACTGGTAGCTAGTTCGTTGAGGTGTTGTGATTAAAAAATGAGAGCGGTTTTGCAAAGAGTAAGCAACGCGAGCGTTGAAGTTGATGGAATTGTTGTGGGCGCAATTGACCTCGGTGTTTTAGTGCTGTTTTGCGCAGACCCACAAGATAACAGTGACCTTGCAAGCTATTTTGCAAAAAAAATAGCAGATATAAGAATCTTCGAAGATGCATTTGGTAAAATGAATCTGTCCGTAAAAGACGTTGGAGGCAGTGTGCTTGTGGTTAGTCAGTTCACGCTCGCAGCTAAATGGCGTAAAGGAAACCGGCCTAGTTTCTCAGCAGCAGCGCATCCTGACACCGGAGAGTGGGTTTATGATTTATTTTGTTATAAATTACGTGAGGAGGGCGTGCACTTGGAAACAGGGCATTTCGGAGCCAGTATGAGAGTTAATTCGACCAATGAAGGTCCTGTAACAATTGTCATGGACAATACACAAGATTAAAGGACGAGTAATTCACCCCTTCAAATATTTGAAAGGCCGTTTGGTAAGAAGTAGAACGTCAGCATAGACACGTGATTAGGGTTGGTGCTGGGCACAGGAAGTAGTTTAGAGATTGCTGAGTGGGTCCATAATATCTTCAGTTTTGACACGCGGTCAGGCATTAAAATTATGCTTATATTCCACGAGTCTGCATGGCGAGTATTTGATGTTTGCAGGCATTGTTTGCTGTTTTTTCCGTCTCACTTCTCTTTTTTCGAATGGATTGACCTTTAAATTGCAAATAAGATTACATGGTGCTGCCTCGGTTGGGCTGGTGATAGTAAGCTTTTAGTCCCGTCAACTTGGATGAAGGATGTTTTTAACTAACACATTTGGTCAATTAGGAGTGATCATTACACAATTTTCTACGTGGGGGAAACTGGCGCACAAAACGGTGCTATTTTATAGATAACTCCGTGGCCGTTCGATTAGACCGCGTGTTGCCATTAGACGGAGGATTACATGGGAAAACAATTGCCGAACGATGCCGAGGTAGTGATAGTTGGTGGTGGTGTGATCGGATGTTCCATCGCTTATCATCTTACAAAAATTGGTGTATCAGATGTTGTGTTGTTGGAACGCAAGCAATTGACTTCTGGAACAACTTGGCACGCAGCTGGTTTGATCGGCCAATTACGCGACTCTAAAAATATGACGGAGTTGGCCAAATACACTGCTGAGCTTTACTTGGGTCTTGAGGAAGAGACACAACAAGCTACTGGTTACAAAATCAATGGCTCTCTCTCCCTTGCCACAACAAAAGGCAGAATGGAAGATTTAGTGCGTAGAGCAGACTTGGCCAAGGTATTTGGTTTAAGGGTTGATGTCGTCGGGCCCCTAGAATGCAGGGATATGTATCCGTTGATAAGTACTGACGGCATAATCGGCGGGACATACATACCCACTGATGGTCAAGCGGATCCCGTCGGTGTAACTCAAGCATTGGCCAAGGGGGCGCGTAATGGTGGGGCGCAAATATTCGAAAACGTACTGGTCGAGAATGTCATTGTTGAGGGTGGCTGCGCCGTCGGTGTTTCAACTAAAACTGAAGATATTAAGGCGCGACATGTTGTTCTGGCTTCTGGCATGTGGACGCGGCAATTAGCAGGCCAGATTGGCATACGAGTTCCGCTTCATGCGTGTGAGCATTTTTATATTTTGACAGAGCCCTTTTCAGGTGTGACTCCCAATCTGCCTGTTCTCAGAGACTATGATGCCTGCGCTTATTTTAAAGAGGATGCCGGTAAAATACTGTTAGGAGCGTTTGAACCCATTGCGAAGCCTTGGGGGATGGATGGTATTCCGGAGGACTTTTCTTTTGACGAATTGCCGGGTGACTTTGAGCATTTTGAGCCGATTTTAATGGCTGCAGTCGAGCGTATGCCTGCGCTGGAACACGCAGGTATTCAAACTTTTTTCTGCGGACCTGAGAGTTTCACACCGGATGATAAATATCAAATTGGACCAGTACCTGAGGTTGATAACTTGTTTATAGCAGCGGGGATGAATTCTATTGGCATTCAATCGGCCGGTGGTGTTGGAAAGGTCCTTGCTGACTGGATCAAAGACGGTTATCCGCCCATGGATATTGTCGACGTTGATATTCGCCGAAATATGCCGTTTCAATCGAATGCAAAGTACTTACATGACCGTGTTTCGGAGACGCTTGGCTTGTTGTATGCAGTGCATTGGCCATTTTATCAGTATCAGACGTCACGCAGCGTGCGTAGTTCGCCATTGCACCAAAAGCACGTCGAGGCTCGAGCGTGTTTTGGAGAAGTTGCAGGGTGGGAACGGCCAAACTGGTTTGCGCCTGAAGGGGTCAGTCCTGATTACGAATACAGCTTTGAGCGTCAAAATTGGTTTGAATATTCAAAAGCCGAACATTTGGCAGTTCGCGCTAAGGCCGGTATCATTGATCTGTCATCCTTTGCGAAATTTAGACTGCAAGGCAGAGATTCAGAGGGCATATTAAATTGGATTTGCGCAAACAATGTTCCGACGGAACCTGGGCATATTGTATATACTCAATGGCTGAATGGCCGAGGTGGTATTGAGGCAGATCTGACAGTTACTCGGGTTGCTGAAAATGATTTTCTAATTGTCACATCGCCGGGAGGGCAAGTGCGCGATTTTCACTGGCTTCAGAGCCACATACCCCATGATTCGCATGCATTTGCAACAGACGTCACTTCGAGCTACGCCGTGTTGGCTGTTATGGGCCCGGACGCGCGCAATATCCTTCAATCCCTCACTCCGTCAAACCTCTCCAACCAAGCATTTCCGTTTGCGGCGAGTCGTGAAATCGAACTTGGGTATGGGTACGTTCGGGCGTCTAGAATAACATATGTTGGTGAACTTGGCTGGGAGCTGTACGTGCCTACGGAGTTTGCAAGTGGGATCTACGATACGCTGATGGATGGTGCTAATGGCAAGTTAGTACCGGTTGGAATGCATGCAGTGAATTCACTACGTATAGAGAAGGGGTACAAGCACTGGGGTCACGATATTACAGATGAAGATACCCCCTTGGAAGCGGGGCTCGGGTTTGCAATTGCATGGGACAAACAAGGCGGATTTAATGGTCGGGATGCTCTGATCAAACGGCGAGAACGCGTTGTGAATAGGGTGTTTCTCCAATTTTTACTCGAAGACCCCTTCGCTATGCTATACCATAATGAGCCGATTTATCGCGATGGGGAGATTGTTGGATATTTGACATCTGGGGCCTATGGGCACTCACTAGGGGGATCTGTAGGTCTCGGGTATGTTGATTGCATTGAAGGTATAAGTTCTGCATTAGAACAGGCACGGCAATATCAGATAGAAGTCGCCGGAGAGAAAATCGCTGCCAAACCCTCGTTAACTCCCATCTACGATCCTAAAAGCCATCGGATCAGGGGATAATCGGTCTAAGATATTGCCGTCTGGAGAAGGAGAAGGGTGAGATTTAAACGTTTTCAAAAACCTCTTCCTCGCACTTTTTATCTATTAATCGATAAAGAATTTGGAAACCCGGTGAAGGTAGAGAAATAACCGTCCTAAACCTGCTTAAAATACTCTATACGGCGATGGTTCCGATGGCGACATCGGTACGAGTGCTGCGGTGGTGTATCAAGGCCATCACCTGAGACAACGATGTTTTTGACTTCGTTATCAATTTTACGTAACAGAAGGGTGAGGCGAACTCGATTTAAAGCGAATAGACGCCTCAGGCTTGCGCGGAAGGTAAACTGCTTAATAAATTGAGAGCATCGTGAATAGAAGTTGGAGTAGCAAATGTCCCTTAAAACTCCTTATTTGATGTTTCTTGGCGATGCGGCAGATCAATTGGCGGCAAAAACCGCAAGTGGGGTGGTGCATTGGCGCTCGGAGATTTGCATTGGGCAGCTTCGATTGAAAGGGTGTAATGCCGATCTAGGGTTGCCAGAAATGACATTGGAGGCTGCCGTTAACGCGGGCGCTAAAACACTCGTTGTAGGCGTTGCCAATCGCGGAGGTTTAATTAGTAAGCTCTGGATTGATATTCTGGTTAGAGCGCTGGAGGCCGGTTTTGATATCGCTAGTGGGCTGCATAGTAAGTTGGCAGATGTTCCAGATTTGCACGAGACTGCTGCGCGTCATGGTTGTAAACTTATCGATATTCGCCATTCCGAACGCTTATTTGAATTGGGAAACGGGAAGAAACGACGTGGTAAGAGATTACTGCCTGTAGGCACAGATTGCTCGGTTGGTAAAATGTATACGGCTCTTGCGCTCGAGCGTGAGATGTTGGCGCGAGGCATGAATGCAACATTTCGGGCGACGGGACAGACAGGAATTTTCATTGCTGGGGAGGGTATCTCGGTTGATGCGGTCGTTGCTGATTTTATTTCCGGTGCGACTGAGTGGCTAACACCGGAAAATGAACCGGACCATTGGGATATTGTTGAGGGGCAAGGCTCTCTATTTCACGCATCCTATGCGGGTGTAAGTATCGGTCTTATCCATGGAGCACAACCGGATGCATTGGTGCTTTGTCATGAACCAACGCGGTCTCATATGCGTGGTCTACTGGGCCAAGCCTTACCCTCAATTTCAGACTGTATTGCCGCCAATGAGATGGCGGCTCAGCTAACAAACCCAAAATCTAAATGTGTTGGTATATCGATCGACACACATCACATGGCTTCAGGCAGTGCGTTAGAGTATTTGGCCAGACTGGAGAATGAGTATGGACTGCCTGCTGTTGACCCTGTTTTGACAGGAGTAGAAAAAATTTTAGATAACCTTTAGTGAGACTGGCGATGTCAACCCGTGAGCTTTCTATTGAGACTGAATCTTGGCCGTTGGCCAGACCGTTTGTAATCTCACGTGGTGTTAAAACCACCGCTGAGGTAATTGTTGTAGAGATTTCCGACGGTCAAGAAAGTGGCCGAGGTGAATGCGTTCCTTATACATACTACGGTGAAACTTTGGAAAATGTGCGCAATGCGATTATGTCCCAGCGGATGATGGTTGAAAAAGGAATAACACGTAACGAATTATGGGGGCAAATGGTGCCGGGTGCCGCCCGTAATGCGATAGACTCAGCGCTTTGGGACCTTGAGGCTAAGCAACGGGGCCAGCCTGTTTGGAAATTGGCACAATTACCTCAGCCTTCGCCCATGGTAACGGCCCAGACTATATCCATTGGTAGCGTTGAAGACATGGCTCTTGCTGCCTCTTTTTTGTCTGAAGCGCCTCTGATTAAGGCTAAGCTTGATGCTTCCAACGTTTTAGACCGTGTTGCGGCAGTTCGAAAAAGCGCGCCAGATTGCCGATTAATCATTGATGCAAATGAGGCATGGGATATGAGTTTATTAGAGGAGGTGGCGCCAAGACTTGCTGACCTCGGGGTAGAAATGATTGAGCAACCTCTTAAATCTAATTGGGATAGTCTTCTTCAGGACTTCAATTGCCCAATAACATTGTGTGCTGATGAGTCATGTCATACTAATGCAGATTTGAATCGGCTTAAATCACGCTATGACATGGTAAATATTAAGCTCGATAAGGCAGGTGGGCTGACTGAGGCTCTTAATATGGTGCATATCGCGCAATCTTTGGATATGAAGATTATGATTGGATGTATGGTGGGAACCTCACTAGCCATGGCACCCGCCACTATGTTGGCGCCTTTTTCTGAATACTTAGATTTAGACGGCCCATTACTATTGAGAGAAGACCGAGACAATGGTTTAGTCTTTGATGGCGGGAATATTCAGCCGTTATCAGCTAAACTCTGGGGTTAGCCAGAAATTAACCAGAGAGGATATTGTGACAAAAAAACATCAGGAAATTCGCGACGCCGTTACTCAACTATGTACTCATTATCCCGGCGAATACTGGCGTAATAAAGACCGCGAAGAGGCCTATCCTTCCGAGTTTGTTGAGGCTTTGACCATGGCGGGTTTTTTAGGTTGTTTGATTCCAGAGAAATATGGTGGCAGTGGGCTTGGCCTCTCTGAAGCGTCGGCAGTGATGGAAGAAATACAAGCCTCGGGGTGCAATGGGGGTGCATGTCATGCGCAAATGTATACCATGGGGACAGTTCTTCGCCATGGTAGTGAAGACCAAAAACGCATGTTACTTCCCGGGATAGCGCGGGGGGATTTGCGTCTACAAGCCTTTGGAGTGACGGAGCCTACATCCGGCACTGATACGAGCCGCATAAAAACAACTGCTGTTAAAGACGGAAATAACTATCGAATAAATGGTCAAAAAGTATGGACGTCACGAATTAAGTATTCGGACTTTATGTTATTGTTGGCGAGGACACAGCCTCGAGAGGCTGGTGCTAAGCCTCACCATGGCATGTCTGTATTTTTGATTGATATTCGAAATGCAGAGAAAAATGGGCTAACCATCAAGCCGCTCCGCGCTATGGTCAATCACGCAACTACTGAAGTTTTCTTTGATGACTTGAAAGTTCCTGCATCCGCTCTTGTAGGAGAAGAGGGTATGGGTTTCCGCTATATTCTTGACGGGTTAAATGCTGAGCGCATTCTGATAGCTGCTGAGTGCGTAGGTGACTCACGTTGGTTTATCGAGAGGGCGACCACTTATGCTAAGGAGCGTGAGGTATTTGATCGCCCGATTGGTAAAAACCAGGGTGTTCAGTTCCCAATAGCTCGAAGCTACGCTGAAACGCAAGCTGCGTCGCTTATGGTAGAGAGTGCAGCGGATTTATTTGACTCGGGAGATAGCTGCGGGGCTGAGGCTAATATGGCAAAGTTACTCGCAGCGGACGCATCTTGGAGAGCTGCAGATATGTGTCTTCAAACCCACGGCGGATTTGGTTTTGCAGAAGAGTATGATGTGGAGCGCAAATTTCGCGAAACCAGATTGTATCAGGTTGCACCGATCTCAACCAACCTGATTTTATCCTATATTGCTGAGCACGTCCTTGGCTTACCTCGATCTTTCTAATTATAGGCAGAAAGCATGAAAACAGATATAAGTTACCTTAAATCATGGGTAGGGAAGTTTGAAGAGCGTTTTAATAAGATATCTCCAGAACCAATGGCTGGGTTGGCGGCTACATTGGATCGAAGTGATGATTTAGATCCGAAGATAGGGGACCCAGTGCCACCAGCGGGGCATTGGCTGTATTTTTTACCTGTTCATCCAATGTCAGATTTAGGGTCAGATGGCCATGGTAAACGTGGTGGATTTTTGCCGCCCGTTGATCTTCCACATCGCATGTGGGCCGGCGGTAGGATTGAGTTCTTAGGACAGTTAAGGATCGGTGATACGGCACGTCGTGTATCGACGATTAAGAGCGTTAGCCATAAGCGAGGTAAAAGTGGGGACCTTGTTTTTGTTGTTGTAGAACACCAAATCTTCAGCCAGGGTTGCCTTGCGATTTCTGAGGAACATGACATCGTATATCGTGACTCTTCCTCACCCCAGCAGAACTCGTTGCCAGATAAGCCGGCTCCCACGGGGGCCCTATGGACCCGTACCGTAAAACCTGATCCCATATTGTTGTTTCGCTACTCGGCGCTAACGTTTAACAGCCATCGCATACATTATGATTTGGCCTACGCTACCAAAAAAGAAGGGTATTCTGGATTAATAGTACACGGTCCATTGATCGCCACTCTTCTCATGGATTTATGTTGCCGCGAAAGTTCAAAGATGTCATTGACAGGATTCAACTATCGTGCAGTGAGCCCTATCTTTGACACCGGACCATTTAGTGTGAATGGCTCTCCCTCGGAAGATGGGACGCAAGCAACAATGTGGGCAACTACTAACACAGGAGGCTTAGCCATGCGAGCCGAAGCGGAGTTTGGCAGGTAGCATGGCTAATAGTTCAGTTGAGAACTTTGATGCAATTATTGTGTTGGGGGCGGCTCAAATGCCAGATGGTTCATCTAGTCCAGCTATTGAACGGCGCGTAGCTAGGGCTGCTGAATTATGGCGCGATAACGTGGGCGAAAGATTAATATTATCAGGTGGGAAGACCATATCAGATATTCCTGAGGCGGAAACTATGGCGGATTTAGCCAGAAGTATGGGGGTGCCAAATGACGTGATAGAATTGGAGACGCAATCGACACGTACACTCGAAAACGCTGTTTTTTCCATTGAAATTATTCGAAGGAACGGTTGGAGAAACGTTTTGGTCTTAACCGATGATTTTCATCTTACCCGGGCAAAATTTTGTTTTCATGCTTTGGGGCAACCGGTATCCATGGAAAAAGTATCGAATCCGATGACGGGAATTATATTATTTTACTGGATTAGAGAATTGGTCGCACGGCTTATTTACCCCCGTCAGGTGCGTGCCTATCAAGGTCGGTGGTAATCAATTTACCTTAATCTTCTCCTAGTTAAGGAAAGACCATTGCTTTTAGTTAAGGAAAGACCATTGCTTTTGATGGCGCACCGCTGCTTTATTGACCTATGTCTGATGAATATGAGTAATCTCTCTAAAATGATTAAAGATCCTAACTATCAACATAAACCCAAACCCAAACCCAAACCCAAACCGATGAATGGTTTGCGTGTCCTCGATATAGCGACTTTCGTAGCTGCACCGCATGCCGCATCAATCCTTGGTGAATTTGGGGCAGACGTAATAAAAATCGAAAATCCGAATGGGGGTGATCCTTGGCGTCGGTTTGGGACGGCGTCGGAAGAGCCTGATAGATCTTTGGCATGGTTAAGCGAGGCTCGTAATAAGAGATCGATCACATTGAATTTTCGCAAGCTTGAGGGGGTTGAAATTTTTAAGCGACTAGTTCGAAGCGCCGACGTTGTGTGCGAGAACTTTCGCCCGGGCACGCTTGAAAAATGGGGGCTTGGTTGGGATGTGTTACAGAGAATTAACCCTGGCCTAGTACTGTTGCGTGTTACCGGATATGGACAGGACGGGCCCTATAAGGATCGGCCAGGATTCGCTCGTATTGGGCATGCTGTTGGCGGATTAACCTATTTGTCTGGTCTACCCGGAGAAGTACCTGTGACGCCGGGGTCAACTTCCTTGGGTGACTATATTACTGGAATGTATGGCGCTATTGGAGTGCTAATGGCCCTTCGGCACAGGGATGTATCGGGTGTTGGACAGATTGTGGACATGGCTCTTTACGAATCGGTTTTCAGGGTTCTGGACGAAATAGTACCGCGCTATGCACGTCACGACTATATCCGAGAGCCGGAGGGAACAGGTACGATCAATGCCTGTCCGCATGGTCATTTTGTCTGTGCAGATGGGAAGTTTTTCGCCATCGCGTGCACAACGGATAAAATGTTCGAGCGCTTGTGTCTGGCAATGGATCGACGGGATTTAGTTAGTGCCTATGGTGCGCAGCAAGAGCGTTTAGCAGCTCGAGATAAAGTCATTAAAGAGGTTAATATTTGGGCCGGTTCACTACCCCGAGACGAATTGCTAGCTCAGTGTATAAAGAACGATGTCCCGGCAGGACCAATTAATTCGATAGCTGATATATTTAATGATCCACATTTTAAGGCGCGAAAGGACATGGTAGCAGTTGATGTTCCGGGTATTGGTGAAGTCGTTGTTCCAAACGTGTTTCCGAAGCTCACAGAATCGCCGGGAGAGGTTCAAAGCCTCGGGCCGTCTCTAGGTGACGCTAATTTGGCAATTTATGGCGACGAGCTTGGATTGACTGCGTCGGAAATCGATGCGCTAAAGGCTCGAGGGGTAGTCTAAATGTCGGGGATTCCTTTTGTTCGTGATTTGGATTTTGAATATGGTGTATGCCAACCCGTCGCGCCAAAGTTACGGCGTGTAATTGCAAGAAATCCGGGCCTATTCACATTTCATGGGACTGGAACATATATAGTGGGCGAGGGAGAAGTGGCTATTATCGACCCCGGTCCCCTAATCGATGAGCATATAGAGGCATTACTGTCGGCCGTAGCCGGGGAGATTGTTACCCATATTTTCATAACGCACACCCACAGTGATCATTCGCCGGCGGCTACTCCTATAAAAAAGGCTGTTAATGCCCCAACTTTTGGTTTTGGTCAGCATCAACCGGGTACATATTGGGTCGACTCGGACTTGCCCCCGTCTAAAGGCATTGATGCTGACTTTCTTCCGGATTACAGCTTGAAAGACGGCGAGACTATCGAAGCCGCAGGCTTTGTCTTCGAGGCTGTCCATACACCGGGACATATACATAATCATCTTTGTTTTTCGGTTAAAGAATTAGATATTTTTTTCTCTGGGGACCATGTGATGGGTTGGTCTACAACCATCGTTGCACCACCCGATGGAGATATGCGGGATTATATGGACTCCTTAAACAAAGTTTTGGCAAGGAATGATCGTACTTACTGGCCAACACATGGCCCAGCTTTGACCGAAGCGAAAAAGTATGTGAGGGCGTTACTAACGCATCGCATGGAACGGGAGGTTGCAATCGCTGACGCTCTATCGAGGGGTTCGGAGACTATAAGTGAGTTAGTCTCACTTCTTTACCGCAATGTCCCCAAACAGCTTCATTCCGCAGCTGGCAGTACAGTGCTGTCTCATTTAGTACATATGATTCAGACTGGTCGGGTGCAATGCGAGGGACTTCCCCGAGAAAACTCTAGGTTTGGCTTGTCATGAACGATTTTGAAGCAAATTCGTTACACATTCCGGAGGCTCTCCCAGCGGCAACTATAATGTTAATTCGAGATAAACCAGCAGGTATGGAAGTGCTGTTGTTGCGGAAAGCGGCAGGTACGCACTTTGCGGGCGGGGCAATGGTGTTCCCCGGTGGTAAAATGGAGTCTTATGACGAGGAGTGGGCTATGCGTTTGGGTATAGAAACCCAGCCTTTCGCAGCTCTGAAACTAGCTGCTATACGTGAGATGTATGAGGAGTGCCACATCCTATTATGCAATAACGAAAAGACACAGTGTCCATTGAGTGAGGATAAGCTGAAAACGCTTCTGGGAGATGAATTTAGGCAAAATTTTTTTAAAGCGATGCGGCGGCATTCACTGTATCCTGCAATTAATCAACTGAAGCGCTTTGCTCATTGGGTCACGCCGCCCATGCGCTCTAAACGCTACGACACACATTTTTTTGTTGCTCGCGCACCAGCTGGCCAATGGAAGTTGATTGTTGATGGATTTGAAATCGTTGAGGGTAATTGGCGCCGTCCGAAAGATATATTAGAGGACGTTTATCTAGGACGGTTGAAATTAATATTGCCCACAATGATGAATTTGATGAAGCTCGGGCAATCTAAAACCGTGGATAGTGTTCTGGCTCGTGCCGAGCGGGAGAATGTTATCTGTATTCAGCCGAAAAGGGAGGAAACAGAGGATGGCCCGCGCATTATCATTCCTGAAGAAGCCGGTTATGGAGTGACACACATACAACCCAACTTTTTGCGTCCCTCATAAAACATTTTTATCATTATTTTAACGAAGGATTGCTGTTTGCTGGGAGCATAGAGTTCCCAGCCCGCCACTTTGCAAGTTGATTTTTTCGACGTTTAGTAAATTCCTTCTCCCGCTCCTCGGAGCTAGTAGATGCCATTTTTTGTTGTTGGTGAAGGGACTGTTCGGCGCGTCGCATTTTTGCCAAATGCATTAACGATATTCGACCGTCCTTCTGATAGCGCCATGCATTCAGTTGTCTGCGCCTGATTTGTTGAAGTGCGGTGGTCCCTTCAGGTGGTTGGTATCGGCGGGCACGGAATGCCATGCTCAGTTTATCAGACAACCTATAATCGATTGCACTGTATTGGGTGTTAACTAGTTTAGTAATTGCTTGGGTTTTAAATGTATCTTTTTTACCGGTGGCTATTCCCTCGGACGGAATCTGGAACACACTTGCGGCTCTCCAAACTCCTAAAACTTTGGTCCGATAAAGTGCGGCAAGCTTCGGCATAGAGGAATGGTAATGGCCTACTGCTGTAGTCCAACTTTTGGTTTTCTCATACAGTTGGCGTAAATACTTTGCACCATAAAGCGCGTTTGTATTCGGATCGATTATTTCGGCTAGAGTCTTAAAGAAAGCACCATGGTATTTAAGATTAATTTGCATGCAACCGACATCAATATTCTCTGTACCCTCTGTCAATAAAATCTCAACTTCTGCCAAAGCCTCTATTTTGGTGTTGAAAAATTTTCCCTTGCCTTTGGCCCTCACGGTCCACGGCCAGGCAATATTTACCTGTTGTGATGGGTGCCAGCGACCTGACTCTGTCTTTGAGATAGCGCTCAGCAAACGGTCAGGAATTTTTAATCGTTGCTCCGCATAACGTACGGCGATTTCACAATATTTCGGATTATTGTTGTATCCTTGATGAACAGTTGGTTCCGCAAAAACGTTGCGATCAGTAATCAGGGCCACACTAAAAATACAGAATATGGTAATTTTTATCGCCATGTCTCACTAACTCCCCCTAAAAACCATGCAAAGGCGATGCCAGGATTCTGCAATGGAATAAAGGTACATCTCATAGCGCGCGTTGCATGATGACCTGATCGAGCCATTTCTCGTGTTTAAATCCGCAGGCCGGGATAATACCAACGTGATGGAAACCAGCTTTTTTATGAAGGCCAATGGAAGGGTAATTAGCTGAGTCGCCGATAATTGCAACCATGCGCCTAAACCCTAGAAAAGTGCATTGGCTGATAAGGGCATCAAGCAATGTAAGTCCTATTCCGCGCCTCGCGGCATCGTTCGCAACATAAACGGAATTTTCCACTGTGAATTGATATGCAGGCCTCGGCCTATAAGAGCAAACGTATGCGTATCCCAAGACCTCGCCATCTATTGTGCCAACGTAGTATGGGTATTTGTTTTTAGTAATTGTATCGTGACGAGTAACCATCTCGTCAATTTCTGGTGGCGTTTTCTCCCAACTACCAACCCCATGTAATACGTGGTAGGCATAAATAGACTGAATGGCCGGTATATCCTGATGGCGGGCATCTCTAACCATAACTTTATCGCTCATTTGCATGTTATCGCTATCATTCTGCAGCCTTAACGGACGTGTGACGCATCAATACGCGGTTGGAAGTATCCGATATGGACCTAATCAGACAGGAAATGTCGTGCGCTAACTTGGGGAGTCCCGGTGCACGCTCGATAGCTTGTTCATCCATGTATAAGTTGCGATTAATTTCGATTTGGAGGGCATGAACTCCCTTTCGGGGTTGGCCGTAGCAACGTGTTATATAGCCACCAGCATAAGGTTTATTCCACGTTACATTATACCCGAGTTCCGTAAAACCCTCCAATGCAGCTTTGGTAATTGCTGCATGGCATGATGTGCCGTGCAAATCTCCCAGCACAATGTCCACATTTTTCAACGACTGACCACGCCTATTTGGAGTAAAGTTTGAGGGCATGGAATGGCAGTCAATTACTACTGCGGTCCCAAATTGGGCCAATGTCTGGTTAATCAATCTCAATAAAGTATCGTGATATGGATAATAGCATTTGTCTATCCTGGTCTTGGCTTCTTTAAATGTCATTAAATCGTTACGAATTTGAAGCCCCTCAGCTACAATCTTAGGAATAGTGCCCAAACCCGCCGATATTCGAACTGATTTTGTGCGAACAAAGTCTGGTAACTGGCAATCAAACATCTCTGGGTCAAGCTCATAAGGCGGACGGTTCGCGTCCACAAAAGCGCGAGGGAAAAGCGCCCGAAGCAGCGGTGCACCCAAGCTTCGTGCGGAGGCGTAAATCTCGTCAACAAAGGCATCTTCGGAACGCCTTAATTGCAAAAGATCAAGGGATGAAGCCGCAATGAACTCTGGAGGATAATCTCGGCCGCTGTGTGGGGAGGAAAATATTAGAGGTATGGTTTGGCACTTGGGGGCTTGTATCTCCCAAGTCACCTTATCTAAAAAAGTAAACTCTGACTTTGGCACAGGGGAAACAACTCCTTGCTTCGGATGCTAATCTTATTGCACGCTAATGGCAGCACTGCCGATGGGGCTTGTCAATGCTAAGGCAAGAAAGTACACACTTAATAATTCCGTTTATGGGCTAAGAGATCGGGCGCGTAGCTCAGCGGGAGAGCACCTCGTTGACATCGAGGGGGTCACTGGTTCAATCCCAGTCGTGCCCACCACGAAAACCCCAGGCCTAAAGCCTGGGGTTTTTTTCACAGGTTTGATGATGAGAGCTTGTTGGACAGATGGTCGGTGTTCTTTATGGTAAGGTGTCAGGAGCAGGTTCGTCATTTCAAAGTTTCAGCCATTCGTTTTATCAACTTTTTCTCGAGTATATTTTTTTCATAGGGTTTCATCTTGCTCCATTGTCTGCACTCACGCCGGGTGCGTCCACAACCTATACACCACCTGTTGGGCCCTAAAAATTCACAAATATTAATGCATGGGCTTTTATGTCGTGGCATGGGCAAGCCTTTAAATTCCGTACCGGCCTATCATCGGAATAACGTCTCTCCGACGCAGAAACTATAGTTCGACGAGATACCTTTTTTTACTTGGTATTAGGACTACCATCTCACCTTAAGTTATATTATAACAATATCGCATAGATAAAGTCAGGTCGAAAACATGACCCCATGCTTAAAAACACTTAATCTTTCCCTTTTTTGAGCTCATGCCGCATCATTAATTGAAAAAACATTGTTGTTTGCGGATAATTACCAAAAAAGTGACTAACCTTATGAGGAAAACTATGAACGAAATTTCACAAGTCCCGGTAACCGTCCTGACAGGCTTTCTTGGTGCCGGAAAAACGACCCTTCTTAACCGCATACTCACTGAACGTCACGGAAAGCGCTATGCTGTAATCGTAAATGAGTTTGGGGAAGAAGGCATCGATAACGAACTCGTTGTGGATGCTGATGAAGAAGTCTTTGAAATGAATAATGGGTGTATCTGCTGCACCGTGCGTGGTGATTTGATTAGAATCCTCGGGGGTCTTATGAAGCGAGGTGACAAATTCGATTCTATTATAGTTGAAACAACAGGGCTGGCCGACCCAGGGCCTGTTGCCCAGACATTTTTTGTTGATGAAGACGTTGCTGATAGAACGCGTTTGGATGCTATCGTGACCGTGGCTGACGCGGTTCATCTCGAGGGACAATTGGGCGAACATCATGAAGCCGAGGAGCAGGTCGCATTCGCTGATGTGCTGCTCCTGAACAAGACGGACCTTGTTAGTTCCGAGCAGCTTGAGCGGATAGAAGACAGAATTCGCCTTATCAATCCTTATACAAAAATTATCAGAACCGAGCACTGTAGCACGTCATTGGATGAGGTGATCGGGCTAAATACATTTAGCCTCGATCGCGTGCTGGAGGTAGAGCCAGACTTTTTGACTTCTGATCACGATCACGAACATGACGACGATATTAAAAGCCTTTGTCTAGTCTCGGATAAGCCTCTTGACTCAGAAAAGTTCCAAACTTGGTTCGGCAACCTTATTCAAACACGTGGTGCAGATATTTTAAGGTCTAAGGGTATCCTCGAATTCAAAGACGATAACGACAGATTTGTGTTTCAGGGGGTTCATATGCTTATGGACGGGGCACCAATGGGGCCTTGGCCTGAGGGTAAACGCACGTCTCGCCTTGTATTCATTGGACGTAATCTCGATGCTATGGATTTAGAAAATGGATTCGCTGCATGCCGAGCGACCTAATAGCTGAGGAACCTCGGCGCGTTCGGCGTGGTTGCTTCGAGGAATCTGTGCTTCAACGGACAGGGCTCAATCTTGAGGCCGGTGCTCCCGCTACAGGCGCTAAGTTAGTTGGTGCCTACGTCGTGGCAAGTTTTGGCGATGGAACACTCAGATTCTTTCACTCTGAGGAGCCGCCTATTACTGTACAAGCGCACCGGGGGGCCATTCTTTGCCTCTCATCGGATAACGGAACCGACAATGTCTTAACTGGGGGTGACGATGGGCGCTTCCTCCGCGTCTCACCTGAAGGCACCATCGACGAGATTGCAAGTTTTGGTTCACGCTGGGTGGATAGCGTTGCGGCAGGCCAAGGGTGGCGCGCGTGCTCATCGGGGAATGTTGCTTATCTATGGGGGGCGGAAGATATGGACCCCATATCTTTTGAGCATCCGAGTACGGTTGGAGGCCTCGCCTTTGACGCTAAAGCAACACGGCTAGCCGTTTCGCACTATGGCGGAGCAACAGTTTGGGAACGGCGGAAACGCGGATGGAGAGCTAAGAAATTGATCTGGAAAGGCTCTCATGGAGAATTATCCTTCAGTCCAAACGGGAAGTTCCTTGTTACGGCAATGCAGGAGAACGCCCTCCACGGATGGCGACTCCGCGACAAGGTGGATATGCGAATGTCTGGCTATCCCGCAAAGGTGAAGAGTTTTGCCTGGGTTGGTGACGAACCGTACCTAGCGACCTCTGGCGCAAATGAAGCGATCTGCTGGCCTTTTGACGGCAAAGATGGTCCCTTGGGACGTGAGCCTCTGACCTGTGCTTATGGCGGTAAGCAAATCTGCACAGTGGTTGCAGGCTTTCCCGGTATTCCGGGTGTTTTCGCCGGGTTTGCCGATGGAGCAGTGCTTGCCGAACAACTAACATCGGAGCCCACTGGTATGGTGATTAAGGGATCAAGCGGTTCGGCGGTCACTGCTCTTGCAATATCACCAAAAGGATGGGTATTAGTTGGCGAGGGATCAGGTCGCGTTCTCTGGTGTCAGCTGGCTGGGGACGTTGAATAATGAATCTGTTTAATCGCCGGAGGACATCTGGTCGCGCCGGTTCAATCAAGACATGGGTGGGTGAGGAGCTTGGGCTCAACGACAGCGACCTTGTCACTGTGCCTGAACTCGTGTGCAATGAACCTGATTGCCCACCGATTGAGACCTTAATTTCGGTGCATAAAGCTGACGGAAGTCGCCGAGATTGGCGAATACATAAGCCTTTAGCTGAAATGACCCAGACAGATGTGCTAAAACATATTATCGACGGGGTCCGCACTGAATAAATGAGGTCGGCTTGGTTGTGAAATCGGACCGTTCCATAAAACATAAAACGAACGCAGTCTTATCTAATCACCTGAAATTCAGAATTGGCTGGAAGTCCGGTCAATACAGGGGTTTGATATTTTTTAGCATTCGCCAAAAATCATGGCAGCACTTTAAGAAAGAAGCTTATTTACTGGTATGCAAGATGCTGTTAAGCGTTGCACATGTAGCAAATTTCAACCTGTGGGCAGAGAAAATCTTTAAGATAGCCGCGCGGCGGGGGTAAATGGGGTTACCTATCAAGTTTTGACCTTGCGACGAACTGGTATACTTAATAAATTTAATGATCAGAGGGACGTATTTGAAAAAACATAAGAGAACATTTAATAATTTTCCAAAAATCATTACGCGGATTGACATTATTATGAACCAAGTCTCTTTAGAAAACTTGTGTCGTAATAAATTTCCACTCCCTGTAAGGAAGAAAATCTCATGACCACCGTTGTTTATCATAATTCAGACTGTGGAACGTCAAGAAATGTAGTCGAGATAATTCGATTGTCGGGCAGAGAGCCGGTAATAATTGAATATTTGAAGTCTGGATGGACAAGACCTCAATTACTGGGGCTTTTTGCTGTGGCTGGTATTACGCCTCGTGATGCTTTGCGGATAAAAAAATCTCCCGCGGAGGAGCTTGGTTTGACGGATTCCAAAATAGATAATGAAAAACTAATAGATGCAATGATAGCGAATCCAATACTCGTCAACCGACCAATTGTGTGCACGCCTAAAGGTGTACGACTGTGTCGTCCATCCGAGAAAGTGCTGGAGATACTTGAGGACTCAGATGTCGGCAACTTATTAAAGGATGGTAATTAGATGTTAGAGTGTGATCGATAAAGCAGTTCTCTCCGCGCAGGATATATTTGTATTTCCGCGGGCGATAGAGCCGGAGGCAGTTTAGTAAAAAAGTTGCAGAAGATACAGGGCGTTGCCAATACAGATCAAAATTTTTGATATTTAAGCTGCTGCTTTGTGTCGTTTTCTATTTTCCACGCCACAGCCCCTTCAATTAAAGTAATGAGCATGTTTGGTGAACCAGAAGTCACGCCCTTTCTGCACAACACCCCTGCCATCGTAAACCTTAAATTATTTGAAGTACTATGGTCATGCCGTTTCTACTGAACACTTTGGACAAATACTCTAGGCCTATGAGCCGTGGTTGGGTAGCCAACATTTATCACGGTTAAACGTACAAGGGCATTGGAGGTATTCAATGGTCGAGATTTCGGGTTTTATCAAATTGACCCTTCTCTAAACTATTTACCGTGAAGGCGAAAAGTTTACAGGTTTGATAATTTTGTTCTCTTGTGAGATCAGCATGCCCGCTGATTTTTTTTTGTAAATTGCCCAAGCCGGGTCGGTATCGCGAGCGTGCCGTCGTTTCTCCATGTCAGCAAAATCTATGTATCCCCAGAGATGAATTACTTGGTTGAGGGTTCCAATCACGGTCTCGAAATATCCGATAAGATTACCGAGGTGTTTTAGTTGTATGGGCAAACCGCAGTCTTTAAAAAGTGCAATATAAATTTGCGATTTACCATGTTTAATATTGTAAGTTCTATGATCAATAATCATCGATACCTCCATTCGATTGGTTAGTGTTTGTATTAAGTATTTGGACAGGTTGGTAAAACGTTGCTGTGCTGCCGACAATACCAGCGAGAAAAAGGCAAAAAAGTTATAATACAGCACTTTTTATCATATCCCCGCATGACAAGGGTAAGGAATGTCCGCTGTCTAATGAATAGGATACCAGTATCATAACGTCGGCCAGTGGGATTTAAACAACCAAAGATCAAAGGGAAAATTTTGTGAACGAATGATCAAATATTTGATCCAAAATCTTAATGCGCAAAAAGTTTTGCGGGGCAGAGTAAGAATAAGCAAATAAGACTCAATCGCGTTTTAACAATTTTATGGATTCAAACTAGGGGCTTTTTTTTTATTCTTGCCCATGTATCCCTTAGCTCAAGTGTGCGATTAAATATCAGCGCGCTATCTGAACTGTCAGGGTCGGAACAGAAATAGCCCAGTCGTTCAAATTGAACCGTTTCGCCGTTTTTTATAAACTTAAGGGACGGTTCTAGTCGACAATCTGCCAATCGCTCCAAGGAGTTGGGATTTATCTCTTTGACCACGTCATGTGTTACGTCTGGTTCCGCAGAGGAGAATAGATGATGATATAGGCGAACCTCGGCAGCAAGTGCATGCTTAGCGGAAACCCAATGCATTGTGGCTTTGACTTTCCGTCCATCAGGTGCATTTCCCCCTTTAGTTTTTGGGTCGTATGTACACCGAAGCTCTTTAACGTTTCCCCATTCATCCTTAATAACATCGCGGCATGTTAGGAAATAAGCGTATCGGAGACGGACTTCGCGCCCGGGAGCTAATCGATAGAATTTTTTAGGTGGGTCTTCCATAAAGTCCTCATGCTCAATAAAGAGTTCTCTCGAGAACGGAATTGTTCGTGACCCTGCTTCCGGCGTCTCTGGGTTATTTATAGCATTTAATCCTTCAGTTTGATCTTCAGGATAATTTTCAATGATTACCTTTAGTGGTCGGAGAACAGCCATACGGCGCTCAGCAGACTTGTTTAGGCGTTCACGCACGCAGTGCTCCAGTAATGCGACCTCAATGATTGCATCTGATTTCGTAACGCCAACTTTCTCGGCAAAGTCTCGTAACGCTGAGGCTGGGACACCCCGCCGCCGGAGTCCGGAGATAGTTGGCATCCGAGGATCATCCCATCCGTTAACGTGTCCGTCCTTAACGAGTTGAATCAAAAGTCGTTTAGAGAGGACTGTATGTGTTAAATTTAAGCGAGAAAACTCGTATTGCAGGGGTTGCGACGGCGTGGGAAGGTTTTCGATTAACCAATTGTAAAGCGGCTTGTGGTCTTCAAATTCGAGGGTGCAAATGGAGTGAGTTACTAATTCGATGGCATCGGATTGACCGTGGGCGAAATCATAAGTTGGATAAATGTGCCAAGCCCCGCCGGTGCGCGGGTGTGGGGCGTTTACGATCCTGTAAAGGACAGGGTCTCGCAAATTTATGTTGCCACTCTTCATATCAATCTTTGCGCGTAACACCCTAGATCCTTCGTTAAATTTTCCGGCGCGCATCTCCCTAAATAAGTCCAAGTTTTCGGAAGTCGGTCGGTCTCGATAGGGGCTATCTTCCCCGGGATTGGTCAGTGTGCCTCGGTATTTGCGAATTTCATCAGCGCTTAACTCATCAACGTAAGCAAGTTGATTCTCAATTAAGTACAACGCCCATTCATACAGCTGTTCGAAATTATCGGAAGCGAAGTAGAGGTGTTCACCCCAATCAAAACCGAGCCATTTTACATCTTTTTTTATGGCCTCTATGAATTCTTCCTCTTCCCTTGCGGGGTTTGTGTCATCGAACCGTAAATGGCAGCGACCTTTGAATTCTGTGGCAACACCAAAATTTAAGCAGATGGATTTTGCATGGCCAATATGCAGATATCCATTCGGTTCAGGAGGGAACCGGGTCACGACCCCGTCCACCCGCCCGTTTTCGAGATCGCTTTGAATGACGTCTCGAATAAAATTTTTATTAGGGGGAGTGCTATCTATTGTCATCTGGTTATTACTCTATTGGAAACGGAGGTCTGTATTAAGCTAAGTTTTGCCTGCTGAAAAGACGTCTCGTAAGTATTGTTTTTTTTGTCACTACCGTCTCATACTAATATGTGGACGCGTAAAAAGGATTCATCATGACGCAGGTTACGTTGGAAAGCTTATTGAACCCATCTTCAGTTGCTATCCTCGGTGCGACTGATGATATTCGTCGTGTTGGCGCTCGCGTTATGCGTTATATGCTTGAGGGCAGTTTTAAGGGACCTGTTTATCCAATCAATATCAAGCGTAAGGTAGTTCAGGGGGCAAAGGCATATTCGTCGATTTTGGATATTCCCGGTTCTGTCGAGCTGGTTATTCTGGCGATCCCAGCTTCGCAAATCACCCAAGCCCTCCACGATAGCGCCAAAATGGGAGCCAAAGCGGCGGTTGTATTTTCATCGGGTTTCGCCGAGATGGGTGAGGATGGCAAAGTCATGCAAGCCGAGTTACACGCCACTGCCGTGGAACTAGAGATTAGGCTGCTGGGTCCCAATTGTTTGGGCTGCGTGAGTGTGCAGAACGGCGTAATGGCAACATTCTCCAGCAATTTTATGAACGCTGCTCCTAAATGGTGATCTGTTGCAATTGTCTCACAAAGCGGTGCATTCGGGGCACATTTGTATTCCTTAGCCCGGTCAAGGGGCATTGGTTTGTCTCACTGGATTACGACGGGGAATGAGGTCGATATCTCAATAGCTGAGTGCATAGATGTTCTTGTTGACCGAGTGGAAGTAAATACATTGGTTATTTATGCTGAAGGTATAAATGATCCCCGGGGTTTGCAAAGGTCGTTGATCAAAGCGCGGGCGGCTCACAAACCAGTGATTTTCCTCAAAGTAGGTCGCACAGAAGCTGGCGCAGAGGCGGCTGAAAGTCACACAGCCTCACTCGCCGTTTCTGACTCGGTTTGTGATGCCTTTTTCAAGCAGCACGGGGTATTTCGTGCTAATACGACGGAAGACATGATTGATATGGCTTATGCGTGTCAAATGGGTCTCTTCCCCAGAGGACGTAACTTGGGTATTATTACAGCCTCTGGAGGAGTTGGCGTGCAGATGGCGGACTGTGCAATTAAGCATGGTCTTGAGATCCCAATACTCCCGAACGAAGTCCAAGACAAAGTCCGCAAAATCCTACCATACGCGGCTGTCCGGAATCCTGTAGACGTGACAGCGATGGCGATTGACAATCCCGCCTATTATCTTACTCCAGTTTTCGATGCTGTACTAAGTAGTGAAGATATCAACTCGGTCGGAATTTTTTTTACTCCTGATCAGGGAACCCATGAATTTACAGATTTGATCTTAAAAACGCTTGAAAGGATGCGTAAATGCCAATCACCAAAAGTAATTTCTATTAACATTATTTTGCCTGATGATGTGCGAGCGCGCTACGAAGATCTCGGTCACACGGTATTTGACACCCCGGATAAAGCGGTTGCTAGCTTGGCTATACTGGCAAATTTTAGAGAGAGTTTTGAACGTGGCGAGGGCGCGCGGCCGCCAAGGCTCCCTTTGGATATCCAGCCCATCCCTACCTATGCGATTAATGAGGTCCAATCTAAAAATATTTTGCGTTCGGCGGGTATTTCGGTGGTGCGTGAAAAATTAGTTACTAATGCGGTGGCGGCAGTAGATGCGGCGATTGATATTGGTCTACCTGTAGTTATGAAAATATCTTCGGCCGACATACAGCACAAAACTGAAATTGGTGGTGTTCTCATTGGTGTTGAAACGACGGCTGATGTACATGAGGGCTTTGGAGCCTTGATGCTGCGTGCTGAAGGAAATATGCCACAGGCAAAGCTTGATGGTGTAATAGTGAGTGAGATGATTTCAGACGGCGTTGAAACAGTGATTGGGAGCAGCATCGACCCAACTTTTGGGCCTGTTGTAATGTTTGGATTGGGTGGAATTTTCGTGGAAGTTATCCAAGATATCACCTTCCGCATAGCACCCTTTGGTATAGATGAAGCTGAAAGTATGATTAGGGAGATACAATCATTTGAGGTGCTTATGGGCGCGCGAGGAGGTGTTGCAGTTGATCTGGTTTCACTAGCGAGTACGTTATCTCAGGTATCTGTGTTTGCTTCTGAAAATGCAGATGACATGTTGAGCTTAGATATCAATCCCTTTATGGCATTACCAAATGGTGGGGTGGCATTAGATGCTTTAATAGTGGCGAAAGACTGATAGTTTTAAGTCCTCAGAAAAATTAAATGGTAATTCAACTCTGTGGTTTTATAAAATAATTCATGTTGTACCCAATGTGCGAGGGTCTCTCAGCGAATAGTGAGTTTATCTAATTTGAATTGCAGCCTCCATCGAAATGAGGATGGATCCAATTAACCCAGCAATTCAGAACGGAAGTTAGTAATTTTGAATGAATTAGGGATCGTGTTTTAGATTAATGAATGATGATGATTTTATCATTAAAAAACATTCTGTGATACTCTCTGGCCATCGAACCAGCGTTTCCCTTGAAAATTTATTTTGGTCGGAATTGCGATGGTTCGCTGAGATAGATGGGTCCTCGATTAGTCGACTGATCGAAAAAATCGACAGTACTCGCGAGGGTAATCTATCGAGTGCAATAAGAGTATACGTTGTGCGACGCCTCAAACACTTTTAAGTATACTTCACGGTTACAGTCCGTGCGTCAAGACGCCCGCAATTAAGTGTCTTAATGTAATCCCCGAAATAAGGGGGAGATATAAGCCGTGTTAGATACAGTAATCAGAGTGACTTTAAATCCCATTCGCGATACCCAATAGGTTAAAAGTGATTTTAGAGAGATTAAACTAAGGTGGGCCGGAAACTCTCACTCAATTTTTAAGTTGGTGGGTTTTTAAAGCTTAAATAATTGTTTTAGAAGCCTTTCCGGTGAAATTTGTTGAGATTTTTCATCCTTGGATCGTTTTGAGGGAGACAATTGTGGATTGTTTGATGACCTTTGATTTTGTTGTTGGGGTCCTTGCAGAATACCGCGAAGGATTCTCCTAACACTTTTTGGCGCTTTATTTAACAGTGTGTCAGCGTTGGGTATTGAAGCTCCCGAATTAAACACCGTTCCTGTATTGATTCTAACATTTGGCTCCTCAAGCGAGCCCATTATGGTAAACGGTATGGCCCGGCCTAACCCGCGAACCCGTTCCTTTAACAGGCTTGTAAGCAATGTTTCCGCCACTGTGATTTCACCTTTAAGGTTAATGGTCCAATTCGAGAGGTCGATTTCTCCGCCAGCACTGCCATCACCTGCCAACGATGCGAGTCTCAGGTCGCGGGTTGTAGCGATCCCACTCATCACGTTAAATGACGCTCCAATATGAGCTTTTTTATCGGTAGAAATGCCAGCTAACCGATTCAGTGCTTGTAAAAGGTCAAAAATACTGGCCAACACACTGCCCTCAGCGGCGTTATTCACGTCGATCGCTGATATATTGAATCTTGCTTTCCCACCAAGCTTCTCCACGAGCGCAGAGATGCTTGTGCCGCTAGTGTTAATATTAAAATCTGCATCCATTTTTCCTTTCGCACTTTGCTTGCCGGTGGTGGTTTGAAGCAAACTCCCGACACTCAATCCTCTCATATTAGCCTGAGCCCTAATCGAATTATTTCCTACATTAATGTTTGCTGTAGAGAGCACCGTGCCCCCAAATAAACGGGCTTGAAAGCGACTCAGATTTAAAATACCTCCTGATATTTCGGCGTTGATGTTTGAATTTCGTGCAATCAATTGCCGATAAACCAGCTTATCAGACTCCAGGTTGATTAGCGCGTCAAACTCATTGAGAGCTGATAGGCTTAGTGGTGATGTAGACCAATGACTTAGCTTCACATTACGCAAATGAGGTAAAGAATAATCATCATTACCCATAGGAAAAAGCCAAGCTGCAGGAATTAGTTGGGGGCTAAAGTTAGGTATCCCAGCATTTTTTTGGGCTGGAAGGAATTTCTCAATGTTTAATACCCCAGTTTTCAGCGTGGCTGTGATATGTGGTTTGGCAGGCAGAAAATTTGCAGTTATTTCGCCACTAACTTTAGTTTGGCCAATAAACCCAGATAACTCAGAGAAATGAAATATGTTTTTTCCAGCCTTAAATTTAGTTTTTAACTCGACCCTACCTATTTTTCTGGAGGGACGATAATTAAAATCTAATCTCCTAAGGAAACTGCGCAGATTTCTGTGCGTAAATGAAGTCTTTCCGCTTAGAACTCCCGTGCTCGAGAGAGGAGACAGGCGCCCGTCAAATTTGATTTTGGCACCAGCCATGCTAATTGCTGCGTTTAAAGAAGGCGAAATTAGGTTACCATACATCTGTCCTTTTAGCACAATTGTACCAAGTTTTTTCGTATTGATTGGTAACCGCTCTCCCGCCAGCGTCAAAACTGAATTTACATTCGGGATCGATATGCCAAATGATAGATTTTCTACTGAGGGGAAGCTAGTTAACTCTGACAGCCGACCGGATATATTTGCTGTCGCCTCCGCAAGGCTTCCAATACTGAATCGCCGTAGGTCTAAATTCCCATTGTTAAGGGTGCCCTCAGTGACTAAATCTTTGACAGGTACCCCGCCATAAATAAGGGATTTAACGTGAACATTGAAGTTTGCGTCAAATGAACTCAATGCGTTAAGTACGGCGAATGGATCATTCGATGTTGGTGCTTTAGATCTTGTAGCATTATGCTTTTGTTCATTGCTTGCGCTATTTTTCTGGACCAGTCCCTTTGTCCTTAAAGTTTTTCGGGTGGAGGTTGTTTGAGCGAGATATGCGTCGATATTTAAACGATCGAGAACAACTGCGACACCAAGTCCTATGCGTTTTCTTCGTGCTAATGTTAGGCTGCCTTGAATCGTTGAGCTATCAAATCGGAAATTGACCCCCGTAGCTTGTACTTGCTCAGGTGTTGCAACGAGATTAGCGTTAAAAATAATTTTACGGAGGCGGTCGGTTGGAAGAGGCGGCAGTGAAACTCCTAGCCATGCAGCTATTGCGCGAAAATCATTAATTGTGGCCTCCACGTTGCCGGTGAATTTAGGTAGCTTATCGTCTGTGGACAAACGCCCTGAAAGTATCGCATCCGAACCTCCCGGAAGTTGAGCAGATATTTGTCCAATACTTAGTTCGCCTTTTGTGAGTTCTGCATTAATTGCAAGATCTCGAATCACCCCGTTGCGGTATCCAATGGCATCGGTTGTTAAAATGATTGAACCTTCAAAATTTTTCGGCATTGCAAAGACTTGCGCTGCGGTTCGCTTGGTTGATACAATTGGGGTGTTTTTATTTTTAGCAGGCTTACTCGACTTCGTGGTTTGGGTGAAAGTGTATTGTTTTTTTTGATTATCAGCTTGAGGAGTAGTCGACTTGAAAGTTGTTAATAGCTCGTTAAGATCAAACTGCTTGATTGCTACTATAGCACCAAAACGGGTAGGGGAGGTTAGATCAACTTCTACATCTCCAGTCGCCCGTATTCCTGCGACGTCGACTCTAATTTCATTGAGGGAGACAGCCTCTGTTGATGCGGACACAGAACCTGAGAGTTTAATGGGTAATTCCCGCGACAGGTGTGGCACTCTTATGCTAGATTGTTTGAGGATATCCCGCAAATCTCTCCCCTCAACTCCAATTTTCCCCTTAAAAAGGGGGGTGTTGAGATTTACTAAAGTACCGCTCAACTCAGCAAAAATACTACCAGAACCGAGTTTTATATCAGCATTGATAGGGACTGTTCGATTTTGGATAAGTTGTCCTATCGAAGCTGTGTACTCTATTGGAATGCCCCGTAAAATTAAGCTTCCTGAGGTTTCTGCGGGGCCTTTTATAGATGTTGCTGTGATGGTCGCGTTTACTTGTTCGGCGCGTTCTATCCTTCTGTCGACCATATCTCGGTAGGTGATTATGCCATTTTCAATAACGAAGTTATCAAACGCTATTTCTGGTGCATTTATTCCCTGATTTTTATCAGGAGTTGGGACAAAGGTGTGTTTTTTCTCTGCCTTTCTCTGAATTTTTGCAAAAGTCCAATTTGTTTGACCATCCACAAATTTCTCTAATTCGATAATTGGTTCGATAAGCTTGACTGTCTTTACATGGACCCGACCTAAAAATAGAGGTAACAACGCAACACGTAACTCGACAGCCTTAAGCACTGCTATTTTTGGGGCATGGCCGCTTGGGCTATTAGCGAGCGTAATTTTGTTAGCGACTAGAGTCGGCGACGGCCATAGCGTAACATCTAATGGCCCATCGATACTTAGGTCTCGTCCCGTAAATTCAACGAACTTACTCGTAAGTTGCCCTTTGTACTGGCTCCAATCGATAACGCTGGGCGCTGCAAAGATACCGCCGACGAAAAGCGTGAATAAGATAGCAATAAACCAAACAAATTTGCGCACGGTAGATCCCTGATCTGAAATACTTAACACTTCTCTGGCGGAAAAACTCACAACTTAAAAGACTTGATATTTATATTAGGAGTCTAGAGGCTCGAAGTATCTACGACAACACCATGAGAGCCCGGAAATCGTTCACATTTGTATAGGTAGGACCGCTCATGATTAAATCATCCAGTGGTTGGAAGAAACTATAGGAATCATTGCACTGTAATAACGCTCGTGGATCCAAGCCTATTTGGTGAGCGCGGTTTATACTGTCTGGTGTGAGTTGAGCGCCAGCATTGTTCTCAGAGCCATCAATCCCGTCCGTGTCGCAAGCAATCGCATAAATATTCTGCGTTCCAGCTAGCTCGATTGCCATCGCAAGTATGTATTCAGCGTTTGGGCCGCCTCGCCCTTTACCTTTTACAGTTACGGTCAATTCGCCTCCAGACAAAATAACTGCGGGCGTCTCTATTATACCCGTTCCTTCTTTGATACTCAGTGCGAGTTGTGCGTGCTCAACCCCAATGTCCCGGGCTTCGCCCTCAAGATTAGAGCCTAAGATCAGTGTTTTAAGGCCACACGCCGCTGCAATTTTTTCTGCCGCTTCTAAACTTGCCTGTGGTTTGGCGATCACATGGGTCTCGCTATTTGAGAATGCTACAGATCCGGGTTTTGGGGTTTCATTGAGTCCTTCTCGGATTATATTCGTGGCTACATTAGGCAAAGACATATCGTATTTGGTAATGATTTTACGCGCATCCTCGAAGGTTTTTGGATCCGGCATGGTCGGGCCTGAGCCTATTATTTCTGGAGCATCTCCAGTTACATCAGAGATCAAAAGATTTACAATTCTTGCTGGATGGATTGCTTCGGCCAATCTGCCACCTTTGATTGCGGAAAGATGCTTCCTGACACAATTCATCTCTGTAATTGTCGCACCCGAGCACAAAAGTGCTTCGTTGATGGCCTGTTTATCCGCCAGTGTCATGCCGTTCGGCGGAAGTGTGAGTAAGGAAGACGCTCCACCTGACATCAGCATAATGCATAAGTCGTCCGATCCCAGACTTTGGGCGATCTCCAATGTCCTTTTTGCTGCGTTTAGGCCTGCTTCATCGGGTAATGGATGAGATGCTTCAACAATCTCGATGCTCTCGCAATCTTTTGCGTAGCCGTACCTAGTGATAACGAGGCCTGAGATTGGACTTTTCCAGTGCTTTTCAACTGCCCAAGCCATTGAAGCCGATGCTTTACCGGCCCCTAGTACAACGGTACGCCCCTTGGGAGCCGACGGAAGAAAATTAGAAACACACAGCGAGGGGTCAGCTGCCGCTGTAGCTGCGTCAAACATCCGTCGTAAGAGGAGTTTAGGATTAATTGTACTCATTTAAGGACAAACTTTTCACTTACTGATTTTGAAGGTCCACAATTTCCCCCGGGTTCATGATGTCGCCTGGATCAAGTGTTGTTTTGAGGGCGATCATTACACTTAGCGCCTCCCCATGTTCACCGGTACATGTCCCCTCCATGGACAGAGCACGCCCAATCATTCTTCGGTTTAATTCCTTAGCCTGCTCTAATTCCTCTGGATCATCTGGGTTCATAACTAGTACTAAATGGAAGTTTCCATCGCCAACGTGACCCACAATCGGCGCTAAGACATCAGATTTTTCAATATCCTTTTTGGTTTCTAAGATGCATTCGGTGAGGCGAGAGAGTGGAACGCAAACGTCTGTTGCCATTCCCTTTGCACCGGGACGCAAGGCGAGAGCAGCGTAATAAGCATCATGTCGGGCTTGCCATAAGCGGGCACGGTCCTCGGCACGCGTGGCCCATTGAAAATCAGCCGCGCCAAGTTCAGAAGCAATGCTTTGTGCAGCTATCGATTGGTCCTTAACCCCATTCACAGATCCATGAAACTCAAAAAAAAGTGTGGGTTTTACCGGGTAATCGTATCCTGAATATTTATTAATAGCTTCCATTTGAACCTCATCAAGAAGCTCAATTCTGGCTAAAGGTATGCCACTATGGATCGTTTCGATAACAGTATTTACGGCAGATTTTAAATCGGGGAACGAGGCAACAGCTGCCGATATGGCTTCTGGTATACCGTATAATTTTAGTGTTATCTCGGTTATTACACCAAGCGTTCCTTCTGAGCCAACAAATAGCCTAGTTAGATCGTACCCGGCTGCAGATTTGCGGGCCCGCCTTGCTGTTTTGATTAATCTGCCATCTGCTAAGACAACTTCCATTGCCAATACGTTCTCTCGCATAGTGCCATAAAGAACGGCGTTCGTACCGGAGGCTCGGGTCGCAGCCATTCCTCCCAAGCTGGCATCGGCGCCAGGATCAATTGGAAAGAATAGACCTTTATCTCGGAGATATTCATTCAATTGTTTACGTTTGACGCCCGGTTGCACACGTACATCCATATCTTCCGCATTTACTTCCAGAATTTTGTTCATCTCCATGAGATTGATACACACGCCCCCGCGCAGGGCAGCGACATGTCCTTCCAACGAAGTTCCGGTACCAAACGGAATCACTGGCACGCCATGCTCGGCGCATACCTTGACTATATCTATGACTTCCTCTGTGTCGGTGGGGAATACTACGGCGTCGGGTAAATGACTGGCGTGATACGACTCATCATGTCCGTGCTGTTCCCGGACACTTCTAGCCGTACTGAGCCTGTTTTTGACAATGCCACGTAACTTTCCGATGAAAACATCATTCAGGACGGCGGTTTCGGGTACCAATTGTTTCCCCCTTTTTACCTAGCCAGTAATTTACGTCTGTTAGCTTAAATTTTAAATTTAAGCTAATTCATTTGGTTCTCGGCTAATTAAATATAGAAATGAACATAAAAAACCCTTTGCTATGCATTGTAACGTGCATTTAAATTATGGACTGGATCGAAAACAAATGCCACGTTAGACAGAGCAAGAAGTCTGGTCGCCCCTAAGCATAGTGTTTTTTGAAATGTCCGGGCGGGGTAATATAGTTTGTGCATGATAGAGATTGTGCCTTATCCTTTTGTCTAAATCACCCCCCTAACCAGACGTAGTACTCACCTCCGTGTCAAAAGCATTTAAAGCAAAGTTTGGAACAAATATTTCATGGAGAAGCAACTATTTTCATTAAAATTATATTTTTAAACTGTCGTGATGTCCCAACCCTACCTATGTTCCGGTACAAATTTTAGATCTGTGAACTAAGTAAGACATTATCTTAATTTGATTACACAATTTTTACTAACCAGCAGCTTTCTAATCATTAATAAACAACGGTGCTTAAGCAGACAATCTTAACAATGCTGCTTATATGCGTGTTTCGCGAGAGGATCTCCCGAAGCTTATTATAGTCCAGGTGGCTTTGGTCCGCCAGTTGCCCAGTCCAACAGCTCAACAGTGTGAACGACAGGTAATGCCGGTGTAATTGCAGTGCGGCTAGTGAGCTGTTGTAAGCACCCGATATTACCCGTTGCAATTACTTCTCCACCCGAGGCGTAAATATTTTCAAGTTTGCGAGTTCTTAATTGGTCTGCAAGGTCAGGTTGCAAAATATTGTAAGTTCCTGCCGATCCGCAACAAAGATGGCTCTCTTTCGGTTCGCGAACCTCAAAACCTACTTTCGTAAGTAAGTTTTTTGGTAATGTTGTGATTTTTTGCCCATGCTGCATCGAGCATGCTGAATGGTACGTCACGATTGGAAAATCGTTTAAAGAACAAATAGAGGGTTTCAAAATTAGATCACTCATGAACTCTGTAATGTCGCGTGTCTTTTTGGAGATCATATGGGCGCGTTCAGCCCAGTCTGCATCCTCACTTAAAAGAAACCCGTAGTCTTTCACTGTAGTGCCACATCCTGATGCGTTGATAATGATTGCGTCAGCCGATCGACTAACGTCTAAATTTGACCATACCTTAATATTTGTTTTTGCAGCTTTGTGAGCGCTGCTTTGAAGCCCCATATGATGGACAAGCGCGCCACAACATCCAGCGCCATCAGCTACCAAAACATCGCAGCCATGGCGGGTTAAAAGCCTGATCGTGGCCTCATTGATAGACGGTCGAAGAACTTTTTGAGCACAGCCAGTCATCAAAATAACGCGTTTTTTTGGACTTCCTTCAGCAGGGTACAGCCCGGGGCCATCAGATGCGGGCGAGAGATGCACTTTTTTTGGTGTCATTTTCATTAAATTGTGAAGCCGGCCGGGCATTAAATTAGCAAACGGACGTGCTAGTTGGGCACAGATAAGGGCAACCCGAAAGCGCATAGGATATGGGAGAACAAGAGCTAAAAATTGACGGAGTATCCGTTCCATGAATGGACGTACATAGGTTTTTGCAACTTGCATTCGAACCTCATCTACGAGGTGCATATAATCTACGGATGCTGGGCAGGTGGTCATACATGATAGGCAGCCCAAGCATCGGTCTGTATGGCGAACCAATTTTTCAGTCGGTGGATGGCCGTTTTCTAATAGTTCTTTATATTGATAGATTCGGCCACGAGGGCTATCTAACTCGTTGCCGAGGAGAACATACGTTGGGCAAGTGGCAGTGCAGAACCCGCAATGAACGCATTTTCTGAGGATATCATTAGCAATTTTTATACCGGGCTCAGCCAACTGTTCGGATGTGAAAAGAGTTTGCACTTCTTCCTCATATATCGTCGTGCATGCGGCCCGGGTTAAGGATCCCGTTTGGGTCAAAGCCCTCTTTTATCCGCTTTGTAATTGAGTGCATGGGACCATCTAGTGGGTGAAATGTGGACACTGTTGCGCGCATCTTATCAGGGGCGCGGAATAGGGTAGCATGCCCGCCAACCTCGCGAACAAACGAGCGTACGACTTCGGCTAGCGCGTCTTCGCGAGGCTCCATCGCTAGCCAGACAAGTCCGCCACCCCAGTCGTATAGTGCGTCGCCCGGATTTCCCTCAAGAATTTTTAAGGCGACGCGTGATCCTTCGGAAGGTGGGACGGAAAGTTTCCAAATTAAGCGATTCATGTCGTGAGTAAAGAAGTCTAAATCCCGGATTTCTCGCCATAAGATAGTTGAATTTGTGGTATGTAATTCTTCAGTTGATCCGTACCTTCCAAGTAACTGTCGTAATTCGCGACATCTATGCTCGACTGAGGGGCCGGGCCCCTCAACACGTACGGCAGTAATTGCGCTTCCTGTTTCGGCAATAAATTGCACACCAGATAAATGAGCTAACGCTGCTGGTACGTGGGCGGCACCCGAGACCTCGTGCGGGCTGGCCATTGCATCCCCTAAAGCCTTGACGCCACCATGATCGTAGCTGCCATCCTGAGCCCAACAGATCAGCACGGTTCGAACTTTTTCAGGCGCTGGCAAAACTTTTATAGTGGCTTCCGTGAGTACGGCTAAAGTTCCATACGAACCAGCCATTAGTTTTGATAGATCGAATCCAGTGACGTTTTTAACCACTCGACTTCCAGATTTAAAAGTCTCGCCACGACCACTTACTGCATTGAATCCTAGAAAATGATCTCGTGCTGCGCCAGCTTGTATCCGTCTAGGACCCGCAAGATTACATGATAAAATACCTGCGAGTGTTGCGGCCCCCGAGGGGGTTCCCATTAACTTCCCAAAGTCTGGTGGTTCAAATGCTATTACCTGATTGTTCTCGGCCAATGCTTGTTGAATTTGGTTAATTGGGGTTGCCGCGCTTGCACTGAGAACTAGTTCGGAGGCTTCGTAATACAAAATTGCGTTAAGGGCAGATAAATCGAGGACTGGTAAGCCACTCATTGGGCGGCCTAATCTGATTTTTGTTCCTGCACCACGGATATCGAGTGCCACCGCGCTGTTGGTAGCCCATTGAATGATGTCTAGCACCTCGTCTGCATCACCGGGTTTAAGAATCTCGCCCATAGTCTTTACCTCAAAATCTAGGAATATCCGGGAATGGCAAGCTTCCTTTATGCACATGCATCTTACCTAATTCAGCACAGCGATGCAGCGTTGGATATACTTTACCGGGATTCAATAAATGCCCCGGATCGAAAGCGCACTTAAGACGCTGTTGTTGCTTGAGATCTTCCTCTGTAAACATTTCACCCATTAGATCCCGCTTTTCTACACCTACACCATGCTCTCCAGTGAGAACGCCACCGACTTGTACGCACAGGCGTAGAATATCTGCGCCCAAAGCTTCAGCCGCTTCCATTTCGCCCTCGTTATTTGCGTCAAACAAAATCAAAGGGTGTAAGTTTCCGTCTCCAGCATGGAAAACGTTGGCAACTCTCAGACCATATTTTTGTGACAATATTGACATCTGGCGTAATACGTAAGCGAGTTGACCTCGTGGAATAGTACCATCCATACACAGATAGTCAGGTGATAAGCGTCCGACGGCAGGAAAGGCAGCTTTTCGGCCTGACCAAAATTTTAATCGTTCCTCTTCGTCTTCACTAACTTTAATGTATGTGGCGTTATTATTTGTGGCGATTCGCTCCACTTTTGAAATCAGGTGCTCAACTTCTAGTGCTGGGCCGTCCAATTCAACAATAAGGAGTGCTGCCACGTTTCTAGGATAACCGGCGTTGACAAAGTCCTCTGCTGCTTGGATAGCAAATGTGTCCATCATCTCCATCCCGCCCGGGATAATTCCAGCACCGATTATTGCTGCCACACAATCTCCTGCTGATTCGCACGATTCAAACCCAAGAAGGAGCGCTTTGGCTATTTCTGGTTTACGCAGTATGCGTACAGTTACCTCCGTGATTATACCCAACAAGCCCTCTGACCCCGTAACAACTCCAAGCAGATCATAGGAACTTGGATCTAGGTGTTTTCCTCCGATGCGAATCACTTCTCCGTTCATCATAACCATTTCGATTCCTAGCAGATTATTAGTCGTAAGGCCATATTTCAAGCAATGGACACCGCCGGAATTTTCGGCAACATTTCCACCAATTGAACATGCAATTTGACTGGATGGATCCGGTGCATAATAAAATCCACGATCTTCAACACATTGAGTGATAGCTAAATTTGTAACACCGGGCTGCGTTGTGACGCATCGATTATCGTAATCTATCTCGAGGATTTTGTTGAATTTACTGAGGCCCAAAGTAATAGCATCCTCGAGTGGCAGGGCTCCGCCTGAGAGACCCGTTCCTGCACCCCGCGGTACAATTTTCACATCGTTTTTATAGCAGTATGCCATAATTTGAGAAACTTGTTTGGTAGTTTCCGGAAGCACTACAACTAGAGGTAGTTGTCGGTAGGCCATTAGGCCATCGCACTCGAAAGCCTTTAACTCACCCTCATCGGCAATAAGGCCCTCACCGGGCACGATACTATGCAAGTCGTTTATTATCTGTGAGCGTCGATCAATGATGGTTTGATCCGGTTTTGGCATTTCCATCTTACAGGCTCCTGAGGTGCTTATGGACGTTAAACAAATTGTTTAAAACTTTTTTTAAACCTAATGGTTCTAACTAATGTGTGCATTTACAGCTAAGCACGATCCGATCGTTATGCTTTTATTGGTTGTTGAACCGCTTGTTCTTTAATTGGCAGGTGAAGAATAGCGGAGAGCAGCCCGATTATTATACCTGCCCACCATATTGGCATATAGCTGCCCGTACTATCGTAAATATACCCACCGAGCCAAACACCAAGAAAACTCCCGACTTGATGGCTGAAAAAAACAATTGAAAATAATGTCCCCATATATCGAGGACCAAACATCACCGCTACTAAAGCCGACGTCAAAGGAATAGTGCTCAGCCATAATAGACCCATTGCAATAGAGAATATGGCCACAGTCTCTATGGTGATTGGTAAGCTAACGAAAATAAAGATAGTTAGGGCACGAAGCAAATAAAGTATGCCCAGTAGATATTTTTTTGGAAATCGATTACCCAATATACCTGCTGTGAAGGCTCCAACGACATTGAAAATCCCAATGAGTGCGAGCGACCAAGCGCCAGATTCGGGAGGTAAGCCAGCATCGGATAGAAAAGCAGGCATATGCACGCCAATAAAGGCCACATGAAAACCGCAGACAAAAAAACCTGCGGCTAACAACCAGTAGCTTCGGTCGGAAGTCGCCAATCGTATAGTGTTACTTAGGCCATCTCTAGTGAATTCCCCAGTGCGGCCGCTTAGGTCTGTGTCGTTGGGATTACCTCGAAGAAAATACGCGCAGCCGATTATGGTCGTCGCCGCCATGGCCAGAATAACAAAAGTGCTAGACCAACCATATTGATTAAGAAAAATTTGACCAATGGGAACAACGGTAAACTGTCCAGCTGCGCCACAGGCGGTTACTAGACCTAGACCAAAAACCCTTTGGTTCTCGGGTAATGCTCTACCGACAGCTCCTAATACTACCGCAAGAGCGCAACCAGATTGCGCCATCCCAAGCAATAAGCCAGCGGAAAGTTGAAAATAAAGCGGGTCTGCGACCTCTGCCATTGTGTACAAACCAGTAACGTAGAGGACCCCCCCAGCGGCTACAACCCGGCCCGTACCATGCTTGTCTGCGATAGCAGCGGCAAAGGGCTGTAAAATTCCCCAAATAAGATTTTGAAGTGCGATCGCAAACGCAAAGACTTCGCGACCCCAACCGAGATCTAGGCTCATAGGCTTGAGGAAGAGCCCCATACTTGCCCGTAAACCCATTCCTATTAATACGCTGAAAATCCCTGCAACCAAAATTGCGATAGGCAGTCGGTACGGTTTCGCAACAGTATCCATGTGATTTAAGTTTCCAATAGCAATAAAGCTCTATTCCGCGAGAGAGCACCAAAGCTATAATAAGGAAAATGTCTCGCTGGAACAACTATGGAGAAAACAGAGTATTTTTATACTACTCATTGACTAAAGCGGCGTAGTGTACTTCCCACCTTACCCTTGACGAGCTTTGAAACGCGGGTTTTTTTTATTAATTACATAGACTCGCCCTTTTCGGCGAACAACCCGGCAATTTTTTTCTCGGGCTTTGGCAGATTTAAGGGAGTTTCTAACTTTCATCAGCCTTTTCTCACTTCACGTTCTATATATTTGTGTGGTTCCGCGAGCTAAGTAAGCTACGGGAAGGTGGAGTAAATGTCAAATGTGACGCCAGTTGTAGGGGGTTTTTAGGCAAAATATTTTAGCGGAAGGCTTTTAATTTTCCTAACTAAGCGTAGACTCCAAACTCATTATGAGTTCCATTTCTGCCTCTGTCGCTTCGACTGATAACTTGACAGGTATTGCTTGGATGGTTGTGTATTCCGCGTTAATGGCGGGTATGCATGTTTGCGTCCGTATAGTGTCTGATGATCTGCACCCATTTGAGATCGCATTTTTCCGAAATCTATTTGCACTTTTTGTTCTCCTTCCATGGTTTTGGAAACTTGGTTTATCACCTTTGCGGACAAAGAGGTTTGGGTTATTATTCTCCCGGGGTGTCCTGAATACGATATGTATGATGGCGTTTTTTACGGCTTTATCTATCGGAAATTTGGCCGAGGTCGCGGCTTTGTCCTTTACGGCGCCGATCTACGCTACCATCATTGGAGTGTTCGTATTTCATGAGACTGTTGGATTAAGACGGTGGGGCGCTATCCTTCTCGGCTTCATAGGAGTTTTGGTCATAATTCGCCCGGGCTTTGAGGAAATTGGGCATAGTCAAATATTGGTTTTGATGTCTGCCTTGGGTTGGGCTGTATGCATGATTATGGTTAAAGAATTAGGACGAACTGAGTCAGCGATTACCATAACTGCCTACATGTCCCTAGTTATGGCGCCACTATCGCTCGGACCCGCCCTGCATGTCTGGGTCACCCCTAACATGGAGCAACTTGGTATTTTGATATTTCTTGGCGCATTAGGTGGACTTGGTCAATTGGCCCTCGCGCAGTCTCTGCGTTTGGCAGAAACTCATGTGGTTACGCCGTTTGATTTTCTACGTCTTATTTTCATCTCGGCTTTAGGCTTCGTGATATTTGATCAAGTGCCAGACAGCTTTGTCTGGTTGGGTGGTGTTATGATTTTTGCGGCTGTAGTGTTTATTGCATTCCGAGAACATATACGAGAACGGGATGCTGGTTTGAGCGCGAATTAAGGCGGGCGATAGAAACGGATAATGCTGTGTAATCAACGTCACCTTTTTGATATCGCGGACGGCATTACATATTTGAATACGGCTGCGTATTCCCCATTGTTGACAGCGGCATTTGTTGCTGGCGAAGAGGGCCTGAAGCGGAAGTATCATCCGTGGGATCTTGATATTGCGCTTCCCTCGGTTGAGGCTGAGGTAGTGAGAAAACTGTTTGCAGAGCTAATTGGTGCTAAAGTTGACGATGTCGCAATCGTAAACTCAGCGTCTTATGGGATCGAAACAGCTGCTCGTAACCTTCACCTATCGCGCGGTCAGAAAGTTGTAGTAATTCAGGATCAATTTCCATCAAATATCTTCTCTTGGCGCCGACTAGCCGTCGAATCAAAGGCTAAACTATTATTTGTTGCGCGACCAGTCGATGGAAACTGGACAGAGGCCGTCCTCAAAACTTTAGATCAAACAGTGGGGATAGCGGCACTTCCACCTTGTCATTGGTCGGATGGTAGCACCTTGGATCTCGTGGCGATCGGCGCTAGGTGCAGAGAGCTTGGGGTCCCTCTTGTCGTGGATGCAACGCAGGCTGCAGGAGCAATGTCATTTGATGTTCAGAAAATTCAACCAGATTTTGTTGCATGCGCCGCGTATAAATGGTTACTGTGTCCCTACACCATTGCATTTCTGTATGCGGCGCCTCACCAACAAACTGGAACCCCGCTCGAATTTCATCGTTGGAATCACTCAGATCCATCTCCCGTAGCGTCTAAAATGGGATACTCAAAAGACTATCATGTTGGGGCGAGGCGATACGACATGGGAGAAGTTAATAATTTAATACATCTTCCTATGGCGAAAGCCTCTCTCATTCAGCTTACGGCGTGGACACCGGATGCAATTCAGGGATATCTGAGACCGATTACAGATTACGTGGCTAATGAGGCTGAAAAACGAGGTTGGCAGGTGCCGCCGCCAGATCATCGAGTAGGTCATTTTATTGGCATGACCCCATCTAGTTTGATTTCAGGCGATTTAGTTGGAAGATTGCAGAAAGACGGTATTCATATCTCGAAACGTGGAACGGGTCTGCGCATTAGCCCTTATTTATTCAACGAACATGACGATATTTCGAGGCTGTTTGCAGCGCTTGATAAGGCTATAACGTAAGCTGCATTATGCACTGCAAATTCTTTTTTAGATAATTTGTGAAGGAACTTATATCATGGTTCATGCAGCTGAACGCACACGTCGCATTACAACTTCTGCTAGTTCAGCCGCCACTCAGCGAGCACGGGAACTAACAGCATTGGGGCACGATATTATCGTTTTAACCCAGGGCCAGCCCGACTTTGAAACTCCGGACTATATTATTGAAGCGGCGACAGCTGCGATGCGCAACGGGGAAACACGCTACACGCCTGTAACGGGAACGGTTGCCCTTCGTGACGCAATTCGTTTTAAATTCATGCGAGATAACAGGATCGACTTCACCGATGACCAGGTTATGGCTTCGAATGGTGGAAAACAAATAATTTATAACGCACTTATGAGTACGCTTGAACCGGGTGATGAGGTGATTACTTCAGCACCTTATTGGGTTTCGTATATTGACATGACGAAGTTTGCTGAAGGGGTTCCTGTTGTCATAGAATGTCGCGGAGACAATGAGTTCAAGTTAACACCCACACAGTTAGCCCAATCAATAACCCCAAAAACTCGATGGGTAATCTTGAATTCCCCTAACAATCCCGCCGGCGGAGTCTACACTGACCGGGAGTTGAGTGCACTCGCCAATGTGATATCACCCTATGAGCGCATTATGGTAATGTCCGATGATATTTATGAACATATAATCTATGATGACCAGAGCTATTCGACTATGGCTAGTGCAGCACCAGATCTCGTGGATAGAATATTAACGATTAATGGGGTCTCTAAGGCATATTCTATGACGGGATGGCGGATTGGTTTTTGTGGCGGTCCGGCACCCCTGATAAAAACAATGTCGAAACTGCAAAATCAGAGTACTGGTAACCCATGCTCTGTGTCACAAGCTGCGGCTGTTGCTGCCCTAACAGGTTCGTTGGATGTAGTCCGCGAACGGACAGCCGCTTTTCAAGTTCGTCGCAATAAAGTTATTGCCATGCTTAACGATGTACCAGGATTGACATGTCAAAGTCCTGGAGGGGCGTTTTACGCCTACCCCAATTGTTCTGGGCTTATTGGCAGGAAAACCCCGGCTGGCAGCATTATGGAAACGGACCGCGATGTAGTTTTGTATTTGATGGAATGCGCAGGCGTGGCCGCGGTGCACGGTGCGGCTTACGGGTTAACTCCGCACTTTAGGCTATCTATCGCTGCTTCCACGGATGAATTAGAAGAGGCTTGTCACCGCATTCAAGCTGCCTGCCAGGCACTATTTTAAAGGTCCTTGTAAGTCGGTGAGCTCTAATCGGTCCTTGTCCCACCCCCTGCTGGGTATGGGTATGATGTCAGCGGCAGTTCTGTTCTTAACGGCTATGAATGCGGCGATTAAAATAATTGGCCCGGACTATCATCCCGCACAGGTCGCGTTTGTCCGCAATCTGATTGCGGCGGTAGTTATTGTCCCCTTCATACTCAAGTCAGGAGGGGGGCGTGTTCTTAGAACGAGGCGTCCATGGGCACATGCGGCAAGATCGCTCGGTGGCGTCATTGGCAATATTCTTTTTTTCTATTCGTTTGTTAGGCTGCCTCTCGTAGAGGTTATGGTGATATCGCAGGCGGTACCCGTAATTGTTGCACTTTTAGCGGCTATGATTTTAAAGGAAAAGGTAGGGTGGCGTAGGTGGGGGGCAATTGTTACTGGTTTTATTGGGGTTATTGTGACTATCGATCCAGTGGGATCGGTTGAGCCTGCTACATGGGCCGCTGTCGGGGGGACGGCTCTCTGGGCGGGCACAATACTTATGATGCGAAGCCTGGGACGCACTGAAAGTCCCTATGCAGTTGCATTCTATTACATGGTTACTGGGACCATAATGACAGCGGCACTCCAGCCATGGATTTGGCAATCAATTCCTTGGGGAACTTATATACTCTTTTTTGCTGCCGGCGTTTTTGGCGCTTTTGGACAAATCTTGATGACGTATGCGTTGAAAGTTGCTGATGCCTCAGTTGTTAGTCCCTTTAATTACACAGCTATACTATGGGGTCTTCTTTTTGATCTTGCTATTTGGGGGGGGGGGCCTACGTCTAATACAATATGGGGGGCGGCGATTATTACGGCGGCGGGGCTTTATTTGTTTCGCCGAGAAGCCCTCCACAGAGTGAGAAAAAACAATAACAAAGTTTAATTTTTAGAGTGAGATGGATACTAGCGAACGCAGCGTAAGGCACCCAAATTAGGCCTGTTCCGTTGGGAGTGGGTTACACGGGTTGCATTGAACGAGTGCATTGGGCCTAAAGGATTGTTGTCTGTCCAAAGGACGTTAAACTTAATGTGCCCAGTACCAATTAGCGTCTACTCGGCGTTGAGATGGCGTAATCTTCTTTTAAAGAATAGTGCAGTAAGCATCCACGGAAACATTCAGATCCAGTATTTTACGTGCGGAAACTAGATTAATTTTTTTATAACGACGAGGTAAAGCTCACGATTGAGTCAAGGGCAGTCTCCCAATTCATTTGTTGGGTGCGGCATGATTTTTTTCTTGGCTTGAAGCTGTGATCTCCATCCTCCAGCCATTGTAACTGGACCCTTGCGCTTAGAGCATAATTTTTTACCTCTTCTTTTGTTCCAAAGGGGTCACGTGTACCTTGGCAAATTAGCGTAGGTGTTTTGAGCCTTTCAAGGTGTTTTAAGCGGTCCGGATGTGGAGGGACTCTCGGAGCGTGGAAGGGATAACCGAGGCAGACCAGCCCGGCAACGTCAGTTTGATCAGCAATAAAAGAGGCCATTCGGCCACCCATTGATTTGCCGCCGATAATTAAAGGCCTGGATGGGCGTAGTTTTTTGATGACTGTGCGCCAAGTCTCGATTAAAATTTTTGGGTGATTGGGAGGTTTCTTCTGCCCACTTTCTCTGCGTTCAGCCATATACGGGAATTCAAACCGAGCTACAATAAAGTCGCGTGCAGCCAAACCTTCTGCAAAAGCCTGCATAAATGGACTATCCATCGGTGCCCCCGCGCCGTGCGCTAGGCATATGGTATGGAATGCCTCTTTTGAGCCGTTAACCAATATGTTTAGAGAACTCACAAACAACCACCGGCAACCCGAATATTGGCTCCTGCCACATATCCGGACTTATTTGACAACAACCATAAAATGGCTGCTGCTACTCCATCTGGTTGACCGGGGCGTCCCATGAGTATTAGTGTATGGGCGTTGGCTAATTTGTCTTTTGGTGGCATATCGGTCTCTGTTATGCCCGGTGCCACGGTGTTTACGCGAATTCCCTCACCGGCAACTTCTTGCGACAAGCCAATTGTCAAACTATTTACCGCTCCTTTGGATGCGGCATATATGACGCCACAACCCGGGTCGCCAAAGTGAGCGGAGCCAAATGAAACATTTACAATCCCGCCACCTCGGCCACCATGGTTGGTTGACATATGCTGAATAGCTTCACGTGCGCACAGAAAATAACCGCGTACGTTGATTTCCAGAACAATAGTTATATCCATATTTGATAGCGACTCAACCCGGCCGTGGGGGCCATGAATGCCGGCGTTGTTGACAAGACCTGTAATTCGACCAAATTTTTCTAAAATAAAATCGAACATGGCTACCACATCACTCTCGATTGCAACATTTGCTCTCACAATTAAGGCTGTCCCACCACCTGCCCTTATATCAGCTGCGACCGACTGCGCGGCATGTTCGTTGACATTATAATTTATCGCAAGAATATGGCCTGCTTCTGCACACGCCTTTGCAGTTTGAGCTCCAATCCCACGAGATTCACCTGTAATTAAGGTTATTGATCTCATTGCATGAACTCAGCGAAAAAGTCATTACCCTTGTCGTCAATTACGATAAAAGCTGGAAAATTTTCAATATCTATTTTCCAAATTGCTTCCATGCCAAGCTCCTCGTATTCGACTAATTTAACACCTTTTATGCAATCTTTGGCTAGTCGTGCAGCTGGGCCACCGATAGACCCAAGATAAAATCCTCCATGTATTTTGCATGACTCTGTCACCAAGCTCGAGCGATTACCTTTTGCGAGCATTATCAAAGAGCCTCCGGCTGCTTGAAACTGATCTACGTAAGGGTCCATTCGTCCGGCCGTCGTTGGGCCAAAAGATCCCGAAGCATAGCCTTTTGGTGTCTTGGCAGGACCGGCGTAGTAAACGCCGTAATCCTTGAAGTACTGAGGTAACTGCTCGCCGGAATCAATCCGCTCCTTAAGTTTAGCGTGCGCAATGTCACGTGCTACGATTAAGGCTCCGGATAGATTAAGTCGGGTTTTAATGGGGTATTTAGAGAGCGTTGCACGAACCTTATCCATAGACTGATTGAGATCAATATCGATTACGTCTTTATTCAGGTCTTCGTTGGTAATGTCAGGCATGTATTTAGCCGGGTTAGTTTCCAACTGTTCTAAAAAAACACCGTTGCGTGTGATTTTGGCTTTAATTTGTCTATCCGCCGAGCACGAAACACCGACTCCCACTGGACATGAAGCGCCATGTCGCGCTAATCGAATAACACGCACGTCATGGCAGAAATATTTACCACCAAACTGAGCGCCAATACCCAGCTTTTGAGTAATAGCCAGTATCTTTGCTTCCCATTCTAAGTCACGATATGCTTGGCCATAAGGATTCCCGTGAGTTGGTAATGCATCAAGGTATCTGCATGACGCCAATTTTGTTGCTTTAAGTGTCATCTCGGCTGAAGTTCCACCTATGACTATAGCAAGATGGTACGGCGGACACGCAGCTGTGCCGAGTGTGCGGATCTTTTTATCAAGGAAATCTAATAACGCCTCTTCATTTAACAAGGCTTTAGTCTGTTGATACAAGAAAGTCTTGTTCGCAGATCCGCCGCCTTTGGCTATGAATAAGAATGAGTATTCATCGCCATCGGTTGCATGAAGATCGAATTGAACGGGCATATTGTCACCAGTATTCACTTCGGCGAACATGTCCATAGGTGAGACCATTGAGTAACGTAGGTTATTTTCAGCATAAGCTTGGCGAATACCCTCTGCTAAGACTGCTTCGTCGTTGAAACCCGTCCAGACACCTTGACCTTTCTTGCCAAAGACTAAAGCGTTACCCGTGTCTTGGCACATGGGTAGGATACCACCCGCAGCTATATTGGCGTTTTTTAAAAGGTCGAGCGCAACATACCTATCATTTTCTGAGGCCTCAGGGTCGCTCAGAATACTGGCCAATTGCTCTAAGTGCTTAGGACGTAGTAGATGCGAAACATCCCGATAAGCCTCGTTAGCCAACCGTTTCATCACATCTGCTTCTATCGTTAAAACTTCCTGATTTTTGAACTTTGAGATGCAGATTGATGCATCTGATAGCTTACGGTACGGCGTATAGTCTTCGCTAAGTTCAAACATTGTACGGTGGATGAAATCAGTCATATTCTCCTCACGAAAACATTAGTATTTTTCTAATGTGTGATCTGAAACAGATGACAAATTATTTTTTCCGGAAAGTATCTAAGGCGATCACTTCACCAGTTTTCCTATTTTTTTTATCACCCTTATCGCTGCTAACTAAATTTTTTGGGCTTGGGGCATCGCTTGAATTTACGGGATCGATGCTCAATGCCTCGAAGTCCTCCTCATCCATTTCTAAGGTTTTCAACTGTAACCCAAAGTTTACACTCGGGTCAGCGAACGAGGTGACCGCATCAAACGGAATCTCCAATTTTTCTGGTTTTCCATTGAACCGCAGCTCCACGGAGAAACCTTGTTCCGTGACAGTCAAATTATCGAACTGATGTTGCAACACAATGGTCATTTCATCTGGGTGCTGTTCGCTAAGGTAGGGGGGAATCCTAACGCCTGTATTTTCAGTTTTGAACGTCACGTAAAAGTGATGATCACCGTAAAGGCCCTCGTCAGCAATCAGCGCTAGTGAACGATGGATTACTTGGCGCAATGCTTCTTCGAACCAGATATCATATTGAAATTTATCTTCAACCATCGCTTTATTTTACTCTGGAATTGCCGATGACAAAAGCCCTGACGCGTTGAAAAAAACAGGCTGTTATTTTTCGGAAAATAATGATGGATTGATTTAAATCGTGACCTTACGGTCTTTGCTTTTTTTACGCAGTAAAAGTGGGGGCTTCTGTTGCCAGGTGCCACCCGAACCCCGCCTTACGGTGCTAACCGAAAGGGCTTTAAAAGTGGTTCACCAGGCCGCATTACGCAGCCAGGCGAGCCTCAGCATAGTTGTCGTTTGCAACTATAAAATTTGGTCCGGTAACGGCGGAACCCCACCGAGCAAAAACCAAGCCTTTATTACGCACGTCGATCCTATTTCGCCCCCTAAACTCCCTTAAGGATTTAAATCCTAACTAACTAAAAAGCTTAATTGGTGGAGGCGCCGGGCACTGCCCCCGGGTCCGCAACGCTTATTTCGCAGGGCGTTTATCACCATAGCTGGCATACCAGCATATATAGTATAGGCGTTAGAGCCGGCATTTCGCAAGCGAGTAAGCATTAAAATTATCTGAATTATTTAAACCACACTCTGCCACGAAGGTGTCTTGCATAGGTGTTCTCTGAGGGAAACCTTTACGAATTCATATAAAACGATACGATTTGTTTTTGTTTACTGTGTAAGTCGTGATCGATGCAATGTCTGTTAAAAGCTTTACATCGAAATAAAAATGTCGCAAATGATAAATCGGTGATTAAGGTGGCTGGTTCGGACACAGTGAGTAATTCTTCACAAGCGAGTAAGAGAAATGATAAGTTTTCATTTTTGATGTATTGAATAACCCTTGAGAGGGACAATCAAATTAATCTAGAGCTCTCATAATTGTCCGGCTCTCCCGCATAAAAATCATGAAGCTTTGGGGTCGAGAGCCTCCTGTAATCCGTCCCCAAAAAAATTAAACGAGATGACAGTAAAGAAAATCATCATGCCCGGCCAAATGGCAAGTTGCGGTGAGGACCACATCAAATCCTGCGAACCCGTCAACATGTTGCCCCAACTGGCTGTAGGGGGTTGAATGCCCATACCGAGAAAACTGAGTACGGATTCTAACAATATTATATTCCCTACGGATAAGGTTGTGGCCACGATAATAGTGGAGAAAATGTTGGGAAGTATGTGATACGATACGATACGCGGTGCGGAGGCACCAAGAGCCTCAGCCGCAAGAACAAAAGCTTGATTTTTTAAGGCTAACGTCTCAGCTCGAACGAGACGGGCGACCGTTGTCCACCCAAAAAGCGCAATCACAAAAATTATTCGATAAAGTGCTATGTTTTCTGATTGAGTACTCGCCTCAGAAATACCTAATTTTGAGAGATCAAGTGCGACCAAAACTATTAAAAGAGGAAGGAGCGGCAACGAAATAATTCCGTCGGTGAAACGCATGAGCATACTATCTAAATGACCGCCCGAATACCCCGCTAAAAGACCAACTGCTGTGCCTATTACAGTTGAGAATAAAGTAGCGAATAGCGCAACAGCCAGCGAAATTTGTCCGCCGTATGATAGTCGGATAAAAATATCACGGCCGAGGTCATCTGTACCCAAGGGATGGTCAAGTGAAGGACCTTGCAAGCGCGATTTTAAGTCGACACTGTTGGCATCTAATCCCAGCCAAGTTTCCGTTAGCGGCGCTGTTAACGCGGTTGTGATAAGTAGACATAGTATGACGGTGCTCGCCATCGCAAGTTTGTTTCGCTGAAAGCGCTCCCAGCGCCGCTGAGAGATATGTCCAAAGCCGTCAGAGATTGCGTGTGTCATCATCTTGAACCGCTCCCCGTGTCTAGGGAAATGCGCGGATCAATTGCAGCGTAGGCAAGATCAACGAGTATATTCCCCAATAAAGTCATAAATGTTGCGAATAGCAGCCCTACTAGTGCGAGGTTAAAGTCATTGCCTAGTACCGAGTCAAAAATCATTTTTCCGATCCCACGCCATGAAAACATCGTTTCAGTAACCAATGCACCTGAAAACAAAGAACCGAAGCTCAGGGCCACTACAGTAATGAATGGCAAGAGAGCATTCCTGAGAGCATGCCTCAGTACGACGGAGGTTTGGCTCAGACCTTTCGCTCGGGCTGTTCTAATAAAATCGAGGCGCATCACTTGAATTGTGCTAGCGCGAATAAAGCGCACGTAGCTGCCCACAGAATGAACCGCAAGAACGCTAACCGGCAACAACATATGCTTTAAGATATCTGCTAAGCTGTCGTCACCGATAGTTCCCATCCCGCTGGCAGGCAACCATCCTAGCGTGACCGAAAATATGATCATTACCAAGAGGGCGAGCCAAAAGGGGGGTATGGAGATACCAGCAAAACATAAAAAATTAATAATGTAATCGAACCACGAATTAGGTTTTACAGCGACGAAAATCCCGATTGGTATAGACACAGTGAGCGCTAATCCAATGGCTGAAGACATTAAGATCAGCGTATTCACAAGGTAGGGAAACATTACTGTAAGTGCTGGTTTCGCGTGAATACGTGAGAATCCAAAATCTCCTTGGACCGCTGATGACAACCAATGACCGTACCGCTCTATAACCGGCTTATCTAAACCGTGTAATGCTTTTAATTGCGCGATGTCTGCGGATGTCAATTCGGGGTTGGAGGTGATCCTTTCATCAATAGGATCGCCCGGCATCAAACCAATCAACCCATAAATAATGAAGGACATAATCAACAAAAGGACAATCATTTCTATAAACCGGGTTAACGCAAAACGCAGCATTACTGATGTCCTTGTTGTCCATCTCATATCGACTTCGTCGGTAGAACCTCGATTTTTGAGGTGAGAGGCCGACGGAGCAGTAATCATTAGTCTGTGGTCTGTCTCGCAAGACATATTGTTTTTGCCAAGGATATGCGAGTTGATGCGAAAACACAAAGCAACCAAGGATGAAGATCTGGCATTATTTTGAGACCGACCCGCGGTGTTTTGAATGTTTGTTATCGGATCATAAAGATCAGTGATAATCTGAGGGTGCTTAAAAATTTGGGTCCAAGGGTTTCGGAACTTTTGTCTAAGTCCCATGTCTTGCATGGCCGGAGAATTTTTTGGCGTATCTATTTTGTGGGCCCATTAACTGCATATCATACGAAGGCAGCTCGAATAAGCGTGATTGTTACTTTGGGGGTGTTCCACTAGTGGTTATAGCTTGGCTAGATCCTCAATCCGTTTAACCAGTTCATTGCTTATTGGAATACCGTCCAATCTGCGCTCCTCCATGGTGCGGAATTCAATCTCACCCGGAAGCAAGATTTCACCCTCTTTATTGTAAGGAGCACATGTTTTGATTTTTTCTACAAAGACCCTCATGCGATGATCAAACTCCTCCCGCTCGATAATTGTTGATGGATTGATCGCCAAGAAAAAGTGACTTACTCCTTGTGGCTCGCGTGCAGCCCACATATCGCCAACGTCATCTAAAAAGCGACCACCAGATAATATTCCTGACAAAATTTCAACGGCGAGTGCCAAACCATAACCTTTATGACCACCGATGAATTGAATAAAACCCTCAAGTCCTGCCTGAGGGTTTGTTGTTGGATTGCCATCTCGGTCCAAGGCCCAACCTGCAGGCATTGCCCTCCCAGTATCCCGGAGGGCCCGCATTTTTCCTCTGGCGGCGATACTTAAGGCTATATCCAGAATAAAAGGAGCATTCCCTTTACAAGGCGCGGCAAACCCTACCGGATTATTACCAAGCAGCAAATCTCGTCCACCATGGGGTACCATTGAAGGTGATGCAGTCGTGCCGGAGATAAGAATTAGTCCTGCTATGGTTGCCGCGAATCCATAAGGTGCCATAGCCCCTAAGTGGTTAGAGTTTCGAACGCTGACAAAGCCTAATCCCGTTTTTATCGCCTTGTTAATAGATATCTCCAGTGCCCGCGCGGCGACCACCTGGCCTTGACCACCACCGCCATCGATGATGGCTACAGAGGCCGCTTTGTCATATTCTTTAATTTGAGGTACGGCGGGCACAACGCCGGCACGAATACGTTTTATATATTGTTCTACTCTGTGGACGCCATGAGTACTAATCCCCATTAGTTCAGTCGTTATTAAGAGCTCAGCGGTGGTCTCAGAATCAGCAATGTTAAAGCCGGTGTTTAAAAATGCTGAGACCGTAAGCTTTTTAAGCTCTTCTGCCTTCAAAACAACAATTTGGCTCATTGATCACTCACTTGATGACAGTCTTGTTATGGGTGATAGTTAGTCGAACCTATCGGAAGATCAATATTGTATAGTTCCTTTCGTACCTATTTACCAATTTTGGAGTAATTTATTATTTTTAGGTTGGGCGAACCGAAGGCTACAAAATTTAAACCCTTAAAAATCTGAATAATGATGAAAATAACCAAACCGTAGATGAGTAAACCAATTTTTATTCATAAAGTTTGAAAAAATAAACTAGCATAAATCGTAGTTTTACCGATTCTTTAGCGAGCGCTTTCCTCAGTCCAGCTTGACCATACGGCTAAATTTGTTATTCCGTTAATTGAGCAATTAGGAATCTTCATAAATGCAACAATACCTCGACCTGCTTCGCCAAGTTAGAGAGAAAGGCACGTTACGCGCTGATCGTACGGGAACCGGAACTCTGAGTATATTTGGTCATCAAATGCGGTTTGACCTTAGTAAGGGCTTTCCAATATTAACTACTAAGAAATTACACCTTAGTTCGATTATCCATGAACTACTCTGGTTTTTAGCTGGTGATACCAATATCAGATATTTACAGGACAATAATGTTTTTATTTGGGATGAATGGGCCGATGAAAATGGAGAGCTCGGTCCCGTATATGGGCACCAGTGGAGATCTTGGCCAGCGCCAAATGGAAAAAAAATCGATCAGATTTCTAAAGTGATTGATAGCCTCAAGTTAACGCCATATTCACGCCGCCACGTCGTCTCCGCTTGGAATGTCTCAGAAGTCGACAAGATGGCGTTGCCACCATGTCACTGTTTATTCCAATTCTACGTTGCCAATGGAAACCTATCTTGTCAGCTTTATCAGCGTAGTTGTGATATTTTCTTGGGCGTTCCTTTTAATATTGCATCCTATGCGTTGATGACCATGATGGTAGCGCAGGTATGTAAACTAGAGGTGGGAGATTTTGTCCATACATTAGGCGATGCGCATATTTATACTAATCATTTGGAGCAAGCGGATAAGCAACTAACCCGTGCGCCACTAAAATTGCCAAAAATGAAGATTAACAGTGATGTAGAGAATCTATTTGAGTTCCGATTTGAGGACTTTGAGTTGGTGGGATATGAAGCGCATCCTCATATTTCAGCCCCGATTGCAGTGTAATGAGAACGAGCCTTATCGTTGCCATGGCAGAAAATAGAGTGATTGGGATTCAAGGTGAGATTCCTTGGTATGTATCGGCTGACCTAAAATATTTTAAGCAGATTACCATGGGGCTACCAGTGATTATGGGGCGCAAAACGTATGAGTCGATAGGGAAGGCACTGCCAGGCCGGAGGAATCTAGTAATTACATCAAGTCAAGTTTTTGCGCCTCCAGATGCTGATGTTGTTCACGATATACAAAGTGCATTCAAACAAGCGCGCGCGATTGCTAAAATAGAGGGCGGAGAAGAGATTTTTGTAATTGGCGGCTCAGAGGTTTATGCACAATGCCTTGGCGAAGCTGACCGTATCTATCTCACACTTATCCACGGTGATTTTCCCGGGGACGTATTCTTCCCAGAATTAGATGAAGGTGGATGGATTGAGAGCTCTCGAGTGACGCATCCGCCGGAGGATATTGGTGGTCCGTCGTTTAGCTTTACGATACTCAACAGATTAGCATAAACATTTGGTTGGTCAATATTACAACGTTAATGTTGCTGTCATATCGTCGATCTTGAGAATTGTGCCTCCAAATCTATTTTAGACAACTTTAATTTTCGTCAATGCGAACAGCCACAAACCTCATTCCACTCTGGCTTTGAAGATGAAGTAGTACTGATTTCCGGTCTGCTTTTTTCGCCGCCTTAATTTTTTCACGGACATCCGCCGGTATTAAAATCTTTTCTTGGCTCACCTCGATGATAAGGTCACCGGGGCGAATATTTTTTTCAGCCGCTTGGCCGCCCTCAGTAACCTTCGTAACTACCACACCGTTGACATCGGGCTTGAGTTTAAACCTCTCGCGTACCTTTTCATGAATAGAAGAAATGGTAACACCCAATTCATTTATTACGAGTTCTTTCGATGGAGTATTAGACTTTTTTGATGCAATTTTTTGACCATCTTTAAGTTCGCCTACAGCCACGGTCAGTATTTTATCATTGCCTTCACGCCAGACTTCAACTGCAACGGGCTTACCGACCTCTGTTTCCGCTACGATTCGAGGTAACGAACGCATTTCTCCTACATCCTTGCCATCGAATTTAAGAATGACGTCCCCGTATTTAATCCCACCTTTGGCGGCCGGGCTTTGGTCAATGACGCTTGCGACTAATGCACCTCCGACTTGATCAAGGCCCAGAGTTTCAGCAATCTCTCCAGTTACAGCTTGGATGTGCACCCCGAGCCATCCGCGTTTTACGGTGCCGGATTTGCGAAGTTGGTCAATAACTGGTTCTGCCGTTGAAGTGGGGATTGCAAATCCAATACCGACGCTCCCGCCAGAGGGAGAGAAAATTGCGGTATTAATGCCTATCACTTGACCTTTTAAGTTAAACATCGGGCCACCGGAGTTCCCACGATTAATAGATGCGTCCGTTTGAATAAAATCGTCGTAGGGGCCAGCGTTAATATCGCGACCACGAGCTGAAATTATGCCTGCCGTAACCGTACCACCCAAGCCAAATGGGTTGCCGATCGCAACAACCCAGTCACCGACCCGAGCCTTTCGTGAGTTGCCGAACGATACGGCGGGAAGTTTTTTTTCACTCTTAACTTTCAACACTGCCAGATCAGTTTTTGGATCACGGCCGATTAATTTGGCCTTCAAACGCGTATCATCGTGGAGTATGACTGAGATTTCGTCTGCCTCTGCGATGACATGGTTGTTAGTAACAACAAAGCCGTCTTCACTAATTATGAAGCCCGATCCTAGGGAGGTTGCGCGTCGCGAGGGTGTGTTGGGCTGGTTACGATCAAAAAATTCCTTGAAAAAATCCTCAAAAGGAGAGCCGGGTGGTAACTGTGGCATTGCTGGCCCTTGACGCCCCTCAACATTTTGTGTCGTAGAAATATTTACTACCGAAGGAAGAAGCGTGGCTGCTAGCTGAGCAAAACTCTCGGGTGCTGTTTTGGCATTTGATTCGAGCGACCAGAGCCCCACAATCGAAACTAATGTCATGGCCACAAACCGGCGCCGAAAGATCCCTGAGAGACGGTTAGAGCTAACAATTGCAGTCATGTTGGATTTCCTCGTAAATTTAAAACCTAAAGCCACTTAAATTGTATAGTTTAGAGCCGAGAAGGTATCATTACTTGGTGGCGGAGGGTGCCTAAAAGTGCAACAGTCATTTGCGACGAATATGACATACGTTTGGCGAAGCTAATCAGTTTTTTCGTCAATGCCATCAACGTGTTAATACAGATCATTACCTTTTTTACCCTCGCACCACCCAAACAATGAAGACGCCGAGGCTCGCTGCAATAAGTCCTGCTGCCCGCAAATTTGATGCGGGTTGATCAAGGACACTAGCCATCATCTTTTTCATCCCCTCAGGAAATAATGCGTAAGCAATACCCTCAATGGCGATGGCTAGAGCCAATGCGGTGATTAAATCAGCCACGATGCGTTTTTGTCCGCCCTCAAACCCCTACTTTGGGTTCCCGGAACCGAAAAAGCGAAAAAACTCAGAGTCTGGGCTTAGAACCATTGTTGTACCTTCACCCAAGGCTTCGCCATAAGCTTCCATGGATCGATAAAAATCGAAAAATTCCGGATCTTTGCCAAAAGCCGACCCTAAAATCCTATTCCGCTCGCCTTCTCCTTCGCCTCGTAAAATTTGAGAGCTTCTTTGGGCTTCAGCAATGATGATCGTACGATCACGATCGGCTTCCGCCTGAATGCGCAGTTTCTGCTGCTCACCGACAGCTCGCAGTTGAGCGGCGTTTGCGACGCGGTCTGAACGCATTCTATTGTAAACTGACTGAGCAGTCGCTTCCGGCAAATCTGTACGACCAATACGAACGTCGACAACTTCGACTCCAAACTCCGGAGCGAAAGCCTTCATCTGTTCAGCAATCCTCGACATAACTTGCGCACGTTTTTCAGTCAGCATGTCTCCCAACAGAATTTTACCAATGCCTGCCCGGATTGCCGCGTTTAGGCGCGAGCCAAACACATCTCGAAAATTTGCATCAGTCTGAGCGCGTTTCCGATACTCGAGCGGGTCTTTAATTTTGTATCGTGCAAAAGCATCCACATTCACCCGTTTTTGATCAGCTAATATAATTTCCTGTGCAGGGGGATCGAGATCTAAAATTCGTGAGTCATAAAATTCGGCGTTTTGAACGAATGGCAGCTTCACATGGAGACCCGGAGCTTGGACAACACGTACAGGGTTACCAAATTGTAAAATTAAGGCCTGTTGTGTTTGATGCACCGTAAAAAGGGCGCTCGCCGCGATAATCGCCCCAATTACAAGAATGATGCCGGAAATGACTAAAATTGATTTATTCATAATTACTGTCCTGTTGCACGTTTCTTGAGTTCAGGTAATGGCAGATACGGCACCACTCCTCCGGAAGATCCGTCTTGTCCCCTGTCAATTATCACTTTCTCAGACTTACTAAAGATATCCTGCATACGTTCGAGAAATAGTCTTCGAGTCGTAACATCTTTTGCGGCTAAATAGGTCTTGTAAACCGAGAGAAACCGTTTAGCTTCACCGTCCGCTTCTTTCACGACCTGCTCCTTGTATGCAGTTGCTGCCTGTATCATCTTTTGTGCTTCACCTTTCGCCCGCGGCACGATGTCGTTCTTGTAAGCTGTAGCCTCATTAACCGATCGCTCTTGGTCTTGTTTGGCTCGCTGAACGTCATTGAATGCATCAATAACTTCTTGAGGGGGGTCAACTTTCAAGAGTTGTATTTCTGCAATGGAAATGCCAGTTTTGTAGTCATCAAGGATCTTCTGCAGTAGGTCTTTGGCGTCTTGCTGCACTGTTTGACGTTTAACGGTAAGTGCGTCTTCAAGAGACGTTTGGCCAATAACTTCGCGCATTGAGCTCTCCGCCGCCAGTTTAATGGTCAGCTGGGGGTCGCGGATATTAAATAAGAACTCTGCAGCATTTTTAATTCGCCATTGAACCACGAAGTCAATATCAATTATATTTTGGTCTGAAGTTAGCATCAAACTCTCCAGAGGAACGTCTCTTCCAGCACTGCGCCCTGCTCCAGTACCTCGAAAGCCAATATTCAAGGTGTTGGTGCGCTCGACGTCTAACTTTATGACCCCACCAATAGGACTCGGGAACCACATGTGCAAACCAGGTCCCGTCCGTTCCACAAATTCTCCAAACAGCATCCGCACACCAACTTCGCCCGGGTTGATCCTGTAAATACCACTGAAGGCCCAGAGAGCGATGACAGCTACCGCAATTATCACAATGCCCTTTGCACCGCCAGCGCCGGGCAGAAAACTCTTTACTTTATCCTGGCTGCGTTTGAGCAACTCTTCGAGGTCCGGCGGCTGAGGTCCTCGCCCACCGCCACCAAATGGCCCGCCGCCGCCGCCCCATGGGCCGCCGCCGTTTCCGCCGCCGCCACCGCTGCCCCAAGGGCCGCCACCTTGTGATTTCCCAGCCATTTGAAGTCCTTTCGCTCATAAATAGTGAGGGACAATTATGCCACTACGCTTGAAAAACAAAAAACTTACGCTTATTCCTAGTAGGTAGGCAGACCATATACAATGCCTAGCCAGAGTGAATATCGGTGTATCAAGCGGAGTTTGCAAGGTTATGACGGATATCAACAAAGAACAGGTCCTAAAAGTACTTGCGGGTGTGGTCGACCCAATCAGTAAAAAAGGCATTGTTTCTGCAGGCATGGTGAGCGGTTTACAGGTCAAAGATGGCCACGTTGCGTTCGCGATAGAAGTAGATCCGGCCAATGGCCCGCAGATGGAGCCACTGCGTAAGGAGGTCGAAAAACTTGTTTACGCGATGGCCGGGGTTTTAACAGCTACGGTGGTACTTACGGCAGAAAAAGCATCCGGCCATACTCAACCCTCGCAACAGCAGGCTGCACAACAGCAGTCTCAGCACCAAGCCTCTGCCATAAGCCCTTTGCCGGGGGTACGTTCGATAATAGCGGTTGCGTCTGGTAAAGGTGGTGTTGGTAAATCAACTACCTCGGCTAATCTGGCTTTAGCGCTCTCCGCGAACGGAAAAAAAGTTGGCCTCATGGATGCTGATATTTATGGCCCATCCATGCCCCGGATGATGGGGATCACGGGACAACCAGTGTCGAACGACGGTAAGATTTTAGAGGCGATGGAAAACTACGGCGTAAAGGTCATGTCGATGGGTTTTTTAATCGAAGACGACACTCCTATGATATGGCGTGGCCCAATGGTCCAATCCGCGTTGGAACAAATGATGCGCGACGTAAATTGGGGAGAATTAGACGTGCTCGTCGTTGACTTGCCACCAGGGACTGGTGATGCACAACTAACTATGGCGCAAAGAGTTCCTCTAACGGGCGCCGTTATAGTTTCCACGCCCCAAGACATCGCACTTCTGGATGCACGAAAGGGGCTCAATATGTTCAGGAAGGTCAATGTCCCAGTGCTCGGGATAATCGAAAACATGAGTTACTTTAATTGTCCGCAATGCGGTCATCGTTCAGAAATTTTCTCCCATGGGGGTGCGCGGGCGGAAGCGGACCGTTTGGCCTGTGACTTCTTGGGTGAAATTCCATTGGATATTGATATCCGCACTACCTCAGATAAGGGTTCGCCGATTGTCATTTCTCAACCCCTGGGAGAGCTTGCCAAGTGTTACAGGGCAATCGCAATAGAAGTGGCCGGTAAAATCGACGACGTCTTAGCCGAGAGGGAGACGAGCACACCCAAGATTATCATTCAGTAGCGCGGCTCCAATTAGCATTTGTCGGCGTTTCATGGCCGAAATATATTATGGCATTTTCATTCTAAGTTCAGGCATCACAAATCTCTGGCAGGGGGCGCAAAGAGACTTTGGGGCGAAACCGTGGAAATCATCGATAGGGATAGCGCAAGATATTTGTATGGAAAACGATTTATTTGTGATGATATACAGATACAAACGCACTAACCCACGGCTGAGAAATCCGCGCTGATCTGAGTGCAAATGAACTTATTAAATGTTGTCGCAACTCAGTTTTTCGCACTGGATATCCACGGCGAACAGAAACATTCTGACGGCTTTAGGCAGAAACCTCTCATGCAAATGTGTTGGAGGTCGGATCCCGTGGCGTGGCATTCGAACCATCAAAAACAAATTCTTCAAGCCGGTATCCCTGATAAAATAACATTGCGTTTAAGTCGCCATGTTCAATCTTTGCAGGCGCATTATCGGCCACAATAGGTTTGCCATGAAAAGCAACACCTAATCCAGCCGCCTGAATCATTGGAAGATCATTTGCGCCGTCGCCGACTGCTGCGGTATCGGTCGTGGACAGATCTAATTCCCTAATTTTTGCAATCAGGGTGTCTAGTTTCACGTCTTTGGTGACAATTCGACCCTCAACCTTGCCTGTTAGTATGCCATTCTTCAGGTCAAGTTTATTAGCGTGGTGCTCATGAAATTTACACCGGACTGCGACGCGCGAGGAAAAATAGGAAAAGCCGCCAGAGATCAGAACACAATGGCCCCCGTTTCTTGCCATCGTCGCGACTAATGGAATAGCACCGGGAGTAATTTCAACCCCCTCGTAAGTCTCGGATAATCTTGATTCTGAGAGGCCTTTGAGCATTGCAACGCGATCATGAAGTGCTTGTTCGAAATCTAATTGGCCCCTCATTGCGAGATGAGTAATTTCGGAGACTTGGTTTTTCACACCAGCGTAATGGGAGAGGTCATCGAGCGTTTCAGAGGTAATTATAGTTGAATCCATATCCGCAAATAATAATTTTTTACGCCTATTTTCAACTCCTTGAGCGTGTAAATCAACGGGAATACCCTTCAATGTTTCACGTCCGATGCTCAAGATTATATCAAGTTGTCCGAGTAACGGAATATCCACGGCCCAATTTTCAGCGAGCCAATCTGCTGTGCCACACTTGATCCCTCGGGCATTGAGGGCATGAGTTACCCGCGTGACTAACCCGAAATGCAAGTGACCCGGGCTGGCTGCGACCAATGTTAAAACATTATCCATGATATTTCCCTAAACGAGGATGTGCTGGTATGCAAAACATAGTTAGAGAAATGGCCATGAATCGCGGTAAAGAGCTTAAAATAGTTATAGTGACTGGTCCGACGGCGAGCGGGAAATCCCAACTGGCAACAAATATTTCAACCCATTTTGGTGGAGAAATTATCAACGCAGATAGTATGCAAGTTTATCGGGATCTAAGAATTCTCTCGGCAAGGCCGAAACCTGAGGAAGAAATGCAATTACCTCATCACCTTTATGGTGTTGTGGCTGCGTCAAAACGTTGCTCTGCGGGAGAATGGTTACGAATGGCAAAAGCTGTAATTTACGACATTCATAGCCGTGGGACTTTGCCGGTAGTTTGTGGAGGTACAGGGCTGTACATAAAAGTTTTAATGGAGGGGATAGCCCAGATACCAAGTGTGCCTGAAGCACTGGCCTCTGAGGGACGTTCGCTACTGCAACTTCACGGGATACAAGCAGTCTATCAGAGATTGCTGGAATTGGATAAAAATGCTGCTGATAGACTTAACCCCAACGATACTCATCGCATTCTAAGAGCTTATGAGGTCATTCGGGCGACTGGCCGCTCGTTGAATGAGTGGCAAAGCGGGAGCTTATCTTTGAGCCCTCTTAATGCCTGCTTCATAATTGTTTGTTTGATGCCAGATCGAGTAGCTCTCTACAGAAAAATTGAGGATAGGATCGACGAAATGTTACAAGCGGGTGCGCTAGAGGAGGTTGCAGCGCTAAACAGGTTGAAAATTGACCCAGAAATGCCAGTGATGAAAGCACTCGGTGTTCCTAGTTTTCGAAATTACCTTAACGGGAACTGCAACTTAGAGAATTCAGTTAAAGACGCTAAACAGGTGACGAGGAATTATGCTAAGCGCCAGATGACATGGTTTCGCAACCAAATAAAGCCTGACATCGTTCATGCAAATTTTGGCGCGGAAGCCTTTGATTGCATAAAACCAATCTTGGCTTCTCGCTTGGTCCACCGAAAACAAAAAAACTAAGACAGCCGAGGAGAATGAGATTTTTATTACATGCTCGGCTCTCTAAGCACACCTCTCGAATCAAAAAATAATTTTTCAAAGATTAAGCGATTCTCCATAAAAACGTGGACAATTGGGGTGTCTATTTCGAAAAGATTGATTGCAAAATATTATTAAATAATAAATAAATTTAAAATTACGTAATAAAATTATCTAAAATATGAAAAAACTTTCTGAAAGTTCCTGGATTTCTATTGACCGTTTCGTCTTCAGTGACTAAGTTCCGGGCAGCTTGCTGTCGAGACATTTAGTTTAAGTAATAAAACTAAACGGAAAGCACGTTAGGTGGGCAGCTAGTGCTGTTGCTTTGATGTTTTTTTACAGCAGATTCGAGACTAATATTTTAGCGAACAAACAAGTGGGCGTGCGCGCGAGATTTGTTGCTGGTGCTTGGTACTATCGGGAGAGAGATAATGGCTAAAGATAAAATGAGTGGTTCAGACATATTGCTCAAGGCGCTCGACGAGCAAGGGGTGACAGATATTTTTGGTTACCCCGGCGGTGCGGTGTTGCCTATTTACGACTCAATTTTTCAACAAACTAAGATTCGTCATGTTCTCGTTCGACAAGAGGGTGGCGCCGTTCATGCTGCAGAGGGTTATTCACGTTCAACCGGGAAAGTGGGCGTGGTTCTCGTTACGTCGGGGCCCGGCGCAACAAATGCTGTTACGGGCCTGACCGATGCTCTTATGGACAGTGTGCCTATCGTATGTCTAACCGGTCAGGTGCCTACGCATCTTATTGGCAATGATGCTTTTCAAGAGGCGGATACCACGGGAATAACCCGCCCGTGTACAAAGCATAATTATTTAGTTAAGAGCGTTGAAGACCTCGCACGTGTGGTTCACGAGGCTTTTTACGTGGCACGTAGTGGGCGCCCCGGCCCCGTTGTTATTGATCTCCCTAAAGACGTATTGATGGCATTGGGGGATTATACGCAAAAGTCTAAAGTGGAGGTTAGAAGTTATAAACCCCGGATTAAGGGCGATTTGGCACTGATTGAGGCAGCGGTTCAAGCTATCGCTAATTCCAAGCGCCCAATTATTTACGCTGGTGGCGGTGTTGTAAACTCCGGTCCAAGTGCGTCACAGCTGCTGACTCAATTCGTCAAGTTAACAGGTGCTCCATGCACGTTAACTTTGATGGGATTGGGAGCGTTTCCCGCGTCAGAAAAGCAATACCTCGGAATGGTGGGGATGCACGGCACTTACGAGGCCAACCTTGCTATGCATGATGCCGACGTTATGGTTTGCATCGGCGCTCGCTTTGATGACCGTGTTACCGGCCGCCTAGACGCGTTTGCACCGCGTGCGTTGAAGATCCACGTGGATATTGATCCCTCAAGTATTAATAAAAACGTACAGGTTGACATTCCTATTGTCGGTGACGTTGGTCACGTGCTCGAAGACATGATCAAGGTTTGGCGTTCGACCCAAGCTAAAACTGATAAAAGTGCGTTGAACGGGTGGTGGAGTGAGATAGCAAAATGGCGCAGCGTCGACTGCTTAAAATTCGCGCAAGATGGCGACATAATTAAGCCCCAGTATGCCATACAACGCCTCTACGAACTGACAAAAAAAGATGAGCGGGATGTCTATATTTCTACTGAAGTAGGGCAGCATCAAATGTGGGCAGCGCAATACTTCGGTTTCGAGAAACCCAATAGATGGATGACTTCAGGGGGTTTAGGCACCATGGGCTATGGATTGCCCGCTGCTATGGGGGTGCAAGTAGCGCATCCTGATGCCCTATGTATCGACATAGCAGGTGAAGCATCATACCTGATGAACATGCAGGAACTCTCCACTATCAAGCAATACCGCTTACCAGTGAAATCATTCATTTTAAATAATTTTTACATGGGTATGGTCCGTCAATGGCAGGAATTATTGCATGGTGGGCGATATTCGGAGAGTTACATGTCAAGTTTACCGGACTTCAAAAAGCTCGCAGAGTCATTTGGCATGGTAGGCTTGCAGGCGACAAAGCCGAGTGAGGTTGATGAAGTTATTAATGAGATGATTAAGACCGATAATGCAGTAATCTGCGACATTCATGTGGATCAGTCAGAAAACTGTTTTCCCATGATACCCTCTGGAGCTGCGCACAATGAAATGCTGCTCGGGCCCAACGATAAGGCAGAAAAGCCAGTATCTGAAGAAGGTATGGTGCTAGTATAATGCAGTGAATAACTCAGTATTTCGATTACACGTTCAGAAATTTTTTGAAACTCCTTAAATCTGATAACGTGTGGACTGTTTTGACGGCTGACTGGGAGTAAAAAGGTGAGCGTCCCAACGAGTGAGGCAAAAAATCACACAATAGCTGTCTTGGTAGATAATGAACCGGGTGTTTTGGCCCGTGTAATTGGCTTGTTTTCGGGGCGTGGCTTCAATATTGAGAGTTTAACCGTTGCGCAAACAGACTACCAAAATGCACTTAGCCGAATTACAATTGTGACGACTGGAACGCCTATGATCATCGCACAAATTAAATCGCAATTGCATCGACTTGTTCCGGTGCATGATGTGAGCGATTTAACAATGGACGGAGAGAGTGTTGAACGTGAGCTGGCGCTTGTTAAAGTGTCTGGGGTCGGGGAGACACGAGTTGAAAGCCTGCGCATTGCAGATGTTTTCCGTGCCCGGGTTGTTGATAGCACCAACAAATCGTTCGTATTCGAGATTGTTGGCCAGTCTAGCAAAGTTGATGCTTTTATCAAATTGATGCAACCACTGGGACTCATCGATGTTTCACGGACCGGTATCGCTGCCATTTCGCGTGGTGCTGATGCCATGGACCCAGTAGGCTGAATAACCGCCTCCAAATTGAGAATTGTTAAACGAAGGATAAAAAAATGCGAGTTTATTATGATCGCGATGCCGATGTGAACCTTATCAAGGATAAAAAAATCGCTATTGCTGGTTATGGAAGTCAAGGCCATGCACATGCATTAAATCTTCGGGATTCTGGGGTAAAGGATGTTGTGGTGGTACTTCGGCCTGGATCCGGCTCTACAAAAAAAGCGCAGGCAGATGGCTTTACGGTCATGGAGGCTGCTGACGCAGCCAAGGCATCTGATATCTTTATGATCTTGACCCCTGATGAGGGCCAAGCGACCCTCTACAGTGAGCATCTAGTGAATAATTTAAAGTCAGGATCAGCTTTAGCGTTTGCGCATGGTTTAAACGTACACTTTGGATTGATTGAGCCACGGAGAGATCTAGATGTCTTTATGATTGCGCCAAAAGGCCCTGGTCATACTGTCCGCTCTGAATATCAGCGTGGCGCAGGCGTCCCGAGCTTGATAGCTGTTGCACAAGACGCCTCAAAGAATGCCCAAGAAATTGGAATTTCTTATGCAGCGGCATTGGGCGCTGGACGCGCAGGTATTGTAGAAACAACGTTTAAGGAAGAATGTGAAACAGATCTTTTTGGCGAACAGGCAGTGCTGTGCGGTGGTTTGTCGGCCATGATCATGGCTGGTTATGAAACCTTGGTCGAAGCTGGATATGCACCTGAAATGGCGTATTTTGAATGCTGCCATGAAGTAAAGTTGATCGTTGACTTGATCTATGAAGGTGGTATCGCGAATATGCGGTATTCAGTTTCAAATACAGCAGAATACGGGGATTACATGTCTGGTCCACGCGTCATTACGGATGAGACCAAAGAGCGAATGAAGGATATCCTTGACGACATTCAATCCGGCCGATTTGTAAAACAATGGATGTTGGAAAATCAAGCTGGCTTGCCAAACTTTAAAGCAGAACGTCGCCGGGCAGCAGAGCACGGTGTCGAACAGGTCGGCGAAAAGCTCCGGGCTATGATGCCATGGATTTCTGAAAACGCTCTAGTTAACAAGGAAAAAAATTAGTTTTTCAGCGGCTGTTCCAAACGGATCCCATCCTCTTTGGATCGGTTTAGACTTCTGATGGCCGTGTTATTTGCACCCGCTACCTTGAAGCAATACTGTGAGTGTTTTTAACTAATCTGAAACCCTAATATAGAGAGATTATGTGAAACCGACTTGACAACACCACGTGCATCGGTGTTTTTTTAGTTTGATATTGGCTACGACCAGCCAACACATTACGGATTGAGCGACAGTTATGATTGGCCAAAGTAACATTTTGATGCTGACACAAGGTGGGATGTTACGCAGAGTTTTACTATCGCTCTACTCTCTGGTTGGGTTAGATCAGTTCCTTCGACTTAGTAACCCCTGAGCGCTGATTTCTGGCCAAAAATATGCCAATTTCGGTCAGACACGCTCAGGGGGGAAGTCTCAATCACTCCGAGATATCTAACTAAGTTCACAAAAGGATTGCTCAAATGACTATTCAAACAGATCAGAACCAAAGACGAGTTATCATCTTTGATACAACCCTGCGTGATGGAGAGCAATCACCGGGTTGCTCTATGAATTTGGAGGAAAAACTGCGCGTCGCAAAGATGCTAGAAACCATGGGGGTAGATGTGATCGAATCGGGATTTCCGGTTGCGTCTTCGGGTGATTTTCAAGCTGTGAATGAAGTCTCTAAGATCATCAAGGACGCTGTAGTATGCGGTTTAGCGCGCTCTAGTAATACGGATATTGATAGTGCTGGCGAAGCTTTGAAACCTGCTGAGCGAAAGCGCATTCATACTTTCATTTCGACAAGCCCTCTTCATATGAGCGTTAAATTACAAATGGATCCGGGAGATGTGCATCAGGCGGTAATTGATAGTGTTAATCGGGCTAGGAAATATACGGATGATGTTGAGTGGTCGGCAGAGGACGGAACTCGCACCGAGCACGATTTCCTCTGTCGCTGCGTAGAGAGTGCTATTGCGGCGGGAGCTACAACTGTTAACATTCCTGATACGGTGGGTTACACGGTGCCCGATGAATACGCAACTCTGATCAGAATGATTATGGATAGAGTGCCAAATATTGATAAAGCATGTGTTTCTGTTCACTGTCACAATGACTTAGGGTTGGCGGTAGCAAACTCATTAGCCGCCGTTTCCGCCGGTGCGCGACAAGTTGAATGCACGATTAATGGGATTGGCGAGCGGGCAGGCAATGCGTCTCTAGAAGAAATTGTTATGGCGTTGCGGACGCGCAATGATGTGATGCCGTATGATAATAATATAAACACCCGTGATATTACTAAAGCGTCGCGAATTGTCTCGGGTGTAACTGGGTTTGCTGTCCAACCAAACAAAGCAATCGTTGGCGCCAACGCTTTTGCTCATGAGGCAGGTATCCATCAGGATGGCGTATTAAAAGATGCGTCCACATATGAAATTATGACACCCGAGTCAGTTGGGCTCGCCAAAAATAAATTGGTATTGGGGAAGCATTCCGGTCGTCATGCATTCAGCGAAAAACTTAGTGAACTGGGTTATGAATTAGGCAGCAATGCCAAGCAAGACGCCTTTCGCCGTTTTAAAGATCTCGCGGATTTAAAAAAGGATGTTTATGACGAAGATATAATTGCCTTGGTTGACGACGAGGTGGTCATGAGTGCGAATGATCGAGTTAAATTGCTATCGTTGGAGATAAAATGCGGGACGGTTCATCGGCCCCCGAGAGCACACATGAAACTCGACGTGGATGGGGCAGTGAAAAATTGCAACTCCTCCGGCGACGGGCCAGTGGATGCCGCGTTTAACGGAATCAAGAAATTGTTTCCGCATGCAGCTCGTTTACAGCTTTATCAAGTGCATGCTGTCACGGAAGGTACCGATGCTCAAGCTGAGGTAACTGTTCGCCTCGAGGAAAACGGAAAAACTGTAAATGGATCAGGCACTGACACAGACACAATGGTAGCATCTGTCAAAGCTTATGTGCACGCTTTGAATAAACTTATGGTGAAACGTGAAAAAACTGCCCCAGTGGCGGTTTCTGTCTAGTAACACATGTCGTAAGCCCGTATACTAAGGCTGATCGTTGGATATTAATCATTCATTGACTATTTTTCGTTAGTGAGACTCAATGTTTTCGCGTCTTTTTGGATTTTTATCGGCTGATATGGCCATCGATTTGGGGACGGCCAATACTCTGGTCTTCGTCAAGGGCAGGGGTATTGTCCTGAACGAGCCATCGGTTGTTGCGATAGCTGAGGTAAAAGGTAAGAAGCAAGTTCTTGCCGTTGGTGAAGAGGCTAAGCAGATGCTCGGCCGTACGCCGGGAAATATTCGGGCTATACGCCCTTTGAGGGACGGGGTGATCGCCGACTTCGAAGTTGCTGAAGAGATGATTAAATATTTTATCCGCAAGGTTCACAATCGCAGGAGTTTTGCAGCGCCTGTTGTAGTGGTATGTGTGCCGTCGGGATCGACTGCTGTTGAGCGTCGAGCCATACAGGACTCCGCAGAAAATGCGGGGGCACGAAAAGTTTATCTCATTGAAGAGCCGATGGCTGCTGCGATCGGCGCGGGATTACCAGTTACTGAACCTACTGGATCAATGGTAGTTGATATTGGTGGCGGTACAACGGAAGTTGCTGTCTTATCCCTTGGTGGAATAGTCTATTCGCGCTCTGTTCGAGTAGGTGGGGATAAAATGGATGAAGCCATTATCGCTTATATCCGCCGCAACCATAATCTACTGGTTGGCGAAGGGAGCGCAGCGAGGATAAAAGAAGATATAGGGTGTGCATGTCCTCCCGAAGCCACTGATGGTCAGACCATGGAGATTAAAGGTCGAGATCTAATGAATGGCGTTCCAAAGGAACTGATTATCTCTGAACGGCAAATAGCTGAGAGCTTAGCTGAGCCCGTTGGTGCGATTATTGAGGCCGTAAAAGTCGCGCTGGAACACACTGCTCCTGAACTTGCAGCGGATATTGTTGACAAGGGAATAGTTTTAACTGGCGGCGGGGCACTTTTAGGTAACATGGACTTTGTCCTTCGCCATGCGACTGGTTTGCCGGTCTCCATCGCTGACGATCCACTCAGTTGTGTGGTATTAGGAACTGGACGTGCGCTTGAGGAAATGAAACGTTTGAAAGACGTTCTCACTTCTATGTATTAGCCGCATATTTATCGGTCAGAATTACCTAAAAAGCAATATTATTGGTAAGCAGTTCCCGCCATTACTTCATCTTTGTTGCAAGATTGCAGTAAGCTATTGCAATGTATTGTTCATTTAGAATCGGGAAATTTAGCACGTTTATTAAAGTTTGGCTAAGGATTAGTAATTATACTTCAGGCCTTTGGTTACAATATTTTTATACAAAATACATTTCATATTTTAGTTGCTGGAAGTGTACAGGTGAATAGGCACAGTTTCCATTGAAAGATACCACACGAACTGTCAATCGTATTGCTCAACCCGTAAAAGCGCTTGCTAATCGCTTTGCCTTTATGGCGCTGATTCTCGCGGCTGTCGCCTTAATAGTGCTTGGGCGCGTTGATGTCGCCACGATAGACAACGTGCGCTCCCAAGTTACTGATGCAATGGTGCCAATTTTAAACGCTCTCTCTCGGCCAAAAATTACGCTCAGCCGATGGATTGATCAAGGTCAAGCATTACTGAAAGTTCGCGCTCAAAACATTGCATTGATTAAAGACCGCGAGCGTCTAATGCAGTGGGAGGCGGCAGCCCGTAAACTGGAGGCTGAAAACCGAATTTTAAGAGACTTGTTGAATTTTCAACCAGAGCCAGCGATTAGCTTTGTATCAAGCCGCGTAGTAGCGGATGCGGGTGGTGCATTCGTTCACTCGATGATTATGAATGCGGGGACAAATGCGGGGGTGGCTAAGGGACAGGCTGTTGTAACAGGCGATGGATTATTAGGTAGGGTCGCAAATGTAGGACGAAGGTCGGGCCGCATATTATTGATTACAGATTTAAACTCAAGGGTTCCAATAGTTATTGAGTCGTCGCGAGTTAGAGCGATTATGGCAGGTAACAATACCAATCGCCCGCGGCTGATCCACCTGCCTACCGATGCGGTAATTGCTAGGGGCGACCGCGTAGTCACGTCTGGACATGCTGGAGCGTTCCCCCCCGGTTTGCCAATTGGTATCGTCGCCTCAGTGAGTGATATGGGAATTGAGATTCTCCCGTTTGTCACGCATGACCGGGTTGAGTTTGTGCGAGTATTGAATTTTGGTCTTCACGGAATTATTGAGGATCTCTCCCAAGCCTCCGGTGTAAACGGACATAATTGAGGTAAAGGTATGCGCCGAACAATTTGGAATCGTTTGGATGCTCTAGGCCGCGAAATGACGCCATTTTTTTTTGGTATCTTATTGATTCTTTTTAGTGTTATTATATTTCAGATGCCTAGCTGGGCCCGTGTCGCGCCTTTATTCTCGCTAATGGTGATCTACCATTGGACGGTTTACCGCCCGGATTTGATGCCGGGTTATGCAGTGTTTCTAATCGGATTGCTACAGGACGTCTTTTGCGGCACCCCCCTCGGCGTTATTACGTTGGTTTACATTACGGTATATGGAATTTTGATATTTCAACAACGGTATCTTACAGGAAGGACATTTTTTGTTGTTTGGCTCGGATTCGTATTGCTCTCAGCACTTACAATGATGTTAATTTGGCTGGCGGTTTCTGCGCTAGGCGGAGGTATCTCAGACTTAAACGCGATGTTGCATCAATTTTTATTGAGCGCAGGGTTTTACCCGTTGTTAGCGCGTCTATTTTTAATCTGGCAAATTAAAATCCTTCGGCCAGTTTGATATGCTTCGCGACAACGAGCGCCATAAACACTTCAATCGTCGGGCTGCTATCTTGGGTGGCGGCAAAGCCTTATTACTATCTATTCTGGCAGGCAGGCTTTATTATTTGCAGGTTGTCGAGGCAGACAGATACAGAACCCTGGCTGATGAAAATCGTATAAATTTGCGTCTGTTACCCCCGTTGAGAGGAAGGATTGTTGACCGGCTCGGCATTCCTTTAGCTGACAATCAACAAAATTATAGGGTGCTATTAATCCCAGAGGACGCACGGAGTCTGCACGCTACGATGAATGCGCTCGATCAAGTTATACCTCTAAGTGACGGCGAAAGGCGCAGGATACTAAGGGATGTTAAGCGCAACCGCAGTTTTGTTCCAGTAACTGTGAGGGAAAACCTAAGTTGGAAAAGTGCTGCGCAAATTGAGGTAAATTCCCCAGACCTGCCCGGCATCATGATTGATGTTGGTCAAAGTAGGAGTTATCCGCATGGCCAAGAGCTTGCTCACGTAATGGGGTACGTAGCGGCTGTGTCTCCGGCCGAGCAAACTGGAGATCCCTTACTTGAACTTCCTGGATTCCGGGTTGGTAAAGCAGGGTTAGAAAAAATCCATGATTTACGATTACGCGGCAAAAGTGGCAGTTCGCAAGTTGAGGTGAATGCCTACGGGCGTGTTATTCGTGAACTTGAACGCCGGGAGGGTGAGCCAGGAGCTGAAGTCAATCTCACGATTGATATCGCTTTGCAGAGAACCGTTAATCATCGGCTCAAAAATCAGAGTGCAGCTGCCGTTGCTATTGATGTTCATTCCGGTGAGGTGTTGGCTATGGCATCAAGTCCAGCCTTCGACCCTAATGCGTTTAATCAAGGTTTAAAAGTGGCGGATTGGCAGGCACTTATTAATAATCCGCGCGCTCCACTCATAAACAAAGCAATTGCTGGTCGTTACGCGCCCGGCTCTACTTTTAAAATGATTGTTTTGTTGGCAGCACTGGAGAGAGGAGTAGTAAATACAAGTACTCAATTTTTTTGTAATAGCTTCATAAACCTGGGGGACGCGCGGTTCCATTGTTGGAGTAAACATGGTCATGGATTTGTCAATGCCAATGACGCAATCTCTCAGTCATGTGATGTTTATTTCTATGAAATAGCAAAAAGAACTGGTATTGAGAGAATTGCGTCTATGGCTAAAAGATTTGGCCTTGGTTCGCCTTTAGGGATTGATTTGCCGGGCGAACTGGCGGGCCTGGTGCCGACACCAAAGTGGAAGCGTCAGGCCTATGAGGCAGCTTGGCAAAAAGGTGAAACGGTAATCACGGGAATTGGGCAAGGCTATTTATTAGCCACACCCCTGCAGTTATCGGTCATGACGGCTAGGATGGTTAATGGTGGCTTTGCAGTGACCCCGCGATTAACTCGGGATGTTTCTGGGTTAAAGAGTGGCGACTCAGAGAATGAACAAAAATTCAAGAGTTTAGGAATTCCAACGCGCCATCTCGACATAGTGCGGGCTGCCATGGGTGACGTTGTCAATTCACCGACCGGAACTGCGCGAGGATCTCGCATCGAGGAACCAGAGTGGAAAATGGGTGGTAAGACGGGTACCGTCCAAGTGCGTCGCATATCGAAGTCGGAGCGTGAACAGGGGGTTGTCAAAAATCAAGATCTACCATGGAAAGAGCGGGATCACGCAATTTTCGTTGGTTATGCGCCCATGGAAAACCCGCGGTATGCGGTGTCCGTTGTAGTCGAACATGGCGGCAGTGGGTCAAAAACAGCTGCACCTATTGCACGTGATATTTTGCTCGAAGCACAGAGGCGTCGCTCCTCCCAATCAACTGTTGCACGAGTCGTCGGCAGTCTGGAGACTATTCAAAAAAAGCGGGATAATTAGGGATGAGAGAAGATAGTCTTAACCCTCCAAGTTTTACTCTACTACAAAAGCTAATACATATCCGCTGGATCTTTGTACTACTGGTCATTGCTGTGGCATTCATCGGTGTAGCGATGCTGTTCTCGGCAGCGAACGGTAACTTTCAACCCTGGGCCAGTCGCCATCTAGCCCGTTTGGGAGTTGGGATCGGGGTCATGCTCTGTATCGCGCTCGTGGATATTCGCATATGGCTAAAGTTTGCTTATTTATTCTATGGTTTTAGCTTAATTTTACTTATCCTTGTTGAGGTTATGGGTTTCATTGGTATGGGGGCGCAAAGGTGGCTCGACCTTGGTTATTTTAATTTGCAGCCATCCGAAATAATGAAAATCACTCTAGTACTTGCCTTGGCTAGATATTTCCACGGTATGGGCATGGAAGATATTGATCGTCCAACACGGTTATTAATTCCACTTGTAATGGTAGGGATACCCACAGTGCTAATATTGCGGCAACCAGACCTAGGAACTGCTATAATGCTAGTTATGGCAAGTGGGGGGTTATTTTTTGTTGCGGGTGTGCGCTTATGGAAGTTTGGGGCGCTCGCAGTTCTTGGCTTGGCTTTAATGCCTGTAAGTTGGCAATTTCTTCACAGTTATCAAAAGAGACGGATCATGACCTTTTTGAATCCAGAGTCGGATCCGCTGGGGGCCGGTTACCATATCATTCAGTCGAAGATAGCGCTTGGGTCTGGAGGGGTATCTGGAAGAGGGTTTATGCAGGGGACTCAGGGCCACCTTAGATTTCTTCCTGAGATGCAAACTGATTTTATTTTTACGATGTTGGCTGAGGAATTTGGAATGATTGGGGCCCTCGGGTTAATAAGCCTTTACATTTTACTTCTTGTCTATGGGTTTGCTATTGCAATGCGTTCCCATAGTCATTTTGGTCGGTTAGTCGGGATGGGTGTAACGGTAACGTTCTTCCTCTACGTCTTCATAAATATAGCCATGGTTATGGGGTTAATCCCTGTGGTTGGTGTGCCTTTGCCCTTAATATCTTACGGGGGCACGGCGATGATGACCCTGTTAATTGGGTTTGGATTATTAATGGGGGTATGGGTCCACCGTGATGTGGTTATTGGTCGACGTGGTGGCGACCGTGCTTAATTATTTCTTTATGGATGAATCGGTCTGGCAAGTGGGCTGTAGGGGTGAATTGAGACAGTCTCGCAGCCGTTTCAGTAATGGTTGTGATGACTTTAATAATGAACGCTTGTGAGATGCAACTTGATCACGTGGTCATTAATGTAAAGTTTGGCATGGATGAAGCAGCTCGCCGTTTTAAGACCTTAGGCTTTGTTCTCACACCAAAGGGAAGGCATTCGTTAGGGTCAATCAATCATCTGATGATTTTTGGAACAAACTATCTCGAACTCATTGGCTTACCAGTTGGTGAGATTACAAATCGACGAGATATTTTGAAGGCACCCGTAGGTTTAAATGGTTTAGTTTTTAAAACTGATAACGTCGATAAAATTTATACGCACTTAAAAATTCTTGATATGGCAGGTGATCCGCCGCTCTCTTTTTCACGACCTATCGAACTTGGCGGCGTGGAGCATCAGGTGCGGTTCCGCACGGTGACTGTTCGTCCTGATGTGTTTCCCGCTGGTCGCGTATATTTCTGTGAACATCGAACCCCTGAATTTGTGTGGCGACCTGAGTGGCAAGGACATGCCAATGGGGTTCGAAGCATTCCAGAGATAATTGTTGTCGCCGATCCGCCGGGCGGGCAGTGCGAAAAGTTTGCTCAATTGCTCGGTATAGGAGCTGTAAATGGAGTGATCAAGTTTAAAGGCGGACAGCTCTCAATAATGAGCTCTGTTAAGTACGCTGAACGCTATAAAAAATTAGCGTCGCCTTTTGGTCAGCAATTGTCAATGTTCGGCGGTATCTCTTTCTCAGCCATGAACCGCTCGTATATCAATCACCTTGATTTTCTTGACTGTAATATTTTGGTCTATAATAATCGCACCTTGATTAGGCTTGATGCTTTGGATACGGTTTTAGAATTTTGCGATTAACATTAAAAACCGTGTACATTTTTTACACTCGGACTACATTCGCCACGCTCAACTCGTTTGACCGCCTTAATGATACCAATGTTTGCCGATGCATCGATATTCACTTCGGCAGCTTTTTCGACAACTAAACCATTTAAAAAATCGATCTCTGTACGTCTGCTTTTCTCGATGTCCTGGCCCATGGAAGGGCGTTGTTGGTTTGAACGCCGTTTCATGTTTTCGAATAAATGTGACTCAACACGATCCATCGCATCAGAGTCGCCATCGACGGCACGGACTACATCTTCTGGGGACATTCCATATATATTTTCCAACTCAAATCCATGGGCCCATCCTACAGTAATAGCTTCGGCAGCGATACGCAGGCTTAGTTTACGAGTGTAATCGTCGGAGTCATTGGCGTTTCCTCCACGACCAGTGGCAGCTGCGATGGGGTTTCGCATGCAGTTGACAACAAGCTTTGACCAACGTTCACCCCACAAATTTGTGGTAACACTGGCGCTATCGACCAAAGAAAGTAATTCGGCAACCATGCAGGCCCGTTGTGAGAAACGTCCATGTGGCTCACCAATGCGAAAAATCATGTGCTGGGCACCGCCAAGTTTAATATTCCGCTTAATGTGTCCGGGTCCATCCAATTCAACAGAGATGGTTGAAGCGATACAACCGAGCACTTTTCCCCAACCCACAACTGCAGCGATGCGCTCTTCATTCATGCCGTTTTGAAGCGAGACTATGAACCCCGTCGAAGTTAGATATGCACGAATCATTTCAGTTGCCCAAATGGTATCATAAGACTTTACGCTGATGAATGCGAAATCAAAATTCCTTGTGTTTGCAATTTTCTGAAGCTCTGTAATATGCAGTGTGGTCACGTTTTGCGTGAAGCACTCTGGTTCAGTTTGCCCTTGCAGTGTAAGCCCACTGGAGCGCATGCGCTCAACGTGTTCTGGCCATGGGTCGATCAACGTAACATCTGTTCCTGCGCGAGCAAGGTAAGCTCCAACGTGCCCGCCAAGGGCGCCAGAACCAACAATTGCGATTTTGGGGTTCATGTGTTTTTTAATTTGATTAAGTTTGAGCTGTGGTTGTCTCCGAGGAGGAAGCGCATGGCTGCATTGGTCTTGTCGCCACCTTGGTTAATCGGTATTGTCTTTTGCTCTTCGCGTTGACGAAGCCTGAAGGCATATTCGTTTGGAATCATGAAAAAAGGATCCTTAATCCCAAGTTCATGGGCGGCGTGAACGGGCCAATCAGCGTTCCAAAGTAGTTCACGAGCCAGCGCAATGAGGTCGGCTTTAGAGGCGCGCAGTATATCCTCCGCTTGCTGTGCTTTCGTTATACCCCCTACCGCAATAGTCATCACATCTGCGTCTCGCTTAATACGCTCGCAAAACCCCACTTGGTAACCGGGGATCCTAGGAACTGGGGGCATTGTACTGCCGCCGCTAATGCCGCCAGAGGATACATCAATTAGGTCAATATGACGGCTCTTCAACTCTTGGGACAAGCTGATAGAATCGGGCAGAGACCAAATTCCACCCTCACCATCTACTGCTGAGATTCTATAAAATACAGGCCGGTCGGGGCAGGCACTGCGAACGACCTCTGCAACTTCTAACGCAAACCGCATGCGGCCTGCTAAATCGCCACCGTAAGAATCCTTTCGATGGTTGCTGACCGGAGATAGAAATTGATGGATGAGATATCCGTGTGCACCATGTATTTCAATCACATCGTATCCCGCATCCAGACTTCGATGAGTCGCTACGCGAAATGCCTCGATTACGGTTTTGATGTCATCACGATCCATTTCTTTTGGTAAAAAATGCCGGGGTAATTGGTTGAGTGCGCTTGGAGCAAGTCCCTGCCACGGCGGGTACCCGGTCTGGCTATCCTGATCTATTAATGGTCTCCAGCTCTCAGTCGCAGTGTGACATGAGGCTTTTCGACCAGCGTGACCCAATTGAATTGCAGGGACTGCGCCCTGTTCACGTATAAGGTTTGTTAATCTGAGGTACGCTTTTACATGTTTCTTTTTATACAGCCCTGCGCACGCATAGGTTTTTCTTCCTCGTCGTTCTACAGCCGTTTCCTCACCAAAAACTAAACCGGCACCACCGGCCGCCAAACGGCCAAGATGCATGATCTGCCAGTCGGTTGGTTCTCCGTCATCGGAGTGATATTGGCACATTGGTGCCACGACTACTCGATTGGGAAGCTCAACCCCCCGGATAGAGATTGGCTGAAACAATAATGGAACCTTGTTATTGGTTACCGCACTTTGCTTTTCAATAATTACATTTTTTTTCATCGCGTGGGGCCGAAGAAAGATAGGACAGTTGGGTTATAACTAAAAACTAAAGCGTAAATCAAAATATTACCACTTTTATCCCGTGTGCCGCATATCCACAACCGAGGGGATATGATAGGGAAGAAAACTTTGATAAGTGTGAACAAAATTTTTTGTTAGGGTTAACTCGCGTAAAGCCACAGTCATGATTGGAAAAAATCCACATATTCTTGTATAAGCTGGGCCTATCCTTGTGACATTAAGTATGCTCAGTTATTACCCTTTTAAAACTATTATTAGGCAACTGGTTTGTTTTTGGGATTAAATACGGGAGGATACCTCCTCATTCTGCAATTCGCGACCGCATTTGAACTCAACAGTATCGGCTCGTTAAGAATAATAAAACTAGACCCTGTTCCACCTGCTCAAAACGTGCAAGGCTTTGGTACGCTCAAATTAAATTGAACAAATATTGACGAAAAAATAACAAATCTGCGAGATTGTGACGATCCGAAGCTTTGATTATTCTCGATAGATATTGTTAGGATCATTAAAATTGCCGTTCGTGCGAATAAAAAGGAAGATATTATGGGTATAAGTGTCCGCGTGGCTCTAGTTTTAGCCGTCGGACTTGCAGTTTTTGTCCCTCAACTTGCCGGGGCGGATGGTGGGTTGTCATTGGCAACAAAGCGGTTGTTTGACGCCGTATGGTCAGACGATATAGATGGCGTTAAAGCAAGCGTTGTCGGTGGCGCTGATCTGGATGCGGTCAATGAATTTGGCATCCGGCCTGTCGATTTGGCCGTGGACAAAGGGCATTATGGCGTCGCACATTATTTGCTTTCAGTAAAACAAATGCAAAATCAGTCCCCCAGTGGATTGCAGAGCCCAAGTTTGAGTGACCTAAAAGTTTCAGTGCCGCCCGTTCAATCGGTACCTGTTACCATTGTTAAAGCGTCGAAGGTCGGCACTAGTCAAAAGCCCCTTTTGTCGCAGTCATCTCCCGCTGTTAGTGCCGAGACAAAGCGTGCACCAATTGCTGAGACGATGTGGCAGCCATCAGTTATAGCCCCCAAAAACGTGACCCCAAAAATTCAGATCATCGGAACTGTGCGACCACAACCATCTATTCAAGCTCAAATCAAAGATATAATGTCCGCGAATAGCCAGGTTAGCGAAAAGGTTCGTGATAGGGCTAAACAACAAACCGACCCAATTAATCAGGGTTTTGAATTTCCTGATATTATCGATAAATCTGAAAATCGTGTAGAGCGATCAAAATCTCTAGGTCCTCCTCGCTCAGCCAGGCCTAGCCAGCAGTTAGATGAAGATCGAGTATTATCGAACATTGGAGATGGTCAGGTGCCTGATAATATGAAATCTGATTTAGCGCCAAATGATCAGAACCCCTCGATTAAAGTCACCCAAAAGCCAGTGGGTGTATTCGAATCCGTGACAGGTTTGGATCAAAGAAAAATTCTTGAAAAATTTAAAGGTTTTTTAAAATTCAAGGAAGTCCCCACAACAAAAGAAGGAGATATTACCAAAGCGCGCCAGCCGTCTGTAGCTGCGATAAAGTTAGCGGAGCGCATCCCGGGACAGGAAGATTTGAAACCGCTGGCAGAGGGTCTCTGGAAGCCGTCTGGAAAGGCAGTCAACGCTACTGCGCCAAAACTTAAGATCATTGGAACTGCGCAACCGCAGCCATCAATTCCCTCGGTTTATTCACCGGTGACCCCAGTCAATCAAGAAACCAACGTAAAGTCCACTAATCAAGTTTCAAATTCAAATCCATTTATGGGTAAGATTGCGAGCTTTTTGAATATAATAAAAACGTCTGAGAAAAAACCAGAACCTGGACCAAGCCCTGTTAAATCAACTGAGACTGACGCGAGCAAAGAAAATCAGACCGCGGACAAGGTACAGGATTTTGAGGCTACAAAAGAGTTAGTTAATATAAAAATTGCATCAACCACCGCAACGGAAGGATTGGCGTCTGCGGATACACAAGTACCGGATGGGCAGGAAAAGGTACGGGAGGTTCTTGATAAAAGATCATTATTTCAAGGTTTGAGCACGTTTTTCCAGTCAGTTGACCCACCCTTAGAAAATGTGAAGTCTGTTCCTAAATCCATTGAGCCCTTTACCACTGAATTGGAAGCACGGTATGAGGAGCCAGCCTCTCTCGCAGAAGTAATATCAATTGTTGAATCGCCTAACTTACGCAAAGACCAGACGGAGAACCTTGACGGAGCAGAGGAACCCACGGCACGCTCCATGCCGTCCTTGGTTTCTCGGATGACGGGCATGCAAGTGCCATCGTCAGAACAGAGGGCTCCCAATGGGGTACATGGAACAGCCTTGCCAGTGCCATATGCTGCGTCAGACACTTATGTGGGTCAAGTTTCTAGGGATAACCCGATTTTGCAAGTTGGACCGCAGCTTTCTGGGAAAAAAGTGCTGCAGCCATCCATAGCCTCAGAGCCCTTGTCTGTTGAAGCAGTGACTAGCTCAGTCGAATATTCAGGCTTAGTTAGCGTGTCCAAACCTGAGGCAGCTGATAACGAGAAAAATGCTAGAACTTTTCGAGATGAAGAGCGTTCGAAGCCATCTATGGTTGAACGTATTGTGAAAATTTTCACGCCATCATCAGACGAGCTAGTCGAAACGGAGCGCGCTGGTAGTCTTGGGGCTGAGCCAAAAGCCTTGGCGAAAAGAACGAGAAAGGCATCAGTTACCGCCGAAACAAGTTTGCAGGTTGGCATAGAACCCATCAACAGCACCAAAGTTATTTCTTCTTTTCTCGCTACACCGCCACCATCGCAGATCCTGAGTCCGTCATTTAAACGCGAGAATATTTTAAATTATTCAAAATCTGACGAACGTGTCAGTGAGATTGTAGAAGAAAAAATTGAAACGCAAGAGCACGTGAGATCATTGCCAGCCGATCGGGCTGTGACCGAATTCAAATCAATAAAAACCCAGGCAGTCAATCAAGAGTTAGACGGAGGTTATCACTCAGTTCCGCACGATTCGGCAAGGCGGGCGTCTCTAATTATCGCTGAGGTGAAGCCCGTTCTTCAAGATAGCTGGGAGGTTCCCGACATACGAGAGAGCGAGGCAAATGAGATTGCTAGGCAGAGTAAATCCAAGGACCGGGATAGTCACTCAAATCCAGTACTAAGTAATTTTTTGGACTTACCAAAAACCGAGGTATCCGAGAACAATATTCTTCCTGTTGTGGGAGCCGCGCTACCGACTTCCGCGTCAACGCCCCCACCCTTTCAAAGGTTAAATTACTCCAAGAGCTCAACAACAAGTATTGAGCCGCCAGAGCCTAAAATGCCTGATCAGCTGAGTGATGACAGAGGGACAGAATACACTCCTCGATCAATACCTACATTGGCTGAGCGCGCGCTTGAAACATTTTCCCCTGCTTCCAGAGAGCCAGAAATTAGCGATGTGGACACATCTCTCGATGTAGTTCGGTTGAAATTAATTCAAGCTTCACCTGAATCTCCTAGCAACCCGGAATCTCAGACGTTTTCTGAGGGAATCTCCCTTGGCAGGACAGGTAGTCAACCCGTGGCAAATCGATCCCAACAGTCTCATAAAGGCAAGTCACCGCTCAAAACCGCAGCTTTTTCAACTCAATCGAGGGAGAACCCTGTCATAGTTGCGGTGCCGGTTGCACCTCAAGTACGAGAGTTAGTAGTTGAGTTAGCACCAAGTCATATCAAATTATCACAAGTTAAAAATATTTGGAAGACATCGGGAAATGGGATTCAAGCTATAATGCCAGATGTTAATACTATCGTGGCCGCTGAGATCTCCTCAAGAGGCCCAAGCGTAAGTTCAATTATGAATCCTGCAGCAGACAATAAAAAGTCACTCGGATTTATCGATTGGGTTACCGGTATTGTTGACACAAAGAAAACATCTAAAAACACGGCCGAGCAAGCAATTCTCAATTCGGTCTCACCCGCCGACAAACCGAATGCTCAAATCGCTACAAATGCGATCGACCCTATAGCTAACAAAGTAAAGGCGTCAACTGCGGCGACGCTCGGCGAGGGGAGTTTTGATAAGAAGTCTATGAACCTGCCGATTCCGCCCGCAAAGAGAGCTTCGGGAGTACCTGATAGTTCTAGCCAAGAAATTTCGAAGAATAAATTAAAGTCTTTTGGTTTGGGCCGATTGGGTCCGGAGGTCCAGCCGGAGCCGTTTTGGCAACCCACAGGAGACCCAACACAAATGGAAACTCCAAACATTAAAATTGTTGGAACCGCTCAACCACAACCAACGATCTCATCGTTGGATCTGGACATGAAATCAGCTAATAAAAAGATTAAGGTAAGGCCAAGCGCCGCATCTGATACGGCAAGAAAACTTGAGATCATAGCGAATGCAAAGCTTACTTCGGTTTCAGAGGACAAAACTCCTGTGGCTGATATCATCTCGAAGGTTGAAGCGGCAAACCATGATTTCAAATCAAAATCAGCTGACATGATGCCAAATATTATACGGACAGATGATCTGGCAACGCTCCCACCCGTAAATCGCAGGGTAAAAGCCCCAGCTCTTGGTATCACAATTAAAAATCCGGCTGAGATTAAAACTTCACTTAACGCGTCGGTCGCATTAAGGAATGTCTCGTTTAACTTTGGATTGGATCATAAGTTAGGGAAAAATGTCTCCGTGAGACCGAAGTCAGACACTGTTTGTATTGAAAAAAAGCGATGGCAAACACAATTCTGTATTGAAACAATTTCTTGGCCGAAAGATATTGCAACTGCATTTGATGTAAAGTCGTCAATTTACCGCGGAACGAGGGGAATTGTGCAATATGTTGAGGGGAATGCAGTTCAAATTCATGCACTTTTTCCATCTGGAGAAGTGTGGGCGATAAGTGAACATTTCAAAAATTTATATGGGCCACCAACCGAAATGCCAGAGACTTGGACCGCCCTAATTGGTGCGCCTAAGCGCCCAAACCGTGTAATGCGTTGGCATAGCCAAGACGAAAAATCAGGAAAAGAAACACTTTTAGAAATACGCGAAATAGACGATTTGCGTTGGTCGGCTCCTCCTGACACTAAAAATGGGGTGGTACGAATTCTGAACAAAGGCACTGGTTCGGTCTTTCAGCTATTATCAAAAACAGATTTGCTATTGGTCACCTTACGAAACAAGAACTGACTATTATGCCATAACGGTAATGAAACGAGGTATAATACAGAGTTACCAGGCTGATAATGTGCCCGCTTGGATCACACAAGTTTGTTAAGTGTACATGATTGGGGAAAAAGAAATGATTGAGAATACCACTATCTTGGCGATGACTTACTTGCAATGACGCCTTCTTGATACCGTGAACGTGCGGGCGGACGACTGCCTGTCATTACAGATTTGGCGTGTTTGCTTGCGATTCGTGATGCGCTATCGGAGGGATACGTCATAGCAGCTTGGATCGACCCTAACGTGTCAATTTTCAACCCAATTGAATTTTCTTTGCCACTTATGGAAGAATTCGCTTTTTCCCGGGAAATCTGGATGCAACCTGATAAAAAAAATGGGGGCGTAAGGGGATTTCGCAATGTCCATAATGCGGTCTGTTGCTTTAGCGATGATAATCCGTTTCTCGATTTTTAAATCGATGCTTGTAAAAGGATCATTGGCCGTTTTAAGGGTGGAATACCGAACCAGATTGTAGGCACCAAATTATTAAGTGCGCTCTAAAATATCATCGGCGTTTCGCTTATTAAAACTGTGTGTATGCTTAGTCCCAAAGTTGCAACTGATATTGCGCGCGGCGGTGGAGGATCCCATGCCCTTTTGGTTGCGGAAACGAAATAGTCTATTTATACGGTAAATTAAAGTGGCTCTCTTTTTGGATGTGAAGTGGATGGCGTGAGCTTTAGTGGAAAGCTTATTGAATTAGTGATTGCTCGATTGTTGGAGAATGGGGGCCTACTATCCTGTAATAAAAGCTGTAGCCATTAATATCTGCAATAAGAGTTATATTATCACACCGTTGGTTCAGCAGATAACACTTTTTTAATACCTGCGCTTACGTGCTTATGTATTAAAGTGGTTACACAATTAAGTTATCATATCTAAAAAGCTCAACTAAGTTTTTACGTTTTAATCGAGGCTATATCTGAGTTGTGAAACTACAAATCAAACTTAAAGGTAGTCTTATTCATTTGAATTGCCATTGTTCAGTGTTAAGCTATGGGAAGAAAGCTATTTATACTTAGCCTAGTATTTTAGAGGGCTTCGCAGCCTTTCCGTATATACAAAACAATAACAAAGAAGAACAAGATGGAACAAAACATCAGTGAAAATGAAGAACAAAAGCAAAGGGAAAATTGTGGGAAAACACTTCTTGATCTGCCTGTACTAAATATAGCTATAATGGCCCTAACTAATAAAGGTGAGTGGCACATGTGCACTGATAGGTATTCTTGGAACGCGCCGCCTGCCTCTAAAATTTTATTTATCATTCACAGTGGCAATCAATTTTCAGGCGACGTGTTGATGTCTAAATTAACACGAGAAGATGCCCGAAAAAATCATTTAGAACAGATTATGTCAGATCAAGGACTAGAACGAAGCATGTTATCGGGTGTTGGGCATGCAACTTTTACCGCTGGGGCAGGCTTTTTCAGCTCACTTGGGCGAGGCACTTCTGAGATTATCCTGAATCGTAAAGTTGCCTAGAGTGATCTGCGGGAGGACGATGGAGAGTGTTTTAATAGTAATTTGTCGCCAGCATCAAGACCAACCCAGAGTCAAAAAACGGAGCTACTACATCGGTCGGGACGAATGATAATGATGGTATGGAATTCTCTATTTCGTAGCGGAGGGCATGGTGTACACATAGGCCCAAAAGCCAACTATCTTGAATGGTGTCTTAAAAAATTAGGAACAATAATTTATCGCTAAAGGACTATTCGAGGGTAAACGTATTAGAGGCAAGAGTGGTTACTTGCTTAATTTTGGTTCTGAAAATGCTGACACTCCATCTCATAATAACTAAGTTGAAATGACCCCAATTGAGCAACGAGGGATCCATCGTGAACTAAGTTTTTGTAATGTTATCGAGCTTGACCAATCCGGGGAATTAACAGTTGGGAGGCTCGGAGAATTTAAGTGGCAAGAATAGCAAGTGAGTACAATGACTATTGTAGGTTAGAGTAAGCTCTATGAAGAAAAATCGAGTATTCCATATGTGTAGTTCGGAGGAATGGGCCCTAGCACAAATAAAAGGTGAGTACTCGGGTTCCTCCCAAGACCAAGCCGATGGTTTTATACATTTTTCTACCAAGTCGCAAATTCGATCTAGTGCCGCGAAGCATAGGGCTGGGCAAGGGGGGCTTGTGCTACTTAGCGTTGATCCAGAAAAACTCAATAAACTTATAAAATGGGAGCTTGCTCGAGGCGGGGAATTATTTCCCCATGTATACGGGAATTTGCCATTAAACGCAGTTGAGCGAGTAGATCCATTACCCCTAAATGCGGACGGGGTACACCAATTCCCTGAGTATATAAATGGTGATTGATCTTTACTCGACATTACAGCCACTTATTTTTCGCTTGAATCCAGAGACCGCTCATAGCCTAGCAATTTGGGCTTTGAAATGGGGCTTAGCCGGCTTTGATCGAGTTCCAGACCCGGATATTTTAGCTGTGTCTTTGTGGGGCAAAAAGTTCCCCAATCCCATAGGGCTTGCCGCAGGATTTGACAAAGATGCGGAGGTGCCAGATGCCGTGTTGAGGCTTGGTTTTGGATTTACAGAAATTGGATCGGTTACGCCAAGGCCACAACAGGGGAACCCAACCCCGCGCCTCTTTCGTTTAAAGGCAGATCATGGTGTGATTAATCGGATGGGTTTTAATAATTCAGGCTTGGGCGCGGCTCGCCAACAACTTGAATCGCGTCATAAAAAAGAGGGTGGTTGTGTGGGCGTTAATTTAGGTAAAAATAAGGATAGCCCTAGTGCGGTTGATGATTATTTGGCTGGTGTACGTGAATTGGGCCCGGTGGCGGATTATCTTGTGGTTAACGTATCGTCGCCGAACACACCGGGTTTACGGGAACTACAAGGGAAACAGCCTTTACGTCTAATACTATCAAAAGTCTTTAAACAATTAAATGAGCTTGATCTCGATAGCAAGCCGCCAGTTCTTCTCAAGGTCTCTCCAGATCTGACCGATGAGGATAAATCGGATATTGCGGATGTCGCCTTGGAAATTGGTGTTGATGGATTAATTGCAACCAATACGACTACGCAACGTCCGTTAAACTTGATCGGAAAAAAACGAGATGAAATAGGTGGTTTGAGCGGTGCCCCCTTGATGCAACTGTCCACGTCAGTTCTTTACGATTTTTACCGTTTAGTTGGAGGAAAGATCCCTATTATCGGTGTAGGTGGTGTCACATCGGGCGCAGACGCTTACACAAAAATACGGGCTGGCGCGCATTTGGTGCAATTATACTCGGCCTTACTTTATGGTGGCCCTCAATTAGTGAGGCGAATTAAAGATGATCTTGCAACTCTACTCTTGCGTGACGGTTTCAAATCGGTGACCCACGCTGTGGGGGCGGATCATCTGTGATTAAAAACATTTAGCAAATTAATTACACATGACTAAAGTCCGTGTTTGGTTTGGTCCTCGGATATGCTCCAATACTTTTGCAGTATCAAAAACACGTAAGGCGCCGCTATAACCATGAAGGTTACACGGATTACGTGGTGGGTGGAGACGAATGCTACGTCAATTCCCATAGAAAGGCTAATTAAAGTCATTTCTGCTACACCGCCGGGTGCGAAAGCAAGCCATATAGCATGAAAGGGTAAACCGGTCAGATGACTTAAGCCACTCGCGCAGGCTGCAGCCAGAGCGACCATAAATATTGTACTAGCGGCTGCGGCCATCATGACCTTGAAAAGTCGAAAAATTGAAACGCCGGCGAAGCGAGCGCCAATGCCAGTTCCGATGACTAACTGAGCTAAATTAACCAATTCTACGGGGGGTTTTGCCTCTGTTATACCCATCAAGTGGACTATCGCACTTAACACCATCGGACCTAAAATCTGCGCTGATGGGAAATTCAAAAATTTGAACAATGGGAATCCAAGGGCACATGCAATTAATATCAATCCATCTCGGATTTGAAGGTTTGTGAGGCTACCGAGAGACTCCAACCCGCCAGGGATGTAGCCCTCAAAAATCCTAAAGTAGAGAGGAATTATTAGAACCGTGAGCAAAATGCGGACCGAGTGGACCAACCCTATGCGCCGCTCATCCCCTCCCCAGTCTGTACCGATGATAGCCATTGTCGCCAAGCCACCGGGTGTTGCAGAAAAATAAGCTGACACCGGCCCAAAATCCATAATTTTGTACAGAAAAGCTCCAACACAACCAATGACTACAGCAACAAAAATTAACATGACCAATATGCTAGGGACCCAAAGATCAACTTGCCCTAAAGTCTCAGGTGTGAAAGCGCTACCAAGCATTATACCCAATACTGGAACCATAAAGCTTCTTAAGCGACGAGAGCCACGTACTGGCGCACCCATGAGCGCGGCCACTGTTGTAAATACCATAGCCCCGATCATCCACGCTAAGGGCATAGTCAGCCAGTGGAACACTAATCCCCCGAGGGTGCCGATCGTTAAGCTCATTCCAATTAACATAAACCAGCGCGTGAGTGACATACGACGTTGGAGCATTAGCGTTCGTCCTAAATTATTTCCCGGTTCTTCGCTACTGGCTAAGTTGGATTGATCGGTATTTGCCCGCCTCAAGGCTCGAACTGCTCCTTTATTATACGTTCTTCGAGGTTATGCTCTGGATCAAAGAGTAAAGTTAACGCGATGCTGCGATCCTCAGAGACCGTTACACGGCGTATACTGCGTACTTCATGAAAATCAGCAGTAGCGCTCACACATCGGAATTCCGCATCGCCAATGTGAAATTCAACAGTAGCTGTGGATGGTAAAAGGGCACCACGCCAACGTCTTGGCCTAAATGCGCTGATTGGAGTTAATGCTAGTACTTCGCCACTCAACGGAATAATAGGGCCAGCAGCTGATAAATTATAAGCCGTAGATCCGGCTGGCGTTGCAACTAATACCCCGTCGCAGATCATCTCTTCCATTCTTTGCACACCGTCTACTAAAATTTTTATTTTAGCTGTGTGGCGAGCTTGGCGGAGTAAAGCTACCTCGTTAATAGCGAGAGCCTCATGCGTCTCCCCGTAATCTGTGGTTGCCGTCATTCGTAATGGGTATAATTTTGCGCCTTGTGCGCGGTTTAAACGCTCAGTCAGGGTGTCCTCTTCGTAAGGGTTCATCATGAATCCTACAGAGCCTCTATTCATGCCATAAATTGGCGTGCCTAGGGCCATATGCTCGTGTAGCATATGTAAGACAAAGCCATCGCCCCCGAGAGCTACAACCACATCTGCTTCTTCTGGAATGCAATTCCCGTAACGTTTGGTTAGACGTCTCAACGCGCTTTGGGCCTCTGGCTGATCCGACGCGGCAAAGGCAATATTTTGGCTATTCATTAAAGATCCACTTAATCGTCAATTACGAGCAGAATAAGCAATTGAGGGGTATCCGGCAAACCCCGTTATTTGATTAATACGCAATTTATTTTGGTAACCGATATCTCCGGTGCGATAACAAATTTTCGTCGGTGCTAATCTGAGGTAATTGAGAAACGACTATATTTCTTGTACAAACCTTCTCTTGGAGACCATTACCATACTATACCAATTAACAAGTTTACGAACTTTAAAAATCATACTAACGGTAAAAGAATGCAAACGGAAGATCGACGAGACACGATAAGTAAGCGTTTTTGGCGCATGATGCGCTTGCGTGTAATAATGCCGATGCTTCGTGCTCGCCATAGTCCGGAGTTCACGGCTCGTGGTGTTGCAATAGGTATCGGTTTCGGGTTGACGCCCACTGTTGGTATACAAATTCCTATCGTAATAGGAATTTGGGCTATAATAAGGGCGATAGCGCCACGTTGGAGATTTAATCTAATCGCTAGCTTGGCGTGGGTTTGGCTCTCAAATGTGTTTACTTTTGTTCCGCTTTACTATGCTTTTCTAGTCACAGGAAGGGTAATAATGGGCGAGAGCAATGCTTTGCCCGGCTACACCACGTTTGGTGAGGAACTTACGGCAGCAATGAATGTTGATTCGGATGGAATCTCTGCTTTGGGGCAGCAGCTGAGTAATCTATTTAATCTATATGGTGCGCCGATGCTGGTTGGCTGCCTTCCTTGGGCCGTTATTGGAGCGTGGGGTGGCTATATTTGGACTAATGCATTCTTGCATCGCCGTCAAAGAATATTGATGATTAAACGCTCCGCGCAAGGTCAGGTGCCAGATATTTAAAGTAAAAGTGATTCTTGCGCTATCTCTACAGCAATGTGAGCTGGTGACGGTCACGGTCCCAATCTTGGGCATAATCAACGCATCGTTCTAAATCCTCAGTCAGCATGTAGCGTTCCTCGATGAGATGTTTGGCGGCCTCTCTGATTGCCGCGACATACCCCTCCTTGTTTCCGTAACGAGCTTCAATGGAGGATCGGGGATCCCCCGTAATGTTGCGCTCAAAATCTGTCTCTGGAAACGGTATTGTGGAACCTGAAAATTTGTACTTTGCACCGTGGCCTTGGCCGCGCGCACGCAAGTTCCAACCTGTATATGTCGCTAGTGGGGCCATTACCATTGGGGCGAGCAGGCAGCCTTTGTCGTTTCCATCTTCATCAACCGCGGGTACTTGAGTGGGATATCCCATCGCGTTGACCAGGACTGGCGGCTCTTGTAAAAAACCGTTATCAAATTCTGGTCCAAAGTCAAAAAGCGGTAAGTCAGCCGGTCCCCGAGTTAGCATGACACCCGGAATAGCCGGAAACTGCACTCGCCATTCCGCGGCAGTGAGTAGTGTGCCATCTGCGCGTTTTGGGTAACGGCTCTCAGGCGGTTTTATGCCGTTGGTAGCCCAACTATCTAAGTTATCAAGCGTAGCCCGGAAGAACATAGAGGTGCGAACAACATTAGGAAAATTTTGACACGGACCTTTCGATGGTTTTTTTAACATTGGGTCAGCGTAATGCTCGGAGCTGCCCCAAATGTAAATCCGCACATTATCCGGTAAAGCGAGATCATTACCCTCGGTATCGGTATGAATTAGTGATCCTCGGCGCTGCCAGTACTCAGTGGCAGTCTGAGTATGCATTATGAGGGGATCAGTATCTGGATGCCTTAATATTGAGTCGCACCGACCCGTTAGATGATCTGTGGTCTCCGCGTAGGAAAATGGAAAGCGGTCTGCGCAATTATCCCGAACTTCATGTTCTTGACCTGCTGGGGATACTACATTTGCGAAACGATGGTTCATCCACATTAGTCCCCCTCCTGAGACATGCGGGAGTACACCATCAAAAACCTGACGTCCTTCTGAGTCAGTGTTATAGCCATTATATATGAAATCGCGGATAGCACGGCCCGTTTGTGAGCGACCCCAACCGTAAGCCTTTTCTATCCCGCCAGCCCGTGCGGCTGGGTTGGTGGTCCCGGCGCTATCTTTTTTGCCGTATTTTAAAAAGCTGATTAGATCCCGAACGGCGACGTGGCCCAATCCGAGAATTAATGGGTCTCGGGCGGTATATATTAATTCATAAATGTATCCGGGTTCAAAGCTACCGGGTAGGTAGATGTTACTATTAGATGGCACAATAGCGGTTTGCTTTGAAACCCCATCTAACCCCGCACCGCCCTCGTTACGAGCAAACATCCAATGATCTGGTGGGATAACTTCACGAGGGGCCGTTGCGTAGGGGCGTCGGGTCAAAATAGCTTTCGATGTATCCAGAGATATAGTCGGGTAGCTCCGTGTATTGGACCACCCTGATAAGGGTTGCGAGGTAATGCCCTCATGCTCAAGTATGAACTCTGAGCGAACTTGACCGGTGATTGAGTGACCATCTTCCATCGCTAACGGTAGTTTCAGCAAAAAGCGTCCGTCGCCAGCAAGCAAGTCGCCTTGCCAAGCAGAAAATACGATCGTATAGCCTCGCCGAAATAGGAAACCGTTACCGGCATGCTTGGGTTTAATCGGGTCGTTCGAACCGATGGCGTCATTAAAAAATTGTAAAGATCTAATGTTACCTCGATTTCCCCAATCATAAAAAATTCGCCGATTACTTTGAGAGGCATTTACAGGGCGAAGGATCATGAAATCGGCACTAAATTCTACAAGCCCATCTGAATTTTGAAACGCGTTGTGCAGATCTGTAATCCCCGCCTGCGCGGGCGCGGTAGGGTCTACTGAATAATGCGCTATGCCTTTGATCCGTTCATATGACCCTGTCTCACCAAAGGCAATTCCGCCTGCGAAAGGCTGTGTCTCTGTGATCTCCAGCTGTATGTGATTATTCATACTCTTTCTTTTCCCATGTCATCGGATCACATCTTGATTAAGGATTTAGAGACAACTTATTAGCATAGCGGCTAGTCGCTTAAAAGAGGGGGTCTTGAATGTGTCTGTAGCTCATGATCTAAGAATTTCCTGCGAAACGCTCGATTACCCGTTAAACGACTTTGTTTGGAGAGAGTTCATGTCAGATCAAATTAGCGCCGCCCATATTCTTCGCTCGATAGATAAGCAGGGGAAGGAAGCCGCCCTTAAAGAAATCGAAGATCTTAAGATAGAAATTGAAGACGGTGCAGATTTTGCCGATCTTGCCGTTGTAAACTCCGATTGTCCGTCCGGTGCAAGCGGGGGTGATTTGGGATCATTTGGAAAAGGGGCTATGGTTCCGGAGTTTGAAAAAGCCGCTTTTGCTCTGAAAGTTGGCGAAGTTTCTGGCCCTGTAGAAACGAGCTTTGGTTACCATCTAATTCATCGCACGGAATAGTAATTGAACCGCTAGCTCATTAGGCTCCTACAAATGCGTTTTAATTTTAATGAAGATGCTAGATCAAGTGTTTCCTCGTTGCGGGCCCAACTTGTTGCACAAGTATTGGAGTATCATGCTCCTTTGTGCAATTGAGATTAGCAGTTTTTATCTGTTTACGGATAGATAAAGTCTGATCGAATTTGTATTGGGACATATAGGCTGGAAGCGATTACGAAATGGTTGCGCCTTTTCCGCGTCCTCGAAAAAACCTACCGATACTTCATATAAGAACAAATCCGAGATCATCAGATAAGAACCCCGTCTATTTCATACTTTGCGTTAGGGTCCTCTATTTCAAGTAACCAGATATCTGGGTCGAGGGCAATCTGTTTTGCGATGTACGCTTCACCATCTATATCTAATGAGGTTAGTTTGCCAAATGCTTTGACCCAAGCTTGCTCACCATCAACGGTTTGGCATCGGGTAAGAATGACGCAGGTGCCATCTAAGCGATCTAACTTGATTAAGATCGAACCCGCATCCGGGTCTCCCCGTCGCCTTATAACAGCTGGCAAGAGGTTTCTATCGCAAACACGAAGATGTGCCTTAATCCAGATTTCAGTTTTAATGCGTATTGTTTTCATAAAGATAAATCTAGTCCTATTAAACGATTATTTGCTCAGGTATTTGAAAGAAGCTCTATATAGTTTTTAAAACTACAGTAATGAGGAGCAGATATCATACTGTTCCACAAATGATCACTGTATTCGATTTTGCAGGTGTATAATGTTATGAGACTAAGGCTTTACCCTATCTGTAACGCTATAAACGTTGGAATCCTCGCGACTGACCCGCTGCAGATAAGCTTCAAATGATAGCTGGACCTGATCTTGCTTCGATGGCAATGCAGGAGTGTCTTAGGCCGATTAAATCATATTTTTTTTGCACTCAAACTATACTTCAACCATGTCATATTTGGGCAATAGCCGGGATATCTGTGATGCATAGGTATCGGACCTAACATTGAGAGATTATATGGCGCGTTCACCTATGATCATATATTTTTTGTGATAAGAAGGGTTTAACGCAATAATTTGTGTAGATTTCTTAAACTAACTACTCACTGGCACGAAATTCTGAGAGTGACGTGGATGGTGTAATAGCCTCAGGGTCTACTCTGAGTTCTATGAGAGCAGGCTTGCCGCAGTTTTTTGCTCGCTGAAAAGCAGCGGGAAAGTCTTCAGTTAATGTGACTAACTCTCCATGGGCTCCGTATGCTGAGGCAAGAAGTTGAAAATTTGGGTTAGAGAGAGTCGTGCCTATGGTGCGGCCAGGAAAGCTCTTTTCTTGATGCATGCGGATAGTGCCATACATCCCGTTATTCACGATCAGTATTATAACGTTGATGCCGTGATGGATGGCTGTTGCTAATTCCTGGCCAGTCATCAAGAAATCACCATCGCCGGCCAACGTTACGACGCAGCGGTTTGGATATATACTTTTTGCAACGATTCCGGCTGGCACCCCATACCCCATAGATCCGGACGTCGGTGCTAACTGAGTGTTGAAATTGCGGTAGCGGTAGAAGCGGTGTAAAAAACTCGCGAAATTTCCCGCACCATTTGTAACAACCGCATCGTCTTCCATTGCTTCTCTCAGCATATGCACAGATTGACACCACCCGGTACTTTTGTAGGTTCGCTCCACATTCGGTAGTCAGCATGTGCTTGCTGAGCGCTCTCTGCCCACGAGGGTTTTATGGACCCCATTTCCCTAAGGTTTTGGGCAAAGGTAGTCATTCCTGAATTGATTGCTAATACTGGGCGGTAAACGCGACCCAATTCTTCCGCGCCTGGATAGATGTGCACAAGGTCTTGCTCAGGAATGGGTGCGCGCAAAAGAGAGTAGCCAGATGTAGTGATCTCACCTAATCGGGTTCCGATAGCGACAAGGAGATCTGTCTTTGAAATTCGCTCTGCTAATTTTGGGTTGATTCCGATACCAACATCGCCGGCGTAGTTTGGGTGTTCATTGTTAAATAGGTGCTGACATCGAAAAGCGCATGCAACAGGAAGATGGTTAACTTCTGCAAAAACTTGAACATTGTCGACTGCGGTTTGCGACCAAAAATTTCCGCCGAGAAGAATCATCGGGCTCTTGGCCTTTAAGAAACGTGATCGTAACTCTTCTATTTCATGGGTGTGCGGGGCTGGTTGAATACGGTGTGCTGGGCTTAGTGCAGGTACGGGGGCCTGATCGTCCAGCATGTCCTCGGGTATGGACAACACAACTGGCCCGGGCCTGCCAGCCATCGCCGTATGGTAGGCGCGGTTGATATACTCGGGAATACGCTCCGCGTAATCAATTTCTGCGACCCATTTGGCCATTGAACCAAACATGTGACGATAATCAATCTCCTGAAAGGCTTCGCGGTCTCTCATAGTGCGGCTTACTTGACCGACGAAAAGAATAAAAGGCGTTGAATCCTGAAACGCCACGTGCACGCCACTTGATGCATTAGTAGCACCCGGCCCTCGAGTTACAAAGCACAGTCCGGGTTTGCCGGTTAGTTTACCGAAGGCCTCGGCCATCATGGCCGCTCCACCCTCATGTCGGCAGGTAATTAGTTGTATACTTGGCACATTATATAGGGCATTTAATGCGCTCAGATAACTCTCTCCGGGAACGCAAAACGCCATGTTCGCGTCATTAATGACCAGAGAGTCAATTAATACCTGACCACCGGTGAGAAAATTATGTCCTTTTTCCACTTTGCTGCCTCCGTTCGAAGCCTTGTTCCATCTCAAATTTTGCAGAGTATCAAAATACTCACAACGGGTATCGTATCAAAAAAAGCCAAAAAATAAAAAGAAGCCAGTATACCCTAGTCCATCATTGATACCGTGGTCGGTATTGGTCATCAAACGCCAATAATGTCGCATCGCGAATTTATGTGGGATTTAAATGCGCCAATTGCGTATATTTATTTGCCTCAGTAAAACCCTTTATCGTTGTACATGGTTGAACCTGATGTGCCTTCGTTGGCAGATATTTGAAGGTATGGTAATTTTATCTCTGTAATTTATTGGGGGGAATTTATGTCCAATTACAATGGTCCTTTGAGCCGTTTTACCATTCTTGACCTCACGCGTGTCCGTTCAGGGCCCACGGCAGTGCGACATCTGGCAGATTGGGGCGCGAACGTTATAAAAATTGAGGCGCCCACCGCAGTAGACAAGTCCCGTGGTATGGGGGGTGCGCGTAATGGTCCCGACTATCAGAATATTCATCGCAACAAACGTAGCCTCAGTCTCAATTTGAAGGAGGAAGAGGGTGTTGAAATCTTTAAGAAGTTACTAGTTGATGCAGATGTCGTAGTTGAGAACTATCGTCCAGATGTAAAAGGCCGATTGGGGATCGATTATAGGAGTTTGAAAGCTATTAATCCTAAGATCATTTTAGCCAGTATTTCTGGGTTCGGCCAGGGTGGGCCATATGCTCAACACCCGGGCTTCGATCAAATCGCTCAGGGTATGGGTGGGTTAATGTCGGTAACTGGTCTGCCCGGACAGGGACCTGTTCGTGTTGGTATACCGATAGCTGATCTAACAGCAGGTAACTACACGACTATCGCTATATTGATTGGATTGCTTGAGCGGGAAGTATCGGGAGAGGGGCAGTGGGTACATACTTCGCTATTGGAAGCCATGATTGCCATGCTGGACTTTCAGGCTGCCAGGTGGTTGATCGCTGGTGACGTAGCGCCTCAGGCTGGGAATAATCATCCAACGTCAATCCCGACCGGTGTCTTTAAAACGAAGGATGGACACATAAATATTGCGGCAGCTGGCGATGTTATGTGGGATAGACTTTGTGACGTCTTGGACGCACCGGATATGCATGATCATCCGAATTATGCGACTGGGAGGGCTCGATCTGAGAACCGAAATTCGGTCAATGCGCAGATTGAGGAGTACACAGTTACCAAGAGCTCGGCAGAGTGGATTGATGTAATGACTGAAGCCGGTGTCCCATGTGGGCCGATCTATAGTATTGATGAGGTGTTTAGTGATCCACAAGTTGAACACGTTAATATGCAGCATCCTGTTCGTCACCCAGTATTGGGAGAAATGAATTTGGTTGGGCAAGCGATAAATTTTAGTCGTTATAAGCCAAAAACTGGGATGCCTACCCCAGAGAGTGGAGAGCACACGGATGATATATTATCGGAATTAAAATTCGATGCAGATGCGATTGCAGACCTTCGGGCGAGAGGAATTATATAAGGTCAGAACCAAGCGTAGCTGCGCTATTGATGTTGGTGATGATCATAAACAAAACTCTCAGTCTGTATAGTTGGCAAGAGAGGAAGGGCCCGTAGGACCCGCCATTACTCAATAGTTGAGTCCGGTCTGTCAGACAATTTCTCTCTTTTGAGGTTCCATATATTTCTCAATTTTGCGGGCGAGTTATTACGACGTTAGCCGCCGTAGCGGTAGATCATAACTGCATATTTTTTTGGTTGGTGGTTGAAGAAATTTCTGCGAAAACGATGTCAGGAAAAATAGAGATGTAAATAATCGATGCCACGAATGAGTGACCGTTATTGAGGGCAAGAGAGGAAATACCCTTGCATATTTTTTTTGATCAACCTCCAAAATTCCTCAAGCACTCGGGAGCTTTAATTTCGGGATGAGTGCTCGGACTTGATGGGGGTTGACTATTTTTTCGAACGCGGATCAGCCATTGTTTACTAGAAGATTTACAAGCGGTATATGGAGGCTGGGCAGAACTAATGACATAGGTTTTGAATAATAGTCTTTTAAATTGATTTTTAGTAAAACTATGTTGCGCGTCCGCAGGTCTGCTGTATTAAAAAAAGCGATTTGTTGAATATTTTCGGGGTTTCAGTTATCTGCCACAGCGTTTTTTATTCGCAAAAAACTGTCTGGGCATCCAAAACATCTCATACTATCCTCAGGCCATGAGTGAGCATAGTTGAACCTGTTTCCGTGATTCCAATAGCGGCTTTTGCCAGTCCCTTAACAAGTTTAGCTCCCAATGCCCCTTAAAAACTCAACTTTGGCTTATATCCCGTTATTCTTCAAATACCATTTGGTGAAGCCATGTAGCTAGGTAGAGATCGTTCTCTCCTCTAAGCCGTAGATTGGGTTTATTGGAACATTCGCTTCGATAACCAATACCCAGCGGGATTTTTTATCTTATGTTCTTAAATACAAAACATCAAAGATAATAATTAATTTGAGATCTGTCTGGATTAATAAAAACCGATCTATTCCACATAGACTAGCATTTCGATTATGAACAGAGACGTAAGGCCCGATTTTTCAGGAGCGAACCAACGCACACCCGATCTCAGGCTCAATTGTCTGCGGGAAATAGATCCTTGAGTGTATAGAAATTATCTAATCAGCTTGTTTGAACAGCTTTACTGTCGGGTCTAAAGGGCTACCCTTGGCATTTTCTAATTTTAGTTTTTTGAATCTTCTCGATTTCCATACTTATCTCTCAGAAGCCGGAGGGAGCCAGACGAACGACACTAATAGTCGTCAATCTTAATCTGGTTGGGGAGATCACATAAATACTAAAAAAAGTCAGTGTTTATGGTATTGACTGTGTGTCATTTTCTTGTCCTTTAAAACTGGCATTTTAATGGTAATGATGCCTTTTTTAGAAAAATACAGGGTAACTTGGACTGTATCTCCAGTGTTGAGATTTTGCTTGAGGTCTGAAAACATTAAATGGAAGCCACCGGGCTTGAGATCTGCGTTGCCATCCATAGGAATATTGATAAATGGAATCTGACGCATGCGCATTACGTCGCCGTCAAAAGTGTGTGCGTGTAATTCCGTGGTTTTTGAGACGGCTGTCTCAGCTCGAATAAGTTGATCAGGCTCACCGTGGTTTGAGATGGTCAAGTACCCAACACCGTTTTTCGCATTAGGTGGTGTCGACCGTATCCATGCGTTACTTATTTCTAACTTGCCGATGGTCCAAATTTGAGATCCCGCGTGTATTTGCAGTGGAAAGATACAAATGGTCCCTATAAGAGAGATAATAGTAAGACGATTTTGTGTCTTCATCAGATGTAAACCATAATTTTAAGCGTATACGAATGGTCCTCAGAAAGCAAAAAATTTACTGACAAACTCTCGTTTTCGAGATGACATATCTCAAGGCTTTAATCACTTTTTTGGTCAGTAATCACCACTCGCCAATGTAACCATTATAATAAAAATTTAAAAGGTAAGTGTCTTAATTAAAGAGATAAGATTCCGTGATTACTGATCATTCGATGAGATAGGGCATTGTTCACTTACAATTATGGTCGTCGCTGTCATACTCATTGGTAATTTGACAAATTTGATTTTTGAATTTTTGATTTTTCTTAATTCGGTTTTTGAAAGGAACTAAGATGGACTTAACTATGAATGGCCGAAAGGCTGTGATTACAGGTGGCAGCGTTGGACTTGGACTTGCAATGGCCAAACGGTTCGTGAGTGCTGGAGCGGAGGTAACTTTGGTTGCTCGACGAGAAAAAAATCTTGAGGATGCAAAGGCCATGATTGAGTCAGTGGGGGGAAAAGCGCATTCTATAGTTGGCGACGTATCCACGGCGGACGGGTGTAAGGCCGTATTTGTTAATACGACTTCAGTCATGGGACGTATTGATATACTGGTCAATAACGCGGGGTCTTCGCAACGGGGTCCATTTGTAGATATTGAAGATAAGGTATGGCAAGCCGATATTGATTTAAAACTTTTTGCTGCAATTCGACTCTGTCGCTTAGCTTTACCTCAAATGCGGAAGCGAAAATGGGGGCGAGTGATCAACATTTTGAATACGGGTGCTAAGGTGCCGCCGGCTGAGGGTGCCCCTACATCAGTGACCCGAGCTGCGGGAATGGCGTTGACTAAAGTAATGGCAAAAGAGTTTGTGTCGGACAATGTATTGGTCAATGCGTTGCTGGTTGGGCGCATAGAGAGTGAGCAATGGGTTCGTCGACACGAGTTGGAGAATAATAATCGCAGTTTGGAGGACTTCTATTCTGAAATTGGTGCAACATTGCCTATGGGCAGGTTGGGAACTGCTGAAGAATTTGCAAATGCAGCCTGTTTTTTAGCATCTGACCAAGGGAGCTATATTTCAGGAGCAGCGTTGAATGTAGATGGAGGGCTTTGTGACGTCGTTTGACAATATTTTTTGATTGAATTTCCGGGAGGGCCTCCACAAAAGTGGGGGCCCTCCTGTCTTAAATGCACATAATAAATTTTAGAAATTATAATCTTTCTCACCGTGGTAGGCGAGATCCATCCCCTCCGTGATTTCATCATCGCTGGCGCGAAGCGTTGTGAGTGAGGAAGTAAATTTTAAGATAATGTAACTTGCAAAAGCTGACCAAATGACAATAGCGACCGCGCCTGTGGCTTGGACGCCTAATTGTCCTAAAATTGTAGTCCCTTCGGGAAGGCCAACACCGCCAAAAATCGCGACGCCAAATATGGCTGCGAGCAAGGTGCCTATAATTCCCCCGATACCATGGACGGCAAAAACATCGAGAGAGTCATCGATATAAAAGGTATTTTTAACAATGCTTACAGCATAATAGCAGACAATACCCCCAGCCAGGCCGATACAAAATCCTCCGATAGGGCCAACGAATCCGGAAGCAGGCGTGATTGTAGCTAGTCCCGCGACCATTCCCGTTACAATGCCAATCAGGGATGGCTTGCCGAATGTTTTCCATTCAATAACAACCCAGGTCAGCGATGCAGTAGCCGCAGAAATGTGCGTCACGGTCATTGCCATACCTGCATTACCATCTGCAGAAAGGGCACTACCTGCGTTAAAACCGAACCAGCCAACCCACAGCATCGCTGCGCCGATCATTGTTAGGCCGGGACTATGTGGTGGCTGGAGATTTGTTGGGAAGCCGTTTCGATTACCAAGAGTTTTTACAACTATAAGAACGGAAGTTCCAGCCGTTGCATGAACGACGAGACCCCCGGCAAAATCCATGACTCCCATGCTTGCCAGCCATCCACCTCCCCATACCCAATGGCAAACAGGTGCGTAGATAAAAATTAGCCAAAGAGTTGAGAAAACTATCACCGCTGAAAAGCGCATGCGTTCAACATAAGCACCGACCATAAGTGCTGGAGTGATAATAGCGAACGTCATCTGAAACATAAAAAACACGGATTCTGGAATGTCACCAGTAAGAGACTCAAATCCTATACCGTTCATGAATACCTTTCCCAGTCCGCCAATAATAGCATTCATGGCGCCACCGTTATCAAATGCCAAGCTATATAGCAGAACCAACCATAACACTGATGCCATGCACGCGATTGTGAAGCAGTGCATCATAACAGACAGTACATTTTTGGCTTGAACCAGGCCGGCATAAAATAAAGCGAGGCCGGGCAGAGTCATAAATAGTACCAGAGCGGTTGATGTTAAAATCCATGCCGTATTGGCTGCATCCAGTGTATCTGTTGCTGAGGCTGGATCGGGCGCTATCAGCAGCAACCCTACGCCAAGCAACGGTATTGAAATAGAGTTTAAATTAATTTTCATAACACCAGATCCCCCCTGTGTTTTTGTCACCTTAATCTTTGATTTAATTCAATATGTTAAAAAATTAGTCAGAATTTTTGATATATGACTTAATAATTCGCAAAAATTAACCCTAATCCTGCGTTTTGCGGAGTGTAATACTTAACGAGCAAAATTGGGGCCAGTTTTAGATAATTATCGTTAATATTCTATATCAGACATAAAAAAATTATTGTAGTTCTTGCAAAGCTGTGTGCCGGTTCAAGAAATATATATTGTTCAAAGCTCGTTTGCCTCGCTGATGATTTTTGGTAATTGGCACTTATTTTGTTGGCGTGTTGCATTTGACTTATCGGGTTACTCTTAAAAAAGTTACCCAGATATTTTCATCGGCAAGCACAAGGGCGGGACGGGAGGAGTTAGAAAACTAGCAGTAAATTAAAATGGAGGCGGGGCTGGGTTGTATCCAGGGAGTTGTTGAGATCGCTTGGTACCTGTAATGAACGCTTATTGAAAAAACATGTTGAGAGGGGTTTGTGCCTCAGCGAGACAAGACGTGTTGGTAGGTTCAGATGTGACTATAACTGGATTTTTAAAACCACGGTTGGTTGGTATAGATCAGGCATTAAAAGCATTTTAAGACTGATTTTGAAACCTCGCCCCAACTATTATTCACAAAACGGGATTTGACCGGCACGCTGGCCCAGACAGGGAGAAGATATTTATTTTACGTACTGCATTAAAAAATGGCATGGGTTCAATCAACTGCGCGGGTCAATAATGATTTTCGAGCGGGCCATGCCTTCTTAGAAATTCAAAGCCAGTGCATGATGTCGAATATGGTCTTCCATGAATGTTGCCATAAGATAATAGCTGTGGTCATAGCCGTCATGTATACGCAGTTCCACCGGCTGCCCACTTGCACGACAAGCTTCAACAAACAGGTCCGGTTTTAACTGTTCTTTGAGAAAAGTATCAGCACTACCTTGGTCAATAAGGATTTTCCCATGTACTTTTTTACCCAAATTTACGAGTTCTGTGGCATCATAGTGTATCCATGTTTGTTGGTCAGGTCCCAAGTATCCGGTAAGCGCTTTTTTACCCCACGGACACTGCATGGGGGCAACAATTGGAGCGAATGCAGATACGGTTTTATAATGGGAAGGATTTTTCAAAGCGATCGTTAACGCGCCGTGACCACCCATTGAATGACCGAAGATGCCGGCCCGTTCGTTATCTATGGGGAAGTGGCTCGCAATTAATATGGGAAGTTCGCTCGTCACGTAACTATACATACGGTACATCCCAGACCAAGGGGCTACAGTAGCGTCGACATAAAACCCCGCACCCGAACCAAAATCATAAGAGTCATCTTCGCCGCTGTAACCCGCACCACGCGGACTAGTATCTGGGCAAACAACGGCTATTTTATGCTGGGCGGCGAAGCGTTGAAAACCGCTCTTTGTCGTCACATTTTCTTGTGTACAGGTTAATCCAGAGAGGTAATAAACTACCGGAACTCGATCATTGGTGTCTTTCAAGGGCATAAATACGCTCAATTCCATCTCGCAAGATGTCTCTCGGGAGGTATGGCGATAAACGCCCTGTGTTCCACCATATATCTTTTGTTCGCTGACTGTAGTAAATGGCATGAGGACTAGTAAACCACCACGGATCTTATGCTCTCGCCCGTGTGCATTAGATCGAATGCATTGTTGATCTCTGCCAGTGGCAGGGTGTGTGTAATTAAATCGTCAATATTGATCTTGCCGTCCATATACCAGTCAACGATCTTTGGCACGTCGGTGCGACCCTTGGCTCCGCCAAACGCCGTACCACGCCAGACGCGACCTGTCACCAATTGGAATGGGCGTGTAGATATTTCTTGGCCAGCTCCCGCTACACCGATAATAGTACTTTCCCCCCAACCTTTGTGGCAGCATTCCAGTGCCTGACGCATAGTTGTTGTGTTGCCGATGCACTCAAAGGAATGGTCTGCACCTCCGTTGGTAAGGTCTACAAGATAGGGTACTAAATCTTCCTCCACCTCTTTAGGATTAACAAAGTCTGTCATCCCAAATTTTTCAGCTATTGATTTACGGCTGTTATTAAGATCAACACCGATGATTTTATCTGCTCCGACGAGTCGCGCTCCTTGAATAACATTGAGCCCGATGCCACCCAAGCCGAACACTATGACATTATCGCCGGGTTGAACCTTCGCCGTGTAGATCACTGCGCCAACTCCGGTAGTGACGCCGCAGCCAATGTAGCAAATTTTATCGAACGGTGCATCTGGACGGACCTTTGCTAGGGCGATCTCCGGCAACACTGTGTAATTTGAAAATGTTGAGCACCCCATATAATGGTGGATTTTCTCTCCGTTGAGTGAGAAGCGCGACGAGCCGTCAGGCATCAAACCTTGACCCTGCGTTTCCCGAATAGCTTGACACAAGTTAGTGCGACCTGATGTGCAGTAACTACATTGACGGCACTCCGGGGTATAAAGTGGGATCACGTGATCGCCTGGAACTACCGAGGTTACATTTGGGCCCGTCTCAACAACTACCCCTGCTCCCTCATGTCCTAGGATCGCAGGAAAGACGCCTTCCGGATCGTCACCAGAGCGCGTAAATTCATCCGTGTGGCAGATACCAGTAGCTTTAACTTCGATTAACACTTCGCCCGTGCGCGGCCCTTCTAAATGAACAGTTTCAATACTTAGTGGTTCTCCGGCTCTAAAAGCGACGGCAGCTTGTGTCTCCATCATTCCCTCCCTAGTAACCTGAGTTTAGGCCCGTTCCCAGCGTGCCGTTGCGATAATAGAATTTGCGCCTAAACTGAGCCAATTACAACTAATCCAATCAGAAATCTTTGACATCGCGTCAGAAATTACTTTTGTTTTAAATTTTGTCTGTTTTTAGATGGGTTTGGATAGTTTCATTCAGCGGCGGACAGGTATTGGCTTGAAAAATTTAATTCTTTTACTGTTTTCTGTATTTATTGGCTGCATAATTATAGAGGTAGCGGCGCGGCTTATTTATGATATGCCAAAACCCTATGCTCTGAACCCTCGGGCCTTTGTGTTTGACTCACGGGGGTTTTGGTCGGGCTACCCGGGGTTCGAGGGAGTGTTTGACAACCGCATAGATTTCTCTGGTTCACGCGTACGGATCACTGATATGGGAGATCGGTGGGTCCCGTGTCGTAAGGATACAGAGAAAAGCGCTCGTCGAGTATTTTTAATTGGCGATAGTCAAACTTTTGGTTGGGGCTTATCAGACGCGGATACTTGGGCGAACAAATTACAATGTGAACTAAATGATAGTGGCGAGGCCACCGCTATATACAATCTCGCAGTACCCGGCACGCAAGTTGATCAATATTGGGAGCGTGGATACCGCCAAGTTGCAGATATTGTGGTAAAAGGGGACATAGTCATTCTCTCTATGACTTGGAATGACTTAGCCACGTTTTATGCGAGCGAAGATTTTGTCAGTAGCGTTATTGAAAAAGCGCGCATAGAGAATTCTTTGAGTGGAAACAAGGATTTTAAACAAATAACTAACGTGGAGAGCTCCGAAGATGTTCCAGAAAACTCTAAAATAAAGAAATTAAAGACGCAGATCACCCAACCAGCGACATATCTAAATATACCTACCTGGCGATATCAGGTATACAGAGACTACGGTATTTTCGTCCCTTCGTTTGATAACTTTAAAATTTTTTTGGACACAATGATCTTTACCTCTGCGGCGTTTCGAGCAGCTTTGTTTAAAATGAAGTTACTATATTACAGGTTTCGTGACCCAAATGCTTTTCAGAAAAAGGTAAACCCTAACTCGTTTAAAAATAATTTCTCAGTGATCGCCGCATTAAGTGAAATTATTGGACACCGTGGAGCTGAGTTGTGGGTTCAGCTTCTTCCAAGCCGTTTATTTTTTGTTGATGAATTATATGTTTCGTACTCCAGAGGTGGAACTGCTTTTCCTGCGAGAGACTATTTAGGGTTTGTGGCAACTCCGTTTTGTGAAAACCTAAATTTAAAATGTGTCAATCGCTTTGAGGTTTTGAGAACGACTAAGCGCGGCGAGCATACTTTTTTGTTCGATGGACATTATAACCCTGCTGGCGCTCAAATAATAGCCAAAGCATTACTTAAAGACATTACTTCCCAAAAGAACCCAAAGAGAGCACTCAAATAACATTTTCTGCTTGTAAGGCCAGTATGTCTTCCGAATTGACATCTGCTAATTCACGAAGCACCTCCTCTGTATGCTGTCCCAATGTGGGCGGTGGTCGGTTTGTTTCCGTTGGAGTCCTGCTCATTTTGATTGGGCTATTAATTAACGTTATTTTCTCGCAGCCGGTCTCGGGGTATTCGATATCAATTTTCATGCCACGTGCAACGATGTGGTTATCTGCAAAAACTTGTTTAAGATCATTGATAGGCCCGCAACTAATAGAGTTGGCCTCCATCGTTTCGACCCAGAATTCTGTTGTTTTCTTGTCAATAATGGCCTGAACGTGTGGAATTAATACCTCACGATGTGCGAGTCGCTCGCTATTGGTTGCAAAGCGCACGTCCTCGGCAAGTTCTGGTCGGTCGGCGACTTCGCAAAAGCGCTTGAATTGACTATCGTTACCTATCGCTAAAATAATATCTCCATTAGACGTTTTGAACGCTTGATAAGGAACAATATTTGGATGTGCGTTACCTAAACGCGGAGGTACTTTACCAGTTGTAAGGTAATTCATACCTTGAATGGATGAGAAGGCTACCATTACGTCGAGCATTCCTATGTCAATGTGCTGCCCTTCGCCCGTTAGTGCCTGATGGCGAAGAGCTGCGTTAATTGCGACACCTGCGTACATACCCGCCATGAGATCAGCGACGGGGATAGCGGATTTCATCGGTGAGCCCTCAGGCTCACCGTTAAGGCTCATAATGCCGCTCATGGCTTGAATTAAAACATCGTATCCGGGGCGAGAGGCGTAGGGTCCGAATTGTCCAAAGCCAGTGATTGAGCAGTAAATTAGATTAGGAAATTCATCTTTTAAGTCGTCGTAACCCAGCCCGTATTGCGCCAAGCCATTAGTTTTAAAGTTTTCGACTAAGACCTGAGACTTCGAGATCATTCTTTTTGCCAGCTTTTGTCCTGACAACTTTGAAATGTCCAATGTTACGGATCGCTTGTTTCGGTTGGCGGCACAAAAATAGGCGCTTTCGCTTGTGTTAGTACCATCAGTCTTTTTTATGTAAGGTGGTGCAAATTTGCGGGTGTCATCGCCAGAACCGGGGCGCTCTATCTTGATTACGTCGGCACCTAAGTCTGCGAGCATTTGTGTGCAAGATGGGCCCGCTAGGACCCGGGTAAAATCAAAAACGCGTATGCCTTGTAGCGGGCCGGGCATGGGTTAATCTCCTTTTATTTAAATCTTCAAAATAAAACCGGTTTTCTTAAAATATATGGGCTGGTCCGTGCTTAAAAGCATTTTGAGTTCGCACTAAATTTGCCTCTGCGATTCAACGTAGTGCTTCCAATGTTTTGATTAGATTAAAGCGGCTAGTAAAAGCATTTTTTGAGCCGTTGGAGACTATCTCGTGGACGCTTTGATTTTTTGGGAGCTATATTTTGGTGCCACCTGATGCGTACCTTTTAAGTTATCCTCTTTTGCTTGAAGAAAACGAGGAGGCTGCCGAGATAAATTGATCTACAGCACTTTTTTTCGTGTTGAAAGCCGTAACTAACCGACAAATACCCGGGTCCCAACGGTTATCGTAAAACACGAAGCCCTGAGTTTTAAGCTCTTGCGCCATTCCATCGGGCAAACGCGGAAAAAGCATGTTAGCCTCCACAGGGTAAGGAAAATCAACACCGGGGATTTCCTTCAGTCCTTTATATAGTCGTTGGGCCATGGCATTGGCATGCCTAGCGTTATTAAGCCAAAGGTCATTCTCGAGATATGCTGACATTTGCGCAGCAAGCAAACGCATTTTTGAAAATAAATGCCCGGTACGTTTTCGCTTGAAGGCAAATTCATCCGCTAAGGCAGGGTCAAATATTATAACAGCCTCACACCCAAGGGCCCCGTTCTTTGTTGCCCCGAACGAGAGGATGTCAACACCAGCTTTCCAACTCATTTCAGCGGGGGTCCAACTCTGCTCAACAAGAGCATTGGCGAAACGTGCGCCGTCCATGTGCAAACGCAGGCCATTCTCACGACATACGTTAGATAACGTTGAGAGTTCCTTAGGTGAGTGGATCGTGCCCATTTCTGATGCCTGAGTAACAGATGCGGCTGATGGCTGAAGCATATGTACATCTCCCCTGCCGTTCGCAGCTTTTTGCGTAAGGTCGATCGGACACATTTTCCCCCGCAACCCGTCCACGGGTATTAGGCGTGCGCCGCCAGAGAAAAATTCAGGGGCGCCACATTCATCCTCATAAATGTGAGATGTCCAATGGCACAGAACGGAGCCGTGGGACGGTGTTATGGCGGAAATGGCTAGTGCATTTGCAGCGGTGCCAGTAGCTACGAGAAAAATTTCAGCTTCAGTCTCAAATGTTTCCTGTAAGCGGGATTTCACTGACAAGGTTAGCTCATCCCCTCCGTACCCGGGAGTATCTCCCTCATTAGCAATAAGCAAAGATTGCAATATTTCTGGGGCGGCCCCCGTTACGTTGTCGCTGGCAAAATTCACAGGGTTTACTCCAGTTTTTTTTGTTCTGAGATAACGATTTTTAATTCGGTAAAAGCGATGCCTGTTGAGTTCAAAAGGTGAGCGGCAGTTGCAACGGTCTCTCCATAGCTGACCCCGATAATAAACCATATCAGTTCTGGTTCATAGGCCATAGCTAAATCACGCGCCGATGGGAGGGGTGGACGATCGGGGTGGGAATGGTAATGACCAATTATTTTTTCATTTTTTGACGAACCGAAAATTTGGCGCATCAGATCAAACCGGATCTGAGGATCGATCTCAAAGCTGACTCGTGGATCCCCGCAGGTTACATTAGGGCTCGGCACGGCTCTTATAACCCGTGTTTGTTGTTTGTTATTTCGAGAGCCTGTTAACAAACCGCAGCATTCGAAAGGGTAAGCATCCTCCGCGGCGAGAGTGACCTGATCAAATATGAATTGTTTAATTTCGATCATTGGTCGATGCGAATCCTCCCCAAATGAACGCCGTTTCCAATATCTATTACTACAACCTGATGGCACGGTCCAATTGGGCCGATTGTCAGATAAACACGGTTGTCATCCGGATGAATATCTTCAATTACACATTCTGGTGAGAGCTGTAGTAAAATGTCATTAAATGGGTTGGTAGATGGATTCTCGTGTTTGTTTTGTTTAATTTTTGGTGTGGTGAGAAAAATATCAGTCAGTGTCCAATTGGGATTTTGAGACTTTTTAAAAAATCCATACCCAATGAGCATAAGTGCACTGACAATTAAAAATGTGAGAATGATAATAAGGGACTTGAGCCAGCGCATGAATTTAGTCCAGTCTATTTCAGTCAGTTAGGTTAGGCACAAATAATGAAGCATGACGTCACATATACCGTGCGCGCTGGTGAAAACAAGGTCGGGCAACGTTTAGATCGCGTGTTAGCGGATGCCGTGCCGTCGTTATCAAGGAGTCGAATACAGGACTTGATAGCAAAGGGTTGTGTGGTTGACTCGTCAGGACACCCTATCAATGACCCGGCATCGAAAGCAAGGGCAGCTTGTAATTACAAAATTCATGTCCCGCCGCCAGCGCCCGCCATACTGTATGCTGAAGATATTCCACTGGATGTTGTTTTTGAGGATGAACATCTGATCGTAATAGATAAACCCACCGGAATGGTTGTTCATCCTGCGCCCGGTCATAGCCACGGAACATTGGTGAATGCGCTTTTATATCATTGCAGAGGAACTTTGTCCGGTATTGGAGGAGTGACTCGGCCGGGCATAGTGCATCGTCTGGATAAAGACACCAGCGGTTTAATCGTTGCTGCAAAATCAAGCGAGGCGCACCAAGGTCTTTCGGAGCTTTTTGAGCGGCACGAGATTGTGCGGGCATACAAAACGTTAGTTTGGGGAGTGCCTGCTCCTCTGAGAGGTAAAGTAGAGGGAAACATTGGTCGATCCTTTGTCAACCGAAAGAAAATGGCGATAGTAAAACGCGGAGGCAAGATGGCAATTACGCACTATATCACCCAGCGTCCGTTTGGCACCAACGCAGCGCTTGTAGAATGTCGTTTAGAAACTGGCCGCACGCATCAGATCAGAGTGCACATGGCGTCTATTGGACACCCTATTATTGGTGACAGAATTTATGGGGGTAAGCTGAGCCGATTACCCAAATCAGCACCGGACATATTAGTTAAATCTATTAAGGCCGTCTCAAGTCAGTTACTCCACGCATATTTGCTGGGCTTCAGACACCCTATAACTGGAGCCTCTTTTAGGTGGCATTCATCTAATATGGGTGAAATTAATCAAGTCAGAAAAGTGCTAGAGACGCATACTAAGTTGTAACATCACAGAACTTGACCAACGACCGCATTGTATATCAGTGGCATTGGGGTAACACAGTCTGGATGGACGGGATTTGCGTGGTGTGTACCCCCCCCCGGATTTTCTTTGGGTTAAACGAACGAATGATACAGGGGTTAGTTTGTGCAAATTTTTTGTGATCTATGGTTCATGAAAAACCGTAAAGACACATAATTAACGTGTTACGAAAAGCTAGGATAGGAGATGCAGACAATGGGTTTTAGAAGTACCTCTTCAGCTATGTTTCCCGAAGAAAATTTAACCAGTTATTTGCAACGCACGCGTTCTTACCCAATGTTAGAAGCGGAGCAAGAGGCAGAGTTGGCTAGACGATGGCGCGACCTTGGCGACTCCGATGCAATGGAATTAATGGTCACTAGCCACCTTAGGTTGGTAGTTAAAATCGCCATGGGTTACAGAGGATATGGACTACCTATCTCTGACCTGATAGCGGAAGGTAACGTGGGTATGATGCAGGCTGTAAATAAATTTGACCCCAGCCGAGGCTTTAGGTTAGCAACCTACGCGATGTGGTGGATCAGAGCATCAATGCAAGAATACATTTTGCATTCGTGGTCACTAGTTAAGATTGGGACCACTGCAGCACAAAAGAAATTATTTTTTAATCTTCGCAAACTGAAAGCACACATTGGTGCCCTTGATGAAGGCGATTTACGACCTGAGCAGGTTAGTGAGATTTCATCGCGCCTTAAAGTGTCTGATATTGAAGTTATTAACATGAACAGGCGTATGGCCGGAGCCGACCCTTCGTTGAACGCTCCCATGGCAGAGGATGGTGAGGGAGAATGGCAGGACGGTTTAGTGGAGGAAGGACCTAATCAAGAAACTTTATTGGGTGACTCGGAAGAACTCAACGGACGCAGATTGCTTCTAAAAAATGCATTGAGTGCTTTATCACATCGTGAAAGACATATTATCACCGAGCGGCGTATGAAAGATGTTCCGACAACACTGCAAAATCTCAGTGACACGTACGGTATTTCTCGTGAGCGCGTGCGGCAAATTGAGGTTCGGGCGTTTGAGAAACTCCGTAAAACTGTCAAAAATGCAATGATCGAGCACAGAGTTATGCATTAGGGGGTAGGGGAGGTTGCCCCCCCGGCTCAGTCATTAAAGCGACTTCAGGCCCCCATTCTTTAACAATTGCGACTTGAGTTGTTTTTAATACACTTACGCGTCGCTCGGCTAAAACGTTAAGAACCGCACTTACCACAGGAGGTACCACCGAGTACATCAACCAGCCGAAACCCGCAGCAGCATAAATCACCAGCATAGTAAAGATATCTGTGATGGCCGCTGTTGCCGCGTCAATAGAATGATTATCGGTCCACAGCTTCATTAAGTACGGGAACACTCCGCAAATATTTAGGCCTCCAACACAAAATGTAGCAGAGTGTTGCTCTGTACGATCACATAATTTAGCCACTCCAGTGGGAAGCATTCCGGGGATGAGTATTATCAGCGTGGGCAGTGAGAATAGTGCCAGCAATACCAAAACAGTACCGCCTGCCATAATCTTGGTCCAATCTTTTTCATTCGAGGTCTGCACGGACATGTTACTAAAGTACACCTAACCTAAGCCGGTCACAAATAAGATTGATATGACCGCGAGGCTAAGAAGAATTGAAATTGTGGCGGCAGCTTGCTGGCCCGAAAGCTCACCTTGGGCTACGCGCTCTTCATCAGCACCCTCAATGCTACGAATTTCCTCCTCTGCAGCCAGCCATTCTGTCTGCGCGGCGATAAAGCCCTCATGATCTTCGCGCCGCTTTTCAGAATCGTCGATTAAATTAAAAAGTTCTGGCATGCTACCTTTGCGGACAAGTTTTGGAATTTCGCGCTCTAAGTGTTCTTGGGTCTGACGATTATGATATGCACTAATAGCTGGTCCCAACAAGCCGCCCACCCAACTGGAGAGTGCGAGCATGGGAGGAGAGCGGAGTTTCCATTGTAAGAGGGCTAGTAAGCTTAACATACCAATTGTTGATGTATCCTCTTTTGGAGATGCAAATGCTTTCAAGTGAGGATGAGTATCTGAGTCAAATCTCGCCGCGATAAAACCTGCAACATGCCGGTCGATTGGATTACTCGACGTATCTGCAGAGACTGCAGAACCCTCGAGAGCGGGTAGCAATTGCTCAATGACAAGTACATTATGCCTCACAATTAATGGACTCAAGCAGGGTAATCCCGGACAAGATGCATAAGCAATCCGCTCAAGACCATAGCCGGGGTCCTTTATTGAGAGCAGACTGCGGAATTGGTCAAAGTTTTTCCGCGCATCAAGGAGCTTTTGGCCGACACGCTCATGGCCTGAAAACCACAGGCTAGCAATATCATGATTCAAGATGTCTGCAGATTCTTGAGGTCCCCCTTCTTTGTTCCAAATAGTGCCCAGTAAGGTACCATAACCATCTGGCATGAAAGTCAGTCCCTTGTACTGAATGGGTGAGTTTGGGTCCATAAGGATGGCCACTTTTGTTAGCATAAAAGCGTCAGAGCCTTGGTGACTATCTTCAAAAAAATTCCGTGCTTGAATAATGCCCCGAATAGTTTGTAGTAGTCCAAGATTTGAAGGATGACGTTTAATCCAATTGGCAAATTCATCTCCCTGAATCACGCGTGCTGCGTCTTCAACGTGCTGACAAAAATGCCAACATAAAGTTTCAAATGTTAAATGCTCACGTTTACGAAACCGGAACGGAATGTCAGCCTTGATCGGTGGTAATCTCTTTACGGTTTCAACCATTTCGCCCTTGGCCCAGCTATCAGCATCCTCATATGTCCATCGGATTGATGGATCGTCAGCCATCATTGATCGCAGGGGCCCTATCAAGGCAAGCGGTAACCGGATATTATTGCAAATACCCTCATAACTTCCGTTCTCTAAACGATTATGAAGAACCTTTTCCTCTTTGATTTTTGCCACTGGGTTACGTCCTATGACCAAGTGGATAATTGACACCGCAAGCGCAAAAATATCGTCACGGCTATCTCCTGTGCCGCGCCCTTCCGGTTGGCAAATAGCTCTATATACGGGTTCGTATAGCGAAGGTTGATCAAAACCGGGCGGTGAGGTTACGCATGGTCCAAGCACAATTTCCTCCAAATCCTCATCTAAAAAGTAAAGATTGTCGGCTCGAATAGCCCGATGAGGGCCCACTTCTTCCTCAATTGTATGGATAGCTTCAAGTAAAGGTTCGGCAACCTTTTTTGGTACATCGTACTCTGTGATCTTTGTTTCCTGTGTACTCAAGCGAGTCAAGACCCTACCACCCAAAGGACTCTCATAAATAACTACGAGCGTCGATTGCCCGAGAGGAGGCCAATAAACGACGTCCCACTCAATAAGAGTCAATAGGCCGGGATAATAATGACCAACCATTTTTTTTATGATGTCAATACGGACCGGAAGTCCGGGGGTACATGCCAACGCAAAAAGTTTTTGACTGATATCGTGGCGATTTTCTACAAAAAAAGCCTTTGCTGAAGGTTGATCGAATTCAGGAAGGCGTCTATCCGCATCGACCTGATATAGTTCACGGACCACTATTGGTCCATCACGGTTTTCAATAACCGGCTGTTGCTGCGTCGGCGGCAGAAGGCCGTCGTCGTTAGCACGTTCGTTGGTTTCCGCGGGAGGGATTAACCTGCTTGGTACGTCCGCTCCCGGCTTTTCCATTTCCAAAGGCTGTTCTGCCATGGTTCAGGTTCCCGGTAGGATTGGTGGAGTCGCTGACAATTCTCAACAGCCACAGTCACAGCCGTAGATTAGCCACTAATTAATGACAAAACAATGTAAGTTTTATGGAGGCTGAAACTGAGCTAACTTTCAATCTGTAAAGGGATCATGCACTAGGATCGTATCATCGCGTTCTGGACTTGTTGAAAGCAATGCGACTGGAGCTTCGATAAGCTCTTCGATACGCCTGACGTATTTCACAGCTGTTGCTGGAAGGTCTGCCCAAGACCGAGCTCCTTGTGTGCTGTCCGACCATCCTTCGAGCGTTTCATAGACGGGTTCAACGCGCTCTTGTTTAATCGTTGAGGCTGGAAGGTGACTTAACACCTTATTAGAGAGTTTATAGCCAACACAAACCTTCAATTTTTCCATACCGTCAAGAACATCAAGTTTGGTCAAGGCTATCCCGTCAATACCATTTACTTTAATGGCTTGTCGCACCATTACCGCATCGAACCATCCACATCGTCTTGCACGCCCCGTAACCGTCCCAAATTCTTGACCGCGGTCTCCGAGTAACTGGCCAACTCGATTGTCTTGTTCGGTGGGAAAGGGTCCGCCGCCGACACGGGTTGTGTATGCCTTGGTGATACCGAGGACAAAGCCGATAGCTTTGGGACCTTGACCTGATCCAATGGCCGCTTGCGCGGCTACTGTGTTAGAGGACGTCACGTAGGGATAGGTCCCGTGATCTATATCTAGCATAGTGCCTTGAGCGCCTTCGAAAAGAATTCGCTGGCCGTGTGAACGGGCTTGATCAAGAATCTGCCATGTTGTCTCTGTGTAGGGTTCTAGTTTGGGGGCAACCTCCCTTAATTCATCCAACAATTTGATTTTGTTAACCTCCTCCATATCCATACCTCGCAGAAGGGCATTATGATGAAAGAGAAGGCGATCAATTTTGTCCTCCAAAACATCAAGCTCGGATAGGTCCCCAAGTCTAATTGCGCGACGCGCGATTTTATCTTCATAGGCTGGTCCAATCCCTCGCCCGGTGGTACCAATTTTACCTTGACCAGCGGCCTTTTCACGCGCCAAGTCCAAGTTACGATGTAACGGCAGGATAAGGACAGTTCCTTCAGATATTCGAAGGTTCGTCGGGTTGATTTTTACGCCCTCTGACCCCACTGTTTCAATTTCCATGAGCAGGGCCCACGGATCAAGTGCCACCCCGTTACCGATCACCGATAACTTCCCGGGTCTAACAATGCCGGACGGTAACAGGCTTAATTTGTAGGTAACCCCATCAATGACGAGTGTATGGCCTGCATTATGACCACCTTGAAAGCGAACCACCACATCAGCGCGTTCGGATAACCAATCAACGATTTTTCCTTTGCCCTCATCGCCCCACTGAGCGCCAATTACGACCACATTGGCCATGGTATTGCCTCCGGTTTTAAAAATACTTTAATCAATCTTATAAATTTTACTGCCTCGAATTAGGTGCGTGCATTTCATACGTCGAGCTTCGGCTTCGATGTCCTTAACTTCACTTAAACCATTAATTACCCGCCATCCTTGGTCGCGGAACTTATTCGCATCATTGGTTTTTTGCCCTACCGGGTGAAAAGCTTGGGGTTCTATCTCAGGGCGTGGTAACGCCTTGATTACTGTATCCATAAAAAGAGTAAGGCCCGTTGAAGGTTCTTCCGAGCCGTTTGGGGCTCTGGTTTGATATCTTCCGCCTCTGCCAAGTTCACCACGTACGTTTTTGGCGAAGAAACTGTAGGATACGCCGGAATGGTATTCAAAACCCCTATTTTCACTGGCGTCCACCGTTAACGAGAGGTTGGGGGCGACAAAGCGGATGGCTTCAATAACAGCACTTAATGACTCTCGCTCTATATCAGGGACATGGTCGAGTTGCAAATTTGATAAGGTTGCCATTATGCTATTAGCAGGGCCGACCGCATTGAGCATAATCGAGAGAGTTTTTGCAGCTTCAGGGCCTAAGCGACCAGATAATGACACTATCCCTGCAACATCTTTTTTGTTAAGAGCATCTCTTATTAACGAGGTTGTATCTTTATTAAGATTCAAACTAGCGCAGTAGGCTGGCACAAGTGTAGGTATGGTTAGGTCTACAGAAACTTCTTTAATACCTAGTTTTGTTAACCCATCAACGGCCATGGATATTACTTCCGCATCTGCGTTTGGTAGATCAGCGCCAATTAACTCTACGCCGACCTGAGCGAATTGACGTTCGGGTCTAGCGTGCGATCCGCGTACTCGGATAACTTGACCTGCATAGCTCAATCGCAGGGGACGAGGTTGATTAGCAAGACGCGACGTCGCAATACGAGCTAATTGAGGGGTCATGTCAGAGCGAAGAGCAAGCATGCGTTGTGATAAAGGGTCCATGAGCCTAAAGGTATCTTGACTAATCGCTTTTCCTAAGCCAGAGAGTAACGTCTCCTCAAACTCAAAAAGTGGCGGATTAATGCGCTCGTAGCCAAAAGTTGAGAAGTGTTTGATTATCCGCTCCAACTGTGCGGCCTCAAAAGCTGCATCAGGTGGTAAAACATCCGAGGTTCCGGGTGGTAGCAATGCGGTGGCTTGGTTTTCGGTCACGGGTTGCTTGTTCCTCTCCGAGATGCCAACTTAAATCTTAATTTGGACGTTCAGTTCTCAAAGTCTTTGGACTTAATTATTTTGTTTAGACGGTCTTGAGGAAGATAATAAATCCGACAAGCTTACGTAGCGAAAATCTACCCAGAGGGCAAGAGATACGGCACAGGTCAATAACAAGTTTTACATCAGGCGGTTCCCAAATTACTGGTGAGAGAATTCAGTATGGCTCCAGTGTACTCTTTTTTTTGTTAGCCAATAGTGTTTGGCGTACTGTGCACTTGTACGTGTAAACGCACTCTTTGTATTGCCCCCCATTATCTCAATTTTGGTCCGCTCGTAACACTTCTGGAAGCCGTTTTCGCAGCTTCCAGTACTATATTAATTTAAACAGGGTGATTGTTTCTTCGCGCTGTCTACGGAGCTACAGCTCAGCGAGCCTCCCACGTGAATGTTACACAAATTTATGTGAGCTCCCTGTGTGTTAATCTCTATAACGATAAGGCCAAGTCTGAATTTTAAATATTAGAGAGTTATTGCTGAGCAGAGGTGTACCAGAGTGGTTTAGTTTATGTACATTAATTGTGAGGGGTGCATCTTCTAAAACAAGTAGGTCTCTCATTCGCAGAGCACTCTAAATCTGACTTTTTATAACAAATTTTCAATCTTAATCATTAACCAGTGCGCTAATAATATCTAATGTATCGGATTAATGATCTCAAAAAACATAAATTGGGCGTGCTTCCGGCTCCACTGGTCAAATTGACACTTAAACTGTCTAGGATTAAGACGGCTAGATTAACTTTTTTGGAAAAATTTTTTTCTATTCGGCACAACCTTGAGATCCTATAAAATCGGACTTTTTCCATTCAGAATCACCGCATTTTGGCGTCTCGTAAGATGACTTTAGTTCAATGAGTCTTCGTTTGGTATTGCGTTTGCAGACAATACAAGTGATTTTGAAGGGGTAACATTTTTGGGACTAAACTCACTTTTTGATTATGTGGTCGCTTTACTAATGCTTTTCTCGAGGAATTGGGTTGGGTTTGCACTTCCACTTTGCTTTTGCTTGATTCAATTGACATTGCGCGAAAAAGCCGGGCCATTTTGGCAATGGCATCTACTTGATCCCAGTTATTTCTATCTCCTCGATGCGCTCAACTTAATCAATGGTTATACACCGGGCCATATGTATCACCCGGGTGTAACTAATCAATTATTCGGTGCCATCGTGATTACAATATTTACGCTTTTCTCGAGCATTTCAGTTACTGAAGCTGTATTAGCTGATCCGGAATTTTTTCTAACCCGCATCTCAGATGGTCTGCTTTTGTTAAATACCCTAGCGCTAACAATCTTGGGATTTACTGGGCGTGCGATGTTTGGTTCCTGGGTACCGGCGGTTTCGTGCCAATTGGCACCATTTATGTCAACGATTATTCTCAAGCATGCTTTTATCCCGAAACCCGAGTCTTTACTGGTTTTTGGAACCTCTTTAATGATTGCGTTAAGTTTGAACTCTCTACGCCATGTTGAGTGTAATAATAGAATATCCGCCTATTTTGGAGGCCTTGCTGGCTTCTTACTTGCGACGAAAATCACCGCAATGCCTGTTCTGATTTTACCCTTATTTTTGATCCGCCACACAAAGGGTGTAGTTGTTTATGTTGGAGTGTCTCTAGCTGCTTTTACCTTTTTCTTCCTGCCATCCATTGGCGGATTAGAGACATTCATGAATTGGATATTTAATGTGGTCGTGACGACCGGACCTTATAACAGTGGTGAGTTAGGGGTCATGGCTCCGGGAGAGTTATGGAATGGATTTCTAAACATTCTGAAGCGCCCCAGTTTACTGGTGCCAATGTTATTAACTATAATCGTATTGTTTCTTATGTGTATTTCCCATCGGCGGAATCACTTCTTTGGAAGCGATGAGCAGTGGCTTATAGTTGGAGTAAGCCTCGCCCAATTGGCGCAAGCCATCTTAGTTGCCAAACAGCCAACAGCCTTTTACATGATTCCCTCTTATATGCTTGGGGCGGTTTCTATGACATTTTGTATTCGCGCACTTTATAAGATGCGCCCCATAAGAATTAAAATACCCATAAAAGCTGAGACAGCGGGAGCGATCATCCTCGTAATATTTTTGACAACGCAGGTAGCTTTATCCAAGAAAATAGATCATCAGTTTGCAGAACGTCGATTGCAAGCAACATATGTTGATAATAATGCGTTTGCGAGTTGCGCGCGCATATATGTATACGGTGCAAGTGCGCTAGTATATGCGATGTATCTGGCTAATAAGGTTACAGGGAAAAGATACTCGACGGAGTTGAAAGCCAAATTTCCATCTTTTGATTTTTGGATTGATGATTGGTGGATATGGGAACCAGTAACTCTCCGCAATTGGGACGGAGCCCTTAAATTTTCAGATGTTATTTCCAAATACCCTTGTGTTTATGCTCGTGGTACTAGGCTCAAAACATCGAGCGAGATTTTTAATGCTACACCTTACTTTAAAATTAATTCCCATTGTTTTGCTGGTGCTGAAAAGGTCGTCGTTATGGGGACGGATTGTCAAGGGGGACAAAAATAAACTTTTTTCAACCTAGAAAGTTGAGAAGGCCGGTTCTGAAGAGTCTTAGCTACATCGTCTAAATGAGACTGTAATGCAGATTCTCAAGTCATGAATGACTCAGTACCAATGACAAAAAAGCGACTAAGTGAAAATTGCATGTACGCTCTGAGTCCACTAGGCTACATTGCTTTTCATAGTTATGGCCTTGCAGCAACTAATTGGAAAATACTTCTAGCCCATGGATACAGTTTCTTACATCCATCGAAATATTGACAGACGTGATTTGTTCCCCAGAATCTGCGTTGAAAGCGGTTACAGTTGCTGGAGATGATCCAATAATCACAACTTTATCGCTAAAGACACAAAGTCCGCGAACGAATTGCGGTTTGGCAATTTGGTGGCCGAGATGCAGCCCTTCCATCTGCTCTTTGGGATAGGAAACGGATGGAAATTCAAGAATTTTCTGCCCTTTAGAATTTGTTTTTACAGCTCGGCCATTTTCCGTATCGTTGTAAATGAAATTGTTCAGAAATGGCTGAGCATTGTGTGCGCCAAGAGGTATCGGAATAACTTTTTCTAACCGTTCTCCAGCCATCCGATACAGCCATTTCCCTCTATGAAGCGAAATATATAACTCCTGATCATTGTTAGTGCTTACTGTATTGAGATGGGTAACATCATTTCTGGCTGGTCCATGTGAATTGTTTGGGTCAAACCAATTTATTAATGCGCCGGCAGGGCGTTCAATGCCAAGAACACGCCATAGAAACTTATTTAAGCGTCTGTTCCACTCATCCCGGACACAATAACCATCTACGCATTTGTGCGTGTTGAGATTTATTGATATCAGCGAATCAAAACCGCTCGATGTTACCCACAAGTGATTCCCTATTGTAACCATTTCGTGCAGGTCGCCAAAATATGCATTCTCAATTTCGTCGATTTGATTAAATAATCGATCAAAAACAAGAATTGAGTCATTGTTCGCAATGTAGGTTAAGTTGTTAAAAAAAGCGATCCCGCGTAAGCCCCGTTCAGCTCCTCGACCTCGAAAACTTATATTTGAACGATCCCAACTTAATACTTGCTCGGATCGACCAGCATTAAGGTCAACTAAGTACAAGCCACCGTGAGCATGACTGTGCTCACTCGATCGTATAACCGAACTCGCAAGAATTTTTGGAAGAACAAGCATAATAGGGAAAAGTACCCAGGGAAACCGCGAATTTAACCAACTGATATTCTAAAATGATGACGTAGTTATTGCTGCTTTAACCTGTTCCGTCAAAATCTCTGAGAGAAACTAAGATAGGCTTATTGTAAAAAGTAAAGATTTTTATGTTAATAACATGCTTTAGTCGTTTTTAAGGAGTGGACTTTACACTCCAAAATTACTGATAAGCCCTAATTTAAATTTTTTGTAAGGGACTTTTGTGCTGGGCTCGATTGCATTGACGTAACAAGGCGCTTTAATTTATTTGACTAGGTCAATAAATTTTAAAAGTTTGTATTGTGGCTGGAAACAGTCAAGGTGGCCGTTAGCTGAGGTTGGGCTTACCAATCTTTAGCTAAAAAACCAGCATCAATTTGCCTTATTTTGACAGAAGGCGTTG
>MDTB01125821.1_pt1 | contig 196436 bp, 210 predicted proteins | sample 811161 | NCBI WGS metagenome assembly MDTB01 (sample SAMN05326650, study PRJNA326480) | marine metagenome | isolation source: seawater | place: Mediterranean Sea | collected 2009
ATATCTTAAATATTCATTGTTAGGGTTAAGAAAAAAACTTATTACAGTATTCTTGATATAAATATTTTCTTCTTTTAGTAAGGATAAAATATCAATATAAAACTTATAGGATCTTAAAGTAAGTAAAAAAAACAATACACTTAAAAAACCTAAAATTAATAAAGACTCAAAATATAAATCAAAATAATATAGTATTAGGATAACAAGGCTAATTGATATAAAAATTATAGATAAAAAAGTATATCTTACCTTTAGCAAGTTATGCTTTTTTAGACACTAGTTTAGTATTTTGAGAGCTTGAAAAAGTTTTTGGCTTACTCGTGTCATAAGCAGCAAATAATGCTAATGTAACAATTTCTGAAACACTAGCGCCAACTCTTACTATTTGTGCGGAGTTTCTTAATCCAGTAAGAAGTGGCCCTATAGTTTTTCCTGCTCCTACAGAATCTATGAGTCTAGATGCAATGTTAGCAGAGTGTAATCCTGGCATAATTAATATATTAGCCGGTCTTGATAGTCTACAAAAAGGATAGAAAGCTAAAGATTTAGTGTTAAGAGCAACATCAACTGTCATCTCCCCATCATATTCAAAGTCTACATTTCTTGAATCCAAAACTTCTATAGCTCCATGAACTCTCTCAGTTCCTTCTATGGCTGGATTACCGAAATTAGCAAAAGATAACATTGCAACTCTTGGGCTATATCCTAACTTTTTAGCTATTTCAGCAGTCTGGCATGCAATATCAGCAAGCTCTTCGCTACTAGGAAGATGGTGTACTGTTGTATCTGCAACAAATAGAGTCCTTCCCTCAACCATAATAATAGACATTCCAAAAATTCTTGACTTTGGTGCAGGGTCTATAACCCTCGTAATATCATCATAAGCCACAAAATAATTTCTAGTTGAGCCTGTGACTAGTCCGTCAGCATCTCCATTAGCTACCATACAAGATGCAAATATATTTCTATCTTGATTAACTAATCTTTGACAATCTCTTTCCAGAAAACCTTTCCTTCTTAGTTTTTTGTATAAAAATTCAAAATAGTCATGATTTTTATTAGACTTACTGGCATTTAATATTTCAATACCTTTAGCTTCTTTAAGTCCAATTTTCTCTATTGCTTTTAATACTGCTTCCTCTCGTCCTATTAGTATTGGTTTACCATACCCTTCTTTATAAAATTGAACAGCTGCCCTTATTACTGTTTCTTGCTCTCCTTCAGCAAAAACTATTTTTTTGGGAGTTGCCTTTACAGTATCAGCAACACCTTGAATTAAGGTTGCAGTTTTATCAAGCCTCGCAGCCAAAATTCTTCTGTAACCTAGCTCATCTTTAATTGGTTTCCTTGCAACTCCAGATTCTTCTGCCGCTTTAGCAACTGCTGGAGGTATAGTTGTAAGCAATCGAGCATCGAACGGTTTGGGAATAATATATTCTGGACCAAACTTCAGGTGTTTTCCAGAATATGCGCTAGAAACTTCATCTGGAACATCTTGTTTTGCTAAATCAGCTAATGCCTTCGTTGCAGCAATTTTCATATCTATATTGATAGCAGAAGCTCTAACATCAAGGGCACCTCTAAAAATATATGGGAAACCAAGGACATTATTTACCTGATTAGGATAGTCAGACCTTCCTGTAGCAATAATTGCATCTGGTCTTATTTTTTGAAGCTCATCAGGACTAATTTCAGGATCAGGGTTTGCCATTGCGAAAACTATAGGATTATCATTCATGGAAAGCATCATTTCATTTGTAAAAGCTCCTTTAACAGATAAACCAAAGGCTATATCTGCACCTTTAATAGCATCTTTTAGAGTTTTATGAGGGGTATCAACTGCGTGAGCCGATTTCCATTGATCAAGGTTGGTTCTATCCTTTGATATTACACCTTTTCTATCACACATAATTACATTATTAGAAGGCATTCCCATAGCTTTTAATAATTCAACACAAGCAATACCAGCTGCTCCAGCACCATTAACTACCATTTTGAAGTTTTTTATATCTCTTCCTGTAATTGTTAGAGCATTTAATACACCTGCTGTTGCAACAATTGCTGTTCCGTGTTGGTCATCATGGAATACTGGAATATCTAATTCTTCAGATAATTTTTGTTCTATAATAAAGCACTCAGGTGCTGCAATATCTTCTAAATTTATTCCTGCCCAAGATTTTCCCAAATATTTTACACAATTAATAAAATTATCTGCGTCAGATGTATCTACTTCAATATCTATTCCATCTATATCTGCAAACCTTTTGAATAAAACTGCTTTTCCCTCCATAACGGGTTTAGAAGCTAAAGCCCCTAGTTTTCCTAACCCCAAGACAGCAGTTCCATTAGATATAATAGCAACCATGTTTCCCTTAGCAGTATAATCATATGCTGCATCAGGATTTTTCTCTATTTCAAGGCAAGGTATTGCTACCCCAGGAGAATAAGCTAGTGATAGATCTCTTGCAGTTGCTAAAGGTTTGGTAGCAGATATTTGCAACTTTCCAGGCTTATTATTTTTATGAAAGTCTAAAGCGTCTTTTTTAGTGATATTAAATCTTGAAGTGAAATCAGCCATTTTATTTATTATACTTTTAATATAGTATTTTTTTAAATTAGGGTAAAGAAAAATAATACTATGGTAACAGGAAAAATAACACCATTATTGAAACAATTTTTAAGTATAAAAAATCAATATAAAGATTGTTTAATATTTTTTAGATTAGGAGATTTCTACGAGCTTTTTTTTGAAGATGCGGAGCTTTCATCGAAAGTTTTAGGAATAACCTTAACTAAAAGAGGACAAGTAGAAGGCAAAGATATACCTATGTGTGGCGTTCCACACCATCAGGGAGAAAGTTATTTATCAAAACTTTTAAAGGCAGGACATAAAGTAGCTATTTGTGAACAAACTGAAACTCCAGAAGAAAGCAAAAAAAGAGGATATAATTCTATTATTGAAAGAAAAGTAGTTAGGGTAGCCACCCCAGGTACGTTAACTGAAGAAAGTGAATTGGGTGATAGTAATAATAATTTTTTAATGGCATTAACCGCATCAAAAAAAAGTTATGGAGTTTCTTGGGTTGATATATCAACTGGTGAATTTAGTTGCAAGGATTGTAAGAACTTCAATCAATTACTAGAGGTTTATTTAAATGTCACTCCTTCAGAAGTTTTAATAATTAATCAGTATTTTGATGAAAGCTATTTAAAAGAAATTCCTAAAGGTACGCCTTTAACTTTTTATAACCCAGATAACTTAAAAAAAATTGATTTTAGTGTTTTTAAAGAAAAACAAAAACTGAGGCAAAAAAAATTTGAAAAATCTGAACTACTTTCTATGAGTATTGTTTTGAGTTATATTCTATTTACACAAAATGGCAAGCTTCCTCATTTAAGTCCACCAAAACAAATTAAAGACAAATCCTTTTTAGAAATAGATAATGCATCTAAAAGAAACCTTGAAATATCTAAAACCCTAAGTGGAGAAAAAGAAGGGTCTCTATTGGAAAGTTTAGACTATACCATAACTTCTGCTGGAAAAAGAAAGCTTTCTAACGATCTAGAAAACCCACTATGTGATTATGAAGAAATAAGTAACCGTTTAAATTTGGTAGAGTTTTTTTATCAAAACTATAATCATATTAAATTGGATCTAAAAGAGAAATTAAAAAAAATTCCAGATATTGCTAGAGCTTCTAATAGGTTGTCAGTAGGAAGAGGGAGTCCTAAAGATTTATTAAGTATAATGTACGGGCTTATTCAAGTTGAAAAATTAATAAGAGATATTTTTGTAAAAGCAAAAGAAACTACTTTTAAGTATAACTTTGATGAATTAGTTAAAAATATTTATAAAAATAAAATTCTAGTCCAAACCATAGAACTTTTAAGTGATGCACTTAAAGAAAATACTTCATTAGTAAATAAGGCTGGAAATTTTATAAAGGAAGGGTTTGATAAAGAATTAGATGAAATAAGAAAAATAAGAGATGATAGTAAATCTTTGATATTGCAGATAGAAAAAAAAGAAAAACAATTAACTGGAATTAATGGTTTAAAAATAAAATATAATAATTTTTTAGGATACTTTATAGATTTATCAGCTTTGAATAATAAGCTACTAAAAAATGACAATCAAAAATATATTCATAGACAAAGTTTAAAAAACTCTTTTAGATATACCACAGCTGAACTTATAGAAGTATCTGAAAAAATTTTAAACGCTAATTTTCTTTTTTTAAAAAAAGAAAATGAAATTTATAACAATCTAATTAATAAAATGGAAAACAATGCTGAATTAATATTAGCGGTCAATGATGTAATAGCTAAAATAGATGTTGCACAAAGCTGGTCTAATTACTCAAAAAAATATAATGCAGTAAGACCATATTTGCTTGAAAATAATGACTTTAAAGTTATTGACGGGAGACATCCTTCAGTGGAAAAATCTCATACAGAAAAGTTTATATCCAACTCTTGTCATTTTAATGAAGAAAAAAATAAGTTATTTAAATTGATTACAGGGCCAAATATGTCAGGAAAGTCTACTTACTTACGTCAAAATGCTATTATTCTTATAATGGCTCAAGCTGGGGGCTTTTGTCCTGCAAAAGAAGTAGCATTGGGAATATGTGATAAACTATTCTGTAGAGTAGGATCTGGTGATGAGCTAGCAAAAGGAAATTCTACCTTTATGGTAGAAATGTTAGAAACTGCAAATATATTAAATACGGCAACAAAAAACTCCTTAGTTATTTTAGATGAAATAGGAAGAGGTACTTCAACATACGATGGAATTTCAATTGCTTGGGCAACCTCTGAATACTTATTAGAAAAGATAGGGTGCAAGGTCCTATTTGCTACACATTATAATGAGTTAGCAAATTTAACTAAAAAATTTGGAGGATTAGATTTAAATACTTTTAGAGTTAAAGAATGGAAAGGGGAGTTAATTTTTTTATATGAAATAGTAGTAGGTCTAGCCCAAAGCTCCTATGGCATTCAAGTTGCAAAAATGGCTGGGTTGCCTAATAAAGTTACTAGTTTAGCATTTGAAATATTAGCCAGACTAGAACAAAAAGATAATAACTTTTTTGTATTATCAGACCAGCTTAAAATAGGCTTTAATAAAAATGATAAAAAAGAAGAGACAAATTTTAAAAAAATAATAGACAATATTAAATCCATAAATATCAATCATACTAGCCCAATAGAAGCATTACAAAGGCTGGAAGAAATTCAAAGAAAACTTAATGAAATTTAAGGAAATAATGAAATGAAAAATAAAAATTATTTTTTAAAGTCACTAAGTTTAATGAGCCTATTAACCTTTTTAAGTAGAGTTTTAGGTTATATTAGAGATTTATTTTTTGCCTTTTTATTAGGAGCAACTCCTGTTGCTGATAGCTTCTTACTTGCTTTCAGAATACCTAACTTTTTAAGAAGACTCTTTGCTGAGGGAGCAATAAACAATGCATTTATTCCAATTTACTTATCTATAGCAAATAAAAAAAACTATAGTGAAGCCAAAGTTTTCAGAGGAAGTTTATTTGTATACCTACTAATAGCGCTATTAATGGCTTTAGTATTAGGAGAAATATTTATGCTAGACTTGGTTAAGTTAATAGCTCCGAGTTTTTCTTATGAGATGCAATTAAAAACCTCCACCTTAGCTTCTATTATGTTCCCCTATTTATTATTTATTTCAGCGAGCTCTTTCTTGGGTGCTATTTTAAATGCACATCGGCGTTTTTTGATGTGGACATTTTTGCCTGTAATATTAAACCTTTTTATGGTTTTAGGAATGCTGCTAGCTTTCTATAAAAATTTTGATATCGGTCTAGCTTTGTCTATCTCTGTTGTTATTGGAGGTTTAGTACAATTTATTTTAATTTTCTTTTGGACTAAATATTTAAAAATTAGTTTGGTTTATAAAAAGCCAATATTATCAAAAAATATTAAAAAGTTTTTTAAATTGCTAATACCCAATTTACTGGCTGGTGGAGTTGTACAGATAAACCAATTTGTAGGAGTAATTTTTGCTTCCTCTATACCTGGGGCAATCTCTTGGCTTTATTACGCTGATAGAATTGTACAATTACCATTAGGTGTATTCATTATCTCAATCTCAACAATATTATTAACAAATTTATCTAGCTATAATGTAGAGGGCAATATAATCAAGTTAAAAAATCAAATTGAAAAATCCTTAGAGATAATGATCGCAATATCTTTATTAAGTTGTATTGGCTTATTTGTTTTATCCGATCTAATAATTGATATTCTCTTTAAAAGGGGACAATTTGGTTACGGAGATGTAAAAGCAACAAGCTCAGCAATAAGCATGTATGCTATTGGTTTGCCAGCTTTTGGGTTAATTAAGATTTTTTCTACTATCTTTTTTTCTCGCCAGGATACAAAAACACCCTTTAGAATTTCTTTTATTTCAATGGTCGCAAATGTTTGTCTTATAATAATTTTTATAGAGGAGCTCGGTCACCTTGGCATTGCTCTAGCATTAAGTATTTCTAGTTGGATAAACGCAAGTATTTTATATACTTTTATTTATTTAAGAGGCCATTGGAAAATAGATATTTCTTTTTTTAAAAAGATTATCAAACTATCGATTGTTTTTATAATTTCTTTAAACATTATGTATGGCATAGAATATATAATCATATTTTATGATTTAGTATCTACTGCAAGCCTTTTTAAAAAAATAATATTTTTAGGCTATCTAATAATTATTTCAATATCTACTTTTGTTTTATTTTGTATAATTTTAAGATTACTTAGTATAAAAGATCTAAGTAGAAAGAAATTATTAAATCTTTTTAAGGAGTGATTATTTGGATCGTATATTTTCTGGAGTTCAACCAACAGGTAACCTTCACTTAGGAAACTATTTAGGAGCGATTAAAAATTTCGTAAAAATTCAAAATAAAAAAAACATAGAAAATACTTATTATTGTGTCGTTGATCTACATGCTATTACGACATGGCAAGAGCCTGAAAAACTTAAAAAGGATACTCTGGAAACAGCAGCGTCCTTTATTGCAGCAGGAATTGATCCAAAAAAAAGTATAATTTTCAATCAATCTAGAGTTTCAGCTCATTCTGAACTTGCTTGGATTTTAAACTGTATATGCAGGATCGGATGGTTAAATAGGATGACTCAATTTAAAGAAAAGGCTGGCAAAAATAGAGAAAAAGTTTCTGTAGGTTTATACGCATACCCTGTATTGATGGCATCAGATATACTCTCTTATAGATCTACTCTAGTACCTGTAGGTGAAGACCAGAAACAACACTTAGAGTTGGCTAGAGATATAGCTAATAAGTTTAATCATGACTATGGTATTAACTTCTTTCCAGAAATAGAACCTTTAATATTTGGAAATGCTACAAGAGTTATGAGTTTAAGAGATGGGAATAAAAAAATGTCAAAGTCAGATATATCTGATTTTTCTAGGATTAATTTATTAGATAATGAGGATACGATTAGAAATAAAATTAGAAAAGCTAAAACTGATAGTGAAAGTATAATGGGCCCAGAGGTATTAGATGAATATGGAAAAATAAATAATGACATTAGTTTAAAAAGACCAGAGGCAGTAAACTTAATTAATATTTTTAGTGGGTTAGAAGATGTTTCAATAAAGTATGCGTTAGAAAATCTAAAAGGAAAAAACTTTAGTTATTTAAAGGAAAAGTTATCTGACTGTGTGATAAGTAAAATTCTGCCAATAGGAAAAGAAATGAAAAAAATGATGGCAGACGTGTCTTATTTAAGAACCATCCTCGATAAAGGGGCAGAGTTAGCTCAAAAGGAGGCTAACAAAAATTTATTAGAGATTAAAAATATTATAGGGTTAAATTAAAAAAGTTACTATTTTGGAAGTTTATTTACCAATTGCTGAAACATCTCAAAACTTATTTTTTTTATTGATTATAGGTTTTTTAGCTGGAATATTATCTGGAATGTTTGGTGTAGGAGGAGGGTTTCTAACCACGCCTATATTAATCGTCAGTGGCATTCCCCCAGCAGTAGCTGTAGGAAGCGAAGCAAATCATATTGTAGGATCTTCCTTAACAGGCTTCTTAACTTATTTTAGGAGGAGTAATGTAGATATTAGGATGGGTTCTATAATGATCTTAGGCGGAGCAGCAGGATCTATATTTGGTGTCTACTTATTTAAATATTTAACAGTTATAGGAAGGCTAGAGGAAGTAATATCAATTGCCTATATTTTATTTTTGGGAACCTTAGGTATTTATATGCTTTTAGAAAGTCTTAGAACAAAAAAAAGCAAAGCATCTGGAAACTTAATAAAGCTACATGATCATGGATGGTTACATGGCCTTCCATTTAGGATAAAATTTAGAAGGTCAAAACTGTATATAAGTATTATTCCTCCTTTTATTATCAGTTTTTTGATAGGAATTATTGCTGCTATTCTTGGAGTTGGTGGAGGTTTTATTTTAGTGCCTGCAATGATTTATATTTTAGGAATGTCTACGCAAGTTGTAATTGGAACTTCATTAATGCAGGTGTTATTTGTGTCAGTTATTTCCACCATTATGCATGCTCATGTAAATCAAACTGTAGATGTAATATTGTCAGGATTTTTACTTTTCGGAGGGGTTTTTGGTGTTCAAGCTGGGGCCCTTATAGTACAAAAAATTTCAGGAGAAGTGATTAGAATGTTGTTAGGAATTCTAATATTCTCACTTTGTGTTTTCTTGTTTTCTAACTTACTTTTAGATCCTAAACTATTATATAATTTGGAGTTCTTTTAATGAAAAAATTATTTATTATTTGCTTATTATTTAGCTTCCTTTTAGGAAAAGCAGTAGCAAAAGAAAACTTAATTGCTGAGTTTTTGGATAATAATATTAATATTGATGTGGGTTTTACAGGAGCCAAACTTTCTTATTTTGGAGCGATAGATACTACTGGTGATTTAGTAATTATTTTAACAGGGCCTAGAAAAAAAACCAAGGTTATAAAAAAGGAAAAAAAAATATGGTTTTGGCTTAATTCTAAGTCGAGGATTTTTTCTGATGTTCCAACCTACTATTTTGTTGCAACTAGCAGACCTCTAAGCCAAATTAAAAATGATGCTTTCTTGAAAATTAATCAAATAGGTTTAGAAAACTTAAGATTTGAAGGAGCAGAAGAATTAGAACCTTTTAAAAGACAAGAGTGGAGGAATGGTATAATTGATAGTATGATAAAGACTGAAAGATATCATTCAAAATATGGAAAAATAGATATTATAGATGATCGTTTATTTAAAACTGAATTTAAATTTGCTTCTGACATATCAGAGGGAACCTATATAGTAGATACTTTATTATTGAATAATGGATTAGTAATAGGATCTAGAAGATCTTTTATAAATGTTTCTAAGTCAGGCTTAGGAGAAAAAGTATATTTATTTGCTTCTAACTATGGTTTAGTCTATGGAATCTTCGCGGTTCTTGTCGCAATTCTTTTTGGATTTTTAGTCAATGTTATTATGAGGAAAATAAATGTCTAGTAATATAAAAAAAGTAATTGAAAAAGAGTTTTTTTTAGCGTGTGTAGACGAATCCCATGAGTTTAACGCAGCGTTGAACTTTGCATGTGAAAGTGCAAGTAAACAAAAAATGGGTCTAATATTATTATATATAATTGAGATAGCTAATTTTAGACATTGGAAAGGTGTAGAAAATATAATGCAAGAAGAACAAAAATCAAAAGCAAAAGAATTATTAGATCTTCACTTATCTACCATTAAACCTAACTATAAATTAAAAATTAAAACAATGGTTAAAAGAGGAGATAAGGTCGAAACACTATTAAAAGTTTTGAATAATAAGAGATATAAGATTAATAACCTTATATTAGGTCTAGCTATGGAAGGAAATGAAACTAATAAAATTATTAATTCCTTAACTGGAAGTTTTAGAAAAAAGTTAAACTTGCCAATTACGATAGTTCCTGATAATTTTAAATAGTATATGTTTATAAAAGTAGAAGAAACCCCAAATCCTAATACTTTGAAGTTTATTCCTGAAAAGGAAATTGATTTTAAAGGAACCAAATTATTTGAGCACAAAGATAATTTTGAGAACTCTTTCCTTCTAAGAGAAATTTTTGCTATTCAGGGGGTAAAAAGTGTTTTACTTAATTCTCAATTTATAGCTGTTTCTAAAACTGAGAAAGAAGAGTGGGGTGTTCTGAAAACCATGCTTACAGCAAAAATTGGTACAGCATTACAAAACGACAAAAAACCCTTTGATAAACAAGATAATAAGAAAAAAGATAAAAGCTTTGAAAGCCCTGTTATAAAAGAAATTATAGATTTACTAGAAAGTAAGGTTAAGCCTGCAGTGGCAAGTCATGGAGGAGATATAACTTTTCACAGTTACATTGATGGTATTGTCTCGTTAGAATTAAAAGGTAGTTGTTCTGGTTGTCCTTCCTCTACAGCAACTCTTAAAATGGGAATTGAAAATATGCTAAAACATTATATTCCTGAGATTAAAGAAGTAATTGAGTTTACTCCCTAAAAAAACTATTAATTAAAGGGAATTTCTTTGATTCAAATAGTTGATAATGCCACCATTCTTTTTGATAAAAGTCAAATCCTGCCAATGTCATAATAGAAAGTAGCAAAAATCTATTTCTCTTTGACTTTTTTGTTATACTTTTAGATAAATGGTATGCTTTTTCAGTAAAGTCATCAAAGTCTGTACCCATATCTAAGTCTATATTATTTTGAGTTAGTGTAAGATCTATTGCAATACCTCTGGTATGAGGCGATCCTTTCATAGGATTGACTAAAAATTCAGGGCTAGGAGAAAATTTCCATAATTCCTCTTGAACATATTTTGGTCTATAGGCATCTAATATTTTTATTCTTAAACCAAATTCTCTAGCAATTTTAGATGCTGATAATAGATTTTGCGCGGCAGAAGGATGTAAAAAGCACCTTCCCTCCTTAAATATTTTTTTTCCAGTAATATTTCTTTTACTTGCGTAACGTAAATCTATATCCACATCAAACTTATTTAGTTTTATTTCTATTAGTGACATAATACTTTAATAAAGTTAAACAAAATATTATTATATGAAAGAAAAAAATATTCTAACAATAGAAACCTCTCTTGGAAGAGTTTTTTTAGTGTTATTTAAAAACAAAAGTATTTTTTACACAACCAGCAGTTCTTCTAAAAGTATAGAGGAGGTAATTAATAGCTTAATTGAAAAAGTTTTTTCTGAAGCACAAATAGAGTTTACTAAGCTAGATCTTATTTTAGTTTCTTTAGGACCGGGTTCTTTTACAGGAATTAGGATAGGTATTTCGGCAGCTAAGGCTATGTCTCTGGCCACAGGAGCAAAAATAATAGGTTTCTCTAATTTCCAAAGTATTATTAATCAATTTTTTTTTAAAAATATAGATAAAAAAAAACAAAAAGTTGAAGTTTTAGTTAAAGGTCCAGGAGAAGAATTCTTTAAACAAATTTTCAATAAAGAGAAAGAGGAAAAAAATATTTCTATAATTACTAAAAATAAATTAATAAAAGATAACCAAGAATATCCAAACACCCTAAGGATAGGAGACTTTACTAACAATTTCGGTCTAAAAAACTATTATCTTTCTTTACCTGATTACAAAGGATTTGAAAAATTAGCTTTTGAGTACAAGAATAATGGCAACTTTTTATTTAAAACAAACCTAACTCCTATGTATGTAAAAAAACATTATGCAAAAAAATGACTCAGAAAAACTATATAAAAAATATATAGCTATTAAAGAAAACAATAAAAATAAATGGAGCAAAGAGTTTTTTAAAAAAATATTTCTTGATAAAAAAACATTTTTTTTTTTTCATAAAAAGAATTCTAGAGGCTATTTGATTGCAAGAAAAATTTTAGATGAATTTGAAATTCTTTCTTTAGCTACAAACAAAAATTATTTTAGAAAAGGTATAGCAAGTGAGCTTATAGATTTACTTATAGATGAAGCCAAAGAAATAGGAGTAAAAAAAATATTTTTAGAAGTAGCTACATTAAACGTTGCAGCGATAAGTTTATATACAAAAATGGGTTTTATAATAATAGGAAAGAGGAACGGTTATTATATTAAAAACGGAAAAAAACAAGATGCGTATAATATGGTAATCAATATTAACCGCAAGATTTGACTGTAATAATAAAAATATTTTCTGTTAATTTTTTTTTACTTATTATTTTATAGCCCAATTCTTTCAAACCTCCCTGCATATTATCCAACTCTTCACCTTTTTTTATTTTAACTGATAACTCTTTATTTTGCGCCAGTTTTTCTAGAGCAATTTTTATTTTTACGAAAGTAATCGGGCATTTATCTTTTGTTAAATCTAAGAACATTTTTTAATTTATAACTTTATATTAATTTTATATATAGTATAATTTCTTTAATGACATTAAAAAACATAAAAAATTCTAGAATTGAAGAGTCTTTTCTATCCAAAGGAATTAAGTTAACACATCAGAGAAAAATTATTGCTAAGGTGATTACAGATTCTTCAGACCACCCAGATGCTAATGATGTTTTTATTAGAGCAAACAAAATTGATGACAGAATAAGTTTAGCGACTGTTTATAGAACTATAAAGTTATTTGAAGAGCATAATGTTCTAAATAGAATAGAGCTGGGAGGAAAGAGGGCCAGATATGAGGAACTAACAGAAAGCCACCATGACCATTTAATAGATATGGAAACAGGAGAAATTATTGAGTTTGTAAATGAAGAAATAGAAGAATTACAAGAGAAAGTTGCTAAAAAATTAGGTTATCATTTAGTCGATCATAAGATGGAATTATTTGGAAAAAAAATTAAATAAATAAAAGGTTACAAATGGCTGTTGCAGAAAATTTTAATACTTCTTCTTTAAACTTAAAATCAGGTTCATTAGAAGTTAGGCTGGCAGAGAATAGTCTGGAAATAGATGCTGCTCAAGCACTTAGATATAATATTTTTTATGAAGAAATGAAAGCTAATTCAACTATAAAACAAAATAAAATAAAAAGAGATGTTGATGAGTTTGATCATTATTTCGATCATATTTTAGTATTTGATAATAATATAAAGGGCTCCACTAAGGAAAAAGTCATAGGAACCTACAGGTTAAACAGAGGAGAGCAATTTAATAATAATCCTTTCTACACTTCAAATGAATATAATATAGATTCATTGCTAAAGTTTAATGGAAATATACTTGAGTTAGGAAGAAGTTGTGTTGCTAAAGATTATAGGACGGGGGCTACCATGCAGTTACTTTGGACCTTTATAGCACAATATGTTTTAAAATATGAGATAAGTATAATGTTCGGTTGTGCCTCTTTTCCTGGAATAAAACCTAATGTTCATGCTAAGTCATTTGACTATTTATATAGAAACTACTTAGCTCCAGAAAATATTAGACCTAAAGCACTAAAAGATAGATTCATTGAAATGCAAGCTATTGGTGTTAGAAAAATTAATTTTAAAGAATTTTTATCTTCTATACCTCCGCTTATTAAGGGTTATATTAGACTTGGTGCCTTTATAGGAGATGGAGCAGTTATTGATTATGATTTTAATACTACAGATGTTTGCATAGTATTACCAACTGAAAAAATAGCAAGTAGATACAAAGACCATTATGATAGAAAATGATTAACTAAAAAATAAAAATTGCTATTCATAATTAAAATTATAACAATATTATTTTTAATTCTATTTCTGTTGCCGCTGCAGGTTTTTTTTATTTTACTAAATGTTAGGCTTAGATTTTTTCTTCCTATAGTATTTCATAAATTTCTTATCCTAATTTTAGGAATAAAAATTAAAGTTCATGGTTCGCCCAGTGACCATAAACCATTAGTCTTAATAGGAAACCATTGTTCTTATTTGGATATAATAATTTTAGGATCTATTTTACCAGTTTGCTTTGTTGCTAAATCTGAGATAAAGAATTGGTTGCTATTTGGATACTTAGCTAAGTTACAAAATTCTATTTTCATAGATAGAAGAAATTTTAAAACTTTAGAAAGTTTGAAAAAGATCACTGGTAGTTTTAGCAAAAAATTTGCAATTATTATTTTTCCTGAAGGAACAACCAATGATGGTAAAAAAGTCTTGAAATTCAGAACTAGTTTATTTAAGATGTTTGAAGATAATTCTACATTAGGATTGCAAAACTTTTCACTTTGTTATACACATATTAATAGTATGCCGCTCGACAATAGATTAAGGCCTACCATAGCATGGTATGGTGGTATGAATATGATTAGCCACTTAAGTAGAATCTTAAATTTGAGTTCTATTAATGCTATGATAGTATTCCATCCATTATCTATATCTAATGGAATAAAAAGGAAACACCTGTCAGAAAATAGTAGAAAACAGGTTGTTGAAGGAATTAATCTGGCGCTTAAATTATAAATTAAATAGTATCTTGAAAAAAAACCTATATATAAAAACCTTTGGTTGCCAAATGAATGTGTATGATAGTGAGAGGATCATTGAGTCTCTTAATACTACGCATGATTTAGTAAATGAACCTGACGAAGCCGATGTAATATTGCTAAATACATGCCATATTAGAGAGAAAGCTGCGGAAAAAGTTTATTCAGAAGTAGGTAAATATTCAATACTAAAAAAAAAACATAAAGATTTAAAAATTGTAGTGGCTGGTTGTGTTGCACAGGCTGAAGGAAAAGCTATGCTTCAAAGACAACCTATTATTGATACCATCATTGGGCCTCAAATGTATCAGGATTTACCTAAAATTTTATCTAAAAATGATAACAAGAAAAGTGTTAATCTTGAATTTGAAGATGAAAAAAAATTTTTTAAGTTAGGAGCAAAAAGGATTAATGCCCAGCTTTCTTCTTACTTAACTATACAAGAAGGATGTGATAAATTTTGTAGTTTTTGTGTTGTCCCATTCACAAGGGGTGCTGAATTTTCTAGAAAAGTTGAAGATATTATTAATGAGGCAAGATCATTATCAGAAAGAGGTAGTAAGGAAATAATTTTATTAGGACAAAATGTTAACGCATTTCACGGAATATATAATGGGGGAATACAGTATAATCTCTCTAAACTAATAAGAGAACTTGAAAAGATTAAAGGTTTAGAGCGCATCACTTATACAACCTCACATCCTAGAGACATGGAGCAAGATTTAATTGACCTTCATGGTGAAAGCCAAAAGTTAAACCCTTACCTTCATTTACCAGTACAGTCTGGTTCTGATTTTATTTTAAATAAAATGAACAGAAAGTATTCTTCTAAGGATTATATAAAAATTATAGAAAAATTAAGAGCTAAGCTTCCTAAAATTGCCCTATCTTCAGATTTTATAGTAGGGTTTCCTGGAGAAACTAAAAATGATTTTAAAGAAACTTTAAATTTAGTTAAGGAAGTAAAGTTTGCTCAATCTTATTCCTTTAAATACAGTAGAAGAGTTGGGACTAAGGCAGATAGAATAGATTGCAAAGTACCAGAGGAGGAAAAAAATGAAAGATTGCAAGAACTTCAATCTATTCTAATGCAGCAGAAAAAATCATATAATTTACAATTCGTAGGAAAAGAAGTAGAAGTTTTTTTAAAAGGCAAAGGAAAAAAAATTAACCAATATAGAGGAGTAACTAAATGGATGCAAACTACTAACTTCCAATGTGATGAAAGCCAAATAAAAAATAAATTAAACATAAAAGTAACAAAAGCATTCGATAATTCTCTAGTAGGAGATTTAGTATAAAAACTTCTAATAAACAGATAGTTTTTGATGTGGATGACAACTCTATTGCTATACCTCTCTTTGGAGAAAGAGATAAGAATATAAAGTATATAGAAAGAAGCTTAAATCTTAAAATTAATGCAAGAGGTAATATTTTGTATATTGAAGGAGAAGATGCAAGTAGAGCAAAAAATATAATAGTTAGTTTAATAGAAGTGATTAGAGAAAAAAAAATTATAGATAGTGATGAATTAGAAAATGCCATTAGACTATCGGTTGTAAACGGTAACGAGATAAAAAAAGTTAGTATTAATACCCCTAAGAAGAAAATCATAGCAAGAAGTCTTGTCCAAGCAAATTATATTAAAGCACTAAAATCTAATACTATGACTTTTGGTGTAGGGCCAGCAGGCACAGGTAAAACATATCTTGCTGTTGCTGATGCAGTCGAGAAAATAACTAGAGGAGAAGTTGAAAAAATTATTTTATCAAGGCCGGCAGTAGAAGCGGGGGAGCAATTAGGTTTTTTGCCAGGGGATTTAAAAGAAAAAATAGATCCTTATTTGAGGCCTTTATATGACGCGTTGGAAGACTGCATGTATAAAGATAAAATTACTAAATTAATTGAGAAGGAAAAAATAGAAATAGCACCTCTAGCTTTTATGAGGGGAAGAACATTATCATACTCATATATTATTTTAGATGAGGCTCAAAACACCACTCCTATGCAAATGAAAATGTTTTTAACAAGATTAGGTAAAGAATCTAGAATGGTTGTTACAGGAGATTTAACTCAAATTGATTTGCCTAATAAAGGTAATTCAGGGTTGTATGAAGCTTTAGAAGTAACTAAACCTATTTTAGGTGTAAGCCAAATAAGGTTTCTAGAAAAAGATGTAGTCAGGCACCCTATTGTAACTGAGATAGTAAATAATTATAAAAAGAGAGACATTTTTTCTGATCAAAAGTAATGAGATTGATATATTTTAGCTCTGAAATAATTATTAATTTACAGGAACCTAAATGGGACTTTAGATCAATTAGTATGGCAAGGAAAGTATTGAATATTTGTAATTTAAAACATTATGGTTTATCTATAATTTTGTCTAATGATAAGAGAGTTAGTTTTCTAAATTATAAATGGAAAGGAAAAAAAAAACCAACAAATGTTTTAAGCTTTCCAAACCATGATAGTCTAAATGAAAAGCCATATGATAACAGACACTTAGGAGATATTTTTCTAGGCTATGAAACTTTAAAAAGAGAGGCAGCTTTAGGAAACTTATTATTTGTAAATCACCTGTCTCATTTACTAATTCATGGTATACTACATTTAAAAGGATACTCTCATTACAACAAGATAAATGAAAAGACTATGCAAAAAGAGGAAGTAAGACTTCTAAAAATTTTAAATGTTGATAACCCCTATAAGACTAATAGATTTGTATGAAAGTACTTTTTAACTATTTAAAGAAAGTTTTTAAATTAGAGCCAAAACCTTATGAACTAGTAGAAGGTTTAAAAGCAAATAATGGCCTTTCAGATGACCAAACAGATATGCTAGGAAACCTATTAAAGCTAGGTAATATAAATTTAGTTGATATTATGGTTCCTAGGGCTGATATAGTCGCACTATCTGCCAATTCCAGCTTAGATAATACTTTAGACCTTTTTATTAAGGCTGCACATAGCAGAATGCCTGTTTACAACGAACAATTAGATAATATTGTTGGTATGATTCATGTGAAGGATTTATTAAATTTTTGGAAAAAAAATGAAGTATTTTCCATAAATAAAATTAAAAGAAATGTTTTGTATGCATCTCCGTCTATGTTAGTTAATGACTTATTAGGGCAAATGAGAGCCACTAGAACTCACTTAGCAATAATAGTAGATGAGTATGGAGGGACTGATGGTCTTGTTACAATTGAAGATTTAGTAGAAGAAATCGTAGGAGAGATAGAGGATGAGCACGATACTAAGCAAGGACCAATGGTTACTAGTTTAGACAATGGAGCTTTTTTAGTTAATGCAAGGGCGCTCACATCAGATCTAGAAAGAGCTTTAGGGCTAGACTTTTCCAAAACAGAAACTCACAAGGAAGCTGATACTGTAGGAGGTTTAATATTTACATTAAGTGGAAAAATTCCTAACGTTAACGAGATAATTCCTTACCCCAAGTTAGGTCTAAATTTCAAAATTTTAGAAGCAGATAATAGAAGAATAAATAAAGTGCTAGTTTCTAGAGGCGAAAATATAATTGATAAACAAAATTAAACTATTCTTAAATAAATATATAAAATCTTCTATTTTTATTTTAGGTATATTTTCAAGCTTTGGCTTTGCCCCGCTACACATTTTTCCTATCACAATTTTAAGTTATTTAGCAGTTATCTTTATATTTAAAAACAAAAATATTAACAATACTAAAGTTTTTATTTACAGTTTTATTTATGGGTTAGGTAATCATATAGGACTTTTGTATTGGATATCTATATCTTTTGAAACTGCCCAAGCAGGAGGATATATTGCTGGAGTATTAGCGGTTTTTATACTTTGCTCTTTTTTATCTATTTTTATAGCAATACCCTTTTATCTTTTATTTACTTTCAAAATTAAAAAAGAAAGTATTATTTTCGGGTTATTGTTTATTTTTATTTTTACTTTATTTGATTGGCTAAAAGGTAACATACTTTGGGGTTTTCCTTGGATTCCAATCTCAGGGATTTGGGGATTCAGTAGGAATACGTTATATCCTTTTTCAGTTTTCGGTGTATGGGGCTATAGTGTAATAACTTTTAGTTTGATAATCTCTTTTTATTATAGTTTTTCTGATCTGAAAAAATTTTTTTTGTTTTCAGCCCCTTTTTTATTTATGGTTTTAATACTTCCTAATATCTATAAATATAAAGAGGAAAGTTATGAAACTCTAAATATTAGATTAGTTCAGCCTAATATTAAACAGGAAGACAAATGGGATTCTAGTAAATTTATTGTAAACAATAATAAGGTTACTTCACTATTAACCAAAAAAAACTATGAGGACAAAGATTTAATAATTTTACCAGAAACAACTATTAACTTTAACATTAAAAAATTAAATATAAGTCCTCATGCCGAAAATTTTCAATTAAATAATTTAAGTAACTTATTAATTGGGGCTGTCAGAGTAGAAAAGGTAGAAAATAACATAGAAGTTTTCAATTCAATGTATATGAAAAAAAAAAATTATTCTGATTATTTATATTATGATAAAATAAAGTTAGTTCCCTTTGGAGAGTTTATTCCCTTTAGACATTTATTAAGGCTTAATAAGTTAACTTCAGGTAGTTTAGATTTTACAGCAGGAGAAGAAATTAAAATTTTTACAATTTCAAAAAAATTAAAAATCTTACCACTTATTTGCTATGAAGTAATTTTTCCTGATTTAATAAGTAATCTTGATGACGACTTCAATATTATAGTAAATATTACTAATGATGCTTGGTATAGAAAATCCTCTGGTCCTTATCAACATTTTTCATTAGCTAGAATTAGGGCTGTTATGGAAGGTGTAACTTTAATAAGAGTAGCTAATACAGGTATTTCTGGTATAATCGAGTCTAACGGAACTATATCGTCCAGTCTAAACCTAGGTAGTGAAGGTATTATAGATAAGAAACTTAATATAAAAAGGGTTTACACCCTTTACAGTTTATATAGAGAATCAATATTTCATTTTATTATGTTGACATTATTGTTTCTTATATGTATTTCATTTTTTTATAACATTCGAAAAAAGAAATTAAATTAGTTATGGGAAACTATATATTTACTAGCGAAAGTGTATCGGAAGGACATCCTGATAAAATATGTGATCAAATTTCTGACGCAGTAGTAGATTATTACCTGGAAAATTCTGATTATCCAGAATTAGCAAGAGTTGCTTGTGAAACTATGGTTACTACTAACAAAGTTTTTATTGCAGGAGAAGTAAGGGGAAATGGTAAACTTGAATTTATAAATAAAGAAGAGATAGAAATATTAGTAAGAAATGTTATAAAATCTATAGGTTATGAACAAGAGACATTTCACTGGAAAAATGTCGATGTAAATATTAATCTTCATGCTCAATCATCAGACATAAGTATGGGAGTAGATTCAGGAATTAAAAATGAAGAGGGAGCGGGAGATCAAGGTATTATGTTCGGATATGCTACTGATGAGACTAAAGCATTTATGCCCTTACCTATACAATTAAGTCATGAGTTATTAAAAGAAATAAGCAAAAAAAGAAATAATAAAGAAATTTTAGGTTTGGGCCCAGATGCTAAATCGCAGTTTTCAATTATTTACAAAGATAATAAGCCGGTTGGTGTACATTCTGTAGTATTGTCTATCCAGCATACAAAATCTTACAATACTGAGCTTATAAAAGAAGTTACACTTCCTATTATAAAAAATATTTTACCTCAAGGTTGGGGTTGCCCTGAAGATAGTATACTTATAAACCCTACTGGTAAATTTGAAATTGGAGGACCGCATGGTGATGCTGGCCTTACCGGAAGGAAAATAGTAGTAGATACATATGGTGGAATTTGCCCTCATGGAGGAGGTGCTTTTTCTGGGAAAGATCCTTCTAAGGTTGATAGATCTGGAGCATATGCGGCAAGATACATAGCAAAGAATTTAGTGGCTGCTGGAGTAGCAAAAAAATGTACACTTCAATTAGCTTATGTGATTGGAGTGGCTGATCCAGTTTCAATATTTTTAGATATGCATAATACATCAACTTTAGAGGAAAAAAAAAATTATTGAAATTATAAAAAAAGTTTTTGATTTAAAACCTGGAGGTATAAGAGAAATGCTAAAATTAGCAAGACCTATATACCAAAAAACATCTTTTTTTGGACATTTTGGCAGAGAGACTGAGGACAACAGTTTTTTTCCTTGGGAAGTCCTAGATAAAGTAGAAACTATTAAAAAATTACTTTAAAAAAAAAAATATATAATTACTATGGAAGAAAAGTTTGTTACAAACTAAGCCTTGAAAAAAAGAATATAATAAAAATCTTATTGCCCTCGCTAGTATTAAATGAAAATCAAATTACTAAATTTTTTAACAAAGCACTAAAAAGCAAAAAAAGTTTAGTATTAGAGGTAGGCTTTGGAATGGGTGATAATCTTGAATATATGTTATCTAATGACAAAACTTCGTTGTTTATAGGATGTGAACCATACTTAACTGGATTAGCTAATTTTATATCTAAATTAAAAAAAAAAGATTATAATAGGGTAAAAATTTACGATAACGATGTAAGGTTATTATTATCTAAAATACCACATAATTCTTTTTCAAAAATCATTATATTATTTCCTGATCCTTGGCCTAAGAGGAGACATAGAAAAAGAAGACTTTTTAATATTGATAATATTGATCTTTTTTTGAATGTGCTTTCAAAAGAAGGAGAGATTTACTTTGGTACTGATGTTGATAATTATTTCCAAGAAGTAAGGAGTATTTTTCTTTCTAAAATTAAAAATTATATAATAATTAATGAAAATAATCATTTCACTTTACCTGATTTAATTTGCAAAACTAAATATGCAAAGAAATCTATCAATAAGGGAATATCGCCAAAGTACCTGATATTAAAAAAAAAGTAGATATATTGTAAAAATTTCTTATAATAAAAAAATCTATAATGAGTAAAGCTATCAACTTTACGTATTCTACAAATGAGGATTTAATTTTGTTAGGAAGAAATTTCCTCATATTTTTTTGCTTTATCATTATAATAATACTGTGAATATAAGAGGAACTTATGAGTGAAAAAGAAGAATTATCAGTAGTAAGACCAGAGCTTCTCCAAATAGCAGAAGCGGTAGCAAGAGATAAAGCTATAGAGCAAAATATAGTAATAGAGGCTATGGAACAAGCTATACAATCCGTGGCTAAAAAAAAATATGGTCAGGAGTTAGAAGTGAAGGCCTCTATTGATGATCAAACTGGTGAAATAAAAATAAGTAGAATTCTTCATATAGTTGAAAGTATAGAAAATTCTTCAAGCGAGATATCTTTGGAACAAGGAAAGTTTTATGACGAAAATGCTAAAATTGGTGATGTTATTCACGATCCCTTGCCTCCAATAGATTTTGGCAGAGTTGCAGCTCAAACAGCTAAACAAGTTATTGTACAAAGAGTAAAGGAGGCTGATAAGGAAAGACAGTTTCTTGAATACCAAGATAAACAAGGACAAGTTATAAATGGAGTGGTAAAGAAAGTGGAATATGGTAATGTTTTCTTAGAATTAGGTAAAGCAGAAGCTTACATGCGAAAAGACGAAGCAATTTCAAGAGAGACTTTCAGGCCAGGTGATAGAGTAAGAGCTTTTATAACTCAGGTAAAAAAAGATCTTAATGGACCACAAATATTTGTATCAAGAACTTGTAATGAGTTTATGGCTTCCCTGTTTACTCAAGAAGTACCAGAAATTTATGATGGTATTATACAAATTATATCTGTGGCTAGAGACCCAGGAAGTAGAGCAAAAATTGCTGTTTTATCTAAGGATAATACTATAGATCCTGTAGGAGCATGCGTAGGTATGCGAGGAAGTAGAGTTCAGGCTATAGTCAATGAACTTCAAGGAGAGAAAATAGATATAATTACTTGGTCTGAAGATCCCGCGTCATTTATAGTTAATACGTTATCTCCAGCAGAAGTCACTAAAGTAGTTCTAGATGAAGAAAATAAAAAAGTTGAGGTGATAGTTCCAGATGATCAATTAAGTCTAGCAATCGGTAGAAAGGGTCAAAATGTTAGACTAGCATCACAAGTTTCTAAATGGGAGATTACAATTTTAACTGAAGCCACAGAATCAGAGAGAAGACAAGCAGAGGTAAAAAAAGAAACTCAAGTATTAATAGATGCTTTAATTATAGATGATGTAATAGCACACTTATTGGTATCAGAAGGTTTTAAAAGTATTGAGGCTGTTGCCTATGTGCCACTAGAAGAACTTCAATCTATTGAAGGATTTGACGATAATTTAGCAAAAGAATTGAAAGAGAGAGCTGTAGTATATTTGGAAGAAAAAGAAGAAGAGTTAGAAAAGGAAAGAGTCAGTTTGGGAGTTAGTGATGATTTAAAGAAAATTGAAGGGCTGGATCAAGAAATACTAGTTCTTTTAGGAAAAAATGATATAAAAACAAAAAATGATTTAGCTGATTTATCTTCTGATGAATTCTTAGAAATATTAGAGGGAAAGTTTGATAATAGAGAAGAAGCTGACAAAATTATAATGAAAGCTAGAGAAGATTGGTTTAAAGAATAGTTTTTTAAATAGGTATCAATTAATGGACAAAAAAAAATTAGGACTAATTAACAAAAATAAACTTGAACTTAGAAAGACTGTAGGTGGTGGAACAGTAAAACAATCTTTTAGTCATGGAAGGGTAAAATCAGTAACTGTAGAAGTTAAGAAAGTAAGAACCTTTGACAAAGGTAATAATAACCAAAATATTGTAGAAAATATTGATCAAGAAGATGAAAAAGCCTTCCTACAAGAATCAAAAGAGAAAGATGGGAAAAAAATAATTCAGGAATCTCAAGAAGAAATTTCTAATAAGACAAAACTTGAGAAAATTAAAGAGGAGGCATACTCAAATAAAATTGACAGGGAAAATAAAATTTCTTCTAGACAAGAAGAAGTGCTCAGAAATAAAAAATTTCAAGATAAAGATAAGGGTGGAAATGATAAAGGTGATAAGGAAGCAACTACAAAAAAATTTCAATCCATTAACGTAGAAAAACAAAATGCTAAAACAGAACCTGATAATAAGAGAGAGGATACAGGAAAAAAAACTACTGCAAAAAAACAAAGAGCCGATTTAAAAAAGCAGCTTTCTTTGGGAAAAGGGAATCCTAGAAGGCAAACTGGAAAAATGACAGTACAACAAGCATATGAAGATGAAGAGAGGCAGAGAAGTCTAGCTTCTATAAGAAGAGCTAGAGAAAAAGAAAAAAAATCTTTGGAAGAAAAGAACATTGTCGATACCTCAAATAAGCCTATTGTTAGGGAAGTAAAAATACCAGAATTTATTACTGTTCAGGAATTAGCTAACAGAATGGCAGCTCGTGTTACTGAGGTTATAAAGGTTCTTATAAATAATGACATAACTGCAACTGCGAACCAAACAATAGATGCAGATACTGCGGAATTAGTAGTTTTGGAGTTTGGGCACAAAACTAAAAGAGTTTCAGAAGCAGATATAGAGATAGGATTAAGTATTTCTAAAGAAGAAAAGAATGATGCTAAAGCAAGACCTCCTATTGTTACTGTTATGGGACATGTTGATCATGGAAAGACAACGCTATTAGATGCTATTAGAAATACTGATGTTGTTGCCAAAGAACATGGAGGAATAACTCAACATATTGGAGCTTATCAAATAACAACTAATGATAAGAAAAAAATTACTTTTATAGATACACCAGGACACTCAGCATTTAGCGCAATGAGAGCTAGGGGAGCAAAACTAACAGATATTGTGGTTTTGGTGGTTGCAGCTGATGATGGAGTAATGCCGCAAACAGAAGAGGCTATTAAACACGCCAAGGCTGCAAAAGTTCCAATGATTGTAGCAGTTAATAAAATAGATAGTAATGGGGCAGATCCTAATAAAATAAAAAATGAACTTTTAAAGTATGACGTTTTGGTTGAAAGTTTAGGAGGAGAAGTTCCTATAGTGGAAGTATCGGCTTTAAAAAAAACTAATTTAGATACACTTTTAGAAAATATAATTTTACTTTCAGAAGTTATAGAAACAAAATCAAGTTATGCGCAAAGAGGAGAGGGTACAATTATAGAAGCAAAAAGAGAGCAAGGACGAGGTGTAGTTGCTTCAGTAGTTCAACAAAGAGGTGTTCTTAAAAAGGGTGATATTGTAGTAGCGGGATCACAATGGGGTAAAATAAGAGCTATTCTAAATGAAAAAGGAGGTACTTTAAAAAATCTAAACCCATCAGAGCCTGCTGAAGTATTAGGTTTAAATGACGTTCCTCTAGCAGGAGATGATATAATAGTAGTAGAAAATGAATCTAGGGCAAGAGAGGTAAGTGAATATAGGCAATCACTCATACAAAAAGAAAAAACTACCATTCTTTCCAGAGCTAACTCTATGGAAAATATACTTAAAAATATTAAGAGTGGAAAAAAGAGAATTCTCAACGTGATAGTTAAAGCAGATGCGTTAGGTTCTAAGGAAGCTATAGTCAACTCATTAGAAAGTATTGGCAATGATGAAGTTGATGTTCTTATATTATTATCTGGAGTAGGTGGAATAACTGAAACAGATGTTGTTCTAGCAGCATCCAATAACGCATTTATAGTAGGATTTAATGTAAGGTCTGATCTACAAGCAAAAAAAATAGCTAAACAACACAATATTAACATTAAATATTATTCAATTATTTACGAGATATTTGACGAAGTTAGAGGCCTCTTATCAGGGATGCTTCCTCCTGTAGAGAAAGAAAAGTTTTTAGGAAATGCCACAATTAAAAAAGTTTTCAAAATTTCGAAGCTAGGGAAGGTAGCTGGATGCTCTGTATCAGAGGGTATTATTAGAAGAGATTGCAAAATAAGATTACTTAGGGACAGTGTAGTTATATATACAGGTGATTTGGATACTTTGAAACGTCATAATGATGAAGCTAAAGAAGTCAGTCAGGGGATGGAATGCGGTATATCTATAAAAGATCATAAAGATATAAAAGAAAATGATATAATAGAATGTTTTGAAATAGAGAGTACGCCAAGAACATTACAAGAGAAATAAACTATTCTAATATGAAAGTACTAAGCAATAGAACCAGAAGAGTAGGAGAGAATATTAGAGCTCTTTTGTCTAATGCCTTATTATTAAAAAAAAACTCTATTGATGGTTTAGGAGACGGCCTAATCACTATTACAGAAGTTCAGCCAAGCAGAGATTTAAGGCATGCTAAAGTATATATTAGCTGTATGGGAAAGAAAGAAAAAGAAACTTTAGAAAGTTTAAATCAAAGTGCTAGTTTTTTTTCTAAATTAGTTGCTAAAGAACTTAAAACTAAATATTCTCCAAAATTATCGTTTCATATTGATATTTCTTTTTCTCAAGCAGATAAAATTAATAAGCTAATTTATGAGTGAAAATGTTAATGGATGGCTGAATGTTCTTAAAGAGGAAGGGCAAACTTCATTTTCTGTTTCGAAATCTTTAAAAAAAAAATTTAAATTTAAGAAGCTAGGGCACTTGGGAACTTTAGATCCGTTAGCAAAAGGTGTTTTGCCTATAGCTATAGGTGAGGCTACAAAAACAATAAATTATATAAATAATAATATAAAAAGATATTCTTTTACAATAAAGTGGGGAGAGGAAACAAATACTTGTGACAGGGAAGGAGAGGTGCTAAGTGAGTCAAAAATAAGACCAACTTCAAAAGATATTAATATTATTGTGAATAAATTTTTTATAGGTAAAATTTATCAGGTTCCGCCAATCTTTTCTGCTGTAAAAGTAAATGGAGTCAGAGCCTATTCATTAGCTAGGAAAAAAATAGAGGTAAAACTTAAAAAAAAACAGATAGAAATTTTCAAACTAGAGGTAGAAAGTCCTCAAAAAAAAGATTTCTGTAAATTTGATATAGTTTGCGGCTCAGGAACATATATTAGATCATTAGCTAGAGACATTGCAAAGAAGTTAGGAACGGTAGGATATGCCTATGAAATAATTAGAACTGAAGATAATATGTTTAAAATACAAGACTCATATTCCTTAGACTATATATTAAACTTAGATTTGAACGAATTTAAAAATCTACTACTTCCAGTTGATTGTGTATTATTAGATAAAGAAGAAATAGTTTTAGAAAAAAAATATTCAGAAATGTTAAAAAATGGTATCATAATACAAGCAAACAAGGTAAAACATAATTTTAAAAGAGAAAATAAATTATTATTGATTAAAGATGGAGATAAACTTGTGACTATTGCTTATTTAGAAAAAGAGTTTATTATACCACGACGTAATTTTAATTTATAGTTTGGAGGTAAAAGTGACGATTAGCGTCAAGGAAAAGAAAGATATAGTTTTAGATTTTGGTAAAAATGAAAAAAATACCGGTGCAACCGAAGTACAAGTTGCAATACTTACTAAAAAAATTAATGATTTAAGTGAACACTTCAAAATTAACAAGAAAGATCACCATTCTAAACGTGGTCTTCTTGGTATGATAAATAACAGAAGAAAGCTACTTAAATATTTGAAAAATAAAGATGAAAGTAGATACACTGATGTTATTAAAAAGCTAGGACTCAGAAAGTAATCTTACTAAAAAAATAGGAAATGATATGTTTAATGTAATTAAGAAATCGCTTACGTGGGGCGGAAAAGAACTAATATTAGAAACAGGAAAAATGGCAAGACAAGCAGATGGAGCTGTATTTGTAACTTATGGAGATACCAAACTATTATGTACTGTTGTAGCTTCAAAAGGTGACTCATCAGAGAATGACTTTTTTCCATTAACTGTAAATTATATTGAAAAATTTTACTCAGTTGGAAAAGTTCCAGGTGGTTACTTAAAAAGAGAAGGAAGGCCAAGTGAAAAAGAAACTTTAACATCAAGATTAATAGATAGACCAATAAGGCCACTATTTCCTGAAGGGTTTAAAAATGAGGTTCAAATAATTTGTCAAGTATTAAACCATGATGGAAATAACAGTACTGAAATCCCAGCCATTATTGGAGCATCAGCTGCTCTTACCATTTCAGGAATACCATTCTTTGGTCCGTTAGCAGCAAGTAAAGTTGCTAGAATTGATAATAAGTTTGTATTAAACCCCTCTAATGAAGAACTAGTAAATAGTGAATTGGATTTAGTGGTTGCTGGAACCAAAGATGGAGTTATGATGGTTGAGTCTGAAGCTCATGAATTAAGTGAAGATATTATGCTAGATGCTGTGGTTTTTGGACACAAATCCTGTGATGATGTTTTTAGTCTAATTATTGAATTAGCAGAGGAGGCAGCTAAAGAACCATGGGAATTGTCAGAAATTGATACTGCCCCTGAAGATAAAGTATTAGAAGAAAAGTATTCTGAAATCATTGCTGCGGCATATGCTATTAAAGATAAGAAAAATAGGCAAGAAAAACTTAAAGAAATAAATAAAAACTTAGAGCCTATATCAGAAGAATTTGGTTTAACTGTAACTAAACTTTCAAATTCCTTAAACAAATTACAAAAAAATATTGTTAGAAAAAAAATACTTTCTACTAAAACTAGAATTGACGGAAGAAAAATTGATGAAGTAAGAAATATTAATTGCGAGACAAGCTTATTACCCAGGTGTCATGGTTCAGCCTTATTTACCAGAGGCGAAACACAGGCACTAGCTGTTTTAACGTTAGGTACAAGCGAAGACGAGCAAATGGTTGATTCTTTAGAGGGGTTTAGTAAAGAAAAGTTTATGTTGCACTATAACTTTCCCCCCTTTTCAGTAGGAGAAGCTGGGCGTATGGGTGGAACTAGCAGAAGAGAGATAGGGCATGGTAAGTTAGCATGGAGAGCTATTAGGCCTATCTTGCCTGAGTACGATTCTTTTCCTTACACAATAAGGATTGTTTCAGAAATTACAGAATCAAATGGATCTTCTTCAATGGCAACTGTATGTGGAGGATCTTTAGCACTTATGGATGCCGGAGTGCCTATAAAAAAGCAAGTAGCAGGGATAGCTATGGGCTTAATTAAGGAGGGTGATAAATTTACAGTTTTATCTGATATTTTGGGTGACGAAGATCATTTAGGAGATATGGACTTTAAGGTGGCCGGTACAAAAGATGGGATTACCTCATTACAAATGGACATAAAAGTAGATTCTATAACTAGTGAAATTATGAAAACAGCTCTTAAACAAGCTAAAAAAGGAAGAGTTACCATATTAAAAGAGATGGATAAAGTAATTAAGAAGCCAAATAAAGATTTAAATGAATTTGCTCCTAAAATGGAACTTTTAAAAATTCATACTGATAAAATTAGAGAAGTAATAGGAACTGGAGGTAAAGTTATAAGAGAAATAGTTGAAAAGTCAGGAGCGAAAGTTGATGTAGACGATGAAGGAAATATAAAGGTTTCTTCTAATCAACAAGAAAATATCAAAAGCGCCATGAAAATGATCCATGATATCGTTGATGAACCAGAGAATGGAAAAATTTATAATGGAAAGGTTGTCAAAGTAGTAGAGTTTGGTGCCTTCGTAAACTTTATGGGTAAAAAAGATGGACTAGTTCATATTAGTGCCCTATCAGATGAAAGGGTAAATAAAGTTACAGACGTAGTAAATGAAGGAGATCAAGTAAAAGTAAAAGTAATAGGGTTTGATAAGCGAGGCAAAGTTAGGTTAAGTATTAAGGATGTTGATTAATAATTAGAAGATAGTATCTTAATTATGTATTGTTATGAAAAAATTGAATTCTATAATTTTAGCTAACAGAGAAGTACTTCCTCTTATTGAAGGAGGTAAAGGAGTAGCGGTTTCAAACGGTCTTACTGCAGGAAGTTGGGCAGCCTCAGGTGGAGTAGGAACTTTTTCTGGGGTAAATGCAGATGATTACAGAGATGATGGAAGTGTTATAAGACAAATTTATTCTGGAAAAACTAGAAATGATAGGCATGAAGAACTAATAGAATACGGAATAAAAGGAGGGATAAAACAAGCTCAAATTGCTCATGAAATATCTGGAGGTAATGGAGGATTAAATGTAAATATTCTCTGGGAAATGGGAGGAGCTCAAAAAGTCCTTGAAGGTATTTTAGAAAAAACTAAGGGATTAGTGAATGGAGTTACTTGTGGAGCAGGTATGCCTTTTAAATTAGGAGAAATAGCATCAAAGTTTGATATTTTTTATTATCCTATTGTTTCTTCTGCAAGGGCGTTTAAAATACTTTTTTTAAGAGCATATAAAAGCTTCTTACCAAAATTAGGAGCAGTAGTATATGAGGATCCTTGGTTAGCTGGAGGACATAATGGACTTTCTAATAGTGAAGATCCTGAAAAGCCTGAAAGACCTTATGAAAGAGTCAGTTTGTTGAGAAAGTTTATGAGAAGTGTAGGTCTAGGACACATTCCTATAGTAATGGCAGGAGGAGTATGGCACTTATCAGATTGGGAAGACTGGATAGATAATCCAGAACTTGGTCCAATAGCCTTTCAATTTGGCACAAGACCTTTATTAACTAAAGAGAGTCCAATTCCTAGGGTATGGAAAGAAAAATTAATGGGATTAAAAAGTGGAGACATTAAGTTACATAAATTCAGCCCTACTGGGTTTTATTCTTCTGCCGTTAAAAATAATTTTTTAAAAGAATTATCTGAAAGATCATTAAGACAAATTAAGATTTTTTCACAAAATAGTAATTCAAATATAAATGATTTTAAAGATGTTGCTCTAGGAAAGGCAAAAAAACCATTTAAAATATTAAAAAAGGATATTTATAAGGTAACAGAATGGATAAAAAATGGTTTTACAGAAGCTTTAAAAACTCCTGAAGATTCTATTATTTTTGTAAGTCCGGACAAAGCAAATGAAATAAAGAAAGATCAAAGAGATTGCATGGGGTGTTTAAGCCATTGTAGTTTTTCCAATTGGGCTGACAAAGGTAAAGTATCTACTGGAAAAAAAGTAGATCCTAGAAGCTTTTGTATTCAAAAAACCCTACAAGAAGTAGCTCATGATAATGACGTTGATAATCAGCTTATGTTTGCTGGACATAATGCATGGAGGTTTAAGGAAGATCCTTTTTATTCTAATGGCTTCATTCCTTCAGTAAGACAACTAGTTAACAGAATAGTTTCAGGTTCCTAAATAAAAACATGTCTGAATCTATAATTCAAATAAAACTTTCTATTGATCATATTTTTTTTTCTTATTCTACTAAAAATCAATAGTGAGACTAAAGATGAATTGGTACTAGATTTCTACTGAAAAATTTTTAGAGCCCCCATAAACTTTCTTTTATTACATAGCCTTTTAAATTTTTAGTCTTTATTTTACAACTTGCTTTATTTAATATGTATTTAGTACATTTAATTTTTTCAACTATTACATCTTTTTTCAACAGTGCTATTTTAATTTCCTTATTATCATAAAGAAAAGAATTTTCTATAATAATTAATGTTTTCTTCTTTGAGATAAGGGAGTTCCATACCCATCCAGTAGTTCCATCATAAATTTTTATTTTAGAATAACGTAAATTTTTTTCTAATATTCTTATTGGCGTATTAGGAGTAGTTAAAATCCAATTTATAGGATACTGTTTTCCTGGCCCAGCTCTTAAGTTAGATTTGGAGTTGATACTTGCATAACTATCAGCCAATAAAACAGTATTGAATAACCATAGGTAGGAAATAATATTTAATAAATTTTTATAATGCATAATTGAACAAATAATTTAATTATTATAATATTTCAAGTAGAAATTATGTTTAAACAAAAACCAAAAATATTTATTACAAGAAAGCTTCCAAAGAATATTGAAACCAGGATGATGGAGCTTTTTGATACTACATTAAATGAGTCAGATGTATTATTAACTGAGAATCAGTTAATTCAGGTTTTTAAAGATTATCAAATTATAGTTCCTTCGATTGCGGATAAGATTACTAAAAAAGTTATTGACTCGGCCAGTGAGAATACATCGTTAATTGCAAATTTTGGTGCTGGTACAGATCATATTGATTTAGTATCAGCAAAGAAAAAAAAAATTATTGTTACTAATACGCCAGGTTTATTAGCTGAAGACACAGCTGACTTAATAATGGCACTTTTATTAGCTTTGCCAAGGAGATTATATGAAGGTTCAAAGTTATTAGCAAAAGGTAACTGGAACGGATGGAGCCCAACGAATATGTTAGGAAAAAGAATTTATGGAATGCGGCTAGGTATTATTGGAATGGGGAGGATTGGTCAAGCTGTAGCAAAAAGAGCTAAGGGTTTTGGTGTTTCTATTCATTACCATAATAGAAAACGATTGCCTGGGAATATTGAAGAGTCACATGAGGCTACGTATTGGAATAGTCTAGATGAAATGATAGAACGAATGGATATTATTTCTATTAATTGCCCGCTAACTAAAGAGACCAAGGGTTTAATGTCTAAAAGAAGGTTGGAGTTAATGATGACTGACTCATTTATTATTAACTCATCTAGAAGTGAAATAATAGATGAAAAGGCTTTGCTTGAACTTTTAAATAGTAATAAAATAGCTGGAGCTGGATTAGATGTTTTTAGGAGAAGAGAAAAAGGCAACTCAGAGCTATTAAATGCCGCCAATACAATTTTAATACCTCACATGGGTTCTGCTACTATAGAAGGAAGAATTGAAATGGGAGAAAAGGTTATAGTAAATATAAAAACGTTCATTGATGGACATAACCCTCCGAACAGAATTATATAAATAAAGTATTATTTTTTTTATGTTTATTTACCATGTGATATAAGGGTGATGGTTCTATAGAAATGCCATCTATGATCTGACTTTTTTTAATATCTAAAAAATTAATAGCAGTAGTACAATAATAAAAGTTAACATTTAGTTCTCTACATATTTTTAATATTTCTAAATAATTGGGCATATTTTTTTTTATAATTTTAATATAATTTTTTTTACTGTCATACTTTTTCCATTGTTTTTTTAAAAAGTTACATGCATATCCTGTAAAAAAAACTGTAACATTCTTATTACAAGCTTGATAAGTCGTGGCTAAATTTAAAGCATAATAGTACTTATAAAAATCGGAAGTAAATAATATTATTAAAAGCCTATTATTCATTTGATTTATCATTTATTTTTATGGTTTTTGCAAAAACTACAGTTAGGATCTATGTTTACTTTAATTTTTCTGAAATTATTATTAAGTATATCATATAAATTTATAAAGCCTGCAAGAGACTCTCCTATACCTAGTATTTCTTTAATAATTTCTGTAGCTTGTAAGGATCCTAAAAATCCACCTAGGCTTCCTAAAACACCGTTACTAGAACAATTCATATTTTGTGAATTTTTCGGTTTATTTGGAAACAGACACCTGAAGCAAGGGTATATTTTATTTTTATTTTTCCACGTAGATATTTGTCCTTCATATTTTGTGATAGCTGCAGAAACTAGAACTTTTTCTTTCTTATAGGAAGTATCGGCTACTAAATATCTTGTATCAAAATTATCACTACCATCTGCTATTATATCATGTTCAGAAATAAGCTCTTCAGCATTAGAAATATCAAGCTTTGTAAATATACTTTTTATATTTGTCTCTGGATTTAAATTCTTTACGAAACTTACTGCACTTTCTGATTTATACGCACCAATAGTTTTTGTATTATGAATAATCTGCCTTTGCAGATTAGAAAGCTCAACTTTATCGTGGTCTATCACTGTAATATTACCTACTCCAGATGCCGCTAAATAAATAATGAGGGGAGAGCCTAACCCTCCTGCCCCAATTACCAAAACTTTAGCTTTCAAGAGTTTTTCTTGTCCAGTACCACCTATTTCTGGAAGAAGTATATTTCTAGAATATCTCTCTAAATTTAAATTATTTAAACTCATATTAAACTACGAAAAATTATAAAATTATATTTTTAGGTTTTATCTTTTTCTGCAACAAAGGCATTATAACTTCAGTTAGTAGCTTATACGATATTATCTTTTTATCCATATTTAAATATTTTCCTATGTTACCTGTATTATTATAAATATGAATACTATTCTTATCTCCTCCCATATTAGTAGTTTTTGAGGATACATTATTAGCAACTATAATATCACAGTGTTTCTTTTTAATTTTTAAAATGGAATTTTCTTTTAAATTATCAGTTTCAGCTGCAAAGCCTACTACTAACTTAGGTCTCTTATTATGCTTTGATATATACTTTAGTATGTCCCTATTTTCTGATAACTCAAATGAAAAATTAGAGTTTGATTTTTTTATTTTAGTTTTACAGCTATTTTTTACTTTCCAATCAGAAACAGCAGCTACGCTTACAAATAAATCTTTTGGAATATTGTTTTTACACGCTTTAAACATTTCATCTGCTGTTTTAACACTTATAAACTTATTAATATTATCTGGTTTTTTTAGATTTGTAGGTCCTGAAACTAAGGAGACTTCCGCTCCTAAAAATGAAAGTTGCTCTGCTATAGCATAGCCCTGCTTTCCAGAAGAGTAATTGCTTAAGTAACGAACGGGATCAATGAATTCCTGAGTTGGTCCTGCCGTCACTAAAGCATGAAATCCTTTAAATATTTTTTTTTTTTTTAAAAAAAAATTTTGAATTATTTTAAAAATTTTTTCTGGCTCCTTCATTCTTCCATAACCCAAATCTCCACAGGCTAATTCACCAGAGTCAGTATTATAAACTTTGTACCCAGCTTCATCTAAAGATTTAAAATTTTTTTTAGTAAAAAAATTATTTAGCATATTACTGTTCATTGCCGGGAACAACATAACAGGAGAATTACAAACTAACATTATGGTTGATGCTAAATCATCTGCAACACCATGAGCAATTTTTGATATGAAGTCTGCAGATGCTGGTGCTATTACAACTAAATCATTTTCCTTTGCTAACTTTATATGGCCCATATCTAACTCATCATCTAGGCTGAATAAATTATTATAAGTCTTAGTGCCTGATAATGAAGATATTGCTAAAGGAGTAATAAATTTTTCCGCTGACTTTGTTATCACACAATTTAGCTTAACCTCTTGGTTTTTAAGCATTCTTATTAAGGATAATGTTTTGTATGCAGCTATGCTACCCGTTATAATTAGAAGTATTTTTTTTTTTTTCATTTATCAAATTTTACTAAAAATATTAAGATGTGCTATTCCTCCAAAATATATTTTATGATTATAACAAAAAAAACCGTTTTTAGTAAAAATATTCTTTAGCTCTTTATTGTGCGGAAAATTTTTTATGGACTCTACCAAATATTTATAAGCATCATAATTAGCAGCTACTTTCTTTCCTATTAGAGGTATAATTTTGTTAGAGTAATATTCATAAAAAGGCTCGATGATTTCATTAACTTTGGGTGAAAACTCTAAAATATAAATTCTTTTCCCATATTTTAAAACTCTATTACATTCTATTACTGATTTTTCAATATTAGAGAAATTTCTTAAACCGAAGGCTAGGGTAATTAAATCTATAGAATTATTTTGAAATGCTAATTGATCAGCATTTCCATTAACATAATAGATATTTTTATTTTTGCTTTCTTTTCTATATTTAGATTGATTTATCATTTCTAAGCTTAAGTCATATAAATATATTGAACTACTTTGAAAATTTTTAGAAAGAGCATTCGTTATGTCCCCAGTTCCTCCTGCTAAATCCAATATAATATCTGCTTGTTCATTTTTTGTATATTTGATTAAATCTTTTTTCCATATCTTATGAAGACCAAAACTCATTAAATCATTCATTAAATCATACTTAGAGGATACATCATTAAATAGTTTTTTAATAATTTCCTTTTTATTTTTTTGATTAATTTCTTTATTATTATATTTCATATTTAGGATAGTTTTTTATATCAATTTATACTATAGACACTTATGCCAGAATTACCAGAAGTAGAAGTTATCGTAAGAGGATTACGACATAATTTTTTAGGATTAAAACTTAAATATTTTAAAATCCTTAATAAAGAATTGCGTTATCCACTTGAGTCAAAAATGGAATATGAATTTAAAAATAAAACTATTAAGCATATTTTAAGAAGAGGCAAGTATGGATTAATTATTTTTAATGGAACAAAACATTTACTCTTTCATTTAGGTATGACTGGTAAGTTTAGGTTTACTAAAGATAAAACTACGAAAATAAAACATGATCATATTTTAATAGAGTTTAATAGAAATCGCTTTTTAATTTATAATGATGTAAGAAAGTTTGGATATTTCTCCATTATAGAAAATCCAATAAATATACATAGTTTAAAGAAACTTGGCCCTGAGCCATCTTCTTATAATTTTTTTAAGGAACAACTTTGGAGCAAGGTTCAACAAAAACAAGCAGATATAAAAAGTTTATTATTAGATCAGAGCTTTATTGCAGGCATTGGAAATATTTATGCAAGTGAAATTCTTTTTGATTGCAATATAAATCCATTCAAATTAGCAAAAAAAATTAATAAACAGTCTTTTAACAGGTTAATGATTTCTACTGATAAAATTTTAAATAAAGCAATAGAAAGTGGAGGTGTAACAATAAAAAATTATGAAGATATTACTGGAGAACTTGGAAAATTTCAAATACAATTAAAAGTATATAATAGAAATGGATTAGCCTGCTATAAGTGTGAAAATTTGATTAAAAAAACAAAAACTAAAGGAAGGTCTACTTATTATTGTAGTAATTGTCAGAAATAAAATGAAATTAGAGAACATAGTTTTACAAAAAAATAAAAAGGTTGCAGTAATAGAATTAAATAGACCCAAGTACTTAAATGCTTTATGCGATGAATTAATTAAAGAGTTAAATATAGTATTAGATCTTTTAGAGAAAGATGACAATATTAATGTTGCTGTTTTAACGGGATCAGACAAGGCCTTTGCAGCAGGAGCGGATATAAAAGAAATGAATAATAAAGAATATATAGATCATCTTAAAAACGATTTTATTAAACCTTGGGAGAGATTAAGTAAGTTTAAAAAGCCTATTATAGCTGGCGTAGCAGGATATGCTTTAGGAGGTGGCTGTGAAATAGCTATGATGTGTGATATTATTATAGCTGCAGAAAATGCAAAATTTGGACAACCAGAAATAAATTTAGGAACTATTCCAGCTGCAGGAGGAACACAAAGGCTTGTTAGAAGCATTGGAAAATCTAAAGCTATGGAACTAGTATTATCTGGTAATACCATTTCTGCAAAAGAAGCAAAAGAATACGGGCTAATTTCTGAGGTAGTTTCTATTGACCTGCTTAAAATAAAAACCTTAGAACTAGCACATAAAATAGCTAGTAAATCATTGCCTGTTTTAATAATGGCTAAAGAAGCTGTTAATAGATCTTTTGAATCGTCTCTAGAGGAAGGAATGATAAATGAAAGGCGTTTATTTCAATCTACATTTTCTTTATTTGATAGAAAAGAGGGGATGGAGGCCTTTCTAGAAAAAAGAGAGCCAAAATTTAACAATAAATAGTTGATAAATTGCTATTAATTAACTATCTTAATATTTTTTCGGAGAAAACAATGGCTAATACAAGTTCAGCAAAAAAAAGAGTAAGAGTAATAGAGCGTAAGACTAGAGCAAGAGAAATGCAAAAGAGTAAAATTAGAACACTTATAAAAAACGTCGAATCGTCCATATCTAAAAAAGACCAGAAAACAGCAACGGAACAGTTAAAAAAAATAGATCCAAAATTACAAGCAGCAGTAAATAAAAAAATCTTAACGAAACCAAAAGTATCAAGAATACAGAAAAGACTAAATTCTAGGGTTGCAGCTATAACTAAAAAATAATTTTAATTTTATCTTTTTAATATTTAATCTATCCATTATTCTTAATTATATTAAATTTTTATTACAAATTATGTCTATTTATGTAATAGGCTTAGGGGGAGTTTTTGCATAATTTTAAGAATTTTAAATTTCAACCTAGTGAGGATCAACTTCTTAACAAGGCATGGGAAAATATTCATATTCAACTCAAAAAAGATTTCGGCTTGGTAGCTTACAAGAGCTGGTTGGCTAGGTTAAAAATATTAGGAATTACAATTAAAGGAGATTTATATTTATCATTACCCACTGATTTTCTTAAGGATTGGGTTGTAACACATTACAGTAAAAAAATTGAAAAAACTTGCAAAAAATATTTTAAAAATGTAAAAAAAGTAGAAATTTTAGTTAATAGCACAGGAGATTTAGCTCCAATAAAGAATTTTCATCAAGATGATGATATTGTAAATGATAGTGCATCTCCTATTGATCCAAGGTTTACATTTAAAAACTTTGTTGTAGGAAAGTCTAATGAATTTGCTTTTGCTGCTGCTAAAAGAGTAAGTGAAAATAAAAAAGTATCTTTTAACCCTTTGTTTTTGTTTGGAGGAGTTGGCTTAGGAAAAACTCACTTGATGCATGCAATAGCTTGGGAGATTAAAGAAAAACAGCCTAAAAGGAAGGTAGTTTATTTATCTGCAGAAAAGTTTATGTATGAGTTTGTGAAATCAATTCGTTACAAAGATACTATGTCTTTTAAAGAAAAGTTTAGATCAGTTGATGTTTTAATGATTGATGATATTCAATTTATAGCGGGAAAAGAGAGTACACAAGAAGAGTTTTTTCATACTTTTAATTCTCTGGTTGGACAGGAAAAACAAATTATTATAAGTGGAGATAGGGCGCCTTCTGACTTAGACGGGTTAGAAGAAAGACTCAGGTCTCGATTAAGCTTTGGCCTAGTTGGGGAGATACACAAAGCTGACTATGAACTGCGTTTGAGTATTTTACATACTAAAATTGATGCTGATGATCATATTAAGGTTGATGAAAAAATAATACAATTCCTAGCAAAAAAAATCAGCTCGAATGTTAGAGAATTAGAAGGAGCACTAAGAAGGCTCACAGCACATTCTGAATTAGTTAACCGGCCCTTAAACCTGGAAGTAGCTCAACAGTTATTACACGATTTACTAAAGGCAAATGATAGAAAAGTCACTATTGAGGATATTCAGAAGAAAGTTGCTGAATATTTTAATATTAGATTTAATGATATGGTTTCAATTAGAAGGTCAAGAACTGTGGCCAGACCTAGGCAAATTGCTATGTACTTATCAAAAACATTCACTCCCAAGTCTCTTCCAGAGATTGGTAGGTTGTTTGGCGGGCGTGATCATACAACTGTCATGCATGCTATAAAAAAAGTACATGAACTTAGTAAAATAGATTCATCGTTTGCGGAACACATTAGAGTGTTGAAAAGAACTCTTGAGCAATAAAATAGGTTATTTAATGTTTTATAAAACTATGGTATTACTACATTTAGTATTAGTAAATATTAAAAATACTATTTTAAGATAATTATAAAAGAGTAACAAGGAATGAAGGCTAAAATAAGTAAAAAAAATTTTGTACAATCTTTATCTCATCTTCATGGCGTCGTCGAGAAGAGGAACACTATACCTATTCTTGCTAATGTTTTAATAGAAGCAAAAGATAAGAATCTAGTTTTAGCCGCTACTGATATGGAAATTGCTGAGTTACAGAATATATCATGTGAAGTATTACAAGAAGGAGCTGTTACTACGCCTGCGCATATTTTATATGATATTGTCAGAAAGCTTCCAGATGATTCTGTAATAGAATTAGAAAGCAAGGAAGGAAAAAAACTAGAAATTACTGCTGATAAAATTTCCTTTTCTTTAATGTGTTTGCCACCTAATGATTTTCCAGATATTCATACTGGAGAATATCCAGAAGGATTTGATATTGATACAGCCAGCCTAAGTAGATTAATTGATAAAACAATCTTTTCAGTATCCACAGAAGAAACTAGATATTATTTAAATGGAATTTATTTACATTCTATAAAGGAAAATGAAAAAGAGGTACTTAGAGCAGTAGCTACAGATGGACATAGACTTTCTAGGCTTAGTGCTACGCTTCCTCAAAATATTAAAAATTTAAATGGCGTAATAATTCCTAGGAAAACGGTTACTGAGATAAAAAAAATAATTGATACTCAAGAAGGAAACGTAAAAGTACAAATAGCAAATAACAAAATAAGATTTTCTATAAATAATGTAATTATTACCTCAAAGTTATTAGATGGAGCTTTTCCTGACTATGAAAGAGTTATCCCAAGCAATAATACAAAAGAACTAGTAGTTGAAACACAAGAATTCATTGCTGCAGTGGATAGAGTGTCAACGTTATCCTCAGATAGGACAAGAGCTATTAAATTTAAACTATCAAGTAAGACTTTAGAAATAACTGCAGAAAACCCCGATCAAGGGAGTGCAAAAGAAAAAATAAGCGTTCATTACGATGGAGATAATTTAGAAATAGGGTTTAACTCTAAATATCTAATAGATATAGCAAGACAGATAACAGGAGCTAAAATCAAGTTCATGTTATCTGATAAATTATCTCCTACGTTAATGCTAGACGAAGAGGATAATCTGGCCTTGTATCTTCTAATGCCAATGCATATTTGAACCAATCTTATATTAAGATATTATGCTAGAGGAAAAAAAAAATGAAAAAAACTTTATAAATAGTATTTCTATTCAAAACTTTAGAAATCATGAAGCTTTAGAAATTTCTGTAGAGAAACCTTCTATAGTGATTTATGGAAAGAATGGAGTAGGAAAAACTAGTATTTTAGAAGCTTTATCAATATTTTCAAACGGAAAAGGACTTAGAAACTCTAAATTAATAGAGATGACTAAGTTAGATAAAGATATGTTTTGTATTTCATTAAATGTCCAAATAGAAAATAATATACCACTAGAATTAAAATCTACTTATAACAAGTCTCAAAAAACTAGAAAAATTTATATTAATGGAAAAGAAGAAAAAAGTTTCAACAAAATTAAGAAAAACTTTCCAATGATTTGGGTAACACCCTATGATGAAAAAATATTCAGAGGAGGGGCTTCTTTAAGGAGAAACTTCTTGGATAGATTAGTAGGGAATTTTGATATATTTCATAATTCCAGAATTATTGAATACAATAAACTACTTAAACAAAGATCAAAGCTGTTAAAAGACAAAATAAATGATTTTAAATGGTTAGATGTGATTGAAGATCAATTAGCTAAACTTGCAGTTACAGTTTGTGCATCAAGACTTGATATAGTATTTAGATTATCTAAACTATTGGAGATAAAATCAAAAGGATTACCAAAAGTTAGTCTTAAGTTTTCAGATTCAATAGAAAATCAACTAATGGAATCTCCTGCTTTAGAAATAGAGGATGAGTTAAAAAAAAAATACTTAGAATCTAGAAAGCTAGATTTTTTAATAGGAGGAAGTTTGTATGGATGTCAAAAAACTGATTTTATATGTCATAATTTAGATAAAAATATGCCTGCAGAAATGTGTTCATCCGGAGAACAAAAATTACTTTTAATTTCTATTATTTTGGCAAGCTCAAAAGCCTTAAAGCAAAGCACTAAAGTAGCTCCAATTATGCTACTTGATGAAATATTTACACATTTAGATTCTATAATAAAAAGCTACCTATTTAATGAACTAAGATCTTTAGGCTCGCAGATATGGATTACTACTGCAGAAACCGATAATTTTTTAAATAAATATGATAATGTTTATTATTACGAACTAAAAAAGAGAATAGAAATTTAGAATGAAAAAACAAGATAAAAGTAAATCACAAGATTACAATGCTTCCTCAATAAAAGTTCTAAAAGGACTAGAAGCAGTAAGAAAAAGACCAGGAATGTATATAGGAGACACAGACGATGGTTCAGGTTTGCACCATATGGTTTTCGAGGTAGTGGATAATTCCATAGATGAAGCGTTAGCAGGACATTGTGATACTATTTCAGTATCCATAAATGAAGATGGTTCGGTCACAGTAGAAGACAATGGAAGAGGCATTCCTACAGATATGCACGAGGAAGGTATTTCTGCAGCTGAAGTAATAATGACTCGCCTACATGCAGGAGGTAAATTTGATGAAAACTCTTATAAAGTTTCTGGCGGGCTTCACGGAGTAGGCGTTTCAGTAGTAAATGCTCTTTCAGAAAAACTATTACTTGAAATTTACAGAAATAAAAAGTCTTATGAAATAGATTTTTCAGATGGGGCAGCCTTAAAACCCTTAGAGGAAAAAAGCCAAAAAGAAGTCAAGACTGGAACTAAGCTAACTTTTTGGGCCTCAAACAAAGTTTTTTCTCAAACTAACTATAATTATGAAATTTTAGAAAAAAGGTTAAGAGAATTGGGTTTTTTAAACTCAAATATAAAAATACTATTGGAAGATAAAAGAGTAAAACCTAATATTAAAAAAACCTTTCATTATTCAGGAGGTTTAGAGGAATTTATTTTATGGCTATCAAAAAACACTCATTCACTTAATTCTAAACCTGTATCAATAAAAGGAGAAAAAGATGGAATTAAAGCAGAAGTATCTTTAAAATGGACTGATAGTTATAACGAGAATGTAAAATGTTATACTAACAATATACCTCAAAGAGATGGGGGTACTCATCTAGCAGGTTTAAGGGCAGCTTTAACCAGAGTATTATCAAGATATCTAAAAGATAGTAATAGTAATAAAAAAGAAAAACTATCTTTTACTGGAGAAGATATGAGAGAAGGTCTCTATGCAATATTATCAATAAAAGTGCCAGACCCTAAGTTTTCATCTCAGACTAAAGATAAACTAGTTTCCTCAGAGGTAAGACAAGTTATTGAAGGAATCGTAAATGAACAATTATCAGATTGGATGGAAGAGAATCCATCAGATGCAAAAATTATATGTAAGAAAATAATAGATGCTGCTTCAGCGAGAGAAGCCGCTCGTAAAGCAAGAGATTTATCAAGAAGGAAAAATGCTTTAGAAGTTTCTAGTCTACCTGGAAAGTTAGCCGACTGCCAGGAGAAAGATGCAACTAAATCAGAATTATTTTTAGTTGAGGGCGATAGTGCAGGGGGATCTGCAAAACAAGCAAGAAACAGGTTATATCAAGCCATTTTGCCACTCAGAGGAAAAATTTTGAATACTTGGGAACCAAGAATATCTGCGGTTCTCGGATCAAATGAAATCATGGCTATGATTTCTGCAATGGGAACAGGAATAGAAAAAGATTTTGATATCAGCAAGTTACGATATCACAAAGTTATAATTATGACTGATGCTGATGTAGATGGTTCTCATATTAGAACATTAATCCTCACATTCTTTCATAAACATATGAAAGAAATAATAAAATCAGGGCATTTATACGTTGCTCAACCTCCATTATTTAAGGTTAAGAGGGGAAAAAGTGAAGTATATATTAAAGAAGAAACTGGCTTAGAGAAATTTTTAATAGAAAGTTCAATAAAGGATATTAGACTTTTTTATGGGAAAAATAGAATAGAACTAGCAGGAGATCCTTTCTTAAGGATAATTTATAAAATAATAAAAGTAGCTAAGATGTTAAAAGGTATTTCTAAAGATATTGATATTTCATTAATTCAATCTTTTTATTTAAATGGAGGTTTTTCATTAACAAGCTTAGACAGCAATGAGAAGGTGGAAAGTACTTTGAAAAATATAGTTTCACATTTAAATTTAAATATTGAGTATGATGAAAAATGGAGTATGCAATTAGACTCAGATAAAAAGGTTATTATTTTTAGTCATGTTAAAAATGAAATTATAAAAAAATATAAGATTGACGAATCATTAATAAACAAACCAGAAACAAATAAATTGATAAATACTAGTAATGACATCATAGATATTTTTATTGATGGTGCGTACCTCAAAATCGTAGAAAAAGAATATTTTTTAAAGGGTCCAGGAGATTTATATTTGGAAATTAATAATTTCACAAAAAAAAATTTCAAAATTCAAAGATATAAGGGACTTGGTGAAATGAATCCTGATCAATTATGGGAAACTACACTTGATCCAGATTCAAGAACATTAGTACAGGTTAATTATAAAGATTTGTGGGAAGCAGATGATTTATTTGGAAAACTTATGGGTAATAATGTTGAAGCCAGAAGAAACTTTATTCAAAAGTTTGCGTTAGAGGCAGAAATAGATTCTTAGAATATTTCCTTATGAAAGCTATAAAATTACTTTTTAGTATAAGTGTATTTTTTATTTTTTTGTGGATAGTTTATTGTTTTATTACTCTTCCAGACTTAGATGGGTTAGGAAATAAAACTAGAAATCCTTCAATTAGTGTAATAGATAAGGACAATCATTTAGTAGGCTCTTTGGGGGATGTTTATGGTGGAGTTCTCTATGCAGAAGATTTACCGGATAACTTAATTAAAGCCGTAGTAGTTTTAGAAGATAAAAGATTTTTTGAACACTATGGAGTAGATCTAATAGGTCTGGGCAGAGCAGTAACTGAAAATTTTAGAGCTATGAACTATGTACAAGGTGCTTCCACAATTACACAGCAGTTATCTAAACTTATTTTTTTAAACACCGATAAGACCATTTCTAGAAAGTTTAGAGAATTAATTATATCTTTCTATCTTGAATATAAATTTACTAAACTTGAGATTCTATCAATGTATTTAAACAGGGCATATTTTGGATCTGGACAGTATGGTATTAAAGCTGCTTCTAAAAGATACTTTTCTAAACATCCTAAAAATTTAACAATAGCTGAGTCATCAGTTATAGCAGGGATACTAAAGGCTCCAAGTAGGTTGTCTTTGATAGTAAATAAAGATGCAAGTATCTCCAGGGCCAGATTAGTCTTAGATTTATTAGAAAGTAATAAGTTAATTTCTTCAAATCAAAAGGTAGTAGCATACGAAGAGCTAAAAATGATCAAAAAAAAAGTTTACTATTCTGATAATAGTATAAGATATTTTATAGATTGGGTGTACTCCGTTACGCCTGACGAAGTTTTAAAAAAGAAAAAAGACTTAATAATTAACTCTACATTAGATATAAAAATACAAAAAATAGTTCAGGAAGCTGTTAAAAGAAAAATGTCTAATTACGAAAAAGAGATAGAGGCTGCTGTAGTGGTAATGAATTATAATGGATCCATAAAGGCATTATTGGGAGGAAGAAGTTGGTCTTATAGTAAATTTAATAGAGCTACTCAATCCAAACGTCAGTTGGGTTCTGTTTTTAAAACCTATGTCTATTTAACAGCCCTAACTATGGGTTATGACCTTAATGATAAGTTAGAAGACTCTCCTATCAAAAAAGGTGAGTGGCTACCAAAAAATTATTCTAAAAAATACGAGGGTATTATTTCATTAGATCGAGCATTTGCAATATCGTCTAATGTTGCCGCAGTAAGACTTTCTGAAAGAATAGGTAGAGAAAACATCATAGAGTTAACAAAAAAGCTGGGAATAGTATCTGATATTAAAAATAATCCATCTATGGCTCTTGGAGTGGCTTCTTTTTCATTACTAGAAACAGTAGGTTCCTTTGGGGCTATCTGTGGCAATGGAATTCCTGTAATTCCTTATGGTATAGAGGAAATAAAATTAAGAAATAATAATAGTATATGGAAAAGGGATGTACCTAAAAGGGGCGAGACAATAACAAAAAATGTACAAATAAAAATAAAAAAATTATTAAGGGAGGTAATTAATCAAGGAACAGGAAAAAAGTTATCTAAGGTACCATTACATGTAATAGGAAAAACAGGAACCACTCAAAGAAATAGAGATGCCTGGTTTATAGGGTGTACAAAAAAACACGTTATTGGAGTTTGGATAGGAAGAGATGATGATAAAAGCATGAAAAGTATATTCGGGTCTACCTTACCTTTAGCAATTTTTAAAGATATAATAATGAAAATATAAATTAGTTTCTAATGAGAACAGGAGTACCTACTTGTACCTTTTTCCATAGAAAATCCATCTCTTTATTTGTTATAGCAATACATCCTTCCGTCCAGTCATTTTGTTTATTATGATATTCTTCATCAAAACCTGAGTTAGGAACTCCATGTATCATTATTTGCCCTCCTGGATGCTTATTTAATGTTATTGCCCTACGTATATCCCATGGGTTAGGATATGATATTTGTAATGCAAGATAGAATGAACTATTTTGTATCTTTTTCTCAATATAGTATAGTCCTTCCGGAGTTTTACCATCACCGCTTTTTATTTTTGTACCATTTGGCTCAAAACCCAAGGATACAGAAAACTTTTTTACTTTTCCGGTATTTAAGAATGCTATAAGCTCTCTGTTTGACTTATTAATAATTAGATACTTTGTTTCAGAGGCAACTAGAGGACTATTAATAAAAAAAAATAAAAATATAAATTTAGCAAAAATTCTCATTCTTAAGCTATTTTAAGCGTAGGGGAATTAGAAGACAATCTAGATATTTCTTTTGTAAAGTACTTACTTCCTGCGTGATCAAAAGTTAAAATACTTTTACAATTTTCACAAAAAACTTCCCAATCTTTTTGAGTATAAAAGCACGAGCTACATTTCCATAGTGTATCATTGCTAGTACTTGCTAGGTCTAACCATTCTTTTATTTTATCTTTATTTCGGAAAGTCTGCTCTTCAATAAAAACTAGTAAAAGGTATGCTTTTTTATTTGGATATAAATTTATAGATTTAATTAAGTCATTTTTAGCGTCCCCCCATATCTTAGCCTTGGCTTTAATTTCTCCTAGCAGTAAATGTTTAAGGTATAAATTATCATGGCCCTCTAGCAATTCAATCAAAAGCTTTACCTTTTTATTAATATTTAAATTGTTAAAATTATCTAGCACGCAATTTAATATATTGGGATGTGGTATATTTTTCCAGTATTGGCTTAAGATATTTTTAAGATATCTCTCAGGGACAGTTTTTTTTATTTTACAGTAAAGTTGAATAACAGGAGGTAAATATATTCTATTTTCAATTGCTTCTGATACGAGCGCACTAGATTTTTCCAACTCACCACTTTTAAAATAATCTATAGCCATATTATAGTTTAAAATACTTATAATATTATTTACTTTATTATTTTTTGATTTTTTTTTAATATATTTTTTTAGGATAGACCAGTTATTATTCTTTTTAGAAAATTTGTAAGCTTCACTTAAAAATATGTTTAAAGGTAGTTTAAAAGTATTAGCTGATTCGAGCATATTAGAAAATAATTCTAAATCGTTATTTTTACTAGCAATAGTAATTAAACCCTTAATAGCGATTGATCTTGTGGATGGAAAGCCCAACATTTTTTTATAGGTATTAAAACAATACGCCTCATCATTCTTTATAAGGTGACTTTGTAGTTTTAATAATAATAGTAGAGGAGTTTCTTTTAAATACTTTTTAGAATAATTATAGTTTTTAATTACTTTAGTAGTTTCATTATTAATTGAGGCAATAAGGCCTTCTTGTAAGGCAATATTAGCTTTTCTAACTCTGTATTTTTGTATATTATTTTTAATTTTCATTGGAAAAGAAAATATTTTATATATATAAAAAAAAACTACTGTAAGAAAAAAGAATGTACAAAATATAGTTACTAAAAAAATAGAAAAAGAGGTACTTATTTCCCATCCCAACCATATTAAATTTATTTCCCCACTATTTTCTGTAAACCACATAGCAAGAGAACTTACAGAGGCCATAAAAAAGATTGCAAGTAATATTTTTATCAATTTCTCTTTTGTAAAGCAGCAGTAGTCTTTGCCAAAAGATTTCGTGCTGCGATATCAGCATTTTGTCTTGCAATAGCTTCTGTTAGCCAGGCATCTAACGGACCTCTTAGTTCTTTTGAAATTGATGATATTTCATCAATTGCTCTAGCCAAGTCACCTCTAGAGATAGAATCTTCTGCCCTTAATAAAATTCCAGGCATTCCTTTAATATCCTTAATATTAGTAGGTTTAATTTTAACATACTTAGAGAATTCTTTTTTAAGGTTTTCCCTCCATGTTGTATCTCTTTTTGTTCTATCTGCATCTAGCTGTTCTCCTGCCCTAGCACTTAGTCTAGCCTCAAGATCTTTTAATGTAGGAGCGCCTCCACTAGCAAAACGTAACAATGCCGGATCTAAACCTTCTTTACCTAACTCTTCCAATTGAGGAGCATATGGTATACCAGATTCTAGTCTATCTATAAGACTTTGAGCCAAATAAAGCCTATTAGATAACTCTGTTTTACTTGAAGACAAAATTAATCTAGAATTATTTTTTAAGTCTTTATCTAAATTAACTAAGCTACCTTGAACACGGTTAACTTCAAGTTCTACTTTTTTAAGCATTTTATCTAAATTTGAAATATCTAACTGCAATTTACTGTAACTTTCTTCAGACTGATTTAGTTTATTTTGAAACAATTCAATATTTTCAGTTAATAATTTATTCTCATCTAGTTTAAGTTTATTATCGACTAGCTTTTCTTCAACCTTTAATATTCTTTCAGAAATAGCAGTATAGCTTTCCGAAATATTATTATTATCTAGCCCTAACTCTAGGTAGGATATTATTAGGACTGCTCCTATAGATCCTGACAATAGACCAAATACAATACTAAAAAAAAATTCTTTAAATCTTAGCATAGCTTTAAACAAGCTTTTAATTGAAATCAACAATATAAGCAGCAGCTTCTTAATAATTAGGAGAACATTCAAAACAAAAATATCTATTAATAAAAAAGGAGCTTTAAGAATCTTTTGAAGACCATTAATAAAAGATTTTGTGTAGGGGGAAAGCTTAAATTTTTTTTTACTCGTGCTTCTAGAAACCTTCTTTATAGAAGTACGTTTTTTTGTTGCTCTGTTTTTTTTTATTACCATTAGCTATTCATTTTGTAAAATAGTAGATTTTAAATTCTCTAAAGAAGGAATATCAGGATAATATTTTAATTTTATTTTATTTGATAAAGCATTCGAAACGTTTTCGCTTAAACATGCAAACTTTATATATTTAAAATAGTTTATACTAAATTTATTAAGAAATAATTTACTAAAGTTTGCTGCACCTTTTCTAGATAATAATACTATCCAGCTAATTTTTTTTAACTTAATTAGGTTAAAAAAATTTTTGTTAGGGACTTTTACTTCCCTAGATTTATATACAACATATCTTTTAATATTATATCCTAGGTTTTCTAATACACCAGTCAGGTCTACTGAAACTTCCTTAGCCCCTAAATATAAAAGACTGCCACTTTTTTTTGTTGTCTTTTCTATTACCACATTTAACATTTTAACACTATCTCCAGCACAATCAATGACATTTTTAAAACCTAATTTTTTAGCCAATTTATATGAGGAGCTTCCTACTGTAAAAACTTTAGTATTTCTTTCTTTATATAATTTGGATAAATAATACAAACTATTAGTAGAAGTAATTAATATAGCTTGAACATTACTTATACTAATTTTCTCACAAGGGACATCTTCTATATAAAGTATAGGAAATACCATTATAGGATAAATAAACCTACTAAAAGTATTTTCAACTTCATGATTAGTAAATTTTCCTTGGGACTTGAATATCGCTACTAATTTTTTATCCATTCTTTTTTAAGCTTTCTAACACCTTTTTTGCACATAGCTTTCCTGCTTTCTCAGCACTTGAGACATTATCAACCACTTTTGCTTCAGAAAAGCTATTTCCGCTAGTATTATATAATCGAGCATTAATAACTATTTTATTATTTTTAACTTTTGCTAAGGCAGCTAGAGGTGTAAAACAATCGCCATTAATTTCTTTTATAAAAGATCTCTCTGCTAAAAGTGCAACTCTAGTTTCATAATGGTCAATTTTTTCTAAAAAACTTTTTACATAATTATTATTTTTTCTACATAGTATAGCAATTGCCCCTTGACCGGGTGCAGGTAAAATTATTTTAGAAGAAATTTTTATAAAGTTTATGTCATCATACTTTAAATTGATTCTCTTGATACCTGATATAGCTAACAAGGTTGCATCAATTTTATTATCTCTTACTTTTTGTATTCTGCTTTCTACATTACCTCTAAGGTTTTTTACTCTCAGTAAGGGAAATAAACTTTTTAAATAATTTATTCTTCTGGGACTTGAGCTACCAAAAATTATGGTTTCGTTGCAATCTAAGAGAGTATTTAGTTTAAAGTCTTTTGTAACTAATACATCCCTTACATCCTCTCTAGGAAGATAGGCCGCGATTATTAATCTTTCATCTAATCTTGCTGGTATATCTTTAGCGGAGTGTATGGCAATATCTATTTCATTTTTTATTAGAAGCTTATCAATCTCTTTTGTAAATAAGCCTTTACCTCCTTGGGATTTAAATTCTTTATGTGAAACTTTATCACCTAAAGAAACAACATATTTAAATTCGAGATTTTTAATTCCCAATTTAAATATTTTTTTTGCAACTAATTCGGCTTGCTTCCTGGCTAATTTACTTCTCCTGCTTCCTATAAAAATTTTTCTTTTACTATTCATAAATTTTTTTTAATCTGTAATATAAATTTATATGAAAATTCTAGGAATAGAAAGTAGTTGTGATGATACATCAGTAGCAATTATTGACAGCAAAAAAAAAATTCTTTCGAATGAGAGAGTTTCTCAAGACGATATACATAAAGATTATAAAGGTATTGTACCTGAACTGGCAGCACGAAACCATGTATCTCAAATAGATAAAATTACTCAAAGAGCTTTTAAAAAAGCAAATATATCACTTGATAGTATAGATATAGTTTCAGCAACAGCGGGTCCAGGTTTAATAGGAGGGCTTTTAGTTGGTTTAACATTTGCTAAAACTATAGCCCAGGTAAAAAAAATTCCATTTATTGCTGCTAATCACCTTGAAGGACATGCCCTCACTGCAAGGTTGTTAGAAAATATTAAATTTCCTTATTTGTTATTACTTATTTCAGGAGGCCATTCAGGGCTTTATTTTTTGAAAGATATTAATGAGTATGTTTATTTAGGAGGTACACTTGATGATGCAGTAGGAGAAGCATTTGATAAAGTAGCTAAGGCTTTAGAGTTAAACTTTCCAGGCGGCCCTGAATTAGAAAAATTAGCATTAAAAGGAAATGAGAATGCTTTTAAATTTCCTAAACCATTAGTTAATAAAATTGATGTAAATCTAGATTTATCTTTTTCAGGACTTAAATCTCATGTGATAAGCTTAATTAGAAATAATCAAATAAACCTTAAATCAAATAGCTTTAAACAAGATATAGCAGCGAGCTTTCAGAAAACCATTTCACTTATTTTGGTTAATAAATTAGAAAAAGCAATAAATTTTTGTAATAAAAAACTTCTTAGATATAATAATGTGGTGGTATCAGGAGGGGTAGCCTCTAATGCTTATTTGAGAAAGAGTCTTATAAAAACTATAGAAAGTAAAAATAAAAAACCTTTTATTCCACCTGCTAAACTCTGTACAGATAATGGAGCAATGATTGCTTGGGCGGGTTTTGAGAGATATAGAGAAGGTTTGGTAAGTCCTTTAGATTTTAAAGCACGGCCAAGATGGCCTCTAGAGGAAAAAATTTAAATGAATAGAATACTAGTAATAGGTGCTGGTGCTTGGGGAACAGCTATTGCTAATTTATTAGCAGAAAATACTAAACAAAATATCTTTTTATGGTCTTTTGAAAAGAAAGTAGCACAAGATATTAATTCTTTATGTATAAATAAAAAATATTTACCTAATAAGAAAATTAGTAATTTAGTAAAAGCAAGCACTTTTCTTCCAGATATTTATACACAAATCATTTTCATAGTAATTCCTTCCCAATTTATATTTATGTTTTTTAAAAATTATAAAAAACACTTTCAAAGCTATAATAGGGGTAGATATTATTTCATAATAGGTTCAAAAGGAATTGATACGAAAAGAAAAAAATTATTAAGCGATATAATAAAAAGTTATTTTCCTGATTCTTTCATAGCAATTCTTAGTGGGCCATCCTTTGCTCATGATGTAGCAGAAAGGAAACCTACAGCTGTAACATTAGCCAGCAAGTATAAAAAACAGGGAGAAGTTATTCTTAAGATTTTGAATAATAATTATTTCAGAGTTTATTTAAACAACGATATAATTGGAGTACAAATAAATGGTACAATGAAAAATGTTTTGGCAATTGCTGCAGGGTTAACAGAGGGATTAAAACTAGGAGAAAATGCTAGGGCAGCAGTGATTGCAAGAGGAATAAAAGAGCTAATTAGATTAAATAAAGCTTTAGGAGGTAAAAAGGAAACAATTTTAGGACTCTCGGGTATAGGTGATATTATTTTAACTTGTGTATCCAAATCCTCGAGAAATTATAAATTAGGTTATATGATAGGATCCGGAAATCGTTTAAATAGTATAGTTAAAAAACAGTTTCAAGTTACAGAGGGGCTAGAAAATATAAGTGTAATATTTCACTTTAAGAATAAGTACAATATAAAAATGCCTATTTTAGAAGCTATATACAAAGTTCTAGTAAAAAATCACAACTTTGATACAGTCGTAAAAGAATTATTAGCTAGACCACCTTCTAAAGAATAATTACCCTCTTAAAAGCTCATTTATAGATGTTTTTGATCTAGTTTTTTCATCAACTGTTTTTACTATTACTGCGCAGTATAGATTAACATTAGAGCCTTTATCTTTTAAACTACCTGGTACAACAACAGAGTATTTTGGAACTCTACCATAAATAATTTTTCCAGTTTTTCTATCAATAATTTTTGTTGATGCTCCAATATATACTCCCATTGAAAGGACACTGCCCTCTTCTACTATAACCCCCTCTGCTACTTCAGATCTAGCCCCTATAAAACAATTATCTTCTATAATTACAGGTCCTGCTTGCAAGGGCTCTAATACTCCACCAATCCCAGCGCCTCCAGAAATATGGCAGTTTTTTCCAATTTGAGCACAGCTTCCTACTGTTGCCCAAGTATCAATCATCGAGGAGGACCCAACATGAGCACCTATATTTATAAATGAAGGCATTATAACTGCTCCTTTATCTATAAAAGATCCTTTTCTTACGACAGCATTAGGGACAATTCTAAAGCTAGAATTTAAAAAGTCTTTCTTTTTCCAATTATCAAATTTAGAGGGAACTTTATCCCACCATGAAGTTTTTCCAGGTCCATTTGTTATGAGTTTTTGTTCTGTTATTTGAAAGGATAGTAGAACTGCTTTTTTTACCCATTGGTTGACGATCCATTTATTAGAACTTTTTTCTGCTACTCTAACTTTACCATTATCCAAGTTTTTTATTGTTTCATTAATAGCTTTGATATATTTTTTCGGTCCAGATTTATTGAGCTTAGCTCTTTTATCCCAAATTAGGTTTATATTTTCCTTAAGTTTTTCTATTTTCATTAAAAATATCCTTTTTATTAATTTTTTTCATAAAAGACTCTAAATTTCTAAAAGTAAAGTCTACAAAGTTATTTATTGTTTTATTACATTCAATGTCAATCAAAATAGTTTTTGTGCCAAGTTCTTTTGCAGTTTTTAAGTTTGCAGGAATATCATCTATCATGATAGTATTATGAAAAATTAAATTAAATTTATTAATAACTTCCTTATATGTTTTCAAATTTGGCTTAGGAATATATTTAGCAGCTTTAATATCAAAAATTTCATCTACTTCTTCTAATACCCCTACTTTTTTTAAAACTCTTTCTGCATGACAGAAAGTTCCATTAGTAAAAATTATCTTCTTTCCTGAAAATTTGCTCATTTGTTTTTTTAAGGAAGTATTTTTTTTTAAACTTGTTAAATCTATATCATGAACATACTTTAAAAAGTATTCGGGCTCAATATCATCATTTAACATTAGGCCCCTTAAGGTAGTTCCATATTTTTTGAAGTATTTCTTTTGAATTAAGTAGGCTTCTTCTAGGCTTAATTGTAGCTTTGAAGCAATAAAGGTTTTCATCTTAAAGTCAATTTGGGAAAAAATTTTAGAATCCTCACAATATATTGTATTATCCAAATCAATTAATAAATCTTTCATAATAAATTATTTTCTAAATAAGGTCCCCATACCTTTGCTACTAAACAACTCTTTCACTAGAGCATGTTTAACTCTTCCATCAATAATAACCGATCCTCTTACGCCTTTTTTAACTGCTTCCATACAGGTATTTACTTTAGGTATCATACCACCATAAATTACTCCTTTTGCAATTAATACTTTAATTTCTTTCAAATTAAGTTCACCTATCAGATTGTTATTACTATCGGCTACGCCTTTAACATCTGTTAACATTAATAACCTTCTAGCTTTCATTTTATGTGAAATAAACCCTGCAGTAAGGTCAGCATTTATATTGTACTTTGTACCTACTGAGTTAGTTCCCATAGGAGCTATAACTGGAACTATTCCTGCAGATAAAAGATTAATTAAAAGTTGTGAGTTAAGTTTTATCGGATTACCAACATAACCTAAATCAATTTGTTTTTTATTTTGAGTGAGGGTGTATTTTTTTGCTTGTATCAACCTTCCATCAGTTCCAGCAATCCCTAAAGCAATTATTTTTTTTTTACTTAAATTGATTGTTATATCTTTATTAATGAGTCCTGTCAGTACCATTTGGACTACTTTCAATGTTTTAGCATCAGTTTTTCTCATTCCTTTATAAAACTGATGTTTTATGCGCATTGTTTTTAAAGCTTCGTTAATTTGAGGCCCTCCTCCATGGACTATAATTGGTTTAATTCCTGAATCAATTAAAACGGAAATATCCTGATAAAAAGTTTCTGATAGTTTTGGATTAAGCATTGCACTACCTCCGTACTTAACCACTATAATCTCATTAGCATATTTTTTTAAATTCTGGCTAATTTGAGAGTGATCTTTTAATGAAATTATTTTAGATATTTGATCAAAAGCTTTTTTCATTATTTTCTATCACTTTTAAAATATTTCCTTTTAATTCTTTTATACCTTCTTTTGTCTTAGAACTAGTAAAAATTGGTAAAGAGCCTTTAAAAAAGTCTTCCTCACATAAATCATTGATAAACTCTTTTTTAGTGTCTTTTGTAAGTTTATCGGATTTTGTAAATATGCAATTGTAACTTAAATTACTTTTTTCTAAAAATAATAAAAAATCTAAATCAATATCTTTTATGCCGTGCCTAGAGTCTAAAAGAACATATACCTTTTTAAGATTTTTACTTTTAAGAAAATAGTTTTTTAGTAGAGCAGATACTTCAACAATTTTTTTTTTAGATATACCCGCATACCCATATCCTGGAACATCAACTAAAGAAAAATATTTATCTATTCTATAGAATACTATAGTTTTAGTTTGTCCTGGAATTTTAGATGTTCTAGCTATTTTTTTTCTATTTAATAAAGAGTTGATCAAAGAGGATTTTCCAGAGTTAGATCTTCCTGCAAAGCAAACCTCAGGTAAAGTTAATTCTTTACAATTTTGAAAATTAGTAAAACTTAAAACTCTCTCTAATGAATTAAAGTTTATATTTTTCATACGTAAATTATTTTGTCTTTTTCATGATAATCCATTGTTGGCCTATAGAAAGAACATTATTCCAGGTCCAATAAATAACTAAACCTGCAGGAAAGGTTGCAAACAAAAATAGAAACACCAAAGGCAAGTAAGTCATAATTTTTGCCTGAAGTGGATCTGGTGGCGCGGGGTTTAACTTTGTTTGGAGAAACATGGTAAACGCCATCAGAAGGGGCCAAGCGCCTATTAATAAAAAAGAAGGAGGAGTAAAGTTCAGAAGCCCAAAAAAATTAAAAATAGTAGTAGGATCTGGTGCGGACAAATCTTTAATCCAGCCATAAAACGGGGCATGTCTAGTTTCTAAAGTTACAAACAGTACTTTATATAGAGCAAAAAAAATAGGTATTTGTATTAAAATAGGAAGACAACCTGATAAAGGGTTAACTTTTTCATTCTTATAAATGAGCATAATTTCTTGCTGCATTTTCATCTTATCATTTTTAAATCTATCTCTTATCTCTTTAATTTTAGGGGTTAATAATTTCATTTTACTCATAGATTTGAAAGACTTATTTGCCAAAGGAAATAATGCTATTCTTATTAGAACTGTTAACGCCAATATTGATAGTCCAACATTACCAAAAAACCCAGAGAACCAATGAAGAAGTTGAAACAGGGGTTTAGTGATAATATAAAACCAACCAAAATCTACTGCTCTATCAAACATTTTTAGTTGAAGTTTTTCAGAATAATCATCTAGTAAATCAACTTCCTTAGCGCCTACAAATAAGTTTGACTTAATTGATATTTCTTCACCCGGCTTAATATCAAAAACTGAACTATTATAGTCTGCTTGATATCTAACAGTATTATTAATACTAGCCTTAAATCCAGCTTCTATAGTATTTGTTTGATCAGGGATAATTGCTGCTAGCCAATACTTATCTGTTATACCTAACCACCCTCCTTTACTAATATTTCTTGTATTCTGCTTATCTAAAAGGTCATCATAATCAATCTCTATCAGTCTATCATTCAAAGCTCCTATAGGACCTTCATGAAGAATATAAAACCCAGAAGTCTTTGGTGTACCAGTTCTATTAATCCTTCCATAAGGTATAAAACTTTGAGTATTATTTGAATTATTTTTAATCTTTTGTTCTATGCTAAACATAAAATTTTCATCTATACTAATATTTCTAGTAAATTGAAAACCATCAGGGGAAATCCATTCTAAGGTAACAGGATTATTAATATTAAGCTTCTTTCCGTTAATCAATTTCCATAAAGTATTATTTTGAGGAACATCAGTATTATTATCTTTTGCCATCCATCCAAACTCAGCAAAATATGGATTTTTTGTTCCTTTCGGAGAAAATATTGTAACTAATTTAGAGTCGTTATCTAAAGTTTCTTTGTAATCTTTAAGTATTATGTCATCAAACCTTGCTCCTTTTAAAGAAATTGACCCCTTGAGCCTAGAGTCAGGTGAAATAAAAACTCTTTTTTCACTTGAGATAACCTTTTCACGAGGAAAAATTTCAGTGGAATAGTCTGTAGGTTCAATATCTATATTATTTTTTTTATTGTCATCTAATTTTTTTACATCTGACTGACTAGGAAAAAAATACTGAAAAATTAAAAGTATTAATAAAGATGCGACTATAGCTAATAATAAATTTTTCTGTTCGTTCATTTTATTTTTCTATTTTTTTTATTATATTTTTTAATTCAGAGTAAAGATTGTCAAATTTTTCAGTTACAATACCTTTTTTTCCCACTATTACATAATCCTTATAAGAAGTATAATTTTGAGTAAGTACTATTCTTGTTAAAGACTTTATTCTTCTTTTAATAAAATTTCTTTTTACTGCATTTCCTAATTTTTTACTTGCTGTAATTCCTATTCTAACATTCATAGCCTTGGTATTTAAATACTGAATATTAAAATTCTTACTATTTATTTTTTTTCCATTGGCAAAAACAAATTGGTATTCTTGTCTTTTTTTTATTTTTGTAGCTTCCATTATGCAGAAAGTCTATGCCTACCTTTAGCCCTTCTATTTGATAATATTACTCTACCTGATTTAGTAGACATTCTGGATCTAAAGCCATGTCTTCTTTTTCTAACTAATTTACTTGGCTGAAAAGTTCTTTTCACTTAATTCTCCTTTTGCAATAAATGTAAATTATAAAATAAAAGAGGGATCTTTTCTCAACATTCTTCTAACTAAGGCCCTAAAGGCTAATTTGTAGCTAGCTGCATCTTTTAGATCTCTTGAATGGTTTTTTGCTACTTTTTCTGTTACAAATTCAAAACTTTCATTACATGCTCTAGCCATTAATTGAACTTGGCATGCACTTTCTAACGTGTAAAGTTTCATGAAAGCGTCTGCTACAGTTTCACCGGTAGTAAGCAATCCGTGGTTTTTTAGGATCATAACACTTTTTTCACCTAAATCATTAGCAATTCGTTTGCATTCGTCTTTCCTTAAAGTAACGCCTTCAAAATCATGATAAGCTACTTTATTATAAAAAGCAGAGCCACTAAAATCTATATTGATTAAGCCTTTTTTTAAAGCCGCCATGCCCATTCCAGCATTAGTATGAGTATGCATTACGCAATGAGCTTTTTCCTTTGAGTTATGCACAGCAGAATGTATAATAAAACCTGCAGGATTGACTTCCCAGTCTGATTTTTCTACTTTTTCTCCTTCAAGGTTAATCTTAACAAGATTGGATGCATTTATTTCATCATACATTAAGCCATATGGATTTATTAAAAAGTGCTTTTCTGGTCCTGGGACTCTAGCAGTCAAATGACCAAATATTAAAAAAGACCAACCTAGCTGTTCTACTAATCTGTAGGATGCCGCTAATTGAATTCTAATATCTTTTTCAGAAAGATCTTCATAGTTTTTCATGCAAGCCATTTCAATTTCTAAATGGTTGGCTTTTACTTTTGTTTCATGCTCTGACATATGACACCTTTTAAATATTTTAGGATAATACATTAGAAACATTTTGTAAAAAGAATTATATATTTAAATAATCAACAGAGGTATTATAGATTAATTAATTCTAATAAAGGCTATTAATGCACGATTTATTTAGTTTAAAAGATAAGGCCATTGTTATTACAGGTTCTTCAAGAGGAATAGGAAAAGATATGGCTATTAGATTTTCTCAATTCGGGGGAAAATTAATAATATCTTCCAGAAAAATTGAGTCATCTGAAAAGGTTGCAGAGCAAATAAGGAAAGAAGGAGGAATGGCTTTTTCAAAAACTTGTAATATATCAGACAAATCTCAATGTGAGTCACTGATAGATTTTTGTGTAGAAAAATATGGCGGAATAGATATTTTAGTTTGTAATGCTGCAAGTAATCCGTATTATGGCAATCTAGCAGAAATTCCTGACGAACTTTTTGATAAAATAATGAATAACAATGTGAAGTCTAACTTATGGCTTTGCAAGAAAGCTATTCCCTTTTTTAAGAAAAATAAAAAGAGCTCTATTATTATAGTTTCCTCTATTGCAGGATTGCAGGGTGTAAAAAATCTTGGAGCTTATTCTATATCAAAAACTGCAGATATAGGACTCATTAGAAGTTTAGCTGTAGAGCTAGGAGAGTATAATGTTAATGTTAATGGTTTATGCCCAGGCATAATAAAAACTGACTTTGCTAAAGCATTGTGGGAAAATCCAAAAATTTTAAGTGATGTAGAAAAAATTGCACCTTTGGGAAGAATAGGAACCACAGATGAAGTTTCTGGAGCAGCTATTCTTTTGGCATCAAAAGCAGGATCTTTTATTACTGGACAGGTCATTACTATGGATGGAGGAGTAACTATTGCTGGAAGGTCATAAAATAAAAAAAAATTTAATAGTTCTATTAAATATTTTTTTTATTTACAACAAAGTACCTTTGGCTGACATAAATAAAACTGTAGAATATGAGTGCATATCTGAAATTGGAGTCAGTGGATTATTTCAGAATCAAAGAAAGTTTTTAAAAGAAACAAAGTTCTTCCCTTATAAAACACTGATGATATTTAGCAAAAATTATACAGTTCTAAAAGAAAAAGATAATACCTTAAAAAATGGGACTGAAGTAAAATATCAATTTGAATGCATAAAAAATAAAGATAAATCTTTATTATCTTGTAGTCCCAAGCTCCTTGGTAGCACTTATAAAATTATATTTTCTTTAGATAGTTTGAGGTATAGGAAGAGTTTAATTACAGACTACTGGATTCAAGGAAAAGGTAATGAGGTAGATTATGTACACATATCTCTTGGCTATTGCTACATATTAGAAAGTTAAAATATTATTGATTTTTTTTAACTTTATAACTAGTATATTGTTAATTTATTAACAACTGGGGAGGAGTTATGAATAAAATACGATTGAATCGTAGATCTTTTCTTAAAAAAGCAGGAAAAACATCGGGTTTCGTAGCATTAGCTGGTGGAGCAGTTCAACTAAACGCATTTAACGCATGGGCCGCAAAGAAAAGTTCACTAGATAATCACGTTGCTAAAACTATGCTTCTGATTAGTAAAGATCTATTTCCAGCAAAGAAATTTTCAGACCAATTATATATGATATCAGTAGATTCTCTTGATGGTAAAGCCTCCAGTGACGAGAATCTTAAGAAATCTTTCATTGAGGGAGTTGCTGAAGTAGATAAAGAAGCTGGAGGAAGTTATATGAAAGCTTCTTATAAAGATAGAGTAGCTATCTTGAACAAGATCCAAGGAAACGGATTTTTTAATACACTCAGGTGGGAAATGGTAAGCGTTTTCTATAATAATCAAAAAGTATGGGATATTGCTGGTTACCAAGGAGAAGCATATGAACAAGGAGGTTATTACTTGAGAGGATTTCAAGATGCTGATTGGCCACAACCTTCAAAAGAAGCTAGTCCTAAAGGCTGGTGGGAATAATGAAAGGAGTAAAATAATATCATGGTTAAAAAATTTGATTTAAATGATGATTCTGTTGCAGTTGTAATAGGATCTGGAGCAGGAGGAGGAACTCTTTCTAATGAATTAGCTCAAAAAGGTATTAACGTTGTATGCCTTGAAGCAGGAAAAAGATATACTCCTAACGATTTTATTAATGATGAGTGGAGTGCTTTTTTACAGACTGCATGGTTGGATAATAGAACTACTTCGGGTAATTGGTCTATAGCGACTAACTGGCCAAACCTTCCTTCGTGGATTGTTAAAAGTGTTGGTGGTTCTACATTACATTGGGCAGGGGCATCTCTAAGATTTCAGGAGCATGAGTTTAAAGTTAAAACTGAGTATGGTGATTTAGCTGGAGCAAATCTATTAGATTGGCCAATAAGCTTGAAAGAAATGGAGCCATATTATGATAAGGCAGAATACAAGATTGGTGTAACCAGAACTCATGGTATACCAGGTCTTCCAGGTAATAATAACTTCAAAGTATTCTACGATGGAGCAAAAAAACTTGGCTATAAGGATGTACATACTGGAAGAATGGGTATTAATAGTATGCCAAGAGACGGAAGGAATGCTTGTCTACAACTGGGATTTTGTTTCCAAGGCTGTAAATCTGGAGCTAAGTGGTCTGCAGGGTACAGTGAGATACCTAAAGCAGAACAAACAGGAAAGTTTGAACTAAGAACAGAAGCTCATGTTATTCAGATTACTCATAATAAGAGTGGAAAAATTGATGGAGTTGTATATGTAGATAAAGATGGAAATCAACAAAAACAAAAAGCAAGAATAGTAGCAGTTGCTGGTAACTCCATTGAGACTCCTAGATTACTTTTAATGTCTAATTCTTCAAAGTATCCTGATGGTCTTTCTAATTCATCAGGGCAAGTAGGAAAGAATTATATGAGACACTTAACAGGTTCTGTTTATGCTGTAATGGATAAGCCAGTAAATTTTCATAGAGGAACAACAATGGCTGGTATTATTACGGACGAATCAGTTAATGATCCTAGAAGAGGCTTTGTTGGTGGATATGAACTGGAAACATTAGCATTAGGCTTACCTTTTATGGCAGGATTTTTGATACCAGGAAGTACTGGATGGGGTGAAAAAGTTTCTAATGCTTTAGAAAACTATGATCATTTAGCCGGTATGTGGATTGTTGGAGAAGATATGCCACAGGAGAAAAATGCTGTTTCATTGAATACAGACGTAAAAGATCAGAATGGTATGCCAGTACCTAATGTACATTTTGATGATCATGACAACGACATCAAAATGAGAAAGCACGCTTTTGGAAAAGGTACAGACGTTTATAAGGCAGCAGGAGCAGTGGACGTTTTTGAGACACCCCCTTATCCTTCAACTCATAATCTAGGTACTTGTAGAATGAGTGAAAAACCAAAAGATGGTGTATGTGATAAAAATGGAAACTCCCATGATATATCTAATTTGTTCATATCTGATGGAAGTCAATTTACTACAGGGGCTTCTGAGAATCCAACCTTAACAATTGTTTCTTTAGCAATTCGACAGGCAGAGTACATAGCTAAAGAAATGTCGAAGGGTACTATATAAAAAAAGTATCCTTAATCTTTATTTAAAAAAGCTCTTCCTAAAAAAGAAGAGCTTTTTTACTATATTAATACTCTTTCTTAAAATTACTTTTAAAAATCTTAATCCCAATTTGCCTGATTTGAGGATATCTTTTTAAGATAAGCAGCTAACTCATTTAGCTGCTTTTTACTTAACTTTGATTTTCCTCCCCAAGCAGGCATTCTTCCGTAACCATTAGTTAAAATATATAAGAAACTTTCATAACCTTTTTTAAATTTTTTTAAATCAGGTGACAAAAAAAAACCATTACTTTTTCCTTTTGCATCAATTCCATGGCAATTCGAACATCTTTCCTTATACAACTCTTCTCCTAGATTAATAGAATTAATATCCTTAGCTAGAGGATTAGAACAGTAAAGATCATTTGGTAAAATAATTAAAACAGATAAAAAAGTTATAACTAATAAAGAATTTATATAAATTTTGTTTTGTACATTATTACTTTGTTTTAGCAATTAATTTTCCTTCTTAATAATGTAAATCTTTTTAAAATAATACTTTTTAGGATAGCACGTAATATTTAAATTTATATAACAAGCAAGACTTATCAGTCTTGCTTGTTATTATATAATACTAAAATAATTTAGATATTATTTTTCTTTAATTCAGATGCAAGATATTCTCCTGTTCTGATAGCAAGGGCAGTAATAGTAAGAGTTGGATTAGCTGCTGCACCTGTAGTCATAACAGATCCATCTGCAATGAATAAGTTTTTTATATCATGAGATCTTCCCCATTTATCTACCACACCATCTTTAGCCTTTTCACTCATTCTATTAGTTCCAAGGTTATGAGTTGAAGGATAAGGCGGTGTTCTCCACGTTTGTACTGCTCCTACAGAATTGTAAAGAGCCTCGGCTTTTTCATAACCATATTCTCTCATTGCAATATCGTTAGGATGTTCATCAAAGTGAACATTAGGGGCGGGTAAACCGTACTGATCTTTTGCAGTATCAGATAGGGTAACTCTATTATTAGCTTGAGGCATATCTTCACCAACTAGCCACATACCTGCCAGTTTATCATATCCATCCATCATATTTGTAAACTCTCTACCCCAACCACCAGGCTCAAGAAATGCTCCCATGAATGCAGGACCTATTGCTAGGGTTTCCATGTAATAACCACCGGCAAAGCCTCTATTAGGATCATGCTTTACTTCATCTGCACAAAATCCTGCCATTGTTTCTCCTCTATAGAAATTTACAGGCTTTTCGAATCTAGCATACATTGAACCAGTCATGTGTCTCATATAATTTCTACCTACTTCTCCAGAACTATTAGCTAGACCGTCAGGATACATTGCGGACTCACTTAATAATAAGAGCCTTGGTGATTCTATGGAGTTTCCAGAAACAACTACAACTTTAGCAGCTTGTTTTTGGAGATTATTATCTTTATCCATATATAGAACTCCATCTACATTACCCTTTTTATCATGTGTAATTTTTATTACGTGAGAATTAGGTCTTAAGTCTAAAAGACCGGTTTCTAAAGCTCTAGGAACTTCTCTTTTTGCAGTGCTCCACTTAGAACCATTTTTATCACCTTGAAAATTAAAACCGTCTTGAATAGATCCAGGACGCCCATCATAAGGTTCAGCATTAGTTCCATAAGGACCAGTAGCATAAAATTTATACCCAACATTTTTTGCTCCATTAGCAAAGACTTTATAATTATTATTAGCAGGTAAAGCTGCTCTTCCACCTCTATGGGTAGAACCAATGGCATTTTCTGCTTTGGTATAGTAATCAGCCATTTCCTCTAGACCAATGGGCCAGTCTAAAAGGCTTGCACCTTTAATATTTCCATAAGTAGACTTAGTTTTAAACTCATACTCCATAAAGCGAGGAGTTGCGCCAGCCCAATGAGTTGTAGTTCCACCTACTGCTTTAACTAACCAGGTAGGTAATCCAGGAAAATCTTTAGCAACTCTCCAGTTTCCACTAGTAGTTCTTTTATCTAACCAAGCCATCTGACCAAAGGCTCCCCATTCATCATTAGTATAATCTTCTGGTTTTAGATAAGGGCCAGCTTCCAAACAAACACAAGGAATACCAGCTTTTGTTAATTCATATACCATAGTTCCGCCACCTGCACCGGATCCAATAATTACAACGGCACTTTCTTTTTGATCTATTTTTTTCATATTTTTCTCCCTAATTTAGTTCTTTAGCTATCATTTTTTTTATTTCAGCAAATCTTATAGGTGATTCGCTTAAAAATGCTGCTAATTCTGGATGTTCTTCTATTCTTGGTTCAGGAAGCCAATCTAGATCATTGAAACCTCTATTTATATAACCCCCTTTGTCATAACTATACCCTTCATATCCAAGTAGTTCCCAAACTTCCTTATCATTGTAGAGGGTAACAGTGGTAGTTCCTCTTACGTGCTCAAAAAATTCTGTTCTACCCATTTTAATTAAGTATTTAGTAGATTTATCGAAATTAAGTTTAGAAAAACCATCAGTTTTTAATTGATCTATTCCTTTTTGTAGCATGATAGCTTTTTCAGGGCTTGCATTACCCTTATTAATCACATCCTCAGTTGTTCTGATGTAAGGCCCATCTGGAAATCTATCATGAGGATATAATGTACGTACCATTTTCATAAGTACATCCTTTTCTTCTTTTGTAGACCCAGCAGTTATTTTAGCTTTTGCTGAGTCTATGCTCCACAGTGAAGTATATACAGTAGCTGCAAATGCTCCAGCTAAAAACGATCTTCTAGATAAACTCATATTACCCTCCCTAGTTAGTAATAATTATTATTATAAATGATAATGATTATCATTATAGAAGTAAAATTTTAGCTGATTAATTTTAATTTTCAAGTCTAATAATAATATTTTCGGTATATTATTATTTATTTTTTAGTAAAGTATAAATAAAAAGGATTAAATATGACTAGACATTATGAAAAAGCAGAAGGACTTTACGATAATCTAGAAAAAGAAACTAGTGATTTTATATTCAATCAGACAATGCTTAGAATAAAAGATCCTAAAGTCTCTTTAGAATTTTATACTAATGTATTAGGTATGAAATTATATAGAAAATTAGATTTTCCAGAGATGAAGTTTACTTTATATTTTTTAGGAATGCCAGGAGATGTTGACGATGATAATGTTCCTTTGGATGATAATGCACGAACTACGTGGACGTTTAGTCAAAGAGCTATGTTAGAACTTACACATAATTGGGGAACTGAAAATGATAATAATTTTTCTTATCATAATGGTAATTCAGAACCACAGGGTTTTGGACATATAGGTTTTAGTGTCCCTGATGTTTATAAGGCTTCTGAAAGATTTGAAAAATTAGGAGTGAACTTTGTTAAAAAGCCTGATGATGGAAAAATGAAGGGTTTGGCTTTTATTACTGATCCAGATGGATATTGGATAGAAATTTTGCAGGCTAATATGATAGAAAGAAATGCAGATACTAATGAATAAAAGAAAAAAAATAGATTTCTACTTTTTTTTATTTAGTATTTTTATTCTTTTGTTATTAGTGTTCCCAGTTTTTTCCTTAGGAAATAATGTTTCGCCTATTATTTTAGGCATACCTTTTTCTTTATTTTGGATTATCTCTTGTATAATTTTTCAGTTTTTTGGCATTTTAGCTTTTCTATTATTAGATAAGGATACTTAATCATGGAAAAATGGCATATAGCTTTAGTGGCTATTTCAGCTTATTTAGTATTAGCTTTTATTATTGGAATACTTGCAGGTAGAGGGAGAGCTTTTTTTTCATTATCAGAATATGCAGTTGGAGATAGGTCTTTTAACTTATTCATAATGTGGTTTCTAATGGGAGGTACCATATTTTCTGCTTTTGCATTTTTAGGTGGTCCAGGGTGGGCTTATTCTAAAGGTGCAGCCTCTTTTTATATTTTAGTTTATTGTACATTAGGATTAATGCCCTGGTATGTAATTGGTCCTAAGGTTTCAAAGTTAGGGAAAAAAAATAATTATATTACGATGGGTGATTTTTTAGGGGATAGATTTCAGTCTAAGACTCTTACTATACTAGTTGGATTTGTTGCCATACTTGCATTTATACCTTATTTAACCTTACAAATAAAAGGAATGGCTTATATTTTTAATGTATTAACATATGGAAATATTCCTTATTGGTTAGGAGCATTATTTTCATTTGGTATAGTAGTAATCTATGTAGCAACTAGTGGAGTAAGAGGAGCGGCTTGGAGTGATGTTTTTCAAGCTATATTGATGTTAGTAATTGCATGGATTTTAGGATCATATTTCGTTTCAAACCTTCATGGAGGACTTGCTAACATGTTTAGTAATATTTATTCAGAAAACCCTAATTTTTTGCTAATAGGTAAGGAAGGTTCAATGATGTCTGAAGCTAGATACAGCAGTAATATTATTATTTCAATGATTGGGTTTGTAATGTGGCCTCACTTATTTACAAAATCTTTTACAACTACCGAAAAAAGAATAAAGACCACAGTAGCTGTCTACCCTATATTTGCTTTATTTTTAATTCCTGTTTTATTGATAGGATTTTCTGGCATAGGAATAGTTTCTGAAAGTGAGCTTGAAAGCCCTGGTCAAATTCTTCCCTTTTTAATAACTAACCATTTAACAAATTCTGGAATATTATATGGTATAGTTGGAGCTGGTGCTTTAGCTGCTGCTATGTCTTCTTCCGATGCTATAACCCATGGAGCATCAGTATCTTTTGGAAGAGATATTTGCAAGGCAATATATCCAAACATTAGTGAGAATCAAGAATTATGGATAATGAGAGCAGCGGTTTTTGGAGTAGGATTTATTTCTTACTTTTTAGCTATTTTTGGTGGAGATGGTTTAATTCAGCTTTTATTGGGTGCCTATGGTCCAATAGCCCAATTAGCTCCTGGTATTTATGCTTCACTATTTTATAAAAAGGCTGATTCTAATTCTATTATTTTAGGACTAATCAGTGGGGTTTTAGTGACTATTTATTTTCAGTATTTTGCTGAAAGCAGTCTGTATGATTTTCATCCAGGCCTTCTCGGTTTAATTGTAAATTTGGTAATGGTATTAATAGGTAGTAAAATTTTTAAACAAAATTTAAAAGAGAAAGAAAAAGCGGAAGAGTTTACAACTGTTTAGTTGTAAACTCTGTCTTAATTAATTTAAAATATTCATAGCTTTCTCATAACTTTGAAAAGCAAGATCTGAATTTTTATGCTCATTAGCTACTACTAAGCTTCTAAGTTTGACTACTTCATTCTTATCATTTTCACTAATAGATGATTGTTCTAACTTAGCATCTATTTGTTTTATTTCGCTTTTCATACATCCAGCAAAAAGATTAGAACATATAAACGTAAAAGCAATTATAATTAAAGTAAATTTTTTCATCTTATTCTCCTGTAATTTGTGAGGAAATATTATATTTCCTCACAATAATTTTAAATCAACTTTCTATACGAAGATAGAAAGTGACTAGATCTAAAATTTTAGACATAGACCACCTCCTTTCAAAGTAAAATAATATAATAATAGTAAAAATTTATCTAAAATCCACATTTATTATAGAAATCTTATATTTCAAATGGATTTTAATGCCTCACTAAGTCCATCTAATATAAATTGTACAGATAAAGCTGCCAATATTATGGCTACAATTCTTGATAGTACCTTTAATAATGTTTTAGATATAAATTTTTCAGATTTTACAATTATTAAGAATAAAATACAGGTTATTGTTAATACTAATAATAATGATAATGTATGAGAAATTAAATAAACTAAGCTCACAGTCTCTTTGCTAGAAGAAACTATAACTGAAGTAATAGCCGCAGGACCAGCTAAGAGAGGAATAGCTAGAGGGAATACCCCACTTGAAATTTTATTATTTTCAATTGCTTTTTCTTTTCTTGCTGACCTTTTATCTAACAACATTTCTATAGATATTAGCAATAGAATAATACCTCCTGCAATTTTAAAAGAGTATAAAGCGATATTTAAGTGATTTAATATTATTTTTCCTGAAAAAAGAAAAAAAACTAGTATTAAAAATGCTAATACTGAAGCCTCAATAGCTATCTTATACTTATTATTTGAGATCCTATTAAGCAGGGTTAAAAAAATTGCTACGGTACCGAGTGGATCAATTACTACAAAGTAAAAAACAAAAGATCTGGAGATAGTTTCTAATATTTCAGAGTGCATTTTTACAATATACACTAAAAAAGAATGAGTATCAGGATTAAAGTAGATTAAGAGAGGCTAAAAAATAGCCTCTCTTAAAGGAGGACTACATAATCCTATATACATTTTTCATGCCTAATTTATTTAAATTTAGATTTAATTTTAGAGAAATAACAAAAAGTTATAATAGATCCTATAATCATATGCTCTGCAAGAGTAAAAAGATATAACTTTTTATCTAGATATGATAAATTCGATAAAATATTGAATATAAAACCTAAAATACTCAATGATATATATAAATTTAATCCAAATCTTGAATAATTATATATTTTATAGAGTGAATAAAACCATATTAACGCGTATGCAACTAAAACTATTAATCCTATAGAAATATTCTTAAAACTATAGGTGTTTTTGATAAAAAAATTTACAGTAATTAATACCGAAATTATAGCATTAGATATAACTAGTGTTTTAAAGTATTTTTCTACATTTTTTATCATAGGATATGAATTTTATATTTAACAAATCTCAAATAATCCGGCAGCACCCTGTCCTCCGCCAATACACATAGTAACTACTACATTTTTAGCTTTCCTTCTTTTTCCCTCTATTAAAGCATGACCTACTAAACGAGATCCTGTCATTCCATAAGGATGTCCAATAGCAATTGATCCTCCGTTAACATTAAGAATTTCGTTAGGGATTCCAAGTTTATCTTTACAGTATAAAACCTGTACAGCGAAAGCTTCATTTAATTCCCATAGGTCAATATCATCAATTTTTAATCCACATAGTTTAAGTAATTTTGGGACTGCATAAACTGGTCCTATCCCCATTTCATCGGGTTCTAAACCTGATACAGCCATACCTCTATAAAAACCTAGTGGTTCTAAATTTAATTGTTCTGCTTTTTTAGCGTTCATTACTAAACAAGCGGAAGCTCCATCTGAGAGTTGACTTGCATTTCCTGCAGTGACATATGAATCTGGGCCCATTACTGGCTCTAAACTTTTTAATCCTTCTATTGTTGTAGAAGGTCTATTTCCTTCGTCATGCTTTAGTAGCACTTTTTCTTCTGATATTATACCAGTTTCTTTATCTTTAACTTTTTTGATAGTTTCTAAAGGATAAATTTCTTTCGATAAATAGCCTTCTTCTTGAGCTTTTGCCATTCTTATTTGACTTTGTAAACCATATTCATCTTGTCTATCTCTAGAAATATTATATCGTTTTGAAACAACTTCTGCAGTTTCTATCATGGAAAAATAAAGTTCAGGCTTATTTTTAGTAATCCATTCTTCTTGTGCCATAAAATTATTTTGTTTTTCATTTTGAACTAAACTAATAGATTCTACACCACCTGCAATTGCTACTTCTAATTCATTAGTCATTATCCGTTGTGCAGCCATTGTAATTGCTTGCATGCCTGAAGAACAAAATCTATTTAAAGTAACTCCTGCTGTATTCATAGGCAAACCAGCCCTCACTGCTGCCTGCCTCGCAATATTTTGCCCGGTAGCACCCTCTGGCATTGCACATCCTATAACACTATCTTCAATAAGATTTGGATCTATATTGACTTGATTTAATGCATTTTTTATAGCATGCCCCGCTAAAGTAGCACCATGCGTATTATTAAAAGCACCCTTATAAGCTTTTCCTATTGGTGTTCTTGCTGTAGATACTATTACTGCTTCATTCATTATTAATCTCCTTATTTAAAATTTTTTCTCATTATTTGCAAGTTTTTCAAGCAAGGAAGAATTCGGCCACATTCCATCTGCTAAATTCCTAAAGCCCCTAATTTCATCCAAGGCCTTATCAAGTCCATATTCTTCTGCAAATTTCATAGGCCCACCTCTCCAGTGAGGATATCCATAGCCATATGCGTAGATTACATCAATATCAGAAGCTCTTAGAGCATAACCTTCCTCAAGAATAAGACAACCTGTTAAAAGAAGCGCCCAATTTAATCTAGATAATATTTCATGATCATTTATTTCTCTTCTTTTAATTCCTTTTTCTTCAGCAACCTTAGCAAACATCTCATTAACCTGAGGATCAACAATTCTCTTCCTTGTTTCTTTATCGTAGATATAAAAGCCTCTTCCCGTTTTTTGTCCATATCTTCCTATTTCACATAATTTATCTGCAACAGTAGAAGTGTATCTCAAATTATCGTATTTACCTTCAGTTTTATGTCTTTTTCTTATACGCCATCCCACGTCGTTACCTGCTAAATCATTTACAGCAAAAGGACCCATGGCCCACCCAAAATTATAAATTACTTTATCAATATCCTCTATTCTTGCTCCTTCTTCAGCTAGTGCATGTGCTTGTCTAACATATTCATGAAACATTCTGTTACCAATAAAACCATCACAATTACCTGCTAAAACTGGAACTTTATTTATAGTTTTAGCTAATTTCATAGTTGATGAAATAACCTCTTTGGAAGTTTCCTTTCCTCTTACTACTTCTAATAATTTCATAACATTTGCGGGACTAAAAAAATGTGTTCCAATAACATCCTCTGGTCTTTTAGTGGTGGAGGCTATCTCATCTATATCTAATGTAGAGGTATTTGTGGCTAAAATGCATCCAGTCTTAGCAAACTCATCTATTTCTTTAAAAATTTTTTTCTTAAGGTCCATCTCTTCAAATACTGCCTCAATTATAATGTCTGATTTAGAAATATCTCGTAAATCGGTACTCCCTCTCAATAGATCAAGCCTATTTTTTATTTCTTGTTCAGAAATTTTACCTTTTTTAAAAGTATTATTATAATTATTTTTAATTATAGTCATCCCTTTAGATAAAGCTTCATCACTATGTTCAATTACAGTTACTGGTATTCCTACATTAAGAAAACTCATCGCAATACCTCCTCCCATTGTTCCACTTCCTATAATTGAGGCATTAGTAATTTTTTTTATAGAAATATTTTTTTCAATATCAGGGATTTTTAAAGCTTTTCTTTCTGAAAAAAACATGTGTATTAAAGAAGAACTTTCTTTTGAGTCATGACATTCTTCAAAGAGCTGTCTTTCTTTCTCTAGGCCTTCTTCAAAATCATCACTTAAAGCGCTTTGAACGGCCTCAATTGCAGCTAATGGTGACTTTCTTCCTCTAAATTTTTTACTAATTTTATTTATAAAGTCTTTAAAAAAATTTTTATCAATAGTATCTTTTTCTATTATAATATCTTTAACAATCGGATGTTTAATAGAATTAATTCTTTTTAATAAAAAACTTTTTGTATTAATTAATAAATTATTCTCATACAGTTCACTCACTAAACCAAACTTTAATGCAGCATTTGCATTAATAGGAGAACTTGATGTTATCATATCAAGGGCTTTTTCAACTCCTACTAACCTCGGGAGTCTTTGAGTACCTCCAGCACCTGGGATTATACCAAGTTTTACTTCAGGCAAACCTAGCTTTGTATTAAAAGCAGCTACTCTATAGTTACATCCCATAGCTAACTCCAAGCCTCCTCCTAGAGGAGTCCCATGCATTGCAGCTACTACTGGTTTTTTAGAACTTTCAAACTCTGCTATTACTTCGTTTAAATTAGGAGCAAGCATTGGCTTACCAAATTCACTAATATCTGCCCCAGCAAAAAATGTTCTACCTTCTCCTAAAAGAATAATCCCTTCTACTTTATTATTATTAAGCAAGAATCTTAAGGCTTCTATTAGGCCTTTTCTAACATTATAAGATAATGCATTTACAGGAGGGTTAACTCCCCTTATTATTCCAATATTATTTTCAACTTCATATTGTATTACATCTTTTGTCATAGCTCCTCCTAAAAAGTTTTATATTCCCCACTAATTGTATTTGTAATTCTGCCAATTTTAATTTCTACTTTACATCCTTGATCAATCTTAGAAACGTTTACAAAGTTTTCTAAAGGACTTTTATGAAAGTAATTAATAAACCATTCATTTATCATATTAAAATTGTGATCAGAAAAACCTACTATTTCTTTTTTATCAATAGTGTATGTAGATCTAAGCCTTTCCTGGTTACCATTTTTTAAAGTGACTTGAATTTGAAAATTAATAATATATTTCATATTTACTTTAAAGTTTAGCATTTTTATTATAATTTCAAAGTATGAAGTATTTTTTTACTATAATAATTACATCCTTAATAATTTTATCAAGTCTAATTTATGGCTTTTTAAAAATAGATTTTTTAAATAATGACAGCATAAGCGCTTACTACAATACGAGTGGATCATTTGCTGGGTTTATACAAAAAAAAAATAGTATGATAAGAGCATGTGAGTTTTCTACTAATGGAACTATTTTAAGTTGTTCTAAATGGTTTAATGAGACAACTCTTAAACAAGGCCAAAATAAGGGACTTTCTATGGAAGATATCTAAATTACTTTTTTTTAAGAAGTTTATACTCCATATATTTTGCAGTATTTTTTGCGATTTTTTCCCCATATAATTTTTCTACTATGTATAACGATAAATCAATACCTGAAGAAACACCAGATGAAGTGTAAATATTATCACTAGCAACATATCTTTTTTTTATTACATGGGTAGTGGGGCTAATTTTTTTTAAAAATTCAGTTGCTCCCCAGTGAGTAGTTGCTCTTCTATTTTTTAACAAGCCTGCTTTAGCTAACAATAAAGATCCTGTGCATACTGATATTATAAAATCTAAATTCTTTTTACTATTAATCCAAGAAATAATTCTTTTATTTTTTAACAATATTCTTGTTCCTATACCGCCTGGTATTAATAAAATATCTAACTTAGGAGAATTGGATAAAGAATAATCACTTATAACTTTCAGACCACCATAAGTAATTATTTTTTTTTTAAGCGAAATTGTAAAAATATTCAAGGGTGAGTTTCTTTTATAAATATTTAGTAAATTATTTTTATTCAAAACCTGAGAAGTAAGTCTGGTAGAAGAAAAAACTTCATAAGGACCAGCAAAGTCTAGTATTTCTACATCATTAAAAACTAATATCCCCAAATTTTTTTTCATGAATCAAATGTAATATAAAAAAATATAAATCATAAAAATAATTTTAAGATCTTAATATAAAAAAAATCAATAAAAATAAAGTAATATTTTAAATAAATACTTCAGTTAGTTTCTTTAAGTTAATTATTCTATGAGTGATTATTTTTTTATTAGTAGTTTTTTTTTTCTTCAAAATTTTCTGAAGGATTTAAATCATTGAGTGGCTTCTCTTTTGCAAACTTATTCCAATACTTATAGATATTTTTATCATTAATATCTTTACTAAAGTTTTGAGGGCCTAAATCTATGTCACTTTTAAAAAATCTAGTAACTATTTTATTTTTCTCAGAGGCATAATCAAAATAAATAGTAAAAAACACTTTATAAAAATTAGACATAATTAAGCATATTTAATTGATAATATATAAACAATAAAAAAATGGCGCCCTCACAGGGACTCGAACCCCGAACTCGGTCTTAGGAGGACTGTGTTATATCCAGTTTAACTATGAGGGCCGAAAAAAAATTTTAAATATCAATAATAAATAATTATAAAGTTATTTTATATTGTAGTAAACTATAACTATAGTTATTATTATATTAATTTATGTTTATATAAAAAATATGTAAAATAATATACGGTAGAGGTATATCTTATATGTCAATGACTATACACCAAATGAGAATATTTTGGGCTGTTTCTCAAGCTAAATCTTACACGAAAGCATCTAAAATGCTAGGTTTAGCCCAACCTTCTTTATCCCAGCAAATATCTAAATTAGAAGACGAGGCAGGCTCTAAATTATTTAACAGAATTGGTGGAAAAATACAATTAACGGATGCAGGGCAATTTTTATATAAAAAAGCTGAGTTGATTTTAGCTAATTTTGAAGAAACGGAAGTAGGTTTAAAAGAGTTTTCAGATAAAACTAGAGGGATTATTAAAGTAGGAATGCTCTCTTCAGTTGCTAGAAATATTTTACCTTCCACAGTTAAAATTTTTTCTGAATTTTTTCCAAATATAGAAATAAATGTTCTTGAAGTAGCTCCAGCAGAGGCTATTGATTTACTATACGCAAGGCAATTGAATATAGCGGTAGTAGCTGCAGATTCTATTGCTGCAGCCAATTTATCTTTTATGGAAAATGAAGTATTTACAGACCCATATGTTTTAGCAGTCCCCAAGAGTTTAGATATAAGTAATAAAAAAAGCATTAAAGATTTAGGTTTAAAACAACAAAATATATTAAAATCTACCATATTATTTGAATTTGGTAGTCAACATAAAAAAAGAATTGATGCTTGGTTTAAAAAAAATATTATTGATGTAAAAGTATTAGCATATACTAGATCATACGAGGTTGCGTTATCAATGGTTGAGGCTGAATTAGGAGTGGTTGTCTTACCTGCTCTTACTGCAGTAGTAGGATCTGGACGTTCATATAATGTTAACCTTTATCAGACTAATATATTAAAAAGAAGACTGGTAGCTCTAACGCCTAATCAGTTTTCTAAATTGGAACCTTCAAAAACCTTTATAGATAGTCTAATTAAGGCTGGAAAAAAACTCAGTCTTCCCAAGATTATTGGTACACCTGATTTGTTTAACCATGGAATAGAATTAAATGAAAAGAATTTATGAAAATAAAATTAATGAGTCTGCCGAAATGGAGGTAATCTTTTGGGGGGTTAGAGGAAGTATACCAACCCCAGGAAAAAACTTTTCAATATATGGAGGAAATACTTCTTGTGTAGAAGTCAGAATTAAAAATCGTAGTTTAATTTTTGATATGGGTTCAGGGCTAAAAAACTTAGGAGATAATTTGTTAAAAAGAAATTTCAAATATTTTGATATTTTTCTTTCTCATTTTCATTACGACCATACTTGCGGCTTACCTTTCTTTAAACCAGCTTTTAACCCAGAATTTAAATTTAATTTAAGGTCTGGTAGAAAGGACATGTTAGAGGTACTAAAGTCTCAAATAAGTAGTCCTTCATTTCCTATTACTATTAATGAATTTAAAGCAGATATTAATTATAAAAGCTTTGAAGCAGAAGAAGATCTTTTTATTACAGATGATATTAAAATTAAGACTTCTAGTTTAAATCATCCAGATGGAGCAATAGGGTATAGAGTAGAGTACAAAAATAAAGCTGTTTGCTACATTACAGATCATGAACACGAAAAAAATGTTAAAAACTTTAAATTAATTAACTTCATAAAAGATAGCGACTTGTTAATATATGATTCAACATACGGAGACGAAGAATATAAAAACTATGTAGGTTGGGGACACTCTACTTGGCAAGAAGGTGTAAGGTTAACTAAAGCTGCCAATGTGAAAAAGTACGCGATATATCACCACAATCCAGATAATAACGATAATACTATGAAAAAAATTGAAAATGATGCAAAATATTATGGTGAGCACATAATTGTGGCAAGAGAGGGAATGAGTTTAAGGATTTAAAATGAAAGAAGATTTAAAACAAAAATATTTACCGGACGAGTATATTTTTAGGCAAGGAGAAAAAGGTGATAAAGCATATCTTCTTCTTGATGGAAGAGTGGCTATTGAAGTAAATAATAAAAAAGTGGCAGAGATATCTGAAATGGAAATTTTTGGTGAAATGTCTTTAATATTAAATAAACCTAGAACAGCTAGTATTAGAGTCCTAAAACCCACAATAGTACTGCCTATTAATCAAAAAATTCTAGATGATTTACTCGATGGGTGCCCGCCTGTAGTATCGTCACTAGTTAAACAGCTAGCTTACAGGTTGTCTCAGTGCGATAATGAAATACAAAGTTTAAAAAATAAAAAAATTTAAGTTATCTTAAAACTTTTACTACAGATGATAAACCTGGTATTACTTTTCCTTTTAATTCATTAGGTATTTCTATAGTAATTTTTACAGGAACTCTTTGCACTACTTTAACAAAGTTTCCAGACGCATTTTGAGGTGGTATTAAGCTAAAAGATGATGCAGAAGCCGGAGAAAGAGATAAAATTTTACCTTTGATTTCAAAATTAGAATAAGCATCTATTATTACTTTTACCTCTTTTCCTACTTTAATTTTATTTACTTGGGTTTCTTTAAAATTTGCAATTATCCAAACATCTTCGATGGGGACTATAGACATCATAGGCCACCCATTTTTCATATACACTCCTGGCTCTACTATTCTATTGGCAATAATTCCTGAAATAGGTGATATAACGACTGTAGACTTTAGATCTGTCATTGCTTCTTTTGTTTTGCTTTTAAGGGACTTTTTGTTTGCTATGTATCTCTGTTTTTCTGATTTAAGCTTTTCCAGATTATTTTGAAGTTTTAATATTTCTTTTTCTATTACACTAAAATTAATTTTTGAAGCCTTAATTTCAGATTCCAGTAGCTCAGACTTAAAAAATGAGTTTTTATAATCTGATATTGATTTTTCAAGTTTTGATTTTGTGATAGTTCTATTTTTATATAGTTTTTCCAATCTGTTTCGTTCAGATTTAAAGAAATTTAAAGAAGATAACTCAGCTTCCTTTTTTGCTTTAGCTCCCTCAATTTTAGTAGAGGATAATTTTTTGAATAATTTTTTTTCATCTATTTTTAACTTTTCAGCATTAATAAGAGCCTCTATTTCTTTAATCATAGCATCAGCAGCTTCTGTATCAGCACGGGCAATTTCATATTTAGACAAGAAAGGCTCTTCTTCAAACTTGACTAAAATATCTCCTTTACTTACTTTTGAATTTAGTACTCCAGGAACCTCACTAACATAGCCTTCTATTCTTGAAGATATACTAGTTATAGACCCTCTTACATATGCATTATCTGTAGAGATATATTTGCCAAAATTTTTTTGCCAATATATAAAAAAAATTGTAACTACAATAGTAAAAATTGATAAAATAAAATAAAGTCTTTTCATCTTAAATTAAGTTAAGCATAATTTGTTTGTTATTAAAATAGTAATTTTCTATTGGTGGAGCCGAGGGGGATCGAACCCCTGACCTCGTGAATGCCATCCACGCGCTCTCCCAACTGAGCTACGGCCCCAAGGTGTTAATCAAGATCTACTATTGTACTATTATCATCTTCACTTTCTAAATTATCTTCAACATCACTATTTTCAAACTCCACAATGCTGTCATCATTAATTGATGAATTTGTATTAGTATTATTTTCTTTTTTAGTTGTTATACTATTAACTATAGTTATTTTATTTGAAACTTCAGTATTACATTTAGGACAAAATATCTTAGTCCTATTCAAATCAAAAAACCTTGTACCACAATTAGAACAAATATGTTTATCTCCTTTATTAGTATTATTCATATTGTCTCTCCTAAATTAGGATGTTATTTATATTATATTTAATAAAATATTTTTAAAATAATTATATTTCAATAACTTTATTTAGAATTATGTTTATATATAAAAATAAGACTAGTTTAAATACAAAAAAAAATTCTAAAAGTTATTTTATAAAAAGTGAAAAACTTTTAGGATCTATTAAAGTACCAGGAGATAAATCTATATCCCAAAGAGCTTTAATAATTTCTTTAATTTGTTCAGGAAAAACTATAATAGAAGATATATTAGACAGTGAAGATGTCTTTCATACTATGAAAGCAGTTATTTTACTAGGTGCCAACATAAAAATAATTGATAATAAGGTAGAGATCTTAGGCATTGGAATTGGTAACCTAGTTTCTCCAAAAAAGCCGATTTACATGGGAAATAGTGGTACAGGAGTAAGACTTCTATTAGGTTTGGTGGCAGGATCAAATGCATTAGTAACATTTTATGGGGATAGTTCATTAAGTGTTAGACCTATGGAAAGGCTAATTAAGCCATTGGAACAAATGGGAGCAAAAATTGTTTGCTCTAATAATAAGCTTCCAATAACAATTATAGGAGCAAGAGCAAAAGGTTTTGTATTGCCAATAACCTATAAACTACCCGTTCCTTCTGCACAATTAAAATCAGCTATCTTACTAGCCGCTTTATCTGCTAGAGGAATTACAAGTATTATAGAGTCTAAAGAAAGCAGAAATAGTACTGAGCAGATGTTGAAGAAAAGAGGAGCTGCCATTAAAAAAGAAAGAGTGAACAAGGATAAAAGAATAATTACAATTGAGGGTACTTCTTTTCTTAGGTCAAGAAATATTAAAATTCCAGGTGATCCTTCTTCTGCAGTTTTTTTAGCTGTAGCTGCTTTAATTACAAAAAAAAGTCAAATATCAATAGAAAATGTATTATATGATAGTTTTAGACTCAGGGTTTTCTATGTTTTAAAAAAAATGGGTGCTAACATTAAAATCATAAGAAGTAATGAAAATAATTGTAAAATTGTTGCTAAATCTTCAAAATTAAAGAATATATTTTTAACAGAGAAACTATCAGTCTCTTTAATAGATGAATACCCAATACTATCAATTGCAGCTGCTTGTGCTGAAGGAAAAATGACAATGCAAGGGTTAAGAGAATTAAGGTATAAGGAAAGTGACAGATTCACAGCAATCATAGAAGGTTTAAAAAAAAGTGGAGTAAATGCAAATAGTGATAAAGATAATATTATAATTAGAGGTAATAAAAAAATAAAAGGAGGCTTTACATTAGATGCGAAGTATGATCATAGGATAGCCATGTCATTTAATATTTTAAGTTTAGTAACAGATAAACCTATTTACATTAAAGGAAACGAAAGTATTTATACTAGCTTTCCTAATTTTTTTAATGATTTAAAAGCATTGGGAGCTTTGTCAAGAATTAATGAATAAAGCAAGGCCAATAATAACTATTGATGGCCCTGCTGCCTCAGGAAAAGGAACTATTTCTAAAAATATTGCAAATAAATTTAATTTATATAACCTCGAAACAGGTCTATTTTACAGAGTTTTAGGTAAAGAATTTTTAAAATATGACGAAAATATTAAGATTAATAATTTTTTGTCTTACCTTTCTAAAGTTAATTTCAATTTAGATGAGAGAAAAAAAAAAGAAATTTACACAGAAGAAGTAGCAGAAAAAGCATCAAAGTTAGCTAAACTAATTGAAGTAAGAAAGTTTGTATTAATTAAGCAGCTAAAAATTATTAAAGACTACTCTAAAATTTACAAAGGTTTAATATTAGAGGGAAGAGATTGTGGAACAGTAATTGTTCCTAAAGCGAATGTAAAATTATTTCTAACCGCTAAAGTTGAAGAAAGAGCAAAAAGAAGATACCAACAACTATTGAGCAATGGTAAAAGTTTAAAATATAATGAGGTGCTTGAAGACTTAATGTTAAGAGATAAAAATGATATCTCAAGAGAACATTCACCGTTAATTATGGCAAGAGATGCTATTCAAATTGATTGTTCTAGTAAAAGTATTAAAGAAACGATAATGATTGTAAAAAAAATTATTTTGAGTAAACTACCTTACTTTAAATAGAAACAAGGAAAACAATTAAATGGAAAATAACTTATCTGCTGATAATAAAAAAAATAAGGTAGAAAACTTTGCAGAATTGTTGGAAGAATCTTTTAGAAAAGAAGTAAAAAAAGTTGGTAGCTTGGTAAAGGGAAGAGTAGTGGCTATTGAAAAAGAAGCAGCAGTAGTAGATATAGGATTTAAATCTGAAGGAAGAGTACCATTAAGGGAATTTACGCCACCAGATAAAAAACCTAATGTCGGAGACACAGTTGAGGTTTTCTTTGAACAGGCAGAAAATAAATTAGGCGATGCTGTTTTGTCTAGAGAAAGAGCTAAAAGAGAAGCTGCATGGACTTTAATGGAACATGCATTAAAAAACAAGGATCAAGTAAAAGGATTTATTGTATCTAGAGTTAAAGGAGGTTTCTCAGTTGATTTAAATGACGTTGTAGCATTCTTACCGGGAAGTCAAGTAGATGTAAAGGTAATAAAAGACAACTCTTATTTATTAGGTACAAATCAGGTTTTTCATATTCTTAAAATGGATAGAAAAAGAGGTAATATCGTAGTGTCAAGGAGATCTGTATTAGAGGAAGGAAGAGCAGAAGCTAAAAAAGAACTGGTTTCTAATATTACAGAGGGACAAGTGATGGAAGGGGTTGTTAAGAATATTACGGATTATGGAGCATTTGTTGATTTAGGAGAAATTGACGGCCTTCTTCATGTAACTGACATCTCTTGGAAAAGAATAAGTCATCCTTCTGAAATTTTAAAAGTTGGGCAAAAAATTACAGTTAAACTAATAAAATATAATACAGAAACACAAAGATTAAGCTTAGGAATAAAACAATTACATGACGATCCTTGGAAAGGAGCTAGTGAAAGGTTTACTGTTGGAAGTAATTACAAAGGAGTAGTTACAAACATTGCAGATTATGGCGCTTTTGTAGAAATTGATAAGGGTATAGAAGGACTAGTTCACGTATCTGAAATGAGTTGGAATAAAAAGCAAACTAATCCTTTTAAACTTGTAAATTCCGGAAAAGAAGTTGATGTTGTTATTCTAGACTTTGATGAAGAGAAGAGAAGGTTGAGTTTAGGAATGAAGCAAACAACAGAAAATCCATGGGAAACTATTAGTAATAAGTTTGCTATTGACAGTGAGCATGAAGGAGAGATAGCAAACATAACCGAGTTTGGTCTTTTTATTAAAATAACAAATGAGATAGATGGTTTAATTCATATCAATGATTTATCATGGGATGAAAAACCAGAAGATGCAGTAAAAAAATATAAAAAGGGAGATAATTTAAAGTATAAAGTCCTTGAAATAGATGTTGAGAAGGAAAGAATTGCTCTTGGAGTCAAACAATTAAAGAAAGATCCATTCTCAGAGGCATTAAAAAATAAAATAAAAGTTGGAAATGTTGTTACTTGTGTCATTGAGAATGTACTAGATAACGGATTGGAAGTAATGGTAGATGATAATTTAGGGGGGTTCATTAAAAGAACAGGTTTATCAAGAGATAAGGATGAACAAAAATCTTCCAGGTTTGCAAAAGGTGAAAAAGTTGATGCAATGATTACATCAGTTGATAATAATACAAGAAAATTAGTCTTATCGATTAAAGCTATGGAATTACAAGATGAAAAACAGGCAATGAAAGATTTTGGTTCTGCAGATTCAGGAGCTTCTTTAGGTGATATATTAGGAGCTGCACTTGAGGCTAAGTCTTCTGATAAAAAAGTGGAAGACATTAAAGAAAAAAAAGAGGATGATTCTAAAGAAGAAATATAGGGAAACTATTGAAAAAATCTGACTTAATAATAAAATTTGCAGAACAGAATGATATTACCGTGAAGGATGCAGAAAGAGTTATAAATATTATAATAAAAGAAATATCTAGTACTTTAGCAAAAAGTCAAAGAGCAGAATTTAGAGGATTTGGAGTTTTCTCTCCATCAATAAGAGAGGAAAAAACTGCCAGGAATCCCAAGTCTGGAGAAAAAATTGTAACTTCAAAAAAAATCATACCTACATTCAGAATGGCTAAAGGGTTTTTTGATAAATTAAATAGGTAGAATTATAACTTGATAAAACTAACATTTTTATTCTTAGTGATATTAATTTTATTATCTTTTGGTGCGTCTAATGTCGAAATCATACCAATAAGAATTTGGCCTATTACTATAAAACTAAATATTCCAATTTATTTATTCTTTTATTTGAGCTTAAGTTTAGGTGTAATTATAACAAGTTTATACTTCATTTTATTAAAGAAAAGTAGAAAATGATCAAGCAAAATAAAATTATATTGGCTTTAGATACTAATAATTTAAAAAAAGCTATTACTCTTGTGACTACTATAGAAGAAGACATTATTTTCAAAATAGGCATGGAGTTCTTTTTTTCTTTTGGTTATGAGGGAATATTAAAAATAAAAACTATTAGACCAAATATAAAAATATTTTTAGATTTGAAATTACATGATATTCCAAATACAGTCAGCAATTCAATAATTCCTCTAATTCAAAGAATTAAACCTTTTATGGTTACTCTACATGCAACTGGAGGTACTGAAATGATGAAAGGCGTAGTAAAATCAGTAAGAGGTAATTTTATAAAAAAGGAGCGCCCTTTATTACTAGGTGTAACAATATTAACTTCATTAGACTCTTATGCATTGACAGAATTGGGGTGGGCTAAAGATGTACAAAAGAACGTAATACGTTATGCACTTTTATGTAAAAATTGTGGTTTAGATGGAATAGTTTGCTCAGCATTAGAAATTGAAAACGTTCGCAAAGCTTGCGGAAGTAATTTTTCTATTATCACCCCAGGTATAAGATTAAATAAGAATATAAAAAATGATCAAAAACGAGTTATGACTCCTTTAGAAGCATTTCAAAGAGGTTCTGATTTTATAGTAATTGGTAGACCTGTGATGAATTCTAAACACCCCAGTGAAGAAATAAAAAAAATCTTAAACTTAAAATAAATTATATATGAATACTTTAATAAAAATATGTGGAATTAGATCTTTAGAAGACTTAAAAGATGTAAAAGAAAATAAGGCCTTTTGGTATGGGCTAATATTTTTTAAAAAGTCTCCTAGAAACGTTAGTGTAGATGAAGCAGAGCTTTTAGTAAAAAATACTCCAAAATTTATCAATCCGGTGGCAGTAACAGTAAACCCAGAAGAGTCATTTATCAAGAAATTAATAAGCAAAGGGATAGTAAATATACAGCTTCATGGAAACGAAAGCCCAGACTTTTGCCAGTATTTAAAAAATAAGTATAATATAAAAATATTTAAAGCAATAGGAGTAGAAGATTATAAAGATATAAAGTTAGCAGATTTATATACAAATATAGCAGACTGGATTATTTTTGATAAAAAGGATGATAAACTTTATGGAGGAACCGGAAAAAATTTTGATTGGAATATTTTGAGTAAAATTGATATTAATATAAAGTATATAATATCTGGAGGATTAAACCATAAAAATGTTAAAGATGCTTTAGAGAAAACTAATGCTTCAGGAGTCGATGTATCTTCCGGTGTAGAGTCAGAATTGGGTGTAAAATCTAAAGAGTTAATAAAAAAATTTTGTGAAGCAGCTAAAATGAGTAAAAGGTAATCAATTGTTTAAAAAATTTTCATACAAGAACTATCCAGATGAATTTGGTAAATTCGGAAATTATGGTGGAAGGTTTGTTGCAGAAACATTGATGCCACTAATCCTAGATTTAGAAAAAAAATATAAGAGATTTAAAGAAGATCCAAAGTTTATAAAAGAATTCAACTCATTATCAAAAAATTTTATAGGGAGGCCTAGCCCTTTGTATTTTGCAAAAAACCTTACAAACCACTTAGGAGGAGCAAAGATTTATTTTAAAAGAGATGAATTAAATCATACAGGAGCTCATAAAATAAATAATTGTTTAGGTCAGGTCTTGCTAGCACAAAGAATGAAGAAAAAAAGAGTTATTGCAGAGACTGGAGCCGGACAGCACGGATTAGCAACTGCCACTGTATGTGCACTTTTTGGTCTAGAATGTATAATTTATATGGGTAATAAGGACATAAAAAGACAGAAGCCTAACGTTTTAAAAATGAAATTACTAGGAGCTAAAATAGTACCAGTTAGTTCAGGGTCAGCATCTTTAAAAGATGCAATGAATGAGGCTTTGAGAGATTGGGTAAGTAATGTAGATAATACTTTTTATATTATTGGAACTGCTGCTGGTCCACATCCATACCCTATGATGGTAAGAGACTTTCAATCAGTTATAGGACAAGAGGTCAGAAAACAAATATTTGATTATGAGAAAAAACTACCAGATTCTCTTATAGCATGTATAGGTGGAGGATCTAATTCTTTAGGGCTTTTTTTTGAGTTTTTAGATGATGAAAAAGTTAGTCTTTTTGGGGTAGAGGCAGGAGGAAAAGGAATTAAAACTGGAAAACACGCATCTTCTTTATTAGCCGGTAAACCAGGAGTTTTACACGGAAATAAGACTTATATTTTACAAGATAAAAATGGTCAAATTAAAGAAGCTCACTCTATATCTGCTGGTTTAGATTATCCTGGTATAGGACCTGAGCATAGTTGGTTAAAAGACAAAGGGAGAGTAAAGTACTTTTCTGTGAATGATAATCAAGCAATTCAGGCTCTTAAGCTTTGCAGTAAACTAGAAGGAATTATTCCTGCATTAGAGCCTGCACATGCACTACATTTTGTAATAAATTTTGCACCAAAGCAAAAAAAAAATCATATTATAGTTATGAATATGTGCGGCAGAGGTGATAAAGATCTGGATGCGATAGCCCCATTATTAAATATTTAAATGACTAAAACTAAAAATTATAACTGCAGAATTGAAAAAACCTTTGAAAAACTAAAGACTTCCAATAAAGCTGCTTTAATTACTTTCATAACAGCTGGAGATCCGAACTTTCATACGTCTAAGCGAGTTTTGCTTGATTTACCTGATGCAGGAGCAGATTTGATAGAAATAGGTATTCCGTTTAGTGATCCAATGGCAGATGGAGAAGTTATACAAAAGAGTTATAAAAAGGCGCTTAAAAACGGTATAAATATTGAAAAAGTTTTAGAACTAGTAAGAGTATTTAGAAGAAAAAATAGCTATACGCCTATAATTCTAATGGGATATTACAACCCAATTTATCAAAAAGGTATCAAGAAGTTCTTAAAAGAGGCAGAAGAGGCTGGAGTCGACGGTATGCTAATTGTAGATTTTCCTCCTGAGAATGACAGCGAAATAGATATGTATCTTGAAAATAGTAATATAAACTTTATAAGGTTGGCTACTCCTACTACAGATAGAAAAAGACTTAGTAAAATACTTAAGCTTTCTTCAGGGTTTCTGTATTATGTTTCGATGACAGGAATAACTGGATCAAAGTTAGCAAACCTTGAAAATGTAAGAGGAATTTATCAAAAACTAAAATCTTACTCTAAAATTCCTGTAGTCGTTGGCTTTGGAATTACAACTCCAGATCAAGCAAAGAATGTATCAAAATATGCTGATGGAGTAGTAGTTGGAAGTGCAATAGTTAATGAGCTAAACAAAGTAATTGATAAAAACTCTGATATAAACAATAATATTAAAAAATTAGTAAAAAGTTTTTCAAAAGCTGTTAAGACTTCAAGGAATTAGAACATGAATTGGCTAACTAACTTTGTAAAGCCTAAGCTTATAGCAATAAAATCAAAATTAAGTAAAAAAGATAGTCTATGGACAAAATGTAATTCTTGTGGCCATATGATGTTTTCTAAGGAATTAAAGGAAAATCTCTATGTTTGTGATAATTGTAATTTTCACCTAAATATGCCAGTAGAAGAACGAATCAGTAATATTTATGATGAAAAAAAATATGAAGAATTATTAGTAGATAAGGTTATAGAGGATCCATTAAAGTTTAAAGATAAAATTAAATACTCAGAAAGGCTAAATAAAGTTCGTAAAAATCTAAATTTGATAGATGCCATCAGGGTAATTAGAGGAAAAGTAAATAATTTAAAACTAGTTACTGCCATTATGGATTTTAGCTTCATGGGAGGATCGATGGGCATGCAGGTAGGAGAAGGTATAGTAAAAGCTGCGGAAGAAGCAAAAAAAACTAGAAGCTCCTTGCTTATAATTGCATCATCTGGTGGAGCAAGAATGCAAGAAGGAATTTTATCTCTTATGCAAATGCCAAGAACAATAGCAGCAATAGAGAACTTTAAAGAAAGCAAACTTCCATATATTGTATTGTTTACGAATCCTACAACTGGAGGAGTATCAGCTTCTTTTACAATGGTAGGAGATATTTTAATTGCTGAACCAGGAGCCTTAATTGGTTTTGCAGGGCCCAGAGTAATTAAAAAAACAGTAAACCAAGACTTGCCAGAAAATTTTCAAAAAAGTGAATTTTTATTAGAGCATGGTATGATAGATCTAATAATAGAGAGAACAAAGTTTAAAGAGAAACTGGCTTTATTATTAAAACATCTTACTAAGTAGAAGTAACCTAAGTGAGTATTTACAAATTTATTAGTCATGATAATCCTAAAATATCTTCTATCTTAAAAAAAATTTTGAGCCTTCATCCCCAAGAAATAAACCTTTCTTTAGACCGTATAAGATTTTTATTAAAAAAACTAAAAAACCCACAAAAAATATTACCTTATGCCATTCATATTGCAGGAACAAATGGCAAGGGATCTGTAGCAACATCAATTTATCAATTACAAAAGCTATCTGGGAAAAAAGTACATGTTTATAGATCTCCCCATTTAACCAGTTTTAATGAAAGAATAGTCATAGCTAATAAAATAATTAGTGATGAATCATTATATGATGCATTAAATTATGTATATAAGATAAATGATAAAAGGACTATAACTTTCTTTGAGTTTTTTACTGCTATGGCTTTTTATATTTTTTCTAAAAATGAGGCGGATGTATTAATTGTAGAAGTTGGCTTAGGAGGTACTTTCGATGCTACAAATGTCTTAAATCATAAAAAAAAAACTTGTATCATTACAACTGTAGGATTAGATCACAAAGAGTATTTGGGGAATACTATTAAAGATATAGCTACAGAAAAATCGGGTATTATTAAAAGCAATAATTTTGTAATTTGCTCACAACAAAATAAAAAAGCTTTAAGTACAATACAAAAATTTACTAAAATCAATAATTGCAGAACATACTTTTATGGTAAAGATTGGTATATTAGGAATAGAAAGTTATTTATAGAACATATAGAAGTAGACCTTACTAAGTTATCTCTAAAAGGAAATCATCAATATCAAAATATAGGCTGTGCAATATTAGCTTGCTACAAAGTAAAGTACTTAAAAATAGATAATAGTAAGATTCCTGACTTAGTCAGCAAAATTAAATGGGAAGGAAGACTGCATAGATTAGAAGGGTCTTTTAAGAAGAAATATCCTGATATAGATTTTTGGGTAGACTGTGCTCATAACCCATTAGGATTTAAAGTTTTAAGTGACTGGATATTAAAAAATAAAATTAATAAAATATTTATAATCCTTGCTTTGGGGATTAAAAAAGATAAAAAGAAAATTTTAAAGCAAATAAAAAAGATAAATCCTAGGTTATTATTTTTAATAAAAAAAAACAAATTTTACTAATATTCCTGCTATTGATTTATATAAAGAAGCAAAGCAATTAAATCTATGCTGTAAAATATTTGATACAGTTAAAGAAAGCATCAACTTTATTGATAAGCTTAAGGACAAGAAAGTTAAGAAAAAAACTTGTCTTATTTCTGGGTCAATAAATTTGGTTGGAGATACATTAAGAGAAGATAAAGAACTTTAAGTATTTGTTTCTATCCAACTTTTTAAATCGTCTTTTTGTTGAACACCAATTTGTGTAGCAACTAGCTTTCCTTCTTTAAACATTAATAAAGTAGGAATACTCATAACGCCAAATTTAGATGGAGTTTCTGGATTTTCATCAATATTTACTTTAGCTATTAATACTTCTTGATTATTTAACTCACCAGAAAGCTCTTCTAGTATAGGTGTGAGTTGTTTACATGGGCCACACCACTCTGCCCAAAAGTCACAAACAACTACTTTTTTACTTTTTAAAACTTTTTCATCAAATTCACTATCTTTTATATCTATAATTGCCATTTTAGTTCCTACTTGTGTTTAGTTTTTTTTCTAAGATTTCTAAATAATCATTAACTTCTTCTAATAATGTTAAAGATTGACTATCATTTTCATTATCACACTTTTCTCTCAAATCATCAATCTTTTTATAGGCATTGTACAATGTTAGCCAACCTTCATTATTGTTACTAAGTAACCTTTCTTTAATATTATTTTTAATAAGATTAAGATTATTTTTCTCTAAAGTCTCTGGATTTTCCTCATATATTAAAATATCAGCAAAATATTTTAACCTATCGTCCTTAAATTTTTTTTTAATTATGTTTTTACTTTCCCAATTAGCAGAGTGAAATTCATGCATTAAGTCACTGTCATTGTATGATATAAACTTTTTATAAATTGTTTCTTCCGCGTATAAATCACTCTGATCTGCTTCATATATACTATTTGATGTTTTTCTTTCAAAATAACTAATAACTTTTTCTTTAAATAAAGGATTATCTTTAATAAATTGATATCTTTTTAATATAACTTTTTCATCTATACCATTATATGTATCTATAAAACTGATATAGTTATAGGGTAGTATTAATGGGCTTTTATTTAATTTTATATTTCTAACTACACGGGGTGATTGGTCCATATAATTATCAAACTCTTGATTATTTAGATTTAATGCCTCAGAGGGATCTTTTATAAGGTCAAAGCAAACAGCCCATTTATAATTTGGGTGTTCACCTATAAATGAAAGAACAAATGTTTTGATCCTTCCAAAAAAACTTTCAATATAGCAAAAAGGGTTTTCGGTAATGTATTGTTGGAGAAATGCTTTACTTTTATTAGAAATGGATGTTTCCCATATACTTGAGACTTCTTTTTTAATAACTTTAGCTAGTTCTATTGTAGCTATAGTATCACCTAAAGCATCATGTGCTTTAAAATTAGAAATTCCATTAAGAGGTGCTATATTATCGAGTTTTAGTATAGGGTTACCTTTTTCACTAATATTGCTTTTTATTTTGTCAGGATAAAAGTGATTTGTAGCTCTTACAGTATCCAGCAAATCAAACCTATAGTTATTTTTTTTTGTTGTTATATATGGATCAAATAGATTTTTAAAAAATGAATTCCTTAAAAATTCTTCATCAAACTTTATAGAATTGTATCCAATAAATATTGCAGGAGACCATTTCAGAAATTTATTTCTTATGTTTAACATTAATTGATAATGACTTAAGTTAGCATTTAAAAGAGTATTAGTACTTATTTTATTTACGAGAATTGCCTCTGGGTTAGGTATACAAAAAGAGTTAATTCGGCACTTTTCTTCATACTTTTCTATAATATTTAAATTATTATCGGTTAAAACTGCAGCCACCTGAATAATCTGATCCCATATCACCGACCGTCCTGTAGTTTCCAAATCATAAAAGACATAATTCATTATAAAGAGATCTTTCTAGTTTTTAAAAATTTATCAACTAAAAAATAAGATTTTAAATCACCAATATGGAGAAAATTTCCTTGATGTATTATACCATGAAGTCTTCCATTTTTTTCAGCTAAATCATAAACTTTTTTTAATGAGAATATTTTTTCAGGAAAGTCATTTATAATTCTTTTATTAATAATCTGCCAGCCAGTAAAAACATACTTTAGAGAAAGTGAACTGATCCCGCTAGTGATTTTCGGAGTGTAACTATTATTAATCTTTTTATAATCTCCTTTACCATAATAACCAAATACATTTTTTCTCTTTGATAAAAGCAATAATACATCCATCTTACATTCATTAAAATTTTGCCTCAATTCTTTTACAGGGCAGTACCCATCTTTATTATGCAGTATAGAGTCTCCATTTATTATCAATACATTAGAAGAATTAAAGTAGTTGATAGCATTTTTCAGACCACCGCCAGTTTCAAGCATTACTTTTTCATAAGTCAGGATAGTCTCAGGTATTTTTTTTTTTAAGTTTAATATTTTTCAAGCCTTTTTCTATTGTTAAATGTTTATAACTACTATTTATAATTATTTTTTCTATACCTCCTTTATATAGATTGTTTATATTTGTCTCTAACATACTAAGTTTGCTTATTTTTAACAGCGGCTTGGCAATGAAATTAGTCATATACCTCATTCTAGCTCCTCGCCCTGCGGCCATGATCATTGCATCTACTTGTTTTTGTTTTTTATTATTTGAATACATTATACTTAAACCAAGAAGATAGTTCATAAAGTGTAGGATGTTTAAGGTTTCTTCTCAGCAAGAGCCATGTTCTAGGGATAAATTTCATATAATAACTATTTTTATAAAAATATTTCAGTCTATAAAAAACACCTATTATTTTAATTAATCTTTGTGTGCCGAAAATATAATATGCGTCTTCGAATACTTTATCATTTTGATTACCTATTCTTAAATAATAATTATAAAGTATATCATGATTTTTTTTAGAAATATCTATACGTACATCCTGAAGTAAGGAAACAAGATCATAGCAGGGATGGCCTACTAGGGCATCCTGAAAATCTATTAAACCTATCTTTTTAAGATTATTTCTATTAGCTAACCAAAATAAGTTATCTATGTGAAAGTCTCTTAGTACTATCGAAATATTTTTATTATTATTTACTTTAACAAAAAGCTTGTTCCATATTTCGTTCCACTCAGATAAATTGAAATTCATTTTTTTTTTATTATTTAAAAAAAACCAATTAATAAAGAGGTTTAGTTCTTTATTAAAAATAGGCCTAGAAAAAAATTTTAAATCATCAGGTGGTTTTATTTTAGAAAATGAATTTAATAGTTTTATAGTAGGTTTATATTTAGTTCTTAATTCAGCGTTAGGTAAATTACTAAATTTAGAATCGCCAAAGTCTTCTAAAATACAATAACCACTAGTATAGTTTTTTTCATAAACCTTAGGAGTCGAGTAACCTTTGTAAGATAACCAATTAGAAATTTTTACAAAACTTTTAAGAGATTTCTTTTCCTTAGAAGCATCCATTATTAATAAACTTTTTTTTTTATTAATACATCTATAATAAATTCTTTTTGACGCATCACTTTTAATCTTATAAATTTTTTCGTATGATATATTCGTTTGATTTAAAAAAGATAGAAAGTTTTTATTAAACTTATTTTTCAATTTTTACTCTACTAAAAGTTTTATCCAATCGTTTTCCCCAAGACTTGTCACCACTTAATGTAAGTGTTCTAAAACTATTATAATAATCTATTTTAATTTTAAGTTTATTAGTAGGTAGGAAAGTTTCAATATTTTCAGCCCACTCTACTAAAAATATAGATTCTTTTAGAGAGTCCAAAACTCCTAAATTTATAACTTCTTCTTCATTTTCTATTCTCCATGCATCCATATGATAAATAGGGCCCTTGGGTGACTGATATTTAAAATAAATATTAAAAGAAGGGCTTGGAATATAACTTTGCCTTGCCGCTGTGTTAATAAAGTATCTTACAAAGGTAGATTTACCTACACCAATATCACCATAAAGAGCAAATAAATCTCCACATTTACTATGTTTGTAAAGGTTAATTGCAATATATTTTGTAGCTTCTAAAGAATTTAATTTAAATTTTTTACAGTACATTAATATCTATATTGTCCTGATTTAAAAGGTCCTTCTTTTTTAATACCAAGATAATCTGCTTGTTTTGAAGATAACTGAGTAAGTTTTGCGCCTACTTTATCTAAATGTAATTTTGCTACCTTCTCATCCAAGTGTTTTGGTAAAGTATAAACTTTTTTATCATACTTATTATAATTTTTGAAAAGCTCAATTTGAGCCAATACTTGATTTGTAAAAGAGGCGCTCATAACAAACGATGGATGGCCTGTTGCACAACCTAGATTAACAAGCCTTCCCTTAGCTAGCACAAGTATCTTTTTTCCATCAGGAAATGTAACCATATCAACTTGAGGTTTAATTTCATCCCATTTATAATTGTTTAAAGCATTTATTTGAATTTCAGAGTCAAAATGTCCTATATTACATACTATAGCCTGATCTTTCATTTTTCTCATATGTTCTATAGTTATTACATCTACGTTTCCTGTTGCTGTAACAAAAATATCTGGAATAGCTGCTACCTCGTCAAGGTTAACAACTTCGTATCCTTCCATAGCAGCTTGAAGTGCACAAATAGGATCAACTTCTGTTATCATTACTCTTGCACCCGCACTTTGAAGGCTTGCTGCGGATCCTTTACCTACATCTCCAAATCCAGCAACAAGTGCAACTTTTCCCGATAGCATTACATCGGTAGCTCTTCTAATTCCATCTACTAAACTCTCTCTACAGCCATATAGGTTATCAAATTTAGATTTAGTTACTGAGTCATTTACGTTAATCGCAGGTACTTTCAAAGTATTATTTTCTTGCATTTCATACAGCCTTTGTACTCCAGTGGTAGTCTCTTCACTAATTCCAAAAATATTTAATAGCATACCTTCATACTGATCATGCATAATTTTCGTAAGGTCTCCTCCATCATCTAATATCAAATTAGGTTTCCAGCCTTCTGCTTCAATGGTTTTTTTTATACACCACCAAAAATCTTCCTCGGTTTCATCTTTCCAAGCAAAAACAGGAATACCTTTCTGAGCCATTGCAGCTGCAGCATGATCTTGTGTAGAAAAAATATTACATGATGACCATCTAACTGAAGCTCCTAAATCTATTAAAGTCTCTATTAAAACAGCAGTTTGTATAGTCATGTGCAAACAACCAATAATATTTGCTCCTTGAAGAGGTTTTTCATTTTTATACTGTTCTCTAAGTGCTATTAGCCCAGGCATTTCTTTTTCTGCTATAGCTATTTCTTTATTTCCCCAATCTGCTAGTTTTATATCAGCAACTTTATAATCTTTATTATTCATATTTTCCTCTCAGTAATTAAATTTTCTAAACATTCATTAGTATAGCTAAAACATCCTCTGCTTTTTTCGCTCCAGTAATTTGCTTTTTTATATTAGTTCTAGTAAGCACTCTAGATACTTTTGATAATAGACGTAATTTAATTGACGCATCAAAGCTTTTTGGTGTCAATATGGTAAATATAGTGTCACTTTTCATACTTAATTGATTCATTAAATAAATAGGCTGATTTAATCTTGTTAGCATAAGAAAGTTATTTGTTATTTTTTCAAAAGTTTGATTTATTAATAAAGTTCCGTTTTCAATCATAATTAAATTATGTAAGGGTGTTTTTTTTAGTTTTGTATAACAATCGTTAAATGCTACACCATACTCTCTTTCACATATTATGGCTATTTTTTTTAATACATCTTTAGTTATATTTACTGATGTATCAGTAAAAGATTTCTTGCTAATTAATAATTTTAAATCTGAGTTTTTATTATCAAAATTTATCTCTAGAAAAGATTTTTTCAAAAAACACCTAAGTACAATAATTAAAATTTAAATTTCTTTCCTAAATATACTTGCTTAACATTACTGTCTTGTATAATTTGTTTAGGAATACCTGATTTTAAAATTTTTCCATTATGAATAATATAAGCTTTATCAACTATTTTTAGAGTGTCTCTTACATTATGATCGGTAATAAGAATTCCTACTTTTTTTTCTTTGACTTGTAATACTAAATCGGTGACTTCAGAAATAGCAATCGGATCTATGCCTGCTAAAGGTTCATCTAGCAGCAAAAAAGATGGTTGAGAAGCCAAAGCTCTAGCAATTTCTACTCTTCTTCTTTCACCTCCAGATAGAGTTATTGCAGGAACTCTTCGTAGATGGCTTAAAGAAAATTCAATTAGTGATTCTTCTAATATGGATTTGATTCTATCTTTATCCTTTTCTACAGTTTCTAAAATAGACAAAATATTTTGTTCAACTGTCATTCCTTTAAATATTGATGTCTCTTGAGGTAGATATCCTAAGCCAATTTTTGCTCTTAAATGAACTGGAAAATTAGTTATATTTACACCATTTAATCTTATTTTTCCATAATCAAGGTTTAGCAAACCCATTATTGAGTAAAAGCATGTTGTTTTTCCTGCACCATTTGGGCCAAGTAAACCAACTATTTCACCTTTTCTAACCTTTAAATTAATATCCCTAAGAATTGGTCTATTTTTAAATCTTTTGCCTAAATTAGAAACTTCTAACCCTTTGTTTTCGAAAATAACTGAAGGCTTATTTTTAATTTTTTTCATCTCTTCTTTCACTAGCTTTATATTTTGCCCTAACTTTTCCAGACTTATTACTACTTATTAATTTACTAGAACTAGATTTTAAATCTATAGTTAATTCTTCTCCTACCATTATACTATTTTCTCTTTGGAGTTTTACATTGCCTTTAATGACAACCTTTTCACTTTTAATGAAATAGGTAGCATTTTCTCCTGTTGCTACTTGGTCTCCTCTGATAAATTTCACTTTACCGGCAGCATCTAATTTAATGATTTTTTTTTCACCAACACCCTTATTAAAGAAAATAACTATTCTATTTGCATATAGTAATTTGTTGTCTTGTACCGCTTTTGCATTACCTAATGCAATTGCTATATTTTCTTCTCTTTTCCATTCCATTGTATCTGCTGATATTTCTAGTTCTTTATTTTCACTAGAAGCTTTCAATAAAATAGTAAGAAAAAAAATAAATATAGTTTTTATAATAATTTTTAGCATGATTTTTACCTGACATTCATAGAAGCATTCCCACTAAAATTGTAAGTATTCTTTATAGTATTTAAAGTAAATTTTTCAGATTTTATATTACCCCATTTACCAAACATTACAATGCCTTCTTCACTTTTTGCTAGCCCTGTATTAAAATTATAATTTAAACTAGGAGTAATAAAACTACTTCCATCATCATAATACCCTTTTACTTTACTAAAAGTATGCAGAGTTTTTTTTTTTTACATCAAAAACTGCTTTTTCAGTATTTAAAAAAACCCAGCTTTGATCATTAAAAAAAATATCTGCCTTAACTTTATAGAGAACAATCTCATTTATATTTTTTGTCTCTTTTATGGCTAATTTTGCTGTTAATGAATATGGATTATTTTTTTTATTATAACCAAAAAATTTAAGCCCATCAATTTTTATAAAATTTTTTTCTTCTTCGTATTTACCTTTAAATACTTTTTCATCTAAAATCAGAGTACTTTTTGGATTATTAGAGAAAAAAAATATTATAGAAACTGTTATTAACAATATTAAAATTATACTTATTTTAATTAACTTATTATTAGTAGGTTTTGTAACTTTAAGAGACTTAGGTATATAATTTTTCAAGAATTACTCAATCTATATAAAGACAGTCATGTAAATGAATAATGCCAATAGGTACTTTAACAGCTGCGCTTTTTACAACAAACAATACTGTTATTTTTTCCTTATTAAAAATCTCTAACGCTTCGGTAACATATCTATCTTTATAAATAACTTTTGGCTTTCCTGTCATAAGGTCTTTTGCCTTTTTATTAAATATTCCACTCTTCATATGTCTTCTAAGGTCACCATCCGTGATAATTCCTACTAAATTCTTTTTTTCATCTGTGATTCCTACACAACCGAAGCCTTTTTTTGACATTTTCAAGATTATTTCTTTCATAGTTGTCTTATAGTTAGCCAAAGGCACCTTAGAAAGCGGGTGCATCACTTCTTTAATTGTAGTAAACTTTGACCCTATACTCCCTCCGGGGTGAAACTTACCAAAGTCGTCAACAGAAAATTCTTTTTTCATTGAAACTGATAATGCTAAAGCATCACCTAAACTAAGCATCATAGTTGTAGAAGATGTGGGGGCAAGTTTGTTATGGCCTGATTCTTTTACTGAGGGTAAAATTATGTTATATTTAGCCAAGTTAACTAAATTACTATTTTTATTACAGGAAATGGATATTATAGGAATTTTATTATAAATAGAAAAGTTAATTAAATCAGAGAGTTCTTTTGACTCCCCCGATTTTGATAAAACTATCAAAATATCTTTTTTATTTATTAATCCTAAGTCACCATGACTTGCTTCTGTAGGATGAATAAATATAGCTGGAGATCCAGTAGAAGTCATAGTAGAAGCAATTTTTTTAGCAATAAAGCCAGATTTTCCTACTCCTGTAATAATTATATTACCTTTAATAACAGATAGTATTTCTACAATTTTAGAAAAATTTTTATCAATTGAAAATGCTAACTGTTTTAACGCAGCAGATTGTTCATTTATTATAGTTTTTGCATACTTTAAAACCATTTTTATGAATGAGAAAAGATATCATTGTTATTCCATCCTAATAAATCTAGTTTAACTCTTACGGGAATAAATTTGAATGTTGAATAAGCTAATTTAATTCTATTCTCTCTTGCAAGAATAGCATCCAACTTTTCTTTTATTTCATGAAGGTAAAGTACATCATTAGCTGCATAGTTCATTTGGTTTGTAGTTAGGCTACTTTTACCCCAGTCACTACTTTGTTGTTGTTTTGAAATTTCTGTACTTAACAACTCTCTACATAATTCTTTCAAACCATGTTTATCAGTATAGGTTCTAGCTAGTTTTGATGCAATTTTGGTGCAATAAATTGAATTGCATAAAACACCTAAATTTTTTTTTAAAATTGCTACATCAAACCGAGCGTAATGGAAGACTTTTAAAATATTCCTATTCTTCAATATTTTTTTTACATTTGTAGCATCATAACCAAAAGACCCTCCAACTTGTACTAAGTGAGCATTTTTATCACCAAAACTTAACTGTATTAGACAAAGCTTATCCCTATGCGGGTTTAACCCCATCGTTTCAGTATCTATGGAAACTATAGAAGGATAGTCTAAGTTATTAGGTAGATCGCCTTTATGCAAATAATTCATGTCTTTAAGGATATATTATAATAAATTTTATTTTAATATGCTAATATATTTTTTTCAAATTTTAAAAAAATTAATTTGTCATGATAAATAAAAAAATTGTTAGCGTTTTAGGAGGAAATGGTTTCCTTGGGAAATACTTGGTTAATGAATTATTGGCTAAAGGTTACTATGTTAAAGTTATTTCTAGAACAGCGACTGCATCAAAGGCTTACCTTCCTACATTTAGATTAGGCCAATATAAATTGATAAATTGTGATATTAAAAACATAAAGAAAATAGAGAACCAATTAATAGGTACAAATTACGTAATAAATCTAATAGGGCTATTAGTAAATAAGAAAAATAATAGTTTTGAAGATGTACATAATTTATCATTAAAGCACTTAGTAGAATTATGTAATAAATTAGGCGTACATAAACTTATTCATGTATCTGCTATAGGAGCAGAAAAGGACTCAAAGTCGAATTATGCCAAAACGAAATATGACGGCGAGGAAAATATTAAGAAGTTCAAGAACCATTGTGTTATAAGGCCCTCTATCATTTATGGAGATGAAGATAACTTTATAAATCTCTTTGCAAAAATGGCAAAGATGTCACCATTTTTACCATTGATAGGAGGAGGTAAAAACTTATTTCAGCCTATATGGGTTCAAGATGTAGCTAAAATAATTACAAATATTATGGAAAAAAAAATTATTGGAAAAACATTAGATGTAGGAGGAGATAATATTTACTCATTTAAACAAATTCTTGAAATGATTTTAAATGAGATTGATATAAAAAGAAAATTCATTGTTCTTCCATATTCTATTTCTAAAAAAATAGGATTTCTTTTAGAAAATTTGCCACTTGCACTCCTAACAAGAGATCAAGTAGAAATGCTTAAAAAAGATAACATAATTACTAAAAAAAATGACTACAGAAAAATAATCAAATATACTCCACACCAATTTAAACAAGTCATTAAGAAACAGTTGAGGTATATGAAAAAAACTGGTGGACACATAATTAAAGATTAGCGTTTATTAAACATAATAGTAATATTCCAAAAAATATTCTATAAATCACAAAAATCCGAAATGAAAAATACTTTACCCACCTAACTAAAAATTTTATAGATATAAATGCACAAATAAAAGTTATTAAAACTATAAATACAAAATTCAAATTTATGAATTGGTTAGACAAAAAAACCTTATATAAACCAAAACAAGATGAAAAAAAAATTATTGGAATACTGGTAAGTAATGCTAGCTGTGTAGAATAGCTTCTACTGTAACCTAAAAATCTTGCTGCAGTAATTACAGTACCAGATCTGCTCATTCCCGGGATTAGTGAGAGTGTTTGAAATAAACCAATATAAATTGAGTCTCTAAAGGAAAGAGTTTTATCTTTTTTATATTTTAAAAAATACTTATCTGAAATATCTAAACAAATAGCCCCTATAATTGATGTTAATGCAATAGCAGTAATTCCGAATTTATAACTCTGTTGAAAGAATAATATAATAAAAAACCCTACAATCAAAACGGGAATCACACAAGTTCCTAATAAGATAAAGGAGTTATTACTTACATTTTTTGAAAAAACCTCTTTAGATATTTTTAGTACATTTCGTTTTTCTAACATTAATACTGCAATAAGGGTACCTAGATGAGCCGCTAAAGCATATGTTAGACCTTCTATTTCCCATTTAAATAAATATTCTAAAAAATAAAGATGGGCTGAGCTAGAGACTGGAAAAAACTCAGTAAGACCTTGAATAAAAGAATATACTATTATTTCAAAATATTGCATCTTAACAACATAGTTAATATTTTATTGAGAATAAACGTTTTTTTATTAGATTAAAATATATGTATAAATTGTATTATATGCCATTAGACGCTTTTTGCAGAGCTGCCAGAATGATTCTCTTAGAAAAAAATATTTCTTTTGAGATTATAAAAGAACCATTCTGGCAAAGAAGAATTGACTTCATGAAGCTTAATCCTGAAGGAGACTTACCAGTAGTTGTAGATAAAGAAGGAACAGTTATAATTGGCTTTCAATCTTTAGTTGAATATTTAGACGAGACAAAAGTAGGAAAAGCTTTAGTAGGTGAATCTCCAAAGCAAAGACTTGAGGTTAGAAGGTTGTGCCGGTGGGTTAGTAATAAATTTAATAGAGAAGTTATAGAAAACATATTAAATGAAAGAGTCTTCAATAGTCTTAAAGGAAATAGCCAACCTTCAACAGAAAGACTTAAAGCAGGAAGAAAAAATTTAAAAAACCATTTAGAATACTTTGATTGGGTTTTGAACCGTAGAAGTTTTTTAGCTGGTAATTCTTTTAGCGCAGCAGATATCTCATTAGGATCAGCTGTTTCTTCTTTAGACTATCTGAGCGAAATAGAATGGAAAAATTATGAAAAAGTTAAAAACTGGTATTCTGCTATTAAAAGCAGACCATCATTTAGAGAAATTCTTGAAGAAAGAATATATAATATTTTTCCACCAACTCATTATAAAGACTTAGATTTTTAAATTGACTGATATTCTTTTTAAAAAAATTAGTGAATATGCAAAAAAAATAGGGTTTGATGAAGTGAAAGTAGCAAAATTTGAAGACTTTAACTTTTATACTAACAACTTTAGAGATTTCTTAAAAAATGAATATCATGGTGAGATGTCATGGATGAAGGAAAAATCATTCATGAGAGAAAATCCAAAAAATATTTGGAATGAAGCAAAGAGTGCCATAGTTTTAGGATTAAACTATGGGCCTTCTAAGAATCCTATTGAAGAGATAAGTAATACATCAAAAGGATATATATCTGTTTATGCAAGAAGAAAAGATTATCATAAAACTATAAAGTCTAAATTAAAAGACTTGGGAAGATACATTACTAATATTTCAGATTTAAAAATTAAAGTATTTGTTGATACGGCGCCTATAATGGAAAAACCTTTAGCAGAAATTTCATCCTTAGGCTGGATAGGAAAACATACCAATTTAGTATCAAGAAAATTTGGCTCATGGCTTCTGTTGGGAATAATTTTAACTAACCATAATTTTAAGAAAAGTACTGAAAAAGCATCAAATAGCTGCGGAAGTTGTAATGCTTGTAATATTGCCTGCCCTACTAATGCATTTGTCAGTCAATTTAAATTAGATGCTAGAAAGTGTATTTCTTATCTAACTATAGAACATAAAACACATATCGCTATGGAATATAGAAAGGCGATAGGAAATAGGATTTTTGGCTGTGATGATTGTTTAGCAGTATGCCCATGGAATAAATTTGCAAAAAAACATTCAGAGGCTAAATTAAATATAAAACAAAATCTTGTAATGCCACCTTTAAAATTTTTAATTAAAATGGAAGAGGAAGAGTTTAGATCTAGCTTTTCTGGAACTCCCTTGCGTAGATTAAGTTATGTTAGATTTTTAAGAAATATACTTATAGCAATAGGAAACTCTGGAGACCAATCATTAGTAAGTGAAATTTTAATAAAATTAGATAATAATAATTCTTTAGTCAGAGCGATGGCAATTTGGGCATTATCTAAGTTAAGTAAAGATGATTTTAAGAAAGAAAAGAAAAGAAGGTATGATTTGGAAAAAGATACATATGTAAAAAATGAATGGAAATTAGATATAGACAATGATTGTATGTAGTTTAGGGCATGGATATGTTTCAAAATATCTTTTAAAGGATTTGGCTAGTAGCGGAGTAAAATGTTTTGGTATTACTAATAAAAAAAAAAGCATAGAGAAACTTTCTTATGAAAATATTTCATTATTACCAAGAAGTATGTCATTAGATACAATAAATAGATCTACTCATTTATTAGTTTCTGCACCTCCGAACGAAAGTGGTTGTCCTATCTTTACTAAATTTAATAAATATATTAAAAATTCTAACATTAGATCTATTATTTACGTTTCTACAACCGGAGTTTATGGAGATCATAATGGAAAGTGGGTTAATGAAAAATCTGAACTTAATGGAAAAAATAATATTATAAATAAAAATAGAATTAATGCTGAAAAATCTTGGATAAATTTCTGTACCAGAAACCATATTCTAATCAATGTAGTAAGACTGGGAGCAATTTATGGTCCAGGAAGGCCTAAGATTGAAAAAAAAATTTTAATAGATGCTTTAATTAAAAACAATCACTTTTTCTCAAGAATACATGTACAAGATATTGCTAGATTGATTTCAAAAATACTTTTGAATTCTAATAAAAATAATATATGGAATATAGTAGACGAGACACCCTCTACAAGAGAAAACTTTCTTAATAGGATTATAGAACTAAAAAAAATAAGAAAATATAATTTTATCCAATATGAAAATAATAAAAAAAATATTTCACTTTATAAAAAAAAATTCTGGACATCAAATAAAAAGGTAAGTTGTAAAAAAATTAAACAAAACTTTAGCTATGTCTATCTTTTTCCTAATTATTTGTCAGGACTAAAAAGTATTATTGATAATTCTTAATGTGGCTTAATATGGCATCTTGTAAATTTCTAAGGTCATACCTAGAGGACATTCTATGATCACTATTTCTTGATATTATCAATGAGGATTTTTGGTGTGTAATAATATTTAAAAGGGCCAATTGACTTTCTATCTTTACTGAAGAGTCCTTAAGTCCGTAAAGTAATGTTGTCCGTTGCTTTATAGGATTATTTTTTTTTAATAAATAAAACTTTGCAGAGTCATCTATAAATTTTTTTGAAAAACAGTAAGGAGTGTCAGAATATTCAGATTTGATTAATACTTTTTTCTCTAGCAAGTATTTTTTATATTCTTGTTTATTTAAGTTTTTAACAATATCTGAAGTAAAATTAATTGCTGATGATATACCAATTACACCAAAAATTTTTTTTCTTAGTACAGATGTTAAATAAAATGAAATCCACCCACCCATTGAAGAGCCCACTAAAATAATTGGATGGTTAGCATACTTCTCAATGACTACCTTGCTTTCATTTATCCAATCAGAAAGAAGTAGGTTATTGATGTCTCCCTCAGATTGTCCATGACCTGAGTAATCAAAAGTGATAAACTCAAATCCAAATTTCTTTCTTAAATATTGTAAATATATTGACTTTGTTCCATTCTTATCAGATTTATAACCACAAAGAAATATTATAGATACATTAGCACCTCTTTTAATTTTTTTTTTTTAGCATATAGCTAATTTTATTTTTATTTATTATTATACTTTTATTTGACATATGAATATTTCTAATAAAATTAATACTAAAGATATCTGCCTTTTACAAGTTCTGCCTCATCTTAACTCAGGCGGTATGGTTTCTGGGGCAATTGAAGTAGCCAACTTTCTTAAAAAAGAAAAAGGAAAAAGTATAGTTATATCCTCAGGAGGATATAGAGAATCAGAAATTTTAAGAAATGGTTGTATTTCCTTAAAAATACCTTTAGAAACAAAAAACCCTTTCTTGATATATAGAAATAGAAATATATTAATAGAGGTTATAAAAAAATACAGTGTAAACATAGTTCATGCTAGATCTAGAGCTCCAGCTTGGTCAGCATTTTTAGCAACAAAGCTCACTAAAACTATTTTTGTTACTACCTTTCATGGTACTTATGGAACACAAAACTTTTTTAAAAAAAAGTATAATAGTGTAATGTTGGAAAGTGATGCAATAATTGCAATCTCAAAATTTATTAAGCTACACATTAATAAAGAGTATAAAAAGTTTGACAAGATACACGTTATACCTAGAGGTGTAGATGGTTCGATGTTTTCTCCAAGTAAAGTAACAGCTGAAAGAATTATTTCAGTTGCAAAAAAAATTCAAAATGATGACCTAAAAAGAACCATTCTCTTACCTGGGAGACTTACCAGTTGGAAAGGACATGAAATAGCAATAAGAGCTGTTAGTTTAATTAAGGATATGGATCTAAAGCTTATTATTTTAGGGGACACACAAAAAAAGAATAGTTACAAAAATTATTTGCTAAGTTTAGTTAACAAGTTAGAAGTTCAGGATAAAATATTATTTTTAGATCATACAAGGGACCTTCCTGCTTTTATGATGCTTTCAGATTTGGTAATATCTTGTTCAACCAAACCTGAAGCATTCGGTAGAATTATTTTAGAAGCACAAGCAATGGGTTGTCCAGTATTAGCATTCAATCACGGTGGCTCTGTAGAACTTATAAAAGATAATAAAAATGGAATACTAAGTAAACCATTTGATATATGTGAGTTCTCTAAAAATATTAGAAAACTATTGTCATTGAATACGAAAGAGAGAAAACAAATTGCAACTGATAGTACTTTAAATGTTAAAAAAAAGTATTTGACTTCTGCTATGTGCAAAAAAACTATCAAGTTATATAAGGAATTAATCCTAAAACATAAGAACTATGACTAATATTTTAGTTATAAAGCACGGATCACTTGGGGATATTGTTTTGGCAATGCACCCTCTTTTTTCCATTAAAAAAAACTTTAAAGATTCAAAAATAACAATACTAACTGAACCAAAATATTATACCTTATTTAAGCATATACCTTTTATAGATGAAATTAAAGTAGATGAAAGGAATAACTTTTTTTATTTTCTTTATTTTGTAAGACTTTGTATTTGGTTCTATCAACAAAAATTTGATTGGGTTTTTGATCTCCAAACATCTACTAGAACAAATATTTACTTTTATTTTTTTTCTATATTTTCAAATTTTAATTGGAGTGGTATTGCAAAAAACTGCTCTCACCCTCACTTAGGCGTAAAAAGAAAAACTCTTCATACACTAGATAGACAGAGAAAACAGCTTGAATTAGCAGGAATAAAAAATGAAGCAAAAGTAAATTGGAATTGCTTTAAAAGTAATATAAGTAGATTTAAGCTACCTAAACATTTATATGTGTTAGTAATAGGTGGATCTAAGCATAGGCCACAGAAAAGATGGTCTATTAAAAAATATATTAAATTAATTAAATATTTAAATGAAATTAATATTAAACCCGCATTAATAGGTGGAAAGGAAGAAAAAGAATATTTATTAAGAAAGGAGTTTTTAAAACTTATTTATTATGATTTAATTGGTAAAACCAACTTTTCAGATTTAGCAGAAATAGCAAGAAATGCAAAATATATAATAGGAAATGATACGGGACCTATGCATTTATTAACCCAATGTAGCAAGGCAAAATCAAAAAAAATTATATTATTTGGAAAAGACTCAAATCCAAAGTTGTGTGCCCCCGTGGGCGAAAATGTATCAATTATTCAAAAGTTAGATATTAATAATATTCTATTAAAGGATGTAATTAAATTAATAGATTAAAAAAAAGATAGAATTATTGACTTTTTTTAGTTATATATAATTTAACAAAAGAAAGGTAACATTATAATAAGATATAATTCTTCAGCAAGTTCAGGACCTCGAATAAACAATGAAATTTTTATAGATCCAGTAAGACTTATAGATAATAGTGGAAAAATGATTGGTGTAGTAAAGTTGCAAAACGCCCTAGCAATGGCAGAAGAGGTAGGGTTAGATTTGGTTGAAGTTTCTCCTAATGCTAAACCACCAGTATGTAAAATTTTAGATCATGGAAAATTTAAATTTGAAGCTCAAAAGAAGGCGGCAAAAGCTAAAAAAAAACAAAAGGTCATAGAAATAAAGGAATTAAAGTTTCGTCCTAACATAGATTTGAATGATTTTAATATAAAAGTTAAAAGTATTAAAAAATTTTTAGGTGCTGGTGATAAAGTTAAGGTTTCTTTAAGGTATAGAGGAAGAGAAATGGCTCACAGAGAATTAGGTATTAATGTGTTAGAAAGAGTTAAAGAAGAAACCAAAAATTTATCCAAGGTTGAGCTTAACCCAAAGCTAGAGGGAAGGCAGGCCATAATGATATTAAGCCCTGAGGAAAAAAAATAATATCAAATATATCAAATAAAACTTGATTAGAGTTGTAAATACAAATATATTTATAATCTTTAAATTATTAGTATGCCAAAAATTAAGAATAAAAGCGGAGCAAAAAAAAGATTTTCTTTTACTGGATCAGGAAAAGTAAAAATGAACCAGGCAGGAAAAAGGCATGGAATGATAAAAAGAACTAATAAATTTATCAGGAACGCTAGGGGTACTTCTATCTTAGCAAAGTCAGATGAAAGAATAATCAAGAGAAACTTTTTAAGAACTTAATCAATTAGGTAATTACTATGGCTAGAGTAAAAAGAGGCGTTACAAAACACGCGAGACATAAAAAGGTGCTTTCTGCAGCTAAAGGTTCTAGAGGAAGACAAAAAAATACTTTCAGAGCAGCTATGCAAAGAGTTGAAAAAGATAGACAGTACGCATATAGAGATAGAAAAAATAAAAAAAGAGACTTTAGAAAACTTTGGATTGTTAGAATAAATGCCGCCTGTAGGGAGCTTGGTATCAAATATTCGGAGTTTATTTTCAGACTTAATCAGAAAAACCTCCAAATTGACAGAAAAGTTCTTGCTAATATTGCTTACGAAGATCCAGCAGCCTTTAAAACAATAGTAGAAAAAGCAAAAAGTTAATTTTAGTATTTCGAGGTGAATAAATCGAAGAACTTATTAAAAAAGTAAAAGAATTAAAATCTTCAGTTTTCAAAGAACTTAAAGTTAAACTTAGTTTAAAAAAATGGGAAGAGTTAAAAGTATTTTATACTGGAAAAAATGGACAACTTACGTCTTTACTTAAATCATTACAAGGGCTTCAAAAAAATGAAAAGGCTATAGCAGGAAAGACTCTGAATATTACAAAAAGTGAAATTGAAAAGCTATTTCATTTAAAGAAGCAGGAAATTGAAGATAATATACTAGATACTAAACTCATAAGTGAAAAAATTGATATTTCTTTACCAGAAAGGCCCTTTCAAGAAGGAAGTATACATCCTATAAGTAAAACATTAGATGAATTGGTAAGTATTCTAGCCAGCATGGGTTTTGAAATAAGAGAAGGTCCTCATATTGAAGATGATTACAATAATTTTACAGCACTAAACATTTCCGAAAATCATCCTGCTAGGCAAGATCACGATACTTTTTATTTAAATAAAAAAAGTAAGTTGCTAAGGACACATACTTCACCTGTTCAAATAAGAGTTATGAAAGAAAAACAGCTTCCAATAAAAATTATTGCTCCAGGAGCAACTTATAGGTGTGATGATGATGCTACGCATTCTCCGATGTTTCATCAAGTTGAAGGTCTAGTTATAGACAAGCATGTAAATATGGCACATTTAAAAAATATTATTAAGCAATTACTAGAAAATTTTTTTCAACTAGAAAATTTGCCTATGAGATTTAGACCGTCTTATTTTCCATTTACTGAACCGTCAGCTGAAGTAGATATAGGTTGTTCTAAAAAAAGTGGAACTCTAGAAATAGGAAAAGGTGATGACTGGTTAGAAGTTCTAGGGTGTGGAATGGTTAACAGAGTAGTTCTAGAAAACTGTGAAATTGATAGTAGTTCATACCAGGGTTTTGCTTTTGGGCTTGGAGTAGAGAGATTTTCTATGCTTAAGTATGGCATTACAGATTTAAGGATGTTTTATGAAAATGACTTGAGATGGTTGAAACATTTTAGCTTTTATCCTAGAGGCTTTCCAAATATTATAAGAGGGTTAAAATGAAGTTTACTCTATCATGGTTGAAAGAGCATCTAAATGTAGATGAAAACCATATAAAAATAGCGAATATTTTAACAGCTCTTGGTCTAGAAGTTGAAAAAGTAGAGTTAATAAATCCAAGTTTAAAAGAAATGTTAATTTGTGAAATAAAAAAAATTCAAAAACATCCTAATGCTGATAGACTAAGTGTTTGTGAAGTATCTGTTGGTAAAAAAAATTATTCAGTAGTTTGTGGAGCTGGAAACTTATATGAAGGCATGCGTACCGTTTTTGCTCCAAATAAAACTTTTATTCCAGGAAAAAATTTTAGATTAGAGAAAAAAAGTATAAGAGGAGTGGAAGGAGATGGTATGCTTTGTTCTGGAGAAGAGTTAGGTGTTTCAGAAAATTTTGAAGGAATTATAGATTTAGACAAATCCTATCAATTAGGTACATCCTATGGAGAATCTCTTATTGATGACTTTCTTTACGAAATTGGATTGACTCCAAACAGAGGAGATTGCGCTTCTGTAAAAGGGATAGCGAGGGAGTTAGGGGCAAAAATCTCTAAAAGTTTAAATGTACCTAGTATAGAATATAATAAAAGTAAGTTTGAATCTAAAAAAAATTGGGATCTTTCCAATCTAGAAAGAGAACAAGACTGTCCATTGATTTTAGGAAGAGAGTTTCATATAGAGCAGAATGCGGCTAGTCCCTATTTTCTTAAAAATAGACTGACGAAAATAGGAATAAATCCTCATTCAGCATTAGTAGATATTACTAACTATATTTTATTTGATATAGGAAGACCCTTGCATGTTTTTGATTTAGATAAGATTGAAGGTAACCTTAAATTAAGAAGAGCAGAAAGCAATGAGAGTTTTTTAGGTTTAGATAATAAAACATATAATCTTGTAGAAAAAGATTTAGTAATCGCAGATGACGTAAAAATAATTAGCTTAGCAGGCATAATGGGAAGTTTAAACAGTTGCGTAGATAAAAACACAAGAAAAGTATTTTTGGAGATAGCCTATTTTGATCCAGACCTCATATCTGAAACCGGAAAAAGACACAACATATTAACAGACGCTAGATATAGGTTTGAAAGAGGGATAGATAAAAATGGTCTAAAGGATGGAATGGATATCGCTACAGATATGATTATTAAATATTGTGGAGGGTGCTTTAGTAAGGAATTAATTGCTGGAAAAAAAATAGAGAAAAATTCTGCTATAAAATTCAGAACATCTTCCTATAGAAATATTATTGGTTATAACCTAGAGGAAAAAAAACAATTAGAGTATTTAAGAAACCTTGGTTTTGAAATAGAAAAAGAAGAGAATTTTTTTATAGTTATTGCTCCCTCCTGGAGGCACGATATTTATCATGAAAATGATTTACTTGAGGAAATAGCAAGGTTAGATGGCTATGATAAAATTCCATATGAAAATTTAACTAAAGAAAATAAAATGTTAAATTCATTCATTCCTACTTCTACTAATCTAGGAATAGATATTAGAGAAAAACTAGCTTATTCTGGTTTAAACGAAATAAAATCTTTTACATTTATATCCCCTAAAAAAATTATTCCTGAGTCTAGTGATATTCAAGAATTAAAAATCAGCAACCCAATATCTAGTGAGTTAAGTGTTATGAGAAACTCTTTATATCCTAATTTATTAGATGCAGTCTCATTAAATTATTCAAAAGGAATGGATAGCTTTCTTATATTTGAAATAGGTGATATTTTTAAAGGAACTGATTATCATAATCAAGAGAAACATGTAAGTATAGTCTTAAGTGGATATAATAGAAAAAAAACCTGGCATAATAATAGAAGGCATTTTGACTTTTTTGACATTAAGTTCTTTATAATGGGAGTTTTAAAGATGAATTATCCACTTTCTTCTATTGATTTAGTAAGAAGTAAGTGCGAGTATTATCATCCAGGAAAATCGGCTGAAATAAAGATCCAAAAAGAAACCTTAGGAAGTTTCGGAGAGCTACATCCAAAGCTATTAAAAAAATTTCAAATTAAACAGCAAACAGTATTAGGATATTTATCGATTGATCGTTTATTAAAGAATAACGAAGAAATAAAAATAAATAAAAAATTTGAATTATCACCTTATTTAACTTTAAAAAAAGATTTTTCTTTTATTTTACCTATAAACACTCAAGTTAAAGATCTTATTAGGTCTATAAAAAGTAGCCATAATTTAGTTAATGAGGTATTAATATTTGATGTCTATAGAGATTTTAAAAATCAAGATGGAAGTGTTGCAGTTGGTGTAGAGGTTGAAATTTTACAAGAAAAAAAAGTTTTTAATGCATCAGAAATTAGTGAGTTAATGAATATTATTATTGCTAACGTAAAGAAAGACCTTAATGTTGAGTTGCGAATCTAGAAATAATAATGAAATATTAAATAAGAAAATAGGATAGAAATAGCTCCTAATAGTAAAAAAATATTGAGATTTAGAATAGTTATAATTATTATTTCAAAGTAATTACCTAACGGGCTTAAGTTTGAAAAATTATTTATAATAGACTGAAATCCTACTAAACTATTTCCATTTATAAAAAACCAAATTTTTCCTAAAGATAATTCTTTAAAATAAATACTTAATAAAATTAACATGGAGGAGAAAAGTATTAAATAAATTTGCAATTTTATTTTTTGAGACATATAAGAATTATATATGTTTTTTTTCTGTTTAAAAGGAGAGATGGCCGAGCGGTCGAAGGCGCACGCCTGGAACGCGTGTATGCGAGCAATCGTATCGAGGGTTCGAATCCCTCTCTCTCCGCCAAAATTTATGCCTTAATTTAAAATATCATTTTTAAATAATGACAAGAATTTGGTCAGCTCATTGAAATTATTTGATTGTTGTAATTCAATCTTTTTATTAATAATCATTGATCCTCTTTTGGACTCATAAATTTTAATGCTAAGAAATTCCTTATTTTCTGAAGAAAAAATAACTCCATTAATTACAAAAGCAGAATTAGCCTCAGTTGCAATTAACATTACTTCGGGAGGATTCAAATTCTCTGAACCTGCAGCTGAATTAACTGTTGATATACTTCCTTCTTCATTGAGTGAAGACCTAACTTTATCCATCAAAATATTTAAACTATCTTTACCAAACACTGCAGATTGAACTTGGAAGTCCATAATAGAAATTTTTAAAGTACCTTCATCAGCTACTGATAAAGAATTATTAGTGCTTTCGGATGATTTAAAGTTTTCTATAACACTCTTTGAACTCTGGTTATAAATAATCTTATTAGAAAAAAAATTATCATAAATTAAATAAGACACTATTCCTAACGTTATAAAAGCTGATGCCCCTATTATTATTGACTTCCTAGAAAGAAAAGCTTTTTTACTTTTTTCATCTACATCATCTCCGGCTATGTTTGATAAATAAGTATTAATTTTTTCACTTATATTTTTTAATTTCTTTGCTCCAGAATAATTGAACTTTACAGCTACTTTATTCTTAATTTCTTGATAAACTTTCTCTGAAAGGCATATTTCTCCTGGCAGGGATATAGCCTCAAGCCTTGCAGCTATGTTTACATTATCACCATACAAATTATTATCTTGAACCATTATGTCGCCAAGGTTAACACCGATTCTAAATTCTATTTTAATGTTATCAGTAACTTCAGCAAGTTTTTTAGATACTTCGTTTTGAATTTCTATAGCTGCTTCAACGGCATCAACTGGGCTAGCAAATTCAGCCATTATCGAATCACCTGCAGTAGAAAATATCCTACCGTTAAGTTTATTAATTATAGTATCGGTTATTCTTCTGGTTTCCTTTAGTCTAAATAATGTTAATTTTTCATTTTGAGCCATCAATTTGCTATATCCAACAACATCTGCAGCGAATATAGCAGCCATTTTTCTTTGTGCTTCTCCAGACTGGTTATCTAAGGTATATAAATTATTATTATCTTTAATTATTGGCATAATATAACTTTACTCAAAAAACATTTTTATTAAAAGTAATTTTATTAATATATTTAATTTTATGATAACTATTACTCTTTACCAACCCAAAATTCCTCCCAACACAGGAAATATAATGAGACTTTGTTCTAATACTGGATTTAACTTGCATCTGATTAAACCGCTTGGTTTTAATTTAGATGAAAGAAGCTTAAAAAGAGCACAATTAGACTACCAAACTAAAACAAAACCAGTTATTTTTGAGAATATAGGAAGCTACTGTAGCTCAATTAAAGAAGAAAACATAATTATTATTACTAAATTTGGAAAAAAAATATACACGAGAGCTAACTACACCAAAGACTCAACAATTATATTTGGATCTGAAGTTCATGGCTTACCTAAGCATTTCATAAAAAGATTAGAGAAGTATACTTATAAAATTCCAATGATAAAAGGAAGTAGAAGTCTAAATTTGAGTAATGCTGTTTCTATAGTTTCATATGAAGCATGGAAAAAATTAAATTTTTGTGGCGAACATAATTAAGATGATATAATATTAAATTATTTATAGGGGGAGTTGTGCTAAAAGCAATAAAAGTAATTATAATTTTTTTATCTTTAATATTAGTTTCTTGTTCTGACAAAGACAATACATCCAACAGTAACAAGCAAGTTGCAGAAAAGACTAAAAAGATAAGATGGAAGATGGCAAGCACATTTCCAGGTTCTTTGACACAGTTAGGTACTGCAGGAGTTAGATTTCAAAATCAAATAGCAAAAGTATCTGATAAAAAAATCAGCATTAAATTTTTTGAGCCAGGAGCGTTAGTACCTGCTCTTGAAGTTTTTGATGGTGTATCGTCTGGGTCTATAGACGCAGGGTGGTCTACTCCAGGGTATTGGGCAGGAAAAATACCTGCTTTGCCATTGTTTGCAGCTGTACCATTTGGTCCATCTGCAGGTGAATACTTAGCTTGGATGTATTACGGAGGAGGAAAAGAGTTATTTGAGGAGATCTATTCTAGACATAATATTAAAAGTATAATATGTGGAGCTATACCTCCAGAAGCATCTGGTTGGTTTAGAAAGGAGATAAAGTCTGTTAATGATTTAAAAGGACTTAAGATGAGGTTCTTCGGCTTAGGTGCTAAAGTGATGGAGAAAATTGGTGTATCTACTCAGTTGATAGCGGGAGGAGATATTTTTCCTGCATTAGAATTAGGAACTATAGACGCTACAGAATTCTCTATGCCAGCTGTAGATTTGAACTTAGGTTTTTATCAAGTGGCAAAACATTATTATTTTCCAGGATGGCATCAACAAACCACTTTTTTTGAGCTTATGATAAATATGGGAAAATGGGAATCTTTAACAGATACTCAAAAAGTACAAATAGAAACGACCTGTGGAGATAATATAAGAAATTCAATTGCTGAAGGAGAAGCAATACAGATAGATGCTTTAAAGGAACTAAAATCCAAAGGAGTGATGCTTCATAAATGGGATGAAACTATATTAGATACCCTAGAAAAGGCTTGGATGGAAGTAGTAGATGAAGAAAGCTCCAATAATGAAGACTTTAATAGAGTCTGGGAGTCCTTAACAAATTTCAGAGAGAATTATAAAATTTGGAAAGATTTAGGATATCTCTAATATCTAAATAATGAGACGCTTTAACTATTCGTTATTAGGTCTTATTGGTGGACCGTTATTATTCGGATTCTTTTATTTTATTTATCAACCTGATACAATAAATAGAACAGCATGGTTAGTGGCAGGAATTTTGTTATTAATGACAATTTGGTGGATTACTGAGGCTATACCAATTTATGCAACTGGACTTGTCCCATTGATATTTTTTCCTTTGTTAAATCTATTTGATTTAAAGGTAGTTGCAGTTTCCTATGCACATCCCCTAGTTTTATTATTTTTAGGAGGATTCATCATTGCATCTGCCATGGAAGCTAGTGGCTTACATAAAAGAATAGCTATTAAAATACTGGCTATTTCAGGAACAAGCCCAAGTAAAATTATTGCTGGATTTATGGTTACAACTGCACTACTAAGCATGTGGGTTAGTAATACAGCTTCAACCATTATGATGCTACCAATTGCTACATCAGTAGTAGCAATTTTCTCTAGTCAAAATAAAGTAGAGGATAAAAATTTTTCTATTCCACTGCTATTAGCTATAGCTTATTCTGCTTCAATAGGAGGTGCTGCTACACTAATTGGGACTCCTACAAATATAATGTTGGCAAGTATATTAAGTGATACTTATAAATTTCAAATTAGTTTTATAGATTGGTTTTTAATTGGTTTTCCAGTAACAATTATTTTAGTTCCTTTAGTATGGTTATTTTTAGTAAAAATAGTTTTTAAAGTATCCTCAGTAAAATCTAATGCTTTAGAGAAAACTTTGCTGAAGTTAAAAAAAGAAATAGGGACAGCTGGTAACTCTGAAAAAGTAGTAGCATTAATTTTCTTTTTTACAGCAATTTTATGGATATTAAGAAAGTTTTTAAATGAAAGTATTGGTTTAAACTTAAATGATACTTCGATAGGTTTGCTTGGAGCCTTATTATTATTTGTGATACCTACAGGTAAAAATAAAAGAGCATGCAATTGGAATACTGCGAATAAAATACCGTGGGGTGTACTATTTCTTGTTGGAGGAGGTATAGCTCTTTCCAAGGCAATAAAATCTTCTGGATTAGCAGATTGGATTGGTAGTTTTTCAGACTACCTTTATGGGCTAGATGTTTATTTATTAATGTTTATTTCTGTAGCTTTAATTATTTTTTTGACTGAATTAAATTCAAATACTGCAACTGTGGCAACGTTTACTCCAATATTAATAATTTTTGCTATAGGATTGGAAATAAATCCATTATTTTTTGTTATTCCTACAACTATAGCAGCGAGTTGTGCTTTTATGCTACCAATTGCTACTCCGCCGAATGCTGTCATTTTTGGAAGTGGAAAAATAAAAATAAAAGATATGATTAAAGCAGGTGTTGGTTTAAATTTACTTTCTATTTTTATAGTATCTATAATAAGTATTTTGGTACTTAATTTTATATTCAATCAAGATATAATGGTATTACCTGACTGGGTTTTAATAAATAAAAGTTAGAAGCTTGTATTAACTCTCTTTATAAAAGCCTTACTATTATTTAAGGTGAGTACAACTTCTATTACAATTGAAACTATTAAACTTCCAAGCAAACTATTTTGTAAGAATGGTAATGCCATAAAATAGCATGTTAGTAATCCTTCGTAATCTTTTGAGTAAATATCACTTAACAGCCAAAAGCCAAAATTTGTAATTATAAAGAATAAAAAACAACTAAAAATTATTCCAAAAATCCTATAATAGTAATTATTTAAATATCTTGAAAGCAGTCCTATAATTAGCAAACTCCCCCAAGTAAAAAATATTAGGTGATGCATACCAATTATTAGATCACTTATAATAAAGGCGGTAAAAGCAACTGCTAAAAATTTATAACCAAATAGAGCAGGCAAATAAAATATAATTGCTATAGTTGAAGTAAAATTTGGAGGATGCGGAATAAATCTAGTAATAAAAATAGACAAAAAACTTATTAATATAAAGTTGGTAATGAAAATTTTATTCATAAAACTACGATATCATATATTATTTGATAATTGAATTATTAGTTAGTCAATTTTATCCCAAAATAAAATGATCTACCAGGGCTTTTAAAACCTAAATCACTTGAAGACGTCCCTGCTCTATTAACCACATTATCTCTGTCCATTAAATTTTCAATTTTAAAATATACTTTTTTGTTGTTATCTTTTTTATAACTAATATTAAGATTTAAAGTCCTGTAAACAGGTAACTCGTTATATTTTAAGTCTTTGCTTTTATTTTGATAATGATAGTAAGTATTGAAATTTAATTTACTTGTTAATTTAGTGTTAACAGATGCTATTAGTTTATCTTTTGGCACCAGAGTAATACTATCTCCGTCATGCTGTTTTCCCATTACTCTAGAATGAGAAAGGCTTAGAGAAATTAAATCACTTACTTCTGTTTGTATTCTACTTTCTAGGCCTCTAGTTCTTAAAGACTCAATAGATTGTTGATTAACATATGTAGGAGCTGGAGCAGTAATAATATCTTCAATAGTATTTTCAAAAATTTCCATGTATACACTAGAGTATAAGTCAGGAATTATTATTTCTGTGCTAAAATCTCGAGATAAAGATTTTTCAGGTTTTAAATTTTTATTTCCATATGTTTTATTAAATAATTGAGATGCGGTAGGAGCTCTATATCCAGAGCCAATACTAGATCTAAAAGTAATATTTTTATTTAATTTGTGATTTAATTGTATACGTCCAGTATCAAAATTATCATAGTAACTGTCATACTCCCTTCTTATGGAGAAATTTAAATTAGTATTTTTAATAGGGTTAAGTAAAAGTTCTGAAAATATAGAGTTTACTTCTTTGTCAGATGGGAGTCCTTCAATATTAGTATTAATTTTCATATACTCTATTCCTGCTAGTATATTCATCTTTTTTAGAAAGTTAGTTGACAATAAATATTCTAACTTTTTTCTACTTCCATCATACTCATATCTTCCACCTAATACATTTATTCTATTTGTATAGGTAGGTTGAAAAGATATCTTGTGATTAAAATTATCTTTCGTATAAATAATATTAAGAAGTCCTCCATATTGTTTATCATATCTATAGTGCACTTTACTATCCCCTGGGTAGGCATAAGCATCATCATATTCATTTTTTTGATTGATGTATCTACCATTAAATTTTATTTCTAAGTTATCATTCAGATTAAAATTAGAAGTTAATGTTGAACCATATAAATAGTAGCCATCACTCTCTAACTTTTCTTCATCATAAATAAAAGAACTAAATCCTGAGCTTCTTTCTCCGTCTATATCTAAAGAAATACTTTTTTCTTTATCTAAATACCTTAAAGAGTTTGAGCTTTTTATAGAACCATAGCTTCCTGCTTCAGAGAATATTTCATGAGTTATTCCTTTCTTTGTTGGCTTAGTAGAATTTATAGATATAACTCCTCCTATAGCATTACTTCCGTATAATGTTCCTTGAGATCCATTTAAAATTTCAATATTGTCTGTGTTATTTAAATTTATATAATCTATAAAAGTTGGTTCTTCTCCTGCAGCTGATACATCTGATAGGTCAATTCCATCTACTAAGACTCTAATATATTTTCTAGGTAAACCTCTATTAAAGTAGCTAGGGTCACTTCCTTTATTACCTTTAGTAGCAACTGAAAAGCCTCCAAACTCTTGTAATAAACCACTAGTAGATGTTGAGGCTGAGTCTTCTATTTGACTTTTTTCTATTAGTAGAACAGAGCCACCTATTTTTTCTAGTTGCATTAAAGATCTATTAGGAGAGGCAACAACCTTTCCTAAATCTTCACTAGAATAGAGCAACTTATTGATGGTTAAAATAAAAAGTAGAACTAAAATATAATAAAAACGCATAGTACATCCTTTCAATGTAATATTAAAAAAAATGTCCATTTACGATGAAATCGCGCTAAAAACGCACCCTCCGACGTTCAGCTACAGACTACAATTGGCAGGTTTCCTGGCTTAAAGTAATAATATCAACTCACCTTCCCGGTAATTCTCTCCAGTGGTTTTAGAGTTAACTAGACTTTTACAGTTGCGGAGACAGCTTAGGATTTACCTAATTCCCTTTTACTTTTGTATTAACAAAACACCAAATGCAAAATTAATGTATATTATATAAGAATATTACTCAATATTTTTTTTATAAAATTTATTAAAAAATTTCTTTTGGAAGGACCAAAAATAGCTAAACTGACCAAATAAGGTTCCTATAAATAATAAAATTAATTGATAAATTGGAAATATAATAAGAATATTTAAAATTAATTTAATGATATTATTTTGTATGTATTGATCATAATTTAAAAATTCTAGAAAAGGTTTAGAAACAACGACTGACAAACTTCCACTTATAGCAAATACTGTGAATACTATAATAAGTTGTGCTAAACTTTTAGTTTTAAAAATACTATTAAGTTTTTTTATAAAAATTTACTTTACCCCAGTAATAATTTTAATATGATCAATCATAGCCATCATTCCTACTTGCCTTCTTGCCGATAAACTTGGTCCTAGACCTAGTTCATTTACAACGTCATGTTTTAAAGTCCTTATTTCATCATTTGTTAATCCAGATAATGCTTCTGTAATTATTTTAACTAAACCCTTGACTATTAGAGCATCACTATCCCCATCAAAATAATTTCTTTCATCTTTTCTATCATATTTAATCCAAACTTGAGCTAAGCAACCAGACATCTTATTTTTTTCTACTTTTACTTCTTCTTTTAAGGAGCCCATATTTTTCCCTATTTCAATTAGATATTCAAACTGCCCTTCCTCTCCCTCTATATCAAGTATGGAGCTTAAATTTTCGGCGTGTTGTTTTAATTTAGCTATCATAATTTTTACTGTAACTTATATACGATAATTACTGAAAAAGTATTCTTTTTTTTTAAAATTTTATTTTTTTTATAAGGAGATATTTGATTTAATGATTTTATAGATGAATTAATTAGTCTTTTATGAGCATTAGTTCCTTCTCCTACTTTTATATTAGCTATGTTTCCATTAATATCGATAGTAAATTTTATTTCAACATATCCTTCCTCATTTTTTATTGTAGATATTTTAGGATAGTTTTTTGTGGCTTGATTTTGTATTAGTATTTTTAAATCACTACTGTATTTGTTAAATATTTGAATTTCAGGTTTTGTAAGGGATGCTTTGCTTTCATTTTTCTTTTCAGTTACTACAGAATAGCTTTTAGAACCATTAACATATTTATTAAATGGTTGGGTTTTCTCTTTAGCAGAAAATTTCTTTGAGGTTTTAGTTTTTAAATTTTCAGAATTTAAATTTTGTTTCAAAGGTTTCAGTTTTTGATGATATTTTTTTTTTTCTTCTAGTTTAATTTTATTGTCGGCTAATTTTTTAATACCTAAAGGAATTGGATCATTATTAATTACTTTCTTTTTTACTTCAGTTACTTTTTTTTCAACTATTTTCTTTGAGGCTTTAGATAATACTTTTTTTTTATAGGACTCATTAATACTGACTTCTTTATTTTCAACTATTACCTTATCATTTATTGTCTGGCTTTGAAGATTAATATTAATAATTTTCTCATAAATATATTTTGTTTTTTTTGACTCCGTAAAATAAAAAAAGGAAAAGAAAATCATTAAATGGAAAAGAAAGGAATATAGGTAGAGGAACATACTAGCAGTCATTAAAACTTCTCTTTCTCACCACTTTATATTTGCTCCTATGAAAAAAGATATTGGTTGTCCCGGTGATAAAAAATTAGGATCCAAAGCTCCTATTGCATTATCTCCAGATCCAGTATCTCCCAATTCTGAAATAGGAACACTAACTTCACTAGATGAAGCTTCTCCTAAAACCCCCATAGTTTCATATTGACTATTAAAAATATTTTCTATTCTAGAAAAGAAAGTTGTATTTTTTCTTGGTTTATAATGACTTTCTAGGTTAAATACAACGTAAGGACTAGTTTTTTTAAGTTGATTAGATTCATCTCCTCTAAGAAATACCCCAGAGGCTGAATGCATTCCTACAGATAAATTTAGATCGGAAGATACACCAAAAGTTATTCTGCTATTTATTTTATGCTCAGGCATACCTGGTATTATATCACCCTTTTTTACATCATTAGTAGAATTAGGGTGGTTAGCTGCAGGAAGAGAGTGACTAGACTCAAATGTTGCTAACATATATGAATAATTAATATGGAAAGATTCTATTTTATTTTTTTTCTTACTATTAGCTGTAAAGTTAAAATCTAATCCAACCCTATTTGTTTCTCCGAAATTTTTAAAAAAACCTGAAGATAAACCTGTTCCAGAACTAACAAATATGATGTCTTCAAAGTTCTTTGAAAGATAACCTATTGAACTCCAATTAAAATCATATAACTTTGTATTGAAACTTCCATTCATGCCAGTTTCAACTGACCTAGTTATTACCTGATCCAATGGAGGATCAGCAACAAATGCATTAGGTAGTCTACATGGGGCTGCTGGATCAGCACAGCTTAATTCAACTGGAGAGGGAACCCTGTTTGCCTCTCTATAATTTATTAAAAAGTCTAAATTATCGTCAATATTATGTACTAAACCTAATGAAGGGTTTACTCTAAAATACCTGTGATCTCCATTAACAAATACTTTTCTAACATATGTATCAGTTTTAAAATTATCTAACAATTCTACAAATGCTAAATTAGCTCTTGCAGAAGAAGAAAAAGTCGTAAATTTATCAATTTTAAATGTATCACTTATATACAATCCATAAAGGTCCAATTTTCCAGTTACTTCTGCTGGTCCAACATCGCCTCTTCCTTTTTCATCTGGATTACTGCCTGCTCCTGCATGTTCTTGCTCAGCTAATAGTTCAATGGGTTGATCAAAGTCATTATATAATTGTTCAACAGTTCTATCATTATTTAACTTTCCTAAAAATCCTCCTGATCGATAAAAAGATTTTGCTTTATCATAAGCTAAACCAAAGGCTAGTTGATGTTGAGTTGAATAAAAACTTTTTGATGTATCATATTGAAAGGTTCCACCAATGGTTGAAGTGGTAGTATAAGTTTTATTTATTAAACCATACTTTCTTATAGAGTCATTTGACTCAATTGCATTTCCGTTTTGATCTAAAATAACTCCATAGTCTCCAGAAGAATTATCTTCACCACACAAAGGTGCATTATCAAAACCATAATCACTTTTTAATTCGTTAGCGTCTCCAGCTACGTCTTCTGCACATTCCTCTGCGTCAACCTCGTCTGCATTATAAGTATCACGTAATAATTTTCTAAAATAGATGTTTGCAGAAAACATGGAGTCATTATTTGTAAAATATCTTCCAGTTCCGTATAGCATAAATAATCTATTATTAGTATTATCTGGCCATGTAAAAACTGACTTTCTATCAACTTGTAATAATTCTATTGGCGTGACACCATTACCGTTTAAGTCAGTAACTGCTCCTAGAATTGATAAATTAATATCATAATTTTCTTTTTCCTGACTTAGACTAGAATAAAATCTTTGAATTTTCCCATCACTATGATCTCTCCAACCTCTATCACTAGCCTTTTCGTAGGATGTATAAATTCCTAAATCATCAGTTCCTATTCCATACTCAAAAAATTCAGAATGATACGCAAAAGAACCGATCTTAAAAGTATTATCTATGTACAATTCTTTATTTATGTAATCTAGTCCTTTTTTTGTCTTAAGGGAAAGAGACCCTCCTAAAGCATTAAGTCCAAATGCTGGGTTTGAACTCATAAGGTCAACTTGCTTTACTGCATTCTCTGGTATAAGGTCCCATTGGACAGTATCTCCAAAGCTTTCATTTATACGAACGCCGTCTAGATATACAGTTATACCTTGAGACTCTCCTAACAAAGGAGAAGCAGTAAAACCTCTGTAATCAACATTTTTTTGGAAGCTTCCGTTTTGAATGTCCTTAACTGTAACACCGGATAGTTTTTCATTCATAATATCCACAATAGATTTTGATAAAGATGAACTAACTTCTTCTTCTCTTAGGGATTGAGAGGAACTTGGGTATGTTTTTTTATCAATTAATATTCCTGGCAAGGGAGAAACACCTATGACTTCCATAGTACCTAAATTTTCTTCAGCGCTGGTAAGTCTTGTAAAAATAAAAAGTAATATTAAAAAGAATGAATATATGATTTTAACCAAATAACCTACCTAGTTTATTAAATTTTTGTAGGATTTGTAGTATTTTTATAAACTACAGTAGGATCAAATGATTTTTTTTTCTCCGTAAACTTTAAAGATAGTACACTATTTTTTCTTTCTACTTTTCTATAGAAACAGCTTTTATATCCTACATGGCATGATGCTTCCTTACCACCTGCAGTTGGTTTTGTTAATACAACTTCAAAAATCACACAATCTTGATCATCATCTATTAAAATTGTCTTTATATGATGATACATACCAGAGGTTTCTCCTTTAAGCCATATAGAATTTCTACTTCTGGAAAAATAATGAGCCTTTTTTGTTTCTATGGATTTTTTAAAAGCTGATTCATTAAGGTAAGAAAACATTAGAACTTCTTTGCTTTTTTTCTCTATAGTTATGCAAGGAAGTAAATTATCCTTATTAAATTTTGGGCATAACTTAGTTCCTTCTTCTATCTCATAAACAGAACTCCTTTTTGAAAACTTTAGTCTCTGTATCTTATTATTCATACAAAATTACACCTTAATTAATACAAATTTGTAATTTTATGACAAAAGTGCTACATAATTAATTATGAAACAAAGTAACATACTTAAAGAAAAAGAAAATATAAAAAAATTTCCTACTGAAGAAGAAGCTAAAGAGGCAGTAAAAATATTAATAGCTTGGGCTGGAGACGATCCTAATAGGGAAGGTTTAATAGATACTCCAAAAAGAGTAGCAAAGGCATATAAAGAATTTTTTGCAGGGTATTATGAAGATCCAGATGTAATATTATCTAAAACTTTTGAGGAAGTTGCGGGCTATGACGAAATGGTAGTGGTTAGAGATATAAAAGTAGAATCACATTGTGAACATCATATGGTTCCTATACTGGGATATGCTCATGTTGCATATATACCAAATAAACGTGTTGTTGGAATTAGTAAACTAGCGAGAATAGTAGATGTTTATGGAAAAAGGCTACAGACTCAAGAAACCATGACTGCTCAAATAGCATCATGCATTCAGAGAGTATTACTTCCTAGAGGAGTTGCAGTTGTCATTGATGCACAACATCAGTGCATGACAACAAGGGGAGTTAAAAAGTCTGAGTCAGCTACCGTAACAAGTAGAATGTTAGGTGTTTTTAGAACTGATGCTAGAACAAGAACTGAGTTTTTGAATTTTGTAGGTAAATAAGATAAAAAATATTGTTAGAAGATAGAAAAAAATTTTCAATAATTACAAACTATCCAATTATTTTAGCAAGCAAGTCTATAATTAGAAAAGTAATATTAAAAAAAGTAGGAATTAAATTCAAATGTGTTAATTCAAACTTGGATGAAAGTAATACAAAGAATAAACTAAAAGGAAAAAAGTTTAACGAATTATGTAAAAAGCTAGCTCAAGAAAAAGCATTAAAGGTAAGTTATAAATATAATAATAGTTATATTATTGGAGCAGATCAAGTATGTGTGTTTGGTGGAAAAATAATAAATAAGCCGCTTAGTAAAAGAAGAGCCATAGATCAATTACTTATGTTAGAAGGAAAGGAGCATAAGCAAATTAGTTCTTGTTGTGTTTGTTTTAATGGAAAAATATTGGGTTCGTTTAACGAAACTTCTATTCTAAAGATGAGAAAACTATCTAGAAAAGATATCACAAATTATGTAGCTGCAGATAGTCCTTTACAGTCTTGTGGCTCTTATAAGTTCGAAGCTAGAGGCTACTTATTATTTTCTAAAATAAAAGGAAACCATTTTACAATACAAGGTATGCCACTAGTTTCATTATTAAACTTTTTTTTAGAAAAAAAAATAGTTAGTTATGGCTGATTTAAAAATATATAACTCCTTGACAAATAAGAAAGAAATATTTTCTCCTATTAACCCTGAGAGTGTAAGGGTTTATGCATGTGGACCTACAGTATACAATTATGCTCATATTGGAAATGCTAGAATGGCTGTAGTTTTTGACACTATAGTTAAACTTTTGAGATATATCTATCCAAAAGTAATTTATGTTTCAAATATTACCGATATTGATGATAAAATAATTAATAAAAGCAAAGAAGAAAAAAAAACATGTGAAGAGATTAGTAGAAAATTTTTAAGAATTTATAATTCAGATATGTATGAACTTAATGTTGATAGTCCAGACCACCAACCTAAGGCTACAGAATTTGTGAATAGTATGATAAATAAAATAAAAACTCTAGAAGAAAAAGGATTTGCATATTTCAATCAAGGACATGTACTGTTTTCAGTCTCATCTTTTCCAAAATATGGAGCTCTTTCAAAAAGAAGTAAAGAAAATCAAATAGCTGGCAGCAGGGTAGATATAGCAGATTATAAAAAAGAACCCGAAGATTTTGTGCTATGGAAGCCGTCAAAAAATTCTGAACCAGGTTGGGAGTCTCCTTGGGGTTATGGAAGGCCAGGATGGCATACAGAATGTTTTGCTATGGCATCAGATATTTTAGGAACCCCATTTGACATTCACGGTGGAGGTTTAGATTTAAAGTTTCCTCACCATGATAATGAGATAGCACAAGGTTGTTGTTTTAACAAAAGTGAAGCAGACCTACAAAGTTATGCCAAATATTGGATGCATAATGGTTTTGTTACTTTTGAAGAAAAAAAAATGTCCAAGTCTTTAGGAAACATATTGTTACTTAAGGACTATTTAAAAAAATATAATGGTGAAGTTATAAGGTTAGCACTTCTAAGTGCTCATTACAGAAGCCCTCTAGTTTGGTCAGAAAACTTAATACTACAATCAAAAAATATATTAAATAAATATTATGATGTATTAAAAAAACTTGAAGATATTAAATTAGCAAAGACCAATACACAATTACCTAGAGAACTTGAAGAGTGTTTTTATGATGATTTTAATTTGTCAAAAGTGTTTGTTTATTTAAATAAGATATGTAAAAACAAAGAAAATTTTCATGATCAAGAAAAGAAGAAAGTTTTAAAAAACAACTTGTTATTAGTGGGAAAGATTTTAGGTATTTTTAATCAGAATCCTAATAGTTGGTTTAAAAAAGAAAATGATAGTAAAGTAAAAGATATAAAAAATATTGAAATATTAGTTGAAAAAAGAGACTTGGCTAGAAGGAATAAAAACTTTAACTTAGCAGATGATATTAGAAAGCAGCTTCTAAAATTAGGAGTAAAAATAGAGGACGGTCCAAAAGGTGGAGTTTGGAGGTGGATTAAATAAGATTATGGTAAACTTAGAAAACAAAAATAATATTTTAGTTACTTTTCCAGACGGAAAACAAAAAGAATTTTGTAAGGGAATAAGTGGTAAAGAAATAGCCGCAAGTATATCTAAATCATTAGAAAAAAAAGCAATTGCAACTAAGGTAAATAATGAATACCGAGATTTATCGGACCAAATTACTAGTGACTCCAAAGTAGAAGTAGTTACCTTAGATACTGAAATTGGGTTAGATATAATGAGGCATACTTTAACAGCACAAGTGCTAGCTAAGGCTATAAAAAGACTATATCCTGATGCAAAACTTGCTATAGGCCCTACTATAGAAAATGGTTTTTATTATGATGTTTTATTCAAAAAACCAATATCTGCAGAGGATTTACCTGGTTTAGAAAAAGAAATGCATAAAATAATCTCTTCCGGAAATAACATTAAAAAAACACTAGTTACTAAAGATGAGGCTATAAAACTATTTTCAAGAAGAAATGAACCTTATAAGGTTGAGATTATAAAAGATTCAACTCAAGAAAAGAATTTTCAGATTTATTGTCAATCTAATAGTGATTTTATAGATTTATGTTACGGCCCGCATCTTCCCAGCCTTAAGAACATAGGTGCTTTTAAATTAACAAAAGTAGCAGGAGCATATTGGAAAGGAGATTCGAATAAAGAAATGCTTCAAAGAGTTTATGGAACTGCATGGAGGAAACAAGAGGACCTAAAAAAATATTTAAATTTATTAGAAGAAGCAGAAAAAAGAGATCATCGTATACTAGGAAAAAAAATGCATTTGTTTCATTTTCAAGATGAGGCTCCTGGATCTGTCTTTTGGCACCCTAATGGATGGAAGCTTTTTCAAACACTCATCAATTACATGAGAAGAAAACAAAATGAAGCTGGATATTTGGAAATAAATACACCAGATGTTATGGACAGATCATTATGGGAAAAGTCTGGTCATTGGGAAAAGTTCGGAGAAAATATGTTTACTACAACTACTAAGGAAGATAAAACTTATGCAATTAAACCTATGAATTGCCCTGGAGGAATTCAAGTTTATAATCAGGGAATAAAGAGTTATAGAGATTTGCCTTTAAAAATATCCGAGTTTGGAAAGGTTCATCGTTATGAGCCTTCAGGTGCTTTGCATGGATTGATGAGGGTTAGAGCTTTTACTCAAGACGATGCTCATATTTTTTGTACTGAAGACCAATTAGAAGAAGAATGTCAGATAGTTTGTAACTTAATAACAGAAATTTACAAAGATTTTGGATTTAATAAAATAACAGTAAAATATTCAGACAGACCAGAAAAAAGAGTTGGGAATGATGAAGTTTGGGATAAATCTGAAAAAGCCTTAATTTCTACTATTAATAAATTGGGGATACCTTATAAAATCAACCCTGGAGAAGGAGCATTCTATGGACCAAAATTAGAGTTTGTTCTTAGAGACGCAATAGGAAGGGATTGGCAGTGCGGAACTGTACAGATTGATTTAAATTTACCACAAAGACTATCTTGTAATTATATAAATAGTAAAGGGGAAAAACAAACTCCTGTTTTGATACATCGTGCTTTATTTGGTTCTTTAGAGAGGTTTATTGGTATTTTAATTGAACATTATGCAGGAAAGCTTCCGATATGGCTAAGTCCTGTTAATATCGCCATAGTAACCATAAACGACAAATGTGATGAATATGCAAAAAGTATAAAGAAAAAGCTAATTGAAAATGATATAACTTTAAAATTAGATCTGAGAAATGAAAAAGTAGGTTATAAAATAAGAGAACACAGTAATTCTAAAATTCCTTTAATCATTGTGATAGGAGAGAATGAGTTAAAGAACAAGACAATATCAATAAGAAGACTAGGAAGCAACCAAGTAGAAAACGAAAAACTAGATAATATTATAGAGGAAATAAAAAATGAAAAAAATAAATATTAGAACTATTTTAAAGTTTACTATAAGGACTTATCAACTTACCATATCGCCCCTATTAGGATCCAACTGTAGGTTTTACCCAACTTGTTCAAACTATGCTATAGAAGCGATAGATAAATTCGGAGTATTTAAAGGGCTTAAATTATCAATTTTAAGAATACTAAAATGTAATCCATTCGGCCCTAGCGGAATAGACTTAGTACAAGATAAAGATGTTAAAAATTAAAACAAAATGTGGTTTAGAAAAGAAAAAAAAATTAGAAGAAAAGGTAGGTCTTTTTTCTAAAATTAGGCTATACTCATTCTTATTTTTTGGGGGTATACGAGATTTTTTTAAAGAGGAGTAAAATTGAAAAAAAAAATATTCTTAGTTTTTTTATTAGTTTTTTATTTTAGAAATTCTCATGGACAAGAATTTTCAGCACTTGATCTTTTTAAAAGCTGCACAAATTACAACGATTGGATAGAAAATAGTTTCGAATCTCCAGTTGATCAACAACTATTATTTAATATGGGAAAGTGTCAGGGGATAATGGAGACTACTGGAAAAGTTATGTTGACTCTTTGTTTGGAAAAACAAAGAAATGCAAATATTAATCAACAATTGACAGCTAATTTAGCAGGAATTAGAACAATCACATTAGTAAAAGAATTTATAACGAGAGCAGAAGGAGTTACAAATCTACAAAAATATAATGCTCAAAGCTTTTTATCTAAAATTCTTAGTAGCAGATGGCCATGTAAATAATTAGAATCTTTCTGATTAAAAATTAATCACTAACGTAACATTAAAATAAATATGATCATATTTTAATCATTCATTTAGTCATTAAAAATTGATTTTTCTAAATGCAAAACTTATAATCTGAGTTCGCAATTAATCTAGTTTTATTATTATTTAGCACTAATTAATAATACAGTAAGAAAAGAGGCTATGAATAACAAAAAAATATATAGACCTGAAAAACAAGGGTTATACAATCCTACAAATGAGCATGATGCTTGTGGCATAGGGTTCGTTGCTAATATAAAAGGCATAGCTTCTAACACTATAGTCGATAATGGGCTTGAAATGCTTGAAAACCTAGAACATAGAGGTGCGGTTGGAGCTGATAAATCAATTGGAGATGGAGCAGGTATTTTAACACAAATACCACATTCTTTTTTTAGAAAAGACTTAAAAAAAAATAATTTAGAGATTCCCGAATATAAAAGCTATGGCGTTGCTATGATTTTTTTTCCTAAACAAAAAAATTTGTTTAATAAATGTCTTAAAATAATAAATGGAGTATTTAAATCATATAAACTTGAAACAATATACAAAAGAGATGTTCCAGTAAATAAAAATATTCTTTCAAAAGCAATGATAAAAAGTGCACCTGATATAAAGCAGTTATTTATTCGAGACGTTGAGATAGGAACAACCACAGACAAATTAAATTTGAAATTATTCTTAGCTGGTAAAATCATAAGTAATAAAATTATTAAAGAGAGTAAAAAAAATAAACTGTTTAAACTTTTCTACATTTGCTCAATTTCCAACACTACCATAAATTATAAAGGAATGCTTTTATCAGACCTAGTAAGAAAATATTTTGTAGACTTAAACGATAAAAACTTCGAAAGCAACTTTGCGCTTATCCACCAAAGATTTTCAACCAATACTTTCCCATCATGGGACTTAGCCCAACCTTTTAAAATGATTTGCCACAATGGAGAGATAAATACAGTTAGAGGTAATGTAAATTGGATGAATGCCAGAAAAGGAAAAATGAAAAGTGATAAGCTAGGAAAAAATCTACAAAAAATTTGGCCATTAATTGAATACGGACAGTCAGACTCTGCCAGCTTCGATAATGCGCTAGAACTGCTTGTCATGGGCGGATATAGTTTGGCTCAAGCGATGATGTTGCTAATACCAGAGGCATGGCAAAATGCTAAACTTATGGAACAAGATAAAAAAGCCTTTTATCAATATTACTCTCTTTTTTCTGAACCATGGGATGGCCCAGCAGCAGTTGCTTTTTCAGATGGCAAACAGATAGGTGCAACATTAGACAGAAATGGTTTAAGGCCAGCTAGATATTTTATAACAACTGATGGAAGATTAGTTTTATCCTCAGAAATGGGGGTTTTAAGAGTTTCCGAAGAAAATATAGTTGAAAAGTTTAGATTAAGACCTGGAAAGATGTTATTGGTCGACTTGGAAAAAGGTAAGATAATAAAAGATGAAGAATTAAAAAAAGAAATTATCTCTAAAAGAAATTATAAAGAAATAATAAAAAATAATCTAATCAGCTTAGATAAAATTTCTCAAACCAAGAATGGTTCCAGAGCAAATAAAACTACAATAGACCCTACCTTTTTTCAAAATGTTTTTGGTTATACTGAGGAGGATAAAAAATTTCTTATTGAACCAATGATTGCTAATAAAGCAGAGGCCACAGGTTCTATGGGCACAGATACACCTATCGCTATATTATCTGAAAAAGAAAAATTGCTTTTTAATTATTTTAAACAAAATTTTGCTCAGGTAACCAATCCACCCATAGATCCCATTAGAGAAGAAACAGTGATGAGTCTTTATTCTTACCTAGGTTCAAGAGCTAATATTTTAAACCTAGAATTAGATCAAAAGAAAAGAATTTTTCTAAAACAACCTTTACTCAAAGAGAATGATGTTAAAAAAATACAAAAGCTATCAAAAGCTGATCCAAAAAATTTCAATACTAGACGTTTGGATATTTTATTTAATAAGAATGATAATTTCAAAAAAATCAAAAGTAAATTAGCTCATATTTCAAAAAAAGCAGAGGAATTAGTAGAAGCTAATAATGTAAAAATATTGATCTTATCTGATAAAAATGTTTCTAAAAATTCTGTCCCCTTTCCATCACTTCTTGCGGTTTCTTCTGTTCATCATCACTTAATAAAAAAAGGATTGAGAACAGAATGTAGCATAATAATAGAAACTGGAGAAGCAAGAGAAGTTCACCATTTTTGTGTTTTAGCAGGATATGGAGCCGAAGCTATTTTTCCATATTTAGCCTTAGATACTGTAAAATTACTAGCAAAAGACTTAAAACACAAAACTAAAAGTAACTACTCAGATTATGAAAATAATTATATTACTGCGATTGGGAAAGGAATCCTTAAGGTAATGTCAAAGATGGGAATTTCAACATACCAGTCCTACAATGGTGCACAAATATTTGATGCTGTAGGATTGAACTCAATATTTATAGAAAAGTTTTTTAAGGGCACTTCATCACTTATAGAAGGTGCAGGTTTTAAAGAAATAATTACTGAGTCGAAAAATAGACATGAGTCAGCTACTAATTTTAAAAAAAATAAAATAGATAAACTTCAAGTGGGCGGAGAGTATGCTTACAGGCTTAAAGGTGAACAACATGTATGGGATCCCACTTCAATTTCTGCCCTTCAACATTCTATTAAATCAAATGATTCTAATAAATATAAAGAATACGCAGGTTACGTAAATGGAGATAGGGCAGGAACATTAAATCCCAGAAGTCTTTTTTCAATAAAAAAAGCCAAGAGTAAGGTTAACAAAGAGGAAGTTGAACCAGCAGAAGAGATTGTTAAACGATTTTCAACTGGAGCAATGTCATTTGGTTCAATAAGTAGAGAAGCTCACTCCACTCTAGCAATAGCAATGAACGCATTAGGCGGAAGATCAAATACTGGAGAAGGTGGCGAAGAAAGAGACAGGTTTAAAATAAAAAAAAATGGAGACAATTTAAAAAGTGCAATAAAGCAAGTTGCATCAGGAAGATTTGGTGTTACTACAGAATATTTGGTAAATAGTACGGATATACAAATAAAAATAGCTCAAGGTGCTAAACCAGGAGAAGGTGGACAATTGCCAGGTCACAAAGTAGATAAAGTAATAGCTGATGTTAGGTTTTCAACCCCAGGAGTGGGTTTAATATCACCACCACCTCACCATGATATATACTCTATAGAAGATTTGGCTCAATTAATATTCGACTTAAAAAATGTTAATCCAAGTGCAAGAATATCTGTAAAATTAGTATCTGAAGTTGGGGTAGGAACAGTTGCCGCAGGAGTTGCAAAATCGAAAGCTGACCATATCACAATATCTGGATTTGAAGGAGGAACAGGAGCCAGTCCTCTAACCTCCATAAAGCATGCCGGATCTCCATGGGAATTAGGTCTAGCAGAAACGCAACAGACATTAGTTTTGAATAATTTAAGAAGTAGAATATCACTGCAAGTAGATGGTGGACTTAGAACAGGAAGGGATGTAATCATAGGAGCTCTATTGGGTGCAGATGAATTTGGATTCTCTACGGCGCCACTAATATCAGTAGGATGTATAATGATGAGAAAATGCCATCTAAACACCTGCCCAGTTGGGATTGCAACACAAAATCCAGAACTAAGAAAAAAGTTTTTGGGAAAACCAGATGATGTAATTAGATATTTTTTCTTTGTTGCAGAGGAGGTAAGACAAATATTAGCTGATATGGGTTTTATGAAGTTAGACGATATTATAGGTCGAACAGATAAATTACTTTTTAATGAAGCAGTAGCCAACTGGAAAACTAAAGGATTAGACTTTAGTAAATTATTTTATTCCCCTAAAAAGTCAAAAGACGTAGAAGTTTTTAATACAAGAAAACAAGAACATAATATCTATAAAATAATAGACAGGAAATTTATCAAAAGGTTTGGTAAATTGTATAAAACAGGAAGCAAACTTATATTTGACTATAAAGTAAACAATACGGATAGATCACTAGGTGCAATGTTTTCAGGATATTTGGCAAAGAAGTTTGGACATGAAGGTTTAAAAGAAGATACAGTTAGAATAAATTTAATAGGTACAGCAGGCCAGTCATTTGGAGCTTTTGCCACATACGGGGTTACACTGAATTTGGAAGGAGAAGGAAATGATTACGTCGGAAAAGGGCTTAGTGGAGCAAAGATCTTCATAAAGCCTCATAGAAAATCTAAGGTGGTTCCAGAGAAAAGTATTATAGTTGGTAATACAGTATTGTACGGTGCTGTAGCAGGAGAATGTTATTTTAGAGGTATAGCTGGCGAACGGTTTGCGGTTAGAAATTCTGGAGCGTGGGCAGTAATTGAAGGTTTAGGAGATCACGGCTGTGAGTATATGACAGGTGGAGTGGTGCTATGTTTAGGTGAGACTGGTAAAAATTTTGGAGCTGGAATGTCTGGCGGTTTGGCTTACATTCTTGATGAAAAAAATAACTTTAAAAACAATTGTAATATGTCTCAAATAGAAATTTATGAACTTAAAGCAGCGGATAATTTAAATAAGAAAAACATAAACTTTAGCTTTTTATCATCTAACATGCTGAACTATCATATGGAGCGACTTTATTATCTTCTGACTAGACACTATAATTTTACAAATAGTAAAAAAGCATTTAAAATACTTAGTAATTTTAAAAAATTATCTAAAAGCTTTAAATTAGTCCTGCCCATTGATTATAGAAAAGCTCTAAGTAACTTAGATGATGAGAAGAATATGAAAATAAAAGCAAAAGGATAAGGTAATAATGGCAAAACCTACTGGTTTTATAGAGCATGACAGGGAAGATCCTAAATACATAACGGTAAAGAGTAGACTAAAAAACTTTAAAGAGTTTACAAAACCAGTAAAAAGAGAAGTTTTAAAAAATCAAGCTTCCAGGTGCATGGATTGTGGAATACCATATTGTCATTCAGCTTGTCCTGTAAATAACATTATACCTGATTGGAATAATTTAGTCTATGAGAGTGATTTTAAAAATGCAATTAAAGTTTTGCACTCAACCAACAACTTTCCTGAATTTACGGGAAGAATCTGCCCGGCACCATGTGAGGCTGCTTGTACGCTAAACATTGATGATAAACCAGTTACCATTAAAACTATAGAATGTTCAATAATCGATAAAGCTTGGAAAGAAAATTGGATTACACCGCAAATACCATTAAAAAAAATTAGAAAAAAAGTAGCGATTATTGGTTCTGGGCCAGCTGGCCTTGCAGCTTCACAACAGCTAGCAAGGAGAGGTTATAGTGTTACTCTGTATGAAAAGAATAAAAAAGCAGGAGGACTACTGAGATATGGTATACCAGATTTTAAGATGGAGAAAGATCTCATAGACAGAAGAGTGAAACAAATGAAAAAAGAAGGCGTCGTATTTAAAACGAACGTTAATGTTGGAGTTGATATTACAGCTAAAGAACTACTTGATGGTTACAACGCAATATTACTGACTTCAGGATCAGAGGAAGCAAGAGAGCTAAATATTCCTGGACGAGAGGCCAAGGGAATTCATCTTGCAATGGACTTTCTTCCCCAACAAAATAGAGTGGTTTCAGGAGAGATTAAAAGCAAAGACAAAACTATTAGTGCCAAAAATAAAGAAGTTGTAGTCATTGGAGGAGGAGATACTGGGTCCGATTGTATAGGTACTTCTTTTAGACAAGGAGCAAAAAAGGTTACACAGCTTGAAATCATGCCAATGCCTCCGCAAAGAGAAAATAAAGGTTTAACATGGCCGTTTTGGCCACACAAACTAAGGATTTCTTCTTCCCAAGAAGAAGGAGCTAATAGAGATTGGTCGGTCTTAACGAAATCATTTAAAGTTGAAAATGGAAAGCTTAAAGGTTTGAATTGTATAAGACTAGACAAAGAAATGAAGGAAATAAAAGGCAGTGATTTCTTTATTAAAGCGGATCTTGTATTTTTGGCAATGGGATTTATTCATCCAAAGAAATACGGACCAATTAAACAACTAAAGCTTGACCTAGACAATAGAGGGAATATAAAAGCCCAAGTAAATGATTATCTTACGTCAAAAAAGAAGGTTTTTGCTGCAGGGGATGCTAGAAGAGGGCAATCACTGGTTGTTTGGGCCATTAGAGAGGGAAGAGAAGCAGCAGAAGCTATAGATAATTTTTTATCTTGAAAACTTGATACTTTACTAAATTAGTATATATTGCTTACATGTTAAAAATTACCAGATTAGCCGACTATTCGGTGTTAATTCTCTGTTGTTTTCAAAATAAAAAATTAACAGCTAAAGAAATTTCCAATAAAACAGGTCTAGGAATGGCAACCGTAAATAAAATACTTTCACTATTAGTCAAGGCTAAAGTTTTAATTCCTTTAAGAGGAGCAAAAGGAGGTTATTTACCATCTAAAAACCTTAGAGATATATCAATTAAGGATATAATAGAAGCAGTGGAAGGCCCTGTAGCTATTACTAGATGTTTAGAAATTAAAGATAAGAGTTGTAACCTTCTAGATTTATGCATAACTAAAAATGTTTGGAACCAAGTAAATAATTCAGTAATGAGAACATTACAAAGTATTAAAATTAATGATATTACTGAAAATAATAGATCTTTTATAGACTAACTGAAGTATAAATAGTAGGAATAAATATGAGTAGTACTAACGATACAGCAAAACTAGTAGAAGAGGCATCTAAATACAAATATGGCTTCACTACCAATATAGAACAAGAATTAGCTCCCAAGGGCTTAAGTGAGGACATAGTAAAGTTTATATCAAAGAAAAAAAATGAACCAGAGTGGTTGCTAAAATGGAGACTAAAAGCATTTCAATCTTTTATGAAAAGAAAAGAAAAATTACCTGCTTGGGCCAACCTTAACTATAATGAAATTGACTTACAGGATATTCACTACTACGCAGCTCCTAAAGCTGAGGTCGATAAACCTAAATCTTTAGAAGAGGTTGATCCTGAATTGTTAAGGGCTTACAATAAATTAGGCATTCCTCTTAAAGAACAGGAATATTTGGCTGGTGTTAAAAATAGTCATAAGGTAGCAGTCGATGCAGTATTTGATAGTGTTTCAGTTGCGACAACCTTTAAAAGTGAGTTAAATAAGTTAGGAATAATATTTTGCTCTTTTTCAGAAGCAGTAGAAAATCATCCTGATTTAGTTAGAAAATATCTTGGAACAGTTGTTCCAACTAATGATAACTATTTTTCTAATTTAAATTCTGCTGTATTTAGTGATGGTTCCTTTGTTTATATTCCACCTGGAGTAAAATGCCCTATGGAGTTAAGTACTTATTTCAGGATTAATGCAGCAAATACTGGACAATTTGAGAGAACTTTAATAATAGCAGATAAAAATTCCTCTGTTTCATATTTGGAAGGTTGTACTGCTCCTATGAGAGATGATAATCAATTGCACGCGGCGGTAGTAGAGTTAGTAGCAATGGAAAACTCAGAAATAAAGTATTCTACTGTTCAAAACTGGTATCCAGGAGATAAAGAAGGAAAGGGAGGTATTTATAATTTTGTTACAAAAAGAGGTATCTGTTTAGAACCTCATGCTAAAATCTCATGGACTCAAGTTGAAACAGGTTCAGCAGTAACTTGGAAATACCCTAGTGTAATATTAAAAGGAGATTTTTCTGTAGGTGAATTTTATTCAGTAGCTTTGTCTAATAACTGTCAGCAAGCAGATACTGGTACTAAAATGGTTCATATTGGAAAAAACACATCGTCTAGAATTGTATCAAAAGGAATTTCTGCTATGAGAGGTCAACAAACATACAGAGGCCTAGTAAGTATCTTACCTAAAGCAAATAATACAAAAAACTTTACCCAATGTGATTCATTATTAATTGGCAATAATTGTGGAGCACATACAGTTCCTTACATAGATGTTAGAAACAAGCTATCTGATGTTGCACATGAAGCTTCCACGTCAAAAATTAGTGATGAGCAATTATTTTTTTGTATGCAACGTGGAATATCTGAAGAAGATGCTACTGCATTAATAGTTAACGGTTTTTGTAGAGAAGTATTTAAAAACCTTCCCATGGAGTTTGCAGTGGAAGCAAAAAAACTACTTGAGCTTAGCCTTGAAGGAGCAGTAGGGTAGTGTTAAAAATATCTGACTTATCTGTTTCCGTAGGTAAGAAATTAATTATAGATAATTTAAACCTTGAAATTGCTAAAGGCAAAAAAGTAGCTGTTATGGGGCCTAACGGATCGGGTAAATCTACTCTTTCAAATATCATAGCAGGAAAACCTGGTTATAATGTAATCAAAGGTAGTGTAACTTTTGAGGGAGAAAGTATATTGGATTACAGTCCTAATGATAGAGCAGCAATGGGAATTTATTTGGCATTCCAATATCCTATTGAAATTCCAGGAATAGCTAATTCATCTTTTTTGCGAACAGCAATAAACTCTGTTAGAAAAAAAAATAATGAAGAACCTGTAAATACCAGAAAGTTTTTAGAGGAAATTGAATCAATAGCGAAAAAACTAGATCTAGATAAATCATTTTTATCAAGAGATATGAACTGTGGTTTTTCAGGAGGTGAAAAGAAGAAAAATGAAATTTTACATTTACTTCTTCTTAAACCAAAGTTTTGCATATTAGATGAAATAGACTCAGGTTTAGATATAGATTCTCTTAAAATAATATCTAAAGGAATTTCTGAATATGGTAGCAGTTCAAATTCAATGCTGATAATAACTCACTATCAAAGGTTGCTTGATTATGTAATCCCAGATGAAGTCCATATTTTTAACCAAGGAAAAATAGTAAAGTCTGGTAATAGCGAATTAGTTAAAACCCTAGAAGAAAAGGGTTACAAGGAGTTTACATAATGTTATTAAATGATTATTTAGATAGTATTAAAACCACACCACTTAACTCACTTAATAAACCTTGGGTTAGTGAAAAACTAATAAATGATGAGTTTTTATCTAATATTTATCCAGATGCAAAAGCTGAGGAATGGAAATATTTTAATACAAAGTTTTTTATGGAAAAAGAGTGGAAGCTATTGAGAAATACAAATGATTTAAGTTTTCAAAAGATAAAAGATAAAAGTAAAAACTCGTTGGTAATTAAAAATGGTTTTCTTGATGAAACTCAATCAACTATTAGTAGTAAAAATAAGATTAATATATTTAAGCTAAAAGATTATTATAAAAAAAATAAAAGTATTATTGATAAAATTTATTCTGACTCTAATAAGTATTCAGAAAATAGAATTTCAGGGTTTAAAGACTGTAAAACAATAAAATTATTATCTTTGAACTCACTTTTAAACGAAGGAATTGTAATAGACATACCTCCAAATACAATTAATGATATTGATTTATATATATGTAATTATATTACAACTGAAGAAACTTTAATAAATCCCTATATATTAATTATAGCCGGAGAAAACTCAGAAACCAAAATTATAGATTTGACAGATTATCTGGGAGATAAAAATTGGACTAATTTCTTTTATGAAGCTTATCTGGAAAATAACTCTAGTCTTAAAATTTCTAACCTAAGTTTAAATCAATCAAATAATTTAAATACATCCTCATATAATTTTCATTTAAAAGATAATTCTAGTCTAAAGTTTGCATCTATAAATAAAGGAAATTCAAAAAAAGATTTAAGAGTTTTTCTTAATGGCAATAATGCTACAACCAATATAAAAGGAATGTTATTATCTAGAGAAGAAGAAACCAGCGATGTTTTTTGTAAGGTTACTCATAATAATACTAATACAAAAAGCAACCAAGATTGGCGTATGATATCTTCAGATCACTCAAAAACCTCTTTAAATGGAAAAATTAGAATTATTAAAAGTTCTAAAAAAAGTTCAGGTAATTTTTTATCCAAATCTCTATTATTGAATGATAAATCTAGTTCTATTTCTAAACCAGAGCTAGAAATATTTGAAGATGAAGTTTCTTGTTCTCATGGCTCTTCAGTGGGAGAGATAGAAAAAGAAAAACTTTTTTACCTCCAAAGCAGAGGTCTATCTAGAACTCAAGCAATCAGGGTTTTAGTTTTAGCATTTATAAATGAACTAGAATTTAATGATAAAAATGTGGAAGAAAACTTTATAAAAGATATAGATGATATGTTTTCTAGGCAAGATTTATAAACAGGAAATCTTAAAATGAGTTGTTTAAAAAATATAAAAGATCAATTTCCTATATTTAAAAATAAAGTCAATGGAAAAAGGCTGGTTTATCTGGACTCAGCTGCAAGTGCTCAAAAACCTTCTATCGTAATCGAGAGTATTAAAAATGCATATGAAAATCAATATGCGAATGTACACAGAGGAATTTATCATCTCAGTCAAATTGCGACGGATGCTTACGAAGAATCAAGAGACAAGGTAAAAAAATTTTTAAATGCAGAAGATAGTAAGGAAATTATTTTTACTAGAGGAGCTACAGAAGGAATAAATTTAATAGCTTTTTGTCTAATGAAAAATTTTCTTAAAGAAGGAGACGAAGTTTTGATTAGTACCCTTGAGCACCATTCTAATATAATTCCTTGGCAACTAGGGTGTAAAGGAAAAAAAGCTAAGCTTATAGAGGTCAAACCAGACGAAAATGGAGATATTACTTTAGATAGCATAAAAAATCTTATAAGTGATAAAACAAAAATCATTGCAATACCCCATGTTACTAATTCTTTAGGTTCTGTGTTACCAATTAAAGAAATATGTAGAGAAGCAAAAAAAAAAAATATTATTACTGTAATTGATGGATGCCAGGCTGTACCACATTTAAGTGTCGATCTTAAAAACTTGGATTGTGATTTTTATGTTTTTTCTGGACACAAATTATATGGGCCGTCTGGTATTGGAGCATTATATGTAAAAAGTGATATTTTAAAAGATATGGAGCCATATCAAACAGGTGGAGAGATGATTGATTACGTTTCAATTGAAAAATCGACGTACACTGAAATTCCTCATAAATTTGAAGCAGGAACTCCTAATATAGTTGGAGCTATATCTTTAGGTTATGCCATAGATTTTTTAAATAATATAGGTATGGAAAATGTTACAAAGCACAGCAAAGACCTTACTAACTATTTAGTTAAAAGGCTCAAAGAAGACAATGATATAAAATTATTAGGAAACCCTAAATGTAGAATTAGTATAGCTTCTTTTTTATATAAAAATGTCCATCCACATGATATAGCATTACTATTAGATAAAAGGGGGGTAGCATTACGTGCTGGACATCATTGTGCACAGCCTGCAATGAGGCATTTTAAAGTAGATACGACTTTAAGAGCATCAGTAGGTCTCTATAATGACACAATTGACGTAGACTATTTTATAGAAAACTTAAATGATATAAAAAAATATTTTTAAATGTATAAATGAATAAGGAAAAAGAAATATTAAAAACTAAGATAGTTGATGCACTTCAAACTGTGTATGATCCAGAAATTCCTGTTTCTATATATGAATTAGGTTTAATATATGATATTATTATAAAGGATGATTATGACGTTAATATTATTATGACCTTGACTACTCCGAATTGCCCTGAAGCGCAAACTATACCAGAAAAAGTAGCGGATACTATTTTGTTAATTAGTGGAGTCAAGGATGTTAAAGTAAATATTACTTGGGAACCTCCTTGGACTCAAGATAGAATGACTGAAGCAGCCAAATTAGAGCTAGGTTTGATATGACAAATAAACATATAGTTGAGATTACAAATAATGCTTTGAAAAGAGCAAAAATTTTACTAAAGGATAAAAACTCAGCGGGTTTACGTATTAGTGTCTCTGAAGGTGGTTGCTCTGGTATGACTTATAAAGTCGACATTTCAGAAGAAATCAAAAAAGGAGATGAGGTTGTTAGTAAAGATAATGTTAATTTTATAATAGATTCTAATGCAGTTATGTTTTTATTAGGTTCTACCATAGATTGGAAAGAAGAGATTTTTAAAAAAGGTTTTACTTTTGAAAATCCTAATGAAACTGGGCGTTGTGGCTGTGGTGAATCTTTCTCAACTAATTAGATCTTTTCAGAGACTCTTATAGCAATTTTAGAAAGAGTCTTTATTCCTAATTTAAACGTCCTGTGTAATATATCTTGTCCTGTATCAAACTCTTTAGCTAAATCCATATGCTCTTTTTCATCAGCCGCGAATTTTTGTGTAATTTTATGTAAAGCAGTATCCTTGTTTTTGAGAAACTTAGCTTGTCTTTCGTAATGATCAATTATTACCTCCTCCACTGCTTCAGTACAAGCCATTGTAGCTTTTTTTCCCAGAGCAGCCGAAATAACCCCTAATCCATAAGCTCCCATATTCCAAATTGGATCTAATAAGGTAGGCCTAACTTTATATTCAAGCAATAATTCAACAAACTTCTTATAATGTTCTTGCTCCTTTTCAAGCATGGTTAATATTTCCTTAGATAGAGGTTTATTTTTTAATACCGCAAGTTGTCCTTTATAAATTTGTATAGCTCCTTTTTCTCCTGCAAGGTCTACTCTTATAATCTCATCAATTCTTTTATTCTTCTTCATATTTATTAATTAATATATTTTTTAATATAATCAAGTTAAGAATTACAAGAGTAATACTTATAAAAAACCCAAAATTAGCAAGAGTAAGACCAAAAAAATTAAACTTAGGAAATGCACAGTCATTATTTTTAGTAGCCAAGATAATTTCATTTAAATCTTTAATATTATCCGTGTTTAGACCAGTAGATACGCTACATGAAAATATATTATTAAGTAAACCAGCCTCTACAAAACTATGATATAAGCTTAATGAAGATAATATTATTAAAATTAATAATGAAACCAGAATATTAACCTTTTTCTTATAAATATTTATTACTGAAACAATACTAAAAAAAGCAACTAAAAGCCAAATATACCTCTGCCATAAACAAAGCTTGCAAGGTATTAAATTATAATAAAATTCGAAAAAAAATGACCCTAAAACTATCATTAAAGATATGATGCTAGTTAGCTTAAAAAATATAATATAATTGAGACTCATTAATATAAAAATAATAATGCTAACATTAAAAATATAATACTGATTAAAATAGTAACTTTAAAAAAATGTCTCTCTATTAAAGTTATACTTTTTTCGCCATATTTATGTATTAGAAAAGTCAGACTAATAAATCTAAGACCTCTGGAAATAATTGAGCAAATGATGAAAATAATAAAGTTATAACCTAGCACTCCACTAGCTAAAGTAAATACTTTATAAGGTATAGGAGAAAAACCTGCTATTAATATAACCATCCAACCATATTTATTAAATAGATTTTTTATATAATCAATATGATATTGAGCATCATAAAAGTTTATTATTTTTATTCCTAATAAATCCCAAAAAAACATGCCAACTAAATAAGCAAAAACTCCACCCAAAATTGAAAAAACAGTTGTAAAAACACCCAAGTAAAGCCAATGAAACCTTTTAGTTAAAGTAATAGGTATCAAAAAGATATCTGGCGGTATTGGTATAATTATAGATTCTAAAAATGAGAATAGTCCTAAAAAGCTTAGGGATTTCTTATTATCAGCTAACTTTATAATAGATCTTATTGCAGTGAATATTATATTTTTAAATTTTTTCATAGGTTTATATATTTTTTTAACAGTAGCCCAATTATCAAGTTGTTTATAAAAGGAAATATTATAAACTTTACCAATTAGAAACATAGTACTTTAACCTTTTATATATTAGTGGAGTCAAATATAAAAAATCAAGGATTGATTATTAAAATTTAAGTATTGGAGTTTAATAGAATTAGTTAGCTGGGTATGATATGTAAAAAGCAAAGAAAGCAAACATCACCTAATATCAAATTTTGTTAAAGCTTTAAAACAAATAATAATAAATTAAATACATTAGCTTAATAAAAAAATTATTGAATATTTTAAAAAAAAGTTTATTAATTATTATCTTATTATAATTTTTAAATTAAAGGGGCTGTGGCGGAATTGGTAGACGCAGGGGATTCAAAATCCCCCGGAGTTAAATCCTTGAGAGTTCGAGTCTCTCCAGCCCTACCATAAAAGGAGAGTGTCTTATGGAAAATCTTGTAAAAGAGAAAGGAATTTCTCAAAAAAAAATTTTTCTTAATAAAAATATTACAAAAGATCATTTTATTATAGAAAGAAAGCAAGAATATGCAGGCACTCATATATTACTGGATTTGTGGAGTACAGATTTTAAAAACTCTATAAGAAGCTTAAAGAAAATAATTAAAGAGGCTATAGATATATCAGGAGCAACTTTATTGCATATGCATCTCCACAGATTTGGTAAAGATCAAGGTATATCTGGAGTTGCTGTGTTAGCAGAATCTCATATTAGCATTCATACCTGGCCAGAAAGAGGTTATATAGCTTTTGATATTTTTATGTGCGGTGATACGAATCCTCAAGCAGCGGCAGAATATCTAATAGAAAAATTAAAGGCAAAAAAAAAAATTATTAAAGAAATAAAAAGAGGAGTAACTAAAATTGTCAAATAGCTGTATACGATGGTTAGAAAATAACGATCTTCCATCGCCCATATTTGTTTTAGATTTATCCGAAGTTAAAAGAAACTTTAATAGATTAAAAAATTTGTACACGGATATTAATATCTACTATGCAGTAAAGGCTAATCCTAATATAAAAATTATTGAACTTTTGAATGATTTGGGTAGCTCATTTGATTGTGCAAGCATTGAGGAAATTAAAATATGTATTGATAATAATGTTCTACCAGCAAAAATATCTTATGGGAGTACTCTTAAAAAAGAAATCGATATAGAAAAGTCTTTTAAACTCGGAGTAAGGTTTTTTGCATTTGATACGTTTGAAGAGCTAGAAAAAATATCTAGAAAAGCACCTGGGGCTAATGTCTTTTGTAGACTGATGGTACCAAATGGAGGATCTGAATGGCCTTTATCAAAAAAATTTGGATGTAATTATAAATTAGCAGAGAAATTATTAACTCAAGCAAAAGGAATGATGTTAAATCCAATAGGAGTTTCATTCCATGTGGGTTCACAGCAAATGTCTCAAATTACTTGGAATAAATCAATAACAATAGCAGCTAAGGTATTTAGAAGTTTAGCGCAAAAAAATATTATCTTAAATTTTTTGAATTTAGGGGGGGGCATGCCTGCTAATTATAAAAAAAAAGTAAAAAAAAATAAAAGTTATTCATCTAATATATTAAAATCAATAAAAAGAAATTTTGGAAATCTAATACCTAGTACCATTATAATGGAACCAGGAAGAGCTCTTGTTGCTAGTGCTGCGGTCATTGAAACTGAAGTAATTTTAGTTTCTGCTAGAAGCCAAAGGAGCCAAAAAAGATGGGTTTATATAGATGTTGGAAGGTACAATGGTTTAGCAGAAACAGAAGGAGAGGCTATTCATTATGAAATAAAAGCCAAAGGTTATAAAAAGTCAAAAACAGAAAACTTTATTTTAGCAGGACCTTCTTGTGATAGCCATGATATAATATATCAAAAAAAAGAATGCATCTTACCCAGTAATTTAAAAATAGGAGATAAAGTAAGAATAATGTCGGCTGGCGCTTACACCACAGTTTATAGCTCTAAATTTAATGGTATTAAGGGTATGCGCGAGTATTATATAAAATAATTATAAAAATTTAACTAAATTTGACGTACATAATGCCTTTTTTCTTATTTCTTCATTAAAATATAAGGTTTTAACTTTTTCTCTCTTCGAGACAATTTTGTTTTTACTCAAATCTATCTTATTAGATCCCCAAACTAATACCATGTGACCACCTATATAGGATGGTACAACTGTTAAAATTATACCGCTATTCTTAAATGTACTTTTTACATGCTTTATTACCTCTTTGGTTTCAGATTTTTGAAGAAAGACTACGCCGCTCTGAAAAACAGAAACGCCTAATGGAGAAAGTATATTATTCATATTTTTATAAAATTTTTCTTTAAATAAGCTTTTACCAGCCCCAACAGGATCAGGCCTATCAGCAATAATTAAATCATATTTATTTTTTGTAGTTAATATGAAATCGTAGGCATCTTCAAAGTAAAACTTTACTCTATTATTTTTTAGGGAGTTATTATTTATTTTTTTAAAATATTTCTTGCTAAGACTTACTACTTCCTCATCAATATCAACCAAATCTATTTTTTCTATAAACTTATATTTTAAAACTTCTTCAGCAACAGCACCATCACCTCCACCTATTATTAAAACCTTTTTTGGATTTTTTATTACTTGCATCGCAGGATGTACTAACATTTCTGAGTAAGCTGACTCGTCTTTTTCTGTTACTTGTATAATTCCGTCCAGGGCTAGGACTCTTCCATAAACTGGAGTATCAAAAATCTGAATTCTTTGGTATTGAGACTTTTTATCTACAAGAACCTTTTTTATTATAATTTCCTGAATTAAACCCTTGTGTAGAGTTTCTCTAAATATGGTCCTCATATATTACTCCTTTATAAATTAAACTAATCCCACTTTATCCATTTCTTATTATTTTTTCTTGTGAAAATAGGATAAGCCCCTGTATCAATAAATAAATTATCTTTGTTTAAATCAATTAATCTTTTAATTAAAAAATCTGTTACATCTGCAATAGGAAGTTTTTTTGCATCCTTAATATTTACCCAACTTATATCTTCTAATTCACCATTTGTTCTTATACTTCCTATAAAATTATCAAAATTAGCAATAAAAAATCTTGCGTGAAACCTTATTTTTAAAAAAGATGGTGTAATAGCTCTTCCAAAATAGATTAATTTTTCAATATCAGGAATTAGGGAATTTTCCACAAAATTATTCCAACCATCTGGAATAATAAAGTTTTTTCTGCTTTTTAATTTATTTTTATTTACCAAAAAAAGCCCAGACTCTTCTGCCGTTTCTCTAATTGCAGCTAGCATTATGGCGATAGTATGATTATTTGATCTAGTTTTAATTTTATTTTTATTTAAACTTGTAATTAACTCATAATATTTGTTAATTTTATAATCTGATTGGTCGACTGAACCTCCAGGGAAAACATAAATATTAGGCATAAACTTGGATTTTGCAGGTCTTCTTCCCATTAGAACAAAGGTATTTCTTATCTTTTTTTTTAATACAATAATACTTGCTGCATCTTTAGGATAGGATGGTATAAGTCTCAAATTTTTCATAATTAATTATAATTTAATAATTATACTAATTAATTGTAAACTAATTTATTATTTTAATAAAAATAAAAGGTTAAGGAATTTAAATGAAAAAAACCTCAAATAATTATTCTTTAAAGAATTATGAGAATATAGATAATATAAGTTTTCTTGTTAGAAAAATAATGGCTCCAAATCCTAGCCCATTTACTTTATACGGAACGGGTACTTTTATAATAGGAAGAAAACAGATATGTATAATTGATCCAGGGCCACTTATAGAAGGTCATATTAATAATTTATTAAAAAAAATAGAAAAAAAACTTATATCTCATATTTTAATTACTCACACACATGCAGACCACTCTCCTGCTGCAGAAATAATAAAATTAGAAACAGGAGCTAAAACTTATGCATTTGACTCTTATCCTAAGGGAGTAATAGGAAGTAAATTTGAGGAAGCTCATGATAAAAATTTTATACCAGATGAAAAGTTAAGCGATAATGATATTATAAAGGGAGAAGATTGGACTATAAAAGCAATTCATACTCCGGGCCACACTTCAAATCATCTTTGCTTTGGTTTAGAAGAAGAAAATATACTCTTTACAGGTGATCATGTAATGGGTTGGGCTACAACTGTTGTAGTTCCTCCTGATGGGGATATGGATGATTATACCTCTAGTTTAAAAAAACTTTTATCTCATGGTTACAGTGCATATTATCCAACACATGGTGATGTTATAAAAAATCCACTTAAGTATGTTAGAGCTTTAATAGCACATAGAAAAATGAGAGAGGTACAGATACTAGATGAACTTAAAAAAAATAGTTTAAGCATTAATGAAATGGTTCCTAGGTTTTATTCAACAACACATAAAAAGTTATGGCCAGCTGCGTCAATGTCATTATTAGCAACTTTAATTAGTCTAGAAAAGAAAAAAAAAATATCTACTAAAAAAAAAGGTATTGAGGAAAATGATAAAGTTTGGGTATATAATAAGATTACATAAAGATTAATATGATCCTTAAAAAAAACTTCATATATGAGAATAATAGTAATTCTTATAGCCTTGCAATAGGTAATTTTGATGGTATTCACTTAGGACATAAATACATACTAAAAAAATTAAAGAAATATAAGAAAAACGATAAAGATAAAATTGCAGTTTTGACCTTTAACCCACATCCAGTAAAAGTACTTCAACCAAACAGGTGGAAAAAAAATATAATTAAATTTCGTGCAAAGTATAGGTTGCTCAAGAAAATGGATATTGATGTCTTATTTCAAATACCTTTTACCTTATCATTTAGTAACTATTCTGCTCGTTTTTTTATAGATCAAATACTGATAAAAAATATACAAGCAAAAAATATTTTAGTTGGTGAAGACTTTAGATTTGGAAAAAATAGAGAGGGTGATATAGGACTCTTAAAAGAGTATGCAGATGATAATAAATTTAACTTAGAATACTTTAATAAAAAAGGTATAAAGGATGATATATATTCTTCCAGCAGAATAAGAAAATTTATTTCTAAAGGGGACATGATTAAAGCAAGTCTTTATTTAGGATATTACTGGGAAGTTGAAGGGAAAGTAGTTCCAGGAAGATCAAAGGGAAGAGAATTAGGTTTTCCTACTGCTAACCTTAATTATTCATATCAAATAAGCCCTTCTAATGGTATTTATGCTGGATGGGTAAAGTTAGAGGGAGAAAGTATTTGGAGAATGGGTGCAATTTCTTCTGGTACTAGACCACATTATAAGGGAATTAAAAAAATATTAGAAGTACATTTACTTTTCTTTTCCGATAATTTATACAAAAGGAGGTTAAGAGTTGCTTTTATAGAAAAAATAAGAGATGAACTAGTCTTTGATAATGAGAAGAGTCTTATTGATCAAATGCAAAAAGATTGTCAGATAATAAAAAGAGTTTTAAAGAAAAAATTAATTTATAAAGATAACCAGGGACTATAATGAAAGATACAAAATTATATAATGATACATTAGAACTTCCAAAAACTAATTTTGAAATGAGGGCAAACCTTCCTGAAAAAGAGCTACAAACAATAAAGTTTTGGGATGAGATTAACTTATGGCAGTTATTAAGAAATAATGCGCAAGGAAAAGAAAAGTTTGTTTTACATGATGGTCCACCATATGCTAACGGTCCCATACATATGGGAACTGCAGCTAATAAAATTTTAAAAGACATTATAAATAGAACCATGCAAATGGAAGGATACGATTCAGTTTTCGTACCAGGATGGGATTGTCATGGTCTGCCCATAGAGTGGCAGATAGAAAAAGAATATAGAAAAAAAGGATTAAATAAAGATGAAGTTAATATTAGAGACTTTAGAAGTGAATGCAGAGATTTCGCGAAAAAATGGATTTCTGAACAAAAAAAATCTTTTATTAGACTGTTCGTTCTAGCAGACTGGAAAAAACCTTATTTAACCATGGATTATAAATCTGAAGCAACAATTTTAAGAGAATTTACAAAGTTTTTTTTAGATGGAAGTTTGTACAGAGGATCAAAGCCGGTAATGTGGTCTCCAGTTGAAAAAACTGCTTTAGCTGAAGCTGAAATTGAGTATAAAAATATAGTTTCTAAGTCTATTTACGTATCATTTGAAATTATAGAAAGTGATAATAAAGAATTAATAAATACTAATGTGGTTATATGGACCACAACTCCTTGGACAATACCAGGAAATAAGGCAGTAGCATTTGGTTTTGATATAACTTATGTCTTATTTAAAGTTCAATATATTGAAGAAAATAATAATAATATTAATAAAAAATATATAGTAGCCAAAAGACTATTAGAAAATTTACTAAATAGCTGGAATATTAAAAAATTTACTATTATAAAAGAGTTTAAAGGAGAAACTCTTGAAAGATCTATATCCCTGCACCCCTTAAATAAAAAAGGATATGATTATAAAGTACCTCTTATAGCTGGAGATTTTGTTGAAGATAATGAGGGAACTGGATTTGTCCACATCGCTCCTTCATATGGAGAGGATGATTTTAATTTAGCACAGAAATATGATATTGATATAAAAGATATTATTGATGATAGCGGTTTATATATAAAAGGGACTCCATTATTTGAAGGAACTCATGTATTCAAAGCAGATGATAGTGTAATAAAACATTTGCAAAGTCAGGAAAGTTTAGTTGGCATAAGAGAGTATACACATTCTTATCCCCATTCTTGGAGATCAAAAAAACCTGTTATCTATAGGACCACTGCTCAATGGTTTATAAGTATGGATAAAAATAACCTGAGAGATAAGGCCTTAAGAGGTATTGAAAATACTAATTGGATTCCAAGCTTGTCAAAAAATAGAATAAAAAAAATGGTTAATGACAGACCTGATTGGTGTGTTTCTAGACAAAGAGCTTGGGGAGTTCCTTTAACAATATTTATCAATAAAAAAACTGGAGAACCTCTTAGAGATAAAAATATAATGGAAAAAATAATTTTTGATGTAGAAGAAAATGGATCTGATGTTTGGTTATCATCTGATGTAACTAAATATTTAGGAGAAGATAGAGACGCTCAAGACTTTGAAATTATTAGAGATATTCTAGACGTATGGTTTGACTCTGGATCAACTCATGCTTTTGTACTAGAAAATAATTTAAAGTGGCCGGCTGACCTTTATTTAGAAGGAACCGATCAGCATAGAGGATTTTTTCAATCATCTTTACTGGCTTCCTGTGGAACAAGAGGGAAACCTCCTTACAAAAGTGTACTAACTCATGGCTTCGTTTTAGATGGAAACGGGCGAAAAATGTCAAAAAGTTTAGGAAATGTGATTAAACCAGAAGATATCTTGAAAAAGTCTGGTGCAGATATTTTAAGGTTATGGATTGCTACTACAGATTATACAGAAGATATGAGAATAGGGGATGAAATTTTATCTAATCTTAATGATTATTATAGAAAAATAAGAAACTGCTTCAGGTTTATTTTAGGTAATATAGGAAATACTGAAAAAAAAGATTGCTTAGTTTTTAAAGATTTAACAGAAATAGATAAGTATATATTAGCAAAAATAACAGAATTAGATAAATTAAGAAAAGTTGCTATAAAAAGTCACACTTATCATAATTTTTATAAGGCACTTTTTGAATTTTGCAGTGTAGACTTGTCCTCATTCTATTTTGATATTAGCAAGGATACTTTGTACTGCGATTCTAAACGAAGTCTTCAAAGAAACTCAATTTGTACGGTTTTATATTATTTGTATGATATATTAACTTCCTGGTTTGCTCCTGTATTATCTCATACAATGGAAGAAACATGGAAAGAGTATAAAACTGAAAATTTACAGAGTGTTCATTTAAAATTAACTGCCTCAATACCAAAAGAATGGGAAAATAATGATTTATTAAAAAAATGGGAAAAAATTAGACAGGTTAGAAAAATTATTAATACTGCTATAGAAAGCACAAGAAGTAAAAAAATAATAGGTTCTAGTTTAGAAACAGAAGCATATATGTATTTAAATGATGCTAGCTTAAATAATATTATTAAAAGTATAAATATGAAGAAAATTTCAATTATTTCTAAATTCGTTCTATTAGATAATAATGAAAATACAGTTACTGATTACGTGCACCAAAACAATAATGAAAGTGAAGGCTATAATATATATATAAAAAAAACTAAATATATTAAATGTCCAAGATGTTGGCAATTTGCGGAAGAGATAAATACAGATGGAGAATTATGCACAAGATGTAAAGAAACACTAAGGCTTAGAAAAGATGCTTAAACCTCTCTATTCTAAAAACTTTTATGATTTATTAATGACCTTTATTATATTAATTATAGCAGACCAAGCAGCAAAAATTTACGTGGCTCAAATAATGTTTGAAAATAGCTTCCGAGATATTAGTATAAGTTCGTTTTTAAATATAACGTTTGTAAGAAATACTGGTATAAGTTTTGGATTATTTAGTGATGGTGGCTTATTAAATAGATATTTTTTTACAATTTTTGCTACTTTAATAGGTTTAACACTTTTTATAACAGCAATTCTTTCTAAAAAAAAATTTATACAATTCTCGCTTGTATTTATATCAAGTGGTGCGATAGGAAATGCTATAGACAGAACTTACTTTGGGGGTGTCATAGACTTTATTGATTTTTTTATATATAATTTTCATTGGCCATCTTTTAATTTGGCTGACGTATTTATAACCATAGGTGTTATATCTTTATTTTGTGAAAATATTGTTGGTAAAAAACATAATGTATAATTTATTTTTAATTAAAGTTTTTTCTTTTTGTTTAATTTTTTTACCATTAGTTTCTTGCAGTTATCTTACACCAGAAGCACCTAATGAGTATACTGTATCCAAACAGTCCCCTTTGATTATGCCACCAGATATGAATATGAGGCCACCACAGGAAAAAGTAAAAAATAATATTACCTCTGCATCGACTAAACCGTCGAAAATAGAAAAAAATATTGAAGATATACTAACAGGACAAGATAGTAATACAGTTAATAAAAAAGAAGTTAAAAATAAAAATAATAGATATAAAAAAAAAATGTTAGTACGTAAAATTTTATTAATGAAAGAAATAGTAGTACTAGATTAGATGCTATAATTATAAATATGAAAAGTTATTATGTTTTTTGAGCTAAAAAACTGGAAGAACAAAACCAATACTAGGGAATTTAGTAAAGAAAAAAAAAAAGTTCTTGAATTTACTAATCAAAATATTGGAAATGAAAATCTAAAAGATTTTTATTTCTTACATGAAACAAGCAAACTATTAAATAAAGAAATTTCAAGAGTAGTTAAACTTTTTCCAGAATTTGAGGATATAGTCTTAGTAGGTACTGGAGGGTCTAGTTTAGGAAGCAAAGCTCTTTTAATGGCCTCTTGTAATAGTAGGATAACATTTTTAGAAAATATTGATCCAATTTATGTAATAGAAAGACTTAAAAAACTTAAAAAAAAAAAAATATTACTTATTATTATTAGTAAATCCGGTGAAACCACAGAAGTATTAAGCTTGTATAAAATAATAACTATATATTTTAATAGCATGATTAATTTTAAAAGCAGAGCATTAGTAATTACGGAAAAACAAAACTCTAGTCTCTTTAGAATATGTGAAGAAGAAGAAATCAAGTTTATAGAACATAACCCTAATATAGGAGGAAGATTTTCCTGTTTCAGTATAACAGGATTATTACCTGCAAAGTTAGCAGGATTAAATAGTAATTACATAAAAAAACTTTCAAACTTAACTTTTAAGGAAATTATAAATAATAATAAATATTCTTTTGTTGATAACCTTGCGTCTCTTTTATGTTTAAATAAAACTAATAAATATAAAGGTCATACCGTTTTATCTTACCAAAAATCTTTAATATCATTGATGCAATGGTATAGGCAACTTTGGGGAGAGTCGCTAGGAAAAAATAAAAATGCTTTGCATTTAATGCCAGCTCTAGGTTCCTTAGATCAACATAGCCAGCTACAAATGTGGTTAGGAGGTCCTAATAATATTCTGTACACTATTATAATTCCTAGGAAACGAGAAAAAGATTTGTGGTTAAGAGCTGATAAAAAAAAACTTATTCCCTATTATTTAGAAAAAAAATCATTAGGTAATATATTAAACAGTATGGCATTTGCCACTTATAAAGCATTAGTTAAGGCTGGAAGACCAGTTAGGTTAGTTTACTTAGATAACTCAGGCTTATATCCTGCAGTAAAGTTAATGTCTTTCTTGATGTTAGAAGTAAGTATTTTAGGAAAATGCTTAAACATTAATCCTTTTAATCAGCCTGCAGTAGAAAGTGTAAAGCTTTTAACAAAAAAAATATTAAAACAAGATGGATAAAATAAGAATATTACCTAATAATATAATACAAACTATAGCTGCTGGAGAAGTTATAGAGAGACCTTATTCAATAGTTAAAGAACTATTAGAAAATGCTATTGATGCTAGAGCAAAAAATATAGACATTCATGTAGATACATTAGGAGATAGTAAAATTAAAATACTTGATGACGGTATAGGAATAGATAAGAGAGATTTAAATCTGTGCATAAAAAGGCATGCTACCTCAAAAATAATACATAATGATTTAGGAAAAATTGATACCTTAGGTTTTAGAGGAGAGGCCTTGTATGCTATATCAGCTGTATCAAGGATAGAGATCATAAGTAAAACAGAACAAATGAATACAGCCTTTAAAATAATAGTACAAGATAATAATATAATTGAAAATATGCCTTCAAAAGGAAAAAATGGCACTTCTGTTTTGGTTGAGAAATTATTTCATAACTTTCCTGTAAGAAAAAAGTTTTTATCAAATAAAAAAGCAGAAAATTATTATATTAGAGAAACTATTAAAAATATTGCAATGTCTAACCCCAAAATAAATTTTAATTATTATGAGGATGGAAAATCTAAACTTTCTTTTTTAAATTTTAAAAATGAAAGAAATGTTAAAAATAGAATATTAGAAATATTAGGAAAAGATTTTTATGAAAGTTCACTTTTAGTAGAGGCAAAAAAAAGCTTTTTTACTTTAAAAGGATATATAAGTATTCCGACCTATAATAAATCTAGCTGGAAAGATAGTGTAATAATAGTTAATAATAGAGTTATAAAAGACAGAAAAATATTAGGAGTAATTAAAGCAGCCTATTCTGGACTACTAGCGGGTAATAGATTCCCTGTGGTAGTACTAAGCCTTCGTGTGCCCTTTTCAGATATTGATGTAAATGTACACCCAAGAAAAACAGAAGTTAGTTTTTACAGGATAAAGGAGTTAAACTCAATAATAATAAAAGCTATTAGAAAAAAACTAGAAACTTCTGGTCTTATTAACTCTGGGATATACGAAAAAAAATTTCTCAATATATTTTCTGGTGAAAATAAAGAAAAATATTTACAAAAAAAGAGATCATTTTTTGAGTCTTATGAATCTTTCAACTCTAACGAATTAAATAAACCTGAAAAGATAAGTGCAGAATTAAAAAAAGAGCTGGATAAAACTAAAACTTACAGGCTTGGTTCGGCCATAGCTCAAATAAATAAAATGTTCATAGTATCACAGACTGAAAACAAAGTTATTTTAGTAGACCAACACGCAGCACATGAACGCATAGTATTAGAAAAATTAAAGTCATCATATTTAAATAATAATATAGAAAGACAAACATTGCTAATCCCAGAAATCATAAAAGTTGATTCGAATATTAAATTATTTTTAAATAATAAAGAAAAAATTGAAAAACTAGGAATTAAATTTGAAAGTTATGGTGAAGATAGTTTATTAGTAAGAGATATACCAAGCATACTAGGTAAAATAAAAATACAAGAACTTTTTGATGATTTATTTATACAACTGAATAGGTTTGAAGAGGTAGACTTAAATGGTCTTCAAATAGAAAAACTATTTTCTAGTATTGCTTGTCATAATAGTGTGAGAGCCGGAAGAAAACTTAATACAGAGGAAATGAATAACTTATTAAGACTAATGGAAAGCACCCCTAATTCTGGTCAATGCAATCATGGTAGACCTACTTTTATTGAATTAAGCATAAAAGATATAGAAAGATTATTTGGTAGAACTTAAATAAAACTAAAGAATGATAATTTTAAGGGGCCATATGTTTTGGTTTGTATTAAATAGTTAGTAAAATTATCTTCAAACTTTATATTCTTTTCTGTTTCACAAATTAATACAGATTTTTTTTCTAATACATTCATATCAATTATTTTTTCAATGGCCGTATTAATTATACCCTTATGGTAAGGAGGATCTAAATATACAAGTTTATATTTATAATCAAACTTATTAACTTTCATAAAATCATAATTAATAGTTTCTACTAAACCCTCAAGTTTAAAATTATTAACATTATTAACTAAAAGTTTAAAAACCTTTTTATTTTTTTCAATCAAGGTTACTTTTGAAATACCTCGTGAAATAGCTTCAAATGAAACTATTCCTGTTCCAGCGTACGCATCCAGCATGCAACTATTAGCTTTCCAATCTTCCCAATTAAATTTATGTATCAGTATATTAAAAATTGCTTGCCTTACCTTGCTGGATGTAGGACGTAATACTAGACCTTTCAAAGATTTAACTTTTTTAAAACGATATAAGCCTTCAGTAATTATCATAAATTAATATATTTAATTTTCCTTAAATTAAAAAGCTTGATTTTTCTTGTTTCTAGGGAACTCAACTTGTATGGCCCATACTGTATTCTTATTAACTTATTAACAGTATAGCCTAGTTTTTTGAAAATTTTTCTAATGTGTTGATTTTTCCCTTGATCTAGCTTAACAAGTAGCCAGGTATAGTTGTTAGTCTTCTTAAGTATTTCAATAGTTACTATAGAAAATTTTTTATTTCCTATTTTTAAACCATCCTTTGCTTTATTTACTATATGTTTCTGCAAAATTCCTTGTACTTTTACTTTATATATTCTTATAATTTTTGATGAAGGACTTTCTAAGTAAGACTTTATTTTAGTATTATTTGTTATTAATATTAAGCCCTGCGAATTAAAGTCTAACCTTCCGACTGAATGAAGATTTCCTTTAATATTTTTGTATATATTTTTAGGAATTAAATCATAAATTTTTATTCTATTTTTTTCATCTTTATGAGTACATATTACTCCCTTAGGTTTATTAAGTCCTATTAATACAGCTTCTTCTTTAATTCGGCTAGTGTTACTGGTATTTATATGATTATTAAGATTTGACATTTCTTTTAGAGGCCTCTAAAAAACTTTTAAGGAGAATTTTGTCACTTCTTTCTATAAGGAACTCAGGATGCCATTGAACACCTATACAAAAATCTTTAGATTGGTCCTCTATGCCCTCTATTATACCGTCAGGGGCGATTGCATTTACTGTAAGTCCATTCCCAGGTTTTTTAATTGATTGATGATGAGCACTATTAACCTTAATATTTTTCTTATTAATTATTTTATAGAGCTTTGTACCATATTTCAAACTCACTGAGTGACTAACTTGATTTCGAGGATTGGGTTGTTCATGTTTTATTTTAGTAGAAACTTCTTTATTTATGTCTTGAATTAGGCTTCCTCCATATACTGTATTAATAAGCTGCTCTCCGCCACATATACCCAGAATGGGTATATTTTTTTTTATAGCTTTTTCAAAAACTTTCATTTCAAAAACCGTTCTACTTTTTTTTATATTTAAGTTAGTATATTTCTTTTTCTCCAAATAATGTTTAGGATGAATATCAAATGCTCCACCAGTAATTATTAAACCATCAATTAGATCTAGCATTGAATTTATAGACTTTTTATCGTAAATTAATGGTATGGGTATACCGCCAAAAATACTAATAGAAGAGCAGTAGTTTTCTCTTAAAGCATACCAGGGAAACTTAGAATAAGTTTTTGATGTTTCTAAGTCTAAAGTTAGTCCTATTAGTGGTTTTTTTGGCATAATTTATTTTTTTTTTGATAATAATACACTTTGCAATTATCTCAAATAACAAAAGTTGCGCTAGACCAGGCAAAAATTGCTAAACTTAAGAAAGAGGTACCTATTGGGGCTGTTGTTTTTAGTGAAAAAAAAATTATTTCTAAGGCATATAATCAGATTCTTACTAAGAATGATCCATTGGCTCATGCAGAAATAATAGCGCTTAAGAAGGCTTCAAAAAAACTTCTTACTAATAATCTAACCAACCTTATGTTATATGTAACATTAGAACCTTGTATAATATGTTGCTATGCTATTTCTAAATTTAAAATAGGTAGCTTATATTTTGGTTCATATGATTCTAAAAATGGTAGTATACAAAATGGAGAAAAAATTTTTTTAAAATCAAAAAATATATATAAACCTAAAGTTTATGGAGGAATTGCAGCTAAAGAAAGTGAGGCTTTGATAAAGGAATTTTTTAGAAACCTTAGAAAGAATTCATGACCCTATATCTTTTCTATAAATATTGCCTTCCCAACTTATCTTATTACACGCTTCATAACTATTTCTTAAAGCTAGTTGCAAACTTTTTCCAGTCCCTATTATATTTAGTACTCTTCCTCCGTTTGTTACTAGATCACCTTTATTATTCTTTAAAGTACCTGCATGGAAAATTTTGACTTTCTTATTATTTTTAAAAGAGCCTAAACCGAAAATCTTTATATTTTTTTTATATTTTTCAGGATAGCCTCTACTTGCAAGAACAATACATGAAGATACTAATTTATTCTTAACAATATTTAACTCTTTAATTTTTCTTTTTTCCATTTGATTACATATTTCATAAAAATTAGTTTTAAGTCTACTTAAAACTGACTGACATTCTGGATCTCCTAATCTAACATTGTATTCAATTAAAAATATTCCTTTATTTGTGAACATAACTCCAGCATATAGAAATCCATAGTAAGGGTACCCTAAGTTTTTCATAGTTTTTAAGGTTGGATTAATTATTTCTTTTAAGATTTTATTAATTACTTTCTTTGTTTCTTTAGGGGCGGGTGATATGCAGCCCATACCTCCGGTATTTAAGCCTGTATTTCCTTCTCCAATTCTTTTATAATCTTTTGCACTTCCTATAAATTTGGCATTAACTCCATCAACGGCAAAAAAGAAACTTGCCTCTTCTCCAATTAAACATTCCTCTATTATTATTTTAGATTTACTATTACCTAGCATACCTTTGATTATATTATTTAGAAAGTTTATAGCTTCCTTAACTGTTTTGGCAACCAATACCCCCTTGCCTGCGGCTAGACTATCCATTTTAATTACAAGCGGAAACTTTTTAGTTTTTATAATTTTTTTAGCATCATTGGCATTTTTATATAAAGCCCACTTTGCTGTATTTATTCCGGATAGCTCACAAATTTTTTTTGTGAAATACTTAGAAGTTTCTAATAAGGCAGCATATTTTCCTGGCCCTATTACACTTATACCATCTAACTTTAAAAAGTCAGAAATACCTTGTTCTAAATATTCTTCTGATCCTGGTATAACCATACCTATCTTTTTAATCTTGCAAAAATTCAATATTTCAATTGGGTTAAGTTTCTTTATCTTTGCTGAATTGGTAATCCTAGCCGTTCCAGCATTTCCTGGAATACAGTATATATTTTTAACTTTTTTTGAATTACGTAAACTATTACATATAGCATGCTCTCTTCCACCACTTCCTAGTACTAATATATTCATATTTCTTATTTCCAATAAATTTCTTATAATATAATTATTAAAACAATCTAATTTTATAATGTCAAATATACCAGAATATAGTGTATCAGAATTATCCTTGCTAATTAAAAAAAAACTAGAGGAAGGGTTTGATCATATTCAAATTAAAGGTGAGATTTCAGATATCAAGCTTTGGAACGGACACTATTTATTTAATTTAAAAGATGATGGCGCTTTAATAGCTGCTAGGATTTGGAAAAATAGAGTACCTTTTCTAAACTTTAAACCTGAAGAAGGACTAGAAATAAATGCAACAGGAAAAATTAGTACTCATCAAAAAAGGTCAGGATATAATTTAATTATAGAAAATATTAATGCGGCTGGTGAAGGGGCTCTTTTAAAATTAATTGAAACAAGAAAAAAAAACCTTAAAGAAAAGGGGGTTTTTGACAAATCAACTACTTTACCTTTCTTACCAGAGAAAATTGGCATAATTACTTCGTTAACAGGAGCGGTTATAGAAGATATTAAAAATAAAATATCATTAAAATTCCCTTCCTATTTATTATTATGGCCAATTACTGTTCAGGGTCCTTCTGCGGTAAATGATATAGTAGAAGCAATTAGAGGCTTTAATTTAAAAACAAAAAACATCCCTGATGTAATAATTTTAGCACGTGGTGGAGGTAGTGTAGAGGATTTAATGGCATTTAATGCTGAAGAAGTTGCTTATGCAATATATAATTCAAGAATACCAATTATATCCGCAGTAGGTCATGAAACTGATTTTACTATAGCTGACTTTGCTGCAGATCATAGAGCATCAACGCCAACGGCAGCAGCAGATTTAGTAGTACCAAACAAGAGAGAGATTGCAGAAAAAATTAATACTTTATCAAAAGCCTGTAAATCACTAACAGTAAAATATATTCTAAACCACTATAACCAAATGAAGCAAATTTATTTAAGAATAAATAGCCCCAAGAGAATAATAGTTAATATGCAAAATGTACTAAAAAAAAATACTCTAGACTTAGATAAGCTAATGAAAATTCTATTTATTAGCAAGTCAAATAAAATTAATACACAAATTTTAAAAAATCCTAATTTTATATTAAAAAATGGAGAAAAAAATCTTTTAAGAAGTAAAAAAAATATTAATTATAGTATTTTAAAAGTACTAAAACTTAAAAATGAAAAACTTAAAAATCAATTGAAAATCTTACTCTCAAGTTCATATGAAAGATTGCTTCAAAGAGGGTTTTCTATAGTAAGAAATAAAGATAATAAGTTGATAAAAGATTTAACAAAAGTTGACATTAACGAAGAAATAAAAATAAATTTTCTAAGAGGAGAAGTAAATGCAAAAATTAAAAAAATTAAGCATAACTAATATTTTAGTCTTAGCACTATTCTTACTAAGCAGTACAGTAATATTTAGCAAAGAATTAACTTTTTATATAGATGGCGACTACATACAAGGAGGTATAATTTTTGGCAAAACTGAACAAGGTAATAGAGTATTTTTTAATAAAGCAGAAATACCTATTGATGAAGCAGGAGAGTTTATAATTGGAATAGGTAGGAACCACACAAAATTTGGTAGGATTAAATTAATAAAAAAAGAAAAAGTTATTTTTGAACAAAACCTTGAAATTATCCAAAGAAACTATCAAATTCAAAAAATAAATAATTTAGAGAAAAATAAAGTATCTCCTCCAGAAGAAGTCTATGCTAGAATTAAAAGAGAATATAAAAAAATAAAAATTGCTAAATCTTCAATAGTCAATTATTCATATTATAAAGTAGGCTTTAAACTACCAGCCCAAGGAATTATTACTGGTGTATATGGAAGTCAAAGAGTTTTAAATGGTATACCTAAAAGACCACACTACGGTATAGATATAGCAAATAATCTAGGTACTCCAATTTTAGCACCTAGTGATGGTAAAATAGTAATGGTAGAGGATGATTTATATTTTTCAGGAGGTACTATTATAATATCACACGGAAGAGGCTTTACATCGTCGCTTTTACATCTTAAAAAGATTTTAGTAAAAAAGGATCAAATAATTAAAAAAGGTCAGACTATAGGATTAATGGGTGACACTGGTCGTGCTACAGGATCCCATTTAGATTGGAGAATGGAAATAAGAGGAGTAAGAGTTGACCCATATCTTTTATTAAATAATACAAAAAAAATTAAAAATTAGCTTTTTTTTTTATACAACTCCTTGTTCCATCTGCGATGTATCCAGAGCCATTGCTCAGGATCTTTTGATACCCAAGAACTTAAATGTGAATTAATTTTATTTAATAAATAATTTACTTTTTCTTCGTGGTTTTTTTCTACTTTAGGAAAAGTGATTTTCTTAAAAAATGTAATCTCATGATCGTAACTTTCAACTCTTCTAAACTTTATTGGAACTATATCTAAATTCATTCTTATTGCCAGTTCAGCTATTGCGCTTGCTGTGTAGGCTGGCCTTCCAAGAAAATTAATAGGTATACCTTCGTTTAGCTTTTGATCCATTAATAAAGCTAGGCTTTTTCCTTTTCTTAGCCATAAGAAGGATTTTTTTGCCCCTAGATCTCCTTTAGGGACATAAACAGTATGCTTGTTTCTATATTTTTGTATTAGCTTATTTAGACAATTACTATTTGATTCTCTATATATACACATTGGTGCTAGGTTTAGACTATTAATAATGTAAGGGCCAATTTCCCAATTTCCAAAATGTGCAGAGAAAAAAATTAGTCCCTTTTCTTTTTCTTTATTTTCAGAAACTAAATTCCTTATAGATTTTAAACCTATAATTTTTGTATTACTGCTCTTGATAGGATCATAGTTATGTAAAAATACAAACTCCCCGAAGTTCCTTCCTAAATTTTTCCACATATTTATACATATATTATGTTTTTTATTTTTTTTAATGTTTGGCCAAATATGCGAGAGGTTTGTTTTGGCCCTCTTATTTAAAAAGGTGTGAGGACCTATCTTCTTAAAAAAAAAGGCACTTAAATCAATAGCCCTTTTTTTACCTAATAATTTGAAAAATAAAAAAATAATATTTAAAATTATACATCCTAAAAAATTTATAAATAATTTAGACATCGGCACTTATTTTTTTTAAGAAAAAATTGTAAAATTTATTTTCATTAAATTTAATTTTTAATGGTATAGAAAAAATTTTATTTCTAAAATTTTTATTGACTTTAACATAGTCTTTTTCAGTAGTAACTAACGAAAGATTTTTTTTCTCTGATTCGGATATCATTTTTATCAAATCATGTTTAGAGTAGAAATAGTGGTCAGGATAGATAAATTTTCTAATTAAATTAAAGTTATAATATCTTAATAAGCCAAAAAAGTTTTCCGGATGTGCTATCCCACAAAAAGCTAAAATATTTTTATTTTTTATTTTTTCTACTGCAGCTTTATCAGCTTCAATTTTTACATAAGCAATTGGTTTATTTGACTCTGACAAGTATGGATTTAAATTATTTTTAGTACCATAAAAAAAATAAAGTCAGCTCTATTAATACCTTTTCTAATTTTTTCCCTTAGAGGGCCAGCTGGTATAATATTTTCATTTCCAAAGTTCTGATTTTGATTAACGGTAAGAATATTAAGGTCTTTTTTTACTGAATAGTCTTGATACCCGTCGTCTAGGATAATCAACGTAGCTCCTTTCTTTATAGCAGCCTGTATGCCTTTTGATCTTACTTTTACAACCCATGTATGAGTTACTTTAGCTGTTAGAAGAGGCTCATCTCCCACAATGTTAGGGGGACTATTGTTACTTACTTTAATAATTTTTTTTTTACTACTATTTTTATATTGTTTTTTTATTATATGGACTGTGTGACCTTTCTTTTTAAATATCTCTGCTAATTTAATTACGATGGGGGTTTTACCTGCACCTCCAGCAATAATATTACCCACACATATTATTGGAATATTAAAGGAATATATTTTTTTTCTTTTTTTATTTAGGAAATAGCCAAGCAACCAGAGAAATGTAAATGGAAACAGAAATATTTTATAAACTGATTTATCTTGGTACCAAAATTTTGGAGTTCTCATTTATTTTTTTAATTGAAATTATTTTATTTATAATACTTTTTTCTTTTTGTGGATAACCTTTAGTTATTGTATAAGCATTCTTTCCTATATTAATTATTTTATCTTTATCTTTATATAAATCAATTATAGTTTTAGAAATATACTTATTTGATGATAATAGCTTTATTGCTTTATTTTTTTTAAATACCTTTATTGTATCTTGGATTTTAGAGTAATAATTGCCTACAAGAATACATTTCGCCATCTGAGCAGGTTCTATAATATTATGGCCACCTATAGGGCTAAGAGTTCCTCCTAAAATAACTATATCTGATAAATATATTAAAGTTCCACTTTCTCCAAATGTATCGCCCAAATATACTCTAGTATTCTTATTTGGATATTCAAAAAGTGACTTTTGTTTCCAGGTAAAATTATACTTTTGTATTTGTTTTATGATTTTATTAGCTCTATGGGGATGACGAGGTTGTAGTATAAGAACTGTATGTTTAATTTTTTTTGAGATTTCTTTTAGAGCTTTCAAAAGGATTCTTTCTTCTCCTTCATGAGTGCTCAATGCTGTAATAATAAATTTATCATGAATATTTTTATTTATTTTATTAACTTCATTTCGTTTTATATTCAATTGAGGAGAAGAATTTTTGAGGTTATAAATTGTATTTACTTTAATATTTGCATATTTATATAATTCTTTTTTGGTAGCACTAGATTGAGCAATAATTAGATCAAAACTTTCTAATAAAGCCCTAAAAAACTTTTTGAATAAATACCATTTTTTTAAAGTATTTTTTGAAAATCTTGCCTGAGCCAGGACCAATGGAATTTTATTTTTATTACAACCTCTAATAAGATTAGGCCAGATTTCTGACTCTATAAAAATTCCGATACTAGGTTTCCAGTGTGATAAAAATTTTTTTGTTGCAAACTTAAAATCAATTGGAAGAAATAAATGTTTGACTTTATCAGGGAAGTTTTCTTTAACATATTTAGCGGAGAGTAACGTGTTAGATGTTATCAGAATAGAATATCTTCTACTTAGAAAACCATTAATTAATTTTGATATAGACTTAACCTCACCGACACTACAAGCATGAAACCAAACTAACCTACTTTCGTTATTTTTTTTATCTTTATAAATCCCTAGCTTTTCCTTATATCTTTTTTTATCTTCTTTACCTAAAAATAGTCTAATTATTAATATAAAGTAAATTATAGGAGACATTAAGCATATTAAAAAATTATAGGTTACATAATACACTTTAAATACCGGCTAAAGTCATTTTTTCTACTAATAAAGTAGGAGAGTTGATGTTTTCATTAATTAGTAAATCATCAGCTGGAATAAGGTCTTTTAAAATACTATTCATATTTCCGGCTATTGTAACCTCGTTGATAGGAAAAGTGATTTCACCATTCTCAATCATAAATCCAGCTGCCCCTCTACTGTAATCTCCATTTACTGGATTAAAACTCATTCCTAGCATTTCTGTAACATAAAAACCCTTTTTAATAGATGTTATAATGCTATTAGTAGAGACAGATCCAGTACTTAATGTTAAATTGTAAGGAGAAGAGTTACCATTAGGTTTAAGATTTAATTGTCTAGAACTTCTTAAACCCAATAAATAATTTTTTAATATACCATCCTCTACTAACATCATATTATCAGATTTAACACCTCTAGCATCAAAAGGTATCGAGCCTATTCCTCTAACTAAATGGGGCTTATTTGCAATTGTAATATTTTCTTTGCAAATCTTTTCATTTATTTTATTTGATAAAAAACTTGTACCCCGAGCAATAGATGTACCAGATATACATGTAGCTAATGAGGATAATAGGCTTTTAGCTATCCTTGGTTCAAAAACTACATCAACTATACCACTAGGAATTTTTCTAGAGTTTAATCTTGCTACAGCTCTTTCACCAGCTTTTTTTCCTATCTCTGAAGGGTTTTTTAGGTCCTCATAATGAATTGCTGATGAGTAGTCATAATCTCTTTGCATATTAGTATCTTTACCTGCAATTGCTACTGAAGATAACGAATGAAAAGTTTTATTATAACTTTTAAAAAAATTTCTAGAAGATAGAAAGGTTAGTTTATTTATGCTTTTTCCTGCTGTGGCACCTTCGGTATTAGTAATATTTTTAACTCCAAGCATGACTTCTTCAGCCTGCATTGCTAATTCATATAGTTTTTTTTGGTCTATATTACTCTTATCTTCTAAATCCAATTCTATTAACTCATTTGCATACTCTTCAACCTCAGGTAACCCTGCATAAGGATCTTCAGGAGAAGAAATAGCCATAAACTTTCCTTTTTCTAAAAATTCTAAAGGATCAAAATCTTCTAAATTATTAGCATTTAAAGTAGCTTGTTTTTTTCCTACTAATACATTGAGAGTAAAGCTTGCACCATTGGATCTTTCTATATTTTCTAATTTTGTATTTCTAGTTTGTACAGACAAGGAGTCACTTTCTGATACAAAAAGTTCAAAATCGTCTATTCCTTTTCTCTTGTAATTACTTAAAACCTTATCACTTAAATTCTCTAAGCTATTTTTTATCAAAATTTTCCTCTCATTCTAATTAATTTACTATAATATTTTTTCGCATTTGCATTCATAAGAGATTTCTTTTTTTTTCATTTCTTTGCATCCTTTTAAGGCTACACTAGAGGCATAATTTTTATCATACATTTTATAACTAAAACCTACAGCATAATTATTATAACTTTTATTTTGAATAGGAATACAAAGGGCGCCAGCCTTATATTTATCAAGTTGATCATAATTAATATTATATTTCATTAAAATGGTCTTAAAAATTTGAACGTAGTCGTTTTGACCAGAAAATAATTCTTGTATCAAAAATACCAATAATACTACTTTTATGATTAGCTTCATCAAAACTTATTTTTAAACTTTTGGCTGGGGGACCGGGACTCGAACCTGGACTGACGGGATCAAAACCCGCTGTTCTACCAATTAAACTATCCCCCATTCAATTAATAATATTGCATTTGTTTAACTTTTGAGCAAGAGTATAAAAAAAAAATATTAATGAAAATTATAAACGGAAAAAAAATAGCAACAAAACTGAATAGTGAGTTAAAAGAAAAACTTAAAAAGTTTAAGGTAAATAATTTAATCCCTACCTTAGTTGTAATTTTGGTAGGAGATAACCCAGCAAGTAAAGTTTATGTAAAAAATAAAGAACTTATGGCAAATGAAGTAGGAATAAAATCAATTGTAAAAAACTTAGACTCTAATGTAAGCGAATCAGAGATTTTAAATTTAATATCTTTTTATAACAAAGAAGAAAAAGTAGACGGAATTTTAGTTCAATTACCATTACCTTCGCAAATTAATAGTAATAAAGTAATAGATACAATATCATATGAAAAAGATGTAGATGGTTTTAATTCTAAAAATATGGGTTTGCTAGCATTAGGAAGGCCAAATGTAATTCCTTGTACTCCATTGGGGTGCCTAAAGCTATTAGAAATAGAAACAGAATTAAATGGTAAGGATGTTATAGTGATTGGTAGATCTAATATTGTTGGACGCCCTTTGTCATATTTATTAACAAATAAGAACTGCACGGTAACAATTGCTCATTCTAAAACCAAGAATTTAAAAGAAAAATGCCAAGACAAAGATATAATAATTGCAGCTACAGGAATTCCAAAAATGATTAAAAAAGATTGGGTTAAAGAAAAATCCATAATAATTGATGTTGGTATTAATCAAATATTAGTTGAAAATAATAAAAAAGTACTTGTGGGCGATGTAGACTTTGATGATGTTTTCTCAAAAGTAGCTTCCATTACTCCTGTTCCAGGAGGAGTAGGGCCAATGACAATACATTGTTTGTTAGAAAACACATTGAAATTAGCCTTAAGTAGAAGGCATCTAATATAGTTAAAGGTATGCCTTTGATATCTTTTTCCATAAGCCCCTTGTAAGAATTCTTATTTTATCCAAGTAATCAAGTGCTTCAATTTCATTTTGAAATAATACAAAGATTGTTGAACCACTTCCGGTCATTCTAGGCTTTGTAATAGAATTATAATTTGGCAATTTACTCATGAATTGAGCAAAAGAAGGCGAAAAGTTTAAGGCTACTTTCTGTAAGTCATTATCATGCATATTCATATCATTAATCAAATTAGAAAAATTGTACTCATATGTGGTTTTTTTAGAAAAAGGAATTGATATTCTTTGAAATATTTCTTTAGTGCTAAAAAAATCTTTTGGTTTAATTAAAACTATCCAAATCTTCTTATTAAGTATTTTAAGATTAGTTAACTTATTTCCAAACCCTTCGGTTTTAAGGTTAGAAGAATAAAAGCAAGCAGGAATATCAGCTCCAATATTGCTTAGGATATTAACAATATCTTTCTTATGATGTTTTAAATTATATTTTTTTAATATTAACCTTGTTAATGCAGCTGCATCTGCAGAACCACCGCCAAGACCTGCCCCTAAAGGTATATTCTTTTCAATTTTAATTTCTAAATTATCTATAATAGTATATTTCTTTTTTAGTATATTTATAGTGTTTGTTACTAAAGTATCACCTCCTGATTTAAGGAGTTCTTTAGAAAACTTACCTATAGCTTTTATTTTAATACCTTTACTTTTTTTAATCCAAATACGATCATAAATATCAGGTAAAAAAGTAACTGTAGACTGAATTTGATGATATCCATTGGGTAGTTTACCTGTAACTCTAAAATTTAAATTAACTTTGGCAAATGCTTTATCAGAATAATGTTTAAAGGAGGTCAAATTAAATTTATAATCCTTTTTTAAGCTTGAACTTAATTTTTTGTCTTAAATCATTTTCTGGTTTATAAAGCAGTGCTCTATTCCACTGAAATATTGCTTCATTTTTATATCCTGCTCTCCACATTGCATCTCCTAAATGGTCATTAATTATAGGATCATTAGGAACTAGACCGACTGCTCGTTCTAATTCTAATACGGCTTTTTCATATTCACCCATTCTATAAAAAGCCCAACCTAAACTATCTACAAAATAACCATCATTGGGCCTAAGATTAACAGCTTTAGATATTAGTGTATGAGCTTTATCAATATTTTTACCCAAATCTATCCAGCTATAGCCTAAATAGTTTAGTGTAAGGGGCTGCTCAGGGCTAAGTTCTAAAGATTTTAGGAAGTCTTTTTCAGCTTTTTCCCACTCATTTGATCTTTCGTACGACATTCCCCTAGAGTAATACAAATACCAATCTTTTGTACTTACTGTTTTAGCTCTAGAAATTGCTTTAGAATAATATTTTACTGCAGCAGAATACTTTTGTTGTATATGATATATTTCACCTAATCTATAATATAAATCTGTTCTTTGATTGTTAAATTGTTCTAGTTTATTTAAGTAACTACGCGCACTAACATAGTCTTCTAGCTCCATATATAATTCTGACGTTTTTAAGGCAGCATTCCAATAAACATAACTATCTACAGGTATTTTGTCTAAATAACTAATAGCAGTAACTTTTTTGCCTAAGCTACTAAAATTTAAAGAGATTAAGTATTTTATTATGTGATTTTTAGGATTTAAAAAAAGTGCGGTTTGTGCTAATGCTAATGAGGTTTCATACATGTTTTGCCCATATAATGTTTCAGCAAGATTATAAATCGCTTCAGAAATTCCTTGACTAGCTTCTTGGTAGCTTTTTAGATTATTATTATTTTTATTTAGGTAAACAGAAAAACTATGATCTGGATAACTATTTAAAAAATTTGAGGTAATTATATTTTTATTGTTATCATTTTCTTTGACAAAATAATTTTTATAAAAATATAATGACCTGAGTTTCTTTAATTCAAAAACTTCCAAATGTTTTTCAAAAGTTTTTTTAGAAAGATTAATTTTTTTATAATAACTTTCTATCAACCCTAGATGATGAAAATAAATATTACTTAAAGCTAAACCTTCAGATTTATATTCATACTCATTTAAGGCTTTAATAGAATTATCAAAACTATCTGCAAGCCAAGCTTTTAATATGGGCTTCATCTTTTCTGTTATTAGAAAATTATTATTATTCAAATATTTTGAAGCTTCTAACCTTTTATTATTTTTTACTTTATCTATAAAAATTATATAATCAGAAATAACTGATTTGTTGCCTGGTTTTCCATATTTACTCTCATAGTTAATTACTTTTGAAACTGCTGTTTCTATTTCTCCATTAATAATTAAAGACATTAAAGCAAGATTATAAACTTCAATATTTCTAGGATTGATATTATTAGCAAAATTAAAGAAGCTCGCAGAATTTTTTGGATCGTTGTTATAGTTAGCTATTTGTCCAGCTAATATAGAACCATAATAGGATTTCTTATAACCATTATTTTCAGCATTTACATTCTTTACAACTGATATTAAAAACAGTGTGCAGAATAATGCATAACATAAATCTTTTAACTTTAACAAAAACACTTTACTTACCATAAAATAAAATTATTATACATTATAGAGAAAATGTAAATGAAGAGGTATTAATGGCCCTAAATAAAAATAACCCCAATGCTAGGGGAGCTAAACAACAAGATAAAACGTACAACGGTAAACCAATTAAACCAGTACTTTATATAGGAACTTGGGTAGGAGAAGGTAGATATATGGCCGCCCAGACAGAGGATGGAAAAATTATTAAAGACACCAAAGGCAAGCCAATTCCTTATTCGGCATTCTAAATTGAATAAAAAACAAGCGCTATATGAGAGCCTTTTTAGTTGGCACCATACAAATAATACTAATCATTTTTTTTCATTTAAAACTATGAAGACTCTAGATAGCTTTAAAGACAAGAATGAGAAATCTGAATCAGTAACCTTAAAAGAAGTAAACTCATCAGCCAAGGTTGAAAAAAATTTGAATATAGTAAAAGCTACCAATTTAGAAGATTTGAGAAATGAATTAGACCATTTCGAAGGTTGTGCCCTTAAAAATACTTCTAAAAGTCTAGTTTTTTCTGATGGAAATAGTAAAGCTAAGGTTATGCTCTTAGGAGAAGCTCCTGGAGAGGAGGAAGATAAAACTGGAAAACCTTTTAAAGGTCAAGCAGGAATATTATTGGATAAAATGCTTAATGCTATAGGACAAAATAGAGAGAATACTTATATTTCCAATTTAATATATTGGAGACCTCCAGGAAACAGAAATCCAACTGATGAAGAGATATATGCTTGTTTACCATTTGTTTTAAAGCATATAGAAATTATTAAACCTAAAATTTTAATTTTGGCAGGTGCTGTCGCTGCTAAAGCAATACTTAAAGAAAAACAAGGAATAATCCAGACAAGAGGAAAGTGGCATAATTTTGTAATTAATAATTCTATTACTATTAGAACCATCCCTATATATCACCCTGCCTTTCTGTTGAGGCAGCCTTCTAGAAAAAGGGATGCTTGGGAGGATTTAAAAAAAATAAAGAAAGAAATAGATTTAATTACTTGATATGGTTAGTTTAATTTGTTTAAATACTATATTTAGTGTTTAATAAGATGAATAAAATATTTTTTTTACTAATTTTAAATTTAATTGTAGTAAGTAAATATTCTTTTGCGCATCATAGTGGGAGTTTTATTGAAAATAATAATAGAATTTCTTTACCCAAAATTTTATCAGAAAATGATAAAAAAATATATTTAGAGATCAATAAGCTACAAATTCTCGGTAACTGGAAAGAAACAGAGGAGAAGAAAGCTCTTCTTAAAAATAAAATTTTATTAGGTTATGTAGAATACGATCGATTAATGCATCCAAATAAATATAAAGCCACATATGTTGAGTTGATGGATTGGCTAGAAAATTACAAAGATTATCCTGCTGTTATGAAAAGAAGGGTTTATAATTTATTAAAAAAAAGGGTTCCCCAAAAAGAAAAGTTAAGCAAATTTAAAAAACCAGACTATGGAAATTATTTAAGAGGATACGGAGAAAATACCAAAAAATATAACATTAGTAATTCCTACAATAAAAATAAATCAAGACCTTATATAGATGAGGATACTTCACAACTAATAATAACCCAAAAGTATAACATATTAAGGGTTTATTTCTTTAATAACAAAGAAAAGCAAAAAAGTTTAATTTACCATCTAACTAAAGATGCTGATAAGAAATTTTTTAAGGGCTCTATTGAAGAATCACTTAAGACCTATAGTTTCCTAATTAATGAAATAAAAATAGAGGATCCGAATATTTTTTTTAACGCTGGAATAAATGCTTACAGACTAAAATATTTAAAAAAGTCAAAAAACTATTTTAATAAGTGTAATTTTTTAGTTAGAAAAGCTAAAAATAACTATTCTCCAAAATTAAAATCATCCTGCTTATATTGGGAGGCAAGACTAGAAAGTTCAGATAAAAAGAAATTTCAATTATATTCAAAAGCTTCTAAACTTGAAAGATCCCTATATGGTCAACTAGCAATAGAAAAGTTAAAGAAAGTAGAAAATTTTAATTGGAATTATTCTAAACATACCAACGTTTCACATGAAGATATAGATATTAGTAAATATAAATCATTTAAACGGCTTATAAGTTTATCAGAATTAAATGCATATGATAAAGCTGATCTAGAAATGCGTAATTTATATTCTAAGATTGGTAAATCTAATTCCAAATTATTATTTTTTTTGAGTGAGAAACTAGATTTAGCAGCAGTTCAAATTAGATTAGGTGAAGCTTTTTACCAAAAAGACTATAGGCTTTATATGAGAGGAATGTATCCTACCCCAGAATGGAGTTTAGAAAATAGTCTTATTTTTGACAAAGCTCTTATTTATGCTTTAATAAGAAGAGAGTCTGCTTTTAATTTTAGAGCTAAGAGTGCAAAAGGAGCAAGAGGATTAATGCAGCTTATGCCCAGAACTGCTAGTAAGATTAAAAAAGATTATAGGCTAAGATATGGGCATAAAGATCATCTATATTCCCTAAATTTAAATTTAGAATTAGGGCAAAAGCTCTTAATAGAGTTGCAAAGTTATTCAAATACAAAAAAATCTATTTTGAGCACATTGATAGCATATAATGCTGGTATAACAAGATTAAATAAGTGGAATAAAAGTATTAGAGAAGATGATCCCTTAGCATTTATAGAAAGTATTCCTATTAAAGAAACTAGAATGTTTGTTAAGTACATACTTACTGACCTTTGGATCTATAGAGATAAATTAGGACAAAGTAAGCCAACCAGAACAACGCTTGCTAATGATAGGTGGCCTAGATTTTCTAATCAAGACTTTAAATATGTTAGAGATGCAAAACTTAGATAATACAAGAAAATTTATACCAGTAAATATAGCTATTTTGACAGTTTCAGATAGTAGATCTAAAGAGAATGATAAATCGGGGGATTATTTAGTCAAAAGTATAAAAGAAGTAGGGCATATTTGTAAACAGAGAGAAATAGTAAAAGATGAAACAGATAGTATATTGGAAATAATAAGTGAATGGACCGAACAAACTTCAATAGACGTAATAATTATTACCGGTGGTACAGGAATTACTGGAAGAGATGTTACTCCTGAGGCTTTAAACAAGATAAAAGAAAAAAATATTCCCGGGTTTGGTGAAATTTTTAGATATATAAGTTTTAAAAAAATTGGAACTTCATCTATTCAATCAAGAGCCTCAGCCTGTATTGCAAAAAAAACTTTTATTTTTAGTTTGCCAGGATCTCCAGGGGCTTGTAAAGATGCATGGGAAGAAATAATAAAAAAGCAATTAGACAATAGAAATAGACCATGTAATTTAGTAGAGCTAATGCCTAGGTTGTCTGAGTAGTAGTAATTATTTTTTTATTGATATATATAATTTTAATAGCATATGAGGGACTGTTAATGCTGCCAGACCTATAAATATAAGCTTAAGAAATTTTTCTTCCATACTCCCATTTAAGTACATTGTATAAGCAAATATAGATAATATAACTGTAAATACTAAATTCAATATTAATATTTTATTTTTAAATTTTTTGTTTTTATTATCTAAATATTTAGAACTATCTCTGTAGTTTTTTATGCTATGGAATAAGCAAAAATAACAAAGAAAGTAAGGTAGAGGTTTTAATAAAAAAGCAGTTGTCAATATTGTAAAAATATTTAATAAAAGATTTATGCTTTTAATATTTTTAAAAATAATTATAGCTAAGAAAATGAAAAGCAAGTAACTCATATAAACTTGAAATGATATAATAATATTAATATTATTCGAGTTTGTTAAGGAAGTGTAAATAGACTTTACTTCCTGAGTATTAAAGAAAACCACTAGGTTAATTGCAGAGGCGCCTAGAATAAGTCTTTCAAAAGTTCTTAGTTTAGGTTTCCAATCTTCTGAAAAGTGAAAAATAGATAATATAAGAAATATACCTAAAGATAGGGTAGGTAATATACTCCATATAAAAAAAACAATTAAGGCTATTATCAAATAAAATAAATTAAAAAATATAAAACCATAAAAACCTTTAAAAATTTTTTTATTCTTAGCCACTAAGGTATCTAATGCACCGTGGGGTAATCCTAAAAATATAATAAAAAAAATTAATACTAAAATAACAATTTTTTCATTCAAATAGTCTCTAAAAAGAAAATCTAGAGTAATTATTATTAAAGATAAAAAAAAATATAGAAAACTATTACTTATAAACTTAAAGTTTAAATTTAAAATATAACTCTTCATTGATTTAAGAAAATCTTTTTTGGCATAGAGCATATTACCTTTATATAATCATAAAATTTAGCACGTCCTATCATGAACCTTATGAAAGATATAGTAGATATTCTTTTTAAAAAAATAAAAAAAATAACTGGGGCTAAATTAATATTTTTTTCTAATATTTTCAGTAGCTTTCTATCCATATAATATAAAAAAAAACTTTCTTTTGGATGAGAAATTAACTCTCCTTTATTTTTCAAATTAAAAGCGCAGTCCTTAGCCCAATCTTGTATTCTTAAAAATGCATAACCAGACGAAGGTCTAATTGCTCCAGCAACACCACCAGCATAAAAATAGCTTTTATTTTCTTTATAAATATTTTTCTTTATAAAACCCATAGGGATCACTCCAAACTCTTTTCGAAGTATTTTATAGTTGGTTAATCTTTGATGAGTTAGAGTTTCATAAAGATATTTTTTCAGAATCCTCTTACTTACAGGTTTTTTTGTAAATAAGGTAGCTTCAACTAACAGTCTATTTTTAGTAATAGGTAGTATATAATCAAATACAAAGTTGTTATTATGAATTCTCATATTACTCATAATCTTAGCAGTTTTATAACTTTTATAATTACCTTCTATTTCAATTTCATAGCCCATAAATGATTGAAGTAGAAACGGGCTAGTACTGTAGATATTTTTTTTTGGTCGTGTATCTAGTATTTTTTTTGCTATATAGGTATCTTTAGAAGTATATATATAATACTTATCTCTCATACTTTTAATTCTTAAAACTTCTTCTCCTAATTTTAAATTTATATACTTAGTTTTACTTATCTCATTTAGTGCCTTGTTATAAAAATCGATGCTCCTTATATAATGGTAAAAGTATTTATTAGAAGTATGTGTAATTATACGGTCTTTTGTACTAAATGAAAAACTTTTCCATGATTTGGTAATTAAATTAGTAAAATTATTATATCTATGTTCCCAGAAACACCAACTTCTGTCATCTTTGTAGGTAGTTCTACTCTCCAAAATCAAATATGAAAACTCACTAATATCATTATCAATTATTTGCATAGCCAAAGATAATGCTGAGCAGCCACCTCCTAGAATAATGCAATCTATTTCTTTTTCTATCATTTATTCAAATATGGGTAAATTTTTTAAAAATTTATGAAGACTTTTATTATGATTGTAGTTTTTCTTATGTAAGGAAGAGTCAAATAAGAACATTTTAATACATATTAACATACATAATATCTTTTCAAAAAATGTAACTTTTTCTCTTTTATGTAAATTAGAAAATTTATTTTTTATAATCTTTATTCCTATTTGTCTATAAATCATAAGAGCTATTAAAATAGCAAATCTATTTCTAAGTGTAAGAAAAGCAAGACCTTTTATAGCGCTTTTATAATATTTCTCCGAAATATTAAGCAACTTAACAGTTGATATTTTAAGCTTTATTTGATTTTTTTTCTTTTGTATTCTTATATCAGAGGCCTTAAATTTATACCAAGTAGTTGGAATATAAACTCTATTCATGTTTGCGTCCTCCAAAATATCTCTTGTGATATTAGTTAATTGTAAAGCAATACCAAGATCCAAAGCATATTTTAAGGCTATTTTTTCTTTCACTTCCAATATATTAGACATCATTAAGCCCACGGTACCTGCAACTAAATAAGAATATAATATTAGGTCCTTTTCATCTTTAATTATAACTTTTTTTTTTGTATCCTTAGTTACCCCATTTATTAGTTGTAAAAGATACTTTTTTTTAATGGTTTTGTTTCTTATCATTAAATTAATATCTTTTAATTTATAGATATTTGAAGAATTAATTATATTGTTTACTATATTTTTTAATTTAACTTCTTTATTTTTATTGTTCTTATCAGCAATATCATCTATGTATCTACAAAACTCATATAATATAGCACTATTATTAAAAACATTCTTTTGAAGGAATATACCAGCGAAGAAAAAACTTTTACTATTTTTTTTAAATATAGCCCTAGTAGATAGTTTTATAATAGTCTCTCCATAACTTTAGCAGAACTTAATACACCAGGAACTCCTGCTCCTGGATGAGTTCCAGCTCCTACTAAATATAAATTTTTAATAATCTCTGATTTATTGTGAAATCTAAACCATGCAGACTGAGTAAAAAAAGGGGCTAAGGAAAAACCTGCGCCTTCATCAGATAGATAATTATTTTTAAAATCTAGAGGAGTCATAAAAAACTCTTGCACCAATTGATTTTTTAGTCCTGGCATCAATTTTTTATCTAAAATATTCAAAATAAGCTTTTTAAAATTAGATGCTTCTACTTTCCAATCTATTTTATTTGATATTAAATTCGGAACTGGTACTAAAGCATAAAAACTATCACAACCTTTGGGAGCAAAAGTTTTATCAGTAGCGGTAGGTCTGTGAAGATAGATTGATAAGTCTTTAGGAAGTTGATACTTTTTAAATATCCTTTCCAAAAGTTTCTTATATTCTTTACCGAATAAAATAGTATGATGTTTTACGTTATTAAACTTTTTTTTAGTTCCAAAAAATAAGACAAATAAACCCATAGAATGTTTAGCATACTTTTTTTTATAATTTAAAATAAAACTACTTTTTTTATTAATCATGTTTTTGTATAAATAAAGAGGATCAATGTTTGATACAAAAATATCAGCTTGTTTATGTAAACCATTATGATCAACTATAGATAGAATTTTTTTATCAGAAAAGTTAATTTTTTTTATTGTTGTATTCAAAGTTATTTTGATACCAATTTCTTCCATTAGTTTACCTAAGGCTTTAACTAACTTTCCTGTTCCGCCCATAGAAAAATATACTCCATGAGCTCTTTCCAAATAATGGATAAGAGAATATATACATGTGGTTTCAAATGGATTACCTCCTACTAGCAGGGGCTGAATTGAGAAAGCTCTTCTCAATTTTTCACTTTTAAGATATCTAGAAGTAAATTTATAAACACTCTCATCCGCTCTGAATTTTAATAAAGCAGGTATTTGTTTAAGCATAAAAGTAATATTATGAAATGGTTTGTCTGCTAATTTATTAAAGGCTAGATCATAAATTCTCTTAGAAGCTTCTAGTAGTTCTTTATAATTCTTAGCATCAATATTATTAATTTTTTTAATATTAGCAATAGTACTATCTAAGGACTTTTCATAATCAAAATAAGTCCCATCATCATAAACAAATCTATACCAAACATCCAAAGGTTTTAAGGTAACATAGTCTTTTAGTTTTCTATTATGGAGTGAAAAAAGTTCTTCTAATAGGAAAGGTGCGGTTATAATAGTAGGGCCAGCATCATATTTAAATCCATTAATATTAAAAAACTGAGCTCTACCACCTAAATTATTACACCTATCTACAATCTCAACATCATATCCTTTTTTTTTCAATCTAATTGCAGCAGCAATACCGCCGAACCCTGCTCCAATAATGATTGTCTTTTTCATAGTCTGTTTCATATAAAAAAAATGCCCTACTTATTATAGTAGGGCATTTTAAAATAATTACTTAAAAAGTAAATTTATTATTTGGACTTTACTGTATCAGAAGTAGCTGCTGCCCAAATTACTACACCAAAAGCTATTTTGTTAATAAAATCAGCGAGGTTATATATTATATTCAAACCTTCAGCGCTTCCAGCGCCTGTATAACCTATTACGTAGCCTATTGGATAAATTGCCCAGCCTACAGTAACAATAAGTCTTAATGCATTAAATGCTTTTTGACTAGCTGCAGAACCTTTGCTTGCATTTATTTGGCTAGCCTCACCTGCAAAAATCTCATATATTATGTAAAGCCATCCAAGCATACCTATTACAAAGCCAACCCAAACATTTACTGTGCCAACCTCTCCTAAATATCCTGCTACCAACATAACTACAGATGCTATTAATAGTCTCCAAAATAATGAAGATTGTACTACTGCTATAGCTGCTAATATCAAATAAAATTCAACTATTTGTAGTGGTACAGTCAAAAGCCAATCTACATATCTAAATACCAAAGGCGAGTCTCCAGTTTCTGCCCAGACTCCTCTCATATAGAAATAATGTATGGCTGCAATACCTGTTACCATCGCTGCTACTGTTAAAGATGTCTTCCATTTACCAACAGCTCTATCTCTTTCTACCCAAAAGAAAAAAGTAGCTGCTACCATCGCTGCAGAAATAATCCAAAATGACATTCCTACGAAATCTGACGGATCTAATTGTCCATTCATATATACCTCCCCAAAAGGTTAAAGTTAAAAACACGTCTCAATGGTTTATCAAACCTTATGTATATAATTACAATAATCATCAATTATGTCAATATCTGTTAGCTTTTTACAAATTTTAAATTTTATATTATTTTTTTTAAGATTCTTTATTAAATCGCTTAAAGTATTCTCTGAGCTCCATCTTATATTTTTGAATGGATAATTAATTGCTTTTTTATTTGAAAATCCTATTAACCAGAAACCATTGTCATATGTCGGACCTATTACTAAATCAGATGTATCCAAAAACTTAAATGCATCATTTATTACCTGATTTGTAATATCTGGTATATCACTTCCAACTATAACACATTTTTGTTTACTTAAAGATTTAACATACCAAATTTTTTGACCTAAATCTTTTCCTTTTTGAAGAACAGTATTATTATAATATTTAATAGAAAAGCTTCTAAACTTTTTTAATGGAGTTAAATAGAAAAAAAGTTTATGTTTTTTACTTTTTAAAAATTTCTTTTTTAAACTTTCTATATTTAAGAGGGTAAATCTTTTTGCTTTATTATTACCAATCACCTTTGAAAGCCTAGTTTTATTAAGACCATACATAGGTACTTTAGTCATTAAATATATAGTTGAGTACATTAAATTTTGTAAATTTTATATATAATTTTCTTGTTAAACTTTAAAAAATACATTAGCTGACATAAAATATGAATAAAACCTTGCTTAAGAACTCCATTTCTTTTGTAGTTTCTGAAAGAACTAGATATTTTCGATTTGAAAAAGGTTCTGTTTTTTTTTGGTATTTTTAATATAAATTCTATGTCTTCCATAATTTTAGTATTACTGTGTCCACCAATACTAAAATAATAATTTCTAGTTATTAATAAACCTTGGTCTCCAAATGGTAACTTGAATAATAAAGTCCTTAGGTTCGCCCAAAACGCTATTAATTTAGCCAAAAGATCTTTTTCATTATATCGTAATTTAAAATAAGCTACATGATCATTTTTATTCCTAGATAAAAAACTCTCTATCTCTGACACATTAAGTTTATTAAGCCTTGTATCGGCATGTATAAACAATAACCATTTAGTTTTGCTTGATTTCGCACCAAGCAATAACTGTGCTCCTCTTGAGGCTTTAGTTATAATATAATGTAGTTTATGTTTGATATATAAGTCTTTTGAATTATCTAAAGAATTACCATCTACAATTATAGATTTACTATTTTTTAGCAATTTTAAATTTTTTTTAATTTTGTCTATATTTTTTTCTTCATTTAAACATGGAATTATTATAGTTAGCATATTACTATAAATTAAAATAGATTAGTAATAATGATATAAAAAAAGCAAAGTAAGTATTGTTTTTGAAAGCCTTTTCACATGATAAGGGATTATATAAACTAGTTATTAATACTTTTAAAACAATCAGTAAGAATAAAAAAAAAATTAATATTAAAACAATAGAGTCTTTCTTTATTAAAGTTAAACTAGAGCTCCAAAGTACAAAACATAAAAAATAGTTTATTGATAAAAAAAGCTTTGCATTTTTTCTGAATTTAATTGAAGTTGATTTTAACCCAATTATCAAATCATCTTTTATGTCTTGAAAGCCATAAATCGTATCATAAGCTATAGTCCAAAATATACTACCAATATAAAATAATATGATAGGGTAATAAAAATAAACATTCTCTACTGCAGTATAAGCTATTAATAATCCCCAATTGAAATTAATACCTAACCATAATTGAGGCCACCAAGTTATCCTTTTCATTAAAGGATAAGTTATGACTAACGGCAACACCAAAAAAGATAAAAGTATAGCTTTTTTTCCTATAAACAATAAAGGTAAAGAGCCTAGCGAAAGGTTGATTATCAAAAATAGTATAGCTTTTTTTTTGGAAACTTTTCCGCTAGCTATTAGTCTTTTTTTAGTTCTTTCTACTCTAATATCATAATCTTTATCATTTAGATCATTCCAAATACACCCAGCTGCTCTCATACCGCAGGAGCCTAAAAAAAATATTATGCACAGGAAATATATATCCAGTATACTGTTACTAGACAACAATAGCCCCCACAAACAAGGGTAAAAAAGAAATAAAATTCCGTGGGGTTTATTATACCTGGATGTTATTATAAAGTTTTTACAATTTAAATATAAATTTATCATTATGAGTTATAAAAATATCCCAAGATTATATATTAATAAAGAATTAAAGGTTGATACAGAAGTAAAATTAGAAAAAAAAGATTCTCATTACTTAAAAAATGTACTAAGACTAAAACCAAAATATTCTATAAAGCTTTTTAATGGTATTGACGGAGAATGGGAAGCAAAAATTACTAATAATAATTGTAATAATTTAATTTGCAAAAAACTCATACGGTCTCAAAATTTTACAGATGGACCAACGTTATACTTTTCTTTGATAAAAAACCATAATTTAAAATGGTTGCTAGAAAAATCTACTGAGCTAGGGGTAAAAACATTATCTCCAATATTAACAGAGAGAGTAAACATTAGAAAGTTTAATTATGATAAAGCTAGGTTGTACATAAAAGAAGCAAGTGAGGTTTCAGAGAGAATAGAATTACCAGCTTTAAAAAGTTTAAAGACAATTAGAGAACTAATAACTGAGTTTGATAAAAAAAAGCATAAAAATATATATTTCTGTAATGAAACTAGAGGAGACAGACATTTATCTTCTTTTATGAAAGAAAGCTTTTCTAAAAACTGTGCTTTCGTTATAGGTCCTGAAGGGGGATTCTCTGATAAAGAAATAAATATAATTAACAGTTATCCTAATGTTACAAGTACAAAATTAAATAACAGGATTTTGAGGGCTGAAACAGCAGCTATATATGTTTTATCAATTTATAATAATTACTTAGAGCTATCAACTAAATAATCTAAGGGTTTTGTATTTGTACTTTTGTAATTCTTGTTTTACTTCTAGAAGAAACGGTTAGTATTTTTTTATCTATAACAAATATTTCACCTATTTCAGGTATTCTCTTTGCATAATTTATAATAAGTCCAGCTATAGTAGAGGCCTGCTCTTCAGAAAATTTAAAATTATACATTCTATTTAAGTCTCTAATGCTTACATTTCCATTAACGTGAATATTTCCAGCAATATCCGATTTAAATTTTAAGGCGGGAATATCATATTCATCATCAATTTGACCTACTATTTCCTCAAGAATATCCTCTAATGTTATAAGACCCTGTAATACACCGTACTCGTCAACAACGAAGGCCATGTGCCTTTTTGTTTCTTTAAATGAGTTTAATTGTCTTAGTAAGTTTGTGGTTTCGGGTATAAATAATGGCTTTTGTATTATTTTTTCTAAACTAAATTTTTTTGACTTAATTAACATTCTTAAAAGATCTTTGACTAAAATAATTCCTACAATATTTTCTGAGTTTTTATCCCAAATAGGTAGCCTAGAGAAGTTAGTTATATTAGCTTTTTTGAGAAAGTCACTTTTAGATGATTTTTTATTGAGACTTAAAATATCATTTCTATGTACCATTACCTCGTGCACCTCTCTATCTTTTAAATCTAATATACTTTCTAACATTAACTTATTATCTTTAGACATACCCCCATCTTTGTCTGCTAATAATATAGCCCCTCTAATTCTATCTATATTAAAGCTATTGGGATTCTTCTTGTCTTTATATTGCACTAAATAATGAATTATAAACTGAACTAAATTATTTATTGGATACAATAAAGTTACTGTAATATTAAGGTAAGGAGTGTAAAATAATAGTAACTTTTCAGCTTTTCTGATTGCATATATTTTTGGTAATACTTCTGCAAATATAAAAATTATTGAGGTCATTGTCAAAGTTGAGTATAAAATTCCAACAGGCCCAAATGCTTTTATAAATAGGTTTGTTGCTACTGCTGAAGATAAAATGTTAACTAGATTATTACCCAATAGAATTGCACTAATAACTAATTCCTTTTTTTTTAGTAACTTTTGAGTTTTTATTGAATTGGAATCATTTTCCTCAACTTTTTTTTGCAAAAGTGCTTCTGAAATACTAGTTAGTGCTGTTTCTGATGAAGAAAAAAAAGCTGACATTATAATTAAAAAAGTAATTATTAAAATTTGATAAACTATAAGAATATCAGGCATGTATGAATTCCTGAATAGTTATGGAAACTTTATCCATATTTACTTTTTTTGCTACGAAAGATTTACCGATATCATTTAGTAAAATAAATCTTATATTTTCATCTTCTCGTTTTTTATCTGAAAGCATATTTTTTATTAGACTACTTGTTTTCCATTTTATTTTTGGGTTTAAATCTTTTAAAGTAGTTGGGAGATTAAGTTTTTTAAGATGATTTTTTACTATTTCTAACTTATCTTTAGTAGTTTTTTCTAGTAATACCGATAGCCTAATTGCCATTAAAAGCCCTACCGATACAGCTTCTCCATGCATTATACTATAATTTAATTGTTTTTCTATTGCATGCGCAAATGTATGTCCTAAATTTAATAACATTCTGTGATGTTTTTCTTTTTCATCTAACTTAACTATTTTAGCTTTTTTAACACAACATTTTGCAATTACATCAATCATAGTGACTACATTTTTGTTAGCAATTTTTTTGTAATTATCATCTAGCCAGTAGAACAACTTTTTATCATCAATTAAAGAATACTTTAACACTTCTGCATAACCAGCTAAAAATTGTTTTTGTGGCAAAGTTTTAAGAAAGTTTGGATCAATAAACACACTAGAGGGCTGATAAAAACTACCAATTAAGTTTTTTCCAATAGAAGTATTTACCCCTGTTTTACCACCTACAGAACTGTCAACCTGTGACAATAATGTAGTTGGAACTTGTATAAATTTAATTCCCCTCAATATAATAGAGGCTATAAAACCAGATAGATCACCTACTATCCCACCTCCAAAAGCATATATAACATCATTTCTTTTTACTCCTTTTTTTAGCAGTTTTTCAGATATATTTTTTACGACTACTAAACTCTTGCTTGTTTCTCCTGGTTTTACGGTGAAAGTATTTATAATAATATTTTTCTTTACAAAACAATCAACTAAAGCTTGAAGATATAGTTTTTCTACATTTTTATCAGTTATAAATATGGCTTTAGAGTTTTTAAATTTAGTTAAATGATTAGATACTAGATCTTTAAGTATGTTCTGTTTAATTAAAATTTTATAAGAATTTTCACTAAGGTTTACTTTAATTTGTTTCATATTAATTAAATTTACCTATTTTACTAAGTAGCTCTTGTATTACTTCTTTTTTGCTTAAATTTTCTATATTTAATTTAATATCTGCCTCTTTATAAATTAAGTTTCTCTTGTTGAACAGGGCTTCAAGGTCATTTTTATTATGGATATTAGAGAATAAGGGCCTAATGATATTTGATTTGTTAAGACGATCATAAATTATATTTAAATTTACATTAAGCCAGATACTAATGCAATTTTTTTTAACATATTCTTTAATGTTAACATTCAAAAAACTACCTCCCCCTAGTGAAAGCACAGACTTTTTATTATTTTTAATTATTCTAATTATTGTATCTTGTTCTAGTTCTCTAAAATATTTTTCTCCATAAAGGCTAAATATTTCATTGACTTTCATATTTTTAATTTTTTCTATTTCTAAGTCGGTATCTAAATGTAATAAATTTAGCTTTTCCGATAGCAACCTTCCAAAAGTAGTTTTACCGGAACCCATAAAACCTATCAAGGCTATAAGCTTCTTAGTTTTTTTAGAGTTTGAAGTATTAGATTTCAAAAAAAATATATACTAATAGTAAAATTTAATATTATAATTATATAACATGAAAATTATATAAATTATATAAAAATGCTTATAAAAAAAATTATAATAATACTATTTTTTTTTACTTTAACAGGTAGTATAACTTTTTTCGTTTTTTGGGAATTACCTGCTCCAGAGAAGTTAATAGAAAAAAAAATAGATCTTAATAGATTAAATCCTAATGATTAGATACTTATTATTTTATAGTTTAATTATTTATAGTATCAGTAAAGCTGAAGATAATCCAAAAAATATAATTTCTGATAACAATAATAATATTTTTATGGAGCAGGATAATGAAAGAAATGATCAGAATATTCAAACAGATCAGGAAAATAATAGGTATATAGGTTTAGATAAAGAAGAAAAAAAAACTAGTAATGATTTGACAGAAAAAAAAAATAATATAGTCATAAAAGATATTCCAAATAAATATAATCTATGGCACGGAATTTTATCTAGTGATGATGATGGGCTAGGCTGGATGATGTGGGGAAATACTAATTATATTACAGCTAATAATTTATTAAATAAAGTTAATCCCATTATTAACTCTCCGACTTTGGCTAATCTATATAAAAATATTCTTCTATCTAGAGCTAAAGGTCCAAAGAAAGAAGAGAACAATGAATTAAATATATTATCTGATTCCATTAAAGAAGATAGAGCCCCTTTTTTAGAAAAAAAAATTGGACACTTGGTGCAAATTGGATTTAGTAATGATGTAAATTATCTATTAAATAGTATTCCTCAAGAAATTAAAGGAGAAGACTTTGAAAAAGGAAACTTTAAGACAAGGCTAGAAAGTTATGATATTCCGTTTATTTGCGAAAATATATCTGAATTGTTATCAAAGGGAAATAGGTCAATTTTTCACAGGAAAGCCTTGATTGTTTGTAAACTAATTCTTAAAAAAGACGAAGAAGCAATGCTTGCAATCAAACTTTTAGAAAACGACCTTGATAAAGAGGACAACTTTCTCAAAGTAATAAGAGATTATTTTGATAAACCAGAAATTATAAAAATACAAAATATTAAAACTAAGGACGAGGATTATTTTTTGTTAAGAATATTGATTTTCCGTGATTATAAATTAGCAAGAACTCTTTTCAAGGAAAATAAAAATATTTTTCATAAAACTATTTATGATATGCAGCTATTTTCTAAGGAAATACAAATAGAAAGCCTTGAATATTTAGTTAATTTTGGAATTTATGATTCTGCAATGCTTTTAGAAGAATATAACTCTTTAGTCTCGGATCAAGAATTAGATACTTTGATTTACAATAAAGAGCAGGATATTATAGAAAACACAGTTTTATTAAGAGCTAAAATTTTTAAGCTTATACGTAATTCAATATCAAAAACAGATAGGGCAAAAAATTTGATGCTTCTTTGGAAATTAGCTGATGAAAAAAATATATTTAAAGCAATTGCATTAGTTACTAGAAATGTATCTTTATCATTGTCTCCAGATGAAACTCTTTATTGGTTAAACTCGTCTATATTTAAGGCATTGCTACTAGTAGATGAAGTACAAGCTGCAAAAAAATGGATATTTTATGGAACTACAGATGTAAGAGAAAGGGCAACTATTGATATAAGTTTTTGCAAACTTTTAGTTCTACTATATATTTATGATCGTAATACTACAGATCTGTCAAATAATGTTTTGGATATAGATTATCTAGTAAAAATATTAAGAAATGATGTTAATATAGAAGAGGAAAATTTCTTGAGATTATTATTAACATTAAAAGCTTTAGGCGAAGAAGTTTCATATAATATGTGGAAAGTATTTTTATATAACAAGAAATTCATAAAAAGCAAAAAAGAGTTTATAAGAGAAGATGCTAGTTATTATTTTTTATTAGATGGGGCAGTTAGAGAAAATAATCTAGCAGAGGCTGCTTTGATATCTGTCCATCTGCTGCAAAAAACTAATAATATATATGTTAATCAGTTTAATATTTATAAGGGTTTACAAGCTATTGATAAAACAGGGTTAAGAAGCTATGCAAGAGATTATGCAGTTGAGAAAAACATAGGTTTTTTAACAAAATGATCAAAATACCTCAACCTCCTATTGAGAACCTTATAGAGTTATTTATTGATAAAATTATAACGGAAAAAAATCTTAGTGATGCTACAGTAAGCGCTTATAATGTAGACCTTAAAGGGTTTAGTATTTTTTTGAAAAATGAAAAAATAGATTTTGCAGTTTGTTCTGAATTAAATATAAATAAATGGATAAACTTTCTATCGTTAAGTAATTTGAAAGTTAATACCAGATTAAGAAAGATAAGTGTTATTAAGCAGTTTTTTAGCTTTACATTTTTTGAAAATTATAGAGAAAATAATCCTTGTTTAAATCTTTCTAAACCAAAAAAAAATAGTATTTTACCTAAATTTTTAACTGAAAAAGAAATTAATAAAATGCTATGTTGGATGAAGCTAAACTATAAAAGCTTTAAAGATTATCAAATATTAATACTTACAGAAATATTATATGCTACTGGCTTGAGAATTTCAGAATTAGTAGAATTAAAAATATACTCACTTTCTGATGACTTAAAACATATACATATTACAGGGAAAGGTTCCAAAGATAGAGTTCTTCCTTTGGCAAAGTTTACAAGTGAATTATTAAAAGATTATTTGGAAAAAGTAAGACTAAAATATAAAATAAAAAGCGCTGAGATAAATCATTCAAAATGGCTATTTCCTAGTGGTAAAGGTCATATAACCAGACAAAATTATTATATCAAGCTGAAGAGAGCAGCAAAAAAAGCAAATATTAAATTAGAAGGCTTATCTCCTCATGTGCTTAGGCATGCTTTTGCATCGCACATGCTTAAAAATGGAGCTGATTTAAAAGTAATACAGCAACTTCTTGGCCACGAAGATATATCTACAGTAGAAATATACACGCACGTTAATATGAAGGACACTAAAAAAGCATTACAAAAACATCCTTTAAGGAAATTGAATTTTTGAGTTAGAAATTTGAATTTTAAAAATGCATAAAAATAATATTCCCATCAGGCTAAATAGATCTGAGTTAGCTGTACCAGGATCGAGGCCAGATTTTTTTGAAAAAGCAGCATCCGGAAGAAGTGATATAATTTTTTTAGATTTGGAGGATTCTGTTGCAATTGAAAAAAAAGATAAGGCAAGAAAAAATATAGTCGATGCCATAAGGAATTTAGATTGGAAAGATAAAATACTTTCAGTAAGGGTTAATTCATTAGACTCAGATTTTTTTGAAAAGGATATTTCAGATTTACTAGAAATTGATAACGAAAGGTTGGACCTTTTGATGTTACCCAAAGTCAACTCCCCAAATGATGTTTTGAAACTAGAAAATATAGTAGAGAAAATAGAAAAAAAGTATAATAGAAAAAAGAAACCAGGGTTTGAATTAATAATAGAAACAGCATCTGGCTTGATTAATGTTAACGATATAGCTAGTGCAAGCAAAAGAAATGAGTCCTTACATTTTGGAGCAGCTGATTTTGCTGCTTCAATAGGAGCAAAAACTATGAGCATAGGAGGAACATCTAGCTCTTATGGAACCTTAGAACCATTGAAGAAAAATAATATGAAAAGAAACTTTTTTCTTAATGATATTTGGCAAGTAGCCTTATTTAATATAGTAGTAGCTGCAAATGCATGGGGGTTAAGAGCAATTGATTGTCCTTATGGAAACTTTAATGATGATGAAGGTTTTAATGTATTAGCTAAAAGTGCATATTCTTTGGGCTACAACGGAAAAATGATAATACACCCTAATCAGATAAATTTGGCTAATCAAATTTTTTCACCTACAGTTGATGAGGTCAAAGAGGCTAAAGAAATATTACAAGTGATTGAAAAGGCTTCTCATCAAGGGAAAGGGGCTGTTGCATTTAAAGGAAAATTATTAGATATTGTTACTATTAAACAAGCTAAAAATATAGTAACATTAAGTGAAAACATTTTAAATAAAAGTAAAAGTAAATGATAAAGTTTTTTTTAGATTTTGAAAATGAAATTGCAGAAATTGAGGCTCGTATAAATGAACTCAGGCACTTGAGTACAGGAAAGAGTATTAATATATTAGATGAAATAACTGACCTAGAGTTTAAAGCAAATAAAATTCTTAAAGAAAAGTATGCTAATTTGACGCCATGGCAAAGAGTTCAAGTAGCTAGACATCCAGACAGACCTCACACTTCAGATTATATAAACAGTTTATTCTCAGACTTTATTCATATAAGTGGTGATAGAAAATATGGAGAGGACCAAGCTATTATAGGAGGGCTGGCTAGTTTTGACGAATTTTCAGTTATGGTAATAGGACAAGAAAAAGGATCTGACACTAAAAGCAGGTTAAAAAGAAACTTTGGTATGGCTAGACCTGAGGGCTATCGTAAAAGCGCAAGGTTGATGGAACTAGCTAGTAAATTTAATATTCCTATTATAACATTAGTAGACACAGCTGGAGCTTATCCTGGTATTGGTGCTGAGCAAAGAGGGCAATCTGAGGCAATAGCTACAGCTATAAAAACTTGCTTAAATGTTCAAGTACCAATAATTAGTGTGATTATTGGTGAAGGTGGATCAGGGGGTGCAGTAGCACTTGCAACAGCAGACAAAGTATTAATGCTAGAGAATTCTATTTATTCTGTTATTTCTCCAGAAGGTTGTGCCTCTATTCTTTGGAAAGTGGAAGGTTACGACCAAGTAGCCGCTAATAATCTAAAAATAACTTCCGAAGATTTAAAAAAGTTACATGTTATTGATAAGATAGTTCGAGAGCCTTTAGGAGGCGCACATAGAAATATAGCAGAGGTTTGTAATAATTTAAAAGATGACTTGAAAGTCACATTACAAAACTTAAATAAAAAGTCTAAAACATCCTTAGCTCGAGAGCGAAAGCAGAAATATCTTAAGTTTGGATCTAATTTTACTCTATAATTTACTTGTCTCTTCTAAAAAAAATTAAAGAACTTAATAATTTTAAGGATAAAGGTAATTTCATTAAACTCATCTGTTGTGAAGATCATATTGGTTTTGTGCATAAAAAAGTAGCAAAATTACTTCTGGAAAGTAAGCTAGAATATTTTTTAAAAAATAATAATATCCTTTTAAAGGAACAGAAAAAAAAATTACTTAATATTACGTTAAATAATACTTGTGAACTTTTGTATAAAAAAAATATAGTTTCACAAATCACTAATGAGAAATTTCCTTGTGTATCCGCTTTAGGAAAAAAAGAGTACTTTGTATTAGAAAGATCCTTGGTAGAATTTTTAGGAATAAGAGGATATGGTGTTCACTTAACAGCATATGTAAAGAGTAATAATGATATAAAATTATGGATTCCTCGTAGAGCAAAAGATAAAAAAATAGAACCTAATAAACTAGATAATACAGTTGCTGGGGGCATCTCTGCAGGAGAAACTGTAAAAACAGCTTTATTCAGGGAAGGAGAAGAAGAGGCTTCATTTAAGAAAAGTATATTAAATAAGGCGATAAATACAGGAACTATTAGTTATGCATGGAGAAATAAAAAACTAGCACTTAGAAGAGACACTTTATTTCTTTATGATCTAGAAATTACTAATAAAACTTTTCCAAAAAATAAAGATGGAGAACTAATAGAATTTAAACTCTATGGATGGAAAAAAGTTCTAGAAACAATAGTGAAAACTAATGAATTCAAAAAAAATAGTGGTTTAGTTCTTATAAATTTTTTAATAAGACGCGGTTTAATTACTCCACAAAACGAAAAGAAATATGAAAATATATGTAAATGGTTATAATTTCAAGTTATTATAAATTTCTTCAATATAACTTAAAGTTGATTTATCTTCTATAGTGGCTGGAATATTAAATTTTTCTCCATTTAAAATCTTTGATATAGTAGATCTAAGTATTTTTCCAGACCTAGTTTTAGGAAGGTTTTCTATTACATAGGCAGTCTTGAAAGCTACAACTGCCCCTAGTTTTTCTCTTACTAATGAAATGACATTTTTTATAATATCTGAGTCTGACTGGTATGTGGTTGTATTTAATACTAATAATCCTATAGGTACCTCACCTTTAAGAGAATCTTTTAATCCAACAACGGCACATTCTGCTACATCCTTATGTGTAGTTAAAATTTCTTCAATTGATCCAGTTGATATTCTATGGCCTGCACAATTTATTATGTCATCTGTTCTTGACATTACTGATATATAACCATCCTTGTCTATAATACCGGCATCAGAGGTATTGTAATAACCTTTATACTTTTTGAGGTAGGCTTCAAAGAACCTATTCGAGTCGTTCCAAATACGAGAGCTACAACCTGGAGGTAGAGGAAGTTTAATTACTAAATTCCCCATGATTCCTCTATCCACTATTTTACCATTATTATCGAGTACTTCAACTTTAAAGCCTGGAGCCGGTTTGCCTGTAGATCCATTCTTAATTTCAAATATTCCAAATTCTGTAAAGTTTCCAGCAATAGACCACCCAGTTTCTGTTTGCCACCAATGATCAATTACAGGAATTTTCAAATTATCAAACGACCATTTGATTGTCTCAGGATCAGCTCTTTCTCCAGCTAAAAATAAATATTTTAATTTTTCTAGATTATATTTTTTTATCTCATTTCCTTTAGGATCTAACTTTTTTATAGCTCTTATTGCAGTAGGTGCAGTAAACATAGTAGAAACCTTATGCTCAGAAATTACTCTCCAAAACTGTCCTGCATCAGGAGTACCAATAGGCTTACCTTCATAAAGAACAGTAGTACAACCTAATAATAACGGAGCATATACTATATAAGAATGTCCTACTACCCAACCAACATCAGAGGCAGCCCAAAAAGTATCACTTTTTTTTATGTTATAGGTCATTTTCATACTATTAAATAAAGCAACAGCGTGTCCTCCATTTGTTCTAACTATACCTTTCGGTGTTCCTGTGGTTCCTGAGGTGTATAAAATATACAAAGGATCTTCTGAGTCTAAATACTCACATTTTAAGTTTGTTGATCCCGAACTTATAAATTCTTTCCAGTCTATATCACCTTTTTTATCTAGTAAAACCTTAAGTTGATCTCTTTGATAAATTATTTGATTTCTAGGAGTATGACTGCTGAGTGAAATAGCTTTATCTAGAATAGTTTTATAGTTTATAATTTTATTAGGTTCTATACCACAACTAGCGCTAATTATTACAATAGGTTTTGAGTCAGTAATCCTATTTGCTAGCTCTTGAGAAGCAAAGCCGCCAAAAACCACTGAGTGAATAGCTCCTATTCTAGCACAGGCTAGCATCGAAACAATCACTTCTGGAGTCATAGGCATATAAAGTATAATAGTATCACCTTTTGAAACCCCTATGTTTTTCAAAGATGATGATAATTGGGAAACACGATTAAGGAGTTGTTGATATGTTATGAATTCTTTTACATTAGAGATTGGACTATCAAAGATTATTGCATTTTTGTCACCTAACCCATTTTTTACATGCCTGTCTAAACAATTGTAGCAAGTATTTAGTTTTCCACCTTTAAACCAGGAATGGTTTCCATTTTTATCCTGGTGCAAAACTTTCTCATATTTATGGAACCAGTCAATACTTTTGGCTTTCTCTTCCCAATATAACTCTGGATTAATTTCCCAATGACTATATTGTTTCTCATAAGACATAAAGAATTATTGAGTAAAGGGCCCTAGAAATTTAAGGCCCTTTAAAGTAATAAACTATTCTCTGTTTCCAAAAAGCATTAACAAATATTGGAAAAGTAGAAGTAGATCAAGGTATAATTTTAAAGCACCCATTACAGCTTTTTTTGAGGAAGCTTCTTCATTTTCATTTTCCACATAAATTTCCTTTATAACTTGGGTATCATATGCAGTTAAACCAGCAAATATTATGACGCCTATAATAGACATAGCGAACTGCAATGCCGATGATCCTAAAAAAATATTTACAATTGAAGCAATAATTAAACCTATCAAACCCATCATTAAGAATGAGCCCATTTTAGCTAAAGATTTTTTTGTAGTATAGCCCCAGATACTCATAGTTAGAAACATAGAAGAAGCTATGAAAAATTCTCTAGCTATTGTTGCTCCAGTATATACTAAAAAGATGCTTGCTAGTGATACACCATAACAAGCCGCTAAAAGCCAAAAAAGATTTTGTGAAGTTTTGGCGCTCATTTTATTAATACCGAAACTCATCCATAAAATAATACCTAAGGGCGCAAACATTACTAAGTAAGCCATAGGTGGTTGCATTAATGAAACAACAAGAGGGTTTTGGGCTACAAAAGCTTTAGCAAATAGCCAAGCTATTACTCCAGTAATGCCTAGACCTACTGACATATAGCCATAAACTTTAAGCATAAACTTTCTAAGGCCTTCATCAGTGCTAGATAAAGAAGATGCTTTTGCCTTAACGTTATAATCGTTAGTGAATTTACCAAATGCCATTTAAAACTCCATTTTTTATTAGTTATTATTATATAATATATGCTATTTATATTGATATATTCAAGTTAAGTTTTTAAAATGAAAAGTGAGAACATTTTATGGAAAAAAGTATTAATCTATATTTATTAGAAAATAATTGGATTTTGATTAGTGATCAGAAAAAAGCTAAAAAAACTTTTAAGTTTAAGTCTTTTATACAAGCTTTTTCATGGATGACTGAGGTTGCTTTTAGCTCAGAAACACAAGATCATCATCCGAATTGGACAAATGTTTATAATGTCGTAGATGTCGTGTTAAGTACCCATGATCGAGATAGTCTTACAGAAAAAGACTCTCTTTTGGCTGGAGTAATGGACAAGGCATATGAAAAATATATTTAAAAAAAAAAATAAGAATGAAAATTATATAAAATTTTTTGGATATTCAGGTCTTTTTCCTTTCTTATTAATATTAATATTTAGTACTTTAAACAAAGAAAATATCAACTTTTATTCGAGAATGATGGTATTTTACTTATCTGTTATCATAACTTTTATAGGAGCAACATACTGGGGAGTAGCACTAAATTTAAAAAAAAATAATTTTTTTTTAATATTATTTTCTATATTCCCTACTATAATCGCAACAATAATTTATGCTTTAGATATTTCATTTTCGTTTAAGTTATTTTTAGGCATTATTCTTCTCAATTTAATTTTAATTTACGAAAAGGTTTATTTAATGAATCATTTAAATGATTGGTATTTAAATTTTAGGAAAAAATTAAACCTATTAGTTTCTGCTTTAGTTCTGATATTTATTATAGTTATAAATCATCATAAGGGCTTTTTTTGAATTAGTTTACATCCTGCAATAAATATTATTATACTTCCAACGATTATGTTGACTGTTAATTGTTCTTTAAAAAAACTTATTCCAATTATAATACTAAATATTATTCTGGAAAAATCAAAGGGCATAATTTTAACTGCATCTGATTGTTTTAAACCTTCAACAGTAAAGTACTGTGCTAGCAATCCACTGATAGATAATAGAAAAATATAAAATAAATCTTTTAAAACTATTTGTGACCTATATATAATGTAGGGAACTAAAAGTATAAATATTGATGTTAATGAAAAAAAAAACTGAATTTTTAAATTAGTTTCTATAGTTGAAATACTTTTTAAAAAAATTTTAATATAAGCAATTACTAAAGAGGCAAAAATTGCACATAAATAATAGGGTAATAAATTTTTCTCTCTATCTTCAAATCCTAAAATTAAAGCAATGCCAAAGAAGCCAAAAGTGATATAACAAAAAGATTCTATATCTAATTTTTCTTTTAAAAATAAATAGGCTAAAGGTATAATAAAGAAAATTTTACCGAAAGATACAATACTATAATTAGAAAGAGGTATTTCTTGTATAGCATAAAAATTTAGAACCATTGATAAAATTCCAAGCACAGTTCTAATGAGATGTTTAGAATAAATAGTAGTTTTAAAACTACTAAGCTTCTTTATAAAAAAAATTAAAATTATAGTACTTATAACTGACCTTAGAAAAATAATATCTATTACATTTAGATTGACTGTAGTCATTTTTACTAAGGCAGACATTATGGCAAAAAACAAAGAAGCTAAGCAAACATAAATAATACCTTTAAGATATTTTTTTTTTTGTAAACTTATCACTTTAGAAAGGTACTTAAAATCTTTTAACTGTAATAACAGAGGTAGTTTCGGCTTTTCCCGACTTTCTTTCTCTATAGACTATATAAATTGTAGATAAAAAAATTATTAAACCTCCTACCCAAACCCAAAAACTTGTAACCTCCCCAAATAGGAAAAAAGCTAATGATGCAGTTAAGGGAAGTCTTAAGTAATCAAAAACTAGAACAAAAGTTGCATCTGACATTGAAAATGCTTTGGTAATACATTGATGTGCTAAAAAAGCAGTAAAGCCTGTAGAAATCAAAAGAAATAAATCAAAAAAATTGGGAGTCTTCCAAAAAATAAAGCAAGGTACTATAGAAACTATTGTAAGAACCATTGGCATGTAAAAGACCACAGAATTTGGATGGTCAAATAAAGTAATTTTTTTAATGTAAACAGAGGCCATTCCCATTAAGATTGATGCAACTAAAGTAGTAAATATAAAAAGATTAAAATCAATTAAGCCAGGCCTTATAATAATTAAGGCACCTATTAAGGACACTAAAATAGCAATTATTCTTCTTAATTTTATTTTTTCCTTTAGTAAAAAAATGGCAAAAATAGCACCAAAGATCGGAGCTGTGAAGTTTATAGCAGTTGCTTCAGCAAGAGGTATTTTAGAAATTGAATAAAACCACAAATACATAGCCACAATAGCCAAACTACATCTAATCAATTGTAGCTTAATTGATTTAGTTTTTAAACTATTTATCCCAGAATTAAATATCCAAGGAAGAATAAAAATCACTGCAAAAAAAGATCTAAAAAAAATTATTTGAGATAAATTAAAGTCTTCTGACAAATACTTAACTAATATGTTAAGAAGAGCAAAGTTAACAGATGCAAGTAGCATCCAAATACCTGATTTAATGCTTGAAGACATATTTTTATATAGTTTATACTTATAACATGAAAAAAAAAAGTTTTACAAAAATATACCACTCTCCAAAAGATGCTCTGATAGATATACTTTTTAATGGTATGACTATAATGTCAGGAGGGTTTGGTTTATGCGGCCTACCCGAAAACTTGATAACTGCAATTAAAAATAGTGGAGTATCTAATTTAAAAGTAATTTCTAATAATGCAGGAACAGAAGGCTATGGATTAGGTTTGCTTTTAGAGACAAGACAAATTAAAAAAGCTATTTCTTCATATGTAGGAGATAATAAGTTATTTGAAAAACAATATTTGTCTGGAGAAATAGAACTAGAGTTTAACCCCCAAGGGACCTTAGCTGAAAGGATAAGAGCCGGAGGAGCTGGAATAGCAGCTTTTTTTACCTCAACTGGTGTTGGAACGATTGTTGCAGAAAATAAGGATTCTAGATTTTTTAATAATAAAGAATATATTCTGGAAACTGGTTTAACAGCTGACTTATCTATTGTTAAAGCCTGGAAAGGAGATAAAGAGGGAAATTTAATATACAGAAAAACTGCCAGAAACTTTAATCCAGTTATGGCTACAGCAGGAAAAGTTACAGTAGCAGAAGTAGAGATACTTCTAGATGTAGGAGAGTTAGATCCAGATCAAATTCATACTCCAGGAATCTATGTTAATAGAATTATAAAGGGAGAATGTTACAGTAAAGCGATAGAAAACTTAACTATTAAGGAAAAGCATGAGTTGGTCTAAAGAAGAAATGTGCCAAAGAGCATCCAAAGAGTTAAGCCAGGATGCTTATGTTAACTTAGGTATAGGGATGCCAACTTTAGTGGCAAACTACATTTCAAAAGATTTAAATATTATTTTACAAAGTGAGAATGGTATGCTGGGAATGGGACCTTTTCCAGAAAGTGGCAAAGAAGATGCCGATTTAATCAATGCAGGTAAGCAAACAATTACTGCTTTACCAGAAACAAGTTATTTCTCTTCAGCTGAGTCATTTGCAATGATTAGAGGCGGACATATTGATTTATCTATTTTGGGGGCCATGGAAGTATCAAAAGATGGTGATCTTGCAAATTGGATGATACCGGGAAAAATGATTAAAGGAATGGGAGGAGCAATGGATTTAGTTGCAGGGGTAAAAAAAGTTATTGTTCTTATGGAGCATACCTCTAAAAATGGAACCCCAAAAATAGTCAATAAATGTAGTTTACCATTAACAGGAAAGAATGTGGTAAATTTAATTATCACAAATTTAGGAGTTTTTAAGGTAGAAAAAGGAATAAAACTTTTGGAGTATGGTAAAAATGTAACAAAACAAGATATTAAAAATAATACAGGTACAAACGTTATATTTTCTGATTAACATTTCAAGACTATTTTTCCTATATTTTTTCTTGATTCTAAAAAAGCTAATGCCAAAGCAGCATCTTTTAAATTAAAAACTTTATTTACAGTAGGGTTAATTTTTTTTTTTGCAAAGAGTTTCCCGAGTGTAGCTATATTATTTTCTATCTCTTTAGGCTTTCTATATGCTAATTCACCCCAATAAAGACCATCAGCCTTTGCATTTTTCAACAATAATCTATTCGCTGGAATATCTGGTATATTTCCAGATGTAAACCCTACTATGATTATTCTACCATTCCAGCTTAACGACTTAACAAGGTCTAAGCTGGCTTGCCCTCCAACCATGTCTATTACTATATCTACTTCATTGATACCACTGTTCTTTAGCTGCTTTCTTAAAATACCATTTTTATAATTTATTATTAAATTAGCGCCTTTTTCCTTGCATAATTTTAGTTTGTCATCGTCTCCACCACATGCGACTACATTAGCTCCGTATGATTTTGCTATTTCAATAGCGGCCATTCCTACACCTCCAGTTGCACCTAAAATGATACATACTTCTTTTTCTTTTACAGCGGCTTTAGTGACTAATGCACTAAAGGCAGTTCCATAAGTTACAGCAAAACCTCCTGCTTCTAGAAGAGCCATGCCTCTTGGAACATGATAGGTATTTTCTTGTGGTACAATAACTTCTGTTTTGTACCCCCCATATTTCATGATAGAGATTACTTCATCTCCTATTTTAAACCTGGAGACTTTTTTGGAAATTTCTGTGATGACTCCTGATACTTCTAAACCAGGAGAAAAAGGTGGCCTTGGTCTTTCTTGATACTTTCCTCTAATAGTTAAAATATCAGCAAAGTTTACACCAATTGAATTAACTTTAATTCTTACAGAGTCTTGATAAAGTTTTTGACTACTTCCTTTTTCATAAACAAGTATATCTGGATTACCGTATTTTTTTACTACTATATTAAACATTTTACTTTATACATAAAAAATATTATAAAGTGGTATTCTTACTTAATTATTAGTTGGAGTAAATATGCTTTTTTTTATAAGTAAATTTTTTTTTATATTTTTGATTTTTATAAACAACGCTAATACAAATGAGAAAGAATACTTAAATATTAGTAAGTTTAAAAACTGGGAAGTAATTAGTAAACCACAAAAAGATATTTGTTACGCTATCAGTAAACCTAAAAGATCTGAGGGAATATACAATTTAAGAGGGAAAGTAAGTGCAGTTGTAGCAGTTAACAATAATATTAAAAATAAATATTTTGTAGGGTTTGATTTTGGATACTCATTTTCAAAAAATGATAAAGTAAGGTTGATCATTGATGATAAAGTAATATTCGAATTAGATACTTTTGCTCAAACTGCATGGACTAACTATTCAAAAAACCCTAAACTTGATAAAAAAATAATTAATGCTATGAAGAAAGGTCAAAACTTAGTTGCCGAGGGAACTTCTAAAAGAGGTACTTTTACAAAAGATTATTATTCTTTAGCAGGGTTTACAAAAGCATTTAATAAAGTAAAAGATATTTGTGATTAAAAGTAATATATTTAATTTAACAAAAACAGATCTTGCAAAGTTTGTAAGTAATAATCAGATTGAAGCTTACAGAAAAAATCAGGTATGGAATTGGCTATATGTTAAAGGGGTAACTCGTTTTGAAGATATGAATAATCTTTCTGAAAATTTTAAAAAGTTGCTATATAACAATTTTTTTATTGGTCTCTTAGAGGTTAAAGAATTTTATACATCCAAAGACGGAACACTTAAATGGCTATTTAAACTTAAAGACGGCAGAGAAATTGAAACTGTTTTTATTCCTGAAGGAAAAAGAGGTACTATTTGTGTTTCTTCTCAAGTAGGATGCTCACTTTCATGTTCATTTTGTCATACTGGTACAATGAAGTTAGAAAGAAACTTGGTGTTAGAGGAGATAACTGGACAAATTATGACTGTTAAACATCTTCTCAAGGACTGGAATAAAAAAACAGAAGAAAAAATCGTAACGAATGTAGTTTTTATGGGTATGGGGGAGCCTCTTCTGAATTATGATAATGTAATTAACTCTATAAAAATATTATGTGATATTCAAGGGCTAGACATCTCTAAAAGAAAAGTTACCTTGTCTACGTCAGGGATCGTAAATAAGATACAAAGCTTTCAAGAGGACGTTGATGTAAATCTAGCTATTTCTCTTCATGCAGCTTTCGATAATATAAGGGATAAACTAGTTCCAATAAATAGAAAGTGGCCATTATCAATATTACTTAAAGAACTAAAAGATTATAATAGCTTAGATAATAAAAAACGTATTACTTTTGAATATATAATGTTAGAAGGAATTAATGATTCTTTAGAAGATGCGAAAGAATTAATAAAAATTATAAGACCTTTAAAATCTAAAATTAATCTTATTCCTTTTAATCCTTGGCCAGAGTCAAAATATAATGTTTCATCTTTTGAAAAAATAGAGATATTTAAAAATTTTATTTTGGAAAAAGGAAAAATTATAGCTACAATTAGATTACCTAGAGGCGACGATATACTCGCAGCCTGTGGACAACTAAAATCTTTAAATAAAAACACTTAGTTTAAGGAAAATATATGAATAAAAAAAAAGTAGTATTGGCTTATTCTGGAGGTCTAGATACATCTATAATTTTGAAATGGCTTCAATTAGAAAAAAATCTAGATGTAATAGCATTTATTGCAGATGTTGGTCAAAAGGGAGAACTTGAGCAGGCAAAAAAAAATGCAAAGAAAATGGGTGCTTATAAGGTTGAAGTAATAGATTTAAAGAATACTTTTGTTAAAGATTATATATTCCCTATGTTTAGATGTAATGCATTGTACGAGGGAAGCTATCTTCTAGGAACTGCAATTGCTAGGCCAATAATAGCTAAAGCCCAAATGGATTTAGCTAAAAAATATAAAGCAGAATTTGTTTCTCATGGGGCAACAGGAAAAGGAAACGATCAAATTAGATTTGAGTTAGCATATTATGCATATGATAAAAGAATTAAAGTTATAGCCCCATGGAGAGAGTGGAATTTAAATTCAAGATCAAAGTTAATTGATTATGCTAATACGCATAGTATACCACTAATGGGTAAAACTACAGAAGAGGCCCCATATTCTATGGATGCCAACTTACTTCATATTTCTTACGAAGGAAAGATTCTAGAAGATCCTTGGATAGAACCAGATAATACAATGTATAGAATGACAAAAAACCCTGAAAATTCTCCAGTTAAAGGAGAAATAATAAATATTGGATTTTCAAAAGGTGACCCTATAACAATAAATAGCAAAAGGTTTACTCCAGCCAATCTAATTAATAAATTAAATACTTATGGCGGTAAACATGGAATAGGAAGAAAAGATTTAGTTGAAAACAGATCGGTGGGTATGAAATCTAGAGGTGTATATGAGACTCCTGGTGGTGAAATTTTAATCATAGCTCATCGTGCTATTGAAAGCCTTACACTAGACGGGCCGTCAATACTATTAAAAGATGAGATTATGCCAAAATACTCCAAACTTATATATGAAGGTTTATGGTTTAGTCCAGAAAGAAAAATGCTTCAGGCATTAATTGATCAAAGTCAGATCAATGTATCTGGAGAAGTGAAACTTCTTCTTAGGCAGGGAAATATAAGTGTTATTGGAAGAAAATCTCCTAAATCATTATACAATAAAAAATTAGCAACTTTTGAAGAAGATAGTTTATATAATCAGAAAGATGCAGAAGGTTTTATAAAGCTAAAAGCTTTAAGGTTTAGAAATTAATTAAAATTTAGTAATCCAGAATACTCGAATAATAAATTTCTAAAAAAAATTAATAAAATAATAAGTATTATAGGAGATACATCAATTCCTCCAAATTCTGGTAATATTTTTCTAATTGGCTTTAGAAGAGGTTCAGTAATTTTATAAAGAAAATTACCTACTATATTGACTAGTTGGCTATTAGTATTAACTATATTAAAAGCTACCAACCAGCTAAGTATCGCTTGAGCAATAAGAAACCATATAAAAACTTCTATTAATTGACTAATTAATATTATTATCGATGTCATAATAATATTCTATTGATAAAACTAATTATTACAAATGGAATTCTAAAAAAAGTAGCAAAAGTAAAATCTTTTGCTACTTTATCTAAGTACAAGGTTATTTATTTTTTTGAGACGTATTCTGGATAACCTGAGGTACCTGTTTCTGTAA